>QWCN01000001.1_pt1 | contig 696682 bp, 647 predicted proteins | sample 1972711 | NCBI WGS metagenome assembly QWCN01 (sample SAMN09866707, study PRJNA288562) | Human gut metagenome isolate term1_stool, whole genome shotgun sequencing... | isolation source: gut | host: Homo sapiens | place: USA: California | reverse complement strand
ACTTTGTAAATTCTTAATGTGATAAAACAAAATGTTTTAAAAGCGTTTTACCAGTTTGGTTTTAGTACTTTGTAAATTCTTAATGTGATAAAACTCGACGTCACACACGCCAACGACGAAGCAAGTTTTAGTACTTTGTAAATTCGTAATGTGAGAAAATAATGACATCTACAATATGGCAATTCGCCCGGTTTTAGTACTTTGTAAATTCTTAATGTGATAAAACACATTTTTCAGCTATTTTCTTTGCAGCATGTTTTAGTACTTTGTAAATTCTTAATGTGATAAAACCAAAGACGGCGAATTAAGTGCGCAAGTTGGTTTTAGTACTTTGTAAATTCTTAATGTGATAAAACACGCGGCAAATAAAGCCTTTGAACCAATTTGTTTTAGTACTTTGTAAATTCTTAATGTGATAAAACTGACGCCGAAATAGCTTTACAAAAATTATTGTTTTAGTACTTTGTAAATTCTTAATGTGATAAAACAATAGGGCGGGGTAAAAAAGTATTAATATAGGTTTTAGTACTTTGTAAATTCTTAATGTGATAAAACTATGGCTATGAAAATAACGCTAAAACTGTTGTTTTAGTACTTTGTAAATTCTTAATGTGATAAAACAGTTCCTCTTCCCAATCTTTACCCTTTTTGGTTTTAGTACTTTGTAAATTCTTAATGTGATAGAACTCGGAAACTTTTTGATGATGAATATGATTAGTAGAGGTTATGGTTGTCAATACATTGTTTTGCAGAACTTGAGGAGGTTTTATGGAACGAACTCATCGTATCATGTTTGTTTGTCACGGTAATATCTGTCGTTCGCCAATGGCAGAATTTTTGCTGAAGGACATGATCAAAAAAGAAGGGCTTGCGGACAGGTTTGTGATTGCATCGGCAGGTACAAGCAGGGAAGAAATAGGTAATCCTGTGCATCAGGGAACACGTAAAAAACTGGCGCAGGATCATATCAGTGCGGCGGGTAAATATGCTGTGCAGCTTACCAAAGAAGATTATGAAAAATATGATCTTATTTTGGGTATGGATCGTGCCAATATCAGTAATATTCTGCGGATCATAGGCAGTGACCCGCAGGAAAAGGTGCATCGTCTGCTGGATTTTACCGAGTTGCCGCGTGACATTGCTGATCCCTGGTATACTGGTGATTTTGAAATTACGTATGCGGAGATCAAAGCGGGATGCGCAGCATTGCTGAAGCACTTGCGCCGATTTTAAAAAGTTAAAGGCTCCCGAATTTTCGGGAGCCTTTTGTTTTTTTAGTTAAACATTCTGAGGCAGACAGTCTTTGATAAAATCACTGACTGTTTGATTGAATTTTTCTGCTTCTTCATAAAAGAGCATATGACCGCTTTCTGTAAAAGCTACAAATTTACCATTGGGGATTAGAGACGTCAGGTAAGTGCCCTGCTTGATTCCCCAGGCAAAAACGGGTCCGTCGGCGTTGACGACCAGCGTGGGAACAGTTATTGTTGGCAGAACGTTAGTGAAATCTGTTGCAATATAGTCGCTGTAGATGGCTGCTGAGAGCCAGGGCGGCAGCTTGCGGAATTCTTCAATTACCCAGTCTGTGCCGGCTGGTCGTTTGCCGTCTTTAAAAATTGCGTTTGCAAAAAATTCAAAATATTCTTCCCGTTCGTTGATCAATCGGTTGACCTGTGCATTGAACCCTTCGATATTGTAGTTGCGCAAACCCTGACTGTTCCATTCCTCAGGACTGAAAGGGAATGGCGTCATATCTATCAGCCCCAGACCGATCAGATTACTGTCGGTTTTATATTGCTGCCAATAGGAAAGCACTGTAGGTCCGCCTAAAGACCAGCCCATGAGGATAAAATTTTTCAGACCCAGAAATTCAGAAAGTTCGCGGATATCCTGTGCGTAACGGGCAACGATTTGGCCCTGCAGACCTTTGGAGGATTTGCCGTGCCCGCGGTTATCCATAACTATTACCTGAAAGTGCTTGGAAAGTTCTGGAATATTGTGCTGCCAAAATCTGGAAGAACACTGCCAGCCATGTACAAGAAAAAGTGGCTGGCCTTTACCATGAACTTCATAATAAAGATGCGCCTGGTCTGAGGTAGTAAAAAAGCCGTTCGTCTGTGTCATAATATCACACTCCTTTTCTTTATTATAACTCTTTTCCTGCTTGATAGATGCTGTTTTATTTGTGAAATAAAAATGCGCAGTTAAAAAAACTGCGCATAAATTTGAAAATGGATTATTTAGTTTGTGCTGGAACCAGAAGTTTCCAAAGCAATCCTAATAAAGCGCCACAGACTGAAGGTACGATCCAGCCGAAGCCGTCGGCATAAAGGGGGATTGTGTTGCCAAGTATGGTTTCTAAGGCTGAAAGTTTGATACCTGCTGCCTTTAGTCCATCCAGCAGGGCAAAAATAGTTGTAAAGAACAGGCAGCAGCGATAAACTCGCTTATCGCCATGGAAAAGCTTAGAGGTTACTCCCAGCAGAACTAAAGCAATAATAATCGGATAAAGGGCGCAGAGAATAGGTATCGAAAAAGAGATGATATTAGTCAGACCAACATTGGAAACAGCAAAGCTGAAAACACAGATCGCCACTACAAACCTCTGGTATTGGACCTGTTCGTGTGTTACTTTGGTAAAATAAGAGGCTGCAGAAGCTGTCAGGCCAATACTTGTGGTCAGACAGGCAAAAAAGATCATTAGACATAAAACAACATTGCCGGCCGCACCAAGATAATAGTTGGCGATATCAGCTAAAGCTACACCGCCGTTAGGAGAAATTCCAAGAATGCTGACGCTGGTAGCGCCGGTATAAGCCAATGCTACATAAATAAGAGCTAGGAAAAATGCTGCGATCAAACCGGAGTAGACACAGATTTTTGTCAGCAGACGGTCATCGGTGATACCCTTGAGTTTAATGGCATTGATGACGGTTGCGCCGAAGAGAAGCGTCGCCAGAAGATCCATTGTGTTATAACCATCCTGAAAGCCGCTGAGAAAAGGAAGGTTTATATAACTGCCTGTTGCCGGCTGCATAGGACCCATTGGAGCAAGCAGAACGTTGATGATAAGTACAGCCAGACTTAATAGCAGCATTGGCGTTAAAACTTTTCCAAGCCAGTCTACCAGTTTAGATGGATTTATAGATAAGACATAGGTTACGATGAAAAAGAAAAGCGAATAAATAGCCAAACCTGCGGTATAGTAGTCTTCAGGGACAAAAGGTCTGATACCGACGTCATAAGACACCGCACCTGTACGAGGAATCGCGAACAACGGGCCGATCGTCAGTACTGCCAGCATAACTATGATTTTGGCAAAGTTCGGATGAACAGGATCTGCCAGGGCATTGGGGTTATCGTTTTTAGTTAGTGCCATAGCAATAATACCCAAAAGCGGCATACCTACGCCGGTAACGCAGAAGCCAATCGCAGCTGACCAGAAATGGTCGCCTGCGGCTTGGCCTAATGCCGGTGGAAAGATTAGATTGCCGGCACCGAAAAAGGACGAAAAGAGCATCAACCCTACTGGTAAGATTTCCCAAAACGTCAGGTTCTGTTTCATAAAAAGTCTCCCATCGTGAATAGATATAAAATTCTGATAATTCTACTATTAAGTAAAGGCTGCCCTCAGGCAGCCTTTAAATTACTGGATGATGAGGCGGAAATACTTCTTTTTACCCTTACGGATAAGCAGGCTTTTTTCTGCATCAAACATTGAAGGCGCAAAGCTTGCCTCAGGATCGGACACTGTATTTTCGCCAATATAAAGTCCGCCTTGCTGGATCATTTGCCGGGCTTCACGTTTACTGCTGAATATTTTACCTGCGGTTAAAACATCAATTATTTTACCTTCTGCATCAGCAGCAGTGATTTCAATAGTCGGGACATCGGTAAGTGCGCCGCCTCCTCCAAACAGTGCTTCAGCAGCCTGTTGTGCTTTTTCAGCTTCAGCTTCTCCGTGTACCAGCTTTGTTACCTCATAAGCCAGAACTTTTTTTGCTTCGTTGATCTCAGCATCCTGCAGGGAGCTTAAGCGGCGTACTTCTTCCATAGGCAGGAAGGTAAGCAGTGACAGGCAGTTTTCAACGTCGCTGTCGTCGATATTACGCCAGTATTGGTAGAAATCATATGGTGAAGTCTTTTCTGGATCGAGCCACAGGGCTCCTTTTTCTGTTTTGCCCATTTTGCGTCCATCGCTGGTAGTAAGTAATTTACAGGTCATGCAGTATGCTGGTTTCTGTTCTTTGCGGCGAATCAGTTCAACGCCGGCCAGCATATTGGACCATTGGTCATCACCGCCGAGCTGCATGATACAGCCGTGTTTTTTAAACAGCTGCAGGAAGTCATAAGACTGCATGATCATATAGTTGAATTCGAAGAAAGACAGGCCTTTTTCCAAACGTTTTTTAAAGCATTCCGCTGTCAGCATACGGTTTACTGAGAAATGTACACCGACATCGCGCAGCAGTTCGATATAATTTAGTTCAAGCAGCCAGTCGGCGTTGTTGACCATAATAGCCTGGCCTTCAGAAAAATCGATAAAGCGTGCCATCTGTTTTTTAAAGCAGGCTATGTTATGAGAGATAAATTCAGGAGTCAGCATTTTACGCATATCGTCTTTGCCGCTGGGGTCGCCAACCATACCGGTCCCGCCTCCTAAAAGACAGATTGGACGATGTCCGGCACGCTGCATATGGCTCATAACCATCAAAGCAATAAAATGACCTACATGCAGGCTGTCGGCTGTGGGGTCGAAACCAATATAAAAAGTGATTTTTTCCTTTTCCAGCAGCTCTTTGATCTCATCTTCGTGGGAGAGTTGCTTTAAAAAACCACGTTCCTTTAATACGTCATAAACGGACATGAAATAACCTCCTAATATTACTGAAAACTTCCTCGTGATAAAGTGAAGAAGCAAATCTTCTAAACATTATACAACGAATGGGCTGGTTTCGCAAATAAGAAAAGACGCTTCCTGAAAGAAGCGCCTTTGATGCACAAAAATGAATTGTTTTTATAATTGCGAAGTACAGTGCGGGCAACGGGTCGCATCGTCAGCGATTGCAGTTTTGCAGAAGGGGCATAAACGCGGTTCTGGAGCCGGAGCCGGCGGAGGCGTAAGCCTGTTGATTTGTTTGATCAGTACAAAAATAGCAAAAGCAATGATCAGGAAATTAACGATAGTATTTATAAAAAGACCGTAGGCTAAAATAGGGGCATGTGCATCCTGAGCAGCCTTTAAAGTATCGTAATGCTGTCCGTTCAGGCTGATGAATAGTCCGGAAAAATCCACTTTGCCAAATAAGAGACTCAAAGGGGGCATAATAATATTATCTACTAAAGACGATGTTATTTTGCCGAAGGCGCCGCCGATAACAACGCCGACTGCCAGATCGATAACATTTCCGCGCATAGCAAATTTTTTAAACTCTTCAAAAAAAGACATATTAACAACTCCCATCATAAATTCAAAATATTTTATATATATTCGCTTTAAGTTATAATAATCCTGCCGGCTTGACTGCAAATCGTCAATAATTTATAATAATTCTGTAACAATTAGGCAGTGAAGGAGGGAAAACCATGAGAGATGACTTAGTAGTACCAGGCGAGCATGAGGAAAATTTTGTACTGGCTAAAGATGCGCGTGTAGTTACAGTGCCGTTTACTCCGCTGGAACAGCGTATGGCTAAAGAAAAGCCGTATCTGATGGAAGGCCTTGCCAAATTGAAAGAGAGCTTGGGAGAAGACAGTTTCAAACGCTTGATCAGTAATGTGCATAATATCAATTTGAGCGGACCGAGGATCATGCTGGTCGCCGATAATGAGCTGCACCGTACTAATATCGAACGCGAATGCCTGCCTGCTATCGCAGAAGCATTCAACGTTACTAATATTCGTGTAGTTACACAAGGCTGATGTCTGAAAAGCTTCTCTGGCAGCAGGGAAGCTTTTTATTTTAAAAATATAAAAAATATCATTGACAAACTATTTGTTATTTTATATAATATTTACGTTGCAGTAAGTGATGTAACTTAAGTCGGGGCGTGGCGCAGTTTGGTAGCGCGCTTGTTTCGGGTACAAGAGGCCGTGAGTTCGAATCTCGCCGCCCCGACCACTTAAAAAGTTAGCCGCAGAGCGTATCTGCGGCTTTTTTATTTTGTTTTAAAGGAATTATTTAAAGTGATTTTTGCTGGAGCAGTGAAAAAATTTCCCATAGTGTTTCTTTTCAAATAGTTATCTGAATTTTACCAGATACGCCATATAGCAAAACCATAATATAAAAACATAAATGATCAGTCTTGAAAGAGAAATCATAAAATAAACCCTTCTTTATTTTAAAAGTTAAGCTATATTGTTGTAGCTATTAATGGTGACTTCTTGTTTATCAATTATGATATCATGCTCTTGTCAAAGAAAAAAGCCGACATTCTGCTTTTATTTATTTACTAAATGTTGGCAAAGCTGTTTCACTGTCTGTGGTTTTCCCCAAAACTGCAGTTTGTATCAAGATTGATTTCGAAAATACGTGCCCAGGGCAGGTTTACATTGATGTCGATACCTGTTAAATAATAATTGCTGTCGTTATTGCGATAAAAAGGTGTACGGCCAAGGTCTCCATATAGAAGCTGAATCTTTTGACGCTGTAAAAAGCCACGAATAAGCGTTTCTGCAAAAAACTTGTTTTCTCCCAAATCAGTTGGCTTATAGCCTTTCAGTTTCAGTAATGTAGTTAACTGTGCATGCATTAATTTCTGATAGGCATAATCATCAAGTAAACGTTCAACTGTGAAGTTTAGATTTTGGGCATACAGTGACGGATGTTCTGATTGCGGTAATCGGTGCAGCTGGCCGGTAAATAATGTTGCTTGACTAAGCGCGGTTCCCAGTGAATTACTTAAAGTATTCCAGCCTGAAAAAGCTGCCAGCCTGCTGAGCGGTACTTTAGCCTCCAAAAGCTTAGGTATTAAAAGTTCGTTTTCAGTATAGTTGGCCGTAAGATCAACCAGCGCAATGTGGCGGTCTGATATAAGCAGGGTTTTAAGTTTTTGCAGCATAGCTTTATTAGGCTGATTGTCATCGTCGCCGCAGTGTACGAATAAAATAAAGTCGGCGACAGCAGCATCATCTGTAAGCTGACCGCCGATAAAATTTATTTTGTCCCGGATGCTTGCGTCAACAGAACAGGGCATATAGGGCATGATTTTAGCTGCGACTTTAGGCGAGGAATACTCTACAAAAATGCGCGGTTTGTAATTATACAGTTTATTATAATATCTGGTCAGCAGTAAAACTGATATTTCATCAGCTCCGCTTGTAATAAGCCCGCTGGAACCTAAAGCTGCATGTTTCATATATGCCAGCGCATGATTAGCATTACGATTAGGAAGCCCGAATGGCTGGGCGTCGTCCTGCCCTATAGCCAAAGTCAGACCGTCTGCGCGTGCCAGCTGGACCAGTTTTTTGTTAAAACTGTCGTTATCGGCATACAGACGGCTGTACTTCGTTTTAATATCATCCGGTATGCGTGCATCGATCGCCAGCAGCTGCCTGGTAAAGTAAGGATCGCCGAATGTTTCTGCCATATCCTTTAATGTTGCATAACGCATCAGATGCCATTGATACCAGCTGTCCGGTATAAGCTGATCGCTGACCAGCAATCTTGGAATGACGGAAAAAAACGCCATATCGATTTGTGGATTGAGAGCATGCTGTTTGTTTACGAAAGTCAAAAACTTTTCTTCATCGTTAATTGTTCCCAAAGGTACGCGTGAGCCCAGCAGACTGCCGTGTACTAAAAGATCAGCTGATAAAATTGCGGCTGGATGCTGCGGCATTTCATTTTTCAGCCAGGCAAACAGTTTTTCTTTATCAGCAGGTGTGTTATAATTGTCAAGAAGTTCTTGCGGCGGTGTAATTACGTTGATAGAAGCCAGTGCTCCCAGTTTTCTGACCATAGCGCTGCAGGGAGGGCGGCTGTCTAACGGAGCCAGCAGCAGCGAAGTATCGGCTTTTACAGGCTGAGGCGCAAATGGGACAGTTGCAGGCATACCGCCGAATAATTCATAAAAATAGGCGCAGAGCAGCAGTAATGCGAGCAGAATAAATTTTTTCTTGTTCATAGGCTGTCTCCTTTGCCGTTCTTGTTATATTTATTATATTACAGATACGGAGTTTTTTGAATGCGGATAATTACGGGAAAGGCACGGGGGCTGAAATTGACTGTGCCAAAGAATATGGACGTACGTCCCACGGCTGACAGGGTCAAAGAATCTCTGTTTAATATTATTGGCACTAAAATTATTGGCGCACGTGTGTTGGATATGTTTGCCGGAACAGGTAATCTGGGGTTGGAGTCGTGGAGCCGCGGCGCTGCTGCGGTTACTTTTGTCGATGAAAGCCGGGAATCGCTGCGCCTGGTACAAAGCAACATCGTTAAATGCCGGGCGGAGGCTGATGTTCAGGTTCTCAAAGGCAGCGCGGTAAATATTATCGAACATCTGCATCATCAGGGACTAAAATTTGATTTTGCATTCTGCGATCCTCCCTATAATAAAGGCTGGGTTCAGAAAGTTCTGCAGAAAATGGAACACTTTCAAGTACTTGAAGACGGAGGCTATCTGATCATCGAACATTCGAAGCACGATGAAATAGGCGTGCTGGCAGCGTGCTTTGAGCTTGTGCGTCAGGAACCCTATGGTGAAACTTTACTTTCGTTTATAAGATTTGCCAAAGTATAATAAAATGTTGTAAAATAATAAAATAAATTTGTAAAAAAATAGCAGGAATACAGAAACGTACGTCGAATAAGGAACAAGATAATTGAATTTATGACCAGACTGCGTTGCAGCTTCTAGGAGGTTAAACAGTGCGTAGAGCGATCTGTCCGGGTAGTTTTGACCCGGTTACTAATGGCCACCTCGATATTTTTGAACGGGCGAGCCAAATGTTTGACGAGATCATTATCAGCGTTTTTCATAATCCGGGTAAAGATAAAGCAATGTTCACCATGGAGGAAAGGGTAGAAATGCTCAGGGATGCGACAAAACATATCCCTAATGCCAGAGTAACCTGTTTTTCCGGTCTTTTAAATGAATTCTGCAGGCAGGAAAAAGCTCCTTTTATTGTAAGGGGCTTACGTGCGCTTTCTGATTTTGAATATGAATTTCAGCGCGCTCTGCTCATAAAAAAAATAGACAATAACTTAGAAACAGTCTTTATTATGACTAATGCTAATTACTCTTTCCTAAGTTCCTCTGGAATAAAAGAATTGGCAACCTTTGGCGGTTGTATCCATGGTCTTGTTCCTGAATGTGTGGAAGATCGGATCAAAAGCCTTGTTATAAGCAAAGAATAATATTAGAAAGAGGTTGAGTTTGATGATGATTGATAGAAGTACAAGTGCGACTTTGGACAGAATTTTTGATGAAATGTATAACCTTATTTCTGAGGCTAACCGTATACCTCTTACTGATAAGATCATTATCGAAGAGAGCGATTTGGCGGGTATCCTGGATGATTTGAAGGAAGCGATTCCCAAAGAAGTCAAAAGCGCTACCAGACTGCTTGAAGAACAAAAAGCAATCGTCACCAAAGCTCATGAAGAAGCTGACAATATTGTTTTGCAGGCTAAAACCGAAGCTGACCGTATTTTAGAATTGGCAAAATCCGAATCTGAAAGACTAATGCGTCAGGAAGAAATTTCCAAACAGGCAGAAGCCTTTGCTGAAGATGTAAAGAGTACTGCTTTGCGTAATCAGCAGGAAATGAAAGACGAAGCTGATGCTTATGTTGAGCGTGTAAAACACGATGTGCTGCAATATGCCGATGATATGCTTGGCTATTTGAGCGGTAGTCTGCAGTCCGCTTTACAGGCTGTAAACGATAACCGCGCTTCCGTTAATGCTGAACGTGAAAGCGTTATGTCTTCACGCCCTCAGCGTGATATGGAACTTCTGGCGATGGAAGAGGAAGAAGACGAAGAATAAGCTTTTGAAAAAAAGTAAGCCTTCCGCTCAAGCGGAAGGCTTTTTGTTTTGTTGCTTTATTATTTTTGAATATAAATCGGAGAGACAGTATAATCGTTGTTATATTGTGGTTGGTGGTTCTTTTGCAAAAGTGTCAGCAGATTAGTTGCCGCAATATCAACGGAAAGCTGCTGCTCGACTTTCTCTCCGTATTTTTCCAAGACGTTGCGGCCCAGTTTGATAATTACAGGCAGCTGAGCAGAATCCTGCATTTCTTTCAACAGTTCGCGGCCGCAGTCGTTAAAGGCCAGAACACGGATGTAAGCTGGGTCTTTGGCATTATCGAACATAGCGCGATACTGCTGCAGTAAAAGCTGCATCAGCAGTCTTCTGACACGTGAAGCGGGATAACGTTTGGTAACTGTGGCGCTGACTACGTCTTGGAACGTAGTGCAGGAAGCAGCTTCTGCCAGACGGTTTTCCAATCCTTCGCTGCATTGGCAGGCTGCGGCTATTTGGGCCGGTGTCAAAGAACGCAGCTTGTATAAAAGCAGATGGTTCAGAATTTTATCACTGATATCCATTCGGTGCTGAAGATCTGCCTCACGCAGCAGCTGGGCTGTAGTTGCCGGAACTGTGCTGAGCAGCGCTTCATCGATGCCATAGCCGCGATAATGCTCACGAATGGCTGTTGCGCCGGCAATAGGCCCGTTGATGGTTTTATCTTTATAGCCGCTGCCGCGGCGTTTAACGACGACAGGTTCGATCTCGTAACCGCCGTGCAGAAGCTGGCGGCAATATTCTAAAGCCAGGATATTGTTAGGATGTTCAGCAATCGTCAGCATGGAAGGGTCTTCCGCCAGCGTAAGCTCTAAAGACTTGGCATAACTGTGCCCTTCATCCAGATAATGATGCAGTGCGTCCTGAAAAACAGGCTCGTTCAAAAATTCTGCGGTCAGCATCAGCTGCTGCGAATTGGCTGCTTCCGCACCAAAAGCAAGATGCGATACCATCCCGGTAGCAGCCAGTAATTTTACAGCTCCTGCAGCAAAAAATTCCGCACTGCGGCAGGTGAAAACTGTCGGCAGCTCTAAAACAAGGTCAACGCCGCCTAAAACGGCCATTCTGGCACGGGTCCATTTGTCAGTCAGGGCAGGCAAGCCGCGCTGTACAAGGCTGCCGCTCATAGCGGCAATGACAGGCCTGTTGCCGGCTATCCGCTTTGCTTCGCGCAGATGATGGGCGTGGCCGTTGTGGAAAGGATTATATTCTGCTACGATTCCTATTGCTTTGCTCATTCATATTCTCCCTCATTTATAATGTTTATACTAGCGATTATCATTTAAATAGTGTATACTATATGATATAATATTATAATTGCCAAAGAACGACTTGTAAAGCGGGATTTATACAAATTCGTCAAAAATTCGTCAAAAATTTTCTAAAAAAAATTTGAGAGACGCTTCTGTGCATTTTCTCTCATTTCATCAGTGTAGTGTACATATGCCTTTAAAACTGTTTCAACTGTATCTCCCAACAATGCTGCGACCGTTTTAATATCAAAGCCACTACTAAGTAATGTTGTAGCATAAGTATGCCTGAAGTCATGAATACTTGTGTCATCTTTTGTGTACAGAGAAACTCTTTTTATAGAGTGATATGTCACATTCCAAAATACCATATCGCTGATGTGACGAGGATATTTATTCTTGTATTCAATTAAAACCGTTTGTAATCGCATAGGTATAGGTACAGTTCGATAAGAGTTATTGCTTTTTAATTCTTGTAGGGTCATAATATTTCTATTTGTAGCAACCATTTGTCGCTCTACTTTTAATGTGCCTGCATTAAAATCAATATCAGACCATTTCAAACCTGTTATCTCGCCAACCCTAAGCCCTGCGAAAGCGGCGATACAACACGCTGTATATAAAGTATAGTTCTTGGATTTTAAACGTGCCAGAACAGCTTCTAAACGTTCTTTGGAAAGGGCGTTTATTTTTCTTTGACCTTTTATTTTTAACGGATGTATTCCTATCGTAGGATCTTTAGTTATAAGCTCGTATGGAGATACCGCTCTTTTAAAAATAGTTTTTAGTTTTACGAGATACAAATTGGCGGTGTTTGCTTTCACTGGTAAAGAGTTAAATATTGATTGTATGTCGCTATGCGTTATGTCTACCAGACGCATATCTTTTAGTTCTGAAAAGGCTTTGATAGCGTGCTGGTATCCGAGTAGAGTGTTGTATGCTATGCTCCTTCTTATATCATTAAGATACATTGCAGAAAATTCACCAAAGGTTATTCTTGCAGTGCTATTGTCCATATATATTGGCGCATTTGCTTTAACTTCTTCTAGTAACTTATCGCCTGCTATTTTTGCTTCTCTTTTGGTTTTAAATCCTTGTTTTGATTTTTGCTTCCAATAACCACGATTATCTTTATAGGATAATATTACTTGAAATCCTTTATCTTTTTCTCTAAAAGTGAAATTATACTCCATTTTTTCACCTCCTATATTTTAAGTTTTTAAAGTGTTAAGTATTAAAATAAATTTATTGTTTAAGAAATTAGATTATATTATACTAACATTGCCGTTGTAAATATTTTATTTTTGTTATGGCTGCTACCGGGCGTTTGGTAGCGGTCTTTTTTTATTTCATTTAGCATCGGGGAAAGATAAGATCCTTATAGAATTATCTTGTCCGTCCCCTTTCTTCGGGGACACTGGGTAATAATGTGATGCTCCTTGATTCCTAAAACATAACCAATCACTTGATTTAGCTCACCAGGCGAAAAATCTTTCATGTTGCATTCGATAAGCTTGATTGTTCTGGATAACAAAGTATCACGCTCCTAAACTGCATTTTTATTTTTTGATGTTTCTGCAGTTAGCAGTCCATCAATAAAGCCAATAACAATATATCTATCATTATCTTCAATTTTGCGGAACTTATCTATAAGAATTTTTTCCTGATCAGATAATACATAGTTATCTTCCTGATCGATATAAATAGGAGTGGGGCGTTCCATTTCTACATCGAATCCCATAAGCCAGCCTTCGTTTACATTTAATGCAACGGCTATCTTGTAGAGATTATTCTGTTTTGCCTTAAATTTGCCTTTTAAATATTGGCTAATAAGAGGTTGGCTTAATCCAGTTTTTTCGGACAGTTCAACTGGCTTTATGCCTGTGACATCTAACGCTTCTTGTAGCCTAGTGGCAAAATCAGTTTTTTTCATTGCAATCATCCTTCCTTCAACTATAATAGCACTGATATTAAGAAAAGTAAAGGATAAAATAAGAAAACTAAAATTTAGCATTGACTTAAGAAAGCTTAAGTAGTATAATCGTCTTAGAAACAGAAAAGAAAGGAGGAACGTTATGAATCCGGAATTTGATTATTCAAAACTTAATGAAAAAATAATTAGAACATTTCTTACAAGAACTGCATTTTGTGAGGCTTTTGGGGTATCGACATCGAATCTTTCGTTGAAAATGAATAACAAACATTACTTTACTCAACCACAAATCGCTAAGGCTTGTTCATTATTGAAAATTCCACAATCTCAAGTTGGTAAATATTTTTTTACCACAAAAATTAAGAAATCTTAATAAAAGGAGCGCTGTTAAATGATTGTAGAATGTCCACACGTTGGAATAAGAGAGCTGTCTGAAGCGTGGGGCGTTAGTGCTAGGACAGTAAAAGAATGGCTTGCTAGTGCAGGTATTAAAACAGTAGTACGTGGTCGGTATCGTGTATCAGATGTTACTAGATATGCCGATCAGTACGGTAAGCCGAAACTTTCTAATCGAGAGCGATTAGAGGTAATGCAGCTACAAAAAGCCTTAGATAACGCTAACGCTGAAATAGCAGAACTGCAAGAATGTCTGTTGAAAGTGTCAGGAGTAACAGCTGACGCTGTTCAAAAGATAGTTAGGCAGATGAAAAAAGAAACTGAAATAGTAGAAATGAGGCAAAGCAGATGAAAGCATTAATAAAAGTAGCAGGAACAGCAGTAGTAATGAAAGAGAGTATTAAGGAACAGCCTTGTGTATGGTCTTTAACTGCTTTGGCTATAGCAACAGTAGTTAAGCTGATATATGACATAGGCTACGCTATGGGGCAGGTGGCAGGCTTATGATTAGAGATTTTACCGTAGCAACTACTGCAATATTTGTCGGAACATACATTGCTATTATGGCTGCTGTAGTGACTGTAGGGGTGTTGAGATGAATAGGCAAAAGAAAAAGAGCTACCGAAGTTACAGCTTCGATAGCTCAGGTGGACTGTAAATTTTACTAGGTTTAGCGTCCACCTTCATTTTAGCATGAGCGAAGGTGATTTGTAAATGGATAAGTTACAGCAGGAAAAAATCGATCGTTTGAATACTGCAGTAGAAATAATAAAAAAGACGTTTTCAGAACCAGTTAAATTTCCGGTCCGTTCATCTCCGTATCCGGTCGTTGTATGTGTACATTGTGGATGTAGAGTGCCAATAGAGGATACACGCTGTAGATGCGGCGGTCAAACTTTTAGAGAGTTTTAGGAGGACGTAGAAATGAATGAGAAAGAAAAGTTAGCGGCATTTCGTGCGCTTCAGCAGGCATACGGTGAGCCTAAAGTAACCGCAAAGCAGGCGGTTAAACTGCTTAGACGTGCAGAACGGTGCAAAGGAGGTACACGCGATGCAAGAAATAAGACTTCTTACTGCTGATGAGGTGGAGTGCCGGGTTGCTACGGTGAAAAAGGATAACAGCGGCTGTTCGCTTCTGCTATATAAAGATGCAAGAGTTGATATGCGAATTTTAGATGAAACGTTTGGACCGATGAATTGGCAGCGGCATCACGGACGGGATAATGCAAATTGTATCATTTCGGTGTGGGACGATGATAAAAAGCAGTGGATCGAAAAAGAGGATACCGGCACTGAGAGTAACACAGAAGCCGCGAAGGGATTGGCAAGTGATAGTTTTAAACGTGCCGGGTTTAACTGGGGTATTGGGCGTGAGCTATACGACGCTCCGTTTATATGGGTGCAGCTATCGAAGCAGGATTTATCTACCAATGGGAAAATCACTGCAAAGTTTTTTGTGAAAGACATAGAGTACGATCGGACTAAAAGTGAGTTTGTGAAGCTAAAAATCGTGGACAGTAAGGGGGTTGTACGGTTTGAGCTGGGCAAAAAAGTTGATGCGCCTGTAGCGGAACATAAAGCAACATCACCTACGCCAATAGATCAAACACAGCCTGCGTTTCCTGACGAAAATACTGGACCACAATTTTTGATGTGTCAAGAATGTACAGTTGAAATCAGCCAAAGAGTTCACGATTACAGCGTGCAGAAATTTGGCAGGCCTCTTTGTATGAACTGTCAGAAGGTAGCGGGAAAATGAAACTTGATGTTAAGGGTCTACAGAAAATATACGGCGTGCGGGATATTAACCTTATTATCCCGCTGCCGGCAACTATGGAAGAAGAAATCAGCAAGATCACTCCTGATAAAACATATTCCGTCGAGATTAAGCAGAAGCGCAAGGATCGAAGTTTGAACGCTAATGCCGCATTGTGGGTTCTTTTGGGTGAAATGGCTGCAAAGTTGCGTACCAGCAAAGACGAATTGTACTTGGAAATGTTATCACGCTATGGCGTATTTACTCACGTTGTAGTAAAGCCTAATGTTGCTGAAAGAGTAAAAGCGGAGTGGCGTACAGTGCGGGAATTGGGCGAGGTTACGATCAACGGACAAAAGGGGATACAGTTACAGTGTTACTTTGGTTCGAGTACTTATGATACAAAGGAGTTTACAAGACTTTTGGACGGAGTAATCAGCGAGGCGAGAGAATTGGGTATAAACCTTATTTCCGATGCTGATAGGGCGCTTATGCTTGCAGAATGGGGCAAATAAAATGGCTAAGAGTATCATACAGAAAGAAAAATATTGTTACCTATCTGGAGTGCAAAATGTGCCACTTGAGGAGCATCATTGTTTCTTTGGTTCGTTACGAAAAATCAGTGAAAGATACGGCTTTAAAGTTTGGCTTACCCCTGAATATCATAAGGGGAAGAACGGTCCGCATCAGGATAGGCAAACAGATTTACTGCTGAAAAGAGAATGTCAACGTAAGTTTGAAGAAACTCACAGCAGAGAAGAATTTATGAAGATTATCGGAAGAAATTATTTAGACGACTGATTATTAGAATACATTTGTTATGAATAATTAATCAGGAAGGGAGAGGGCGTTTTGGCAGATGTAAAATGGATAAAAATTACAACAGATATTTTTGACGACGAGAAAATTTTGTTGATCGAAGGACTGCCAAGTTCAGACGAAATTATAGTGATTTGGTTTAAGCTGCTGATATTGGCAGGGAAGCAAAATAACAATGGTGTCTTTCTGATGAATGAGCGTATTCCATATACAGATGAGATGCTGGCAACGATTTTCCGCCGTGATATAAACATCGTTCGTTTGGCTCTTAAGACTTTTGAACAGTTTGGTATGCTTGAATTGGTCGATAATGTTATTACCATTCCGAATTGGAATAAACATCAGCAGCTTGATTCCTATGAAAAGAAAAAACAGCAGGATCGTGAGCGTCAAAAAGCACGTAGAGCGGAACAGAAAGTGTTAGCTCTTGGGACGAAAGATGTGAATAAAAATTCAGAAGGCGAAAAAAAGTCGCGTGACAGTCGATGGACAGTCGCTGGACAATCGCGTGACAGTCGCGAAAATGTCGCTGAAAATCGCGGCCTAGATAAAGAAGAAGATATAGATATAGATAAAGAAAAAAATATAAAAAAAGAAAAGCCGAACAAGTCGGCTCTTGATGATTTAATTTTTAAATATACTAGCAATCCTGACTTGAATAAGGCAATCAAAGATTTTGTTGATATGCGAAAGAGAATAAAAAAACCTTTGACAGAAAGAGCATTGAATATTCTTTTTGTTAAGCTTGATACTTTGTCAGGTGGGAATGATAGCAACAAGATTAAGATTTTAGAAAACAGCATACTGAATTGCTGGCAGGGGATTTTTGAGCTGAAGCCAGAGCAAAAAGAAAAAACACAAGAAGAGATATTGCGGGAGATGATGCGACGATGATCGGCCAGGATCAAGATACGGAAAAACTTGTATTAGCTGGAATGATGTCAGATAAAGAAAATCTTGATCAAGGGATCCAAGAGCTTTTGGATACTGACTTTACGAGTATGACTTATCGAAAAATTTTCTTGATGATTGCGGCGATGTATAACGACGGAGATCAGGTGAATGTCGGCACAGTTTTAGTAAAACACCGTGACGAAATAAATAGTTTTGGCTTAGGCGTGTCGTTTATCCAACTATTCGAGCAGTTCGTACCAAGCATAAAAACCCATATAGAACGGCTTAAAGAGTGTACTAAAGCAAGGAAACTATTAGGTTTGTCAGAGGCTATCAGAGGAGCTGTGGAGCGTGGTGATTGCTGTGACGATGTGTATGGGAACATCGAAAATGAGTTGATAAAAAATACTGCTATTGGTGCAGAACGCGTATATATTTCACCACAGGAAATGAGTGACACTTGTGTATTGAGCCTGCGAGATCGTTACGAAGAAGGTCGGAGAGAAAAGAAAGTCATAAGGACTGAGTTCAAAAGCATAAATTATGCTACAGGCGGATTAGAGAAAGGTGATTTAATTATTCTGTCTGCAGAAACTGGTGGAGGTAAGTCGGCATTTGCTATGAACTTAGCCTATCAAATTGGCATAGTACAGAAAAGACCTGTGCTATATCTAAACTCTGAGATGTCAGCTGACCAAATGGCGCTGCGGTGGAATTCAATAATTAGCCATATAAGCCATTCTAAAATCAGGCGTGGAGAATTGACGGAAGAAGAATTTTATTACATCATCAGCAAAAGTGATGAGATGACAAAAGGAAAGCTACACACGCTTACTATACCGGATCTGCAGGTTAAAAATATTTTTTCTGAAACACGCAGAGCGGTAAAAAAGTATGGAATTGAAATGCTGGTTGTTGATTATATTGGCCGTATGGATATGACTAATGCACCATCAAAGGAAGATTGGCAGATACTCAAATCGGCAGCGCAGAAGTTAAAGACACTTGCACAGGATTTGGGAATTATCGTTGTGATGATTGCACAGCTGAACGAAAGAGGAAAGCTGGCCCAGTCAAGTTATATGTCACATGAAGCTGATTTGTGGATTAACTTAACAAGAATCGAGGAAGATAATCTGAATAAGTTTTATCCGTTCAATATGTTACTTCAGTTGAAAAAAGCGCGTAACGCAAGCACTAATAAGCCTTTGTTCTTTTTCTTTGATGGCGATACGTTGAGTTTTACGGATAAAAAGGAGCGTGCTGAAAAGTGGAACAAAGAAGAATAGGAACGGAATCGGCAGAATTTTACAGCGCTTGGAAAAATGACTGCGTCATAACAGAACATCAGTTAGTACGTGAGGCTATTGTTAAAGATTATATAAGCGGATTGATTCCAAAAGTTATTGCTCAATGGAAAATAAAAATTATAAATCAAGCTATAACATTGAGATATAAGGAGCAGTGGTAACTATGAAAAAGTATGAGTTGACAGCAGAGTTTATAGAAAAATGGGGCAAGAAATTATTTAGGATTAAGGCTTTAATTAGCTTTGGAAGTGTTGAAGCTGGTGAACTTGGTGGATATGTGGAAAAAGAAGATAACTTAGCGCAAGATGGCGACGCTTGGGTGTACGGCAACGCTAGGGTGTGCGACAACGCTAGGGTGTCCGGCGACGCTAGGGTGTGCGACAACGTTATGGTGTACGACGACGCTTGGGTGTACGGCAACGCTTGGGTGTACGGCGACGCTAGGGTGTGCGACAACGCTTGGGTGTACGGCGACGCTAGGGTGTGCGACAACGTTATGGTGTACGACGACGCTAGGGTGTACGGCAACGCTTGGGTGTACGGCGACGCTAGGGTGTACGGCAACGCTTGGGTGTACGGCGACGCTAGGGTGTACGGCGACGCTAGGGTGTGCGACAACGCTAGGGTGTGCGACAACGCTGACTATTTATTGATCGGTCGCATTGGTAGTAGATTTAGTTTTACGACATTTTTCAAAAATAAAGACAAAGGTATAACAGTGTCTTGTGGTTGTTTCTTAGGGACTATTGCCGAATTTAGAGCTAAGGTTACCGATACACATGGAAATAATAAGCACGCAAAAATGTATAACCTTGCTGCAGATATGGCAGAACTACAGATTTTAGGCGAAGAACATTTTGACAAGCTGAACACTAATAAGTCAGAACCGTTTTGAGGTGAGATCATGAATTGCGATATATGCCATAAGGACACGATGTCGGGTAGCCATATAACCAGAGGACGTAGATTTGAGGTGCGTATTTGCCCGAACTGCTTGATGTGGTCGGATGACCAACGAGCCGTAATAGCACGGGAAACAGTCAGTAAACTCAAGGCTTTACGAGAAAAGGAAGATATTAGCATAAGCAATGAATAGGGTGTGGGAAATTATGAATAAAATCATATGCGGCGATGCACTTGACGTCTTACGAACTTTACCTGCCAAATGCTGTCGCTGCTGTGTGACGTCGCCACCGTATTTTAATTTGCGTGACTACGGTGTGCATGGGCAACTTGGATTAGAGCCGACAATGCAAGAATATATTATTAGGTTGGTTGAGGTATTTACCGAAGTTAAGCGGGTACTGACTGATGATGGTACTTTGTGGGTTAATATTGCTGACGGTTACGCTGGTAGTGGTAAAGCCAAAAGCTCTTTGCCTGCTAAAAACTTAATGTTAATACATCAACGCTTTGTTATAGCGATGCAAGATGCCGGCTGGATTGTACGGGATGAAGTTGTTTGGGCGAAACCTAATCCAATGCCGGAAAGCGTCAGAGACCGAATGACGGCTTCTACAGAAAAGATTTTTATGTTTACTAAACGTCCTAAATATTTTTTCGACAGCACCGCTGCGATAGAGCCTGCAGTTGGATTTAATAATGAACCGGTAGCAGGTAGCTTAGGTAATCTGGGCAACGCGCAATCAAGGCGTAGAAATAAAGGGAATCGCAAGACTTATCGTGGTGGAAAATATACGAACCAAAATACTTTTGATAATTCCGCCAGATTAGAAGCAAATAGTCATGGAAACAGTGTCAATGAGAACGGAACAAGAAGAATGCGAAATGTGTGGAATATTGCAACAGCTACAGGTGGAAGCAAGGTAATAATACATTACGCTAAATTTCCGGACGAACTAGCGAAAAGATGCATACTACTGAGCACGGTAGAAAAAGACTGTGTACTTGATCCGTTTGCAGGAAGTGGTACGACCTGTAGGATGGCAAATCGGTATGGACGTCGATACATAGGCATAGATATTAACCCTGAATACTGTAAAGCGGCAGAAGCAGATATACCGATAAATTTATTTTAGTTTAAACGGCTGCTCAGCTACTGCCTCGGCACTATATACAAGCAATGTGGCGCAAAAGGGAAGTATACCTGTGGAATGGCCTTACCACAGGGGGCAGCCTTTTAAATATAAGGAGTTGGAAATATTGACTGAGTTACTGATAACGATACCGGGAGAACCGTGTGCACAAGGTAGACCGAGGTTTAGTACAGCAGGCGGTTTTGTTAAAGCATATGATCCGGCAAAAAGCAGGAATTACAAAGCATATGTAAAGCTTATTGCGCAGCAAGAAATAAAAAACCAAGGCTGGAAATACACAGAATTGCCCTTAGCGGTCACGATAACAGCTTACATGAGTGTTCCGACAAGCAAGTCTAAAAAGTTTAAACAGGCGGCTATTTTAGGGGGAGAGCGTCCCGCAAAGAAGCCTGACACCGATAATATATTCAAGTGTATTACAGACGCCCTTAGTGGTATAGCGTACAAAGACGATAAGCAGATAGTAGCTGCTACAGTTAATAAGTGGTATGCAGAAGTACCGAGAGTTGAAGCATTAATAAGAATTATTTAGGACGGTGCTGTTAATGATTAATGTCAAAGTAATGCTAAATTTAATAAAAGATGAGCCGGAAAATGCTTATATACCAATAGTTAAGCCGGAGCTAGTTGCTCTGCTTAAAGAAGTGAAAATGCTGCGGTATAAAAACAGCAAACTTGGAAGCCAAAAGGCGAAGTTGAAAAGAGAAAGGCAGTAAATAATGAAAAAGCCTAAAACCAAATACATAGGCTGGTGCCATGAGTGCAAATACCTAGGCAGTTTTCACTGTGGTATTTGTCAAAGGGAAAATTTAAGCGTAAAAAATTTTGCTCGTCTATGCCTTGGCTTAGATATCATATCTCCTTTTGGTAGACCTTCTGAATTTGTGTCTGAGGACGGTGATAAAAAATGAGAAGAATTAAAGTTATCGTAGAAACTGGGTTTGCTGGTTGTGAATTATATGATGAATTTGAAGTTGAGGAAAATGCAACAGAAGAAGAAATTGAAAAACAAGCTGTATTAGTGAAAAATGAATTGACTTGTGATTGGTACTGGGAAGAGGTTGAACCAGAGGACGGTGAATAGTAATGGATTATAGCAAAATAAAAGTTGGGGACAAGGTATATGTAAGTACAGAGAAAACGCCATATAAAGTTATGGCACGTAATGAACGGTTTATTATTTGCAATAGGCCTATTTATGGAAAATTAGACAATGATGGGAAACGCAGTTATTGGTACTTTATTTGTGACCTTGAAAGAGGTGTGCGTGGAAAAGACGATTTAATTTTTACTATTTATGATTATCGTACTAAAGAAGGCTGCGAAGAAGCACTGCTGGCGTTGCAGCAGGGGAAAGTGAAAGTTACTTATAGAAATTGTGTACCTCTGGATTTGAAACTAGGACGGTGAATAGATTATGAGATTAATAGATGCAGACGCCCTGCGTCGGCGAAAAGAGTTGCGCTTCAGCTTAATGGCAGCAATCACTACTATTCAATTTTTAATAGACGAAGCCCCTACAGTAGAAGAACGCAAGCAAGGGCATTGGCTTACTAAAAAAGCATGGCATGTGGAGTGTTCCGAATGCCATCATGTTTTAGAGTTTATTTGCGACGTCAAAAAATACTGCCCGAACTGTGGCGCAAAAATGGACGGTGAACCCGAATGAACATACTAAAGTTAGAAAGATCAATAGCTTTATTAAAACCAATCATCTGGAAAATGCCTATGAATGAGAAAAGGGATGCTTATATAACTTTATTGACGGCTGCTCAAAAGCAGATACCGCAAGAAGTAAATTTGGTAGTCGAAGAGCATTTTATACCAAACTGTCCTTTTCCACAACAAATACCTAAAGGCTGGGCATGTCCTGTATGCGGACGTGAGATAGATGATGATGCTCATTATTGTAAATACTGCGGCCAAGCTATATGTGATGATTAAGGAGTGAAGATATGAATTATCCTGATCTAATAAAATGGATATTTGAATTTGTATATGAACATTGGATATTAACTAACGTTTTTGTTTATATTAGCTTTAAGAAGGTTTAGTATTTTTACAATAAATCTATCAGATAAGAAGGGCGATACAAATGTTATTAACAATAGAGAGCAAGTTTAATATAGGGGATAATGTGCATGTGCCTAAGGGAGAATGTAAAGTACTTGGTGTCAAACTAGATTCTAAAGGTATCTTATATTTGATTGAAAGTGCAGACGGTACGAGAGAATGGGTGCAAGAATATTGGATTGTTGCGGGTGAACGAGAATATGAACGCGAAGAGTTTGAGAAGGCTATTTTGAACCAACTCGCAGAAGACAGAATAAATCCTTGGAAGAATTATTTTAGGCGATTTAGAAAGCAAAGCTAGAAGGAGACTGATATGCTAATAGAACAGTATATTAAGCATGTAGAGCGGTACTTTTGGGATCGTAAGCAAATACAAAAAGTTGTTGATGAAGAAAAAGAGCAGCGTACTGCAAGGAAAGGGCATACTGGCGGTGGTGGTCATGCTTTTATCAGTAATCCAACAGAAACAGCAGCATTAAAAAACATTGAGCCAGTACGTATGATATCGTTTGGATATGGACCATATCAGTCGATAATAATGAACCCGGAGCTATGGCTTGAAGTTGTCGCAGAAACCTATAAGATACATGAAAACCAGCTTACTGGTAAAGTTATGTATCAAAAATATGAAAAAAGGAAGCCGATGAAAATAATTGCAGAATTAACCGGCGTAAATAGAGATACCTGTTATGAATTTCGTAAGGAGTTTCTCCGAGATGCTGTTGGTTTGGCATTGAAAAAAGGTTTGATAAAATAAAAAAGTTTCCGACATATTACCTGTTTTAATGAGTTAAAATAGTATTGTAAGTTAGTAGGCTTACAACAAGCTTGGTGAAACGTTCAAGCTTAGCGCTTGAACACTGCCCTGCCGTTGGGGTAATACAGCGGCAATAATGGAGCAGTACTCAAACGGCTAAGAGAGCAGTCTTGAAAACTGATAGGGCGTAGGGATACGCTGTGTGGGTTCGAATCCTACCTGCTCCGCCATACGGAAGGTTGGCGTAATTGGTAGCGCAGCGCCCTGCTAAGGCGTCAGTCGAGCAATCGGCTTACAAGTTCAAGTCTTGTACCTTCCGCCAATTTAATCTACATAAATAATTCGGCATTAAAAAACCGATAAAACACGGTGATATATATCAAAATTTAGTATATAGAATAAGAGGTGCGATGATGAACGATATTTGTATGGAAACTCCGAGTTGTGATTGGGAGGTAAAATTTGATGTAAAAAAGGGTTCGCTGGAAAACCAAATAGAAAATATTGAACGTCTTATAAGGATATTAAATTCAAGTGTTGAGAATACACATTTGTTCATATTGGGCGATCCTAATAGTGGTGGTATTGTCTATAAAGAAGCAGGTCTCGCTCCAAACGGACTAGAGAGAAGATTAAAGGATATTACTTCTAAATTAGACGAAATCGTATCAAAGAGCAATATAGTTAATAACACTTTAAGAGAAAAGTTAGGAACAATGACTATCGAATAACTTAATATAAAGGCACTTAACTTCGGTTAGGTGCTTTTTTATTTGCAAAGGTGGTGAGGAGAGATGAGGATAAATCTGACCGGCAAGATAAAGAAGATAGCAAAGGCATTAGAGCTAAAAGGAATGATTTATCTATATTCAAGAGAACAGGTATACAGCGAGAAACTTTCTAAAGTCTGTACTATGTATAAACTAGATCATCTAATGCCCTGGGATGAATATAAAGAGAAATATCCTGATAAAGCTGAACGAAAGAGAAATAAAGGTGCCAATGTTAGAGTAGAAGTAGCAAGGTCGTTTAGAGAAATAGATATCCTATATTATTTGGTGAATGTGTTAAAGGCAGGTGATAACAGTGGATGAAATTAGTCAAGCACAGAAGAATTTTGTTGATTACTTTATAGAAACCGGTAATCAAACTGAAGCATACAAAAAAGCGTATCCAACGTGTAAGACTGATAATTCAGCGGCGGCCAGTGCTAGTAAACTGCTAAGGAATAACAAGGTGAAGCAATATTTAGATGCACGAATGGCAGCAGTTGATAGTGATAAGATTGCTACAGCTGAGGATGTTCTTGAATATTTAACAAGAGTAATGCGTGGAGAAGAAAAGGACCAGTTTGGATTAGATGCTGGACTAAGTGATAGGACTAAGGCAGCTGAACTATTGGGTAAGCGCTATATGCTGTTTAAAGAACAACTAGATGTAAATCTTGAAGGCGATATTGCTGGCTTAATTGCTAGCCGTCGTAAGAAGGGTGATAGCGATGCCTAGAGTTGCTTTATCAGAAAAGCATATAAAGGCACTAACAGATTTTCTTGGAAGTGTCAGTAAAGATCCTTTGGAGTTCGTACGGCTTGCATTCCCGTGGGGAGAACCGAATACTCAACTTGAAGACAAAGAAGGACCTGATGAATGGCAGATAGAACTGCTGAACGATATCAAAGAAGGATTAAAAACGCCGGATCAGGTTATCCGTGAAGCCGTTGCATCCGGACATGGCATTGGTAAGTCTGCTATGGTGGCATGGATTATTCTGTGGGCTATATCGACACATGAAGATACAAAGGGCGTTGTTACGGCGAATACAGATACACAACTCAAAACAAAAACCTGGGCAGAGTTAGCTAAATGGTATTACTTGTTTGTAGCAAGAGATTTATTCACTTATTCAGCAACAAGCATTTATTCTAACCAAGAAGGTCATGAAAAGACATGGCGTATAGATGCAATACCATGGAATGATAGTAATCCTGCAGCGTTTGCGGGTTTACATAACCAAGGCAAGCGAACTCTGGTTATATTCGATGAAGCTTCTGAGATATCGGATATCATTTGGGAAGTAGCTGAAGGTGCAATGACAGATGCTGATACGGAAATCATTTGGTGTGTGTTTGGAAATCCTACTCAGAGTAGTGGCCGTTTTCATGCTTGCTTTCATAAAAACAGAAGTTTATGGAACCGTAAACAAATTGATAGCCGAACTGTTAAGATAAGTAACAAGGCTGAACTTGAGGGTTGGCGGGTGCAATACGGCGAGGATAGTGACTTCTTTAAAATTCGCGTGAAGGGCGAATTCCCTTCTGCTAGTGAGAAACAATTTATTAGTACCGCCTTAGTTGATGAAGCAAGACGTAGAACGTTACAAGAAAAGCAATTTAGATTTGCTCCTGTGATTATAGCCTGTGATCCTGCATGGACAGGAGGAGACGAAACAGTTATTTATCTTAGGCAAGGGCTATTCACGAAAAAGCTGTTTGCGACTACTAAGAACGATAACGACATTGAAATAGCAGGCATATTAGCCAGATTCGAGGACGAATACAAGGCTGATGCGGTATTTATTGATCTAGGCTATGGTACAGGAATCAAGAGCGCTGGTGACGCATGGGGCAGATCGTGGACACTGATTGCTTTTGGTGGGAAGTCAAACAGGCAAGACTGCAAAAATAAACGTGCTGAGATGTGGGCTAATATGAAAGATTGGTTGAAAGAAGGCGGGGTTATACCAGAAGATGACCAGACTTTAGCGGATGATTTAATGGGTCCTGAAACAGTACCTAATACTAGCGGGTTAATACAACTTGAAAGTAAAGAAGCTATGAAAAAGCGAGGTGTTCCCTCTCCTAATAGAGCAGACGCACTAGCTTTAACTTTTGCTCAATCTGTTGTAAGCAGGGAACAGGCGATAACAGAAGCACAATTTGATAATAGACAAAGGGTTTATGATCCGTTTGCCGGTATGTGAAGGGGGGTGAGACTATGCATAAGATTATGATGCAGTTACACGGTGGCGGCGGTGGCGGCAGTGTTGAGCCTATAAAACAAAGCGCACCTGGCAGTACAGCAGCGGCAACTATTGATAGTGCGACAGAGGGAGAGAGACAAAGCCTGCTTCAAAAACTCTCTAAAGCTCGTGGCAGAAGCTATACCAATAAGACTGGTGGGCAGCTTACCTCTGATAGTGTCAAGAAAATGTTGTTGGGAGAATGATTATGGATATCAAAGATATGCTGCGTGACAGCGATAAATTAACACGAAAACAACATACTATCTCCCAGCTTTATACATTGCGAAGCCAATATGAGCCAACGTGGAGGATGCTTAGCCGGTATATAAATCCGACAAGGGGCAGGTTTGAAGAAGATATCCAAAGCACAGAAGGGCATAGACGTGATGAATACCTTATAGACCCACATCCCCAAAAAGCAGTTGGTAAATGTGCAGCTGGTATCCACAGTGGGTTGACATCACCGTCAAGGCCTTGGTTTGAGCTTGGTCTGCAAGATGAAGAAAAAGCTAATTACCACGCTGTAAGGATGTGGTTAGATGATTGCCAGGAGATTATGAGCAGCATTTATTCTAAGAGCAATGCTTATAATATGCTGCAGCAGATTGAGGCTGAAATGGCTCAATTTGGTACAGGGGCTTCTCTGATGCTGGAAGACTACAATTATGGCATATGGATGCGGCCGTACACCTGCGGTGAATATGCTGGTGGTGTAGATGCAAGGGGGAGAGTTTATACGTTCGCTAGACGCTTCAGGTTAAGCGCAGACCAAATCGTTAAAGAATATGGTATTGATAACGTATCGGAAAGCGTGAAATCTGCTTATAATAACGGAAATATCACAACATACTTTGATATTGAAATGCTTATAGAGCGTAATGATGATTATGATCCTAACAAATTGGCTTTAGGCAATTTCCCCTGGCGCTCATATCACTATGAAAAAGGTGCTAATGACAAATTCCTGAAGATATCAGGGTTTAGGGAATGTCCATTCCTCATGCCACGCTGGACCTTGATTGCAAATGGTGTATATGGCTCTGGACCTGGTCATAATGCTTTGGGCGATTGTATGCAGTTGCAGAAGATTGAGAAGAATAAACTTAGGGCTATTGATAATGCTGCAGATCCGGCGATGGCATTTCCTGCTTCAATGAAGAAGCTTGACAGAATGCCAGGAGGACTAAATTTTTATCCTGATGGAACTGTACAGCAGGCTTATCCACTTGTGGACCCAAGAGCAAAGGCCTATGAAGGCATAGGAGCATTGTCTGAGGAGAAACGGCGGTCGATAGCTGAAACGTTCTATAATGATTTGTTTATGATGATTACATCTCAGGATGGACCTCAAATGACTGCACGTGAGATTGCAGAGCGGCATGAAGAAAAGCTCCTGATGTTGTCCCCGGTACTTGAGCAAATGCACAATGAGGTTTTAGAACCTATGACGCTTCGCACTTTTGATATTTGTTTGAGACATGGGTTGTTTCCGCCTATGCCGGAGGAGATTGACAAAAGCGAATTAAAAGTATCCTTCATTTCTATCTTGGCTCAAGCCCAGAAAATGGTTGAAATACCTGCTATTGAGCGTACAGTTGGATTTGTTGGTAATCTTGCTGCTGCTCAGCCTGAAGTGCTTGATATCATCAATCTTGATGAAGCTGTACGAGGTTTCGCAGAATCTACTGGCGTCAAAGAAAAGATAGTGCGTGATGAAAACGAAGTAGCTGAACTTCGCAAACAGCGTGCTCAGGCACAGCAGGAACAAATGCAAGCTGAACAGATGGCTGCTGCTGCGCCTGCTGTTAGGGATTATGCTGATGCGGCCAGGTTGATGAGTGAAACACCTGCTAATGGTGGCAATGCATTAGATCAATTGCTGGGAGGCGGGATTTAATGAAAAATAAAAAAATGAATATGCTTGCACAACAAGCGCTGGACGACTTGGACGTTATTATGCGGACCGAGAACGGACGGCGTTTTATTTATGCCATTTTGGAAAGCACAGAGGTCGAAACAGCGGTTTTTTCAGCTGAGCCATACTTCAATGCTTTCTTATCAGGTAAACGTGCTGTAGGCGTTGATTTGTTAAAGAATATCCGGATGCTGAACGATGGACATTCTTTAGAGATGCTGATGCGTAATGAAGCAGAGAGCGCTAGACACCCTCCTGATTTAGAAGATGATGACCTTTTTAAAGTAGATAACGACATAGCGGAGGTAAGACATGAATAAGTTTACACAAATGTTTTTTGAAGCAGATGGTGCTGGTGGAGGCGGTGACCCTGCTCCTTCTGGTGACCCGTTTGTAACAGAACCTGCTCCGGAAGTTGAGCCGAGTGGAGAGGCAACTCCTGCAGGTGACGGTGATCCTGTAACTACACCTAAAAATGTATTTGATGATCCTGTGCAAGAGCCTGTTGTTCCTGATAAATATGAATTCAACCTACAGGAAGGGCTGGAACTTTCGCCTGAACTGGAAGCTGATTTTACAGCGATTGCTAAAGACGCAAAGCTTACTCAGGAGCAGGCCACTAAGCTGATTGATTTGCATAGCAAAGTAGTTTTAGACGTTATGCATAAGCAGGAGGAAATTGTAGACGGTTGGACTGCTGAATGTCAAAAGCAGGGGCTTATTTCTCGTGAGAACATTGCTGCTGCTAAATTAGCTGTTAATACTTTTGGCGGTGGTGAGGCTATGCAGGTACTTGTAAATACAGGTGTGGCCAATCATCCGGCAATACAAAAAATGCTGCAAAACATTGGAGGCTTGCTTATGGAAGACCAACCGCCTGATGGGCAAGCACCTAAATCTAAGGAACTGGGCGACGCCGAGTTGTTTTTCCCCGGCGGCGGGTTCAAATAAAAATATTAAGGAGTGGTAAATAATGCCAGATTTGACAGGTTTCGCAACCCTTCAAGACTTTGCGTCTCGTCAAGGGTTCGACAAAAAGTATCAAAGAATTATTGAACTGCAAAGCAAAACAAATAAGATTTTAAAAATTATGCCGTTCAAAATGTGTAACTCTAAGGACTATGAGGAAGCTACATTGCGTTATTCTCTGCCGGAAGTAGCGTGGAGAATGATTAACCGCGGGACTAAGCCGAGCAAGTCTAAAACTAAGCAAGTATCTTTTACTTGCGGCGAGATGGAAGCGCTGGCTGAAATCGACGAAAAACTTGCACGAAAGAACAATATGCAGGCTTCTTGGATGATGAGCGAGAATGCTGCCTTTCTTGAAGCAATGAACCAAGAAATGGCGACTACGCTTTTCTATGGCGATGAGAAGATCAATCCTGCAGGATTCACTGGTTTAGGCGCTTATTTTTACAGTAAGACCAATCAGGAAGATATTTGGGCAGACCAAATCATTGATTGCGGCGGCACAGGTGATAATCTGACTTCTGTATGGTTTGTAGGCTTTGGAGAGCAGCAGGTATACGGCTTGTTCCCAGAAGGCGATACAGCAGGTTTTACGCATGAATATTTGGGTAAACAAAAAGTAACAAATGATAAAGGCGAGGTATTCTTTGCTCATACCAATAAATATAATTGGTCCATGGGCCTTGCAGTTAAAGATCCTCGTTATGTTGTGCGTTTGGCCAATGTTGATTTAAAAGATCCTGCTACTACTACAATCTTCGACAAATTGATCGAGGGTTATTATCAGATTGAAAATCCTGATAATGTTAATTTGCAGATCTTCTGTAATAAACAGTTTGAGGCTTTTATGGCCAAGGCTGCACGTAATGACAAAAATACTATGCTGTCTATTGATACAGTTGAAGGAAAACCTGTTGTTAATTTCTGGGGCGTTCCGTTCCAGCGTTGCGCAGCTATTCTGAATACTGAATCTCAGCTTGTTTAAAAAGGAGGAATATAAAATGGCACGTATTGATGCTCAATTATTGCTGTCTGAGAATCAGGCCGTTACCGGCACAGACGCAAACAGCAATGTTATTGATTTAGGAAGTACAGGCGGGTTTATGCATCCGCTGTACTTTGACGTAAAACTGACCACACCAATGACTTCCGGCAAGATTACTAAGGTTAAAGTACAATCTGCTGCAACTGAGGGGTTTGATAGTCCTGCTGATGAGGTTGAGGTAAGTGTACCTGATTCTTTGATTCAAACAAGGGCTTGTACTGTGGCACAATTCTTTTCTCCAATCAAATATGGTAATCGTTATATTAGATTGGTTTACACCGCTAGTGAGGCTGTGGGCGGCAAGGTCTTTGCTTATATGACTGACGGCATCCAGGTAACTTTATAATGGCTACTTACAAAGTAAAGCGTAATTGTTTTACTTTGGGTCGTATGTATAGGCGTGATGATATTGTAACGCTTGCAGATAATATTAAGGTTCCTGAACATTTTGTGAAACTTAATAGACCAGCAGCAGTATCTTCCGGTAATGACGATCCGCGTTATCTCCAATATGAAGCAATGAACTTTAATGATTTAAAAGAATTGGCCAAAGAACAGGGAATAAAAACAAGTCAGAAATCCAGGGAAGCTATTATTAATGAATTAGTGGCACTGGCGCAAGATTAAATCAGCCGGGGGCATATGTCCCCGGCTTTCTTTATAACAGAGGTGAAATTATGGATAAGGTTGAGATTTGTAATATTGCACTTAATCATATAGGCGTAGCTACAATAGAACGACTTGACGAAGCCAGCGAGCCGGCACGAGTATGCCGTCGCTGCTATGACTATGTTAGACAGGCCGTGTTAAGGAAATTCCCCTGGACATTTGCTACAAGAAGTGTACAGTTAGCTGCTCTTCAAGATGTGCCTCCTAACTGGAAGTATGCATATCGTTATCCTGCTGATGCAGTATGCCTGAGAATGATGTATAATGAACATTTTTGTGGCTTGCCGAGGGATAACCAATATAAAATCGTTTCGGATAAACAGGGGAAAGCTATTTATACTAATATCGGCAATGCCTGGATTGAATACACTGTAGATGTTACCGACGCAGATTTATATGATGCTCAATTTGTAGAGGCATTTGGATGGAAGCTCGCTGCAGAAATTGCTTATGCGTTGACTGGCAAATTGGATTTAACGCAGATGTGTATTCAAGCTTATAACGCTTATTTTGCAGAAGCCAGTTCTACTGACGCTGATGAAGAACATTTGCTGGATCCGCACATTGACAGATTAGCGGCAGCAAGATTTACGGGGGCATAATTATGGCACTCTATCAATTAAAATCAAGTTTTGCCGGCGGTGAATTGTCACCGTCTATGTATGGACGTACTGATATTGCTAAATATGACAGCGGGGCTGCTGTTTTAAGAAATTTTTTCGTTCTGCGTTATGGTGGCGCTGCTAATAGACCAGGCTTTAAGTTCATAGCGCAGACTTATAATAATAAAAAGGCTGTGCTAATACCATTTATGTACAGCACAGATCAAAATTATATTGTTGAAATTACTGCTGGCAGATGCCAGTTTTATACAGATGGTGGTATTGTTGTTAAAGAAGATGGCACACCATATAGCATAGAAAACTTTTTTGCTGATAAAGATTTAGAAGATGCTGCAAAAATAAAATATACACAGAGTGCTGACGTGCTTTTCATTGTTCATCCGGCACATGCGCCGATGACACTTACAAGATATGGAAATTTAGATTGGCGCTTTGAGGCAATGGATATTACAGGCGGACCGTTTGATGAAACTAGGTATAATAATAATAGCATCATTACTAAAGTATTAGAATGGAGAAAACCAGGTGCATATAATATAACAATACCGTCTTCGGCGTTGTCAATAAATATTGAAATGGCTGGAGGCGGTGGCGGCGGTGGCGGTGGCATAGAAAGAAAAACTGAACATCTTTCAACCAAATTTAGTGGTGGAACAGGTGGAAGAGGTGCTTTTATAACAAAAGAAATATTAAAAATACCTTCTGAACCAATTTCTTTAATAGTTGGTGCAGGAGGTACAGGTGGACAAGGAAAACAAACTGGAATTGCTGGTAGTGCTGATAATGGTAATAGTGGTGGGACTTCCAGTGCTTTAGGAATCAATGCATTGGGTGGCGGTGGCGGAAAAGGTGCAACTGCTGCTGATGATGGTGGTAATGGCACAAGTTATGGATCCGGTGCTCTTGGTGGCAATGGTGGCTATGGTAATGTTAGTGGTATGAGTGGTAATGATGGTTGGATTAGGCTTTCATACACTTTATCTATTGGCAATAATGCAACAGTAAAAGCTTCGGAGGTGTATGGTGACATAACCCTGACTGCTTCTTCGGCTATTTTTTCCAAGGGTGATGAAGGGAGTCTTTTTTCTCTAACTCACTTTTTAGAAACAGATTACAAAAAAGGGACACCAATTAGTACAGGTGGAGATCTGCAGGTTAGCGTATTGCCGAAATCCAATGTCTATGTAGAAAGTTTTGGTTTTTGGGATGGTAATTTTAGTTTGGAAAAATATGATCCTGTTTCTTTGCAATGGGTAAATGTAAGAACACAGAGTGGGAACAGAAGCCAGAATTATAGCTTGACTGAGGAGAACACGTCTGAAAGTATTGCTAGTTACAGAGTTACTTCTACTGAATTTAATACAGGCGTTTGGAGCGGTGAAAATGAGAAGCAGAGAGGCTATATAACCATTCAAAGCATCGGGGGAGATTATACGGGCCATGTATTGATCACCGAATATGTTAGTCCTACAGTAGTGAAAGGGACTGTAAAAAAACAGTTGGCTTCTACAGATGAAACCCGTGATTTTGCTTTTGCTGCTTGGAATGGTGAAAAAGGGTATCCTTCTGCAACAGGCTTTTATGAAGACAGGTTAGTCTTTGCGGGAAGCAAAGGATTTCCGCAGACATTCTGGACAAGCAAAACAGGAGACTATTATAACTTTGGAACAAGCATACCGTCTGCCGATGATGATGGAATTACGGCCACTTTAAACGGTGGACAAATGAATGGCATTAAGGCAATTATAGCTTTTGGTGAAATGCTGCTGTTAACAGCCGGCGGAGAATTTAAAGTAAGTGGCGGCGGCAAAGCTATTACAGGAAGCAATGTTTTAAGTCAACCGCAGGAATATAGGGGTGTGTCAGATGTTAATCCTGTCACTATCGGTAGCAGGATTATTTATGTGCAGCACCAGGGCAATATCATACGTGACCTTGCTTACAGCTATGATGTTGATAAATATACCGGTGATGATTTAAATTTATTGGCTTCGCATTTGTTTGAAGGGCATAAAATAATATCTATGACCTATCAGCAGATACCTAACAGTATTGTTTGGTGTGTGCGTGATGATGGTTTGCTGTTAGGGCTTACCTACATAAAGGAACAGGATATTTACGCATGGCACCAGCATACCACGGCAGGCGGGAAGTTTGTTAGTGTATGTAATATCGGAGGGTCAACAGAAGATAAGTTATATGCAGTAATTGAGCGTGGCGGGCAGTATTATGTGGAAATAATGGAAAGCCGTGATAAAAGTACTAATGTAGAGGATCAGTTTTTCGTCGATAGTGGGATAACCTATGAAGGAGAGCCGACCGATGAAATATCAGGTCTTGAGCATTTAGAAGGTTATACTGTGGCTATATTGGCAGATGGAAATGTACTTCCTCAGCAAACTGTAGAAAACGGCAAGGTTCTTCTTGGAAATAAATACAAGAAGGTCCATGTAGGGCTGCCTATAGATGCGGAAATAAAAACACTGCCTATAGATTTTACAGCTCAAGATGGCACATATTTAAGTCGGAAGAAACGAATTGCTACAGTTACATTATTACTTAAAGATAGCCGTGGTGGATTATTTGGAATGAAGGAGAATGAATTAGATGAATTTAAATGGCGCAGTAATGAAGACTATGGGGAACCGATTGATTTACAAACAGGTAAGTTTAAAGTAACGATCAAGTCTGCTACTTATGATGAAACTCAGCAGATAATAATTAAACAGCCTGATCCGCTGCCGATGACTGTATTATCTTTGATTCCGGAAATAGAAGGGTAAGGTGTATTATGGCAAAGTATGAATTTGTAAAGCCAACAAGGGCAGATGCTGAGTATATAGCGGCTAATCTTAAGACAGATAATTACCGTGAACTATTTTGTGCTATTGGCCCTAATGCTCTTGATGATATTTTAGATGGATTGAAGCACAGTGATGAAATCGGCTGCCTGCATATCAACGGCGTACCCGCTGCTGTATATGGAGTGAGAAAAGCTTCGATAATGAGCGACGAGGGTCGCGTATGGCTGCTTATGACGAAGGAAACGGAGAACCATAAGGTATTTGTCGGAAGGCAGACTAAAAAGGCTGTAAGAGGGCTTTTAAAGAGATACGACAGGTTATATAACTGGGTCAATGTTGGAAATGATAATATAATGCGTTGGCTTAAATGGCTTGGCGCAGAAATACATGAACCAGCGCCGCATGGAGTTTATAATCTGCCGCATCACTTTTTTGAGTTTAGAAAGGATGATGAATAATGGGCGTAGCGGCAACAATAGGCGCCACTCTTTTGGGTGGCTTTATTTCGGGCAGAGCGCAGCAGCAGCAATATAACGCTGCCGCTCAACAGGCAGAGGTAAATGCTCAGATAGCGAATCAGAACGCAGATAAACTGCAGGCACAGGCTGAAGAACAGTCTAAGTCAAATACTATCAACGAAGAAAATAAACGCCGGCGTATGAACGCTATGTTAAGCCAGCAGAGGGCTAACATAGGCGCTTCCGGTATAACAGCTTCAGGCAGTGCGGCAAACGCTTTAGCTGACAGTGCGTATAATATGGAAACAGAGCTTGCTATCGAACGCTATAATTCAAGGCAAGGCGTTGAGAATATTTTTCAGCAGTCTACTGACCTTGTTAATCAACGTGATATCTATAATCAAAATGCACGCAATTACCGTAAAGCCGGTAAGCGTGCACTTATGAATAATATGCTTATGAGTGGGTTATCCCTTGCAGGTAGTTTATACAGTCCTAAGAGCGCAGGAAAGCAAGGTGCTTCCTCCGGTTCTTCAACTCCTAGTGTAACAACAGGTGCTACATATCAATTCAACAGTAGTGGAACTGGCTATAGACAAGGCAATTACAGTTATTTCCCGATGAAGCCGAAAACTTACTTCTAAAGTGAGTTGATGAAGAGAGCATAGTTAAGTAATACGGACTGTACTTGCATTAGTACGAAATGTATTATATAATAAACGAAAAGAGATAGTCAGTGGTCGCACGCTGGCTCTCCCTCATAATCGTAAAACGTGAAAGGAAGCCGCGCGCCACTGGTGTTAGCGGCTTATTTCATGGCTATTTACAGCCTAAAATGACAATAGCTATTAATGTACTAAAAGCAATCATCAAAGACAATGCTTCATAAGTTGACAATAGCTATCACCCCCCGTAAGGGAAGCCAACACACTGACTATCTCGGACAACATTATAACACACCTTTAAGCGCTTAACAATTTGTTAAAGCGCTTTTTCTATACCCAAAAGGAGGCTAGAATATGGCAATCGACATTTTTCAAGTAGGTGCGCAGTTAGGAGCGTCGGCAAGTAAAGTATCTAATGTCCGCTATGATAACAGCGGTCAGCAGGCTGTTGCAAGAGAATCATCTCAGACCGGTAGAATTATTCAGGCCGGTGTTGAGCAGGTAAGAGAGCAGATCATAAGAACCGACGTTCTGCAGGCTAATAATGAGTATGTAAAACGTACTAACGATTTAAGAATGCAGTTGATGCAGAAAAAAGAAAAAGGTGCTCTTGACATTGTCGGTGAGTATGAAGTTGGTGAAAGAAAGATACGCAGCGAGCTTATGGCTCAAAGTCCTCAAAGCGTAAAGTACGGCAAAGGTGCTATGTTATTTGATTACAGCACCCAGCAAACTGATAATGCTAATCGCAGAGTTTTGGGGCAATACAGAGCGCAGCAGTTTGAAGCCTGGCAGAATACTACTTTTGCTAATTCTATAAATAGTTCTGTTCAAAAGGCTGTTTTATCTCCTAATGACCCTGCAGTTATAGCCGATGTACAAAAAGAAATTGATTACGCCATAAATTCCAGATATGGAACATATGGAAGAGAAAGGCTTGATTTAGAGTATAGAAAATGGACTGGAGTATTAGGTCAGGCGTTGATAGACAGAAGTTATGCTAATGGCGATATAAATACGGCCGAAGCTTATGTTGAAAAATATGGTCCTTATATGGATCCGGGCGTAACGAGTGCCTATGCTAAAAATGTTTATGCTCGTAAACAAGAAGAACGGCAGTTTAACATGGGACAGAACCTTTATGCTACTTTTGGTGAGGATGAAGGCGCTGCACGTGATTATATCTTTGGCGATAATTTTAAAACAGAGGTTGATGGTAAGGCGATTGTAAAAGCAGCTAGTGCAGATATAGGTAATAATTATGGTGAGAATACTTGCACTATTAGTATCAATAGATGGTTGAGATCTGCTGGAGCTAAAGAAGGAAATACGTGGGCGCCAACCAATATGGAAGATGCAAAGGACAATGGAGTATTTTTTACCCAACGGAATCAGCTTCGAAATGGTGATATTGTTTATTGGGACTGGGAAGATAATGACGACAGCGATCATGTAGGGGTTTATGATGCTTCTACAGGAAAAGTAATTCAAAGCGGTACGCAAGGAGTTGCTGCTTTGGATTTAGATCATTATAAAGTTTTAGGTTTTGCTCATCCGATAAGCGATGCGCCTACGTTGGAAGATAGGCAGAAGGCCTGGAACAATTATGTGCAACAGAAAAATATTAATGATGCCATTAAAGCTAATCAGCAAAATATGATCATAAAAAATATAGAACAAAGATTATGGGACAATTTTAAAACAGGTATTATTGATTCGCAGGATATGAGAAATATGGTTTTTAGTGCTTCTGGTGGAGATGCAGATGTAGAACGGACGTTATTAAAATTCGGTGATGATTTAATAGGCATTCAGACAAAAGCTGCCGCTGCGGTATCTAATAGTGGCATTTATAAATCAATCAAGGATGCAATTACGAATAGCACTGTAACACCAGCCGAAGCAGTATCGTTAATCAACCAAAATGCAACAGTCTTGGGTGAAGCAGATAGAAGCAGGTTATTGGCTTTTGCTAGAAATCAAGATCCAAGAAATAAGGATGTTGATAAACGTTTAGCTATTATAATTGATGAAACTATTGATGATAAAGTGGAACGCGGAGATTTGCAGGCTTTTCTGGATAATGCATTGCAAGATATTACTGACCCTGATGCAAGATTTGCGACAGGGAACGAAGTTCTAAAAGAGGCGTTTAAAAATCGTGCTATTTATAAAAGCTTCAACAGTAAGCAACTTGAATGGGGCTCTTTAAAGAGTAGCCTTTCACCTAATCTTTCCCCTTATATAGATATTTATCAAAAACGTAACGGCAATAATATTGATTTGGGAAGTGCAAAAACATTTTTTGGAGCTATAAACCCTAATGATTTATATCAAGTATCGGCATTGAAAAAAGTTACAGAAGAAAATAGGCCTATGGATATCCAGGAGCTCAATAAGCAGATTGCTGCTATAGCTTTGAGTAATGGTGTAGATGCAGCTCCGCATTTACTGGAGATGCCACAGCAGAATGAAACCGCAGTACAGCAAAATGAAAGTGCTCCGTGGTTCAGTGATTGGGGAGCCAGTGAGCGCACTGGTTTGGCGGCAATGAATTTCAGTGATGCTATTGAATCTATCAAACAACGTCACTTAGCGGCATTAAGAGGAGAAATTAACGAGGAGTGGTAATATGGCAAGGTCTGTATTGTACGATGTAGCAGCGGCAGGAAAGTTTATACCAGACGATTTAAAGACTAAAGCATTACAAGGTGCTAATGCAAATAATATATCGCTTCAAATGGCAGCTCGTAATCCTGATTATTATTTACCTAAAAACTTTGATTATGACTGGAATAAATATGAGAAGATCGCACCAAGAACAGCAGAGGCGTTAAAAGACCCTGTGCTTATGAGCATTGCCGGTACTAAAGCTGCAGAATTTTGGGGCGAGCAAGAAAATAACTGGAAAAGTATTACAGCGCTGAAAAATGGTTTTAAGAATGTTGCTCGCAGCGGTTATGGTGCAGTTGCACTGCTTGCTGATTTGGGTGCAGATAAAAAAGATGTTGACTTGACAACGGAATCCAAGGTTTTTAGCGCAGATACAATAGGACGGCTTTTGTATGCTGTCGGTGGAGATAAGCTAAAAACTATTGGTACAGAAGCCAAACGTATTGGTGGCAGTGAAATATTTAAGCCGGAAGAAGTAAAGGCTGAAACTGCGGCAGGCCAGTTTTATTATGACTTACTGCAGAATGCACCACAATTAGCGGCACAGGTCGGCGTTGCAATCAGTACAGGCGGCTGGAGTGCTGCTGCTTTTATGGGCAGTCAGATTGCAGGCGGACAATATTTAGATCTTACTGAAGCTGGGGTATCTAATGACAGAGCCAGAGCTGCGGCGTCTTTAAACGCTGTTGCACAGTCTGCTCTTGAAAAAGTGGGCTTGGGCAAAGTCATGGGAGCAGGAGCAAGAGCCGCTAAAATCGCAACTATGGGCGGTAAGACCAAAGAAGTTTTTAAAACTGCATTGACAGAAGGCATTACTGAATGGATTCAGGAATACCCGGATGCTGCTGCTGAAATATGGGCTAAAAATGCGAATCTTTCCACTCAAGAGCAAATACTTAAATTTTATCAGGAGTTTGGAGAAATCACTAAAAGAGGCGCTTATTCCGGTGCTATTGGTGCGGTGTTTGGTGGGCTTGGAGGTTCGGTAAGCATTGCCGTAGACCGTAATGCAAATAGAGTTATGCAGGAGCAGGCTGTACGTACTGCGGAAACGATGAAAAACAGTAAGGACGTAGATATTACCGCCAGCAAACTAGTACTGAACCAAACGACAGAAGAAAAGGCTTATGTAGATGCTGAAACCCTTTTTACATATGCGCAGGCAAATCCTAACCTGGATGTAAAAGATACCTTTGGTATAGAGGTTTCTGAACTGCAGGCGGCTGCTGTTCGTGGTGAGGATATTGAAATGCCAATGGGTACGTATTGTGCGGCAGAGGCTCAAAATCCTGGCTTTTTCCAGGCTGTAAGCAATAACGTAGCTTTTGAACAGGGCGGTTATACAGAAGAACGTGCCAGAAATAAAAAAGCTCTCCAAAGCGCTTATAAAAAAGCGTTGGAGAACGACGCGGAATTTAGAACTGCAGTTGATACTTTTAGAAATGAATTGACCGAAGCGGGACTAAATCAAAAGGAAACAGGTGACGTCCTGGCTATTTTAACCAGCCGTGCTATGATTGCTAATCCTGATGACCCTATGCAGTATTTCAGAGATAACCCTTTAAGCTTCAAACGAGTTGTCAGTACTCCTAATGGCCGGTATATGCAAACTAAAAGTGCTAACGAAAAATTGCTTGAGGATGAAAATAACTTTTCTGGTATCGTAGATGAATATAAAGCCGGTACGTTGAACGAAACGAAACCATATAAGGTAATGACTACGCCGCTTGCGATAAACCTTGCAGGCGGTAAAATTTTGCCTGTAACTATTGACGGTGGCAGGATCAACCATATTTTTGAAAAACACTTTGATGGTATGACACCGGACCTTTTGAAACAATTACCACGGGCATTTGCTGATCCTATAATGGTATTAGATTCTTATTCAGGGCGGAAGGTGGTAGTGCTGGATTTGAAAGATGCGCAAGGCTCTACTATCATTGTTCCACTTGATCTTGATGTAAGCCGTGACCGTTATAAAGTAAATGCCATTAACAGCGCTTATGGTAAAGGCGGTGCTAATGGCACAAATTATAATTGGTTTATTGAGCATAATATCAAAAAAGGCAGAGTTGCATATGTAAATAAAGAAAAAACCGCCAAGTGGTTACAGTCTGATAGCAGCGATTCCGCTATCAAAGGCACCGACCTTGACGGCTTTCTTAATAATAGTATACCAGATGAAAATGCACTCCGCAAGAGACGAGAAGAAATGCAGGGATACTACCAGTCCGAAGGGAAAACTAAAGGCGCTATCACCTGGGACGAAGAAGGCAAAGCAATTATCAGCCTGTTTGAAGGTGCTGATATGAGTACTGTTATTCATGAAGCTGTAGGCCATTACTTTATTGAGAACCTCATGCGTGAAGGGGCTCTCCCTAATGCTACAGAGCAGATGAAAAAAGACCGTCAGACTATGCTTGATTATGCTGGTGTCACTAAAGACTGGGATAGCTTGTCGCAGGAAGAAAAAACAGCAGCACATGAACGCTGGGCAGAGGCCGCAGAAACTTATATGCTTGAAGGCAAGGCACCTTCAAAAGAGCTGCAGCCGGTATTTAACAGGTTCAAAAAATGGCTGCTTGCTGTTTATAACGCCGTTTTTTCGGATAAGCGCAGTAAAAATGCGGTTCCAATCAACGATGAAGTAAGGCAGGTTTTTGACAGGATGCTGGCAAGTGAAGAGCAAATATCAGAAATGGAGCGTATTGACGGTTATTTTTCTGCTTTGCCAGATGTTGTGTTAGATGCACTTTCAGAACCACGTAAGCAAATGCTGCGTAATTTTACTGCTAAAGCTCACGATAAGGCAGTACAGTTATTAACAAAAGAAAGCCTTGTTAATTTCAATCAGGAGCGTAAAGACCGAATTCAAAAATATCGTGAAGATGTAGAGCAGCAGGTCAAAGAAGCGATTGCAAAACAGCCGTTATATATGGCTTCGGAGCAGATACTTGATATTGCATCTGATTTAAAAACAGCGAAGGGCGTAGCTAACAGATATTTAGAAGGCAATTTTGATGAAAGTAAAATGGCAACTTTTGATATGATCGCTGAAGCTAATGGTTTTACGTCCGGTGACGAGCTGGCTAAAACGATTATATCAGAACCATCTTTTAATGGTGCGGTTAACAGACATATTGATGAAATGGTGCAAGACGCCTTCCCTGATATTTACAAAGAGAGAGGGCTTGCTGAAGAAGCTGCACGTGATGCTATGTATAATGACGAGAGCGGTCTTTTGATAAATACAGAAGCACAGCTTATTGAGGATAAAGTACAAGGCTTGTTAAAGGGTCAGCGTGATGCTGAAACTCTTAGAAAACTTGCTGTTGCACGCAGGCAAACGGCTAAAATACAGGCACAGATGGACCTGCAGAACAGAGTGAAATTAAAGGAGGCTTTGAATACCCAAAAGTATATTACTGCCGAACGAAACGCTGCGGCTAAAGCTGCTGTGGCATTGGAAAATGATGATTATTCTGCGGCGGTCCGATATAAAAACGTCCAGGCGTTTAATCATGCTTGTGTAGTTGAAAGCGTAAGACTGCGTAATCAGTATGCTAAGTGGCAGAATTATTTCAGGAAGCAGGCTAAAGCTAAAAGGGAAACGTGGGGTAATGAAAGAAACTTTATTCAAGCAGCAGCAATTATGGAAAGGTTCGGTTATAAGCGTAAAGATTATTCTGATTTTGAAAAGACAGAAACTTTATCAGACTATCTGAATGATATGGATGATCTTTATGACAATGTTGCAGTTGCTGATTGGATAATGGATGAGGATGTTAGCATTACAAATCCTCGTGAACGTATGACGGCAAGCCAGCTTGAAGATATAGTAAATGCGCTTAAAAATATCAAAGCGATCGCTAAACAGGAAATGAGTATCAATGCTTTACAGAAAGGTGCTACCTATGCTGAATTTAAAGCTGAAGCACAGGAAACACTTAATAAGCTGAAAACTATCTGGAAACCGCAGGTTGGCGTTGCACAGCAGCCTACAGTAATGGAGAAGCTAAAAGCATCTTTGCGCAGTACGGACAATCTTTTTGAAATGATGGACGACTGGCAGTATGGATTTTTCAGCAAACATTTTGGCGCAGCTATTCGAGAAGCGGCCGATAATGAAACAAGAAAAGTTTTAGAATATGAGGAAAAAACAGCGCAGGCTTACAGGGAATGGCTGCCGGATAAAGCTGCAGAAAAGGCAGCCGATTATCAGGAAAAATATGACGAGCTAGGTACTTCTGTAGATAAGCACGTTTTATTAAAAATGCTTATGAATTTAGGAAACGAGAGCAGTGCCAGAGTATTGTGCAGCACTAGACCGGTAGGTTTTGAAAATTCTGCTTTGTGGGTAGATGGCGATATCGTACAGACTAAAATCAATTTGATTGACTTCTTAGGGCGTAATCTTACTGAAGCGGATATAAAATATGCACAGGATAAGATAGACATTGCAGAGATGTACTGGTCTGAAATGGAAGCTCTTGAAACTCGTTGGACAGGGTTTAGTCCTAAGAAAGTAGAAGCGTCGCCTGTAGAGCTGACGTTATCAGACGGCAAGACTGTTGTTATGCGTGGCGGTTATTTCCCGCTGATGCGTGACGGTGATACTGGTTCTAAACACGCTGGGCAAGAAGTTATTTCTGATACTGACCCCAGACAAGGCCGAAATATTAGAACAATGAGCACCAGACGAGGCCATTTAAAAGAACGTGTTAAGGCTAAATATCCTGTTAATCTAAAACGTGGAGCAGAGTTTAATGTTGCTATGGATGCGATACATGATCTGTGCTTCCGTGAGGTTATGGGCGATTTCCGCAAAATTATGAACGATCAGGAAATGTATACTCTGATTAAAGAAAAATTAGGCCTGGCCGATTTCTCCGCCTTTAAAGAATATCTTGAACGTGCGGCAAATCCTCAAGGTACTAACAGCGGTTCTGTTGGTGAAAGCTGGATGGGCAGTGTTGCTAACTGGCTTAGGGCTCGTACTGTAAATGCTGCTATTATGCTTAATCTTAAAACTGCCGTTCAGAACTTGGGTAATCCCTTGCTTTATGGTAATGCTGTAGATGGTTTTGGATATAGTGATGTCGTTGCCGCTGTGAGTAATTACAGTATGAATATGCAGCTTGCAGAGGGATATAAATCGGCTAAGGAATTTGTTTACAGCAAAGCCCCTTGGATGAAAGAAAGGTCTGTGCTTCCTGATATTTCCCTGCGGGATATGAAAGAAATGGAAAGCCTGAATCCTATAGAAAAGAAAGCTGTTGAATTTGGCACAAGATTGCTGGTCGCTACTGATAATCTTTCTGCTATTCCGGTATGGATGCAGGCGTATGGCAAAAAAATAAGGGCTGGCGCAGGCGAAGCAGAAGCTGTGGACTTTGCCAATACGGTTATTAGACGTACACTTGGCAGCAGCAGAGTTACGGAGGTTGCACCGCTTTTGCGTGGCGGACCTATGCTTAAACTGTTTACTACCTTCCAAGGCTTCTTCAATACACAATATAATCAGTGGGCCAGAGAGTATAATATCTTCTTAAAAGAAAAAGACATAATGCGTCTTACTTCGTTTGTGGGAGCTAAGTTTGTAATGTTTGCTTTTATAAACTTGATGTTGTCGGCCGAAGATCCATTTGAAGAAGATAAGGATGAATATCAAAAGATATCAAAAGAACTGCTTACTTACCCTATGAGTTTAGCCGGACCGGTTGGACAGGTTGGTAATGCTATCTGGAGCAGGGCTTTAGGCATGCAGACTTACGGGTATAGAATGACTGCAGTACAAGGCACGATAGAGCAAATGGAACGTGCTGCCGGTAAGGTACAAAAGGTTTACCAGGGCAAAGCAGATTATGACGAATTGGTTGAGCCTACTGCTACATTTGTTGGAACAGCATTAGGCGTGCCTGCACAGCTAAACAAATTATTCTTTAACGGATATGATATCTTGTTCAATGGTATGGAGCCGGAAGTTGGCGACATCTTTAGACGTAGGCCGAAAAAGGAACGGTAAAATAAAAATACCCCCTCAAATTTGAGGGGGTTATATTTTCGCTTCTTTGTCATTAGAAGCTTCAAAATATTTAAAATCATCATCTAAAAAGGCTTTGTGTAATTTTCTATCCCAAGATTCAACTAATAGGTCAAATGGCGAACTACCCAAGTTTTTGGTTATTACTGGTGGTCTTGAGATAAACATAATTGAAAAATGAGTATTATTTATATCCAAAGAAAAAGTTTTAAGGAATTGGGTTGAGGTATTTTGACCTTTTCCATATATTTTGCTGATTTCTTTTTTTATTTTTTCAAATTTTTCTAATCCATCTTTTTCGTCTTTTACATCCAATCTGGCTGTTATCTTATACAATTTATTATCAAAAAAAGAGAGCTCTAATAAAGGAGCATCGTATATCAACGGTATATTATAATAAGAATTTGCATTTGTTTGAAACAAAAAACTTTTATGTTTTGGAGATTTTATAAGACTGTTGGGATATTCATCATAATATATTAGGGTGGGTAAAGTTTTAATTTTTTCTAATGAATCACCAAAATTTAAGCTTTCAAACTTTGATGTGCTATATGGATCAACAACAAGGGTCGAGGGAGTGTGTATATTACTTTGAGATATATTATTATTTTGCTTTTTTTCAGTGGTGCATCCAAAGATAAATATGGATAAAAATATTATAAATAAAGTAATAATTCTTTTCATAATATTCCTTCTTACGTTTTTCACAATTATATCACATTTATAAACAAAAATAAAACAGCCCGTAGGCTGTTTTAGAAAGATGCTATTGATATATTAAAATCTATAGTTTCCTTTGAAGGGTCTATATTATGTTTTTTACATATTTCATGCAATAATTTATTTTCAAAATCTGTTTTAAAAATGACAGGAAGGTTTTCGTAAAATCTGCTAAAGTGTTCAAATCCAAACTCAAATTCTTCTAATAATTCTGTATGTTGACGTCTTGACAAGTCAAAGGTTATTCCTAAGGAAGTACAAAGTAGTGATGGATTATAAACTGAAACAATTATTGAATAATCTCTTTTTAGTGGATAAATAGGACTATTTAATTGAAAATCTGCCATAACTTTAAGATTTCCTAAAGATTTTTCACTAAAATTAATGATAATAAATTCTTTTTTTTCGTTTTTTTCAAATACAAAGGATAGCGAGGCGCTTGAAAAAATAAAGAATTTTGAAGGATCAATTTTTAGATATAAACATAATTTATCAATTGTTTCTAGTTGGATGCCTTGACTTGTGTTATTTGTTAAAGCGGTAAGTGTTGTTCGAGATATACCAGTATCTTTATAGACCTTAGAAATTTTTAGGCCTCTTTCTGCTAGTAGCATTGCTAAATTGCATTTTAACATTAAAATACCTCCTCTTACATGACTAATTGTATCATGTATTGAACAAAAAGTACAAAGTTTTGTTCACCAAGTATTGACATGAGAATAATTGTAATGTATACTATAGCTATCAAAATGTTCAATACCCTGAACATTTTGATAGGATTTGGGAAGGAGGTGAATGGCATGCTGATCAATAAGTTTCCAATGTTAATTTCTAATCGGTTATTAAAAGTTAGTGAAATATCCCAAGCGACTGGTATATCTCGAACAACACTTACAAGTTTGTATTATCGCAGAACAAAGCGTGTTGATTTAGATACGCTGAATAAAATTTGCTGTTATCTTAAGTGTGATGTAAGTGATATCTTTGAATATCGAGAAGAAGAGCAAGAAACAAAAAAGAAACTGTCACGCTAACTTTGGCCGGTTAACGGGTGACAGTTTCAAAGCAGAAAGGCGTACGGAAAACGTACTATTTCTTAAAATAGTATAGCATTTTTACGTATGCCTTTCAAGATATTTATTTTGGGAGGCATATTTTTATGAAAAACGAATTGAAGATTTTTGAAAATGAAGCTTTTGGTAAAGTTAGAGTAATTGAAAAAAATAATGAACCGTGGTTTGTAGGAAAGGACGTAGCGGAGGTACTTGGATATCGGAATACTCGTGATGCTTTAGCTAAACACATAAAAGTAATGCATAAAGCTGACGTCGCAATTTACGACGGCAGCCAAAAACGTAGCCATACAATTATTGATGAAGCGGGGCTTTATTCATTAGTCCTTCGTTCAAAATTGCCAGCTGCTGAAGCTTTTCAGGAGTGGGTAGTTGCTGAGGTAATTCCTTCTATTCGTAAAACTGGATCGTATTCTGTAAATCAGGATATGAAGGCCAAAGAAGTAGAAGCTCGATTAAATAACAGTCGTGCAAGAGTTGCATCGACATTCCTTAAAGTTGCTCAAATGACTGATCTGCTAGAATATAAGCATATCTGCCAGCAGAAAGCAGCAGAGGTTTTGAGCGGCGTACCATTACTACCGATGCAATCTATAAACGAAAATACTTTATCTGCTGATGAGGTCGGCAGAGAACTTGGAATCAGTGGTAATATGGTTGGCAGGATTGCGAATCAGCATAATTTAAAAACTGCCGAATATGGTAAATATTTTTATGACAAATCACGTCATTGTCAAAAACAGGTAGAAACATTTAGATATTATAGGAAGGTAATTCCAGTAATACAAAGTATTATTGATAATAAAAAAGTAGGAGCGTAATATAAAATAAGAAACACCCGCCGCACCGTGGAAAGTATAGCGAGTGTTTCAAGCACCAGCCGAAGCTGATAACAATAGTATAGCAGTTTTCGGCTGGTATATCAAGGAGGATATACCATGAACGGAAACAGGTCGTCGTGTCCTGACGAAGAAAAAAGGGCATTGGAGAAATTTGTCGAAGTTGTAAGAAGCACATCTCAAGAAGAATTTGCAAGAAAATATATAAATGAAGATAGTGATAAAATGACAGAGACAAAAAGCGAGATCTCCACCGCTGATAGAAAAGAAGTAAAAGAACAAATCAAAGGCGGTGTAAATAATGAATAAAGTGCGGGAATCATTTAGGGAGCTGTTGAACAAATTGTCTCCGGCGCAGCTTGAAGAAGTAGCAGCCATAGCATATGAGATAAAGAAAGAACGTGAATCGTCGTCGAAGGTAGTTCGGTTTATGGATAAGTCCAGCCGGCGTTGTTATGATCAGGGGTATAAGCTTGGTCTGATGTTAGGAAATAAATTTTAAAAAGTTTCCGACAAAATGCCCTTTAACAAGAGTTAAAATAGTAATGTAAGGTTATTGGATATGAGAGCAGAGGCGATGTAAAAAAATTAAAAATGTATCCGACAAAACCCCTATAAAAATGAGTTAAAATAGTATCATAAAGTTAGTTAGAACTTAATAGAAAGCGCTTACTTCGGTAGGCGCTTTTTTATTTGGAAGGAGAGGCTTATGGAAACAAAACACAGTAACAAAGAGCAAGTTTTAAATTTGTTTCAAAGTATGATTAATGAATTAAGAACTAAAAATTTTAAGAATGAAGATTACAGATTGTTTGGTGAAATTTTTGCAAGATTAGGAAGTATTTGCCATGATCTAAAAGAGTTTGAATCATCTGCAATGCTTTTAGAAAAAGCATTATCTAAAAATCGAGGCGATCTATTAAGCGAACCCGAAGAACCTGATTCTTAATGTCATTAATTATTAAAACTGAAAATTTCTAGTATTAATAAATTGAAGAACAAAGGCATACTTCCAGTTATAGAACAGGAGTGAAATTATGGATAAAGAGGCTATCATACAAGACCAAATAAATTTACTGTTGGAGGAGCAGAAGAAGGCTGCATCTTTGGACGAGAAGTTAAAGATAGCATCAACCATAGCCAGTATGCTAAATGCCACTGTGGTTAAAGATGCTCCGGCCGCAGTAAAGGTTTAAGGGTGGTGAGAATATGACTGTACAGAATACGACAGTTAAAGATATTTATGTTGGTAATGGAGCGACAACGAAATTCCCAATAACATTTCAGATGACGGATCATCCTGAATATATAAAAGTATATATTACAGGTGATGATAGCGTTGCCGTAGAAACGGAGAATTTTTCTGTCGATCTTGGAGCTAAAACAGTTACTTATCCAGCTAATGGCGATCCGCTGTCTGATGGTCATAAAATAACTATTTATCGTGAGCTGCCATTGTATCAGCTAATGAACCTGGTTAATCAAGGTCCGTTTTTTGCAGAGAATATTGAATTGTCTTTTGACGATCTAACTTTTATATGTCAGCAATTAAATGAAAAATTGAATAGGACATTATCTGCTGGTATTGATGTAAGTAATTTTAATAATACTTTTCCGGTAAAGGCTGGAATGAGTTTTAGAATCAATGATGCTGGTGATGGGCTTGTGCTGACGGAGGACCCTGCGAGGGTGTTACCTTTAGCAAAAGATGTATTAGAGCAAACAAAACAGGTCAAAGAGAGCGCCGTTAACGAAACAACAAATATTAAAAATACTGCAATCAAAGAGCTGACCGCTATAAAAGATGCTGCAGTAAATGAGACTACGAAAATAAAGGACGAAGCTGTTGCTGCTAAAAATACCGCTGTTGAAGCTGCGGCTACTGCGGCAGAAGATGCTGTTAATAACGTTCAAACGTTACTTGATGAAAAAGTGGCTGCCGCAGAAAACGCAAAAAGTGTAGCTGTTTCTTCTGCTGAATCAGCATTAGCAAGTAAAAATGCTGCGGCTGCATCACAGTCGTCTGCTGCTGCCAGTGCGGAAACAGCCCAGGCTTCGGCAGAATCAGCTTCTAGCAGTGCTGATGCAGCATTAGCAAGTAAAAATGCAGCATTAACAAGTGAGAATAATGCGAAAGCTAGTGAAACCAAATCTGCAAAAAGTGAAGAAAATGCTAAGGCTGCTGAAACTGCTGCAGAAAATAGTAAAAAAAGTGCTTCAGATTCCGCTAGTGCGGCTTCTAGTAGTGCTGAATCTGCATTAGAATCTAAAACGTTAGCCGCAGCATCAGCAAATTCAGCTTCTGCGAGTAAGACAAGTGCAGAAAGCAGTGCTGAATCAGCAGCATCTTCAGCAACTACAGCTACAAGGCAGGCAGATAGAGCGCAGGATATTGCTGATAGCTTAGAAGGGTTAGCTGGTATTACTGGCATAGCAACAACAGAGGAAGCTATAGCTGGTGAATCTGATACTAAAGCAATGACTCCGTTAAAGACTAAAGAGGCTATAAAAGCACAAGTTCCAATTCAAACAATAATTGATTCAATATATATAGTAGGTCAAATAGTAGAATATGCATCTAATGTTAATCCTAATGATCTTTATCCATGGCAGACGTGGGAACAAATAAAAGATGTATTTACTTTAGCATCGGGTGATAAATATTCAATAGGTCAGACAGGAGGTGTTTCTACGGTGACACTTACTGTTGCTCAGATACCAGAACATATACATACTGCATCAGTTCAAAACGCATCTTTAACCGGGCGAATAAATGGGTCGGCCAATTCTTCTAATGGCTATAATAACAATCCGCTGTCTGGATCAGGGGTGTTCTCTGGATCAGGAGCTATTAATGGCTATGGAGAAGGTGGCGAATGGAATAGCGGTACAGCTACTTGGGCTGGATTGAATTTTGGAGGGACACATAATCATGATATCAGTATTGAGACTACTGGCGGTGGAGAAGCGCATAATAATATGCCGCCATATTTGGTAACCATAAAATGGAAAAGAACGGCCTAAAGGAGAGATAATAATGCAGGATTTAATTATATACGATAAAGATAATGTAATAGTGCAGTCAGAAGGTAAGGTGTATCAAGATACCACAATAAATTTTATAACAGACTATGGGGAAAAAGTGAATTATCAAACTGTTGATTATAACCGAACAACGCAAACTTGCTGGTTAAACGGTGAAGCATTTCAAGCGTATCCAAATACAATATGTGAGGATATTTTGAATAGCATTGATACACTTTTGGAAAAGCAGGGGAAGCGTGAATATATATTACCTACCCTTGATAAGCTTAAAGATATTAAGCTGTCAGAGGTAGATACTTGGACAGCAGATAAAATTAATGGCGGGTTCATATCTGAATGCACCGGTAAGCCTGTGAGGTATGATAGCGATAAAGATACTCAGCTTACGATGCAGGGAATTGCACTGAATGTCAGCACAGAACGTTTTGCAAACGAATATCCGTTAGGATGTCCAGTCCGGGGCTATAAAGAAGGGGAAACTGAAAAAACAATACAGTATCTTAACGCTGCTCAGGTATATACCTGGTGTGCTGATTTATCGTCTCATATAGGGGCTTGCAAGCAGCAAGGATGGATTAAACAGGCACAGGTAGAGGCTGCGTTAAGCAAAGAGGATTTGGACGCTATTATATTAGATTAGGCGGTGCAAAGATGGTTGAAATGGCAATGGCCTCAATAACAATCTTTAGCTTTTTATTTGGCATAGTAGGTTTTGTATTTAAGATTTGGATAATAAATCCTTTGTCTACGGCGATAGAGAACCTCCAAAAGACTGTTGACGCTTTAGCTAAGACTATTAATAGGGAACAAGAACGTACAACAGATTTAAAAATAAAATTTGCTGAGATTGATCAGAGGGCAAAATCTGCACATAACAGGATTGATGAAGTTGGTGAACGGCTATTGCTGGTAGAAAACAAATGTAATAACTGTTCATGTAAGGATAAGTGATATTTATGTTTGAGAAAATAAAAAACTTAATAGTAGGTGCTAGAAACAAAGTAGCCTCAATGTCGCCAAAAATAATGGCTGTCATTGTAGGCTATTTTATTGCAGTAGTTTTACTGATACTGACCTATTACGCTGCGTGGATGTATATGTGGTTGTGGCTAGATAAGATTGTTATGTCTGACCTGCTGGCGTTGATACGTGAGATCACAGGTCCGGCTATGGTTGCATTTGTGACTTTTATAGCTACGAGTTTAGTAGACAAAAACGAGAATGGAGTGCCTGATCCATTTGAAAAGGAGGCAGAGAATAATGGTGACGAAAAGAATCACTTTAGATGAGCTGCGGCAGTTAGCAGTAAGGGGTAAAGGTAATATTGATAAAATCTATCTACACTGGTCAGCTGGTAATTATCACCAGTTTTTCAGTGATTATCATTTAAACATTGATAGCGACGGCGCCATAATGGCGACAACCGATGATTTAACTGAATATAAGGCTCATACATGGCGGCGCAATTCTAGAGCTATTGGGATTGCTTTAGCTTGTTGTGTAGATGCTGTAGCTCATGCTGATGGGAATATCGACTTTGGCAACGTGCCACCGACAGAGTTACAGATAGATAGTATGGCGAAAGTTGTAGCTGTACTGTGTGAGGAACTTGGATTGGACATTAATGCCGATACCGTAATGACACATGCAGAAGCAGCAGACTTAGACGACTACGGCCCGGCAACTACTTTTGAACGCTGGGACTTGTGGAAATTGCCAGATGTGCCAGGCGACGGAGAACTGAAACCAGGCGGTGATGTTATTCGTGGTAAGGCTATCTGGTGGCATCATAATTGGTAAAGATTGTATAAGGAGGTGACTAATATGGAAAAACAGCGTATTTTGATTTGGGCTGGTATTGCTCTTGCGATTTTGGTAGGGTGCATTACTTATTACAATCTGTAAGATAAAACCCAGCCACAGAATTAGCCTGTGCGTTGTTTTATCTCCAAAACACTAGGAAATATAAATAGGAGTATAGAAAACGGCGCACAGGTTGATTATATTGAAAATAGAACTATCTTAATGATAATGAAATAGAATTTAATTTGAAAGAAGGGCGGAAAGTGAATGAAGAAAAACAAATCAGGTATAGCAAGTATCTTGTTATTAGTTTTGCCCTTATTGCTGTGCTTATCGTTTTCTTTAAATTGTTTTGCGGAGGAACTTCCGGAAACAATAATGATGTCCAGGGAACAGTTCAACGAATTGCAGACGATAATAAACAGACAGGAAAATCTGTTGATAGGGCTATCGAACACGTTGGAACTGCAGCAGATGAACTCGAACGAGCTGAAGAAGCTAATCGAAGAGCAGCGTTTATCTTATCAGAAGATAAGGAGCGAGCTAATGCTTGCGCAGGAATCATTGTCGAACTCCAAAAAAACAATAGCAGAGCAAAACAAATCCTTGCAGACGTTGAGCTCTCAAATAAAACAAGAAAAGTCAAGAAGTGAATTAAAGCAGAGACAGAAGGCCTTTTGGGGATTTGCAGGAGGGGTATTAGTAGGAGCTATAGCAGCGAGCAGGTGATTATATGGATACTTGCCGTTTGCAGGCAAGAGATTGGCTTTCGCAGTCCACACGAAAGGAATTTGAAGCAATCATTTCAGAAGCCAAACTAACGCCGCGGCAAATAGAAATTATAGAACTCAAGTTTATTCACGATCTTAAAAACTATCAAATAGCGATGAAAATAGATACGTCAGTGCAAACGGTCGAAAGAGATCTGCAGCAGGCGTATAATTCAGTTAAGAGAGCATTAAAGGCAGTCACATAATAGTTGTGGCTGCCTTATTTTTTATGTTCATATTAGGGAATTATGAGGGAATGTTTACGGATTATAAGAGCTGATTTAGGCGACAATATAAGTAAGAAACGGAGGCGATAACAATGTATGTAAATCCTTATGCTCCTGTTAATCCAGCAATGATGGGAGTAACTCAGCAACGTTTAAATAATTATCAAGCTCAAATGCCGCAGGTGCCGGCGTATCAGCAACAGCAGTTTGTTCCACAACCGCCTATGCCTCTGATGATGAAAGGGCGTACAGTTGCAAGTTTAGACGAAGTAAAGGCTGCCCAAATTGATTTAGATGGAAGCCTGACATATTTCCCTTGTCCGGCCGATAATTGTATTTACGCAAAAGCTATTGATATGAATGGTATGCCGGTTATCCAAACTTATAAACTTTCGTTTGAAAAAGAGGCTATACCTAAACGTTATGCTGATGCAGAAGTAGTAGAGGCCCTGCAGCAAAAAGTAAGCTCATTAGAGCGTTATATGAATATGAAAGGGGAGAATATAAATGCAAATGAATCCGTTCACAATGATGCAAATATTCAATCAGCTTCGCAGCAACTCAAACCCGATGGAAGCAATGCAGAAAATGCTGGGGAACAATCCCCTGTTTGGGCGCGCAATGGAAATGGCGCAAGGTAAGTCTCCAGAACAGTTAAAAGAAACTGTTATGAATCTCGCCCAGCAACGTGGTATTGATCCTCAACAGGCTCAACAGCTTTTATCGCAATTTGGTATTAAAATCTGACCGGTGGCCACCAAAGGATTTTAAACAATAAATCTAAAGGAGATGTTCTATATGACTATGGAAGGTACTGGCGTAATGCCTGTATACGATTTGAATAACCGTACCGCAGCAGCAGACGGCGCAGGTTTTGGCGGCGGCTGGATGTGGGTAGTAATGTTATTCTTTCTGCTTGCCTGGAGCGGCGGTGGATTCGGTGGTTTCGGAGGCGGCGCTAATGGTGCTGTAAATACTTTGACTAATGAATTTCTCTATACCAATCTGAATAATACTTTAAATCAAGGTTTTACTCAAGTAGCAAACCAGAGCTTTGGCATTCAAAAAGACCTGTGTCAAGGTTTTAGCGGTGTACAATCTGCTATTGCTGAAAGCCGTTTTGCCGCTCAGCAATGCTGCTGCGAAACCAATCGTAACATTGATGCGGTTCGTGCAGAAAACTACAAGAACACTTGTGAGATCACGACTGCAATTCATGCAGAAGGTGAAGCAACTCGTGCTTTGATTACTGCTAACGTAATGCAGGAATTGCGCGATCAGCTGCAAGCTGCTCAACTGCAACTTGGTAACGTTGCTCAAACTACCAACATTATCAATGCAGTACGCCCGTTCCCTCAACCGGCTTATATCACTTGTAGCCCTTATACGGCTATGAATGGCTATGGCTGCAACGGCTGTGGTAACTGCTAATATCCGCTGAATGCGTGACTAAGAAACAGGGGAGCTGTCACGCTTCCCTGTTTTAATTTAAGGAGATGAATTATAAATGGCAACTTGTAATTGCAGAACTATATTGACCACGGCTGTAGCAGTAAGCGGCAGTAACTTGGTGTTGACCATTCCTGCCGGCACTTATGAAAACTGCGTTAGATATTGTATTAGGATAGCGCAGGATATTCCTTCTACTGCTACAAATCTTATGCCAGTAGTTATTAAAATCGGTACTGGTGCTACTTTGTATAATGTAAATCGTAAATGCGGACATCATTTATATGCCAATCAGGTAAGAACGCGACGTAATTATTCTTTGCTGGTAGCTGCTGACAGTGCAACCTTTGTTCTTGAATGCGGCTATATTGCTGCCTGCAACTGTGGTACTGTAACCGGACTGCCTGTAGCAACAGCAGAACCTGCAGATGATAACACTGAAGTTCAGACCGTAAAAAACACTAAGGCGGTGAGCAAGGATGCATAAGTACGAAGATTATATTGATATCGTTGACGGCGATGAAATGAAAGAAGATGAAATAGATTGTATCGTCTGTGGAGCTTTGGAAAAACTTAAAGCACACGATGAAGATGATTATGAAGCTGTAATGATGAAAATTCATTGCGTAGCTCATGGACCGCACTTCGATGAGCATCTTGCTAAAAAAGCCGTTTCGGAAATGAAGAATGTTGACGGCACTGCTGGCGAGCATTGGACGTTAGAAGAAACAACCCGTGTCATGGATCAAAATGGTATTAAAGCCAATAAGTATGATTGGTATTACTTATTGAATATGCTACATAGCGATTATTCTCACCTATGGGGAGAAGATGTTGCTCAGTATGTTAAATTTGCTAAAGCGTACATCAATGATCCTGATGCTGGTACAGGTAAGGTTTTTTATCTGTGGAGAGCTGGGAAGCATCATCATCATAAATAAAGATTGCATAAAATAACCTCCCCAATTATGAGGAGGTTATTTTGCATTCGTCAAAAATTCGTCAAAAATAAGTTGCAGAAAGGTGTTAAAACCTGTATTTTAATTGTGACGTTAATATGTCATAAATGGCATAATAGCTACATTCTTCTGGAATTGGCTATAATTGTTTCATTAAATAGCACTTTATGATATAATAAAACGTGCTATGAGCGCAAGCTAAATTTTGCACAAATGGAGGAAAACTGTGATTATTTTCGTTGTCAACTGCGGTAGCTCCTCAATTAAATATCAGCTTCTTAATATGAACGGCGAGCAGGTGCTGGCCAAAGGTCTGATCGAACGGATCGGTATGGAAGGTTCTGTTCTCAAACACACGCCTACGGGCAAATACACAGTAGATATCAGCGCCGAGATACCTGACCATTCCGTTGGCATCCAGATGGCGCTGGATGCTCTGACTAATGAAGAATATGGCGTTATTGACAGTATGGATGAAATCGATGCTGTTGGCCACCGTGTAGTGCACGGCGGCGAACGCTTTACCGATTCGGTACTGATCAGCGATGATGTTTTGAACGGGATCGAGGCCTGCGCTGAGATTGCGCCGCTGCACAATCCGCCGAACCTGTATGGTATCAAAGCCTGTATGCGCCTGATGTATAATACTCCTCAGGTAGCTGTTTTTGATACGGCGTTCCATCAGACTATGCCAAAAGTTGCCTATTTGTATGGCCTGCCTTACGAAATGTATGTCAAATACGGACTGCGCCGCTATGGCTTCCATGGAACTTCCCATAAATATGTAGCCCAGCAGGCGGCCGAAATGATGGGCGAGCATATGAGCGACCTGCGTTTTATTACCTGTCATTTGGGTAATGGCGCCAGCATTGCTGCGATCAAATATGGTAAATCCATCGATACCAGCATGGGGTACACACCGTTGGAAGGACTTGTCATGGGTACACGTTCCGGCGAGATCGACCCTGCTATCATTCCTTTTTTGATGGAAAAAGAAAATATGAATGCACAGCAGATCGACGATTATCTGAACCGTCGCAGCGGTATTTTAGGTATCTCAGGGCTATCCAGTGATTTCCGTGATCTGGAAAGTGCCGCTAACCGCGGTGATGAACGCAGTCAGCTTGCTATAGACATTTTCGCTTATAAGGTCAAAAAATATATTGGCGGCTATGTTGCTGCCATGGGTGGCGTTGATGCCATCATCTTTACAGCAGGTCTGGGTGAAAACTCTCCGTTTATGCGTGATAAGATCTGTAATGGTCTGGAATATCTTGGTACGCGTATTGATCCGGAACTTAACAAGCTGCGCGGTAAACAGATGGAAATCAGTATCAAAAGGGCGCGGGTCAAGATCTTTGTGATTCCCACGAATGAAGAACTGGTCATTGCCCGTGATACACTGAATATCTGCCGCCGCATCATTAAATTATAATAAAAGTTACGCTTTTTTCTTGACAAAGATTTAGAGCATAGCTATAATTGATACGATTGGTGAAATATGATAAAGATAAATGTCGCAGAAATCAAGAAAAGACTGGTCGGTAAAAAAGACTTTTCCTATGAACTGAAACCAGCAGAATTGAACATTACCGAAGCGGATCTTCCGCTGACAGGAACGGTGACCGTAAAAGGCACGATATCCAATGCCGGTGATGTTTTGCTTTTGGAAGCTATGGTTGAAGCCATGGTCAACAGGACCTGCGGACGCTGCCTTAAAGCCTTTACAGGTAAGAGTACGGCTGAAGTATTGGAAAAATTCTATCCGGCAAGTGCTGAGAATATCGAAAATGATGCTTTTATTTATGAATCTGATATCGTCGATCTGACGGAACCGATTCGTGAAAGTCTCCTGCTGGCAGAGCCCCTTCAAGCTTTGTGCAGGATCGATTGTCAGGGCTTGTGTCCGGTCTGCGGCGCCGATAGAAATAAAGGCGACTGCGGCTGTGATACTACCACAGTCGATCCCAGGTTGGCGGCATTAAAGCAATTCATCAAAAATTAAATTCACATTCATTAGCTTGAGGAGGTGTATCAAAGATGGCAGTACCAAAGAGAAAAATGTCCAAAGCTCGCCGCGATTCCCGTCGTGCGAACTGGAAACTTACAGTTCCTGGCTTAGTCGAATGTCCGCAATGTCATGAGATGAAAATGCCGCATCGCGTTTGTCCCGAATGTGGTTATTACAACGGCAAACAAGTTATCGTTAAAGAACAATAATCTTGCAGCTTTAAATCCCCGTACCTTAACGGTACGGGGATTTTTGCTTTTTATTGGCTGGTACTAAAGTGCTACAGGCAGAGTAAAAAAGCTGTTTGAAAACCGTCGGGCATTTGATTGTGACTAACTTGTGAATTATTAGGAAAATTAAGCATGGAATTAAAATTTTTACTTGCTTTTTTTATTGTGAGCTTTTATAATACCTCTAGATATTAATAGTTGGTACTAAAGTCGGGTGATAAAATGAATTCTTCCAAAAAAATAATACGGCAGGAAAATCTGTCCAAGATGTTGGAACGCAATCCATTTTTGACAGACGAGCAGCTTGCTAAAGCACTTGAAGTCAGTATCCAGACAATCCGTTTGGATCGCCTGCGGATGAATATTCCGGAAGTACGTGAACGTACACGTCAGATGGCCGAAAATGCGCAGACAAAATTGAAAGCCATCGACAAAAAAGATATTGTCGGCGATCTTATTGATCTGGAATTGAATAAGATCGGTATTTCGATGCTGAAAATAACGCCGGAAATGGTGCTGGAAAAAACAGGCGTCGCACGCGGTTACTATATGTTTGCGATGGCCAATACCCTGGCTCTGGCTGTAGTCGATGCAGATGCGGCCTTGACAGGGGTTGGTAATGTTAAGTATAAAGTACCGGTCTATGCCGGTGCAACCTTAGTCGCTAAGGCGGAGGTGATCCGCCGTGAGCATGATAAATATGTTATCTGGGTCAAAGTTCGCAACAATAACGAAGAAGTGTTTCGTGCTAAATTCATTATTGTATCACTGCCCAACGAAAGGATCGAGAAATAGTGAAAATTGCGGTTGATGTGATGGGAACTGACTATGGACCTCAAGAACTGGTTTTGGGAGCTGTCCAGGCTGTCAGAGCGTATGACTGCGAAGTCGTTCTCGTAGGCGACTCCGAAATTATAAAAAAACTGCTGGAGGAATATAATGCTGCTGATGAACGAAAAATCACAGTACATCATTCCAGCGAAGTTATTAATATGGATGAACATCCAGGTATAGCAGTAAAAACTAAAAAAGATGCGTCTATCGTCGTTGCTACGAAGCTGCTGCGTGATAAAGAGTGTGATGCGCTGGTATCATCCGGAAGCACAGGGGCGGCAGTAGCCGCAGCATTGTTTGGACTGGGACGCATCAGGGGCATCGAACGTCCGGCTATCGCGACTCCTATCCCAAGTCTTACCGGGACGACAGTAGTTTTAGACAGCGGTGCTAAAGTCGACGCCAAACCCGAACATATGGTGCAAAGTGCTATCATGGGCAGCGTTTATGCTGAGTTGATGCTGAAAATAAAAAATCCGCGCGTCGGGCTTTTGAATATCGGTGAAGAAGAAACAAAAGGTAACGAGCAGGCTCTTGCTACTTATCCTCTGCTCAAGGCTGAAGAACATATCAACTTTGTCGGTAATGTAGAAGGCCGTGACATTAACAAAGGCACTGTTGACGTAGTCGTCTGCGACGGGTTTGTCGGCAATGTAGTCCTGAAGTTTGCAGAAGGTCTTGCAAGTGCTATAATGAAGTTAATGAAAGAAGCTATTTTGAATGGCGGTTTTCTGGCCAAGCTGGGCGGACTTTTGATCAAACCGGCTATGAAGGGGCTTGCCAAGCGGCTTGATCCGGCTGAATACGGCGGTGCGCTGCTTTTGGGTGTCAAGGCACCTTTTATTATCTGCCATGGCAGCAGTAAAGCAAAGGCTATCAAAAATGCAATCGGCGTGGCTATAGATTTTGCTGAGCGTGATGTAGTTGAACATATCGCCGGCAATATCGTGAAATCAAGAAAAGGAAACGAGGAAATATAAATGGAAAAAGCAGTTGGTATTTTAGGTCTGGGCTGCTATGTGCCTGAAAAGGTGCTGACCAACCATGATCTTGAAAAAATAGTAGAAACCAGCGACGAGTGGATCGTTGAACGTACAGGCATTAAAAACAGGCATATTGCCGCTGAAGGCGAAGCTACATCCGATATGTCCGTTATTGCGGCAGAACGTGCTTTGGCTGACGCAGGCGTAAGCCCTGAAGAAATCGAACTGGTCATCGTGGCAACTGCTTCTGCTGACCATGCTTTTCCCTCTACCGCTTGTCTGGTACAGGACCGTATCGGCGCTAAAAACGCAGCCGCATTCGATCTGTCCGCAGGCTGCTCCGGCTTTGTTTACAGTCTGGGCGTAGCAAGCCAGATGGTAAAATCCGGTTTGTACAAAAAAGCGCTCATCATCGGTGCTGAAACTTTAAGCCGCATTATGAACTGGGAAGACCGCAATACCTGCGTTCTTTTTGGTGACGGTGCAGGAGCGGCGGTCATTGGTGAAGTCGAGGATGGTCTTGGTGTTTTGGGTATCGATCTCGGCAGCGACGGCAGCGGCGGCAAATATCTGTTCCAGCCGGCTGGAGGCAGCCGCAGACCGGCTTCTCACGAAACAGTAGATGCAAGAGAGCATTTTATCCATATGAACGGCAATGAAGTATTTAAATTTGCAATCCAGATCATGGGCAAAACGGCTAAACGAGCTTTAGCTAAAGCAGGTCTTGAACCGGCTGATGTCGATCTTCTGGTTCCGCATCAGGCTAATATCCGCATTATTAACAGTGCTGCTAAACGTTTGAAAATGCCAATGGAAAAAGTTTGGGTAAATGTCGATAAATACGGCAATACTTCCGCTGCTTCCATTCCCATTGCCCTGTGCGAGGCGCAGGAGCAGGGCGTACTTAAAAAAGGCGGTACAGTACTGTTGGTTGGTTTCGGTGCTGGCCTCACATGGTCTTCCATTGTGCTTAAATGGAGTAAATAAACCTGCAAGAACAATTGAGCAAAAGACGAAAGAGAGGTTTTCCCAATGAGCAAAATTGCATTTGTATTCCCGGGACAAGGTTCCCAAACTGTAGGTATGTGTAAAGATCTTTATGATAACTATACTTGCGCTCGCAAGGTTTTTGAAGCTGCTGACGAAGCTTTGGGTTTCTCCATCAGCGATATGTGTTTTAATGGTCCGGAAGATCAGCTGCGTCTGACCTTTAATACTCAACCGGCTATCCTGACTGCCAGCGTAGCCTGTGCTGAGGTGCTGAAAGAAAACGGACTGAGCTGCGAAGTTGCTGCTGGCCATAGCCTGGGTGAATATTCTGCTTTGGTTTTGGCAGGTGCTTTGGACTTTGCTGATGCTGTCCGTATCGTTCGTAAACGTGGCCAGTTCATGCAGGAAGCTGTTCCTGTTGGCGAAGGCAGCATGGCCGCTGTCTTAGGTCTTGAAAGCGATAAAATCATTGATATCTGCCGTACTGTTGAAGCTGAATGCGGTGAAGCTGTACAGGCAGTAAACTTCAACTGCCCTGGCCAGGTCGTTATTGCAGGCTCTGTAGGCGCAGTGGATAAAGCTTTGGCGGCGTTGAAAGAAGCCGGCGCCAAACGCGCTGTTCTTCTTCCCGTAAGCGCACCTTTCCACAGTACTCTTATGCAGCCGGCTTCCAAACGTCTGGCTGAAGTTTTTGAAACTATTACCTTCCACGACGCTAAGATTCCTGTCGTCGCTAATGTAACTGCAACTGAAGTTACCAAAGGAGAAGAAATCAAAGAATCTCTGATCCGTCAGGCTGCTATGCCTGTACTTTGGGAAACCTCTGTCAACCATATGATCGCAGGCGGCGTCGATACTTTTGTCGAAGTCGGCCCAGGCAAGGTTCTGTCCGGTTTTACTAAAAAAATTGCCAAGGGTATGGCTGCTTTGAACGTCGAAGATGAAGCAAGCCTTGAAAAAACACTTGCTTATTTTAAGGAGGTTCGTTAAAATGCAGTTAGAAGGTAAAATCGCACTGGTTACAGGTGCTTCCCGCGGTATCGGTAAAGCTATCGCAGTGGCGCTGGCTGCTGCAGGAGCTGATGTCGCTGTCAATTATGCCGGTAACAAAGCTGCTGCTGAAGCAGTGGCTGCTGAAATCGAAGCTATGGGACGCAAAGTTCTGCTGCTGCAGGGTGACGTTGCTCAGCTTGAAGTCTGCACTGAAATGATCGATGCCGTTATCAAAGAATTCGGCCGTATCGACATTTTAGTCAATAATGCAGGCATCACTCGTGACAATCTACTGATGCGTATGAAGGAAGAAGATTGGGACGCAGTGCTGAACACTAACCTCAAAGGTGTTTTCAACTGCACTAAAGCAGCTGTCAAATACATGATGAAACAAAGAGCGGGCCGTATCGTCAACATCACCTCTGTCGTAGGTGTAATGGGCAATGCCGGTCAGGCCAACTATGCTGCAGCAAAAGCAGGCTGCATCGGTTTCACCAAATCTGTAGCTAAAGAAGTTGCAGCCCGTGGCATCACTGTTAACGGTGTTGCACCTGGTTTTATCAAAACTGATATGACCAGCGTTTTACCAGAAAAAGTAGTAGCCGATATGGAAGCCGGTATCCCGCTGGCGCGTCTTGGCGAACCTGAAGATATTGCCAAGGCAGTATTGTTCCTTGTAAGTGACGATGCTGCTTACATAACCGGTCAGACTTTACATGTTGACGGTGGTATGGTAATGTAATTATGCAATTCTTAAAAAAAGACCTTTGGAAGGAGGTGAATCGTAAATGAGCACTTTCGAAAAAGTAAGAGACATTACTGTCGAGCAATTGAGCGTTGACGCTGATGAAGTAAAGATGGAATCATCCTTCATCGATGATCTGGGCGCTGACTCCCTCGACATCGTTGAATTAATCATGGCTTTCGAAGAGGAATTTGAAGTTGAAATCCCTGACGAAAAAGCTGAAAAAATCCGCACCGTGGCTGATGCAGTCAAAATGTTGGATGAAGAAAAATAATCTTTTAGCAGCTCAAGGGAAAGCTCTTAGGAGCTTTCCCTGACAGTTGCAGTAGTCCTGAAATGGGGGATATTTGTTGAAACTACCAGTACTTAAAATAGGTGATTTGACAGCCGAAGTACCGATCATACAAGGCGGAATGGCTATCAGACTGTCTACCGCGCGTTTGGCGGCAGCCGTTGCGCAGGAAGGCGGAATAGGACTCATCGCAGCGTCCGGCATGGCGTTTGACGAGCTGCGTAAAGAGATCCGGCTGGCCAGAAAGCTTACCGGCGGGAAAGGCATCATCGGCATCAATGCCATGGTTGCGGCCCGCGAATTTCTTGGGCTAATTACCACTGCTGCCGAAGAAAAAATTGACCTGATCGTTGCCGGTGCCGGTTTTTCAAGAGATATTTTCGCCGTGGGGCGTGAACATAACGTAGCCGTAGTGCCCATCGTTTCCTCTGTCAAACTAGCTAAAATATCTGAAAAGCTCGGTGCAGCCGCTATTGTAGTGGAAGGAACAGAGGCGGGAGGACATCTTGGGACTCAACAGTCCATCAAAGATATTCTGCCTGACATTGTCAAGGCGGTCAATATTCCGGTTATCGCCGCTGGCGGAGCTACTGACGGTGCAGCTGTAGCGGAGCTTCTTAAATTAGGGGCCAGCGGTGTGCAGATGGGCAGTCGTTTTGCCGCCAGCGAAGAATCCAACGGTGCTCCGGCGCTGAAAGAATTATATCTCAAAATGACCAAAGAGGACGTTGTACAGATCGACAGTCCCGTTGGCTATAAAGGCAGGGCGATCCTTAATCCTTTTGCCAAACAGGTTCTGGAAGGTACGCAGCCGCGTCCCCGCACCTGTGATAACTGCCTTAAACAATGCTCCCGCAGCTTCTGCATCATCCGCGCGCTCACCAGAGCTCAGCAGGGCGATGTTGAAACCGGCCTTGTTTTTACAGGTGCCAATATGTGGAAGATCAAAGAAATTTTACCCGTGAAAGAAATTTTCAGAAGACTGAAAGAAGAAATAGCAAAAATTTAATTTGAGGTGATTTATTTTGAAAAGACGAGTCGTTATTACCGGTGTTGGCCCGATTACTCCAATCGGCATCGGCAAAGATGAATTTTGGGGCAATCTGATCGCTGGTAAATCCGGTATCGGTCTCATTACCCAGTTTGATGCTTCTGATCCTGGCTTCACCACTAAAATTGCAGGCGAAGTTAAAGATTTTGATTTCGCTAACTATGGCGATAAAAAAGAAGGCAAACGTATGGATCGTGTGACCCAGTTTGCTGTAGCGGCTGCTAAACTGGCAGTGGAAGATGCTGAACTCGATCTGGAAAAAATTGATCCCGTTCGTGCCGGCGTTTGCGTTGGCAGCGGCATTGGCGGCATCCATACCTTCCTCGAGCAGTCTTTAAAATATGGCGAAAAAGGTCCAGGTAAAATCAGTCCGTTCTTCATTCCGATGGAGATCCCGAATATGCCTGCCGGCCAGATTTCTATTGCTTTAGGCTTTAAAGGCCCTAATACCGCTATCATCACAGCTTGTGCTACCGGCACTAACTGTATCGGCGACGCTCTGCGCACTATTCAATATGGCGATGCCGATATTATGATCGCAGGCGGCACAGAAGCTGCTGTTTCTCCTGTTGCTATAGCAGGCTTCGGTAACATGAAAGCTCTTTCCACCAACAACGAACATCCTGAAAAGGCCTCCTGTCCGTTCGATAAAAAACGCGACGGTTTTGTTATGGGTGAAGGTGCCGGCGTAGTAGTTATGGAAGAGCTGGAACATGCTTTGGCACGTGGAGCTCATATCTATGCTGAAGTAGTAGGCTTTGGCATGAATGCCGACGCTTATCACATCACTGCTCCTGATCCGAGCGGTGAAATGCCTGCCCTGTGCATGCAGCAGGCTATCGACGATGCTGGTATGAAACCGGAAGACGTTGATTACATCAACGCTCATGGTACTTCTACCCATCGTAATGATTTGAATGAGACTTTAGCTGCCAAAAAGGTTTTTGGCGATCATGCTTATAAAATGACTATCAGCTCCAACAAATCCATGACAGGACATTTGCTGGGCGCTGCAGGCGGCGTAGAAGCAATTGCTACCGTCATGACCATTGAGAATGGTATTATTCCTCCGACGATCAACTATGAAGACCCTGATTTAGAAGAAGGTCTGGACCTCGACTATGTTCCTAACGTAGCCCGTAAAGCAGAAGTAAGAGCGGCTCTGTCCAATAACTTCGGCTTTGGCGGCCATAATGCCACCATTCTCTTCAAAAAATATCAAGCTTAATTGAGAATAGAGTGATTTAAATGCAAGACACGCGCAAAGAGCAGCTGCTGAAGTTCTGTCAAAGCCTTGGCATCGAAATGCACAAGCTGGAACTTCTAAACAGCGCTCTGACGCATACATCATACGCTCACGAATCTAAAGAATTACCGCGTCCGGAACATAACGAACGCGTAGAATTTTTAGGCGACTCCGTGCTCAGCGTTATCGTCAGTACATATATGTACTGCACTTTCCCCAACCTTAACGAAGGAGAACTTACCAAGCTCAGGGCCCATATCGTCTGCGAAGCATCGCTGGCTGAATATGCCCGTAAAATAAATCTTGGTGATTACCTGCTTTTAGGAAAGGGAGAAGGTTTGTCGGGAGGACGCGAACGCGCTTCTATCCTGGCCGACGCTTTTGAATCTGTACTTGGGGCTTATTATTTAGACCAGGGTATGGAAGCAGCCCGTGTATTTTTACTGGGGTTAATGAAAGCCGAGCTGGATTTTATCTGTACGCACGGTATTTGCAGTGATTTTAAAACAAGGCTGCAGGAAGTTGCGCAGCAGGATGGCGATGTTGATATCGTCTACGAGTTGATCGGTTCCAAAGGTCCTGAACACAACAAACATTTTGCCACCATTGTTTCCGTTAACGGTAAACATATCGGTTCAGGCGAAGGCAGGACGAAAAAGGAAGCGGAACAGCAGGCTGCTAAAAGCGCTCTTGAAAAAATGGGCGCGCCTTTGACAGGCTTTCCTAAATAAAATAAACCCTTGCCGGTTTACCGGCAAGGGTTTTCTTTGTCTGCTGTTCAGCTCAGTGTGAAGGTCCATACAGGTTCAGCAGAACTACGCCGCTGACGACCAAAGCCATACCGACGGCGCCGATGGCGTTGATGCTTTCGTGAAAGACCAGCATTGAAATGATGGCTGCGGCAACGACACCGATACCTGCCCAGGTTGCATACGCAATGTTCAAATCAATAAACTGCAGTGAACGGGACAGAAAATAAAAAGCGCCTGTGTAAGCTGCAACTACTACCAGCGAAGGTGACAGCTTAGTAAAGCCCAGTGTGTATTTCAAAAATGTTGTGCCTAGTAATTCCAAAACAATAGCTAAACCTAAATATACAAATCCCATGATATCCTCCTAATCATCTATGGCGTCACGTAAAGCCTTCATCCAGGCAAAGCCGCCTTCCAGCAGTGCGTTGCGCTGGGCGTCAGTCATATTACGCAGCGCCCGTTCTTCAAAATCATCCATTTTTTGTAAAAGCCCGTCGGCATAAGCAGCACCCTGACTGGTAAAAACCAACAGCTTGACGCGTTTATCAGTAGGGCTGATTATTTTTTCGACGAAGCCTTTGTCTTCTAATCCGGACAGAATACTGTTGACCGTCTGTTTGGGCAGCATCAGTTTTTCGCAGATCAGATGCTGGGTACAGTCATTTGGAAATTCCTTCAGCAAATACAGGGTCAGCAGTAAATTGTTATTGAGTCCGTGTGATTTGGCCCAGCGTTCATAGACGGCGTTTGTGCCGAACCAAAGGTCGTAGTAGCCGTGGCGTATCCGTTGCAGCTCTTTATGCATAAGCGCCCTCCTTTTTTAATAAAGTCCGAAATCGGACTATTTGAATTATAACAACATTTTCTAAAAAAGGCAAGTAAAATTTTGTGAATGACACCAGGGCGGATGGCGGGCATTGACCGGGAGCGGTGATACGGGTATAATGCAATTATCAAGCATGTTGATAAAAATGCAGGCGCACTAATAAGCCGCATTATAATAAACGTTTAATGCAAGGAGGCAGGGCAGTGGCAATCATACCTGTGTTTATACCGCATGCGGGCTGTCCGCACCAGTGCGTGTTCTGTAATCAAAAAACTATCAGCGGTCAGCAGACTGCGTCGTCGAGAGACGTAGAGCAGCAGCTCGAACGCTATCTGCAATGGATCAAACCGGGCCCTTCCAACGAAGCGGCTTTTTACGGCGGCTCGTTTACAGGTTTGCCGGCCGACTTGCAGACAGAACTTTTCCGACCTGTAGATAAACTTTTGGCGGAAGGTGTTATTGGCAGTGTTCGCTTATCTACCCGACCAGATTATATTGATGCCGCCCGGTTAGAGCTGCTGCAGGCACACGGCGTAAAAACGGTAGAACTGGGTGTGCAGTCGCTGGACGATAATGTTCTGGCAGCGGCAGAGCGGGGACATCAGGCTACCGATGTTTATAAGGCTGTTTCTTTGCTGAAACAGTATGGCTTTGAGATCGGTCTGCAGTTAATGGTAGGTATGCCTGGCCAAAGCTTTGACAGCGTCAAAGCTACGGTTGAGCAGGTGCTCAGGCTCGGTCCTTCTTTTGCCCGTATTTATCCCTTGCTGGTAATAAAAGGCACGCCGCTTGAGCATATTTACGAACGTGGTGAATTTGAGCCTCTGACACTGGAAGCAGCAGTTGAGCAAAGTGCTTATGTATACAGCAAATTAAACCTGGCGGGGATCAAAGTCATTCGTGTTGGCTTGCAGGCCGATGAAGAGTTGTGCAGTGAAGGTAATATTGTTGCTGGACCGTTCCACCCATCTTTTGGTGAACTTGTGCAAAGCTTTTTGCTCTATGCCGAACTGACTCCGCAGCTGCAGAGGCTGTTTTGCCAAGGCGCGGGAAACATAGTAATAACCTGCCCGAGCAAGCTGGAATCAAAGCTGCGCGGGCTGAAAAACAATAATCTGCGGCGCTGGCAGCAGCTTGCAGGACCGGTTCCTGTAAATATCAAGGCCAGGCCTGATGCAGAACGTATTATGATAAGCTGGAGGTTGGACGATGAGTGAATGTCAGAGCTTTGACCCGGTCGCTGACATAGACAGCAGGCTGCTCATTCTCGGTTCCATGCCCGGTGTTCGTTCCTTGCAGATGCAGCAGTATTACGGACATCCGCAGAATCGTTTTTGGCCGTTGGTGACGATGCTTTTAGGCTATGCTGAGGTTCCTTTGGATTATGCGGATAAAAAGCAGATGCTTTTAGATAACCGTATAGCTCTTTGGGACGTACTGGGTTACTGCGAACGTGAAGGCAGTCTTGATTCAGATATTACCTGCGAGCAGCCTAACGATCTGGCCGGATTTTTGCAGAATCATCCGCAGATACATACTATCTGCTGTAATGGAGGCAAAGCTGCCGCCGCCTTTAAAAAATATACCAGACAGCTCGATCTGCAGGGGATTACTGTGCATTCCCTGCCTTCTACCAGCCCGGCCAATGCCCGCTGGAGCCTGACTAAGCTTTTGGAAGCGTGGCAGGTTATCAATACCGGCCGTTAAAAAATAAAAAAGCCTTGAATACTTTTTGTATTCAAGGCTTTTACTTTAGTTATCAGTTAGTTTTTCCTGGATATGCCTTCAGTGCTTCACCAAGGATATAAATTGCCTTTTTCAAATCATCACAATTGAGAACATAGGCCAGCCTAGCCTCATTAACCCCCAACTCAGGGTCGCTGTAGAAACCGTTGCCGGGAGCGAACATAACAGTTTCGTTATCAATAGCAAAATTTTCTAAAGTCCAGATAGCAAACTTTTCAGCATCGTCTACGGGCAGCTGCACCATAATATAAAAGGCTCCCTTCGGATCGGAAGCAACTACGCCAGGCAGCTCTTTAAGGGCGGCAACGATCGTATCGCGGCGTTTTTTGTACTCTTGATTCACTTCCTCCAGATAGCTGACGGGAGTAGTATATAAAGCGGCTGCGCCGACCTGTTCCAGAATCGGGCTGCACAGACGGCCCTGGCAGCATTTGATAATCTGCTTGGCAAGCTCTTTGTTTTTGCTGATTATGCAGCCAATACGGGCGCCGCAGGCACTGTAGCGTTTAGAAACCGAATCAATGATGATCAGGTTGTCGGCAAGCTCGGGCATTGTGCCAAAGCTTCGGTAAGCGCCGTCATAAACAAATTCACGGTATACCTCGTCAGCGATCAAAGCCAGGTCATATTTGCGGACTATTGCTGAAATCATATCCATTTCTTCCTGTGTATAAACAACACCGGTCGGATTACCGGGATTAGTCAGTAAAACAGCTTTTGTTCTGGGCGTGATCTGCGCTTCGATAGCAGCAGCGTCAGGCAGATGGTAACCGTCAGTCACATTTGTCTGTACAGCGTTGATTTTAGCGCCGAACTCTCTGGCAAAAGTAGTATAGTTAGCATAAAACGGCTCGAATACCATGATCTCGTCTCCTGGATCACATAAGGCCATGACAGCAAAAATCAAAGCTTCGCTGCCGCCGTTGGTAATAAAAATATCATCGGCAGCAAAATCCATACCTTTTTCGGCATAGTATTTGCGTATCGCTTCGATCAGAAAACCTTCGCCTTTGGAATTGCCATAAGCAATTACCTGCTCGTCATAAGTGCGGATGCTTTCCATAAACTGGTCAGGAGTTTTGATATCGGGCTGTCCGATATTCAGATGGTAGATTTTTTTACCCTTCGCTTTAGCTGCATCTGCATACGGCGACAGCTTTCTGATAGGTGAAGAAGTCAAACTTTGGATACGTGCTGAAAGTTTCATGTAAAATCCCCTCACTGCTGATAAATTTTGTCCGGGCGCCAGGACCCGGGGTTATTCTGGCACTTGGCAGCATTTCTGCTGTCTTGCCAAGTGTTCATATTATATCATAATTAAATCGTTATTTTTAGCATCAGGATAAAAAAATGTAAAAATATTTTACAAAACGGCCTGAAATACAGCAAAAGTGTTTCAAAAAATACTTTTTGCTTCTCAAGCATAACGGCAGCATTTGATTAAAAAAGTGCGTTGAGTCATATAATTGTATGAAACCTTCATCTATGGTAAAATATACTGATAGAATATTGCAGATTGGGTGATTTTGTGCATTTAAAGTCATTTTCGACTTATGGATTCAAATCCTTTGCAGATAAAATTGAATTAAGCTTCGGTTCGGGCATTACGGCAATCGTTGGACCCAACGGCAGCGGCAAGAGCAACATTTCTGATGCGATCCGCTGGGTACTGGGCGAGCAAAGCGCCAAATATCTGCGCGGCAGCAAAATGGAAGATGTTATTTTTTCCGGCAGCGGCAAGCGCAGGCCTTTGGGTGTTGCCGAAGTGACGCTGGTTTTTGACAACAGCGACCATCGCCTTAGCCTTGATTTTGATGAAGTAAGCATTACCCGCCGCGTTTTTCGCAGCGGTGACAGCGAATACTCCATCAATAAAAAGAACTGCCGTTTAAAAGACATTCTTGACCTTTTGGCAGATACTGGTCTGGGACGTGGTTCTATGTCCATTATCGGTCAGAATAAGATCGATGAAATACTGAACAGCCGTCCTGAAGAACGCCGCGCTTTGTTTGAAGAAGCCGCTGGTATTGCCAAGTTCAGGATGCGTAAAAAAGAAGCTATGCGGCGTCTGGACGATACCGCTGCCAACCTGACCCGCATCAACGACATCAAAGCCGAAGTCGAAGGTCAGGTCGAGCCTCTGCGTCTTGCTGCAGAACAAACACGCAAATTCAATCTGCTGGATAAAGAACTGCGTGCCTGCAAACTGACCCAATTTGTGCACAAGATAGAAAATATTGAAAATATTCGGCAGAAGCTGAACACACAGGATGCCGAACTTGAAAATAAAGTACTGGAACGCGCTACTGCCGTCAGCACACAGGAAGCTGAATGCAGTGCCTTACAAATGGAGCTGGATAAGCTCAGTGAAGCCTATAACCGTATTCAGGACGATATCAAAGAAAAAGAAACAGCTCTGGAAAAACTGCGTGGTCAGGAAGCTGTGTTGGCAGAGCGTGTTCGGCAAAGCGAAAAATCAGGACTGCGTTTGGAAGAGCAGGGCAAAAAGCTGCAGGAACAGATCGCAGCTTTGGATACTCAGCTCAAAACGATGGTCGTGGATTATGACCGTTTAGAAGCGCAGCAGGCTGCCGCACAGCTTTTGGTAAGCAGGCTGACCGGAGAACAGGCAGAAAAAGAAACACGTATCAGAGAAGCTGAAGCGGCAATGGAAGATATGAAAACAGCTGCTTTCGATAATATGCGTACAATGGTCAATCTGCGGAATGAGATCCGTAGACTGGAGCAGGAGCAGGAACAGCGGATGCGTAAGCGTGACGCCCTTAAAAAGAGCATCGCCGAAGCAGAAACCGCAGGCGAAGAACTGCAGACCCGTTACCGTAATATGAACGATGAGCAGAGCAATGTAGAAAACTCTTTGGAGCTTATTAAACGCGGTGGCAGGGAAGTGAGCGCGAAAGCTGCCGAAGAAACCGAAGCGCTGAATAAAGTTCTGTCGCAGCATAAAGACTGTCAAAACAGGATCACAGCGCTGGAAAGCCGTTTGAACCTGCTGCAGAATATGCAGAAAAGCTATGAAGGCTTTGGCTATGGGATCAAAACAGTGCTGCAGTCGCAGGAACCCTGGCGCAGTGACGTTATCGGTGTTGCCGCCGAACTGATCGAAGTGCAGCCTGAATATGTAGTTGCAATAGAAACTGCATTAGGAGGAGCGGCGCAGAACCTTGTTATGGGCAGTTCGGAAGCCGCCAAAAAGGCTATCTCATATCTTAAACAGCGTCAGGCCGGCCGGGCGACCTTCCTGCCGCTTGATACTATCAAATATTATGAACGCCGCAGTGAAGAAGAGGCACTGGCAAAACTGCCGGGTATTCGGGGATTTGCTGCCGATCTGATCGGCTATGATATAAAACTGGCGCCGATCTTTAAATTTTTGCTGGGTCGGGTGCTGGTAGCGGACAATATGGATGCCGCTTTGGCAGCCGCCAAAAAAAGCAGCTTTCGTACCAGAGTCGTTACTTTGGCGGGAGATGTCGTCAATGCCGGCGGTTCGCTGACCGGCGGCAGCAGGCAGCAGAAGGAAGCCGGCTTTCTGTCGCGCGGCAAAGAGATCGACGAACAGGAAAAAAAGGCAGGTGTCTTGCGCCGTGAGCTGTTGGGATATCAGGAGCTGCTTGAAGAACACGAAGGTACCTTAAAAGTTTATAACAACAAACTGGTGGAACTGCGCCAGGACCTGCAGCAGAAGGAAATCCGCAAAGCTGAACTGGGCGTAGCTCTGGAGCGTTTAAGCGCAGAGCAGCGTCAGGCTGCGGAACGGCTGGAGCTTCTGCTGGATGACCGTAATCAGGTTTCTCAGGAATATATGGCAGCTCGCCAGCAGCTTACCGACCTGCGCCCGCAGCTAACGGCTCTGGAAGCCGAAGACGCACAGGGCAAACAGCTGCTGGATGATCTGCAGAAACAAACGGCCGCAGACCACAGCGCGCTGGCATCTATCCGCAATCGTCTGCAGGATGCCAGGGTCGAACTGGAATCGACTGCCGCACGGACTACGATGATGGCCGAGCGGATGCAGCAGCTTGATGCCGATATGGGGCGTATGCAGCAGGAACTCGCTGCTAATGAAGACGAGCAAAAGCATTTGCTTGACGTGATAACGGCCAGCAAAACCAGCACTGAACAGCTGGCTGCCAGCAGTACCGCATTACTGGCCGAATTACAGACCGTTGTCGGCGGTAAAGATGAATTCGGGGCCAAACGTATTGCCATTACTGAAAAGCAGGCAGTGGCAGGCGAGAGGCTGGATTCTTTGAAAAAAGAACTTACTGTTGCTGAAACCAGGCGCAATCAGGCAGCGATGGAAATGGTACGTCAAAACAGCGACTATGACCATGCTCTGGAACAGCTGGCGACTGAATACCGTATTACTCTGGACGAAGCACGTGCCAGCGGTGATCTGCTGGATGAAAGCGATGCGGCTTTACGTCGGCGTGAACTGCGTCTGGAGCGTGAAATTGAAACCTTAGGCCCGGTAAATCCTGCGGCAATCGAACAATATGAAGCTGTCAGCGAGCGCTATGAATTTTTACAGCGTCAATACAGCGATCTTTCAGAGGCCAAAGCCAATCTGGAAGCAGTTATCAGCGAAATCAACTCCGGTATGGCCAAACGCTTCAAAGAGGCCTTCGGAAAAATAAACGAATATTTTTCCGACTGTTATGTGCGTTTATTCGGCGGCGGTACTGCTGCTTTAAAACTTACTGACCCTAATGATGTTTTAGGCAGCGGCATCGATATCGAAGTGCAGCCTCCCGGTAAAAAACTGCAGAGCCTCTTCCTGCTATCAGGCGGCGAGCGGGCCCTGACGGTTATCGCCCTGCTGTTCGCTCTGCTCAGCTATCAGCCTTCGCCCTTCTGTATCCTTGACGAAATAGATGCGGCGCTTGACGAAGCTAACGTTGACCGCTTTGCGAAATTCCTGGCAGCCTATGCCGAAAGCACGCAGTTTATTGTTATCACACACCGCAAAGGCACTATGGAAGCCGCGCATGTTCTGCACGGCGTTACCATGGAGGAATCCGGTGTTTCTAAATTACTATCTGTCAAATTGAGCGAAAAGGAGTGAGAACATGGGATTTTTAGAACGACTGAAAGACGGACTCAGCAAGACCCGCCGCAACTTTACTGACCGTATCGAAGAACTTGTAGGTATGTCGGCTAAAGTCGATGAAGACTTTCTGGAAGAACTGGAAATGATCCTTCTGAGCGGTGATGTTGGTGTCAAAACCACAGAAAAGCTTATCGATGCTGTTCGTCAGGCTGCTAAAAAGAAAGAAATCGAGGGGACGGAGCAGGTTATGCCGTTCCTCAAAAAATATATTGCCGAAATGCTGCAGGACGAAGGACAGCGTACCCGTATCGGTGCCAAACCTACGGTTATTCTTGTCGTGGGCGTCAATGGTGTTGGTAAAACCACTACTATCGGCAAGCTGGCCAACTATTTTCATCTGTTCAAATACAAAGTCATGCTGGCTGCCGGCGATACCTTCCGTGCCGCCGCTGCCGAACAGCTGCAGATTTGGGGTGAGCGTGCCGGCTGTGAAGTTATCCGTCACGAAGAAGGCGCTGACCCGGCTGCCGTGGTTTTTGACGCTGTCAAAGCCGCTATTGCCCGCAATGTCGACGTACTTTTTATTGACACTGCCGGACGGCTTCATAATAAAACCAATCTGATGAACGAACTGGAGAAAGTACACCGCATCATCAAACGCGAGATACCAGAAGCTCCGCATGAAACCTTTCTCGTGCTTGATGCAACGACAGGGCAGAACGCTATCAATCAGGCCAAAGTCTTTATGGAAACCGCCAACGTCACCGGTGTTGTGCTGACCAAGCTCGATGGTACGGCTAAAGGCGGTGTCGTTATTGCTATCAAAGAAGAACTTGGCTTGCCTGTTAAGTGGATCGGTGTCGGCGAAGGCATTATGGATTTCCGGCCCTTTGAAGCCGATAAATTTGTCGACGCCTTGTTTGATGGTGACAAGTAAAAATGCTTGACAGCCTCTGCGATTTTCGATATAATACCAAAGTCGGATAAAATATGTAAAGATTTTGGTGATTGAAATGCAGGAAAACAGTTTGGAGCAAAGAGTACGGTTAGGACGTTTGTTCGATGCCTACGGCTGCCTGCTCACCGAAAAACAGCAAAAATGTCTGGAGCTGTATTTCTGCGACGACCTTTCGCTGGCTGAGATAGCCGATGAACTTGAAGTATCAAGACAAGCGATACATGACCTTATCAAACGGGTAGAGCATACTCTGGAACGCTATGAAAGCAAACTGGCGCTGCTGGCCCGCGATGATCACGATAAAAAGCTGCTGGAAGAAATGAGCCGGCTGCTGGCTGACCACCTTGCCCAAAGCGGTGGCTCGGCAGAACTTCAACAAGTACGCCGCATTTTAGACGAATTGAGCGGCGAAAGTAGGTAAAAATGGCTTTTGAAAATTTATCTGAAAGACTGCAAAATGCGATAAAAATGTTCCGCGGCAGCGGCAAAATAACAGAAGACGATCTTAAAGCGCCTCTGCGCGAAGTGCGGATGGCTCTGCTTGAAGCCGACGTCAACTTTAAAGTCGTTAAAGATTTTGTTGCCAATATCAAAGAACGCGCGCTGGGCGAAACAGTTCAGCAAAGCCTGACTCCCGGTCAGCAGATCATCAAGATCGTCAACGACGAACTGACCCAGCTTTTGGGCGGCACACAAAGTAAGCTCACCGTAGCGGACAAACCGCCTACAGTCATTATGCTGGTAGGTCTGCAGGGCGCTGGTAAAACTACTACCGCCGGCAAGCTTGGCAGCCTGCTGCGGAAAAAAGGCAAAAAGCCGTTGCTTGTAGCGGGCGACGTTTACCGTCCTGCGGCTATCAAACAATTACAGGTTCTGGGCGAACAGCTCTCACTGCCTGTCTTTGCTCTTGGCGATCAGGTATCTCCGGTCGAGATAGCGCGCAAGGCAATGGATAAAGCATTCTCACTGGCTTGCGACACGGTAATCATCGATACCGCGGGCCGCTTACATATCAACGAAGAACTGATGGAAGAACTGCGCAATATCAAAGCTGCCGTCAATCCGCATGAAATATTGCTGGTTGTCGATGCGATGACAGGCCAGGACGCAGTCACTGTAGCCGAAAGCTTCAACGGCGAGCTGGGCATAGACGGACTTATCGTTACCAAGCTCGACGGCGACGCCAGAGGCGGTGCTGTATTGTCAGTAAAAGCTGTTACCGGACGCCCGGTCAAATTTGTCGGTATGGGTGAAAAGCTTGACGCTTTGGAACCTTTCCATCCCGACCGTATGGCATCCCGTATCCTGGGCATGGGCGATATCCTGTCTCTGATCGAAAAGATCCAGTCCACGACCGACCTTGCCAAAGCTTTGGAAATGGAAAAGAAACTGCGCAAAGACGAATTCACGCTCGAGCAGTTCCTGGAACAAATGCAGCAGGTCAAAAAAATGGGCTCGCTGGAAACTATTTTGGGGCTTATCCCCGGTATGAGCGGCATCAGCCAAAAGCTGAAAGAAGCCAACGTTGACGAAAAAGAATTCGACCGCGTTGAAGCCATCATCCGTTCCATGACCCCGAAAGAACGCCGTCATCCCGATATCATCAACGGCAGCCGCCGTAAACGTATCGCCGCAGGCTGCGGTATGCGCGTGCAGGATGTCAACAAGCTTCTCAAAAACTTTGAAGAAAGTAAAAAGATGATGAAAAAGATGCAGGGTATGGCTAAGTTTGCTTCAAAAGGCGGTTTCAAAATGCCTTTTATGAACAAATAAATTTAAATCAACATCTGGTTTAAGGAGGTGAAATAGACATGGCAGTTAAAATCCGTTTAAAACGTATGGGCTCTAAAAAAGCTCCTTTTTACCGTATCGTTGTTGCTGACTCCCGCTCTCCGCGTGACGGCCGCATCATCGAAAGCATCGGTTTCTATGATTCCACTGTACAACCCGCTACCGTAAAGATCGACGAAGAGAAAGCTCTTTCCTGGATGGCTAAAGGTGCACAACCTACTGATACCGTTAAAAACCTTTTCAGCAAAGACGGCATCATGAAAAAATATGCTGAATCTAAAGCAAAATAAGAAATGAGGCGTGATTTGCATGAAAGAATTGGTAGAAGTCATGGCCAAGTCTCTAGTGAGTAATCCGTCTGCAGTAGTCGTGGAGGAGGAAACCACCGGAACATCAACGGTGCTTCGCCTCCATGTTGCTCCTGAAGATATGGGTAAAGTTATTGGAAAACAGGGCCGCATTGCTAAAGCAATCAGAACTGTCATGAAAGCTGTTGCAACCCGTGAGAATGTAAAAGTTGTCGTAGAGATTGTCTAAGACGTATAAGGATGGTAAACGATATGGATAAAATGTTTGTACGTGTTCCGGTTGCAATAAAAGCAAAAGTAACAGAAGATCTCAAGTTGAAAATTATTGGAGATGTCCAAAACACCATAAAAACGATTAATCTGGATATCGAGCACTTCGAATTCCAAGCCAAAAAAGCTCTTTCTCAGGCCGCCAGCGACCTGAGCGTACTTCCTTCACTGCGTGAGCAGATTGAAATGGAAAGAAACAAGATCAATGCCGCTAAAGCAGAAGCCGAAGATAAACTTAAACGCGCTGAAGCTTTGGAGATCGGTGCGGAGATCGGTCACGGTACACTTGAACGTACTGTCGAGATCACCATAGGCACTGATATCGACGCTCTGATGGGCGCCGAGATCCTCACTGAGGATGGCAAGATCATTGCTTTCCGCGAATGATATGGAAAAACAAGTAGTTATTGGCACTATTATCGCTCCGCACGGTGTGCGGGGCGATATTCGTATTCTGCCGCAGACAGATCATCCTGAACAATTTTTAGAGCTTTCCTCTTTGCTGCTCGAAGACGGCCGTTCGCTTCAGATCACCTCTGCCCGGTTCCATAAACGTATGGTACTGATGAAATGCAGGGGTGTGGAAACAATGAACGATGCCGAACTGCTGCGCGGCAAAAAGGTTTTAATCAACAGTGAAGATCTGCCTCAGCTTGAAGAAGGCGAATATTATGTAGCCGACCTGATCGGACTGCCCGTATTCGATACGGCAGGAACACAGCTCGGCACATTGAAAGACGTGCTCAGCACCGGCAGCAACGACGTTTACGTTATTGCTGTACCGGAAGGCAAGGATATCCTCGTCCCGGCCCTCAAAAAGCACGTTAAGGAAATAAATATTACAGACCGTAAGATCGTGGTCGAATTACCTGAATGGACAGATGCACCGTGAGATTTCTCTTTATTACCTTATTTCCTGAACAAATTGAACAAGCTGCCGGTCACAGCATTATCAAACGCGCCGTCGATGCGGGACTTGTAGAAGTCAGCTGCATCAATCCGCGCGATTTTGCAACTGACAGGCACCGTACAGTGGACGATACGCCCTTTGGCGGCGGTGCCGGCATGGTTTTGAAGCCAGAGCCGATGGTAGCGGCTATCCGCATGGCCAAACAGCAGCTGCCTGCAGCGCGGGTTATTGCCATGTGCCCGGGCGGGCGCACATTAAAGCAGGATATCGTTGAAGAATATGCCCGCAGCGGCCAGGATCTCATTCTGGTCTGCGGTCATTATGAAGGCTTCGATGAACGGATCTTCAACTGGGTCGATGAAAAACTTTCCATTGGCGACTATGTACTTACCGGCGGCGAACTGCCGGCACTGATAGTTATGGACGCTGTAGCGCGCTTTATACCGGGCGTGCTTGGAAAAATGGCCAGTGCCGTTGAAGACTCTTTCAGTACGGGACTGCTGGAATATCCTCAGTACACCCGGCCGGTGGAATTTGAAGGACTGGAAGTACCGGAAGTGCTGCGTAACGGCAATCACGCTCTGATCAATCGCTGGCGCCGTAAAGAAGCCCTTAAAGCGACTTATCTGCACAGGCCTGATCTGCTTGCAGAGCTTGGCAAAGAGGATGTGTTGCTGCTTAACGAAATCAAACAGGAACTCGCAGGTGATAATAATGGCTAACCTTTATCTGGGGCTGGTGCATTATCCTATTTACAATAAAAATATGCAGGTCATTGCTACTGCCGTCACTAACTTCGATATCCACGATATTTCGCGTACCGCTCGCACCTATGATGTCAAAAAATATTTTTTGATCCATCCGCTGGAGGTACAGGCTGAAATCATCAAAAGGATAACTGACTATTGGCAGCATGGTTACGGCAAAACCTATAATCCTGACCGCAGCAACGCGCTGGAACGTGTAACCTATACGTCCAGCATTGAGTCGGCTATTGCCGCGGTTACTGAAATAGAGGGGCAGGCGCCGGTTACGATTACTACCGATGCCCGCACCTATCCTAATACAGTGACCTATGGCTTTGTACGAAAGTTGCTGCACAGCGGTGATAAACCTCTGCTGCTGCTTTTTGGCACCGGCTTTGGTATGGAACAGGAAACAATGAACAGTTTTGATTATGTACTTGAACCTGTTTATGGTCCCTGCGACTATAATCACCTGTGTGTGCGCTCTGCGGCTGCGATTATTTTAGACCGGCTGGCCGGTGAGGCCTGGTGGGAAAAATAACTGTCAAAATGCTTAAAAAATAATTGCAACTAATTGAACAGTATGATATAATGTCATTTGTGTAAAACGGACGGTCCGCTGTGGTGTGTTCGCACATGAACGTCTATGATTCGAGGAGGAAATTATGAATATTATTGAAGTATTGGAACAAGAACAGCTTCGTTCCGACATCCCTGACTTCCGTGCAGGCGACACCGTAAAAGTTTATGTAAAAGTAGTCGAAGGTACTCGTGAACGCGTACAGATGTACGAAGGTGTAGTAATTGCACGCAGCGGCGCCGGCGTTCGTGAAATGTTCACCGTTCGTCGTATTTCTTACGGCGTAGGCGTTGAAAGAACATTCCCGATCCACAGCCCACGTTTGGAGAAAATCGAAGTTTCCCGTCGTGGTATCGTTCGCAGAGCAAAACTCTACTATCTGCGCAGCCTTACCGGTAAAGCTGCTCGTATTCGCGAACGCAGATAATCGGTATCAAATTACAGATCGTAAATCAAGAGACCCTTTCAGTTCAGCTGAAAGGGTCTTTTTGTATTTTAATCAAGATAAATTCTACCATAATGGATAAAAACAGCATTACCATATAGGTAAGTAAAAATGCGCATCTTACTTAATAGTTATTGAAAAGTAGCGGCTGAAATATCAATAGCATTGCCTTAATAATTGAGCAATTTGCAGTTGTCTAAATAAAAAAACAGACATTCACGTTTCGTGAATGTCTGTTTTTTATTTGCCTGATCCTTAATGCGCCAAAAGCTGCCGCATTTTATCAAGTGCTTTTAGCCGGTGCTTAGTGACGTTGCGTACAGTGCAGCCCAGACGTCCTGCCACCTCGGTCGGCTTCAGGTCATCTAAAAACAGCAGCGTCAGTATTTTCCTCTGTTCTGCACTTAACTGCCGCAGCGCTTCCTGCAGTTCCAGTGAAAGTAAAAAACGTGCCAGCTCGTCCAGACGCTCACCTGCTGCACAGCCTGTCTCCAGCAGGGCGATTCCGGCTTCGCTGTCCGTATCTGTCTGGGATTCGTTTTCCCAAATTCGGCCCTGCTTCTGCATCGCGTCAAAAACAGCAAAATGCACCTTACAGCGTGCCAGTCCGGGCCAGTTTTCAAAATCAGCGCCCTTATACTGCAAAACCAGCTCGATAAAGGCCAGAACGGCGATACCTTCTGCGTCTTTTCCCAGCGACCTGTAAAACATCTCACGGCGGGCCTCGCTTTTTAAAAGCGGCTTAAAATCCGCGCATAACTGCAGCAGTGCTGCTTTATCACCAGCCTGGGCGGCGGTTATCAATGCTTTCAATCTCTCTGCCTGTTCAGGTAAATTTTTTATAACGATCAGTTCTCTCTATAATTTTATGATACCCGGCTATACTGTAAAACGTCGCGCGCAACAACAAACAGTCTAAACTTTTTCGATGAAAATTAACACCCTATACAATCAGGTGTTAATTTTATGCCTTTACTGCTTAAAATAATGGCGGGAGGGATAGCATGCAAAAATATATAGGCCGGCAGCTGAAAACAGCGCGGCTAAATAAAAAGCTGACCCAGGAACAGATCGCTGAAGCAGTAGGCTTATCGGCCAAGCACTATGGCTGTATCGAACGCGGCGAGGTCAGCACAACTGTGGCCGTACTGACACGGTTGCAGCAGGTGCTGGAATTTGAAGTGTCTATAATGATCAAAAAATAGTCTGCTTTGGCAGGCTATTTTTTTTTCGATGTTTTCGCCGGGCTGCTGGTGAAGTACGTACACGCACTTGCGCTGCAGCGCAAGTGCCGCGGAGCGTAATAACGCGGCGCAGAAAAAAATTTAAAAAAGAGCCTTCTCGTGTCTTGTCGGGGGGGACATCTGTGATAAAATAACTAAAGAATTATATAAAATAGTTAAAAAATACAATATAAAACAAGTTAAATATGACTTTTGTTTTAAAATATTGATTTAAAAACAGCGTATTGAAGTCAGGCAAAAGCTTTGGTTCCTGCGGCGTCAGCCGAAGAAATATATTGTTCAACAAATTTTAAGGAGTTGATTTTGGTGTATATGAAAACAAGTAATAAAAAACAGCTGGCAGCAGCAGTAACGCTGGCTGTAATGGGAATGGCATGGGTGGCTGTGCCGAGCCAGGTATGGGCGGCCGACGGCGGTTTTGGCGCCATAAATAATCCTATCAGTCTGGAAATTTACGCAGACCAAAATGAGAGTGGCGGTAGCATAGCTAACGCCCGTAAAGACTATGAAGGATCAAATGTTTATGTATCCCAATATCACTCTGCTTATACCGATAACGAAAAAATCTTCGCCAGCGGTGATATGACAGGTAAAACTATTTCTCTGAGCGATATGACAGTCCGGGCTGTTGTTGGGGAAGACGGTATAGGGCAAGCTGCCGATCTGGCACAGCATGCAACACAGGGTCAGGCCGGCGGTTTTGGTTATGGCGCAGGGCTTGTCAATCAAAACGGCATGTCTAATGCTGTTATCGCAGTTGGTTCTGCTGAGATAAATGTTATCGGCGGTGCCAGCGGTTTGAGAGTGGATGAAAGATATCAGCACGAAGGCGAACAGGGACTGACTGGCAATGCAGCCATTGGCGGTACCGGCGGTGCCGGGGCTGCAGGCGGTAATGGCGGCGGCGCTAAAGCTATCGGTGTTGCGGCAGGTATTACAGATACTGCTGAAAGTATTATTGTAAACGGCAGCGCCAGCAAGAATATTCAGATTTCAGGTACTTCTTTAACTGTTAATGCTACAGGCGAAGCCGGAGGACATGGAGGTTACGGAGGCAAGGGCGGCAGCGGTGCCGATGGTGCGGAACTTACGACGAAAAAGGCCGATAAAGGTGCAGATGGCGTCAATGGCACTGATGAGAATACCACGCCGGGTAAAGCCGCTAATGGTTTAGATAAGACCACGCATGCAGATAATGGTACGGTTACAAAAGTTATGGATGAGAACGATCAGACAGGCTGGACATCTACTGCTGGCACAGCTGGTGAGGCTGGCAACGCTGGCACAGCTGGTGTTAATGGTAAGAATGGCGGTAACGCTGATGCTGGCTCAGCAGGCAGTAATGGCTTAGCAGGCAATACTGGTCTGGCAGGGGGAACCGGCGGCGCTGGAGCTAATGGCGGTAATGGCGGCAGCGCCACTGCTTACGGCCTGCATTTGAATACTATCAGCGGCGGCTCTGTAACATTGAATGATTTAAATGTCAATGCCACGGGAGGAAATGGAACTGCCGGCGGTGAAGGCGGTGAAGGCGGCAAAGGCGGAACAGGCGGTGTTGGCGGGTTAGGTCAAACCGGCGGTGACGGCGGTAATGGCGGCGTAGGCGGTGATGGAGCTAAAGGCGGCGCCGGCGGCGACGGCGGTAAAGGCCAGACTGGCGGCAACGGCGTTAATTATAGGGAGAAGTATCTTGGTTTTGATGTTGCTGCTACTGTCGGTGGAGCAGGCGGAACCGGCGGAGCAGGCGGAACTGGCGGCCAAGGTGGTAACGGCGGCCAAGGTGGTAACGGCGGCCAAGGCGGACTTGCTGATGCCCAGGGTCTGGTTGGCACTGCCAATACTGACCTGAATATTACGATAGGTACTATAACTGTAACTGCAACTGGCGGCGATGGCGCTAAAGCAGGCATCGGCGGAGCAGGCGGCGATGGCGGACAAGGCGGCACTGGCGGACAGGGCGGAACTGGCGGCACTGGTGGTGCGGCTGGTACTGCAGGTACTGCTGGTGAAGGCGGAGTTGGCGGAGCCGGCGGACAAGGCGGCACTGGCGGACAGGACGCTAGCGGAGTCCATATAGACAGTGGTAATGATGGTGCTACCGGTGCTGGCGGTGATAAAGGTGCAGACGGCACTGTAGGTATTGCAGGTGACGCGGGTAAAGGCGGTGACGCAGGTAAAGGCGGAACCGGCGGTGCAGGTGGTACAGCCGGTGCTGCAGGGACGAGCGGTACTGGTCACAGCGCTTTTGCGACTGCTGTGAGCCTGACTGATACAGCAGGCGTCTTAAAAACAAGTTCTATTACCGCTGAAGCTACGGCCGGTAAAGGCGTAGGTAAATTTAGTATTGCAGATGCTTATCTCGAAGGCGATTCTACCGGTGACCCGGGTGAACGTACGGCTGTAGTTAATAATGCTGGTACTGACGGAACTAACGGGGCTGTAGTAACAGAAACTGATAAAACTCAAGCGGGATATCAAAACGGAGCGGCTAATGCGGATTCTAACGGCGGTGCTGGCGGCAAAGGCATCACTCCTGTCGGTGAAGTGCGTCAAAGTATAAACGGTACTGAAGCTAAAGCCTGGGGACTTGTTACCAGCGGCGGTTCTTTGAACGTACTTTCTGATAGTGGACTGACTATCAGCGCAGATGCGCAAGAAGGTTCTAGTACTGTTACTGCCCAAGCAGTTGTGTCTGCAAATTCAGTTAATGTGTACCAAGTTCAAAATGATTTAAAAATCACTGCAACAGCAGTTGGTGATCGAGACAGAACAGAAGAGGGGGATATTGAATATACGTATTCGGGCTCCAGTACAGCCACTACAGTTATGGCTGTTGGGCTGGAACTGACAGGCGGCAGTATGGTGGCTGAAGTTGGAGGCACCGTGACTATAGAGGCAAGTACCGACTGGGCAGATTCTAATACTGCTACAGGCATCAAAGCTGCTGAAGGTGCGGTTATTGCTGTTCATAGTGCCGGGGCTATGGATATCAGTGCCGAGGTAGGTGGTACTACTACTGAAGGAACTAAGATCCTCGAAGGCGCCAATGGTATTTTGGCAAACGGCAGCACAATGTATTATGCTGCAGATAATGCTGCTATTACTGTCAGCGGTGGTAAGCATGCAGATGACCATGCGGCAGACATTGAAGGTGGGGTAACTACTTTTGATGCCGGTACGGGAACCGTTACCTTTAACGGCACTGCTGACTTCACAAACGGCACTTTGAATCTGAAATCTGATACAGACGTACAGACGAAGGAGAATAGTCTTGGTTCTCTCGATATCAGCGGTACTGCCATGAACCTGACAGATAATCTTGCAGCCTTGACTGTAGAGGATAAGACTACTCTTGCTGGCAGTACGGTCTACTTCTATGACGAAAATAATCAGGCAGAGAAATACAATACTGCTGATTACCGTACTATCACTACTAATGAGCTGGATGCTTCCGGTACTAACGAGCTCTTTATGCGTACCAATGCCAACGGCGTTTACGGTCAGTCGGCAGGCAACGACAAAATTACTTCCACTAATACTGTAACCGGCAGCGGTACCTATAATATCACTGTTTTTGACCAGGGGATGCGCAACGGCTATAACAATGCTGCCGGCGCTGATACTAAGGGACATTTGGACCAAGATGTCGTACTTATCGAAAATACAGATAAAGGCGGCACCTACAACATCAAAGAAATGAAATATGATAACGGCGTCTGGGCTTATGAATATGAGGGGAAAGCAGAGGTTATCGATGATGGTTTGAACCTGACACAGGTCACTACCAGGGCTGCAACTCAATCCTCTGCCCAAATGGCGGCTCAGGATGCCAGCAAGATCGCAGCCGGAGCGGCAGTGACTCTGTTCGGCGCTGATGAAACTTTGATGGAACGTCTGGGAGACGTCCGTAATTCTGCAGACGATAACGACGGCGTTTGGGCTAAATATGTCGGCGGCAAAATCAAAGTAGATGGACTGCAGGGCGATAACGATTATCAATATAACGGCTTTGCGGCAGGTTATGACCGTGAGATCGGCAGTAACTGGCGTATCGGCCTGGCAGGACAATATGCTAAAGGTGATACCAGCCTGACTAATGGCGACGGTGAAATCAAAACCGCGGCAGGCGCTTTATATGGCACATGGACTGGCGATAAAGGTCATCATGTAGACATCATTGCCAAAGTTGGTAAAGTTGACAGTGAAACCAGCGCTTACGGCGGCACTATTGCCCAAAAACTGGACGGTGATTTTGGCAGTACAGCTATAAGCTTTGCTGTTGAATACGGCTATCGTCAGGATTTGAATGACGGCTGGTTCGTTGAACCTATGGTGCGTGCAAGCTACGTACATTTGGGCGGCGATGATTATACCGTAACCACTCGCGACAATACTATGAGCGTTACTAACGACAGCATGAACAGCATTGTTCTGCGCGGCGGCTTCCTGCTGGGCAAAACCTTTGCGGCATACAGCAGCGTTTATCTGAAAGCGGCAGTACTGCACGACTTCGACGGCGACATCAATACACATGTCAGCGCTGACGGCAGAAGCGCCAGCTACAGTGACAGCATCGGCGGTACCGCCATCGAATATGGTATCGGCGTCAACCACAAATTTAATAAGGATTCCAGTATGTATCTGGATGTAGAACGTATCAGCGGCGGCGACGTAACTAAAAACTGGGGCGTCAATGTCGGCTTCCGTTACAGCTTCTAAAATCAGGATGGCAGCTTGAAAAATCTATAAAGAATATCCCTCATCATCCAAGTGGGGGATTTCTTTATAGTATTTCGTGAAAAAGAGGAGATAGATGTATGCAGAAATGCCGGAAGAAAGTAAAAAGCTGTTTGAAGCAGGTCAACAGCAATAAAGCATTAGCTGGGAAAGTACTGCAATCGTTGTTTACAGCAGGAGTATTGTACGTTTGCATATTCGGGGGGGACAACGCGGCCTGGGCGCAAGACTATAATAGCCAATATGGTACTGATTTAGGCGGCGAGTACGAAAATGTCAGCGTGACCAATGAAAGTCTTGACGGAAACAGCAATGTAACGATCGGTGTTAGTAGATCTGCCGGTCTGACAGTAACTGATAAAGCCGTTGTGAAAATTGTTGAAACTGGTTCCAGCGTCAGGAGCAGCAGTATTTGCGGGATTGCTAATGATGGCAGCGGCACAGCATCATTGACGCTGAAAGACGCTGATATTGCTATCGTAGGCAGCAAAAGCAGTGTTATTGGCTTTGAAAGTACGGCCGGTCAGCATAAGAATACTGTTACTGGCGAGATGAATATCAGTGTCAGCAGTGCTGCCACATCCGGCACAAGTTCTGTACCCAAGGTCGTTGCCGGCATTGATGTGGAAGGTTATTACAGCAAAGCAAATAAAGCTGCCAATTCCCTTAAAGCCAAGAATGTCAAAATCAATCTGGGGCTTGCCGCAGGTGACAAAGCTACGGTAAATACAACAGGTGTTTTGACTAAGGGCAGTTATGGCAATTATATCGGTACAACCGAGATCGAAAATGCGGAGATCGTGATCAGCGGCAGCAACGGCCAGTCGAACGAAACTGTACGCGGCGTCTGGGCCACTCAGACTGATACCGGGAATAAACCTTCAGGAGCAGACATGTCTTCTAAGCAGTCTTACAACAACCTGACCGTTGTGACAGGAACTTATGCTTCCGATATGACAGCTTATACACCAAATGCTGTGCAGGGCGGCAGTGGGCTCTATGGCATCCAGGCCGATAATTACGCGGTTGTAAGCGTGAAGGAAGACCTGCTGATCGATATTGACCGTCAGGCCAGAAAATCGGGAGAAGAGAATAATGGTGTGACTGGTATTTATGGTTATGAGCACGGAAAGATAGATTTTAACAGAGCAGATATTACACTGCATAATGATTTGGATGCTTCTGTGACCGGTATTGAAGTAACGACAAATGCCGCTGTTACCGGCAAAGCCCTACAGTTGACAGTCAGTTCAGATACCGGCGCCGCTTTGGGTCTGCTGGCGCATAAATATATTGACGATACGGAAGGCAAAGGCCGGATAACGCTTGGTGAAACCGGCGGTGCAAATCTTATAAAAATTACTGCTGGCGGTGGGAATGCCAGGGCTGTTGTAGCTGATGCCGAGGGCGTTATTACTTTTAAAGAACAAACTGAACTGGCGGCTCAAAGTACTGACTACACAGAAACGGTTTCTGCTTTAAATGGCGGCAAGGTAGTTTTTGAAGATACTGCCGTAATAACTGCGACCGGTACAGGCTACGTTTACGGTGTCAGCACTTATTTTTATGATAGCTCGGTTACTGAAGATAGCTCGATCGATTTCCAAAAAGGAGTATACATCAATGCGGCAGGAGGTACGGCTATCTCTGCCGCGGGCAACAGCGATACCAGCGCTGAAGGTATTGTAACTATCAATCAGGGTTCAGCAGCCGGTGCTAATGAGGTTGTTATTTTCGGTGACATTGAAAGTGATATTAAAGGGGTGGTCAATGTTAACTTGAATACTGCCGGCTCTGTTTTTAACGGCAGCACAAGTTTGTATGATGACGGAGTTATTAAGCTTGCTGTTACGGACGGTGCAGCTTGGCGGCTTACAGGAACTTCGAGCGTTACCGATCTGAATGCGGCTGCTGGCGGCAAAATCGATCTGAGCGGTGACCGGGGTGCGTTTAGTACTCTTGCTATTCAAAAGCTTACTGGTACAGGCGGCAGTTTTATTGTTGATAACGACGGGACTGACAGTGACAAAATAACCGTTGCTGCTTCTGATAAAGGCATTCATGGGATAACGATAAATAATATCAGTTCGCTGGTGGGGAAAGAGCTGAAGCCTGAAAATACTTTTATTACTGTTACCGGTGATGCTGACTTTGTGGGTGAAACTACTTATGGCGGCGGTATTTACGAATATACGCCGGTACTTGATTCTGCTGTGGCAGGCGGACAGAAGAACTGGTACGTCAGAGATTTGGACAGCAGGGTTGTTGGTGACGCACTGGCGGTAGCAGGGGCAAATGCACCTTTATATTATGCCTGGGTCAACGGCAATGGTAATCTGCACAGCCGCTTGGGTGCACTGCATCAGAATGCTGAGCAGGGAGCATGGGCACGCATCTTTGGGGGTAAGTTGGATGGAAACGGTTTCAGTGATAAATATCATACTTATCAGGTTGGTTATGATATAAAGGCGGGAAACTGGAAAGTCGGTGCGGCGTATGAATATACGCAGGGTAATGTTAAAGGCAGCGGCAGCAGCGGTGAGAATAAAATCGGAGCTTTGAGTCTGTATGGTACCTTACAGCAAAATGATGGTGCTGCTTGGGATATTATATTGAAACACGGTCGTATCTATGGCGATATCAATACCTTCATTCAGTATCCTGACAGCGGCGATTATGAAACTGATGCAACTTCGTTGAGTGTTGAATATAACAAACGGATTGCGCAGAAAAACGGAATGTTTTTTGAGCCCCAGGCACAGTTCACTTATGGGCATATCAATGGCAACAGTTATGGTACATCTAAAAATATTGCTGTTGCTAATGAAGGTATTGATTCTTTAGTTGGACGATTAGGGATAGCTGTCGGCAAGCAACTGGAACAAGGCTGCATTTATACTAAAGTTTCTGTACTGCATGAATTTTATGGGGACGGCAGTGCAAGTATGCAAGATAGGAACGGTGCTGCTTTGAGTAATGATTTTGATTACGGCGATACCTGGCTCGAAGTAGGCATCGGAGGCAATATAACTTTAGGTAAAAACTGTGAGCTGTACGGTGATGTGGAACGCAGTTTTGGCGGTGACATAACTAAAAACTGGGGAGCCAACGTAGGCTTCCGTTACAGCTTCTAAGGCAGTAAGTTGAGTAGTTGGCAGGCAGTATGGCAGCAGAAAAATAATTTGATGCTGACGATACTTCTTACAGCTGCTGAGAGCGGAGGAAGAATATGGAAAAAATAGATTACAGAAAAATGGGGATGGAAATCAAGATTCGCAGGCTGCGTGCTGATATCAGCCAGTCTGATTTGGCAAAACAGATAGGTGTATCGCAGTCGCATTTATGTAATGTGGAAAATGGTCGCCTGTCGCCAAGTTTACGTTTGCTTTTGAGTTTGCGTAAGCTGCTTGGCTGTACGATTGATGAACTGCTGATAGGAACAGACACTGAGTCTAAGGGGAATGGATAAAGGTTGGTTGATTTGAAGTTCAGCTTTTAAAAGGAAGGCGTTTATTTCAGAAGCCTGTGCAGGATAAAACAAAACCCCGGCGCATTGCGCCGGGGTTTTTATGTTTGTCCAAATTGTCAAAGGGCAGTAATTATTTTTTGTCTACAAGTTTGAGCGGTACGCCTATTTTAGCTTCAACTTTTTCGCCTTTGGCTACTTTTACAGCAGCGTCCAGACCCTGCTGGCCCATCAGTTCGGGCTGTTGAGCGATAGTTGCGGCCATAGTGCCTGCTTCTACTGCTTTCAGGCCGTCTTGGGTGCCGTCAAAGCCAACGATAAAGATTTTTTTGTTAGCACTTTTGGCTGCTTCGATAGCGCCCAGTGCCATTTCGTCATTTTGAGCGAAAATAGCCTGGATATCAGGGTTGGCCTGCAGCATATTTTCAGCGACAGTCAGGCCTTTGCTGCGGTCAAAATCAGCAGATTGTTTGGCAACAACTGTAAGTTTTTGGTCGGCTACTTTATGGAAGCCTTCGCCGCGTTCGCGGGTCGCAGATGCGCCGGGGATGCCTTCGAGCTCGGCTACTTTTACTTTTTCACCAAGTTTTTGGATGATGTATTCGGCTGCCATTTCGCCGCCTTTGACGTTGTCAGAAGCGATGAAGGAGGCTACTGTGCCTTTATCGGCGCTGCGGTCGAGCGCCAGAACGGGGATGCTGGCTTTGTTGGCAGCTGCCACAGAAGTTGATACTGCTGCGGAGTCGACCGGGTTGATGAGCAGTACGTCTACTTTTTGCTGGATCAGGTCAGAAATATCATTGGCCTGTTTTGCGGGATCGTTTTGCGCATCGACGATTTTAACATTGACTCCGAGTTTTTTTGCTTCTTCTTCAACGCCTTTACGTACGGATACGAAGAAGGGGTTGTTGAGTGTGGAGATGGAGAAGCCGATGGTAGTTGTTTTTTTTCCGTCAGCGGGTTTTGCAGCTTTGTCACTGCTGCCGCAGCCGGAAGTGAGCACTGCCAGTACTGTGATGGCAGCTACTAAAAGAGTCCAGATTTTTTTCATTGGTGAGTGCCTCCTAAGCTTTTTGGCGGTCCATAAGTACCGCCAGTAAAATTACAATACCTTTGACAACTTGTTGATAGAAGCTGGATACGTCGAGAATATTGAGGCCGTTGTTGAGTGTGCCGATGATAAGCACGCCGACCAGTGTACCTGTGATATAACCTTTGCCGCCGGAAAGACTTGTTCCGCCTAAAACTACGGCGGCGATGGCGTCAAGTTCATAACCGGTGCCGGCAGTCGGCTGGGCCGAATTGAGACGTGAGGTGAGGACTGCGCCTGCCAGAGCGCAGAAGAAACCGGTGATTGCATAAACAAAGATTTTGACACGTTCTATTTTGATGCCGGCGATGAAGGAAACTTTTTCGTTGCCGCCGACTGCGTAGATTTTACGGCCCAAAGGGGTTTTCCTAAGGATGAACCAGGAAACGGCAAATGCCAGCAGCATGATGATTGCAGGTACTGGCAATCCCATGAAAAAGCCCTGACCGAAGTCGTGGAACATAGTGTCGTCACTGAGACCGCTGATAGGGTTACCATTGGTATATACCAGTGTCAGACCGCGATAAATGGTCATGGTGGCGAGCGTAGCGATAAAGGGTGCTACTTTGCCGTAAGCAATGACTAAGCCGTTGACAGCACCAAGGCCCATGCCTATGAAGCAGGCAGCAAGGATCGCCAGCATCGGGTTCATGCCGCTGACGATCAGGCTGCCCATCAGGGCGCTTGAAAGTGCCAGCAGGCTGCCGACAGACAGGTCGATGCCGCCTGTCAGGATGACAAAGGTCATACCGAAAGAAATAAGGGCGTTGATGGAAACCTGACGCAGCAGGTTTTTCAGGTTATTGGGATCGACAAAACTGTCGTTTAAGGCGGCTATGACGATAAAGGTTACGACAAGGGCAATAAAGGGGCCCATTTTACGGATACGTTCTTTAATATTCATTATTTACTGTCCTCCTGTGGCAAGGGTGATTATTTTTTCTTGTGTCGCTTCTTCGTGGTCCAGCTCTCCGGCGATCTTACCTTCGTGGATAACGAGGATGCGGTCGCTCATGCCGATAACTTCCGGCAGTTCGGAGGAGACCATGATGATGGCGACGCCCTGAGAGGTCAGTTCGTTCATTAGATCGTAGATGTCGCGCTTGGCGCCGACATCGATACCGCGTGTCGGTTCATCCATAATAATGATTGATGGATTCATACCGATCCATTTGGCAATGACGACCTTTTGCTGGTTGCCGCCTGATAGTGCGCCTGCTTCCAGGTCGATCGATGCGGTTTTGACACCCAGTTTTTTAGAAAGCGCTTCGGAGAAGGCTGTTTCGTTTTTGGCGTTGATCACGCTGCGTTTAGCAAAGGTATCGACACTGGGCAGCGCAATATTTCTGGAGATGGAGAAGTCGAGGATCAGGCCCTCACTTTTACGGTTTTCGGTGATGAAGCCGATGCCTGCTTTGATGGCGTCTTCCGGTTTTTTGATACAGACTTTTTTCCCATGCAGGTAAACTTCACCGTGCTTGCAGGAATCAACGCCGAACAGGGCCCGCATGATCTCGGTCCTGCCTGCTCCCATCAGCCCTGCTACGCCGAGGATCTCGCCTTTACGCAGTTTGAAGGAGATATTGTTGAACAGTCCTTCTTGACAGAAGTTTTTGACTTCCAGGACTATTTCGCCGGGTTCGTTTGTGCGTCCGGGGTAATATTCGGTAATAGAACGGCCGACCATGTCGCGGACCACCTGTTCCATATTGGTTTCGCGGGTGGGTTTGCTGCTGATAGCGTAGCCGTCGCGCATTACGGTGATGGTATCGCAGTGGGCGAATACTTCTTCCATTCGATGCGAGATGTAGACGATTGCAACGCCTTTGTCTTTAAGCGCGTGCATTACGGCAAACAGTTTTTCTGTTTCACGTTCTGTCAGGGCGGCCGTAGGTTCATCCATGATGACGACTTTGGCATCAAGCATCAGGTTACGCATGATTTCTGTCATTTGCTGCTGACCAACGCTGCATTCGCCTGCTTCTGCGTCAAAAGGCAGTGTAATACCCATTTGACTGCATTTTTCTTCGGCCAGCCTGCGCATTTTTTTGAAGTCAAGCATTCCGAAACTGTTGGTTACGTTCTGCATCAAAAACAGATTTTCGAGAATAGAGAGATTGGGCCAGATATTAAGTTCCTGGTGGATGAAAGCGATGCCGCATTTTTCGGCTTCGAGTGCGTTTTTGAAGCTTATTTCCCGTCCGTCTACGCAGATCGTGCCGCTGTCGGCTTTATGGATACCCGTAAGGATGTTCATAAGGGTGGATTTACCGGCGCCGTTTTCACCCATCAGAGCGTGGATCTCTCCTGATTTTAAGGTCAGGTCGACGCCTTTGAGTACTTCGTTGGAGCCGAAGGCTTTTGAAATACCCTTCATGGTGATTTCCATTAGTCGCAAAACTCCTTTGCTGTAAAATCGATTTTAGAAAATAACGCCTGCGTGCAGGATAATGTTGGCGTAGGGGGTGATCTCGCCGGTGCGGATCACTGCTTTAGCAGTTTTGGTAGCGGCTTTGAAGGCTTCGTGGTCGCTAAGGATCTGTTCCTTACCTTCAAAAAGCTCCTGTATTTTCTGCCTTGTAGCAGGATTTTTACTTTCCATTTCGGAAGCGATATGTATTTTTTCGACTTCCATATATTTCAGCACTTCTGTAAGGACATCTAAAAAGGAAGGAGTACCTGGTTTCAGAGCCAGATCGATTTTGGGGACACCGGCCGGAACCGGAAGGCCGCAGTCGCCGATAACGATAGTGTCAGTATGGCCTAAGTCAGCCAGGACTTTGGCGATGTCGCTGTTGAGTATTCCTATTTTTTGCATTCTCCAAGCATCCTTTCTACATCTTTAAGATAGGGCATACCGCCTTGTGCGCCCAGCTTCTGAACGGAGAGGGCCGCTGCGGCGTTGGCAAACCGGATACTGTCATCTAGGCTGCGTCCTTCGCATCTTGCGACGGCAAAAGCACTGTTGAAGGTATCGCCTGCGCCTGTGGTATCCTGGGCATTAACGACGAATGCGGGAACAGTGTGTACTTTGCCGTTTTTAGCATAAGCAACGCCTGCTTTGCCAAGTGTCATAAAGAAGCGTTCTTCCTGCATCAGCAGGATTTCTTCGCTGGTCTTACCGGGATAAAGGGCTTCGGCTTCGTGTTCATTGGGGGTCACATAGGTGACTTTATCCAGCCATTCAGAAGGAACGGGCTGCACGGGAGCCGGATTTAAAAGTACGCTGATTCCTGCCGCTGCACATTTGCCGATGATGTAATCGATGGTGGGCAGCGGTATTTCGTGCTGGAGCATGACCAGGTCTGCGGCGGCAATGACGTTCCAGGCAGTATCGATATGTTTGGGCATGACCAGATCATTGGCGCCTTTGATGACGATAATACTGTTGTCGCCTTCGGCAAGGGTGATATGGGCAGTACCGCTGTTCTGTCCGGGCAGGACGCTGACATAACCGGTATCGACGTTGTTGGTTTTCAGGTTGTTGATGATCATAGTGCCGTAAGCATCGTCGCCTACGCAGCCTATCATGTGTACCTGGGCTCCTAAACGTGCGGCGGCAACGGCCTGATTAGCGCCTTTGCCTCCTGGTGAAACTATGAGCCTGCTGCCGATTATTGTTTCGCCGGCTGCAGGCCGTTTGCCTGCTTCTACTGTGAGGTCGATGGAACAGCTGCCGATAACAGCGATTTTGACCATGGTGATCTCTCCTTACATCTTGGAAACTTGTAATTTTGTTATAATAGTAACATTATAATATTCTACACAGGCGGGTTATATCCTGCCTATTTAATGATGATTTTGGAAAAGCTAATACTTATGTATTTTACCGCAAGCGACTGTTTTGGGCAAGAAAAAACACTATATTAATGTAAAATTTTTTCGACAATTTGCCTTTGGCGATTGACAAATCCACTAATGTTTGTTAACGTAGAAACGGTGTTGCGAACGTTGTGAGTACGTTTGCAAAAATAAAAGAGACCGCACCGATTCAGTTGATGCGTTGGAATAAGAGGGAGTATATATGAGTACTAAAAAATCAGGAACATCTTGGCAGGATACTATCAGCGACTGGCTGGTTTCGATCATTGTAGCCGTAGCGCTGGCTTTTTGTATCCGTACGTTTGTGGTAGAGCCTTATATGGTCGAGGGTACGTCGATGTATCCGACGTTGGAAAGCCACGAGCGCCTGATCGTCAGCAAGTATAAATATTTCTTTACCGAGCCGAAAAAGGGTGAGATCGTCGTTTTCCGTTATCCGAAGGATGAAAGCCGCGATTTTATCAAACGCGTTATCGCGACCGGCGGTGATACCATTGAGATGCGTGACGGTAAGGTTCTGGTCAACGGCAGTGTGATCGAAGAAAATTATATTTACAAGGATGATCCGAAGGGCCCGAATAAGTCTAATTACAGAAAATCTGTTGTGCCTCAGGGGCATATCTTCGTTTTAGGAGATAACCGTAATAATTCTGAAGACAGCCGTTTTGCCGATGTTGATTTCGTGCCGCTGAAGCTTGTAAAAGGCGAAGCAGTTGTTGCTTTCTGGCCTGTTGAAAGATGGCGTATGCTGCCTTGATAGGCGGTCGAGGAGATAATTATGGATTTTAAGATACAATGGTTTCCCGGTCATATGACGAAGGCGAAACGGATGATGGAACAGCAGTTAAAGCTGGTTGATGTTGTGGTTGAAATGCTGGATGCGCGGATCCCACGTTCCAGCAGCAATCCGATGCTGATCCAGATGCTGGGGGATAAACCCAAGGTCGTTGCTTTGAATAAGATCGATATGGCTGATCCGGAAAAGACTGAAAAATGGCTGCAGACTTTTAAAAACAGCGGTTTGCCTGTCTGTAAGGTAGATTGCAGCACCGGTAAGGGCGTAAAACAGATGGTGGCTGCGATCCAGCAGGTGGCCAAGCCTGTCACGGATAAGTGGCTGAGAAAAGGTGTACGCAATCGTTCGATCCGTGTTATGATCGTGGGTGTGCCGAATGTAGGTAAGTCTACTTTGATCAATCGTTTGGTCGGTAAAAATAAAGTTGTGGCAGCGGACAGACCTGGTGTGACTCGAGGTCAGCAATGGGTGACTATCGCCAAAGGTCTGGAGCTTTTGGATACCCCAGGTGTTTTGTGGCCGAAATTTGAAGATCCGGAAGTAGGCTTTTGTCTGGCAGTAACGGGAGCGATCAAAGAGGATGTTTATGACAGGGAAACAGCAGTAGAGCTGTTGCTTGAACGTTTGATGCATATCTATCCGGAGGATCTGCGTGTAAAGTACGCTATTGATTTTTCAGAAGCTGAGCCTGTGCGTGAGGTAATGGCTAAAATAGCTGTCGCGCGCGGCTGCCTGAAGGCCGGCGGTGTGCTTGACATTGATAAGGTTATCCAGCTGGTATTGCGTGATTTTCGTACAGGACGCTTAGGGCGTTTTACTTTAGATGAACCGAGTGAAAATAATTAAGGCCGCTGCAACGCGGCCTTTTTAATTAGGGGTGGGAATAATGAAGATCAGCGAGGTAAAGGAGATTTTGGCGGGAGAGCCTGACCCGTATCAGGTGGCAGAACTTGCTGCCGATGAGCGCAGCGGTGTGCAGAAGCTGGTTGTCGCTTATCATAAAAGGCAGGAAAAGCTGCGTTTAGAGCAGCAGCGTTTTACGGAGATGCTGGCCTATGAACGTAAATATTACGATCAGGGGGCACAGTATATTGCCGGGATCGACGAAGCAGGACGGGGACCTTTGGCAGGGCCGTTGGTGATAGCGGCTGTTATTTTACCGCAGGAGGTATTTATCAGCGGACTTAATGATTCCAAGCAGCTTTCGGCAGTAAAGCGCGAGCAGCTTTATGACGAAGTACTTGCCAAAGCACTGTCTGTTTCTGTAAATGTAGTCAGTATCAGCAATATCGACGAGCTGAATATTTATCAGGCTACGAAGCAGGGAATGATTGAGGTTCTGGAACATCTTACGATTAAGCCGCAGGTGGCGCTGGTAGATGCAATGCCGATCGTATCGGCCGGTATTGAAACAGTTTCCTTGATTCACGGTGACGCGCTGAGTGCTTCGATAGCTGCTGCTTCTATTATTGCCAAGGTCACTCGTGACCGGATGATGGTAGAACTGGCTGAACAATATCCTCAGTATGGTTTTGCCGGTAACAAGGGTTATGGCAGCAGGGAGCATATGCAGGCAATTGCTGAGTTTGGAGCGACTAAGTGGCATCGCCGCAGTTATGAGCCCATTAAAAGTATGCATCTGCCTCCTGCTGAACAGGAAGGTAACAGGCTGTTTTCGCCGGTGTCAGAGAAGTGACGGAAGCGCGGCAAAGGCTGGGGAAAAAAGGTGAGGACGCTGCCTGCGCTTATTTAGAACGTAAAGGTTACGTTATCTGCCGTCGTAATTACCGCTGCCGTTATGGCGAGATCGATATTATTGCCGCTAAAGGCGGCGAGCTTAGTTTTGTAGAAGTAAAAACACGCCGCAACCTGAATTTTGGGCTGCCCCGTCTGGCGGTTACATACGCCAAGCAGCAGAAAATCAGGAGTGCGGCGCTTTTTTATTTGCAGCAGGAAAACAGGCATCAGCAAATGCTCAGTTTTGATGTGATCGAAATTTTAGTTGAGGGCAATGTGGCAAGATTACACCATTTACCGCACTGTTTTTAAAATAAGAGGAGGCGTTTTTATGTACGCTAAAGTTTATGGAGAAACAACCTGCGGTATCAATGGTGAACAGATCATTGTCGAAGTGGATATTTCTAACGGGCTGCCGAGCTTTGATATTGTGGGTTTGCCTGATACGTCAGTCAAAGAATCTCGGGAACGGGTACGGGCTGCACTGAAAAATTCGGGTCTGATCTTTCCGATGACCAGGATTACTGTAAATCTGGCTCCGGCTGATTTGAAAAAGGATGGTTCCGGTCTTGATCTTCCTATTGCTGTTGGTATTTTAGTCAGCAGCGGTGTTTTACAGCAGGAGCAGGTTGATGATACTATTTTTGTGGGCGAACTGGCACTGGATGGGACAATCAGGCAGATTGCAGGCGTATTGCCAATGATTCTGCATGCACGTGACATTGGCAGGAAAAACATTGTGATCCCTGCAGGCAACTGCGCTGAAGGACGGCTTGTTGACGGTATTGATGTGCTGATACCTGCATCGCTGCTTGAATTGGTAGAGCATCTGCGGGGTGAAAAGGTTCTGGATGTACTGGATAAGGAAGCTATCTGCGCGGCAGCAACCAGTGTCTATGATGTGGATTTTGCGGAAGTGCGCGGGCAGCAGGTAGTAAAAAGAGCACTGGAAATAGCAGCGGCAGGTGGACATAATATTTTGATGGTAGGATCTCCCGGCAGCGGTAAAACTATGCTGGCACGTCGGCTGCCAACTATTTTACCGCCGCTGACAGAGGCTGAGGCGCTGGAGGTAACAAAAATCTACAGTATTGCAGGTTTGCTGCAGCGGCAGGAACGGGTGATGCTGGAACGTCCATTTCGCAGTCCGCATCATACGATTTCTTCAAGCGCGCTTATAGGTGGCGGCAGTGTGCCGCGGCCTGGAGAAGTGACATTGAGCCATCATGGTGTTTTATTTTTAGATGAGTTTCCTGAATTTTCGCGTACTGCTTTGGAGGTGCTGCGTCAGCCGCTGGAAGATGGTTATGTGACGATCAGCCGCGTACAGGCATCGCTTACTTTTCCTGCTAATTTTATTATGTGCACAGCGCAGAACCCGTGTCCCTGTGGCTATCTGGGTGATAAAAAGCGGGAATGTTCGTGTAAGCAGTTTGAGATCGGGCGTTATCACCGTAAACTGTCGGGGCCTTTATTAGACCGTATTGATTTACAGGTGTATGTGCCGCGGCTGGAATACGCTGATCTGCAAAGCAGGGAAGCCGGTGAAAGCTCGGCCGTGATTCGTGAAAGGGTGATCAAAGCGCGTCAGCTGCAGCTGCTGCGTTTACAGGGTACTAATTTGTACTGCAATGCGCAGATGGGGAGGCGTGAGCTGAACAAGCACTGCCAGATGGAAGCTGCTGCAGAAAAGCTGCTGGCGAAGTTTTTTACGGCGTTGGGGCTCAGCGCCCGCAGCCACGATCGGATCATTAAAGTAGCGCGTACGATAGCCGATCTGGACGGCAGTGATATCATAACGGCCGCCCATCTGGCAGAGGCGGTACAGCTGCGGACAAGTTTAAATTCATAAAAAAACAAAAGATGTTTTTAGAAATAATGAGAAGCAGGCATGAGATAAAAGTTATCTCATGCCTGCTTCTTTGAGCGTTTTTTATACTGCGGTACCGTTATACTGGAAGATGCTGAAGCTCCAGTCGTTATTATATGTTCCGGAGAAACTTTCAGTCTTTTGATTTTCTTTGTTTCTGGCAATAATGTTGTATTTTTTGTCGTTGGATAAATGGGGGAAGTTAGTTTGCGTAGCAGAAAGACATAAGATTTTACTGGAATCATCATACCGGCCAAGAGCGATTGGGGTGCAATTCATTCCGTCGAATTTACTTTGGGGATTAGCTGACATGTCTTCTACTACAGATAAAATTTGATAATCAATATACATTTTTATTCCTCTTTTCTTTTTTGATATCAAGTATATGTGCACACTTACTTTAACCATATGATACTTGATATTATTACTACTATGGTGGATTTTACAGAGAAGAGAAAAATTTAGCCTAACGGCTGATTATCGTAGATAAATTCAATGAGTTTTTGTTCGTCGCCGTAGATTTGCCGGCCGCGTTTGGTGACGATGCCGGAATTTATAAAAAGCGGCTTTTTAAGTGAAAGTGGAATGATATTGTCAGAGGCCGTAATGGCTTGACGCATTAGAAAAGAGGAGGCTATTTGGCTGGAAATGAGGTTTTTGACCGTATGAAGCTGCGATGAATGCAGAATTACCTTAGGCGCTGTTAAAGCCTGCTGAAAATTTTGATAGATGAGGCGATTGACGAAAAAACCACCGTTAAGCAGTACCAGAGGTTCGTTGGCAATATCTTTGGTATCGACATATTTTTTCTGCGCCAGCGGATGGTCAGGATAGGTGCAGAAGCAGGCTTCGCTTTTAAAAAGCTTACGGTAATGCAGATTGGGTGAAAAGCTGTCGTCATAATTGGTGACGGCTAAATCAAGTTCTTCATTTTCTATCATACGCAGTGAATCTATGCCGCCTGCTTCTACTACTTCCAGCTCTATTTCAGGGTACAGATTTTTGAAATCGCGGAAAAGAGTTGGCAGCAGCTGTACGCCGATTTGTAAAGGTACTGCCAGGCGGATGAGGTTTTTATTCTGTGCCATATCTTTGATATCGCGGTCAAGCTGCTGTAGGTTAGCCAAAATAGGAGTGATTTTACTTAACAGCAGGCTGCCGTCTTCTGTAAGCGAAAGTTTTTTGCCTTCGCGCCGAAAAAGGTTCAGCCCGCTTTCTTTTTCCAGATCGGCCATGGCGATGGAAACAGTTGGCTGAGAGATATGCAGACTGGCGGCAGCTTTAGTGATACTGCGCCATTTACAGACTTCATAAAAATAACGCATCTGTGTCAGTGTCATAGTTAGTACTCCTTATTGTAGCTTATAATTCGTTTTATTATAGCATTGTTTAATAGTTAAAAACTATATTTATATTTAAAATTTGTATTTTACTTTATTGTTATCGTAGCGGATAATGAAAGCAGAGAAATAGAATGCTAAATGTGGTGTGAAAATTTACGGAGGTGGGGCAGATGAATATTGACCAAAAGTATTTTCCGGAATTCAAACAGCAACTTATCGATGTAGGTGACGGTATTAAGATCAACACTTTAGTTGGCGGCAAGGGCAGTGAAGCTATTTTACTGCTGCACGGGCATCCTGAGACACATTTGATCTGGCGGTTTTTGACGCCGGGTCTAACCGGGCGTTATACGGTAGTTATTACAGATCTGCGTGGATATGGCGACAGCAGCAAGCCTGAAGGACTTCCGGATCATGCTAATTATTCCAAGCGGGCTATGGGAGACGATCAGTTTACAGTTATGAGCAAGCTGGGTTTTGAAAAATTCCATGGTGTCGGTCATGATCGCGGGGCAAGAGTACTGCACAGGATGGTGATGGATCATCCGGAACGGCTGCTGTCTTGTACGATGATGGATATTTTGCCGACTTATGATATGTACCGTGATACCAGTCAGGAGTTTGCGACTAAATATTGGCACTGGTTCTTTTATATTCAGGGCAAAGGGTTCCCTGAAAGAGTGCTGGCGGCAGATCCTGAGTATTTTGTTAATTATAATTTGAATTTGAAGATCGGGCCGGCCGCTAAAAGCAGGTTCCCTAAGGAGATTTTAGACGAATATGTACGCTGTCTGCGCGATCCGATGACTTTCCATGGTATTTGCGAAGATTACCGTGCCAGTGCTACTATAGATATGGAGATGGATAAAGCAGATCGTGAACAGATCATTCAGGTTCCTGTTTTGGCTTTGTGGGGTAAGGACGGTGTTGTCGGTAAGCTGTGGGATGTTATGAGCGGCTGGCAGGAAAGGGCGGCTAATGTAGAAGGGGTTGCTGTAAATGAGTGCGGGCATTTTGTACCGGAAGAACAGCCGGAGGTAGTTTTAGAGGCGATGCTGCAATTTTTAGCCAAATATCCGGCTTGAATTTGTTGCGGTGCTAATAAAAGAAAAGAAAGAAGTGTAGCTTATGCATGCTATTGAAAAATTATTGGCAGAAAAAGCTGGTAAACATCAGGTCGCAACAGGCGAGATAGTTAATTGCGACGTGGATATTGCAGGAATCAACGATTTATATTTGCAGACTGTACGTTCCTTTTATGAAATGGGCGGTGAAAAGGTTTTTGATACTGATAAGATCGTGATGTTTTTTGATCATTACGCTCCCTGTGCTACGATAACACAGGCTGAAAATCATAAGCAGTTCAGAAAGTTCTGTTTTGAACAGGGTATCGAAAAATTGATGGATATAGATCAGGGTGTCTGCCATCAGGTTTTGGCCGATAAAGGTTGGGTACATCCTGGAGAGATAGTAGTTGTCACTGATTCGCATACGACGACTCACGGAGCTTTTGGCGCTTTTGGGACCGGTGTTGGCGCTACTGATCTGGCGACGATTATGATTACTGGCAAGCTGTGGTTCATGGTACCGGAGATTTTCAGGATCAATCTGGTTGGTAAGCTGCAGCCGGGTGTTTTTGCCAAGGATATCATTCTGCATATCATAGGTGATCTGGGTGCAGATTACGGTGTTTATAAAGCGGTAGAATTTGCAGGACCTGTTGTAAATGGGTTGAGTATTTCCGAAAGAATGTGTATGTGTAATATGTCAACGGAGATGGGTTGTAAAACCAGCTATATCCAGCCTGATGCTGTCACTATGGAATATTTGCACAACTGTGTGGCAAGACCTTATAAAATTTATGAAACAGATACTGATTTTCAATATGCTGCGGAGCTTACGTATGACGTAAGTAAAATAAGGGCTCAGGTAGCGGCACCATCAAGTGTTGATAATGTTTTTGAATTGGAAAAATATGCCGGCACTCCTGTTGACGAAGCTTATTTGGGTTCGTGTACTGGCGGTCGTCTGCAGGATCTGGCTGTAGCAGCACAGATCTTACAAGGCAGGCATATTCCTAAAACAACGAGGATGATAGTCGTGCCTGCTTCTAAAAAGGTAATGGAAGATGCAATGGAGCTTGGGTATATCCAAACTTTGATGCAGGCAGGAGCCACGATAACGGCTCCGGGCTGTGCCGCCTGTTTGGGAGTACACCAGGGGATGCTTGCAGGAGGAGAGGTTTGCATAAGTTCTACTAACCGTAATTTCCCCGGTAGAATGGGACATGTAGATGGCAGGATATTTCTGGCCTCTCCTGCTGCTGTGGCAGCTTCGGCATTAGAGGGGAAAATTACTGATCCGGCTGTATATTTGAAAACCGGCGACTGCGGGAATGGACGGTGATGGTAATGAAAACGAAAGTCAGGGGCAAAGCATTTGTTTTTGGGAAAAATATTGATACAGATCAGATTTATCCGGGTCGTTTTGTAGAATATACGGATGTAGAAGATATAAAAAAATATGCGATGTACGGCGCTGATGAGAGCTTTGTAAAAAACTTCGATCCGGGAGATATCATTGTGGCCGGAACTAATTTTGGCTGCGGTTCATCGCGTGAGCATGCGGCAATAACATTGAAAGCAGTTGGTGCTGGAGCTGTACTGGCAGAATCTTTTGGCAGGATATTTTTCCGTAATGCTATTAATTTAGGCGTACCTGTTATTACCTGCAGCGAGATCACGAAAATTATTGCAGAGGGTGATGAAGTAGAGGTTGATATTGAGGCTGGAATAATCAAAAACCTGACTACGGGAGCAACAGCTGCAGCTGTTCCGATGTCGCCTTATATTATGAACATTCTGCAGAGCGGCGGGATCAAACCTATGATCAAAGCGATGCAGGAGACTAAAAAAAGTAAGAACCGGTGACGGCGCTGTAAAATTACAATGTAAAGATTTTTTTGAATTATAATTTGCAATGTATACACACAACTTTGCTGAAAATATGGTACAATAATAACTACCGTGTTAGACATGGTAGTTATTATTTGTTTTATGGGAAAGGATGACAACAGTATGCGTATCGTATTAACTATCGTTGGCAAAGACAAGGTCGGCATTATTGCTAAAGTAAGTAATATTCTCGCTGAGCATGGCGTAAATATCCTCAATATCAATCAAAATATTATGGAGGGTTTCTTCAATATGGTTTTGATTGCTGATATGACGGGTGCTGCTGTAAAATTACAGGATCTTAAGGATATCTTTACTGCTTTAGGCAGAGATATCGGCGTTGAGATCAGAGTACAAAGCGAAGAAATATTTACGGCGATGCACCGTATCTAGGAGGCTGTCTATGTTCACGATTAAAGATATCTTGGAAACTAACCAGATGATCACGCAGAACAATCTGGATGTGCGTACGATCACTATGGGAATCAGTTTGCGCGACTGCGGTCATCCTGATATAAAAGTAACGGCGCAGAAGGTATATGATAAGATCACCAGGAAAGCTGAAAAGCTTGTTCAGGTCGGCGAGGAACTGGAAATGGAGCTCGGTGTTCCGATCATTAATAAACGTATTTCTGTAACTCCTGTTTCGATGGTTGGTGAAAGCTGCGACAGCAATGATTATGTTCCGCTGGCTAAAGCGCTTGATGAGGCAGGCAAAGCAGTAGGCGTTAATTTTATCGGCGGTTTTTCTGCCTTGGTTGATAAAGGTTATACCAAAGGTGATAGAAATCTTATTTGTTCTATTCCCGAAGCTTTGGCAGTAACTGATATTGTCTGTTCCTCTGTCAGTGTCGGTTCTACTAAATGCGGGATTAATATGGATGCAGTTGCGGAAATGGGCCGTGTAATCAAAATGGCAGCAGAACGTACTGCAGACCGTGATGCTATTGGCTGTGCAAAATTGGTTGTTTTCTGTAATGCAGTGCCTGATAATCCTTTTATGGCCGGCGCTTTCCATGGTGTTACAGAGCCTGAAACTGTCATAAATGTAGGTGTCAGCGGACCCGGTGTGGTAAAACATGCGTTGGAGGCAGTGCGCGGACAGGACATTGGCGCTGTAGCAGAAACGATCAAGAAAACTGCGTTCAAAATTACTCGTGTCGGCCAGTTGGTTGCACAGGAAGCCGCCCGTCGTCTGGATACGCAGTTTGGTATTATTGATTTGTCGCTGGCTCCGACACCGGCAATCGGCGACAGCGTTGCTCATATTCTGGAAGAAATAGGCTTGGAGAGCTGTGGCTGCCCTGGTACTACTGCTACTTTAGCTATGCTTAATGACGCCGTTAAAAAGGGTGGATTGATGGCTTCAAGTTATGTCGGCGGTTTGAGCGGTGCATTTATTCCTGTCAGTGAAGACGCGGGAATGATCGCGGCTGTTGAACGCGGCAGCCTGACTTTGGAGAAATTAGAGGCCATGACCTGTGTTTGTTCCGTAGGGCTTGATATGATAGCCATTCCAGGTGATGTGACTGCTGAAACTATTTCAGCAATCATTGCTGATGAAGCGGCAATTGGAATGATCAACAATAAAACTACTGCTGTACGTCTGATACCGGTTCCGGGTAAAACTGTCGGAGAACAGGTAGAATTTGGCGGTTTGCTGGGATATGCTCCCATCATTGCCGTGAGCAAATTTAAGGCCGATGCCTTTATTGCCCGCGGTGGTCGTATTCCTGCACCGGTAAGGAGTCTGACCAACTAATGCGTAAACAACAACGTGAGGCAATTTTAGCGCTGCTGGAAGAAACTTATATGGGTACGGAAACAGCGCTGAACTATTCGACGCCTTTTGAATTGTTAGTAGCGGTAATTATGTCAGCGCAATGTACGGACGAACGTGTCAATAAGATTACAGCACGTATTTTCCCGAAATATAATACTCCTGAAAAAATGGGCGCACTTTCTCAGGAACAGCTGGAAGAAGAGATTCGTGACTGTGGACTGTTCCGATCGAAGGCTAAAAATCTGCTGGCAACCTGTAAAATGCTGACGGAAGAATATAACAGCGTTATTCCTGACACTGTCGAGGAGCTGATGAAGCTGCCGGGTGTGGGTAAAAAAACGGCTAATGTTGTCGCCAGTATTGTTTATAAGGTTCCGGCGATTGCGGTTGATACCCATGTTTTCAGAGTTTCGCACCGGTTGGGTTTAGCTAAGGGCGATGATCCGCTGGCAGTGGAGAAAGAGCTGCAGAAAGCCATTCCGAAGAATAAGTGGAGCGATGCTCATCATTGGTTGATCTGGCATGGCCGTAAGATTTGCAAGGCAAGGAAACCTTTATGCAGTGAATGCGTATTGGTAGAATTGTGTCCATACAAGGAAAAGAATTTATAAAATAAAATTGCAGACAAGCCTGTAGTGCGACTGGCACACAGGCTTGTTGTGTTTAAGGAGCAGCCGTGCAGACAAAAGAAATGATTTTGCAAAAATATTTTGGTTACAGTGAGTTCAGAAGCGGGCAGTCAGAGCTGATAGAGCAAATTTTGAACGGACGTCCTGTTGTAGCTGTTATGCCGACCGGAGCTGGAAAAAGCTTATGTTATCAGTTACCGGCGTTGATGCTGGAGGGATTGACACTGGTTGTTTCACCGTTGATTTCCTTGATGAAGGATCAGGTACGCAGTTTAGCGGAACATGGTGTAGAAGCGGCTTATTTGAGCAGCGGGATGAGTAAGCAGGAGTACGGTGCCGCCGTTTATGCTGCCCGTAATAATAAATGTAAATTGCTGTACGTTTCACCTGAACGCCTGCAGAATGAGCAGTTTAAGGCTTTTGCAAGTGAGCTGCAAATAGCGTTGGTCGTTGTTGATGAAGCACACTGCGTAGTACGATGGGGTGAATCCTTCCGACCGGCTTATCTGGCAATAAAGCCGTTTTTAGACGGCCTGCCGAAGGCTCCTGTTGTTGCGGCTTTTACAGCTACTGCCACGCCGGTTGTAAGACGTGAGATAAGTAAATGCCTGGGATTAGAGCAGCCGTTAGAACTGGTGACCGGTTTTGACAGAAGCAATCTTTCATTTATTGTGGAAAAACCAATGGTGAAAAGACGTTTTTTGCGTAGCTGGCTGCCGGAGCAAAACGGCTGCGGTATTATTTATTGTGCAACGCAGAAGCAGACGGAAGAAGTATGTAATGACCTCAATGCCTGGGGCTATCCAGCAGGACGTTATCATGCTGGTTTAACAATGGAAGAACGGCAGCGGAACCAGAACGCTTTCATTAAAAATGAATTGCAGGTGATGGTGGCGACTAATGCGTTTGGGATGGGTATAGATAAACCTGATGTAAGGTTTGTCTTGCATTATACTTTGCCGCTTGATGTAGAAGGCTATTATCAGGAAGCAGGAAGGGCTGGACGTGACGGCTTGCCGGCAAAATGCGTACTGCTTTTTGAACGGCGTGACATAATGCAGCAGCGGCAGCTGCTGGAATATAGCTGTGAGCAGAGAGAAAGCAGTGCGGAAGACAAAAAGCTGTGGCTGACAAATGCTTACCAAAGGCTGCGTGATATAGAAAGCTATTGTTTTACCAGAGGCTGCCTGCGTAAATATCTGCTGACATATTTTGGACAGGAAACAAATGACAGATGTGGGAATTGCAGTAATTGCAGCGGCAGTAATTGAAGGTGCTTTGTGACAAGGCAGTGAACTTATTCGTTAATGGGCAGGGAATATTTTTTGAATGCAGAATATATTAATTAAGAATTTAAGCAGGGAGGGACCGTTATGAAAATCACCTTTTTAGGTGCCACAAGAATGGTTACAGGCTCTTGTTATTTACTTGAAATAGGCAGTAAAAAAATGCTGTTGGACTGCGGTATGTTTCAAGGTTCTAAAATGATTACTGCTTTTAATGAAAAGGATTTTGTTTTTGCGCCTAATGCTATTGACACAGTTGTGCTGACCCATGCTCATATCGACCACAGCGGGTTGATACCAAAGCTGATAAAACAAGGATATAAGGGTCCTGTACATTGTACGAAAACCACTTTAGAGCTGTGCACGATTCTGTTGCCTGACAGTGCTCATATTCAGGAATCTGATGCAGAGTTTGCCAACCGGAAAGGTTTGCGTGCAGGTAAATCTGTAGTAGAACCTTTGTATACTGTTGATGATGCGTATAAAGCTTTGCAGCATTTTCATACGCACGAGTTTGGTGAAATGCTTGAGGTTCTTCCGGGGGTGCAGGTTAAATTTAAAGTTGCCGGGCATATTTTAGGTTCGGCGATTGTTGAAGTTTTTGTTAATGAAGATGGCAAAACAACTAAGCTCGTTTTTACCGGAGATATTGGACAGCCTAATCAGCCGATTATCGAGGATCCGGAAGAAATTTCCGGAGCAGACTTTATAATCACCGAATCTACTTATGGCAATCGTGTGCATAAAGCCTATGACAAAGAAGCGGAGCTGTCTGAGATCATTAATGACACTGTGGCTAAAGGTGGTAATGTAGTTATTCCTGCCTTTGCTGTAGGACGTACACAGGTACTTCTTTATTATTTCCAGAAGCTTCTGCAGGAAGGTCGTATCCCTCAGGTACCAATCATTATCGACAGTCCGATGGCGAGCAAAGCTACTGCTATCACGCTTACTAATCCTCAGGAATATGACGAAGAAGCGCGGGCTTTGTATGAAATGCACGGTAACAGGCTTTTAGCGATTCCAAATCTGCGTTTCACGGCAACTGCGCAGGAATCACGGATGATTAACGAAATGCCAGGGCCTAAAATTATCGTTTCTGCCAGTGGTATGGCAGACGCAGGACGTATACTGCATCATTTGAAGCATAATCTCTGGCATGAAAACTGCTCTGTCATTATTGCCGGCTATCAGGCTGAGGGAACAATGGGACGTCGGTTGATAGAAGGTTCCAAGCAGGTTAAGATTATGGGCGAAGATATTAAGGTAAATGCCAAAATCTACAATATGAAAGGGTTTTCGGCACATGCGGACAAGGAACAGCTGCTTGAATGGTACGGTAAAATGAAACAGCCGCCGAAAGCATTTTTCGTTACACATGGTGAATTTGATGCTGCCAGCAATTTCGCTGACGAGCTGCAGCGCCGTTTGGGTACAGCTGCTTATATCCCGCAATATGGGGATAGTGTCACGATAAATGGTACTGAATGGAATGTTACGACTTCGAATATCGTGACGACAGTTCCTGAAGTGGCGGCACTTAGAGAGTATTTGCGTCAGTTTGAGAGTTCTTATTTGCAGTATCGTACTAAAATTGAGCAGATCGTTGCTCGTGACGGTGATAAAGCAGCTGGTATACGCAAAAAGATGGAAAAAATCAGAAAATATGTGGATGACATGCTGTCATCGCTGTAGGGTTTTCAGTAAAGGAGTTTTTGAAAAATATGAATTATGTTAGTTTGTGCAGAAGATTGGCTGTTTGTACTGCTTTAGGTATATCGTTATCCTTGCCGGTTGGAGCAGTTTGGAATACAATGCAGCCTCAGTTGGCTTATGCTGAAGAATACAGCAGCCTGCGTGGAAATATTATTGAAAATGCGTATCTTTTAGTTGGAACCCCTTTTAAAATGGGCGGCAGTTTTCCGTCAGAAGGATTTGATGGTTCCGGTTATGTGCAGTATGTTTTTGGTGAAAGTGGTATCGCGTTGCCGCGAACTGTTGATGAGCAATATGACGTAGGCAGGAGAATCGGAAAAGATGATCTGCTTCCGGGAGATCTGGTATTTTATAGCACTGATGGCCCAGGAGCGACCTTCTGCGGTATTTACAGCGGAGATGGTAAATTCATTTATGCCGGTACTAAAAATGGCGTAATTGAAGGTGAAGCGTTTGGTCCTTATTGGGATGAACGTTTTTATGGGGGCAGAAGGATCATTGATTGAGATGGTAGTTTTTATTTAGAATGATCAATAAAAAATACAGCCGCTTTTTGAAAGCGGCTGTATTTTTTTGCATTATGCCAAAGTAGTATAAAAACAATACATTTGTACAAGAAAAAACAGAAATATAAAATAATTTTAAAAATATATTGACATAGTGTTAAGGTGTTGTTATACTTATTTCAATGTTTCGACAAATCATAAGGTTACAGGTTATGACTGGGAATGGACAGTGGAAGGCTTTCAGAAAGCCGGCGGTAGATGCGAGCCGGTAAGCGTGGAAATAAGTCCTCTCACCCAGGAACTCTTTTTCTGAGGGCGAATGTAGGGAAAAGCGCAGGGCTGCGTTAAAGGCCTCAGAGTATAATTTAGGGTGGTACCGCGTACTTAACGCCCCTATCGGCTATGCCGGTAGGGGCTTTTTTGTTGAATTTGTTGGGCAGCAAGGGAGGGGAATTTATGAACAAGCAGCGTAAAATGTTGCGTGAACGTCTGCTGAGGTCAGAGATTTTGGTTTTGCCGGGTGTTTATGATGCTTTGACGGCAAAAATTGCGGCAGAAGTAGGGTTTGATGCACTGGTTATGGGAGGTTATAGTATCGCTGCCTCCAGATTAGGGCAGCCGGATGTAGGTTACCTTTCGATGACTGAAATGGTGCAGGCTGTGAAATGTATTGTGGATGCCACAGAATTACCGGTATTTGCCGATGGTGATACTGGTTACGGAAATGCGTTAAGCGTACGGAGGACGATGCAGGAATATGAAAAAGCCGGAGCAGCTGCAGTGCTTTTTGAAGATCAGGTATGGCCTAAACGTTGTGGACATATGGTCGGTAAGCAGGTCATAGATGCATCTGAGCATGCGAAAAAACTGCGGGCGGCTGCTGATGCCAGAACTGATGAGGATTTTTTACTGATTGCCAGAACTGATGCGAGGGCTGTGAATGGACTGGAGGATGCTGTTGAACGCGGCAAATTGTATTTAGATAACGGCGCTGAAGCTTTGTTTATAGAAGCGCCGCAGGATATAAGAGAATTAGAAGCTGTTACGAAAGCTTTTCCAGATACCATACTGATAGCTAATATGATCGAAGGCGGCAGGACACCGAACCTGACTGCAAAAGATTTGGAAAATATAGGATTTAAAATAGTGTTCTGGCCCTGCAGTGCCTTATACGTCATTACGCAGGCTTTTAAAGAAGCAATGACAGTGCTGCATCAAACGGGGACGACTAAGGCCTATGAAGATAAAATGATGCATTTTACTGATTTTAACAGGTTTATCGGTCTTGATGATTATATGAAGCTGGAGAAACTCTATAAATAAAAAATTATGAGGTGAGAGTAATGAAAATGTCGCAAATGTTTAAAACTACTTTGGCTGCCGCTATGATTATGGCATTGGCAGTAACGGCCGGCTGCGGTGGGGGCGGAGATAAAAAATCTGCCGGCAGCGAAAAGGTGACTTTGAAACTGGCTCACAATTTGCCAACGGCGCATCCGCTGGCCCAGGGAATGGAGGCTTTTAATAAAAAGCTTACTGAAAAATCCAACGGCACTATTACACTGAACATCTATCCTTCCGGACAGCTGTTCAACGATAAAAGTATGAATGACGCAATTATGTCTGGTGGCATTGATATGGGGCTTAATTCCACAGCAATGTGGTCAACTGTTATTCCGGCAATGGAAGTTTTTGACGTACCGTTTCTGTTCCCAAGTTATGAAAAAGTCGATCATGCCATCGACGGAGGCTTGGGTGATAAATTAGCAGGTGAATTGAAGAAGAAGGGTGTGCGTCCTGTGATCTGGGCTGATTATGGCTTTGTGCAGTTCGCTAACAGCAAAAAGGAAATTACTAAACCTGAGGATTTTGCAGGACTGAAGCTGCGTGGTTATGGTGAGCTGCCTTCAGAAACGATTAAAGCACTTGGTGCTTCTCCTGTAACTATGGGATCAGGTGAAGTTTATATGGCCATTCAGCGCGGTGTTGTTGATGGACAAACTTCTGGAACTACAGCTATGTATGACCGTAAAATGTTTGAAGTTACCAAATATCTGACTATTACTAATCATGCTTATCCTGAGTTTATTCTGGCGATGAATGAAAAATCTTTTCAAAAACTGACTCCGGAACAGCAAAAAATAGTAACCGACGCTGCAAATGAAGTGCGTGACGAACTGCGTAAAAATGCTAAAGCAGAGGATATGGCTGCTTTAGAGAAATTAAAAGAAAAAGGTATGCAGGTTTACGTTGTTCCTGAGGCTGAGCTGCCGGCATGGCAGTCTGCTACTAAACCAGTTTGGGATATTTTTGTTAAACATACTGGGGATCTTGGTAAGGAATTGATCGAAATATGCAGTAAACAATAGATAAATTCTTAATTGACCGCTGCCATAAGCGGCAGCGGTTTTTATTTTGGAAAAGAATGAGAGGAAAAAGACTTGAAAAGCGCGCTCGAGGTCTATGAAAAATTTTTGAACGCTATTACTAAAGCAGTTGGCGTCATTGCCGGCATTCTATTGCTGCTGCCGGCGTTGATGGTCTTTTATGAAGTTGTGATGCGAGGTTTGTTCAATGCGCCGACAGAATGGTCAATAGAACTTTCTGTATATTGTGTTTTAGTAGCAGGTTTTTTAGGGATGTCCGTTACTTATGCTGCTGGCAAGCACATCCATGTCGATATTGTTTTAAGCCATTTATCAGTACGTACCCGTTGTTATATCGAACTTTTTACAACTATTGTTGGTATTTTTTTCTGTGCCGTATTTGTAATGCAGTCTTTGGATATGGCATTGCTTTCATATGAGATGGATAATACTTCACCAAGTACTCTGCGAACTCCTATGTGGATTCCTCAGATGTCGCTGCCGATCGGTATGGGGCTGTTGCTATTACAGTTTGTACGTACCCTGCTTATAGATATTCAAAAAATCAGCAGCGGTGAATTCAGTAAGGAGGCGGAATAAGATGCTTGTTATTTTTACCGTTATCTTACTGGGACTTTTGGTTTTGGGACTGCCGGTAGCCTTCTCACTGGGAACGGCGGGACTTTTCGGTATGTTTGCTTTTATGGGCGGAGGATCTTCTTTGGCCCAGATACCGATTTTGGCTTACAAATCTTTGGATGATTTCGTGTTAACGGCTGTCCCGTTATATATTTTAATGAGCCAGATTCTTTTAACAGGCAAAGTAGGCAACGATTTATTTGAGCTGGGCAATAAATGGCTGCGTCATTTGCCTGGGGGGTTAGGTGTAGCTACAGTTTTTGCCTGTGCAATTTTTGCTGCGATTACAGGCTCGTCTGTTGCCTGCGCCGTTACTATTGGTGCTATTGCCATTCCTGAGATGCTGTCCCGTGGTTATGAAAGAACGTTAGTTCTAGGAGCTGTTGCAGCAGGTGGTACCTTAGGCATTCTGATCCCGCCATCGATACCAATGATTTTGTATGGCGCTATTACTGGTGAATCGGTAGGTCAGTTGTTTATGTCCGGCGTTGTACCGGGGGTTATTTTGACACTGCTGTTTATTGCTGTGGTTGTTTACAGCTCAAGAAAGCTGCCTTTGCAGGAAGCGGCCAGCTGGGAGGAACGTTTTCAGGCGCTAAGAAGTTCTTTTTGGGGACTGCTGCTGCCGGTGCTTGTCGTTGGCGGTATTTATACGGGAGCGTTTACTCCTACTGAAGCTGCTGCTATAGGTACGGTTTACAGTTTGTTTATTACTTTTGTTATTTACCGTACGCTTGGTCTGAAGGATATGCCGGAAATTTTGCTGGATACAGTCAAAACGACTTCGATGATTTTCGCGATTATGATCGGCGCAACTTTATTTGGTTTCGTTTTAACTATTCTGCAGGTTCCGCAGGCTTTGACGAGCCTGGTTGCCGAAATGGAAACCAGCCGGTGGATAGTCTTTATCGCAATTAATATTCTGCTGTTGGTTTTGGGATGTATTTTGGAATCTATCTCCATTATTTTTATCACTTTGCCGATTTTGTATCCTATTATCATGAAATTGGGCTTCGATCCGATCTGGTTCAATGTTGTGATGTTGATCAATCTGGAGCTGGCTCTTATCACGCCGCCGGTTGGAATGAATCTGTTTGTTTTGCAGGGCATCAGCCCAGATAGTAAAATGACACAGATCATCAAAGGTGTTATTCCTTTTGGCATTATTATGGCGCTGGAAATTTTGCTGCTGTGTTTCTTCCCAGAGATAGCTACATGGCTCCCCGGTATAGTAAAATAGCGGTTTTTGTTGACATAGTAAGTTAAAAAGAATATAATTAATTAGTCATAGTGAAGGATGCTTATTGACAAGCATCCTTCATTAATTTTAGAGTAGTTTTATTTGACCGCAGGCTTTTGTTGTATATGGCATAGCTCGGTTTGGATTTACAGGCGGTATGCCGTCTGCTCAAAAGAGAGGAAGATAGGATTTATGTTAAGAAATGATTTACGCAATATTGCCATTATTGCCCACGTTGACCATGGCAAGACTACCCTCGTAGACGCAATGCTCAAACAAAGCGGTATTTTCCGTGCTAACGAGCATGTCGAAGAACGTGTAATGGATTCCAACGCTTTGGAACGTGAACGCGGTATTACTATTTTAGCTAAAAATACAGCTGTTATGCACAAAGATACTAAAATCAATATTCTTGATACCCCCGGCCATGCTGATTTCGGCGGTGAAGTTGAACGCGTGCTTACTATGGTCGATGGCGTATTATTGCTGGTTGATGCTTATGAAGGGCCTATGCCGCAGACTAAGTATGTTTTGCGCAAAGCGCTGGAACAGCATCTGAAACCAATTGTAGTTATCAATAAAATTGACCGTCCTGACCAACGTGTTGAAGAGGTTATTGATGAAGTTTTAGACCTTTTCATTGAGCTTGGTGCTGATGATGATCAACTGGAATTCCCGGTAGTATTGACTTCTGCCCGTAATGGTATTGCTAAATTAACTATGGAAGAAGAAAGCGACAATTTAGAAGCTTTGTTCAAAGTGATTTTGGAAAATATTCCCGCTCCGGATGTTGAAGTAGACGCACCTTTGCAAATGCTGGTCAATACCTTGGATTATGATGATTATGTAGGACGTATCGTTGTCGGTCGTGTGATCCGCGGTACTATCCATAACGGTGAAACTATTACTTTGATGGATGAAGAGGGCGAGCGTAAAGCGAAGATCGGCCGTCTGTATACCTATGAAGGCTTGAAACGTGCTGAGACGCAGGAAGTTGGAGCCGGCGACATCGTTGCTTTGATCGGTTTGGCAGATGCCAATATCGGCGATACTATCGCTGATGCAGAAAGTCCTGAAAAATTAAAAGGCATCAGTATTGATGAGCCTACGCTGTCGATGGTATTCTCTGTTAATAACAGTCCTTTTGCAGGTCGTGAAGGTGAATATGTTACCAGTCGTCATCTTCGTGACCGTTTGTTTAAAGAAATCAAAACTAATGTTTCGATGCGTTTAGAAGAAACCGAAAGTCCAGATGCATTTATTGTTTCCGGACGTGGTGAACTGCATTTGTCTGTATTGATCGAAACTATGCGCCGTGAAGGTTATGAGCTGCAGGTCGGCAAACCTAAAGTAATCATGCATCATGATGAAACCGGTACTTTACAGGAGCCTATGGAAGCTTTAACAATTGACGTTCCGCAGGAATTTATGGGAGCTGTTATGGAAGGGCTGGGACTGCGTAAGGCTGAACTGACTAACATGACAGAGATGGCCGGCTACCTGCGTATGGAATTTGTGATCCCCGCCCGCGGACTTATTGGTTTCCGTAACCAGTTCCTGACAGATACTAAAGGTAACGGTGTTATGAATCATGTGTTCGCAGGTTATGCTGATTATAAAGGCGAGATCCCCGGACGTACAAGAGGCAGCCTGGTTGCTTTTGAAAACGGCGAAACTACATCCTACGGTATAGGCAACGCGCAGGAACGCGGGAATATGTTCATCATTCCTGGCGAACAGGTCTATGAAGGGCAGATCATTGGTGAAAACAGCCGTGATGATGATATGGATGTCAATCCCTGTAAAAAGAAACATGTCAGCAATATGCGTGCCAGCGGCAGCGATGATACTATTCGTCTGATTCCGCCTAAGACTTTCTCTTTAGAGCAGGCTTTGGAGCATATCAACGATGATGAACTGGTTGAAGTTACTCCGAAGAATATTCGGATGCGTAAAAAGATTCTTGATCGTGTTGAGCGTGGTCGTCAGCGTTCCCGTAACAAAGCATAATAATACAAAAATAAAAATTTTTCTAAAAAAAGAAGGATTTTGAGAATTTATGTAGAAGTAGGCAGTTAGCATATCTGACAACAAGGACGTTTGGAGGCGTAAAAGATGGATTTAAAAAATGCTGCACGTAAGCTTTGGCATAGCGATGTAGAAGAAGATCAAGTTTATAGCGGTCCGTACTTAGTTAAAGGCGGTCATATGGATATTTTGGTGCGCTCTCCGCGTCAATTCAGCGACGTACGCGAGTATGCTGATTCTTTAATGAGCGGTGCGACACTGATGGTATCTTTCGATGCTGTTGATTCTGCAATGAAAAACCGTATTTTTGACTATTTGAACGGTGTAAGTTACATTATTGGCGCAACTGTTTCTAAGGTCAGCGAAAATTTGCTGATGTACGCTCCAAATCATGTGGAAGTTGATAAGGAAGCTGTTAAAAAAAGTACTCGTTCTTGGTTAGGCAGATAGCACGCACTCATCTATAAAATATTAAAAGCTCATTCCTTTTTGGAATGAGCTTTTTTTACGTTAAGGCAGCTGCTGTTTATAATTTTCGCCAAGCTTTTTGATAAAACCGGCAAAGAGAATTGCTTCACCCTGCTCGTTATATTGCATCTGTCCGCGGCAGCGCACCCAAATCCATTTACCTTCTTTGTTTTGAGCACGATATTCAACATAGTGAATGTTGGCGCGTCCGTCTAAAATTTCCTGGTTGGATGCTAAAAAAGCGCTTTGATCATCTGGATGAACCTTGGCACCCCAGATGGCGGCAGCATTTTTGATGTATTCGCCAGGCAGAGCAAATTCTTCAACCATGGTTTTGGGATAATGGAAAACATCACTTTGGACGTCACAGACGTAGAGATAATCGTCGGTGCTGTTAACTAAAGCATCGTAGAGATATTCTGCCTGATAAGAAAAACTGTTTTTTTCAGACGGGTCAGACTGTTTTTGCAGGCCAGCGTCCTGCTGGCGTTTAAGTATATGGTAAGAACGTTTCTGCTCATACATTTTTTCGTCGACACGATTTAAAATATCAGTAAGAGAGTAATTGCTTGTAGACTGAACTTCTAAAAGGCCATAGGTGAAAGATGGTTCATAGGGCAGAGCATTTTTTTGTGCTGAATTTTTTAGTTCAATTAGGACTTTTTGCAGTATTTCCTTAACATTTTGCAGCGAATGTTCTGTAAAAACGACAATAAATTCATCGCCGCTGAGCCGGAAAAATATATCGCCGCTGCCCAGGTATTTTTTTAAAGTCTGGCATATAGTGATAATAAGCTTATCGCCTTCACTGTGTCCATAATTGTCATTGACCTGTTTGAGTGAGTTTATATCAAACATACAGGTTATAAAACCATGGCAATTCTGATGAGCTGCTTTAATCAATTTTTCCAGAAGCTCTTTGCCTGCACGTCTGGTCAGTGTATTGGTCAGTTCATCAAAACAGGCATCATGGAAAGCTTTTTTGGAATCTGTTATATCTATAGATTGCTGCAGATGTACGATTGAGCCGTCAAACCAATTAATAAGGCTGTCATGGTTTTCGTAAATACGTCCGGTTTTAGAATTGACTTCTTCCCAGTGAATAGTCTTATTAGAAGACGGATCACGCAGTAATTTGGAAACAGGGCAGAAGTTACAGCGTTGGGACATATTCTGCTGCAATACCTGCCAGCATATTTTACCTTCAGGTGCTTTTAAGGCAAAACGGTCTTTCATCGTTTGGTTCATGAAGAGAATTTTATTAGTGTGGATATCAGTTACGTAGATGAGGTTATTCATGCCATTAATAATTGAAGTATAGACTTTCTGCTGTAATGCAGTTTGTTCAAAGGCATGCTTTTTTACAAAATATGCGCATAATATATTTACAACAGCAGTTAAACTGTCAGTGCTGAATTGCTGAAAATTGATTGCTTTTTCGTTTAATTCTAAAGCTGCAAAACCATAGAGATAATCGTCAAATCGCAGCGGATAAACTGTGGTTGGTCTTATATTATCGTTGTAACCGCATTCTGTTAATATGTGACTGAAATCTTTGCAGTTGATTTCACTCTTGAGCTTTAACTTTTTTGCGATAAGGTGAGCTTTATGGCTTAACAAAGACTGCTGTTGGGAAAGGGCTTCATTTGGATAGTGGAAAGCAGCCTGAAAATGTTTTTCGTTGCTCAGTTGAATCACAGAAATATGAGATAAATATTCTGTGAGACCAAGTGTTTTTTCTAAACTGGCAAGAAGATCATAAAAAGTATTTTTAAAAGAATATAACTTATCATATGCCTGTAAGAATTGTTGAGATTGTTTTAAATTATCAGTGCTATAGTCAGCCATATGTATCATTCCTGTCTGTTAGGGTGTATTTATAATATTATAGCACTTTTAAGATATGAATGAAATATATAAACTAAAGCAAAAATAAAATAACGAAAGCTTTAATTAAGATGAGATAAAGCGTGTTTTGGAGAAAATAAAAAGCCTGCTCAAAAGAGCAGGCTTTAATCGCTGTAGAGATTAGTCCATAGCATTGACTTTTTTAGCAAGTCTTGATTTTTTGCGGTTTGCAGCATTCTTATGGATAATACCTTTACGAGAAGCTTTATCAATCAAACCGGTTGCAGTTGCAAAAGTTGCTTTTGCTTCTTCTGGAGAGCCGGTCTCGGTTACAGCAACTACTTTACGAGCTGCATTGCGGATAGCAGCCTTGATCGGAGCATTTTTTGCACGACGTTCTGCGTCGGTTTTTACACTACGAATGGAAGATTTAATGTTCGGCAACGAATTCACCTCCTACAATTAAATACGTTTACTAAAGTATTCTACCACGAAGGAGTTAATTCTGCAAGGGATTTCTGCAAATTATTCCACAAAAGACTTTATTTGATAATTTTGGTAGCGATACGCTCGGGTTTAATGTCGGCAAAAGAACGTTTTTCAAGCGGTTTGGCCGGATAACCCAAGGCCAAAGCTGAAACAGGTTTGAAGCCTTCCGGCAGTTCAAGGCTGGCTACAAATTGAGGACTTTGCGGAATACGATTTAAAAGAGCCCAAAGATAAACTGAACCAAGGCCGATATCAGTAGCAGCCAATTGCATATTTTCAAGAATACAGCCAACATCAGCTATGTAAACCATCTGGCCGTCATCTTTAGGCTTAGCTGAAATGACGATTAAAGTAGGGGCGCCGTAAAACGGATTGTATTTGGGGTTTCCGAAAGCTTGACCGCAGTATTCTGCAAAGTTTTCGAGAATTTTGGGATTTTGCACAACAGAAATATATAGTTCGTCATATGCTCCATGACCAACAGGAGAAGCCCAGCCGGCGGCTAAAACTGTTTGCAGCTGGGAATCGCTTATTTGTTCTGGTTTGTAGACTCTGGTAGAGCGGCGGGTTGCAATAGCGGTTAAGGTATCCATAATATAACTTCCTTTCTTGTAATAATTCTTTTATTATTACTTATATTGTAACAGGTTGATGCTTTGATTTGCTGTAAATTATTTGTGAAGTGACTAAAAATACCATTATATATACTTTCATAATCTTTAACATAAATATTTTTTGTTACAGCAGCTTTTATTTATAAGTGCTTTACTAATAAGAGTTAGTATTTGCTTAATTACCGGCAAAAATGATATAATATTTTGCAGTGAATTTACGGCGGATGTTCCGCTTTAGCAAGATTATATATGAAGGAGAATATGATGGACCAGAATAAGATCCGTAATTTTTCTATAATTGCCCATATCGATCACGGTAAATCTACTTTGGCAGACAGATTGATAGAATATACTGGTACTTTAACTAAACGCGAGATGGAAGCACAGATCCTCGATTCAATGGACCTTGAACGTGAACGCGGTATCACAATCAAAGCGCAGGCCGTGCGCAGCAGCTATAAGGCTAAGAATGGCGAAGAGTACATGCTTAATTTCATTGATACTCCAGGGCATGTTGATTTTACATATGAGGTATCGAGAGCTTTAGCTGCATGCGAAGGTGCTTTGCTTGTTATTGATGCTACGCAGGGGATTGAAGCTCAGACTTTGGCTAATGTCTATTTGGCTTTAGATAATGATTTGGAAATTATCCCGGTTATTAATAAAGTCGATCTTCCCAGTGCTGATCCTGACCGAGTCAAGCATGAGATAGAAGAGGTTATCGGGATCGATGCATCAGAGGCCGTTTTGACGAGTGCGAAGACAGGTTTGGGTATTGAAGATGTACTTGAAGCTATTGTTGCTAAAGTACCGGCACCTTCCGGTATAAGTGACAGCCCTTTAAAAGCTTTGGTATTTGATTCTAAATTTGATGCGTATAAGGGTGTCGTTTTATATGTGCGTGTTATTGACGGACGTATAAAACCTGGTATGAAAATTAAAATGATGGCTACCAATGCTGAATTTGAAGTAACAGAGGTTGGTGTTTTTAAACCTAATCTTGTTAATGTTGATTCATTGGAGGTTGGGCAGGTTGGATTTTTTGCTGCAGCAATCAAAAATGTTAAAGACGCACGTGTCGGGGATACAGTTACTGATGCCAATAATCCGGCAGCCGAAGCACTGCCTGGTTATCGTAAAGCTACGCCGATGGTTTTCTGTGGTCTGTATCCGGTAGAAAACTCAGATTATGATAATTTACGGGATGCGCTTGAAAAACTACAGCTCAACGATGCCTCACTGGTTTTTGAACCGGAAACATCAGTAGCGCTTGGATTTGGTTTTCGCTGTGGTTTTTTAGGTCTGCTGCATATGGATGTTATCAAGGAACGTCTGGAGCGTGAATATAATCTAACGCTGATTACAACGGCTCCAAACGTTATTTACCAGGTATTTCGCACCAATGGTGATGTGGAATTGGTTGATAATCCGTCTAATTTCCCTGATCCAACAGTGATCGACCATGTAGAAGAACCTTACGTTAACGCTACAATTATTGTACCTAAAGACTATGTTGGTGCAGTAATGGAGCTTTCTCAGGAAAAACGCGGTGAGTATGAAAATATGACCTATTTAGATGAAACACGTGTTATGATTCACTATGCACTTCCGCTTAGTGAGATAATTTATGATTATTTTGATCGGTTGAAGTCAGTAACCAGAGGTTATGCTTCTTTGGACTATGAGCTGGCCGGTTATCGTGCTTCTAGCTTGGTAAAGGTAGATATTTTGCTGAATGGAGAACCGGTGGATGCCCTGTCAGCTATAGTACACCGTGAAAAAGCTGTTTCCAGGGGACGTCAGCTGGTAGAAAAACTGCGCAGTCTTATTCCGCGTCAGATGTTTGAGATACCTGTACAGGCTGCCATAGGTAATAAAGTTATTGCCCGCGAAAATGTAAGAGCGATGCGCAAAGACGTATTGGCTAAGTGTTATGGCGGTGATATCAGCCGCAAGCGCAAATTGTTGGAAAAACAAAAAGAAGGTAAGAAACGCATGAAGCAGGTCGGCAGTGTAGAGCTGCCGCAAGAAGCTTTTATGGCGATTTTGAAGATGGATTAAAATGCAAAAATGGGAACAAATCCAGGGGGTATATATACATACCCCTTTTTGCTTGCAAAAATGTTTATATTGTGACTTTGCTTCATATGCAGGTGCTGATACAGAAACTATGGAAAAGTATGTTGATGCTGTCTGCAGTGAAATAATGATGCGCAGCAATGAAGTGACTATTGCAGATCAGGCCACGCTGTATTTTGGCGGCGGGACTCCCTCGTTGCTTTCGGAAAAGCTTTTGGCGAAACTGGTAGAAGCTTTGCAAAAAAATGGATGCTGGCTGCAGCCGGCAGAGGCAACGATTGAAGTTAATCCCGGTACTGCCGATTTGGATAAGCTGCGTTTTTTTAAAGATTTGGGATTTGATCGTATAAGCTTTGGTGTTCAAAGTCTTAACGATGCCGAACTTCGGGCTGTTGGCAGGATACATACGGCCAACGAGGCTTTAGACGCTATTACAATGGCAGAGAAGGCTGGTTTTACACGAGTCAGTGCTGACCTTATTTATGGCTTGCCGGAGCAGTCCCTTCAAACGCTGAAGACCAGTCTGCAGAATTTAACAGCGGCAGGGTTGCAGCATTTGTCGGTATATGGTTTGACGATTGAAAAAAATACGCCTTTGGCAGGTATGCTGGACAAAGGAAAAGTTGAGTTGCCGGACGAAGATTGTCAGCTGGCAATGTATGAATTGGTACAGGAGTACCTGGAAGCACAGGGACTGCATAGATATGAGATTTCAAATTATGCAGTGTCAGGTCAGGAGTCAAGGCATAACCTTGTTTACTGGCATTATCTGCCGTATTTGTCTTTTGGCAGTTCCGCCTGCAGCTTTAATGGCAGTCAACGTTTTACGGCAACAGATTCTGTAACTGATTATATTGAAAGTATTCAAAGTGGCAAAAGTTGTGGAGGCTTTGAAGATCTGACAAAAGAAATGCAGCTGTCAGAATATTTATTTATGGGTTTACGGACGACGGTAGGGATAGATTTAATAGAAACTGAACAACGTTTTGGCTGTGATGTAATGTTAGAATTTGGGGTTGAATTAGCAAAATTTATTAGAGGAAATTTAGTATTCTGTGATATTGAGCATAGGCGGATGAGGCTGACGGAGCAAGGGATGCGCTTTAGCAATGAAATTTTTGAAATCTTTGTGAAGTAAGAAAAATTGGTTGACAACTGTTAAGGTCAGTGCTATTCTAATACCAAGATGTTAGCACTCTAATGAGATGAGTGCTAACAATCGAGTTGGAGGTGGGATCGTGTTAAACGAAAGAAAGAAAAAGATCCTGCAAATTATCATAGAAGACTACATTTCATCAGCTGAGCCGGTTGGTTCACGTACTATTGCCCGCAAGTATGACTTAGGGCTCAGCCCGGCAACGATCCGTAATGAGATGTCAGACCTTGAGCTTCTGGGTTATTTGGAACAGCCGCATACTTCAGCGGGACGTATTCCATCTGCTCAGGCTTATCGTTTTTATGTAGATGCCCTGATTGAACCGGGGACATTGACAGATAATGATATGGCATTAATAGATGGCTGGTATAATGAACGTCGTCGTAACATTGATGATATTTTCCAGTCGACAGCCAAGATCTTGTCACGTATGACACAGAATGTTTCCATGGTTTTGACTAACCAGCAGACGATTGCAAATTTCTGTTATTTAAAATTTTTACCGCTTGACAGTCAGCATGCTATTTTATGTATCGTTGCCGATGATGGCAGTATAGATACGAATGTTGTTGATATTCCTTTAGGTATGTCTTCTGAAGAGATGGATTATCTGGCTGGTAAAATGAGCAAATTGCTGGAAGATCGCAATCTTAGCGATATTTCTGTGGAGATTTTGCAGAATGTCCATACAGATGTGGTCGAGGATAAACTCATTTTTTCATCATTACTGCAGGCTGTACGTAAAATGACGGGGCGCAGGCAGGAACAGAAGGTATTTTTAGGCGGAACAAAGCAACTGCTTAATCAACCGGAATTCCGTGATGTGGAAAGAGTCAGAAACCTGCTTGGTATATTAGAAGAAGAAAAGGTCCTGAAGGATCTTTTGCAGGGTGGTGAAGATTCAGGCCTTAAGGTAACGATAGGTTCTGAAAATAAATTTACCGGTATTCAGGATTGCAGTATGGTTCAGGCTACTTATCGTCTGAATGGTCAGATCGTAGGTACGATGGCAGTATTAGGTCCAACCCGTATGGAATACGGTAAGGTCATTTCTGTAATGGATTACCTGCATAAATATCTGAAAACAATTTTAGATAAGTAAAAAGACTATAAGGAGGAAGTGTTTTGCAAACAGAAGATTTGAAGGAAAGCTCAAAGCAAACAACTGCCGAAGAAACACCTCAGCAGGAAGCTCAAACGAATACAGCCGATGCTGCTAATGGAGTCGATGAGACTGCCGGGAAAAAGAGTGAGGGAGCTGCTGAAGAAAAAACTCCTGAACAGGATGAAAAGGATGTTAAGATCGAAGAACTGCAGAACCGTATTTTAAGGCTGCAGGCAGATTTTGATAATTTCCGCCGACGCAATACGTCCGAACGTGAACAGCTGGCAACTTTTGTTACCGCTGATGTTGTCGGAAAATTTTTAAAGGTGTTGGATAATTTTGAACGTGCTGAAGACGCCGCCAGAAAATCTGATGATGCCGCCGGAATTTATTCAGGTATTGAAATGATTAGGCGTCAGTTCGAGCAGACTTTTAAAGATTTGGGCGTAGAAGAAATAAAAGCACAGGGCGAAAAATTTGATCCTGAGATGCATGAGGCTGTGATGAGGGGGCAAAATCCCGATATGGATGATGACACTGTAGAGATGGTTCTGGAAAAGGGCTATAAATTACGTGATAAAGTTATCCGGCACAGCAAAGTTAAAGTTATCAGCAACGAATAGTTGCCATATAAATTAAAATTAACATATAAACCCGAGGAGGAATAAATCATGTCTAAAGTAATTGGTATTGACTTAGGTACTACTAACTCTGTAGTAGCAGTAATGGAAGGCGGCGAACCTACCGTTATCACTAATCAGGAAGGCAGCCGTTTAACTCCGTCCGTAGTTGGTTTTTCCAAAAACGGCGAACGTTTAGTTGGTCAGCTGGCAAAACGTCAGGCAGTATCCAACACTGACAGAACTATTAGTTCTATTAAACGTCATATGGGTACTGACTATAAAGTAGAAATCGACGATAAAAAATATTCTCCGGAAGAAATTTCCGCGATGATTCTGCAAAAGTTGAAAGAAGATGCTGAAAAATATTTAGGTGAAAAAGTAACTCAGGCAGTTATTACTGTTCCTGCTTACTTCTCTGACAGTCAACGTCAGGCAACTAAAGATGCCGGCCGTATCGCAGGCTTGGAAGTTCTCCGTATCATCAACGAGCCTACTGCTGCATCTTTGGCGTATGGTATTGATAAAAGCGACGACCATACCGTTATGGTTTATGACCTTGGCGGCGGTACTTTCGACGTATCTATCCTTGATGTAGGTGACGGTGTTTTTGAAGTAAAAGCTACTAACGGTGATACTCATTTAGGCGGCGATGATTTTGACCAGAAAATCGTTGACTGGATGGTTGCTGAATTTAAGAAAAATGAAGGCATTGATCTGAGTAATGACCGTATGGCTATGCAGCGTTTGCGTGAAGCCGCTGAAAAAGCAAAAATCGAATTATCCGGTGTTTTGACTACTAATATCAACCTGCCGTTTATTACTGCCGGTGCTGAAGGTCCGAAGCATTTGGATATGGATCTGACTCGTGCAAAATTTGACGAATTGACTGCTGATCTCGTTGAACGCACAATGGAGCCGACCCGCAAGGCTATGGCTGACGCCGGCCTGTCTGCTTCTGATATCAATAAAGTTATCTTGGTAGGCGGTTCTTCCCGTATTCCTGCTGTACAGGAAGCTTTGAAAAAATTTATCGGTAAAGAGCCTTACCGTGGTGTAAACCCTGACGAATGTGTTGCCGTTGGTGCTGCCATTCAGGCCGGCGTTTTGGCAGGTGAAGTAAAAGACGTGCTTTTACTTGACGTAACTCCGTTGTCTTTGGGTATAGAAACTTTGGGTGGTGTGTTCACAAAGATCATTGAACGTAATACTACCATCCCGACTTCCCGTAAGCAGGTCTTCTCTACTGCTGCTGATAATCAGCCTTCAGTTGATATCCATGTACTGCAGGGTGAACGTGAAATGGCTGCCGATAATAAAACTCTGGGACGTTTTGAGCTTTCCGGCATCCCGGCTGCTCCTCGTGGAGTACCGAAGATCGAAGTTGCTTTCGATATCGATGCTAATGGTATCGTAAATGTAAGCGCTAAGGATCTTGGTACTGGTAAAGAACAAAAAATCACTATTACGTCTTCAGGTACTTTGGAAAAAGACGAAATCGACCGTCTGGTAAAAGAAGCAGAGGCTAATGCTGAAGCTGATAAAAAACGTAAAGAAGGCGTTGAAGTACGTAATAATGCTGACTCCCTGTGCTATCAAGCCGAAAAGACCATTAAAGATATGGAAGGCAAAGGCTCTGAAGAATTGATTGGAAAAGTACAGGCAGCGCTTGATACTTTAAAAGAGACTCTGAAAGGCGAAGATATGGAAAAAATCAAAGCAGATACTGAAGCTTTGACCAAACCTCTTTATGAACTTTCCGCAGAGCTGTACAAACAAACTGAAGCTGCTAAAGGTGCTGAAGGTACTGAAACAGCCGAGGGCGCAAAAAAAGCTGATGACGATGTTGTTGACGCCGAAGTGGTTGACGAAGACAAAAAATAATCGGCTTAGGATGGTGTAAACTTTGAGTAAAAAAGATTATTATGACGTGCTAGGCGTGTCTAAAACCGCTACAGCAGATGAAATTAAAAAAGCATACCGCAAACTGGCACGTCAGTATCATCCTGATGTGAATAAAGATAATCCGGAAGCGGCTGAGAAATTTAAAGAAGCATCCGAGGCTTACAGTGTACTCAGCGATGAGCAGAAACGTGCCCAATATGACCAGTTTGGACATGCTGCTTTTGAAAACGGCGGTGCCGGCGGTGCTGGTGGATTTGGGGGCTTTGAAGGTTTCGGCGGTTTTGGCGGCGGAGGCATGGAAGATATTTTTGATATGTTCTTCGGCGGGCAGGGCCGCGGCTCGCGTGGTTCTAATGCCGGTCCTCAGCGCGGTGCTGATTTACGCTTTGACCTGGAAATCACTTTTGAAGAAGCTGCGTTTGGTTTAGAACGTGAGATCAGTTTATATCGTGACGAACAATGTCCGCATTGTCATGGGAATGGTGCGGAACCTGGTTCTAAAGTTGAAACTTGCCCTGAATGTCACGGAAGTGGCGAGATCCGTTTTACTCAAAACACTATGTTCGGACAGATGACCAATGTACGGCCATGTCCTAAATGTCATGGTGAAGGCAAGATCATCAGCGAACCATGTAAGGAATGTCGCGGACAGGGCACTGTTAAAAAGAATAAAAAACTTAAAGTCAAGATCCCTGCAGGTGTTGACAACGGTTCCCGCCTGCGGGTAGCCGGAGAAGGCGAAGCAGGGGTTAAAGGCGGACCAAGCGGTGATTTGTATGTATATTTGTATGTTAAACCGCATAAGTTTTTTGAGCGCGATGGTACTACTGTTTACTGCGAAGTGCCGATCAATATTGTACAGGCAACTTTGGGTGATGAGATTAAGGTTCCTACGCTGGATGGACAGGTTGTGATGAAGGTTCCGGAAGGAACTCAGCCTGGAAAGGTACTGCGTTTGAAGGGCAAAGGCATTCCCAGTTTGCGTAACAGTACACGCGGCGACCAGTTAGTCAGGATCAAAGTTGTTGTGCCGCAGAAGCTGAATGAAAAACAGAAAGATGCTTTGCGTAAATTTGCCGAGATCAGTAAAGATAACATTAATCCTGAAGAAAAAGGCTTTTTGAATAAGATTAAAGACTTATTTAAATAATGACTTGTATAAACTGCGGTTTGGACACCGCAGTTTATTTTTTTATGCCAAAAAATATGATATAATGTGAGCACTTGGCATTGAAATATCTTCTCAAACTGGTAGAAAAACACTTTCATATGGTAAAATATTTTAGAATAAGCTTTGTGTTTAATATATATGATAGTTATTTAAGGAGTGAGCGCTTTGTCACAATGGATAGAGGTAAGTATACAAACTACACATGAGGCAGCTGATCTGGTTGCCGAAATTATGCGTGCTGCAGGTGCAAACAATGGTGTTGTTATTGAGGACCCGGTTTTGATAAACACTTTGCGTAATTCAGGTACTTGGGAATTATGCGATATTCCTGAGCAGGAAAACACAGAAGTGGTTACGATAACTGCTTATTATCCGGAGGATGAAGAGCTGCAGCCACGTCTTACACAGATTGATGAGGACTTAACAAATTTGGAAACGCGTATTGGTAAATGTCGCTTTGGTAATACGCGTTTTCGTACTGTTTCCGAGCAGGATTGGGCTAACGAATGGAAACAGTATTTCCATGTTACGCATATTGGCAGAACATTGGTGATTAAGCCTACCTGGGAAAAATATACATCTAAAGCTGGTGAACATATTATTGAAATCGATCCAGGTATGGCGTTTGGTACAGGAACACATCATACGACCTGTATGTGTATGGAACGTTTGGAAAAAGTTCTGCGTACTGATATGGAAGTATTTGATGTTGGTACTGGCTCTGGAATTCTGGCTATTGCTGCTGCTAAACTTGGTGCTAAAACAGTTAAAGCGGTGGATATTGATGCTACTGCGGTACGAGTAGCTATTGAAAATATTGCCGGTAATGAACTGACAGAAAAAATCAGTGTGCAACAGGGTGATTTGCTGCATGGTACAGAAGGTAAGGCTGATATTATCATTGCTAATATTATTGCCGATATTATTATTATGCTTCTGCAGGATATTCCCGGTAAGTTAAAATCCGGAGGAATATTCCTTGCCAGCGGTATTATTGAAGAACGGCAGAATGATGTATCAGCAGCTGCCTCCAAAGTCGGTTTGTGTGTCGAAGCTGTTGATGCCAAAGGCGGCTGGGTTGTTATGCAGATGCGTAAGGAGGACTGACGGTGCATAGATTTTTTATACCGCAGCCATACAGTGATACGATGACAATAATGGGTGTTGATGCCAGGCATATTTATACTGTACTGCGGATGCAATGCGGGTCCAGAGTACAGATTGTAAGTGATGATGGTGTCACGGCTCTTGCTGAAATTGCTGATGCTAATGAAAGTGTTGTGACAGTCAAATGTCTGGAGGTACTGGCGGAAAGTCATGAGCCTTCAGTGCGAATCGTACTGGCACAAGGGTTGGCTAAAGGTGAAAAAATGGATTTTATTATCCAGAAGGCTGTAGAACTGGGAGTCAGTGAGATTATACCAGTAGCTATGGAGCATTCGGTCGTACGCCTGGAAGGTGATAAAGCTGTTAAGAAAGCTGAGCGCTGGCAGAAAATTGCTGAAGCGGCTGCGAAACAGAGTAAGCGTGATATTATACCAATGGTGCAGCCAGTACAGACGATGGAACAGATGCTTGCTGATAATCCCTGTGACTGTAAACTGATAGCTTATGAATGTGAGGATAAGCTTGGTTTGAAGGCTGCGCTGCAAAAGGAGCAGGCTTTGAAGGATCTGCTGCTGATCATAGGCCCGGAGGGCGGTATTTCCGAGACGGAATTACAGCAGGCCCGGACAGCTGGGGCATTGGTAGTAAGTTTAGGCAAGCGCATATTACGTGCAGAAACAGCTGCATTAGTAGCTGCGGCCGCAATATTTTATGAAACTGGTGATTTAGGAGGCTGATTGATGAAAAGAATAGCATTTTACACTTTAGGCTGTAAAGTCAATCAGGCCGATACTGCCAGCATGGAAGCGATATTTCGCAGTCATGGTTATACTGTAGTTGGTTTTAATTGCGAAGCTGATATTTATGTGATCAATACTTGTGTTGTTACCAATACGGGGCAGCGTAAATCGCGGCAGATGATCAATCGTGCTGTGCGCAGAAACCCAACTGCTTTCGTGGTTGTGACTGGCTGTTATCCACAGACGGCGGCAGAAGAAGTGAAGACAATTCCTGGTGTTGATCTTATTATCGGGAATCAGGATAGAGCAGATATCGTACGGTTGGTAGAAGAAGCTGCTGCTTTTCAGTCTGTTGATACAATAGACAGCGTGCGTAAGCTGAGTGCCAACACTGAGTTTGAAGAACTGAGTGCAGGTGATGTTAGTGATAAGACCAGAGCTTTTTTAAAAATACAGGAAGGCTGCAATCAATTTTGTACTTATTGTATTATTCCTTTTGCCCGCGGACCGTTGCGTTCGCGTAGTCTGACAAGCATCATGGAAGAAGTTAAAAAGCTTGTAGCTTCTGGTTATAAAGAAATAGTGCTTATCGGTATTCACCTTGGCTGCTATGGTAAAGAACATGATGGAAAACTGACTTTATTTGATGCTGTTGAGGCAGCTTTAAGTGTAGAGGGTCTGCAGAGACTGCGGTTGGGGTCATTGGAATCAGTGGAGGTCGAAGCGAGGCTGCTTAATCTTATGGAAAAAGATAAACGGTTGTGCCGACAGCTGCATTTACCTTTGCAGGCAGGCTGTGATACAACTTTAGCCAGAATGCACAGGCCGTATGACACTCGACGTTTTACCGAACTTTTGGCCGATATCCGTAAACGTATTCCTGATATTGCCATTACTACTGATATTATTGCCGGATTCCCGGGTGAGACGGAAGAGGAGTTTGCATCTACACTGGTTTTTGCAGAAAACTGCGGGTTCAGTAAAATGCATATTTTCCCTTATTCCAAACGGAAGGGAACTCCGGCCGAAAAAATGCCCAATCAAATTCCTGAAACTGTTAAGCAAAGACGTTGTGCACAACTTGCTGAGCTTGATCATAAGCAGCAGCAGAAATTTTTAGAACGTTTTGTTGGCAGTGCTGTGGAGGTATTGTTTGAACAGACTGTTGAGGATGGCTATATAGAAGGTTTGACCAGTAATTATTTACGGGTCTATGTTCGGTCGGAAGCTGAACTATGTGGCAAGATAAGAAAAGTGAGATTATTGAAGGCTGAGACGAGTTTTTTAATCGGAGAATTGCTGAAGGAATAATAAAAAAGCTGCCGTTTAACGGCAGCTTTTCTTTTATTCAATGGTAATTAATTCATATTGATCATTACCCATGGAAAGTTCTTTCATGTAACTGAGCTGCCGCAGACCGCGACGTGATTCGATCCGTTCCTGGAGATCATGCTTAGCAGCATCTGGTAAAGCAAAAACAAGGTCGATAGAAGCCTGATCGACGGCAAGAATATCTGTAGAAGCAAGGATGCCGATATCAGGAGTTGTTGGCGGTGCCGCAGCAAGCCCGGCACAGTCGCAGTCAACAGACATATTGCGCAATACATTGATATAAATGATTTGTTTACCAAAAAAATCTGTTGTAGCCTTTGCTGATTCAGCCATATTTTCCATAAAACGCTCTTGGCTATATTCCCAGGGGTTGGATGGGTCAGAGGTATGCAGCATGGCTTTGCCGATCCTGCCATCTGCGTTGCCAATTGCTATATTTTTCATTGAACCGCCAAATCCTCCCATAGTGTGTCCTTTAAAATGCGTCAAAACGATCATGGAATCATAATTAAGCATATTTTTAGCGATCGACATTTCCTGAAAATGTTTGCCTCCTTTTACTGGCAGCATTACTGCTCCTTCCTCGTCCATAATGTCTACAGTACAAAAATCCCAGCCGTTAACTTTTAATGTTTCGCGGTGGCCGGCGGTGGTATAGCGGTCACCTTTATAGAAAGTGTTGGTTTCGACTAAATTACTGTCAGGTACATGCTGCTGCAAAGCCATCACTATTTCCCGTGGGAGTATATTGGGACCGTTCTTTTCTCCTGTATGGATTTTGATAGCTACTTTACCATGTATATCCTGGTTGATTTTATCATATAGTTTGATCAGACTTACAGGGCTGATATCCTTGCTGAAATAAACAAGAGCTTTATTATTTACTGCTGTTTTTTCATTACTTTTAACAGTTGGTTCAACAGGAGAAGAAACTGTATTGGCAGTCATTCCACAAGCGCTGAATAATAAAGTTGCGGCAGCGGTATAAAGTAATGTTGATAAAAATTTTTTCACTGTAAACTCTCCTTTCTTAGATAAATGATTAAAAATACTTTAAGTTCAGTATAATGGCTGGAGTTGACTATAAGTCAAGCGTTTTATTAAAGATTTTTTTACTTTGTTAGTTACAGTTTGAAAATAAATTGTGAACAGAGTAAATAGAAAAAGGACTTTTAAATTTTCTGACGAATATTATAAAAATTAGGATCACTAAGGGGGGAAAGAAATGAACGACTGTATCTTTTGCCGAATCATTGCCGGAGAGATCCCGTCTGAAAGAGTTTATGAAGATGACAAAATGATCGTAATCCGTGATGTGGCTCCTGCTGCTCCGGTACACGTTTTAATGATACCGAAAGCTCATACTGAAAATATTATTACTGCAGAACCGGAGCTGCTCCTGTATATGTTTGGGAAAGTTAAGGAACTGGCTGAGAAACTTGGTGTTAATGAAAAAGGGTTTCGCATCGTTGCCAATACCGGTGATGATGGAGGGCAGACCGTTAAGCATTTGCATATCCATCTTTTAGGCGGTAAAGCATTGGGGTGGCCACCCTGCTGATACCTTGACAAAAGGCCTATCATAAGATATAATTTACTGGTAATATTGTGCGGTAATTGCGGTCTGACGATAGTCAGCAATAGTGCAAAAAACGCATGAAATGCATATATACACTTCCCTAAGTGTGTGGAGGGAGGGAGATCAGATGGCAGAAATTAAAGTTGGCAAAAACGAAACATTGGACAGTGCGCTGCGCAGATTTAAAAGAGCAACCCAAAAGGCCGGAATTCTTTCTGAAGTTAGAAAGCGCGAACATTATGAAAAACCGAGCGTTCAACGTAAGAAAAAATCCGAAGCAGCCAGAAAACGTAAAACCAGATAATGGGGGCGTGCTGTATGTCTATTAAAGACCAATTGACAGAAGATATGAAACAGGCCATGAAGGATCGTGAAGCAGGTAAGCTGCGTTTATCGGTTATTCGTATGGTGCGTGCTAATATTAAAAATGTCGAAATCAATGAGAAGAAGGAACTGAATGATGATGAGGTTCTGGCTATCTTGCTGAAAGAGGTCAAGATGCGGCAGGATTCTTTGGTAGAATTCGAAAAAGCCGAACGCAGTGAATTAGCCGAGCAGGCTAAAGCAGAAATTGAGATTCTCAAAAAATATCTGCCTGAACCGCTTAGCGATGAAGAATTGCGTGTTATGGTTGCTGAAGCTATCTCCGAGACTGGTGCCGAAGGACCGAAAGCGATTGGTAAAGTAATGCCTGCTGTTATGGCGAAGGCTAAGGGCCGAGCCGACGGTAAACGTATCAATCAAATGGTACGCGAACTGCTTCAATAATGAATAATTAACTTAACAGGACCGAATATTCGGTCCTGTTATTTTTTATAGCCCTTATAACAGTTATCTAACTGTTATAAGGGCTATTTTTGTGCAAAAATGCAAAAAAATCAGATTATTTTTGTAGGTTTCTACATATTAGGCTCGTCTTTAGCTTTGTATACTGAAATCAAAGAACTAAATATGGAGGTGATTATCATAGCAAAGATTGTAGAAGCTGTGGAAGCTGTTAAGCTTGTCAGGTCAGGTGATGTTGTTATGATCGGAGGTTTTGGAAATGTCGGTAATCCAAAGAGGCTGATTGATTTACTGGCAGATACAGACATACATGATTTGACTGTTATTGCCAATGATCTTGGTACTCCTAATGTAGGCTTGGGAAGGTGGGTAAGGAATAGGATGCTGAAAAAAGCTATAGGTACCTATTTTACCTATAATACTGAAGCTGCAGAATTATATTTTGATGGAAAGTTAAATTTAGAGATGATGCCACAGGGCACATTTGCAGAAAGTATCCGTGCAGGAGGCTGCGGAATTGGCGGGTTTTATACAAAGGTTGGAGCTGGCACAGAGCTGACTGCGCATTGTGAAACAAAAGTTATTGACGGCGAAGCCTATGTTTTGGCGTATCCTTTGAAAGCAGACGTAGCCTTGTTACATGCCAGAAAAGCGGATGCTATGGGGAATTTAGTTTATGAAAAAACAGCAAGAAATTTTAATCCGCTTATGGCAACAGCAGCCGCTTTGACGATTGTGGAGGTTGATGAGATTGTAGAAACCGGTATGCTTTCGCCGGAAGAGATTGTAACACCTTATATTTATGTGGATGTTTTGGTAACGCAGAATCGGGGTGCAGTTAAATGAGAAACATGTCAGAAGCGGAAACAAAAGTAAGAATTGCTAAAAGAGTTGCGGAAATGCTGCCTGACGGTGGTTTTGTCAATTTAGGTGTAGGTATTCCCACAATGGCGGTTGATTATTTACCAGCAGATAAACATATTTACATTCAGACGGAAAATGGAATGCTGGGTGTTGGGCCTAAACAACTTAGCGGGGAGGCAATAATTCCTAATCTCATTAATGCCAGTCGTACACCGGTTACTGAAACGCCCGGATGCTGTTATTTTGATAGTGCTACATCTTTTGCAATGATCAGAAGTGGGCGTATGGATGCTACAGTTATCGGAGCCATACAGATCAATGAAGCGGGAGACCTGGCAAATTGGGCTTTGCCGGGCAAAGGTGTTTTAGGACCAGGGGGAGCAATGGATCTGGTCGTTGGAGTAAAAGAGGTGATCGTTGCGACATCTCATACGGCAAAAAATGGCAGGCATAAACTGGTAAAGGATTGTACTGTGCCGCTGACTGGGCGGAAGGTAGTTAATACTTTAGTCACAGAATATGCTGTATTTAAGTTTAAGGACGGAATGATGTTTTTACTGGAACATACTTCTGATGTTACATTGGAAGAAATTGCAGCAATGACATCTGCTCATTATGAGCTGGCTGAAAAAATTAGTATAAGGGAGGTATAGATATGCTGCAGCCGGTAGTCATAGATGGAATCAGGACGCCTATAGGAAAACTGAACGGAGCAATGAAGGACATACAGCCGGAGGAAATTGCTGCCTTTTTGTTGCAGAAAATATGTGAACGTAGTCATTTAGATATCAGACTTCTGGATGCAGTAATTTTAGGGCAGGCAAAGCAGAGCAGCGACCAGCCTAATATTGCAAGATTAGCTGCATTGATGACAAAATTTCCGCTTGAAGTACAGGCTTATACAGTACACAGACAATGTGGTTCTGGTATGCAGGCTGTCCAGAATGCGGCACAGGAGATTATGTGCGGCTATGCTGACTTCGTTTTAGCTGGTGGTGTCGAAAGTATGAGTAATGCCCAATATTATCTCAGAGAGGCACGGAGGGGTTATGCAGTAGGTAACGGGATTTTGCTGGATCCTAATACCGAAAGTCAGCCACGGTCACAGCCTGCTGACCAGTATGGAGTCCTGACAATGGGTATGACTGCAGAGAATATTGCTGAAAAATATGTTATCAGCAGAACGGCACAAGATTATTTTGCCTGCGAAAGTCAGGAAAAAGCTCAGGCTGCAATAAAAAGCGGACGCTTTGATGATGAGATTGAACCTTTGCCAGTAAAAAAGAAAAAAGAGATTTTGATGTTTGCTGCTGATGAGCATCCACGTTTGTCAACGATAGAAAAACTTGCAGAATTGAAGCCTGCTTTTAAAAAGGACGGCAGCGTAACGGCAGGCAATGCATCAGGACGAAATGACGGTGGAGCCATGTTGCTGATTGCTGAAGAAAGTGCGGCTGCAAAGGCAGGGTTAAAGCCTATGGCTAAAATAATCAGCCAGGCTTCAATAGGTGTTTCGCCGGCATATATGGGAATGGGGCCTGTGCCTGCAACAAGGTTGGCGCTGAAAAGGGCAGGGCTAAGGATCGAAGATATTGGACTGATAGAAATCAATGAAGCATTTGCAGCACAATCATTAGCGGTCATACAGGAGCTGGAAATTGATCTGACCAGGGTCAATGTAAATGGCGGTGCAATTGCTCTGGGGCATCCTATTGGTTGCTCTGGAGCAAGGATTTTAGTAACTTTATTGCATGAAATGCAGAAAAGACAGGTCAGATATGGCTTGGCTACTTTATGTATTGCTGGAGGGCTAGGATCAGCTACGGTTTTAGAGCTGGTGTAAATGAAAAAGAAAATGGGAAAAGGAGGCGGATTTTTATGAAGACTGTAACAAAGTTCTGTCTGAAGATGGTGCAGAATTATCTTCCGGATGCTTTTATTTTGGCTATTCTCTTAACATTTGTTGTATTTTGCGGCGGAATGTTTTTAATGAACAAGAGTGCTCTGCAAATGATAGAATATTGGGGCAGAGGGTACTCATCGATGTTTGTTTTTGGGATGCAGATGGTTTTAGTTTTATTGACAGGTTATGTACTGGCATTGACACCTTTGGCTAAAAAGATTTTGAACAAGGTAACAGGTATTCCTAAAACTCCACAGCAGGCTCTTGGGTTGACTGCATTAGTATCTATTGCGTCTTGCTATATAAACTGGGGATTTGGGCTTGTTATAGGTGCAGTTCTTGCGAAAGAGGTAGGCAAAAAGGTTAAAGGCCTGCATTTTCCGCTGTTGGTAGCTGCGGCTTATGGCGGTGAGATTATTCGCGGGCCGTCTTCTTCGATTCCGCTTGTTTCAGCAACACCAGGCAATTTTATGGAGAAGCTCGGACTGCCACTAACACCGGTTGGTGATACGCTGTATTCTTCCTGGAATCTGGTAATGACGGCTATCATCGTAATTATGCTGTTTATCGTGTATTTTAATATGAAACCTCCTGCTAATGAAATAGTGGAATACAGTGAAAAAGAACAAGAAAAACCAGAGATAAGAATTGCTAAAAAAGATATGACATTTGCCGAAAGATTGGAAAATGCTTATTGGCTCAACGCTTTGTTTGGTTTGTTCCCATTGATTTATCTGGGAGCTAATTTTTCTAAGATTGGTTTTGACCTGAATTTGAATTTGGTCATTTTGATTTTTTTAACATTGGGTTTATATCTGCACAGCAGTCCTAACGGCTTTTTAAAGGCTGTGGCACAGGGAATCGGTGCCAGCCGCGGTATTATTTTGCAATTTCCGCTTTATGCTGGTATGTCGGGGATGATGACTGCTTCTGGTCTGGTTGATATGATTTCCATGTGGTTTGTGGAAATTTCTACAGCACATACCTTCCCTCTTTATACATTTTTATCGGCAGGGCTGGTAAATATTTTCATTCCTTCCGGAGGCGGGCAATGGGCTATCCAGGGACCAATCATGATGAAGGCTGCTGAGGCATTGGGGGCGAACATTCCGCAGACAATTATGGCTTTTGCTTGGGGAGATGGCTGGACTAATCAGATTCAACCGTTTTGGGCATTGCCGCTTTTAGGAGTTGCGGGATTATCGGCGCGTGATATTATGGGATATTGCGTTATTTGGACAATTGTTTCCGGCGTTATCATCAGTGGAACTTTTGTAATACTTAGTTTTATGTGAATGATTAATGGAAGATTTGATAATCTTGAGGCTGCTTTTATAGTTGCCTCAAGATTTTTTTACCGGAATGAAAAATAAGGCGCTGGTTTAAAATCAAGAAGGTTTTACGATGGGTAAAGTTTAGCTTTTTAGTATAACAGTTTTTGAAATCTTTGGATTTGCTAAAAAAATAACTAAATAGTAAAATCGTAATCAGGATATTCTGGAGAAAAAGAAATATATGGCATTAGAAAAGAAGGTGAGATAATGTCCAAGAAAATGGTGACCTTAAATGAATTATTGGAAATCAAAGATTTTGCCGAACGTGTGACATTGGTTAATAAGCATGGGAACTTAAACAATCAGATAACACATGTAACAATTATGGAAGGGCCTGATTTGCACGAATGGGTAACAGGAGGTGAGTTTGTTTTAACTACCTGGTATGCCTTCAGTAAAAGTCCTGACCTGCAGGAAGATGGTTTTAAAAAGCTTGCTCCGCGAATATCAGCGATAGGTATCAAAACAGGTCGTTTTATCAATAAGATCCCGCTGAAAATACTGCAGTTGGCAGATCAGTACCGGCTGCCGGTATTTGAAGTGAAAACTGCAGTCAAGTTTAGAGAACTGGTGCAGACAATCACTTCTGAAATCCAGAATTATCAAACCAATATGTTGATTGAAGTAGAAAAAAACTATCAAAAACTTATTCATACTTCACTGAATTCAGATGATCTGGCTTCGCTGGTGAATGTTTTGGGAAATCAGCTTCACAAGAATTGTTTTTGCCTGAATCATGAAGGGAAGATACTTGCTTCCTGGAGCAGACGAGGTACTCGTAAACAGGATTTTCTTGATTGGACAGAAAAAATTAAAACTGGTTTTAATGAAAGAATATATACTGATGCGGGCTTTTTTATCAATGAGCTGCATATTTTCGAATGCTATGCCCGTAGTCAGCTTATTGGGAGGTTTATTATTGTTGCTGAGGGGCAGTTAACGGAAAAAGAACGGTTGATTGGGCAACAGGGAGCTTCTTTTTTAGCCATCAAGCTGTGGGACCATTATGAAACGCTGCAGAAAACAGTGGAACGTTTTTGGAAAGAAATAAAAAATGGTGAAATCAAAAGTGGAGAAGTTATTGCTGAAAAGCTTGCTAATCTGGGATTTGTGCAGCAAAAAGCATATAATTTGATTTTATTTTCTAAAGGAAGCCATAATATAAGCAATTATTTGATTGATAGATTTTTAATTGAAGAGGAAAAATTTTATATCTTGTTATGCAGCAGTAAAGAGGCTCTTACGAGCATTAATATATTCAAAAAATATAATAAGGAACAGAATAAAATAGCTGCAGCTGTAATATCTCCTGAATTTACAGAACTGGAGCGAATTAAAGAGCATTATGAGATGTCGGTAAACGTTATCAGACTTTTATATAAATTGCATATTTCAGGAGTACGTAAGGCTGAAGAATGGCTGCCGTTCAGTTTGCTGATGCACTGCCGCAATACTTCGGAGTATAATTTTATTAAGACGACGGTGCTTGATAAACTGCAGGAATATGACAGACGCTATCAATCGAGCCTTTTGGATACACTTTCAGCGGCTTTGCGGGAAAACAGTTTAGAGGATGCAGCTGAAAGACAGCATATACATATTAATACTCTACGTTATCGGTTGGGGAAAATCAAAGAAATAACACAAAAAAATTATTTTAAAATGACAGACCGTTATTTTTTGCTGCTGTGTATTATGATCCAGAGAATGGAACATGAGCAGTTATGAAAATATATGAAAATAACAGGGCCGAAATTTTGGCCCTGTTATTTTTGTATACTTTTAAAAATATTTATGACCGGAAGCAGGGATTTTGCATAAAATAGCGTATACTATATAAATATAGGAAAAATTAATGTAAGTTCGGAAGGGTGTGAGGACAATTTCTTTAAGTAACAGACAAAAACGTATTGCCGAGATCGTGCGCCAGGATGGGCCGATCACGGGCGAACATATTGCTGAACGTCTGAATGTAACTCGTGCGGCTTTACGATCAGATCTGGCGATTTTAGTTATGGGCGGTATTTTAGATGCGCGTCCTAAAGTTGGTTATTATTTTACCGGCAAGAATACGCTGGGAATGTTGATGGAAGAAATTTCCGGCATCCTTGTACGTGATCTGCAGTCTGTGCCTGTAGCAGTCAATCAGGATAAAAGCGCCTATGAAGCTGTTGTAACTATGTTCCTGGAGGATGTAGGGACAGTATTTGTTCTTGATGAGGCTGGTCTTTTGGTAGGGGTGGTATCGCGTAAAGACTTGCTTAAAGCTGCTATCAATAATGGCAGCGATCTGCGTGAAATTCCTGTTGTAATGGTGATGACACCACTGTCTAAACTTATTGTAGTCAAACAGGAAGATTCTGTAGCTTCGGCAGCACGTAAAATTATTGATAATGAGATTGATTGTCTGCCTGTTATTAGATGTGTGGGCGAGGATAAGCGCAGTTACGAAGTAGTGGGACGTATCACTAAAACGAATTTTACCCGTCTGTTAGTGGATCTGGCAGAGGGCAAAGGAGGCAATTATCATAGCTAAATTACCGATTATCTATGCAGTTTCTGATTCTATTGGTGAAACCGCTGAGTCTGTTGTAAAGGCTACTACCAGCCAATTTGTACAGGAAAAATTTGATGTGATCCGTGTTCCTTATGTTAAAGATAAGGCGCAGGTTGAAAAGGTTATTGAAGAGGCTAAGGAAAATAATGGTATTATCTGTTATACCGTAGTTTCACCTGAATTGCGTGAACATATTGCGCATAAAGCAATGGAGCATGATGTAGAGGTTGTTGATGTTTTAGGACCGATGCTTAAGGCTATTGAAAAAACTTCCGGACTGCTGCCTAAAAACCAGGCCGGATTGATCCATGCTTTAGATCATGAATACTTTAAACGTGTCGAAGCCGTAGAATTTGCTGTTAAATATGATGATGGCAAAAATCCTTTGGGACTGGCCAAAGCAGATGTTGTTATCATAGGTGTTTCAAGAACTTCTAAAACTCCGCTCAGCATGTACTTGGCACACAAACAAATAAAAGTTGCCAATGTACCGCTGGTACCGGAAATCATGCCTCCTGAAGAATTATTTAAAGTTCCTCCGCATAAAATCATTGGCCTGCTTATTGATCCGTTTAAACTTAATGAGATCCGCAGCGAACGTTTGAAAACTATGGGACTGACAGATGGTGCCGCTTATGCTGATGTTAAACGGATTAATGAAGAGCTTGAATATGCAAAAGGTATTATGCGTCGTCTGCATTGTACTATTATCAATGTATCTAACCGTGCAATCGAAGAAACAGCAGGTATGATCTTAGAGTATGTGCAGAAAAATAAAGACCGCCGCTAAATAAAAATAACCCTCGCCTAAGCGAGGGTTATTTAAACTGTAAAACTAATTTACAAAAACTTTTTCACGGACATTGTAAATGACTTCGCCATTTTTAGGTTCACCGTTGACGATTACATTACCGTTAAAAACAGCATTTTTTGTGCTCCAGTTAAAGCTGCCGGTATCGGCGCTGATGATCATATCACCTTGAGTAAAGTTCATATTACCTGCTACGTAGGCAGTTTTTTCTTTACCGTATACATCGACTGTATCACAATCGAAGGTAATATCTCCTTCGCGCAGGGTAATATTACCTTGTCCATGTACCTCAAGTTTATACATACTTACCTGTGCGGCATCGCCGGTGATGATTCTGTCACCAATTTCAACATGGACGTTGCCCTGCAGATCATAAACTCCTGTAAAAGGGTTAAAAGTTTGTTTATCACTGGTTACCTGCGGCTCTGCCAGACAAATTGCAGGAACTAAGAGCAACAGTAAAACAAAGATAAAAATTTTTTTCATTCAGTTCACCTCACATGAGTAATTATATTACTTAATGTGCCTGGTGACAATGCTTGAAAGTGAAATAAAGGTGAAGAATAATGTTATCAGTTAGAGAAATAAGCGAGAATATAGAACAGGAAACACTGGCACCCTGGGCGGCTAAAAGTTCGCAGGCAGTACGTGATAGTGAGGAGGCTGCCGATGATCTGCGCACGGCTTTCCAGCGTGATCGGGACCGGATCATCCACAGTACTCCTTTTCGTAAGTTAAAACATAAAACACAGGTATATTTATGTCCGGGTGATCATTACCGTACGCGTCTTACTCATAGCATGGAAGTGTCGCAGATTGCCAGGACTATTGCCAGAGCATTGAGATTAAACGAGGATCTTACAGAAGCTGCTGCTTTAGGGCATGATCTTGGGCACACTCCTTTTGGACATGCAGGGGAGCGGGCAATTAATTCTTATACTGGACATTTTAAACATAATGAACAGAGCCTTCGTGTCGTAGAATTGTATGGGCGGAAGGGGAAAGGGCTGAATCTGACCCGTGAAGTTCGTGATGCTATTGTGAACCATACAGGCAGTACGATGCCAAAGACGCTTGAAGGGCAAGTGGTGCGGCGTTGTGATCGTATCGCTTATCTGTGCCATGATTTCGATGATGGATGCAAAGTTGGCATCATCGGTCCTGAAAAATTGCCAGGTATCGTCGCTATGCGCTTAGGAACAGAACCAAGCCAGATATTGGATGTGCTTGTTCATAATATTGTGGAATTATCACTGAATCAGCCGCAAATTATTATTGATAAATATTATGAAGAAGCTGTTGAAGAATTTCGCAATTTTATGTTTGATTATATTTACTGTTCGCCCCAGCTGACGGTTGAACATAACAAGGCAGAACACGTTGTTAGGACTCTTATGGATTTATATATGGAGTCTCCGCAGCTGTTGCCAAGAGAATATGGGGAACTGGCAGATCGTTTCGGATTGAAGCAGACTGTAGTCGATTTTGTGGGTGGACTGACAGATGCAGGAGCTGTGCAGCTATTTAATAAACATTACATTCCCATAATATAAACTTGTCGTAATGCTAAAATTATCTACCGTTAAAAAGAGGATTTTTTTGTTAAATATTGAATATAATAAATCAGATGGTATTCGAGGTGACAGGAGCAATAATTATGAGTGGTATGTTTGATGATTTTAAAGAGCAGGTTCGCTCCCAAGCTAATATCGTCGAGATAATTTCTGAATATGTACCGCTAAAAAAGCGCGGCGGCAGTTTTTGGGGCTGCTGCCCTTTCCACGGAGAAAAAACACCGTCCTTTTCCGTAACGCCGGACAAGAACTTTTTTTATTGTTATGGCTGTCATGTTGGCGGTGATGTTTTTACCTTTGTGATGAAAATGGAAAATTGCACGTTCCCAGAGGCTTTAAAGCTTCTGGCAAATAAATTGGGTATTGCTGTTCCTGAAAAGGAAAAGACTAAAGCTGAACTGGAACGTGAGAAACAGGCAAAACAGGTTATTGCCGCTAATGAACTGGCGACGCGTTTTTTTCAGGCCTGTTTGACGAAGACTGATTATGGAATTAAAGCACAGGAGTATCTCACAGGACGCGGCATTACACCTGAGATTATCGAGCGGTTTTCAATCGGGGTGGCACTGCCGAACTATAACGCATTGCTTTCAGCACTTGGAAAACGTGGATGTAGTGCTGGACTGTTGGTGCAGGCCGGGCTGGCGGTAAACTATGACCGTGGGCCGATGGATAAGTTCCGTGGCAGAGTGATGATACCTATTCAGGATCCACGTGGTCATGTAGTTGGTTTCGGCGGTCGTATTTTAGAGCAAAATTCTCAACAGATGGCAAAATACATGAATACTGGTGAAACAGAGTGGTTTAACAAAAGAACTCTTCTGTTCGGGATGAATGTGGCTTTAAAGGAAATAAAGAAACGCAGGCAGGCCGTGATTGTTGAAGGTTATATGGATGCAATCAGTTTACATGCTGCTGGTATCGATTGGGCTGTTGCTTCAATGGGGACGGCTTTTGCGCAGGAGCAGGCTAAACTTTTAGCTCGTGCCGCTGATGAAGTAGTTTTTTCGTATGACAGCGACGCAGCTGGACAACGGGCCACTGTAAGGGCAGTAAGCATTGCTAAAGAAGCCGGGCTTAAAGTCAGAGTGCTCATAGTGCCTGATGGGAAAGATCCTGATGAATTTGTGCGTAAGCACGGTAAAGATGCTTATCTACGGCTGATTGAAACAGCTGTTTCAGGTATAGAATTTCAGATGCAGTATGTCATTTCTCAAAATAATGTTTCAAATTTAGCAGGAAAAGTTGAAGCTGTGTCGAATATACTACCATTCCTACTAGAGTGCAAAAATGAAATTGAGGTTGCACAGCATATCAAAACGCTGGCCCAACGTTTGACAATTGACGAAGGGCTCATCATGAGTGAATATCGTAAGCTAAGCCGTAAAAATGATCGTAGGGAAGCCGTGTCTAAATGGCAGGTACAGCCCAACGTACTTTCAGCTGAAGATTTAGCAGAGCAGCTTTTGCTTTACGTTATTTTAAAAAATACCGATTTGGCGCTTGTTTACAGAGATAAAATTGATAGTGTCGGTTTTATGTCAAAATTTCGCGGAGAAATCTATGAAGGATTGCTGAAGCAGCTTGATGCTGGCAATCAGAGTGCTGCTGATAAGCTTTTTACAGAACTGTCAAATGAAGCGGCCACGGAGCTGGCGCAGATTATGACAAAAGATCTTGCGGAAGAAAACGGTGAAAAACTAGTAGATGATTGCCTGCGGCAGATGCGCAGGGGCGCTTTGGAACGAAGCTATGAAGAGCACCGTCTGCGCGCCGACGAATATGAACGTTTGGGGGATGACCGCTTTTTGCAGGAACTTGCGGAAAGCCAGAAAATTAAAAATGAAATCAAAAAATTATATTAAAAAACAACAGCAGATATTAAGCAACGAAAGGAGGGAACACCATGGCTAATACTAAAATTTCTGCCGACCAGGTAGAGGAATTATTACTTAAAGGCAAATCTCACGGCGGTGTTCTCACTTATCGTGAAATTATGGATTCTATGCAAAACGTAGAAGATATGACTCCGGACGATATGGACAGTATGTATGAGTTGATTGCCCAAAAAGGCATCGACGTAGTCGACGAAAACAGCGATGATGATGTACTGCCGGTCAACGATGATGATACGGAAGAAATCAATGAAGCAGAGCTGGCTAATCTCAGTGTGCCTGAAGGGGTAAGCATTGATGATCCGGTCAGGATGTATCTTAAGGAGATCGGCCGTGTACCGCTTTTGATCGGTGAAGATGAAATCAAGCTTGCTAAACGTATGGATAAGGGAAAACAGGCCGAAAGGCTGATGAATTCGTCATTGCCTGCAGCTTTGGTTCCTGCTTACAGCGGTAAAGAAAAAACTGCTACTCTGATCAAAAAAATCAAGAAGCATTTGGAACAGGAACATAAAAGCTGTGAACTGCGCAATGTTGAAAAAGTGCTTGGAATTATTGCGAGGGCGGCTGCAGCGGGTACTCCCTGTACATTGTCTGAATATCAGGATCTTATTGTTGAGTTTACTAAAGATGAGCGTTTGCATTTACAACGTATGATGCAGGAACACAATGTGATGATCCCAGACTGTGATAAAATGGTAGTCGATCGTCAGACCAGTGATAAAGAAGTACATGCGCTGTTTGAGATCAAGACTTTACTTGACGAGATCAAGCGCCGCTTACCAGAAGAAAATGATGCTGCTGTTTTTGATAGCTATATGACGTTGGAAGAAGATTACGGAAAACTTTTGGAAGAAGTTTTTGAAGAAGGAGAAGCCGCAAAACGATGTTTATCGGAAGCTAATCTTCGTTTGGTTGTCAGCATTGCAAAACGTTATGTTGGCCGGGGAATGCTCTTTTTAGACCTTATTCAGGAAGGTAACCTTGGGCTTATCAAAGCAGTAGAAAAATTTGATTATAATAAAGGCTTTAAATTCAGTACTTATGCCACTTGGTGGATTCGTCAGGCTATTACACGCGCTATTGCTGACCAGGCCCGCACCATTCGTATACCTGTGCATATGGTTGAAACAATCAATAAATTGATTCGCGTATCACGTCAACTGCTGCAGGAACTTGGGCGGGAACCTATGCCGGAAGAGATTGCAAAGGAAATGGATACTACTGTTGATCGTGTTCGTGAGATTATGAAAATCGCACAGGAACCGGTATCATTGGAAACTCCTATCGGTGAAGAAGAAGATTCGCATTTGGGGGATTTTATTGAAGATCATGATGCACCGGCACCAGCTGATGCTGCTTCGTTCACTTTATTGCGTGAGCAGTTGGAAGAAGTCTTGGAAACACTGACTGTGCGTGAAAAGAAGGTTTTAGAACTGCGTTTTGGTTTGGAAGACGGGCGTTCACGTACCCTGGAAGAAGTAGGGCAGCATTTTGGTGTAACCAGAGAACGTATTCGTCAAATCGAGGCCAAAGCTTTACGTAAGCTGCGTCATCCAAGCCGCAGTAAACGGTTAAAAGACTTCTTGGAATAATCGGTTTAGCTTGACAACTCGACCAAATTTGTTTAGAATATTACTGTTGACCATTGAGACAACGCATGGTACTATGGGCCTATAGCTCAGTGGTAGAGCCACCGGCTCATAACCGGTTGGTCGCTGGTTCGAACCCAGCTGGGCCCACCAAATAAAAAGTAAGCCGCAACCTTTGGTTGCGGCTTTTTTGTGTATTTTTTAATATTTAACAGCTCTTGGATAGTATTACTGATTAATCAAGATGGGCTGCATTATGTTTGATAAAAGTTCCTTTGTCAAGTTCTTTAAAAGCCTCATTTAGCTCTTCGCGCGTATTCATTACAATTGGTCCACCCCAAGATACAGGTTCTTTTAAAGGCTTAGCAGAACAGAACATAAAACGTAATTGTTTATCTGATTCAGCACTGACAGATATTTCATCGCCCTCACTAAAGAGCACTGCAGTTTTTTCTGGAATATTGGTGCCGTCTATTATAGCATTGCCTTCAATCAAAAAGATAAAAACATTATCCTCAGTTTTAGTTGGCAGTGTGATTGACTTGCCTGCCTGTAGTTCTACATCATAGATAGTTGCCTTGATATGAGGTGGTTCAACACCTTTTATAGAGTCATATTCACCTGCAAGCACATGTATTATAGCATTATCTGTTTTTTTACTGCCTATCATATTTCCGGTAATGTCAAAATAGGTTGGATCAGTCATTTTTTCTTTTTGGGGCAGGTTCAGCCAAAGCTGTACGCCAAGCATATGTTTGCTGGCCTGGGGCATTTCCTGGTGCATGATACCACTGCCGGCAGTCATCCATTGGCTTTCGCCGCTGCGGATTGTTCCTTTATTGCCTAAACTATCCTGGTGTGTCATTTCGCCTTGAACAAGATAAGAAATAGTTTCAATACCTCTATGAGGATGGATTGGAAAACCCTTAATGTAGTCGGTAGGATTATGTGAGTCAAAAGAATCCAGCATTAAAAACGGGTCATAGTCCATTACTGTATCGTGGCCAAGTACACGGACCAGATGTACGCCTGCGCCATCAATTGTACGTTGTCCTGTAGTTAATTTTTTTATTTTTCTTGTAGTCATAAAAATCAGTCCTTTCTTGTAAAAAAATAGCTTCATAAGAATTCCAATGATTTTCTTGAAGTTTAATTTTACTTTCTGAATTAATCATATTAAAGAAATATGAATTAAGCAATGCTAAAAAACTTGAAAAAAAGTTTAAAATAATTGTTTTTAGAGGGAATGGCTTGTTTAGAAGCGTTATTACTCCTTATATCGAATCTAAAATGCTTTTTACTAATTGTTTCGATTATATTTTGGAAAATGTTGATAATAGTTGCTTTTAGAAAATATTTTGACAATAAAGTAAGAGGTTAACTTTATTGTCACACTTTTTTAAACGGATAGTGCTATAATTTACTACGTAAGACTGGAGGTTGATTATATGAGCAGTTTAAACAGGCAGTCTTTAGGTGAGGAAATAGCTAATGCCGTTTCACATGGCATCGGCGCACTGTTGGCTGTTCTTGGTACTGTTGTTTTGATCGTTTATGCATCCTATAACAGCAGTGTCAGCGGTATTGTCAGTGCGGCGATATATGGTTTTTGCCTGATTTTTCTTTATCTGATGTCTACAATATATCATGCTATAACAAACAGTACCGCGAAAAAGATTTTTCAGGTGCTTGATCATTGTTCGATTTTTCTTTTGATTTTAGGTAGTTATGTACCTATTTGTATTGTTTTATTACCGCCTGAGTTAGGTTGGAAGTTATTGGGGATAAATTTACTGCTGACAGTTGTAGGGATCACTCTCAATGCGATAAGTTTCAGCAGGTGGGAAAAACTGTCGTTGCTGATGTATGTGCTTATGGGATGGTCTGTTATTATTGCTTTGCCGTATTTGTGGAAAATGTTGCCTGCAGATGGTCTAATGTTGTTAGTAAGTGGTGGATTAGCTTATACAATCGGAATTTTTTTCTATGCTGATAAAAAACATAAATTTATGCATTCAGTATGGCATTTATTTGTGATGACTGGCAGTGTTTTGCATTATTTTTTTGTGCTGTATTTTATTTTGTAAATAATAAAATACAGCACTAATATCAGGAGATGGTATAATAAAATCAGCGGGGTATAATATATTGGGGTGAAGATAATGAAGCAGCAGGATTATACTATAATTTTTGTAATTTTTCTTTATATTTTCGTGTTACGGCGTTTAAATTTCAATATCTCTGACAGCGGGGATATAGTAACGCTTTTATTATGTTTCTTTCTGGTGTTTCGTAGTGCCTTTAGAATTTATAGTGATAAAAATAATTCGGATGAGAATCAAAAGTAAAATAAAAAGAATACCATATGGTATTCTTTTTATTTTATAATACAGAGGAATTTAGGCAAGGGTTACAATGTACTGGTTGTTGTTTGCGCTATCTTGAATATAAACATTTCGATTATTTATTCTAGCTAACGTCAAATTGTCGCCTACAGTAGGCGACAGTGTTCCAACCACCACCGTAAATGTGCATGGAACTCCGTTATTACCAGGAGTGTAGGTACCGCTATAAGTGTTGCTATTAAAGGTTAAAGTGTCCATAACTATCATCTTCTTTCTGTTATTATTGTAGAATAGGGAGATTTTACGATGGTGGAAGTAATAGAGTTAATGATATATGAAATGTTTGAATTGCCAGATAGTTATTAAATAACTGAGCATATGTAATAAGAAAGCACTGTATAATTTTAAGAAGAAATGTCGGTTTAGGAATAACTAAAAAAATATTAATAAACCCCTGTCGTTTTAAAACGACAGGGGTTTATTAATATTTTTACTATATAAATTTTATTTTTGATCAGGGACTTTAAGTACAGCGCCTGTTGCTGCTGAAGAAACCAAGGCTGCATAGCGAGCTAAGTAACCGCTGGTTACTTTAGGAGGCGGGCATATCCACGCTTCACGACGTCTGGACAGTTCTTCGTTAGAAACTTTAACATTAAGTGTGCGGTTGGGAATATCGATTTCGATGATATCACCGTTTTGTATAAGTGCAATATTACCGCCTTCACGTGCTTCAGGGGAAATATGACCGATGCAGGCCCCGCGGGTTGCACCGGAAAAACGCCCATCCGTAAGGAGTGCCACATCTTTATCAAGTCCCATACCGGCCAGTACTGATGTGGGATTGAGCATTTCGCGCATACCTGGTCCGCCTTTGGGTCCCTCATAACGAATGACTACGACATCTCCCTTTTCTATTTGTTTACCGCAGATTGCCGCAATAGCTTCATCTTCTGAATCGTAGACTTTAGCAGGGCCAGAATGTACAAGCATTTCTTCGGCGACGGCACTTTCTTTGACTACGCTGCAGTCGGGGGCGATATTGCCTTTGAGTACAGCAATGCCGCCTGTTTTGCGATAAGGATTCTCAACGCTGTGAATAACATCAGGACGGGTGATAACAGCATCAGCAAAATTTTCGCCCATAGTCTGACCTGTTACTGATTTTGCTTCCTTATGAATCAGGTCGAGTTTACTGAGTTCATGCATCACGGCATTGATTCCGCCAGCTTCATTAAGGTCAATGATATGATGGCTGCCACCAGGGCTAAGTTTAGTCAGATAAGGAGTTTTTTTGCTTATTTCATCAAATAATTCTAATGGTAATTCTAAGTCTGCTTCGTGGGCAATCGCGGGTAAATGTAAGGCAGTATTGGAAGAACCTCCGATTGCCATATCAACAGTTATGGCATTTTCGAAAGCGTCCATTGTCATAATATCACGCGGACACAGGTTTTGAGCAACAAGGTCCATGATTTTAGCACCTGCACGTTTGGCAAGAGCGATACGGGCACCCTGGTAAGCTGCTGGTATAGTACCGTTACCGGGTAAGCCCATACCAAGTACTTCAGTAAGGCAGTTCATAGTGTTAGCAGTGAACAGACCAGAACAGCTGCCGCAGCCTGGGCATGCGGCATGTTCGATGATGCTGAGTTCTGTTTTGTCGATTTTTCCTGCTTCAAAACGACCGGCGGCTTCAAAAACAGTGGAAACACTGATGTCGGTTCCGTTAAGACGTCCGGGAAGCATAGGCCCGCCGCTGACAACGATTGCGGGAATATTAAGACGTACGGCTGCCATAAGCATACCCGGCACGATTTTATCACAGTTAGGAATGAGTACAAGACCGTCGAACGCGTGACCGTTAGCTACAGCTTCAATACTGTCGGCTACAAGTTCGCGGCTGGCGAGAGGATATTTCATACCGTTATGGCCCATGGCAATGCCATCGCAGATACCGATTGCAGGGAATTCGATCGGAGTTCCGCCAGCAGCTAAAATACCATGTTTAACAGCTTTGGCAATCTGGTCGAGGTGCATATGTCCGGGGATTATTTCGTTTTGGGCGTTAACTACGCCGATAAGCGGTTTTTTTAAGTCTTCTTCGGTGTAACCCATCGCATAAAATAAAGAGCGGTGAGCTGCTCTGGTTGAACCAAGCTTTACTTCTTCACTACGCATAATTTTAATAACCTCTTTCCCTTAAATGTCTCTTTTATCTGTCTGTCTATCCAAGTATAAGGATATTAAAAAAATTTTACGGTATTTTACGAAAAATGTCAATTTAACAGATAATTGTGTAAGCCATGATTTCACCGTTTTTTTACAGGATAAGGGACTTTTTAGGTAGCCAAGGAACAGAAGATTATTATATAATATAAAAGCAACAGGTTTACATAATAAAATTTAAGTTAAGAGGTGTGATATATGAAAACAAAGATCACTGAGCTTTTAGGAATCAAGTATCCTATCATTCAGGGTGGCATGGCCTGGACTTCAGATGCAAATCTGGCAGCTGCTGTTTCCAATGCCGGCGGCGCTGGTATTATTGCTACAGGTGGCCGCACTGTAGAGTGGACCCGCGATGAAATCCGAAAAGCCAAAGATTTGACCGCTAAACCTTTCGGCGTCAATATCATGCTGATGGCTCCTAATATTGCAGAGATTATTGATGTGGTTTGTGAAGAAAAAGTTGCCTTTGTAACTTTGGGCGCTGGCAATCCTGTTCCTCATATCGAAAAATTTCATGCTGCAGAAATTAAAGTTATTCCTGTAGTTCCAAGTGTCAAATTGGCAAAGCGTGTTGAAGAAGCAGGTGTTGATGCCATGGTCATCGAAGGTATGGAGGGTGGCGGGCATATAGGTCAGCAAACTACTATGGCTTTAATGACAAACGTACTGCCGCTAATCAAAAAAGTACCGGTTTTAGTAGCAGGTGGTATTTCAGATGGACGTGGAATTGCGGCAGCGCTTATGATGGGGGCTGACGGTGTACAGATGGGATCACGTTTTATTCTGACGGACGAATGTCCTACCCATCCTAAAGCTAAAGAAGCCATTATTAAGGCTACTGATACTGATTCTGCTGTAACTGGTTTTTCGCGCAATAATGCTGTGCGTTGCCTGAAAAATGAGTTTACCAAAGAATATTTGGAAAAAGAATGCAGCGGTGCGCCGCAGCAGGAATTAAACGATTTTGCTACGGGAACTAACCGTTTGGGTGCGGTGGAAGGCGATATTGTCCACGGAGCTGTTTTAGTGGGGCAAAGTCTGAACGTTTTAAACGACATTCTGCCTTGTGCTGAAGTGATGGAAAGATTGATAGCTGAAGCAAGAGATACTTTAGCTAATGCGAAAAATATTGTGCTGTAAGCATAGTGGTCAATTGAAAACGCAGCCGGGGATGACTTCGGCTGCGTTTTATATATCTTAATGTTAAATAGTGGCATCGAAAATAGTTTGAATAAATAATGGCTCTATAGTATAATATTATGGTAAAAATATCTTGCGATTTGTAAGGTTTAAAGATTTAGGGGGAATATGACAATGTCCGGACATTCGAAATGGGCAAACATCAAACACAAAAAGGGTAAAGCTGACGCAGCACGCGGTCAGATTACTACCAAAATCGGCCGCGAGATTACGATTGCGGTAAGAATGGGTGGCCCTGACCCTACCGGCAATATGAAATTGAAATTGGCTTTATCAAAAGCTAAGGCCAATAATGTTCCTAAAGATAACATTCAGCGCGCTATCCAAAAAGGGCAGGGTGCTGCAGATGCTTCCAATTATGAGGAAATTACTTACGAAGGTTATGGTCCTGCTGGTGTTGCTGTAATGGTAAGCACTTTGACTGATAACCGTAACCGTACTGCTGCCGATGTTCGTCACGTATTTTCTAAATACGGTGGGAACATGGGCGAGACTGGTTGTGTAAATTGGATGTTTAAACGCAAAGGCGTTTTTAGTATCGACAGTGAAGCCGGCTATACGGAAGATGATTTGATGTTGATAGCGTTAGAGGCAGGTGCTGAAGATGTTAAAGCTGAGGAAGAAGGTTTTGAGATAGTTACCGAGCCTGAGGATTTTGATGCTGTTGAAAAAGCTCTTGCTGATAATAATATCGAAGTCATGATGTCTGAGATCGCAATGCTCCCTGACACAATGGCAGAACTGTCTGACGAAGACGTTGTTAAAGTCAGGAAAATGCTTGAGGCATTGGAGGACTTAGACGATGTGCAGGATGTTTATACAAACGCAGACCTGCCGGAAGAAGACGAAGAATAAATTGTGCGACAGGCAGGCTCACCAAGGCCTGCCTGCTTTCTATCATAATCAGGAGGGAGCACGAAGAGATGCTGGCAATTGGAATTGACCCTGGTACTGCTATCTGCGGCTTTGGCCTGGTGGAAATGGTAGGGAATAAACTGACTCCTATCCATTATGGAGCTGTGTTTACGGATAAGGATATGCTGCCTGAACTCAGGTTGAAAAAAATCTACGATGAACTGAGCGTCTTATTGGATGAATATCGTCCGGATGTGATGAGTGTGGAACAATTGTTTTTTAACCGCAATGTAACGACAGCAATAAGCGTTGGTCAGGCTCGCGGTGTGGCACTTTTGACAGCAGCTAACCGCGGTATCCAGATCACGGAATTTACACCGATGCAGATCAAGCAGGCTGTTGTAGGTTATGGCGGCGCTAACAAAGAGCAGGTGACTTTTATGGTGCAGAAGCTCTTGAATATTCGTACAAAACCTAAACCAGACGATGTCGCTGATGCTTTGGCAGTGGCGATTTGCGGATTGCATACGGCAGCGACAAGACGATGGCAGGAGTTGAAGTAAATGATTGGATCAATTAAAGGAAAGGTGGCCTATCTGGCAAATGAATATTGTTTGTTGGAAACTAACAGCGGTGTTGGCTACAGGGTCTTTATGCCTGCGGCTCATTTGGGACAACTTGCTGTAGGAATGGAAGCTAGAGTGCACACTTATATGGCTGTGCGCGAGGATGCTATTTTACTGTTTGGCTTTCTGAATCAGGAATACTATAATTTATTTTTACTTCTTCTTGGGGTTAGCGGTGTTGGTCCTAAGGTTGCATTAGGCATTTTGTCTGCCGTTAAGCCGGATGATTTTTATCTGGCAGTGCAAAGCCGTGACCTTAAGGTTTTAACAAAGTTGCCAGGGATTGGTAAAAAGACCGCTGAACGGTTACTTTTAGAATTAAAAGATAAAGTAGGCGGTATAGGCGGTGACAGCGACAGCGGTTTTGCCGATACTGCATTTGGCGGCGGTAGTGCTGCTGTGGATGAAGCTATTGAAGCATTGTGTGCTTTAGGATACTCTAATTCGGAAATCATGCCTGCTTTAAAACAGATTCCGAATTATGCAGAACTTAGCAGTGAGGTAATTATTAAGCAGGCTCTCAAATTGTTTGCCGGGAGGAAATAATGCAGCCGGAAGAAAGAATTATTACCGGACAGGAGCAGGACGCCGATGTATGGCAATACAGCCTGCGTCCTCGCCGCCTGGCCGAATATATCGGGCAGAATCAGGTAAAACATAATATGGAAGTATTCATCAAGGCTGCTGCCGACAGGAAAGAAGCGCTAGATCATGTGCTTTTATTTGGGCCGCCTGGTCTGGGGAAAACCACATTAGCAAATATTATTGCCAATGAATTGAATGTTAATATTCGTGTTACGTCAGGCCCTGCTATTGAACGACAGGGTGATCTGGCAGCGATTTTGACTAATTTAGGTGATAATGACGTGCTTTTTATTGACGAGATTCACCGCTTATCCAAAACAGTGGAAGAAATCTTGTACTCAGCAATGGAAGATTATGCTTTGGATATCATTATCGGTAAAGGCCCGAGTGCGCGCAGCGTGCGGTTAGATTTGCCAAAATTTACGCTTATTGGTGCTACGACACGTTTAGGAGCCATTGCGGCTCCTTTACGTGATCGGTTTGGTGTACAGTGCCGGTTGGAATTTTATAAGCCTGATGAATTACAGTTTATTATTACACGTGCTGCTGAGATTTTAGGTGTTGAGATCGCTGCTGACGGAGCAGAGGAAATTGCACGCCGCAGTCGCGGAACTCCGCGTGTAGCGAATCGTTTGTTAAAGCGCGTGCGCGATTTTGCACAGGTGTCAGGTGCTGCGGTTATTACTGGACAAATGGCAGATGAAGCTTTAGCACGCTTAGAGGTTGATCGTTATGGTCTTGACCGCAATGATCGACGCATTCTTCAAACGATTGTTAAAACATTTTGCGGTGGACCTGTTGGTATTGAAACCATTGCGGCTGCAGTAAGTGAGGAAACAGATACTATTGAGGATGTAATTGAGCCATATCTTATGCAACTGGGGCTGCTTCAGCGTACACCGCGGGGGCGGATTGCCACACGTGAAACGTATCGTTATTTGGGAGTGCCTTTCCCGGAAAAGGGATGATGTGATGAAACTGCTATTGCACGCCTGCTGCGGACCTTGTGCATGCTATCCTGCAGAGAAGCTGTTGGTTGACGGCAAGGCTTTTGATATTTTGTATTTTAATCCAAATATCCATCCATATAAGGAATTTAAACGGCGATTAAATGCTTTACGAGAGTTATGCGAGAAAAAACGTTATAAGCTGATTGTAGATAAAAGCTACCCTCTGGAAACTTGTGTGCAAGGGATGCTGGATGAACCTGTAATACGCTGCGCTTACTGCTACAGAGTGCGTATGCGTTATGCAGCTCAGTATGCCAAAGAAAATGGTTATGATGCTTTCTCAACGACTTTATTAGTCAGTCCGTATCAGAAGCATGAACTGATCATACAAATGGCTGAAGAAGCTGGGAAGGAATTTGATATCCCGTTTTACTATGAGGATTTTCGCAAAGGTTATCAGCGTGGTGTTGATATAAGCCTAGAGCTGGAGTTATATCGTCAGCCATACTGTGGCTGCGTATTCAGTGAAAGGGACCGTTATGAGAAGAAGCCTAAGGTAAAGTTAGACTAGTTTTAGAGAAGGGGGCGTCCTCATGAAAAAACTGCTGCTGCTTGTCGCATGGGTATTCTGTATCAATTGTGGCATAGTAATGGCTTCATCGCCTGATATTGCTGTTGCTGTCGTACATGGTCAGTTTGCAGCTGAGCTTAGCTGTGAGGATGAACTGATGGTAAGAGTACCGGATACCGGAGAGGAAATGGTTTTGAAACCGGATAGGTATTTTGTAAATGCTGAGGGTGGTACTGTCAATTTGGGTGCGCAGAAGTTTGGCGCCAAAACGTTACGTTTTGCGGTAAAAGAAAATGGCAAGCCCATTGAAGTAAATAAAAAAGCTTACCGTGGCAGCTTTGAGGTACGTATTTCCGCTGACGGAAAGACTTTAGATGTGGTCAATGTACTGCCGTTAGAGCAGTATTTATATAGTGTTGTGGGCGAAGAAATACCTGTGATTTTCCCTGATGAGGCAATTAAGGCCCAGGCTGTAGCAGCAAGGTCGCTGGCTTATAACAGGCTTGGAAACCGCAGTCGTTTAGGTTATGATCTGAAAGCCAGTGAAGAAGGGCAGGATTATTATGGACTGACAACAGAAAAGCAGGCTATTAATAAACTGGTCGATGTCACAGCGGGAATGGTAGTCACTTATAACGGGCAGCCAATTGAAGCTGTTTATCACCAAAGTGGTGGCGGGCAGACGGAAAACAGCCGCGATGTGTGGGGCAGATATGTACCTTATCTGCGCAGTGTGAAGGATTACGACTGGGATGCACCTATGTATAACTGGGAAAAAGCTTTGCCTGCAAGTGAGATCGAACGACGTTTATCGACGCGTGGATATGCTGTCGGCAAACTTGAAAGCATACGTTTATCACCGCTGGAAGGCAGTAGCAAAATGTTTGGAAATGATCGCACTGCCAGCGGACGGGTGCAGGAAATGCTGTTCAGCGGCAGCGGCGGGACATTTCTTTTTACAGGACAGCAGGTGCAGGAAATATTAGGGCTCAACAGTACTTTTTTTGAAGTGGAAGTCAACCGTCCTGTACCAAATTCTATTGAGATTCCTATTGAAAATCCTTATGGAATAGAAATCGGCAGGAAGGAAGTCCCGATAAAAGTCAGCGAACGTAGTATTAGTTTTAAAGATATTTTAAAGGATCTGCATTTTGTCAGCGGTGAAAAAGGTGAGATGGTAACTTTTAAAGGCCGTGGGCAGGGGTCCGGACTGGGGCTTTCCCAGTGGGGAGCACGTGGGATGGCAAATAGTGCGCCGCCACGCAGCAGGGACTATTATAAAGAAATTTTAACTCATTATTATACAGATACCAGGGTTGAAAAAATTTACTGAAACCGGAGATTAAGATGCAGGTAAAAGATTTTACTTATGAATTGCCGCAGGAATTGATTGCGCAGTATCCGTTGGAACCGCGCGATCACTCAAGATTGCTTGTTGTAGATAAAAATACGGGAACAATAGAACACAGATATTTTTATGATTTATGTGAATATTTGCGGCATGATGATTTACTGGTTTTTAATGATACACGTGTTATTCCGGCACGTCTGCATGGCGTGAAGGATACTGGTGCAAGAGTTGAGGTATTTTTGCTGACTCGTTTAAACAGTACGGATTGGGAAGTTTTGGTTAAACCTGGTCGCAAACTGCGCGTTGGGGCAAAAATAAAATTTAGTGATGATTTGTCCTGTGATATTATTGCTGATACGGATTTTGGCGGAAGAATAGCGCGTTTTTATTATAATGGCGTATTCGAAGAGATTTTGGATCGTTTGGGTGAAACGCCGCTGCCTCCGTATATTACGGCACCACTGGAAGATAAGGAACGTTATCAAACAGTCTATTCAAGAGAGAATGGCAGTGCTGCAGCACCAACTGCCGGATTGCATTTTACCAAAGAACTTTTGCAAAAGATTAGGGATATTGGCTGCGAAGAGGTTTTTGTAACACTGCATGTTGGTCTTGGCACTTTTCGCCCTGTCAGTGTTGATGACATCAAAGATCATGTGATGCACAGAGAGTTTTACTCTGTTTCACCTGAAGCGGCTGAAGCTATTAATAAGGCTAAAGCTGAAGGTCGGCGTATCGTTGCTGTAGGAACTACTGCGGTACGTACTTTAGAAGCTGCGGGTGAAAGTGGTGTGATTAAAGCTGGCGGGAACTGGACAAATATCTTTATTTATCCTGGATATCGCTTTCGACTGGTAAATTCATTGATAACTAATTTTCATTTGCCGCAGAGCACGCTTTTGATGTTGGTATCAGCCCTGTCAACACGTGAGATTATGATGTCGACTTATGCTGAAGCTGTACGCGAACATTATCGTTTCTTTTCTTTTGGTGACGCTATGTTTATTACTGATTTGAATAAATAATTTTTAGGAGAATTTATGCACGCAGTTACATATGAATTAATAAAAGAGTGCAGTCGGAGCGGCGCGCGATTAGGTAAATTACATACTCCGCACGGAACTTTTGATACGCCGATGTTTATGCCTGTTGGAACACAGGCGACCGTAAAAACATTAGCGCCAGAAGAATTATATGCTATGGGCAGTCAGGTTATTTTGTCTAACACTTATCATTTGTTTTTACGGCCTGGCCACGAATTGGTCAAGAAAGCCGGAGGTTTGCATAATTTTATGCGTTATGACCGGGGGATGCTGACAGACAGCGGTGGATTTCAGGTTTTCAGTTTGGGAGCCATGAGAAAAATCAAAGAAGAAGGTGTGACATTCAGGTCGCATATTGACGGTTCAAAAAAATTTCTGTCGCCAGAGATAGCCACAGAAGTACAGGAAGCATTAGGCGCCGATATCGCAATGGCTTTTGATGAATGCATTCCTTATCCGGCTGATTTTGATTATGCAAAAGAATCAACTCTGAGAACTACGCGTTGGGCCAAACGCTGTTTAGATATACATACCCGTGAAGACCAATCTATGTTTGGCATTGTTCAGGGTGGAATGTATCCGGAACTTCGAAAAATGAGTGCTGATCAGCTGACGGAAATGGATTTTGCTGGTTATGGAATCGGTGGACTGAGTGTTGGTGAACCTAAGCCGCTGATGTATGACATTTTAAACCAAACAACTGAGCATATGCCAAAGAATAAAGCTCGTTATCTAATGGGAGTTGGAACCCCAGACTGTATAGTAGAGGCAGTAAACCTGGGTGTCGATATGTTTGACTGTGTATTTCCAACAAGGGTAGCGCGTAACGGTACAGCAATGATCCCAGAAGGACGGCTGGTTGTACGGAATGCAGCATATGCTGAGGATTTTCGTCCTATTGATGAACGCTGCGGCTGTTATACTTGCCGTAATTTTTCACGGGCCTATATCAGGCATCTATTTAAGGCAGAAGAGTTGTTTGCTCTGAGGCTGCTTACGATTCACAATCTACATTTTCTGCTTGATTTTACAAAGCAGATTCGTTCTGCTATTGCCAGTGATACTTTCCCTGAGCTGCGCGAAAGATTTTTAGAAAATTATCGAGGCTAAAACAGGATTTTTCGTTTTTATGGCGAATATAATCCCAGATAGGGGAGAATTATGAAGGAGGTGTTCCCATGCAAGGTGGAGATACTATGGCGATGATCAATGCGATCTGGCCGTTTATCTTAATGGGCGGTATCTTTTATTTTATGCTGTATCGTCCTCAGAAACAAGAACAACAAAAACGTCAGAGAATGCTTGATTCTTTGAAAAAAGGCGATAAAGTAGTGACTATTGGCGGTATGTTTGGTGTGATTACCGCTATCAGTGAAAAAAAGGTTACCTTGAAGCTGGCTGAAGACGTGGAAGTTGATTTTGCACGTTCCGCTATCAGTGCTTTTCAAGATCCCGTTAAGCAGGAAATGGCAGAAAAATAATGAAGAAACAACAATTGCGCAAGGAGTTAAAATCTTTGCGCAATCAGCTTTCTAGGGATCAGGTTGACCGCTGGAGCAAAGAAATCTGTGCAAATATTATGCTTTCGCCACAATATCGTCAGGCTGACGTCATTTTTGGTTATCTGGCATTCGGAAACGAACCGAATATAGACATTGTTTTAGAGCAGGCTAGACTCGCTGGTAAAACGGTTTGTGTTCCGCAGATAATTTCAGAAACAGAGATTTGTGCGGTGCGGTTTGAAGGTTTTGGCCAGTTATCACTTGACCGTTACGGAATCCGCAGTGTTAGTGGTACAGATGTTGTGATAAATCCACATGAAATAGCTTTGGTATTGGTGCCTGGAGTTGGGTTTGCTAAAAATGGGAACCGAATAGGCATGGGTGCAGGTTATTATGACCGCTTCTTGGCACAGGTTGATAAAGCTGTGCTGATGGGTGTGACTTATAATGCCCTGTTATGCAGTAAAATACCAGTAGATTATTATGATAAACCGGTGCAGTATCTGGTTACTGAAACAAACGTTACTCTTTGTGAGTAGCTTGTTTATAAAAGTTTTGATGAACTTACTAAAGGGGGCAGCTAATTTTGAGATGGAATGAATTAGGCAAATTCTTGATTATCTCGTTGGCGATAATCGGGGGTTTCTGTGTTTATATTTCGCCTTTGTCAAATTCCATTAAACAGGGACTTGATCTGCAGGGTGGTACACATGTTGTGCTTCAGGCTGTTGATACACCTGAGTTAAAGGTTGATGATGATGCAGTTAATCGTTCAGTGAAAATTATTGAACGCCGTGTCAATGAACTTGGATTGACTGAACCGGTTATACAGCGTCAGGGTAAGGATCGTATTATTGTTGAGCTTCCTGGAGTTAAAGATCCTGATAAAGCGATTGCGATGCTCGGACGTACCGCACTTTTGGAATTTAAAGATGTCAGCGGGAAAACTGTTCTGACAGGTAAAGACTTAAAGGATGCTAAAGCGCAAATTTCTCAGGGCAACCAGTCTGTTGTCGGTTTGGAGTTCAGTGATGAAGGCGGCAAAAAGTTTGCTGATCTTACCGCACGTAACATAGGTAAACCGATCGCTATTGTGTTAGATGGTGAAGTGCTTACAAATCCTGTAGTACAGGAAGCTATAACTGGCGGCAGAGCTCAAATCTCAGGATCACGTACTATGGAAGAGGCTGAGCATTTGGCTATTTTACTGCGTAGCGGTTCTTTGCCTGTGAAAATTGAGGTTATGGAAAATCGGACTGTTGGACCTACATTAGGTCAGGATTCTAAAGAAAAAAGTATTAAAGCTTTTGGAATCGGTGTTATCGGTGTTTTTGTATTTATGATTCTGTTTTACCGTTTGTCAGGTATTGTAGCTTGTATTGCATTACTGCTTTATGTAATGATGCTGCTTTTAGTGATGCGGTATCTGAATGCGACGCTGACTCTGCCTGGTATAGCTGGTATCATCCTGTCTATTGGCATGGCAGTAGATGCTAATGTCTTGATTTTTGAACGATTTAAAGAAGAAATTCGCAATGGTAAAACTTTACGTTCAGCAATGGATGCAGGATTTAATCGTGCGTTTGTAACTATTTTTGACTCTAATGTAACGACTTTAATGGCTGCCGTTATTCTTTTCTATCTTGGTACTGGACCGATTAAAGGCTTTGCAGTAACATTGGCTATTGGTGTTATTTTGAGTATGTTCTCGGCTATTACTGTGACTAAATTTTTGCTGCGCTTTTTGATTTCAAGCAATTTCACTAAAAATCCCGCTTTCTTTGGCGTTTCTGCTCCGAAGGAGGTGAATAAATAATGTTTTCGATCGTAAAGAATTATAAAATTTTCTTTTCCATCACCATTATTTTTCTGTTGATCGGCTTTGGTTCTATTGTTACCCGTGGTTTCAATCTTGGAATTGATTTTACAGGCGGCAGTATTGTTGATTTGACTTTTGAAAATCCGGTCAATGTGGCACAGGTTCGGGATGTCCTGAAAGAACATGATATGGGCAATAGTATCATCCAACTGGAAAACAGTGATGGCAAAACTGAAGCCAACAGTGTATTGATTCGTACTGGTGTTGTGGAGGATACTGAATTAAGAGCTACGATGAATGATCTGCAAAGCAAGCTTGGCAATTATCAGATACAGCGTGTTGAGCAGGTTGGCGCTACAATCGGTTCAGAACTGGTACAGCAGGCGGCTATGGCAATAGTTCTTTCCTGGGTATTGATGATTGCTTATATTACCTTTAGGTTTGAGTTTAAATTTGCAATAGCGGCAATTATAGCACTTATTATTGATGTTTTGGTAGTATTGAGTTATTTCTCATTGTTCCAAATGGAAATGGATTCTTCGTTTGTTGCAGCACTGCTGACGGTAGTCGGTTATTCTGTTAACGGTACGATCGTTATTTTTGACCGTATTCGTGAAAATCTGAAAATACATCGACGCAGTGAAAGCCTGGGCGAGATGGTCGATAACAGCATTTGGCAGTGTATGACGAGGACAATTTATACTGTGGCAACATCATTGTTTGCTATAGTGTCAATCTTCCTTTTTGGCGGAGAGACTATACATAATTTTTCTTTCGCTATGCTGGTAGGTTTTGCCAGTGGTGCCTATACTTCGATTTTTCTGGCTGGTCCGATGTGGATGTTCTTGAAAAATAAGAAAATTGGCATTTGATGAGTAAATAAAATCCCCTGTGCTTTGCACAGGGGATTTTTCATTTATCTGTGAATAGTATTGTACTGATACAAAAATGAGATCTTTTTTCATAAAAATGCTTGATAGTACTCAGAAATAGATTTCGTTTTTTGAAGCGGCTATTTAAATAGAGCGAAATAACCGTTGATAAAAATTCCAAGAACGATCAGAGGCAAAATATAAGTGACATAAAACCGCATCCATTTAGGAAATTTAAGACCGTTGCCGGTATCAGCTTCTTTGATAAAATTGTTCCAGCCCCAGCCATAACGCTGTGTGCAAAATAGCAGATAAACGAGGCTGCCTAATGGCAGTAGATTGTTGCTGATAAAGAAATCTTCTAAATCAAGGATACAGCTTCCAGGACCTAAAGGCTGGATATGGCTCCAGACATTGAAACCAAGTATACAGGGCATAGAAAGCATTGTTATCAGCACTATATTGATATAAATAGTTTTACTGCGGCTCCAGCCAGTAAGATCGCGGATGCAGGCAGTTATATTTTCAAAGACTGCAATAACAGTAGAATAAGAGGCAAATATCATGAAGAGGAAGAATAATGCTCCCCAAAATTGACCCCATGGCATTGCGTTAAAAACGTTAGGTAAAGTTACAAAAAGGAGGTTAGGTCCGCTGTCCGGATTAACACCAAAACTAAAGCAGGCTGGAAAAATGATCAAGCCTGAAATAAGTGCTACGGCTGTATCCAAAATAGTGATAAATACTGCCTCGCCTGTTAGAGAACGTTCTTTGGCAATATAGCTTCCGAAGATAGCCAGAGCACCTATACCAAGGCTGAGTGTAAAGAAAGCCTGTCCCATAGCGGCGAAAATAACTTCGGAAACACCTTTTTCAAAGACTTTATTGAAATCAGGATAGAGGTAATATTTAAGACCAGCTTCCGCTCCTGGTAAGAACATGGAGTTTGCAGCTAAGGCTAACATGAGGATGAGCAGGCATAACATCATTGTTTTTGTGATTTTTTCTACACCGGCCTGTAAACCTAAAAGACAAACACCAAAACAAACCAGGACTGTCAGGACCATATTGAAAGTCATAGTTAGCGGATCACCAAGCAGGCCACCAAAAAGAGCGCCTACACCCTTAGCATCAAGCCCTGCGAAGTCACCAACAGCCATTTTATAAAAATAATACAGCATCCAACCAGCAACTGTTGTGTAGAACATCATTAGGATATAGTTGCCGGCAATAGCTCCGTATTTATAAAGGTGCCATTTAGTTCCTTTGGGTTCTAAAACATCAAATGAAAGTGCAGCGCTACGGCAGCTGGCACGGCCTACTGAAAATTCTGCTACCATGATAGGCAATCCTAGAATGAGCAGGAAAAATAGATAGATAAGTACGAAAGAGGCGCCTCCGTACATGCCTGTAATAAATGGAAAACGCCATACGTTACCAAGGCCGATAGCACAGCCTGCAGAAATAAGGATAAAGCCAAGTCGGGATGAGAAATTTTCACGTTCCATAGTAATAAAAGTCCTTTCACTCTGCATACACAGCATATGATAAAATAATAATTATAGTAAAAACAATTATACAAAAGAATCTGATTTTTGTAAATTGTTTGTGAACTTAGAATGAAATGAAAGTAAAAAGCATCTTGAATTTTCAAGATGCTTTTTTTGTAGAGGTAGTTCGTTTTCCTGTTAATAATAAACCTAACCAAGGAAGTTTACCTCCTAATTTAGTTATGATAATACTTGAGAGTACAGATAAAGTGACAAGAAGACAGTAGATCAAAAGAATTTTTTTGCTGGTCATAACAATTCCGCCAACGTGACAAAGCCTGCTGATGATATCCATCCAAAAGGGATGGATGAGATAAACAATAAGCGAGTTTACTGATAAGAGATGAATAAACTTTCTGATAGGATTCGAAAGACTTGTTTTGGCAAAGACTGCACAGAAAAAAATCAGAGAACCTATTGTGTAAAGGAACCCCTGCAGACTTAATTGCTGAAGAGTGTTTACCAGAATGATCAGACTGGAATTATGATAAAAATAATAATAGTAATAACTGCCCCCGATAAACAAGAGCGTAAAGATGTAGAAGACACTTACTTTTGTGAAATGTCTGATAATAAATTTTATAAAAGTATTATAATAAACTGCTGCCAGGCCGCCTGACATGAAAATAAATAAATAATGCAGAGGCAGGTAATTTAGACGATAGTTAAAAAGGTTTTGTAAAAATACTGGTAAGTCAGTACTTTTAAGATTGGGATGACAGGTCCAGTAGTTGAAGACGATCTGCAGTAAGAACAGCAGCATAAAACCAATTTTAAGACTGCTGTTTTGGAAAAAAGAAAATAATTTATGCCATAATGGGAAAGTAAAATAAAACCATAGCAGTATGACCATAAAATATAAGTGGTAGCAGGATAAACCATAAAAGAGAAGAAAAAGGATATTTGTTGGCTGCCAGTTTATACATCCTGGCATAACAGCAGAAAAGTAAAGCAGATAAAACAGTGACCAGATAACATAGGGAAGTCCGACACTTTGCAGCCGTTTTTTTAAAAAAGGCAGATAAGCTATAGTAGTTTCTGGTCGGTATTGGCAGAATAAACCATAACCGGAGATAAAAAAGAACGCGGGAACACTATAGCGTGAAAGTATTTCCAGCAGCATATATAAGAAACTATTGGGATAAGGTGCTTCTAGGACAAAAGAACCAACGTGGATACCGATGACTCCAAGCATACAGATACCGCGCAGGTCGTCAATTATTTGATTGCGTTCCGGCATAAGATACTCCTTTTGAAAGTAGATTTATTGATTTATATATTATACTCTAAGCCTGCAGGGATGGCAAAGGAAAGTATGAACAAATAAAAAAACAGACTCGTAAGAGTCTGTTTTTAGGAGGTTATAAAACAATGTTTAAGGATTAACTGTTGCGCGGTAAACCTGTTTGCCATCTTTAAATCCAACTATAACAGCACTTTTTACTGCATCGTGGGAAGCGTCTAAAGAGGTTTTGCCTGTTACTGCCTGAAAATCTTTGGTAGCAGCTAATGCTTCTGCTACTTTTGCTGATTCATAGACACCTGCGCGTTTGATGCTGTCGGCTAAAAGCATGGCTCCATCATAGCCAAGCACTGCGGGCGCGTCAGGTTTTTGCTTATAAGTTTTAGCATAAGTATCTACGAAAGCTTTGGAAGCTTCATTGGTAGAATCCGGGCTGTAATGGTTTGTGAAATAGGTATTGTTAAGAGATGATGCACCTGCTATTTCGACTAATTTAGGACTATCCCAGCCGTCACCGCCGATAATAGGAACTGTAATACCTAGTTCACGGGCTTGCTTGCATATTTTACCTACTTCTTCATAATAACCAGGTACATAAATTACTTCAGGCTTTGCCGCAGATATTTTTGTCAAAACAGCTTTAAAGTCCGAATCTTTTTGCAGATATGATTCTTCAATGACAACTGTACCGCCTTTTTCTGTATAAGCTTTTTTGAAAAATTCAGCCAGACCTTTGGCATAGTCACTGCTGTTATCAATGTAAACAGCAGCTTTTTGGAGCTTCAGTTCATTTAAAATAAAATTAGCACCGACAGTACCCTGAAACGGATCGATGAAGCAAACTCTGAAGGTATTTGGTTTTACCTTACCTGTTTTTTCATCTAAGGTTACTTTTGGATTAGTGGCTCCAACTGCAAGAAAAGGAACCTTAGCGGCTTCACTTACGTTAGAGGCAGCTATGGCACTGGAACTGGCAAATAATCCCATAACAACGGGAGCTTTATCCTGATTGACCAGTTTACTCATTGCATTAGCAGCTTCTGCAGGTTCAGATTTATTATCGGCAACGACCAGTTCAATTTTTTTGCCAAGCAGACCACCGGTATCATTTAGCTGCTGTACGGCAAGTTTGATTCCATTTGTAATGGATGTTCCATAAGTAGCGTTATTACCTGTCAGCTCAGCAACAACGCCTATTTTAATAGTGTCTGCTTTCTTGTCGCTGCCTGTACTGCAGCCGCTGACTAAAACTGACATGGTTATAAGGGCACCGCCTATGGCCAGAGCCAGTTTTTTCTTAGTAAATTTCATGATAAATCCCCCTCATAAATAAATTAATAATTACGAAGAACAACAAGGTATTGTACTGGAGAGAAAAAGTCGAATTAAAAGCTTTGACTTCTCGAAGCTGCAGTACTGGAAAACAGTACGATAAAAGTACCTTGATACTATTCGATGAGATAATTGTACTTTGCAAAAAAGCAAAAAGCAAGAAAAAGTTGATAAAGTATAAAAAATGAAGAAAAATGTAAACAAAGGTATAGTTTCCATATCAGAATAGTATAATGAATTACCAGATTTACGGCAGGATTTAAATATTTAACAGCGAATTAAGATTTATAAAACAATATTTTAACAAGGGTGTGGAAGGTATGCAGTTAACAACAGTACAACTTGTGAGTATAGTTATAACACTGGTTTTAACGATTTTGCCAGGTATATATGCCGGTCGTAAAATAAAATCTGCTGATGACTATGCCTTAGGCGGACGCAGTGCCGGGATTGGTATGGTCGCAGGCAGTATTATAGGAACTATTGTTGGCGGTGCTGCTACCATAGGCACAGCACAGTTAGGCTTTCAGCTGGGACTAACCGCTTGGTGGTTTACTTTAGGATCTGGCATTGGGTTTATCATCATGGGACTGTTTTATGCCCGTCCGCTGCGTAATAGCGGTCTGATGACGATTTCTGAGTTTTTAGTTGTAAACTTCGGGAAGAAAGCTGGTCCGATAGCGAGTTTATCGGCTACGGCAGGTATATTTTTCAGTATTGTTGCAAGCATGCTTACGTCAATACATTTAATAGTGGGCCTTTTTCATGTAAGCCTGGTGGCTGCTGCGTCAATAATAATTGTTATTGTTGCGGCACTGGTTTTTTTTGGCGGTATCAACAGTTCTGGAATGGCTGGTATTTTTAAAATATTACTGGTTTTTGCAACTGTTTTTGTAGGAGGCATTCTTTCTTATAATGATTTGGGAGGATTGACGGGAATTCGTGAAAGTTTTCCTGCGTTTCCATGGCTCAGCCTTTTTGGTAAGGGCATTGAAGACAGTCTTTTTAGTTTATTTTCTATGGTGATTGGGGTTATTTCTACACAGACCTATGTACAGGCGCTGTTTTCGGCCAAGGATAGTGCAACGGCAGCAGCAGGCTGTGTCATAGCTGCATTGATTGTTATTCCTGTCGGGTTACCGTCAGTGATGATAGGTATGTATATGCATGCGATGCATCCGGAGATTAACGCTATTGATGCACTGCCGTTTTATCTATGTATATATTTGCCTGAATGGCTGGGGGGCATTGGTATTGCAGCATTGCTGCTGTCTTCGCTTGGTTCTATTTCTGGTCTTGCATTAGGAATTGGGACGATGATTTCACGAGATATTTTTAATGATTTATTCGGTCTTCGTGATGTAAAAAGATTATTGTGGATTAGTAGATTTTCAGTGTTGGCAGTTACATTTGGCGCAGTAATATTCGTTTTTCATTATCTTGATTCACTGGTTTTGCATTGGAATTATCTGTCAATGGCATTGCGGGGGGCAGGAATATTTTTACCATTGACATTTATTGTGTTTTTTAAAGGCTTAGTGCCAAAAGAGGCTGGCTTTGCCGCAATGATTGCTGGTATAATGGTAGCCTGCCTTTGGCCGTTTATTTTCCCAGATTCGGCAAATGCCTTATTCCCAAGCTTGGCTTTTAATTTGTTGTTTTTAGTACCGGGAGTATTATGGAGTTTATATAAAAATAAAGATAGGAGAGTTTGATGTTCAGCATCACTTTGCCGCTATTGGCAGGTGATGCTTTTGCTTGAGTAGCAGTGCATCCTTAAAGCAACTGGTGTTTGCCTATATCTGTTGTGGTATAATATATGGTATAAAATTAATAAAAAAATCGATGCTTTTTCGGAAGGAGGACTGTTGTGAGCGTAAATTTTACACATCTGCATGTCCATACTCAATACAGCCTGCTTGACGGTGCCGCAAAAATAAGTGATCTGGTTGCTTATGCTAAAGAAATCGGAATGAAGAGCCTGGCGATAACAGATCATGGTGTAATGTATGGTGTCGTTGATTTTTATCAGGAGGCAATGAAGCAGGGAATCAAGCCTGTTATAGGCTGTGAAGTATATTTGACAAATGGATCACGATTTGAAAAAACTAACCGTGATGGGATGTACCATTTGATTTTACTGGCAGAGAATGACGAAGGTTATCACAATCTGATGAAGCTGGTTTCACTTGGACATTTAGAAGGGTTTTACTATAAACCTAGAATTGATAAAGATATTCTAAGACAATACAGTAAAGGTATTATCTGCATGAGCGCATGCATTGCCGGTGAGATTCCTGTGCAAATACTGCGAGGCAATTTAGAAGGAGCTGAAAACAGTTTAAAGGATTATCTGGACATTTTCGGGAAAGACAATTTTTTTCTGGAAATTCAGGATCATGACATTGAAGAAGAACATACTGTTAATACTGAACTGAAACGCCTGGCAAAAAAATATGATCTTGGTTTAGTGGCTACTAATGATTCTCATTATGTGAAGCGCGAAGATGCAGATGCACAGGATGTATTGCTGTGTATTCAGACAACAAGTACTGTAGATGATCCTAAAAGAATGAAATTTCCTAATGATCAATTTTATTTAAAAAGTGAAGCTGAGATGCGCGAAAAGTTCGGTGATTGTCCTGAAGCTTTAGAAAATACAGCGAAGATAGCAGAGCGCTGCAACGTGGAATTGAGTTTTGGTCATTTATTGCTGCCGGAATTCCCTATTCCAAATGGATTATCGGCAGAGGAATATTTGCGTAAACTGTGTTTAGATGGGATGCCGGGGAGGTATCCTGAGCCGACGCAGCAGGTTTTAGATAGGCTGGAATATGAATTAGGTATTATCAATAAAATGGGCTATGACTGTTACTTTCTGATTGTTTGGGATTTTATAAGTTACAGCCGCAGAAATGACATACCTGTAGGACCTGGCCGCGGAAGTGCGGCAGGCAGTATTGTCGCTTATCTTTTAGGGATTACTAATATTGATCCGCTGAAATATGATTTGCTGTTTGAACGTTTCTTAAATCCTGAACGTGTAAGTATGCCTGATATAGATACAGATTTCTGTTATGAAAAAAGGCAGCAGGTTCTGGATTACATTATTAATCGTTATGGACAGGAGAAGGTTGCCCAGATCATAACTTTTGGTACCTTACAGGCTCGCGCGGCGGTTCGTGATGTTGGCAGAGCGTTGGAAATGCCTTACAGCATGGTGGATAATGTAGCAAAACTTATTCCGCGTGATTTGGGTATTACATTAGAGAGAGCGCTGGAGGCCAGTAATGAGCTGAGAAGTTTATATGAAAACGATGCGAACATCAAACGCCTGATTGATCTTGCTCAAAGCGTGGAAGGCATGCCGCGTAATTCAGGTACTCATGCGGCGGGAGTTGTTATTGCCCCGGATGATTTGAAAAAGTATGTGCCGCTGCAGTTGTCAAATGAAAATTTTATTACAACTGAATATGATAAAGATAAGATTGAAAGCCTCGGACTTTTAAAGATGGATCTTTTAGGGTTGCGTACTTTGACAGTAATTGGTGATGCAATCAAGTTTATTTATGAAACTACTGGTGATAAACTTGATATTGATAAAATTCCTCTTGATGATGAAGCAACGTGCAGCATGCTGAGAAAGGGCGATACTCAAGGGGTATTTCAGCTTGAATCAGGCGGAATGACGAAACTGGTTATGGATTTGGGACCGGAAAGTTTTGAAGATCTTATTCCTCTAGTTGCATTGTATCGTCCTGGACCATTAGGAACGGGAATGGTAGAAGATTTTATTGCAGGACGTCATGGTGAAAAAACTGCAGAGATGCTGCATCCTTTATTGGAACCGGTTTTAAAAGATACTTTTGGCGTTATTCTTTATCAGGAACAGGTTATGCAGATCACTTCCGTTCTGGCAGGCTTCAGCCTCGGGCAGGCAGATATTCTGCGGCGGGCTATGGGCAAGAAAAAGGCTAAGGAACTGGATTCTATGCGTGAAGCCTTTATTGATGGAGCTCAACAAAAACATGGTATCAGCCCGCAGCTGAGCAGTGAAATTTTTGCTCTCCTACAGCATTTTGCCGGTTATGGGTTCAATAAATCGCACTCTGCCGCGTACGCATTAGTTGCTTATCAGACCGCTTATCTTAAAGCACACTGGCCTGCAGAATTTATGGCAGCTTTTTTGACAAGTGTCATCAGTGACAGCGAAAAGCTGAGCTGGTATATAAGTGTGTGCCGCAGTATGGGGCTGAAGATTTTACCGCCGGATGTTAATGAAAGTGGCCGAAGCTTTTCTGTAAATAAAGACAGGGTTATCCGTTTTGGTTTAGCAGGTGTGAAAAATGTAGGTGAAAATGCGATCGGCAGCATTTTACAGGCACGTAAAGAGGGACCTTTTAAATCTTTGATGGATTTCTGTAAACGGGTGGATAATAGAGCTGTTAATAAACGAATGTTGGAAAATTTAATAAAATGTGGCGCGATGGATTCCTTTGGTTATAAACGTTCCGAGTTGTTAGCCGTTGCAGAACAGGCTATGGACATGGGCAGTAATTATCAAAAAGATTATCAGAGCGGACAGATGGGACTATTTGGTGATGACAGTTTTGCTGATGTTAATGAGCTAAGAATACCTGAATTGGAAGAAATTCCCAAACGCACGATTTTGCAATATGAGAAGGAACTGATCGGTTTTTATGTAACCGGTAATCCTTTAGACGCTTATGTCGGTTCCTTGTATTATTACACTCCATTGCGTAAAATATCAGATGCCAGTGAAGTGCTTGACGGTAAATATTTCAGTGTTGCCGGTATAATTTCGGATTGCCGGATAAGAAATACGCGTCAGGGTGACAGTATGGCGATTTTAACATTAGAAGATTTTAACGGAAAGATGGAGATTGTGGTTTTTCCAAAAGTTTACCGTGACGCTGCCAGGCTGCTTTATCAGGAGAATGCAATCAGCGTGGAAGGAAAACTCAGTATCGATGAACGTGAACGAAAAATTCAGGCGTTAAAGATTAAACCTCTGCAGGAAGTGCCTCCTGATTTACATATAAAGATCATGAAAAAGGATGAAAATGGTATTGTCCAAAAAGGCTTAAAACAGATTTTTGAAAGTTTTTCGGGTGATACACCTGTCTATCTGCATCTGATAGATTCAGGAAAGATGATCAAAGTAGAGCGCTGTTTTTGGGTGGATGGGAAGAATGCCGGTGTTTACCAGGCTTTAGATGATTTATTGGGAGAAAATTGGTATTTAAAGGGGTGAAACCTTGTTGAAAAACAGGGTTTTGCTTGCCACAGTCAAGTAAAGAATGTTACAATAATAAATATGTAGTTAAAACCTTTGGCATAAATATAGAGGAGGGCTCACATGAATATCGTAGTATGTATCAAACAAGTTCCTGATACGGCAGAGGTCAAAATTAATCCTGAAACCAACACACTTATTCGCGATGGTGTTGAAAATATTATGAATCCTTTTGACCGTCAGGCATTGGAAACTGCCTTGATCCTTAAGGACACCAGCGGAGCGAAGGTCACCGTCGTTTCGATGGGACCGCCGCAGGCAACGGATATTTTGAAAGAGGCCATTGCGATGGGCGCTGACGACGCTGTTTTAATCAGTGACAGGGCTTTGGCTGGTTCTGATACTCTGGCTACAAGTGTTGCTTTAGCAGCTGCTGTACGTAAGGTAGGAGAGTGCGATTTGGTTTTATGCGGTAAACAGGCAATTGATGGTGATACTGCTCAAGTTGGACCTGAAATGGCCGAACATCTTGGCATTCCACAGGTTACCGGGGCTTTAAAAGTAGCGTTGGGAGCAGATGGAAGACTGCTTGTTGAACGAGAGAATGAAAGCAGCTGTCAGACTTTGGCTGTTACATTGCCGGCTGTAGTTACTGTTACTAAATCTGAAAAAGAACCTCGTTTTGCCAGTATCAAAGGAAAAATGAAAGCAAGAAAAGCAGAGATTCCCGTAATGGGTGCGGCTGAGTTGGAGATTGATCCGAAAGTGATAGGGTTATCAGGTTCTCCGACTAAAGTTTTGAAAATCTTCACCCCGTCCGTACCACAGATCGAAAGCGAAATAATCAATGAAGAAGATACAGACAAAGCTGTTGATATGCTGATCGAAAAATTGGTACAAGCGAAAATTATTACTCATTGAGGTGAATGAAGATGGCTATTTGTGTAGATAGAGAAAAATGTATCGGCTGTGAATCCTGTATAGCAGTATGCCCGGTTGGCGCGCTCAATATGGTTGACGGTAAGGCTAATATCGATCAGGACACCTGTATCGCCTGTGGCGCCTGCATAGGGGAATGCCCTGTTGAGGCAATTGAACGTGAAGAGATTGTCCGTGAGGTAAAGAATAAAGAAGGTAAAGATTTATGGGTCAATGTTGAATTAGAAGACGGAGAGCCTGTTGGTGTTGTTTATGAATTGCTTGGTGTCGGCGCCGAATTAGCGGCTAAAGCAGATCAGAAATGCTGCGCTGTTTTGATTTGTAAAGAAGCTGGCAGCTTGCCGCAGAAACTATTTGCAGCCGGTGCTGATATTGTTTATGTTGTCAGCGGACCTGAGTATGCAGAGTATAATACTGATATTTATACTAATGCTTTTTGTGAATTGGTTGAAACCTATAAACCAAATGCTGTTTTATGCGGAGCTACTGTAGATGGCCGAGATCTTGCTCCTCGTATCGCCGCACGTTTAGGCACAGGTCTTTGTGCTGATTGTACGGCATTGGATATCAATGGAGAACTGGTAGAATGGACACGTCCTGCTTTGGGCGGTAATATTCTGGCTACGATAATCTGTGATGAGCATCGTCCGCAGATGGGCACTGTACGTCCTAAGGTCTTTAAGGCAAAGGATGTCGATGCATCTAGAAGCGGCGAAATTGTAAATTATACTGTAAAAAATGCTGTTACATCTAAGGTGGAGTTGGTTCGCAAAGAGATTTTGGGGGCCAGTGGCGCTATTAAAATAGAAGATGCGGAGATTATTTGTTCAGGCGGTCGTGGATTAGGCAGCTGTGATAATTTCAAAATGCTCGAAGAATTGGCTGCTTTATTTGAACATGGCAGTGTTGGGGGGTCTCGCGCTGTTGTCGATGAAGGTTGGGTAGATCATGCACATCAGGTTGGTCAATCTGGCAAAACTGTAACGCCTAAAATTTATTTTGCGTTTGGTATTTCCGGTGCTATACAGCATTTAGCTGGTATGTCTGCTTCTGATATTGTTATTGCCATTAATAAAGATGCCAATGCACCAATTTTCAAGGTTGCTCAATATGGTATCGTAGGCGATGCACGTGAAATTTTGCCCAAGCTGATCGCTAAAATCAAAGCTGTTAAAGAGGCTTAAGCTTTAAACTTGGAGGAAAAACCTGTGTGGAAGGTAGTATACATTGCGCAGACCGCTGAAGCGGCTGCCAGGATCAAAGAAGTATTAGCTGCGAACGGTTTTTTGACGCAGACTAAAACTACGAATTCCAAGCACGGTGGCGTATATGAAATCAGTGTGCCGCTTTCCGAAGCTGAAGATGCGTATGAGGTCATTTGCGAAAACAAGTTTCAGTTGTAATTCTAAGGAGGCCGGGCAATGAAGAAAACAAAAATCATTTGCACCGTTGGTCCCAGTACTGATAATATCCCGCTTTTAGTTTCTATGCTGAAAGCGGGAATGGATATGGCCCGCTTTAATTTTTCACATGGAAGCCATTCTGAACATGCCCAAAGATTGGGGCTTGTTAGAGAGGCGGCTGAACAAGTCAATAAACCGATCGCTATGATTGCCGATACCCGGGGGCCTGAGATGCGCCTGGGTATTTTTGAACATGATAAAATTACGTTGCAGGAGGGCGAATCTTTTTGTCTGACAACGAAGGAGCAGATCGGTAATGAACAGATTGCTTCAGTTAATTATTCAGGTTTACCTGACGAATTAAAAGTAGGCGATGCTATTTTATTGGCTGATGGATTACTTTCTTTAGAGGTAGAACGCATCAACGGAACTGAAATCTATACGAAAGTAGTGCATGGTGGACAGCTGGGCTCACGTAAAAGAGTCGCCTGTCCGGGTGTGGAATTAAAACTGCCTTTTTTGTCTGAGCAGGATATAAAAGATATTACTTTTGCAATAGAACATGATATGGATTATATTGCAGCGTCTTTTGTACAAAAGGCAGAGGATGTTCTTGCGATTCGTAAGGTTTTAGAAGCCGCAGGATCGGGGATGGGGATTATTTCCAAAATTGAGAATCAGGCAGGTTTTACGCATATTGATGAAATCATAGAAGTTTCTGATGGCGTGATGGTTGCGCGTGGTGATTTGGGAGTAGAGATTCCCGCTGAATATGTTCCTTTGGTGCAGAAAGAAATTATCAGGCGCTGTAATAAGGCTGGTAAGCCTGTGATTACAGCTACGCAGATGCTGGAAAGCATGGTCAACAGTTATCGTGCAACCCGTGCAGAGGCCAGTGACATCGCTAATGCTATTTTTGATGGAACTGATGTTATTATGCTGAGCGGTGAAACTGCTTCAGGTTCGTATCCGCTGGAAGCAGTTCAGACGATGGCCAAGATAGCATTGCGAACAGAAGAGGCATTGGATTATGCCGCTATTTTTAAAGGAAAAGGTATTAGTGATAAAATACATTCTACTGAGGCTATAAGTCATGCTACAGTGCAGATTGCACAGGAACTGGATGCAGACGCTATTGTTACGGTTACTGAATCTGGTTTTACGGCTCGAATGATTGCTAAATACAGGCCTAAGTGTTATGTTGTAGGCGTTTCACGGATACCTGCAAGGGTAAGGGCGATGCAGTTTTACTGGGGAGTAAGGCCGCTTTTGGGGCCTTCCAGTGATAATACTGATGAAATGATTGAGATATCATTGAAATGTGCACGTGAACACGGTTATGTCAAAGACGGTGACTCGGTTGTCATTACAGCTGGAGTTCCTGTCGGTAAACCAGGTTCAACGAATTTGATTAAGGTGGTTAATGTGGGAAATAAATTAGTAAGCGGTGTTGGTATAGGTAAACGTTCGGTTACAGGTAAAATATGCACTGCTGTTACATTGACAGATTTTAAAGAAAAGTTTAAACCTGGTGATGTTTTAGTAGTTGGAGTATTGCCGGATGAAGCGGCAGCTTATGCGTCTAAAGCAGCTGCTATTATTGCAGAAGAGGGTGGACTGACATCTTCAGTGGCCATCATAGCAATTAATTGTAGTATTCCTGTAGTTGTTGGCGCTGAAAATGCGCTTAACCTGCTTAAAGACGATATGGAAGTAACTGTGGATACTGTAAGCGGTATCGTTTATGAAGGTGCTATCAATATTTAATAGAGGATAGAGGTAGAGATGGCTGAAGAATCAACCAGGATAGTTCATGGTCCTACGTTTAAAAATCTTTTAGATAATGTAACTAAGCTGGAAAAACAGACACAGAAAAAAGACCTGTCCTCAGATGAGAAAAGTGTTCTGGCACAGGATCTGCTCAGTTGTCTTCTGGATGCGTTAGATATGCAGTCTGAGGCGGTTATGTCGCAAAGCGTCAAGGAACAGATGTCATTGACGATTGAGCGAATAGTACGCCGTTTTAAGCTTTTGGCAGAACAGGGAATAGCCTGCGAAGCCTGTTTGGAGAAATTAAAGAATTCCTGCATCTATTTCATGCGTGCTAAACATGAAATTTTAGCAAAAGAGATAGTAGCTGTTTTTCAGCCTGTTTTAGTGACAAATTCGCATCTGCGTGCAGAAGGCATACGTAAATTGGGTATGCTTGGCTGCCTGGCAATGAAAGATGGACTGCCGGAGGTAACGATACAGTGTGCGAATATAGTGGTTATTGTAAGCAATGAATTAACAGAAACAGATGCTGATTTGGAACAGGAATTGCTGCAGATGCTGCAGGATATGGCAGTTATGGCTGCTAGAATGCGTGATGAAGCCAGATTTTCTGCTATTGTATCCAAAGCTGTTGTACGTTACAGTGCAGAGAGTACTGTCTATGCCGGTTCTAAAATGGTAGAATTTTTGCTGACGCTATTTTTTACGGCTTCGGACAGACGTTATGTTAATGCATTACCAATGCTGCGTTGGATGAGTTTGTTATTGACCAATAATAAATCATTAACTGCAGGAGAATTACAGTATTTTGTGCGTGAATGGACACAGCTGATTGCACAGATTGCCCGGAGAAAATGGGAAAATGAGACCAGGCAGTTAATGGACGGATTATTTGTTTTTCTGGTGCGTGAAAAAGATTTTGCCTTAACGCGTAGTACGCTGATGAATATTGCCTTACATTTTCAAATGTATGCAGGCTGGGATGGTTTTGCTAACGCGTTTAAATTATATGCTCCGTGGCAGAATTTTATGCTGGTTTTACTTGATCAGGCTGTTTCCAGCAGGCGCAGTCAGCAGCAACGGGAACAAATAGGCAGTTTGGTGCTGCGTACTCAGCGGGATTTGATAACTGCTGTGGCGAGACTGACTATGCAGGAAGAAATGACTGTATACGGAGAGTGGCTGCAGTTTGGTTTATCTGCTGCTAAAAGTGAAAAAAATAAGATCAGAGTACGCAGACTGGTACAGTTAACAGTGGGCTATTGGGCTTCTCAGCAGCCGCGTACAAGCAGAGAACAGCTTAAACATTTACTATATGTCTTTGAACCAGATTTGGTAAAGGGAAAATATCTGGAGCTGTTGGAGAAAGTAAGATAGCTTAAATATCTGAATTGGTAAAAATAATAGTTAATAAAAAAGACGTTTTTCCTTGGAAAGACGTCTTTTTTATTTTCTCGTTCACTATTTTTTCACAAATATCATTAGAATGAGAGGGAGTATAGTGGAAGAATAAAGAATACCTGAAAATAATGGAGGTGTAACAATGCAGTTGTACCGCTGGCGAGCACGCAGTATGGCAGGAAAACTTTACCAGGGAAGTTATTTAGCTGACAGTAAACAGGAAGTAGCAGCATTTTTACACGAAAATTATGATTATATTACTGGGATAGAAGAAGTACAAAGTTTCACTGTTAAAATAAGCCGTTTGTTTAATAGTGGTAAAGTTAATGACAAAGAACGCAGCCGTTTTTTTCAGCAATTGGCAGCCATGATTGGCAGCGGTATTCCGTTGTGCAGAGCATTGGAACTTTTAAAAACACGCTGCCCGGTTTCTTTAACAAATGTCTGCTGTTTATTGATTGCTGATTTACAAGCTGGAAAAGCGTTGTCTGCTGCGATGAAAAAACACGTACATATTTTTAGACCTGTTACTGTGTCAGTAATTGAGGCAGGAGAACAAGGGGGCATCTTACAGGAGATGTTGTCTGAACTGGCTGTTTATTTTGGGCAGAAGGAAGAAATAAACAGATTTTTAAAGAATATCTGCTTATATCCATGTTTGGTATTATCATTAGCTATAGTAACTGGTTGCTTATTTGTAGTTAAATTACTACCATTGTTTGCCGACTTATATCAGTCTTTTGACCTTGTTCCAACGTTGCCTTTACAGGTAATGATGTTTGTACGTGAAATTGCTGTTAAATATTGGCAGGCAGCAGCGTCTTTAAGTTTATTTATTTTATATTATTTATGGCAGCGAAGGTATAGTCTGCTGAAATGGTGCTTCTGCCTGCCTCTTATCGCAGGTTATCGACAGACGTTTTTGGAAATACGATTTTGCAAAATACTGTCGTTGCTTCTTAATAGTGGAATTTCGTTGCCGGTGTCGATAAAAACTGCTGCTGCTGGAAGTGCGGATAAAAAAATGACTGCAAAAGCAATGCTTTTTTCAGAAGCGATAGTTCGCGGCAGCGATATTACCAAGGCAGCAGCATTAGCTTCTCCGCTTTTTAGTTCACTGACCATAGAATTTTTAATCGTCGGAGAAAGTTCAGGGGCTTTAGCAACGATGCTTAAGGAAGCAGCATTATTACTGGAGCAGGATTTTACCGCAAGTTTAAAAAATTTTAAAGTTTTATTGGAACCTGTACTTTTAATTATTATATCGTTAGTGATTGGTGCTATGATTTTTACAGTAGCGTCACCTTTACTGACTTTTTTAACGGAAATACCTGAATACGAATGATGGAAGTGTTATGATGAATTTTTATAAAAATTTATGTGGAAGAAAAGGTTTCACTTTGATTGAACTGGTGGCTGTAACGGCTATGTTGGGTGTGTTGGCTGGAATGCTTCTGCCGTCTATTGATTCAGCTAATAAAAAAGCTAAAAATGCCAAACTGAAAAATGATCTTTTAACAGTGGACAGTGCGATTCAGTTATATAAAATGGAAAAGGGTAAATGCCCAGAAAAATTAGAAGATTTGGTGAGTGAATACATTGCCAGAAATAAAGGTTTTCAAGATGCTACTAATACTGTTTTTTCTTATGCCATTGCTGATAATGGACTGAATTACATCCTTAAAGGTAATGATGCCGAAGGAAAAGAAGTTGTTTCAGATGGCAGTAAGCAGTCGTAATAATTCTGGATTTACACTTGTTGAAATACTGCTTTATATCAGCTTTTATGGCTTAGTTATGGCATTATTGATTCCTTGTGCAGAGGGTATTATTAAAGTAGACAACCGTTTGGAGATGGAAGGGTTTTGTCAGCGACTGGCGGCGGAAGTAACTGCGTTGCAGCAGGCAGCTCTTTGGGGAGCGGGCTTACAGAATAAGTTGACTGTTGATTTAGACCAACAGTGTTATTATGTTTATCGCGAAGGTAAAATTGTAAAAAAAGTAAGGCTTCAGGAAATCGGGCAGGGAAGTCTGTATTTTTACAGTCCTAATACTTCAATAATACGCTTTTCTGCAGAAGGTGCACCGCAGGTTTATTTTTCGGTTTTAATAAAAAATAGACGGCAGCCACAGCTGGTAAAAAAGTTTGAAGTACAGCCTGTAACTGGAAGGGTCGTTGTAAGTGAAATTAAATAAGCAGGGATTTATGTTGATTGAGGTGATGCTGGTTTTACTGCTTGTCAGTATTACCTGCTGTTCATTATTGACAGGTTATAAGGCTTGCGTTTTAGCAATGCAGCAATATAATCGGCTGGAACTGGCATTTGAATTGTTGGAAGTAAGGAACGTGGAGGCGGCAGATGCTTTAGCGGCAGAGCAGGGGCTGTTTATTGAACGTAAGGAATTTATTGATAACTTGCAAATTAAACAGGAAATAATTACAGTCAGAGAATGCAGAAATCAAAAGGTGCTTGTTAATAAGGTGCGTTATGCATTGTCGGAATAAAGGATTTTTATTAGTCGAATTAAATTTGGCTTTAATATTTATTATAACGACGAGCCTGCTGTTTGCAGGCGGGGTGCGACAGCTGCTGCAGGGCTGGCAGCGTATACAGTCTGACATTATGCTGCGGCGGGCTGCAAATTACAGTTTCTCATTACCTGAGAGAGAATTGTTTTTACATGCAGCAACAGTAACAATCAGTAATACAGGGTATAAAGGCAGCAGTAAAATAATTTGTCAGGATGTTTTTGGCAGTCGTCAGATAACATTTTATCTGAGTGGTAATATTTTATATCGTCAAACTAAAAGTAATTCTTTGAAAGGCGTTAATGTTTTGTCTTTAGCATCTGTAAAGATCGAAGAGTTTCGGGCAGAACGTTTGAATTACAGAGAATTGATGCTGACCATAAAAATCCAGGATACTAAAAGCGGAAGAAGGATAACCAGCAGTAAGGTACTGCTTTTAGGTAATGGAGTCATTGAAGGATGAAAATAAACAGATATAGCAGAGGCAGTGTAAGCATTGTTGTATTGTTGGCATGTGTTGTGTTGAGCGGAGCTGTTCAGGCATTATATTATTCGTTGCGCGAAGAAATTGAGGCTGAAAGCAAAATTGTTTTACATAATCAGCTGCAGGCTGCAACTGGTGATGTTATGAGTTGTGTGCTGAGAAAAGAGCAGAGTAGTAATCTGACAGGAAGCTTTAGGCTTGAAGAGCAAATGTTATATCCTGGTCAAAAAGTAATGCAGACAGAAGTTGTTTTAGAAAGAGCTGAAAGTCTGCCAGGGCGTAAAGTGAGTGTTATTTCAATAGCAGATGATATGCAAATAAGATTGGCAGAGGTTTGTTTACAGCCGCCGTTAGGACGCGGACAGGAGTTTTACGAAAATACTTTAACTGCTGGTCGTAAGATAAATGGTGATTTCAATAAGTATAATGATTTAATCTGTGTTGGTGAAGCAGGTGATATTTTAGAGACATTGGACATAGGCGCTTATAAAAAATGGAGCCACTATAGTTTTTTGACCGATGACGAATATCGCCAGTTGGGGTTTGGTAAGGGAATTTATTATAGTGATGATTTATATGGGGCAAGGTTACCTTGTATAGTGGAAGCATTAAAGGGGGATGCTTTCCTGATTTCCGAAAAGAATATTACTATAGAAAACAATTTACATTTGTTGGGAAGAGTAACGATAGTAGTTGGTGATAATCTGATTATTGGTGATAATGTGCAAATGGAACGGGCGTTACTGATAGTGAAAAATAATTTAAGGATTGGTACTAATTGCAGAATAAAAGGGATTGTAGCAGCTGGAGGTGAAATAACTATTGGTGTTAATTTTTCACTGCAGCGTCGTGAGGATGTTTTGGAACCTTATTTTGCAGCGATGTATTTAGAATGAATATAAAAATAACCTTGCCATAGGCAAGGTTATTTTTATATTTAATTATATCTAAATTATTTTAATTCAATACTTTCACCTGGTGCTACAATTAAAACTTTAGATTTAGTGCTTTTTTCGACAGCTTCTTTAAATTTAACTGGATCCTGAGCAATCAAAGGCCATGTATTATAATGGATTGGAATTACATATTCAGCTTGTAAAAATTCGGCTGCAATAGCTGCGTCTTTTGGTCCCATTGTGAAATTATCACCAATGGGGAGAACTGCGTAATTAAAGGCATCCAATCGTTGTAAAAGCTGCATATCGCCAAATAAAGCGGTATCGCCGGCAAAATAAAGTTTAGTACCATAGAAATCGACAATAAAACCGCAGGCATGTCCACCAGGAATGCCGCTGCCATGGAATGCTAAAGTAAGGCGCACTTTACCAAAAGGAAATTCGTGCGTCCCACCCAAATGCATAGCATGGTTTTCCACGCCGGCTTCACTAACAACTCCGCAAACCTCAGCCGTGGAAATAATTGTTGCATTGCACGCTTTAGCAAGCTCTATTGCACTGCCAAGATGGTCGAAATGGCCATGAGAAACAAAAATATATTCAACTTTAAGATCATTGATATCCTGGGTGCTGCCATCGAGATAAGGATCAAAAATAATAGTATGTCCTTCATGTGTCAGAGTGAAACAAGCATGATTGATGAACTTAAAAGTAGTGGGCATAATTTATCAACTCCTTAAAAAATTCTTTATTTATATTATAACATAGAAGATGCGTATTTTTTGTGAAGAAGCTGAATAAAACTTTACAGTATCAGTAGAAATGGGGTAAAATTTAACTATCAATATATAATAAGCAGGAGAAGTGACGTGAACTTAAAAAAACAACAATTAATAGCTATTTCTTTGGCTTTTTGCTGTGCTGCGGTGATGCCGCTTCAGGCAGAAGCGAGGAAGAAAGAGAATAAAACCAATGAAACTCAGCCTGTAGTATCATCTGTACCGCAACCACGCAGTCAGAAGCAGGTATTGATACAGAATACCCCGACCGAATCGCGGCGTATTACAACGCCTAATCAATCTAAGGTACAGGTGCGTACTATTGCGGCAGCGCCGCAGTTGACTGCGAAAGAAGCTAAAAAGGCGGCTAAAGAGAAAGAAAAAGAAGCGAAAAAGAAGTCTAAAGAAAAAAATAAAACTAAGCAGCAAAAAAACGAGACTCCAATAATCAACAGAAATAATGATAAAGCAGGCAGTTCTGCCACCGCTCAAGGAACTTTGCCTAAGACGGTTGTAAGTCCTGCCTTGCCGGTCGGTTATCAGGAAATTGGTATTTTTGGAGAAGCGGTCGCCAGTAAATCTCAGGCTGTGGCTTTGCTAAAACAAAATAATCCGGATTTAAAATTGACCTGCAGTGCAGAAGAAATTGTTGATTTATACTGGCAGGAAGCCAGTCGCGAAGGAGTGCGCCAAGATCTTGCTTTTGCCCAGGCTCTTGTAGAAACAGGTTTTTTCCGTTTTGGCGGCGATGTGAAGCCGGAACAGAATAATTTCTGTGGACTTGGTACTACAGGCGGCGGTGTAAAAGGGGCACATTTTAAGACTCCTGAAATTGGTGTACGTGCACATATTCAGCATTTATTAGCCTATACTACGCAGAAGCATCCTTCGACGAAGATCGTTGATCCGCGTTATGATTTGGCTCATGCTATCAGATTAGAGCGTGGATTGTGTGATACCTGGTATAAGTTGAACGGTACCTGGGCCATGAGCCCTAATTATAGTGAAAAAATTATGGGAGTATGGCAGAGAATGCTGGGAATAGAAGCTGTAGAAACAAAATCTGAAAAATATAAAAATGAGCATGATAAAAAAGATAACAAGGTGAAAGAGGAAGTAAATACGACAGAAGATCAGCATAAAATGCGTGAACTTGTTGATGAACTGTTGAAGAAAAATAAATAATGTAAGTGCACAGTCAGGTGACTGTGCATTTTGCGTTTCTAAAATTTGAAGAGGTGAACATTTTATGCATATCGTTTTAGTAGAACCAGAAATTCCGGGTAATACGGGAAATATTGCACGTTTATGTGCAGCGACAGGTTGTCATTTGCATTTAGTGCGGCCGTTAGGATTTTCGGTCGAAGATAAATATTTAAAACGTGCTGGATTGGATTATTGGGACCTGGTAGATGTGCACTACTATGACAGCGTTTATGAAGTGCTGGAAAAGTATAAGGATAATGCTAAGTTTTTGCTGACAACAAAAGCACATAAGCGGTATACTGAAGTATGCTACGAAAAGGATAGCCTGTTGATTTTTGGTAAGGAAACGGCAGGATTACCTGAGAAACTGCGTATGGAATACGAAGACTGCTGTGTGCGTATCCCGATGATTGCTGAAGCAAGATCGCTTAACTTATCAAATTCAGTTGCTATCGTTGCTTATGAAGCTTTGCGGCAGCAGGATGATTTTGCCGGCTTGACAGTTTAATTATTTTGGAGGTGGGCTATGTTTGTTTTAAAAGAGTTTGAATTTGATGCGGCTCATTATTTACCAGAATATAATGGTAAATGCGAAAGACTGCATGGGCATACTTATAAATTAGTCGTGAAAGTAGAAGGAACTCCTGATAAGGAAGGCATGGTAATCGACTTTATCCGTCTTAAGAATATTGTCAAGGAAGAGGTTTTAAGTAAATTGGATCATGCCTGTCTTAATGATATTTTAAAGCAGCCTTCAGCAGAAAATATTTCTGTTTGGGTGTGGCAACGTTTACAAAAAATGCTGCAGGGGCCCAACTATAAGCTTTATGAAGTTGAAGTCTGGGAAACTAAAACCAGCGGCTGTATTTACCGAGGTGATCTATAATGAAGGATGTACAGGGTGAATTAGATCGTCGTAATATACCGTTGAAGCATGTTGGCATCAAAAATCTGCGCTGGCCGATAGCATTGAAAGATAAAGAAAAGGGAACGCAGAACACGGTCGCTACAGTAAGCCTGGCGGTTGATCTTCCTCATGATCTGCGCGGAACGCATATGAGTCGTTTTGTAGAGTGCCTGCAAACGCTAGGACCAGTGACCTTAGGTTCTTTAGAAAATATTCTTGACCATTTGAAGGACCGGCTGCAGGCAGAAAAGGCTTTTCTGCAATTAAATTTTCCATATTTTATTTATAAAACGGCTCCTGTCAGTGGGCAGAGAGCACCTCTGGATATCGATTGTGTTTATACGGCTGAAAAGGATGAGCAGTTTTCATTGCGCATTTCTGCGGAGATTCCTATTCAAACCTTGTGCCCATGCTCGAAAGAGATCAGCGCTTATGGCGCTCATAACCAAAGAGCTTTGGCTAAATTGGAAATTAGATCTGCTGAAATGGTTTGGCTTGAAGAACTGGCTGCTATTGCTGATGCAGGAGCAAGCGCGCCTGTTTACGGTCTTTTGAAACGTCCTGATGAAAAGTTTGTAACTGAGCAGGCCTATGATAATCCGCGTTTTGTTGAAGACGCGGTCCGCGAAATTGCTTTGCGTCTGGAAGCCGATAAACGCATAATATGGTATAAAGCAACTGTGGAAAGCATTGAAAGTATCCATAATCATAACGCTTTTGCTTGTGTCGAAAAGGGTTGGAAGGACGTGGGGATATGATTCTGAAGCTGGAACCGCAAACACTGGCCAATGAATTCAGTCAATTGGGTATTCATCCTGCCAGTGAAGCGATTTTTTTGCATAAAAGTGAAATTGTTCCCTTAAAAATTTTGGATATCCGTACTCCTGCTGCCAATATTATTAAACAGGAAATGCTGGCTTGTGGTGGAGATTGTGCAATTCCAGCCGGGTGTGTAGTTTGTGCTGAAGAACGGGTAGATGTAATTCTTCTGGGAACATATAAACATTATGCTAGGCTGCTGGAAAAATTAACGCAGATGCCTTATTTTGGTATGGCAGGAATAAAAAGTGAATTGATGGCTATATTAGATGCGCCGATTCCTCAAACTATTTTATCTGACGGCAGGACACTGAATTATGATAAAATGTTGGTGATGGGTATTTTAAATATTACACCAGACTCGTTTTACGCAGGTTCGCGTGTGCCGCAGTTGGAACAGGTAGTGGAAAAGGCAGGAGAAATGCTTAGACAAGGGGCGGCTGTTTTAGACATTGGCGGGGAATCTACCCGTCCTGGCAGTGATGCCGTAACTGCAGACGAGGAACAAAAGCGCATTGTTCCTGTTATCAAGGCATTGAAAGAGCGTTATCCGGCTTGTGTTATTTCTATCGATACTTATCGTGCCTCGACGGCAGAGGCGGCTTTAGCAGCCGGCGCAGATATCATTAACGATGTTACTGCGATGGAAGGTGATGCTGCTATGTCTGACTTAGTTGTCGGCAGTAAAGTACCGATTATTTTAATGCACATGCGAGGCACGCCTAAAAATATGCAGCAAAACTGCGAGTATAAAAATGTAGTAACAGAGGTTGCAGCTTATTTGCTGCAACGGGCTAAAATCCTGGAAAACCGTGGCGTGGCAAAAGAAAAAATAATTTTTGATCCCGGCATTGGTTTTGCTAAAAATATTGAACAAAATCTGCAATTGATGCAGGGGCTGAAATCACTGACAGGTTTAGGCTATCCTGTATTGCTTGCTGCTTCACGCAAAAGTACTATTGGAAGTGTACTCGGCGGAATTCCAGCAGAAGAACGCCTGGAAGGTACGATTGCTGCCAGTTGTCAGGCTGTGTATGCAGGAGCTCAAATGGTACGAGTGCATGATGTACAGGAAAATCTGCGGGCTATAAGGATGCTGGAGGCAATTTTATGTCCATCGCATATATAGCTTTAGGCAGTAATTTAGGTGATAAGGAAGCTAATCTCAGACAGGCTTTAAAAATGCTGTTGGTCAAAGGACTGCAAATAAGGTCTGTATCAAGCTTTTTTAAAACTGAACCTTATGGTGTGACAGATCAACCTGAATTTATTAACGCTGTTGCTTGTGTGAAAACTGATTTAGCACCAGAAAAGTTGCTGAAGCTGCTTTTGGATACTGAACTGGAAATGGGTCGGGTGCGATTACGGCATTGGGGTGAAAGAAATATAGATTTAGATTTACTTTTGTATGATGATCTGATCTATTATAGTGAAAAACTGGTACTGCCGCATCCTGATATGCAAAACAGACTTTTTGTACTGCAGCCGCTGTCAGAAATTGCTGCAGATAAAATACACCCTGTTTATAAAAAAAGTATTCAGAACCTTCTAAAATCTTTGACAGACGGAGATGAATGAGATGAATTGCTGCGCTAATTTAAGTAACCTGGTGATCTACCGAGCTCTGTTATCCGACCCGATCGTAAATGCTCTGCGCAGGCCTAAAGAATTTTTTGCGCCGGAACTGGAAGGTTTGCTGCTGGTTGCTGCTGAAGAAAAAGGCCTGACAGGGATTATTCCTTTGGAGTATTTGCTGTCGGCAATCGTGCATGAGCAGAATGTGTTTTCTGCTGTTGCCGAAAAAAATGACGGTAAAATTGGTGAAGGACTGGCAAGAGCTGCAGCGCATGATATTGTAATTATGCGCGAGTTCGTCGATGACGTTTTTAATCGTTATAAAAACCATCCACTGCTGGGAAACTATACGCCGACAGTGTTCAGGCCTTTGCCGGGACGCAGTAAGCTGGAAAAAATTTTACTGCATGCTGAAGGTGATGCAAACGGGCGGCAAGCTGTAGAAATTTTATGCAGTTATTATAATGACTATGGTTATGGCGCAATGCTGGACAACGGTGCCTTTGCCTGGAATGGCGAACTGGAATGCCTGTCTGGTACTAAAAACTATTCTGATATGACTTTTGATAAGCTGTATGGTTATGATTATCAGAAAGAAGAATTGATACGCAATACGGAAGCTTTTTTAGAGGGAAAGCCTGCTAATAATGTATTGCTTTTTGGCGATCGTGGTACTGGCAAATCATCATCTATCAAAGCTCTCGGCAATGCATTTTTTGAAAAAGGTCTGCGGATGGTTGAAGTAAAACGCCATGACTTTGCCGGATTGCCAAAGGTGATGCAGGAATTGAGCCGTTGGGGCAAAAAATTTATCGTTGTTTTAGATGATTTGTCTTTTGAAGAATTTGAAGTGGAATACAAAGCGTTAAAATCCATTTTAGATGGTGGGCTTGAAGTAAAACCTGATAATGTGTTGTTCTATGCTACTTCCAATCGCCGTAATATTATCAAGGAAGTGTGGCAGGATCAGAATATGAGCGAGCTGCATAGCCGCGACAGTATTAACGAAAAAATTTCTCTGGCTGACCGTTTCGGTATAAAATTATTTTTTGATTCGATGGATCAGGAGCAGTATTTCCGTTTGTTGGAAAATAAAGCTGAAGCCGAAGGGCTGGATATTCCAAAAGAAGATCTGCGTGCTGCTGCGGTAAAGTGGGAAATGAGTCACACCGGGCGCAACGGCAGGATTGCGCGACAGTTGTTAGACTATCTGCACGGCAGATCTTAGGGGTATATAAAAATGATTGAACTCAGTAAAGATAAGATTATTGAACGTTTTCGAAGCTACGTCGCTTTGGATACGGCTTCTGATGATAAATCAGAAACTTCGCCCAGTACGGCAAAGCAGTTAAAGCTGGCAAAACTACTGAAGTCTGAACTTTCAGGTTTGGGTTTGGATGACGTAGCACTTACAGAATATGGTTACGTACTGGCTGCATTGCCGGCTAATACGAATGAAAAACTGCCTGTTATCGGGTTGCTTGCTCATATGGATACCAGTAATGAAGCATCGGGAGCGAATATCAAAATGCAGGTGCATTCTGCCTATGACGGCAGTGAGCTGGACCTTGGCAAAGGGGTTAAATTGAGCCCGAAGGACTTTCCAGAATTAAAAAATTATCTGGGACAGGAAATTATAACCTCGGACGGTACGACTTTGCTGGGAGCCGACGACAAGGCTGGAGTATGCGCTATTGTTTCAGCCTGTGAGTATTTACTCGCACATCCGGAAATCAAGCATGGCAAGATACTTTTGGCGTTTACCCCTGACGAAGAAATAGGACGGGGAACGGAGCATTTTCCTCTGACAGATTTTAGTGCTGATTTTGCCTACACAGTTGACGGCGGCGCTGTTGGTGAATTGAATTATGAAACCTTTAATGCCTGCAATGTCACGGTGACATTTTATGGAGTTTCGGTACATCCTGGTTCTGCTAAAAATAAGATGCGCAACGCTGTGACGATGGCAGCCAAGTGGCAGATGCTGCTGCCTGCCGGCGAGCGTCCTGAATATACTGAGCTGTATGAAGGGTTTTATCACAGTCTGCGTATCAATGGCGGTACGGATAAAGTTGAGCTGGAAATGATTTTGCGCGATCATGACAGGAAGAAGCTGGAAGATCGTAAAAAACTGCTGCTGCATATGGTGGATTGTCTGAATGCTGAATACGGCGCGGGCAGCGTTGTTTGTAAAATGGAAGATGTCTATTGTAATATGAAGGAATATATTATGCCTGTTTATGAAATAATTGAACGGGCTGAAAATGCAATGCGTGCAGCTGGAATCGAGCCGCATCTAGTACCTGTACGAGGTGGTACTGACGGTGCAAGGCTTGCAGAAATGGGGCTGCCATGTCCCAATATCTTTACCGGCGGGCATAATTTCCACGGGCGTTTTGAATATTTGCCGGTGCCTTCCCTGCTAAAATGTGTGGAAGTGCTGGTTAAACTGGTGCAAAAGTAGGCGGAATGATGGGCGAAGAGAAATAAAACAGAAAAACTGACAGTTGCAGCTTTGCTGAGGCAGTATTTGCCGTTACGGCGCTGGTCTTTAAAGGTTTTGTTATTATACCTATACCATCAATAACGGAATTAAGGCCTGTTAATGCATTTCCTTTGATTTTTGGTCTGTTGTTTGGCAACTAGGAGCTGTTGCCTCGGCTTTCTGTATTCTTTTTCTTCAACTATTCCAATGAAATCGGTCAGTTGGCGATTTTGATACCCATGAGTATTTTAGCAGTAGCGATGCTGCTGAGTATGGCAAAATAATAAAACTCCCGTCTTGAATAAAGACGGGAGTTTTATTATTTATTTACGCTTCATATTTTGCAGCAGGGCTTTATCTGCATCGCTGACACGGAAGGATTCACGACATTTCTGAAGGGCTTTGTTGTAAGTAAAGTCATCAAGTTCATTATTTTGAAAAAGTTCCATTGTTTTAGCTCGCTGCTTGACAAAGCACAGCGATAAAGCCCAAGCTACGGCCATTTTTACGTAATAACCTTCGTGTCGTACATTGTTCAGTTCTTTCAGTGTATTGTCGATATATGTGTCATCATTGTAATAATTCATCAGCATTACAACAGCAAACCGCAGTTCATATTCTCTGGGAGAAGCAAGATATTGCTGCAGAAATTCGCGGCCCTGAGCCTGATTTTTTTTGAAAACTTTCAAACCGCCGCAGGTAACATCACAAACAGCCCAATTGTCGATGCGGGGAACAAAAATATTGAGATTTTCCAGCAGTTCAGTAAAATCAATTTTCAGTAAACCTAAAATCATACCGCATAAGGTTGCTTCTTCACTGTAGACAAAAGGTTCGTATAAGGCTTTCTGCAGATAAGTAGGGTAATCTCCATCCCGGAGGATTTCATTTGCCAGTTTTCTCAATACAGGGATACGGATGCCGATGATGTTATCGATACCGGGACAAAGGGCACTGTGAAATTTCTGATATTTGGTGTCCTGCAGGCTCAGCAGGTGCTCTCGCAATGCTTGCATGGTCAAACTTTTCCTTTCAGCAGGCTTGATATGTTATAATTATAACGTATTTTTAAAAGCTTTGTAAATCTAGGAGGATCTATGCTCAATATTGGTTGTCATTTATCGTCGGCAAAAGGCTATTTGCATATGGGAAAGGAAGCACTGGCTCTTGGTGCCAACACCTTTCAGTTTTTTACACGTAATCCACGCGGAGGCAGAGCCAAAGCGATCGATACAGAGGATATCAGGGCTTTACTGGCGCTGATGCGGGAGAATTCTTTTGCGCCGCTCCTGGCACATGCGCCTTATACACTCAATGCCTGTTCGGCAGATTCTAAAATAAGGGATTTTGCACGGATGGTAATGACTGAGGATTTGCAGTTGCTGGAGCTGCTGCCTGGTACAAGATATAATTTCCATCCTGGCAGTCATGTAAAACAGGGAGCAGAGCAGGGAATAATCATGATAGCAGAATTGCTGAATGAAATCCTGCGTCCTCAGCAGCAGACAATGGTGCTGCTGGAGACTATGGCTGGTAAAGGCAGTGAAGTTGGGCGAAACTTTACGGAACTGCGTTCGATTATCGACAGAGTGGAGCTGCAGGGAAAACTGGGGGTATGTCTGGATACCTGTCATGTTTTTGACGGCGGCTATGATATAGTTAATGATTTGGAAAGTGTTTTGGAGGAATTTGATAAAATTATTGGTTTGAAACGTCTTTTAGCTGTTCATATCAATGACAGCCTGAATATTTTGGGCAGCCATAAGGACCGGCATGCAAAAATAGGTCAGGGGAACATTGGATTGGAAGCGCTCAGCGCTGTCACTAATCATCCTCAGCTGAAAGACTTACCCTTTTATTTAGAAACGCCGAATGAATTGCCTGGGTATAAAGCTGAGATAGCTTTATTGAGATCATTGTACAAGTGGTAATAAAAAAACAGTCTGACGTTTCAACGTCAGACTGTTTTTTATTAAGAAGATCATTTTGCAGCAGCAACAGCCTTGTTGATGTCGGCAATAAGCGCTTCAACATCAATGCCGTGAGCGCCTGCTCCCTGGCCGATGGTTTCGTAATGAGCTGCCATGCAGCCAACACAGCCCAGACCATATTTAGCAAACACTTCCAAAATTTCAGGATGTTGTTGAACAGCATCGATGATGCCGGTATCTTTAGTAATGATATCCATGGATAAACCTCCTTTAACAGGTACTTTGATTTGTCAGAGAGACTTGTCTGTGTTAAAATTACAACAGATGCCTGTATGACTTCATGTATGGATATATTATAGCACAGAAAGTATAAAAATAAAGCTGTTAGTTGTGGCAGAATTGCAAAAGAAATGTGAGGGATGGATGATGGAAATGGAAGAGCATGCAGAAGAATATGAAACAAGTTTGAAAAGAGTACAGGAAAGCCTGCAGGCTTATCCGGAACTGGAAATAAAAATATTGCCGGGATCAACACATACTGCGGAATTGGCGGCTCAGGCTTTGGGCACAACGCCGGGACAGATAGCCAAAACCTTGTGTTTTTTAGCTGATGGCAAGCCGATTTTGATTGTTGCCTGCGGCGATAAGAAAATAGACACAAAAAAATGGGGCCGTGCCATCGAAGCGAAAAAAATCAAAATGGCAGATGCGGAAACTGTAATGCAAATCACAGGTTTTGCGCCCGGAGGAGTATGTCCGTTTGCCTTGCGTCAGCAGGTTTCAGTTTATCTGGATAATAGTTTGAAAGAGTATGACATTACTTTTATTGCTGCAGGGACACCTCATTCAGCTTTGCCGATCAGTGCTGAAATGCTGGAAAAGGTAACTGGAGGTAGTTGGGTAGATGCAACTAAATAATAGCTGATTATTTTGGCAGAAGGTGAAAAAGTTCGCTTTTCTGCCATTTTATTTAAACTGTAAAATGAAGAAACTGTATAGATTTGTGGTATAATTTAGTTGTTGAAAATTTAATTTAGGAGAATTTTATGAGCGTTGATAATAAATTTTTAGTGCGTGATAAAATAACTTTGAAAGTAACAGGATTAGGAAGCAGCGGTGAAGGTGTGGGCAAGACTGATGGATTTACGGTCTTTGCTCATGGCGCCTTAGCAGATGAGACAGTAGAAGTAGAGCTGGAACAGGTGAAGAAAAATTATGCGTCAGGGAAAGTAACGGCAATTCAGGAAGCATCACCTGAGCGGGTAGAACCATTATGTCCTGTTTATGAAGCCTGCGGCGGTTGTCAGCTGCAGCATTTAAACTATACGGGGCAATTAAAGGCTAAAGAACAGCAGGTTCGCGATGCGCTTTTTCGGATCGGGCATTTACAGGAAGTCAAAGTTCTGCCGATCATCGGTGAAGAAGATCCATGGCATTATCGTAACAAAATGCAGTTCCCGGTTGCATTTGAAAATGGAATTTTGGAAATCGGATGTTATGCTGCGGCTACACATAAAGTAGTCGGCGTTGAAAACTGTCTGATCCAGAAGCAGCGTAACAATGACATTATTGCTGTTGTCCGTCAATGGATGCGGCAGTATGAAATCTCTGCTTATGATGAAAAAACAGGTAAGGGCGTAGTCCGCCATGTTATGGGCAGGGTTGGTGTTAACACTGGTGAGGTTATGGCAGTTATCATTACTGCCGGTTACGATATTCCACATGGCAAAGAGCTGGTCAAAATGCTGCGTGATGCTGTTCCGGGCTTGAAAAGTGTAGTGCAGAATATCAACAAAAAACAGACCAATATCGTGATGGGTAATAAAACACGCTTATTATATGGTAAAACGACGATCAAAGACCGTTTGGGAACTTTAAAATTCAATATTTCTGCGCAGTCGTTTTTTCAGGTAAACAGTGTCCAGGCTGAAAAGCTTTATAACAAAGCGATTGAATTTGCGGCTTTGAGCGGTGGTGAAACCGTTGTTGACTGTTACTGCGGAACCGGTACAATTTCTCTGTATTTGGCAAAACATGCCCAAAAAGTTTATGGAATTGAGATTATAGCTTCTGCTATTGAAGATGCAAAACGTAATGCTGAAGATAATCGCTGTGATAATGCAGAATTTATTTTAGGGGATGCTGCTGTTAAAATGCAGGAACTGGTAGAACAGGGTGTGCGTCCCGAAGTTGTGCTGCTTGATCCGCCTCGTGCTGGCTGCGAAGAAAAAGTGCTGGCTGCTATTGCGCAGGTCATGCCACAGCGTATAGTTTATGTTTCCTGTAATCCGGCTTCGCTTGCCCGCGATTTGGCTTATCTGGAACAGAACGGTTATCAGGTTGAAGTTGCCCAGCCGGTAGATATGTTCCCGATGACGCATCATGTTGAGACGGTTGTATTGATGTCAAAGGTCAATAAATAAAAGTGTAAAAGTGCTTGATATAAAGGGAATTCCGTGATTTTGAACTCATATTCAAACTGGGTTCAAGGTCACGGAATTTTTTATTGTAAGAACATATCTAAAAACATGAAAACACAAGCTTGTGTGGACATTATTACTTTAGGGCAACCGAGTTGACGAAATTACTGCCATAAATGTGGCGAGTGGATAGAATTACTGCAAAAATGGGGTTGAGTTGATAAGATGATTTTTTGGTAGGTCGAGTGGACAAGTCTGTTGTGTGTTGTAAATGTAATTACATTTACAATCAGAATAAAACATTGAAAATAAATTGTTAATAGTATTGTAATTGTAATATGTTTATGGTATAATAGAACTTGGATTATTATGCTGATCAAAGGCAAGGAGGGTGCGTGCTTTGGAAAAGAAAAGTAAAGTTCCTATGGAGCATTTTAATATAGGTGAATTTAATAGAGGGCAATCCTCAAAACTTATACGTGGTTTATCGGAAGAAGACAAAACGGCATTTGTTCTTAAAAACGGGAAACCAATAGCAGTGGTTCTATCATATGAAAGATACGAAAGACTTCTTGCTGCAGGCGTAGACATAAATGAGTATTGAGACATGCAAGGAGGAGATTGTGATTAAGCAGAAGAGTGTACTAAGCTTGTTTTCTTCAGCTGGCATTGGCGAGTTGGGAATCAAAGCAGCTGGACTTGAGATTTTACTCAGTAATGAGTTGTTGAGTAATAGATGTGCGTTATACAGTGAGAATTATCCAGAAACTAAATGTCTTTGTGGAGATATTTGGGAACTGCAAAACGAAATTGCTGAAACTTGGCAGGGATTTGATATAGGAGCCCCATTCCTGATATATGCAACCCCTCCATGCCAAGGAATGTCCTTTAATTCGGTTGGAAAGCGACTAAATGAAATACGAAAAGGCAAGGCTCCTAAAGATGATCCGCGAAACAGGCTGATTATTCCTACGATAAATCTTGTTAAAAAACTAAAACCTCAGTGGTTATTATTAGAAAATGTTCAGGGTATGCAAAATACATTGATAGTAACCGAGGATGGTACCTACAAGAATATAATCGATTTTATTAAGGATGAGTTGGCTCCTGAGTATGAAGGAACAGCAGAAATAGTTAATTGTGCGGATTACGGCATACCTCAAACAAGAGTAAGGCTGATAACAATATTTACGCGAAGCGAAAAAGGCAAGCAATACTATAAAGAACATGGTACTTTCATGCCACCCAGGACTCACTCAGAAGTTGAAACACCGGGACTTAAAAAGTGGGTAACATTAAGAGATGCTATAGGTGGTTTCCCACCACTGTCTGCTGAAAAAGGCAAGAATGAGGATGAAAATATTCCTTGGCATATTGTTCCGGTAATGAAAGCGGAAAAATATTGGTGGGTAAAAAATACGCCTGCTAATGAAACTGCATATAATAATCAATGTGTTGAATGTGGGTATGATGAAAACCCGCGACATGGTATGCGTTTTGTAGAGGGACGGCACACATACAAAAATGATACGCCTATATATTGCGAAAAGTGTGGTGCGCTTCTGCCGAGACCTACTATGATTGATAAAATTACAGGAAAGCGAAGAAGAATTAAGGGATTTGATAGTGCATACAGAAGAATGTCTTGGGATTCCCCAGCTCCTACATTAACACAGAATCTTCAGGCAGAAGCATCGGATAAGAAAATTCATCCAACTCAAAACCGAACGCTTTCTGTTTATGAGGGGTTATTCTTACAAACTATAGCTGAGTATTATTATAAATTTAGTGTTAATGGAAAAACCATTACCGCGAACAGTTGCTGTAAGATAATAGGTGAAAGTGTTCCACCTCGTTTGATTGAATTGATTTGCAAGAAAATTTTGAGCATAGAGGAGTGTGATAAGGATGAGTAATAAGGATGACAAAACAAAATCAACTCCTCAGAAAATGGTAAGCCTTTTTGCGGGAATAGGTGGCTTTGAGCTTGGATTTAAAAAAGCTGGTATAGAAACTTCCCTTGTTTGCGAGATAGATCCAATAGCCCAACACGTTTTAAGAACAAATATGACAAACGTAACTATCGTTAATGATATCTGTGAACTTAGTGAACTTCCAGCAGATACAGATGTTTTGTGTGCGGGATTTCCTTGTCAAGATATCAGTACTAGCGGAGTGAAAGTGGGACTTTCAGGAGAACGTTCGTCCCTAGTTAAAGAAGTATTTCGATTATTACAAAAGCAAAAAGTGGAATGGGTAATCTTCGAAAATGTGTCTAATATGATTTATCTTAGGAAAGGTGAAGCAATCAAGACCATTGTGGAAGAACTCGAAAAGCTTGGGTATAATTGGGCATATAGGATGATTGATTCGTTGGCGTTTCTACCACAAAGGAGACGCCGTGTCTTTGTATTGGCGTCCTTGCATCATGATCCTTGTGATGTGTTGTTAAGCGGTAATTCATTACGGGAACAAGGAATAATAACTTCAGACGAGTTTCGGGAGCCATGTGGTTTTTACTGGACTGAAGGTAAATATGCTATAGGATTATATCAGAATGCGATTCCAACATTGAAGATTGGGTCCTCAATTGGAATACCATCTCCACCAGCTATTGCATTTCCAGATGGAACGATAGGCTCTCCTGATATAAGAGATGCTGAGAGATTGCAAGGTTTTTCTGTGGATTGGACAAAGCCAGCCGAGGAAGTTGCTAAACCATCAGGGCGGTGGAAACTTATCGGTAACGCAGTAACGGTTGATGTTGCAGCTTGGATTGCTGGGAAAATAAATAACCCTGAACCCTATGATTCAACAAAAGATAAAGAAATGAACGGGGATCATAAATGGCCAAGAGCTGCATGGGGTAGAAATGGTAAAAGGTATGCCTCATCGGTATCCATGTACCCTGTTGAAAGAGAAGAAGTCTCATTGGTTGAATATTTAAATTATCCTTGTAAAGCTTTATCATATAAAGCAGCAAAGGGATTTGAAAATAGGCTTAATACAGGGACTGTACGATGCCCTCAATTCTTTAGAGAAGCAATACACAGATATGTAGAAGAAAAAGGAGGAGAAGAAAATGGCTAATAAAACACTTGATGCTTTTAAAGAGACTCTGGGTGTATTAATTGATGCTAACCCTCATGCTCGAAATAAAGGTGATGAATTTAAGGATTGGATAAAAGACAATTTCGGTTGTGATGCAAGAATATCTTATATAAAAGAACAACGCCAGATTACAAATCGGGTTTCTGAACAGTTTAGATATTTTGCGCCCATAGTAGTTTTTGTCTGTGTTTCAGAAGTGAAAAGAGATACGCTTGTTCGTTATATTTTAGAAAGAGACTATAAACAGCTCGAGAGCGTAGCAATAATCGGGGCAACTGTCTCGGATGGTGAGAAAAGGTATACATTTGAGCGGTTGATTACATTTAAGCCTTCGGATTTTGCCGAGTGGATTAAACCTAATTTTGAAAAGATTGAAGATGCTGTTTCTTTGAAAGAAGAACTTGGGATTTCAAACGATGTGGCTGAAGGCGGCGAAGAGCAAGAGGTAATTGCGGATGAGTCGGTGCGTAGTGAATCCGGAGAAAATGTTTTACTGTATGGTGTTCCTGGATCAGGAAAGAGCTGGACTATAGAACATGAGTATTGTAAGCCAGGTACAATTGTTGAAAGACTTGTTTTTCATCCAGATTATACTAATGCAGATTTTGTTGGACAAATTCTTCCGGTAGTAGACCCTGAAGACAAGCAGGTTACCTATGAATTCACGGCGGGACCATTTACCAATATTTTTAAAGAGGCTTATCAGAATCCAGAATCGTCCTATGTTCTTATTATTGAAGAGATAAACCGGGGAAACGCTCCTGCAATATTTGGAGATGTGTTCCAGCTGCTTGATAGAACATTCGTAGAAAAGACGGTCGATGGAATTACTTATCCTGCAGGCACAAGCGAATACGGAGTGACAAACGAGAATATAGCAAAAAAAGTATATAACAATGCTAAACGAAAGGTTAGGATTCCGTCCAATTTATCAATTATTGGGACAATGAATACATCTGACCAGAATGTCTTTACTCTCGACACAGCTTTTCAACGCAGATGGAATATGCGCTTAATTGAGAACAATTTTAACAATGTGCGTGGAACCCTTGCTTCTGCTGAAATCCTTGACACAAAGGTTAGTTGGCAACGTTTTTGCGAAACGGTCAATTCGATTATCGTCGGCAATAGGGCTAAGATGGCTTCTGCTGAAGATAAGAGGCTCGGTGTATACTTCGTTCATGAGCAGGATTTGAAATTTGATGATAGGATTTTACCGACAGGTTCATTCACGACAACTTACGATGAATTGAATGATTTGGTGAAACAGGAACTGCTTGATACTCTTGATGGAGAAAAGAAAGAGAGATTATCTGATCTTAGAGCTGCAATGCGACACAACAGAATGTTCCCTGAAAAGGTGATTAAATATCTGTGGGATGACGCCTTCAAGTTTAACCCGGAGGCTTTGTTTGATACGGAGAGATTCCAAAGCCTTGAAGATGTTATTCGTGCTTTTGTTTACACCAGTAGTGGGAAAGACCGCTTTAACATTTTGAAGCCGACTGTTCGACAGTTGTTGTATCCAGACAATCAGTAAAGATGTTAATTTCTGCAGAAAGCGAGGTGGTTAGCAACTATGGACTTACAAAAAAATATTAGAGAGCGATGCCATGTAAATACAAATGATGAGGGGGACGGCTTTGTTGGTGTAAAAGCGGATACCGACGATGCTATGATTTATTTCCCTATCGGGTATCAGCTTCCTGCAAATGACGACGACCTTCGTGCCGATATCAATAATCTGTTTTATGTGCTTGCCGCCTTCATGAAAGAAGACAAGGTCATAGAAGAATCTAAATTCGCTGCACCGAGAACGGTTGACTTCCCTATGCACGCCTATCTTAGAATCATTCGACACTATTTGCGAATGGGACGATATTATATCGAAACAGACCCACGGTACAAGACAGATACCAAAGGTCGGGCTTCATGGCCACGCACCGTTCGAGAACAGCGCGCATTGGTACAAAAGAATGGTTCGTTGATTTTTACAAATATGACCGTTCGCTCATCAACACCTAACGCAAATAAAAAGATAACGCAGATTCATCAATACTGCGTCTATGAAGCCTTTGAAAAGATGGGATGGCTGTATGTTCCTTATATGCCGGAAAAGCCGGGTCCACATCCTGAGAACCGAGAGGCAATCTATATCCTTGAAAAGAAGTTGGCATCGACCCACAATGACGAGGAGCAGGAGTTGTTCTCCGCTATGAAAGCCATGCTTATTTACATGGATGAAAAGACATCTGAAAAGCAGTATTTCTTCGGCACTGATTTCTTTGAGCGTGTTTGGGAGAAAATGATTGATAAGGCGTTTGGTGTTGAGGATAAGGAACAATATTTCCCTCGCACCAGGTGGCTGCTTGACTATGGACGGCAAAAGGTAAAGACCCCACTTCAGCCGGACTCCATTATGATTTACAACGGCAAGGTCTATGTGCTTGATGCGAAGTTGTACCGTTTTGGGTGCAATCCGGATAAGCCTGATTTCCTACCTAATAGTTCGGACATAAATAAGCAGATAACTTACGGCGAGTATATTGCTCGGACAAAGGGAGTTCCTGCCGATAGTCTTTACAATGCATTTATTATGCCGTTTAATAGTACAGAGAATGGTTTCTGGACGCTTGATGCCGCCGGAAATATTGTACCAGGCTTTACTGGTGATATAGGAAATGTTGCAGAAGCGGTCGGAGATTGGAAACCAGATCCGAAAAAATATGAACGAGTGCAAGGAGTTGTAATGGATACTCGATTCCTTATGTACAACTACATAGCAATGCCAGATCAGCAGAAGCGGTTGTTGGCAGAAGCAATTGAAAAAGTTGATACAAAAGGTGCAATTCCACAGCCTACGACATAACGAAAGGCTCTACCTTCAGAAATTGGAGGTAGAGCCTTATTTTTTTGCCTATTTTAAATACTGCGGTTACGGTGCCGTTGTGCAGACGCTGCCCCACGACATTTTTCACAGCAATATCGTTTGTTGCTGCGGGTGGCTTCAACAAGAAAATACTTATCTCGTTTGCAGTTAGGATTTTCACATTCTTTGTAAATTTCAACCCCTGCCTTCATATAAAAGATGGAGAAGTAGACTGCTTGAATCAAAGTATGGACTTGCCACGTTGCCGTGAGCTTGCCACCATCATACTTGGGGTGGATGCCTTGAATGTTGTGGTTGATTTCTTCTGCCACAACAATTCGTGCAATTTTCAGCAGTGCAGATTTTATACCATCACTGAAAGCTGTCTCATCAATGCTAGAATATGGCTTGATTGAGTTGAAACGCACATTCTCAATTACAGAGACCTCGGTCTGAAAATGATAATAGAAATCGATGAGGGTTCTTGTTTCTTCATCTTCATCCTGGCAACCTGTATACATTGCCATGATTCGTTTAAATCGTAGGTCTTTGCTACCGAGAATGCTTGTATCAGCACCACTCCTGACAGCATTGTAAAACTCTATATCTACAGGGTTCTTGTCTTCAAGCATGGTATCCTGAACCGAATATGTTCCCTTAACGAACACCTCCGGAACTGAACCCGGATCTGGAAAAAGATTGTAGGTCTCAAGTAGTGTACTGAACTTGTGGCGACAGGTTTCATACTGTGCTTCCATCGTATTGATACGCACGACTGGTGAAAACAGAAGGTATGTCGCATGGATTAGCATTTTCTTATAATCCTTCTTGCCGATGGCATTCATAAGACGTATGGTTGCCTTTATTCTATTGACCACCTCAAGCAGGGTTACTGCGTCCACAGATTCATATTCGTCACATGATAATGGTAGCAGAAAACCGTAGGTCTCAAAAAACTCAATATGTTTATCGATATCACCATTTGGAAGTGCGAGGATTTTACCGAGGATATTTTGCTCGATAACTCCTCCTGCTTTGCCTGTAAGGTTCAAACCTGCCTTTGCTGCATATGCAAAGCGAAGGGGCTTTGATATATCGGTATATAACTTCAGCGTGGTCTTGGGCGGTTCGTCTGGGGCCACGTTTTCTGTATCTTTGACGCAGCAACAACCGAAACCATTATACTCAAACATTGTATTCAAAAAAATTTCTGGAATTTTCTCGGGCATATAACTTTTTCTCCTTTTTGCCATTATCAAAAACAGCAAACAAAATTACATAAACTCTTACTTCTGGAGGAGTAGCTTTTTGTAAAAGCACTTCCTGTATCTATATTATACACAAAAGTAAGATTAAATACAACAAAAACCAGTTACTTTTGTTTGGAAAGTAACGGTAAATTTGTGGAAATTTCATTACTTTCTTAATTGTAGTAGAATTTAGTCACCATCAAAGAGATGGAATTCAATTCAAAGTCCGAATAGCGCTATAAGGGCGGAGGGTTGCATAAGAGTTCAGATTGCAGCAGTAAGGCTGTAGTTAGAACGAAGATGCTCTTGCCGTAGCTTTCGTGCGCCTATTTTCGGTTTAACGGAGTCAGTGGCATCTTCAACCGCTGGCTCTTTTGTATTCCGCCGCCCAATGCCGGGACGGAAAGGAATACTTAATGAAGATTCGAGTTTTGTATGAAGAAAACATCAAAAACGGCCACAAGTTCTACACCACAATTGATATTCCGGATGATGATTACAGTATCATGCTGGATATCGACTATGAGCAGCGTCTTGCAGAGGCAAAGCCAGAAAAGAAGGCAGAAGTAAAGCGTTGTGAGACTGTACAGGAAATGTTAGACCTTATGAACAGTAAGGAATACAACAACTGGCGCAAGTTTCATAGGCATCTTGGCGATCCGAAGACTCCTTATCGCAAGGATGATGAATCTGAAGATGAAACGGATGTAATGGATACCTTCGCTGATGATTCACAGGAGGCTGAGCGTAATCGCCTCTACGAGTATGAAGATATTTGCCAATGGATACATAAGGCACTTGGTAAAAAGAAAGATTGGGCGGATATGTTCATCGCAGTACGCATTGATGGCATACCAATCCGTGAATATGCTCGCTCTATCGATGCTGACGAAAATAACATCAGCCAAAAGTTAAAGCGTGCAGAGAAAAAACTTAAAGAATTTTTAGAAAACCATCAGATTTGACCAACTCCTGTGGCTACCAGGTAGGAGGTCAAGACCTCCAAAAAATTATTAAGGAGGTAATTCTAATGGAATTACAAATTTACAAAAATGCAGAGTTCGGCTCTGTACGCACTACAACTATTGGTGGGCAACCGTATTTTGTCGGTAAGGATGTAGCGGATATCCTCGGGTACCAAAACGGTAGTCGAGATATAAACCGCCATGTTGATGAAGAGGACAGGCGAAAAGCAATGCTTTTCGATGGAACGCAGGATAAGGAAGCTATCATTATAAATGAGTCGGGGCTGTACAGCCTTATTCTTTCTAGCAAGATGCCGAATGCAAGACGGTTTAAACGATGGGTAACAAGTGAGATTCTTCCTGCTATAAGAAAATACGGTATGTATGCGACAGATGAGCTGATTGCCAATCCCGACCTTGCGATTGCAGCATTTACTGCATTAAAGGAAGAACGAGAAAAGAACCGACTGCTTGAACAGACTACTGCCGTCCAGAAACAGCAGATTGCAGAAATGAAGCCTAAGGCAAGCTACTATGATGTAGTACTTAATTGCAAAGACCTTATTTCCACTTCTACGGTAGCGAAAGATTATGGAAAGTCTGCTATTTGGATGAATCGTTATCTCCATGAAAAAGGTGTGCAGTTTAAACAGGGCGAGATTTGGCTGTTATATCAGAAATACGCAGAAAAAGGTTATACAAACACCAAGACACATAGCTATTCTGCTAATGACGGAACGATTCATACTAAGCCACATACCTACTGGACACAAAAAGGCAGATTGTTTGTCTATGAATTATTAAAAGCAGATGGGATTTTGCCAACAATGGAACAGGAGGATAGTGATGTCGATTAGCAGGTATAACAATGAAGGCTATCCTGACCCAACCACCTATGGTGCTTTATCCAATATCGAACAGGAAACGAAGGCGGCGAGAGCATACAGACCAATGGTGTATGTATGCTCCCCGTTTTCGGGAGATGTTGTCGGAAACACAGCAAATGCACGAAAGTACAGCCGTTTTGCTGTGGAGCAGGGATATATACCCATTGCTCCGCATTTGCTGTTTCCGCAGTTTCTTAATGATAATAATTTAACGGAACGTGAGCTGGGACTGTACTTTGGAAATGTGCTGATGAGCCATTGCACCGAGGTGTGGGTATTTGGAGAAATCATCTCAGCCGGAATGGATGCAGAAATCAGGAGAGCCAAAAGAAAAAATTACAGACTGCGGTATTTCAGCAGTGGATTGGAGGAGGTAAGCAAAGATGCGTGATTTGAATATTGCCTATGGCAACAGCAGGACGGCAAAGCATTGGAGTAATAAGACCATTCGCTTTTCTGATTTGAAGGAACGTCTGAAAACAACCATCAGAACCTCAGAGTCTGCGGAGGAGTATGCCAAGTTTAACAAGGCACAGCGTGATGCTGTAAAAGACCATGGCGGTTTTGTTGCCGGGGTACTGAAGGGCGGCAGACGAAAGATTGATACTGTGGAGTCCCGTTCTATGGTGGCACTGGACGGAGACAGAATCGATGCAGGGTTTTTGAAGGACTATGAGAAAAATGCACGCTATACTTCTGCTCTTTATACCACCCATAGTCATACGGATGAGAACCCAAGAGTGAGAGCAGTGTTTCCCCTTACAAGGGATGTAACCTCAGAGGAATACGTGGCGGTGGCAAGATATCTGGCACAGGCACTGGGTATGGATTATTTTGATGAATGCTCCTATCAGCCGAATCAGCTGATGTACTGGCCAAGTACTCCGTCAAACGGTGTGTTCGTGTATAAGGAAGTCGATAAGGACTGGCTTGACCCGGACGAGATTTTATCGGCACACCCGGAATGGACTGACCCTACCAGACTTCCGACTTCATCGAGGGAGAGCAAGGCAAATACAGCCAGCTTCAAAAAAGTGCAGGACCCGCTTGAAAAAGAAGGTGTGGTCGGTCTTTTCAACAGGGTTTACTTCCCTGTGAATCTTGCCGTGGATGAGTTCCTTTCGGATGTTTATGAGCCGACCGACACGGACAGCCGCTATCATTTAATCGAGTCAAGCAGTATGGCAGGTGTGGAAATCAAGGAGAACGGAAAATTTGTCTACAGCCACCATGCCAAAGACCCTGCTTACTTAAAGCTGTGCAATGCTTTTGATATTGTCCGTATCCATAAATTTGGCGATGACGATGAGAAAAAATCCTATAAGCAGATGTGCGAGTTCGTCATGACTCTGGATAAGGTAAAGCTGGCAGACCTTGAGGAAAAGAAAAGGATGGCGGCGGAGGAGTTTGCAGAGGACACAGACTGGCAGACGAAGCTCCGTTATATGCCAAGAAGCAAGTGTCTTGAAAACAGCGTGTGGAATCTGATGCTGATTTTAAACAATGATCCTGACTTTGCGAATATCGCATTCAATGAGCTGGTGGGCAGAGTGCAGATTACGGGAGCCGTGCCGTGGACAAGACCCGGTGACAACAAATTCTGGAGGGATGCAGATACAGCACAGATGAAGGCGCTGATTGACATCCGCTATGAAACATTCTCCAGCCGAAACCATGATGTGGCATTTACGAAGGTGGTCGAGGACAGGCATTTCAATCCCCTGCGTGAATGGCTGGATGCTCTGCCGGAGTGGGATGGTGTGACAAGGCTCGAAAATCTCTATATTGATTTCCTTGGTGCGAACAGCACCGGGTATGTGAAGGCTGCGACCAGAAAATCCTTTGTGGCGGCGGTAGCGAGAATTTACGAGCCGGGTACAAAGTTCGATTCCGTGGTGGTGCTTGTAGGTCCGCAGGGCTGCGGCAAGTCCACCATCTTTGCCAGAATGGGGAAAGAGTATTATTCTGACAGTCTGAATCTGACGGATATGAAGGATAAGGCAGGAGCGGAGAAACTGCAGGGATATTGGATTCTGGAGCTGGGCGAACTGGCTGGTCTTAAGAAAGCGGACATTGAAGTTGTAAAAGCCTTTGTTAGCCGCACAGATGATATCTATCGCCCGTCCTATGGCAGAACAGTGGAAAGTCATCCAAGGCAGTGTGTCATTGTGGGTACCACCAACTCCGAGACAGGATTCCTGCGTGACATTACGGGCAACCGCCGCTTCTGGCCGATTAAGGTGACCGGGAAAACAAAGCGTAAATCGTGGGATATAACCAGTGAAGAGGTTTTGCAGATGTGGGCGGAGGCAAAGTACCTGTATGGGCAGGGCGAGCCTTTGTATCTGAATATGGAGGAAAGCAGTGAAGCCTTGAGCGAACAGATCGATGCGATGGAGACCGATGAGCGTCAGGGCATTGTGGAGGAATATCTGAATACCCTTCTGCCGGAGAACTGGAACAGTATGGATTTGTACGAGAGAAGGAATTTCTTCACGGACAATACTGCGGTCAAGGGTACTGTACAAAGAAAGACGGTCAGCAATGCGGAAATCTGGAGCGAATGCTTCTGTAGGAACTTATCCGACCTCAAACCATCCGACTCCTATGCGATAGCCGCCCTTATGACCAAAGTGGACAGCTGGCAGAGAACGGACAAAATCAGAAAGCTCGCCATCTATGGCAGGCAGAGAATTTATGAGAGGTTGTGATTTTAACAGCCTGTGTTCCAAGTCGTAGGTTGTGAACAGCAAAAAAGCCTTGAAAACAGGCACTATCAGACATCAGCTGACACAAGTATCACAAGAATTACTATATAAATTATTTCTATTTTATATAGGGTAATGCAAGCGTGTACAGGCATATACGCACGTATAGAAATTTTCCGAGATGGTTGTGTCAGTTGTGTCTTGTGATTTTAGGAGAGGATGAAATGAGAGAAAAAATCATAGAACAGAAACTTGTAACGGCAGTAAAAAAGCATGGCGGGATATGTCCGAAGTTCACTTCTCCCAGTTTCGATGGTATGCCGGATCGTTTACTGCTTCTTCCGCATGGTAAGTTCGCCTTTGTGGAAGTGAAAGCACCGGGAGAAAAACCAAGACCATTGCAGCTGGCAAGGCACAGATTACTGAGCTGTCTGGGATTTCGAGTGTATGTACTGGATGATGCGGAGCAGATTGGAGGGGTTCTTGATGAAATTGAAAATTCAATGTGACTGGTGTGGAAAAGAATTTGAGAGAAACCATAATCACATTCATGAAAAAAACTATTGCTGCAGAGCGTGTTTAGGAAAAGCAAACGCAGAACGTTTTCGATTGAAGAGTCTGCGAACGTGTGATAACTGTGGGAAAATTTTTGAATACAGAGGTAACCATAAAAAGAGAAACGAACATTTCTTCTGTTGCCCAGAATGCAGCTATGAATTCAAAGTGAAAAAAATATATGTATCATGCGATTGGTGTGGCAATCCAATTTACAAAAAGCGTTCTGATGTTGCAAGAAACGAGCATAATTTTTGTGATTATGGGTGCTATATCGACTACGTCAATTTTGAAAAAGCTGGTGCAGATAATCAAATGATATCAGGAGAAAAACTGTATCGCAGGCTTGCAGAAATGAAGATTGGACGAAAACTTCAAGAGAATGAGGATGTTCATCATATTGACGGCAATCATCTAAATAATGATTTTGCCAATTTAAAAGTTGTTACAGCTTCAGAGCATATGAAAATACACGCTTCCCAGAAAGAGAGGGACTGTCATGGCAGATTTATTAAAAAAGAATGATTTGCATGGGTATCAGGAATATAGTGTCAATTTTATTATTGAACATCCTGTAGCTGCAGTCCTTTTAGATTGTGGACTTGGGAAAACTGTAACATCACTTACGGCTATAAATGATTTGATGTTTGACTATTTTGATATTCATCGTGTTTTAGTTATATGCCCTTTGAGAGTAGGTAATGTTTGGGCGAATGAGATACAACATTGGGAGCATCTGCACCTTTTGCAGTATTCGGTGGCGGTGGGTTCTGAGTCGGAGCGGCTGTCAGCACTGAAAGCACAGGCAGATATTTACATCATCAACCGTGAAAATGTGCAGTGGCTGATTGAGAAAAGCGGCATCCCCTTTGATTTTGATATGGTGGTTGTGGATGAGCTGTCCTCCTTCAAGAATTATCAGTCCAAGCGGTTCAAGGCACTGATGAAGGCAAGACCGAAGGTAAAAAGAGTGGTAGGTCTGACAGGCACTCCTTCCAGTAACGGTCTGATGGATTTATTCGCAGAGTTCAAACTGCTGGATATGGGAGCAAGGCTTGGCAGGTTCATCGGTCAGTACCGAACGGCCTATTTCTCCCCGGACAAGCGTAATGGTCAGATTGTTTACAGCTACAAGCCACTGCCCAATGCCGAACAGCAGATTTATGATAAGATTTCGGATATTACGATTTCCATGAAATCTACCGACCATCTGAAAATGCCGGAACTGATCAGCACACAGCTGGCGGTGGAATTGTCGGAAGCGGAAAAGAAGAAATACGAGGAACTCAAAAAAGACCTCATCCTTCAGCTGCCGGATGGAGAGATAACAGTCGCCAATGCCGCATCGCTAACAGGCAAGCTGTCCCAGATGGCAAACGGAGCAGTCTATTCTGATGATGAGAGCGTTCTGGAGATACACCAGAGAAAGCTGGATGCACTGGAGGATATCATCGAATCGGCAAACGGAAAGCCTGTCCTTGTGGCATATTGGTTTCGTCACGATTTGGAGCGTATCAAAAAACGCTTTGATGTGAGAGAAATCAAGACCGCAAAGGATATAGCCGACTGGAATCACGGCAGTATTCCAATTGCCGTAATACATCCGGCATCGGCAGGACACGGCCTGAACCTACAGCAGGGTGGTTCTGCCTTGGTATGGTTCGGCATCACATGGTCACTAGAATTATATCAGCAGACCAATGCCAGACTTTGGCGGCAGGGTCAGTCCGCAGAAACCGTGGTCATTACCCACATCATAGCAAAAGACACCATTGACGAGAGAATCATCAAGGCACTGAAAACCAAGGATACCTCCCAATCCGCCTTGATTGATGCCGTAAAAGCCAATCTATGAAAATCAGAGTCAACCTATGACAATCCAAGCCAATCCGAGTGGAATACAAAATTTCGGAGGTAAGGATATGACAGAAAAAGAATACTTATTGCAGGCACGATATCTGGATGAGCGTATTCACTCGAAGGTTCAGCAGGTGGAATCTTTAAATGATTTAGCTACAAGCTGTTCCGCTGTAATCAGTGATATGCCGAGAAATCCAAACCGTGGCGGTTCCAAGATGGCAGATGCAGTAATCAAGATTGTTTCTTTGCAGGAAGAAATAAATATGGACATCAATGCGCTTGTAGAACTAAAGCGAGAAATCATGGGTGTTATAAAAGCCGTGCCAAATGTGGAATACCAGACGCTGTTAGAAAAACGATATCTGTGCTTTATCTCATGGGAGCAGATTGCCGTGGATATGAATTATTCTATGCAGCACATACACCGAATGCATAGTGCAGCACTGAAAGAAATTATCTTGCCACCGGAACATGAGAGTTAATGTGATAGAATGAGAGTAAGCACCTGTGATATTATTATAATAGCGAAAAGCAAAAAAAATATAAACGGGTAAAATCGTAGAAAGCCTTGTGGGTCACACCGACCTGCAGGGCTTTTATTATGCCTAAAATGAGGTGAGAAGATGCCAAGAAAACCTAAACGACCGTGTTCTTATCCAGGCTGTCCTGACTTAACGGATGGACGGTTTTGTGAGAAACACCAGAAAGAAGAAAACAAACGCTATGAGAAGTACGACAGGAATCCTGCTGTACGCCGTAGATATGGACGCGCTTGGAAGCGAATCCGTGACAGCTATGCTGCGGAGCATCCTTTGTGTGAGGAATGCTTAACAAAGGGCAGGTATGTTGCGACTGAAGAGATACACCATAAACTTCCGTTGGCCCAAGGAGGAACGCATGATAGGAAGAACCTCATAGCTTTGTGTAAAGAATGCCATGCAAGGATTCATGCACAAAATGGTGACCGTTGGCACTGATGAAGGTGCAGGGAGGGGGAGGTCAAATCTCAAAACCCTTGTACGGGAGGAACGGGCGGGGGGCTTCACGCACAAAAAGAGCAGTTCAAACAGGGGATTAACCCTAAGATATAGATTGAGGAGTGTGAATAATGGCAAGGGACGGTACAAACCGTGGTGGCAGAAGGGTCAGAGCAGGTGACAAGCCAGTAGGCGCTGCCGAAAAAATACAAAATGGAAAAGCAGTAAAAGTTATGGATAACGATATTCCAGTGCTTAAAACTTCAGAACTTTCAGCCGTGGATTTGCCGGAAGGAGCGGTCTTAGAGGGAATGGATATGCCAAAGCCAAGTGACTATTTATCGGCTAGGCAGAAAAATGGAGTTCCCTTAGGCGCTGATGAAATATACAAAGAAACCTGGCTGTGGCTGAAAGAGCGCAACTGTGAAAGATTAGTAAATCCACGGCTTATAGAAACCTATTCACAGGCTATGGCAAGATATATTCAATGCGAAGAGGCAACAAGTACATATGGTTTATTGGGGAAACATCCAACGACTGGCGGGGTTATGACCTCGCCATTTGTGCAGATGTCACAGCAATACCAGAAAAGTGCCAATCTTATCTGGTATGAAATCTACGATATCGTAAAGCAAAATTGTACGGAGGCATTTGAAGATAGTACTACAGATACCATGGAGCTGCTTTTGCGAGCAAGGAGAAAATAATGGCGGACAGAAATGAGCTGACAGTGTTTTTGCATAAGTTGAAATTTCACAGACCTAAGCTTACGCGGCAACAAGTCAGAAGTTTAAAGGGTCAGGCACTGTCCAGTAATATCAGCGGTGCTGAAAAAGGCCTTAGTAAGATTTTGGAAAGGAGCAGTGCTTAATGGGAAAAACGACAACAGAAATGCAGCTGGTGGATGTAGCAAAGCTTATTCCATATGTAAATAATGCAAGGACTCATAATTCCCAGCAAATTTTGAAACTGCGTTCTTCGCTTAGAGAATTTGGCTTTATTAATCCGGTTATTATAGACAGGGACTACAATGTGATCGCTGGGCATGGACGGATTCTTGCAGCCAAGGAAGAAGGCATCAGAGAAGTACCATGTGTATTTGTTGATTACCTTACTCCGGCACAAAAGAAAGCCTATATCCTGGCTGATAATCGTATGGCAATGGATGCCGGTTGGGATGAAGAGCTTCTAAGAGTGGAGATTGAGAGCTTACAAGGTGCTGATTTTGACATTGCCTTAACAGGCTTTGATGAAAAAGATATTGCAGAGCTATTTGCAGGAGAAGATGGAGATGCACAGGATGATAATTTTGATGTAGATTCGGAACTTAAGAAACCGCCTGTTACAAAAAGCGGTGATGTATGGCTTTTAGGTAATCATCGTTTAGTCTGCGGTGACAGCACTAAGGAAGAACCCTATGCAGTTCTTATGGACGGGAAAAAGGCAAATCTTGTGGTGACGGACCCGCCTTATAACGTCAACTACGAAGGCAGTGCAGGAAAAATTCAAAATGACAATATGACAAATGACAAGTTCTATCAATTTCTGCTTGATACTTTTCTGAATATGGAACAGGCAATGGCAGATGATGCCAGTATTTATGTTTTCCATGCGGATACTGAAGGACTCAATTTCAGAAAAGCATTCTTGGAGGCAGGCTTTTATTTATCCGGAACTTGTATATGGAAAAAACAGAGCCTTGTACTTGGCAGGAGTCCATATCAATGGCAGCATGAACCGTGCCTTTATGGTTGGAAGAAGAAAGGCAAGCATCAGTGGTACTCCGATAGAAAGCAGACCACAATCTGGGAATTTGATAAACCTAAAAAGAACGGTGACCATCCGACTATGAAACCAATTCCGCTGATTGCCTATCCGATTAAGAATTCCAGTATGAGCAATTGCATCGTACTTGACCCCTTTGGGGGCAGCGGCAGTACTTTGATTGCCTGCGAACAGCTAGGCAGAATCTGTCACACCATTGAACTGGATGAGAAATACTGCGATGTTATTATCAAACGCTACATTGAGCAGGTTGGCTCTGCAGAAAATGTAGCCGTCATTCGTGACGGCAGAACCATCCGATTTGAAGATTTGGAGGTTCCTGTTGATGGCGAATAACACACTAACTCTTGGTAGTTTGTTTGATGGTAGTGGAGGATTTCCATTAGGAGGCTTGATTTCTGGCATTACCCCTTTGTGGGCAGCGGAAGTTGAGCCTTTTCCTATTCGTGTTACTACTAAGAGGTTGCCACAGGTAAAGCATTATGGTGATGTGAGTAAACTAAACGGTGCGGAATTACCGCCCGTGGACATAATCACATTCGGAAGTCCCTGCCAAGATATGTCGGTGGCTGGGAAAAGAAGCGGACTGGACGGTGAGCGTTCCAGTCTTTTTTATCAAGCGGTGCGAATAGTGAAGGAAATGAGGTGTAAAACAAATGGCAAGTATCCAAGATTTGTGGTCTGGGAAAACGTCCCCGGCGCATTCTCATCCAACAAAGGTGAAGACTTTAAAGCAGTCCTTGAAACCCTCTGTAAAGTCAAAACAGAAAATGCTTATGTTCCTGGAACTGAAAAAGGTAAATGGGAAAATGCCGGACTTATCATGGGCGAAGATTTCTCCCTTGCCTGGCGAGTTCTCGATGCCCAATATTTCGGAGTCCCCCAGAGAAGAAGACGCATCTATCTTGTCGCAGATTTTGCTGGTAAATGTGCCGGGAAAATACTATTTGAGTCAGAAAGCTTGTCAGGGTATTCTTCGCCGGGCAGCTGCTCGTGGAAAAGAACTGCCGGAGCTTTTGAAAGTGGCACTAGAGATGCAGGCACAATCTGCTTAAATGACCAAGGTGGGGAGCGGATGGATGTAACTGAAGATAAAACAGCTACCCTTAGAGCCGCGTCTAATCATCCACCGTTTGTTTTTGAAAATCATAGCCAAGATACAAGATATGTTGGTCCTATAGATAAAGCGCAAACTGTACTTGCTACTTTTGGAATGGGGGGTAATAACCAGCCTTTTGTTATGGAAACACCTAAAACACTTAAAATCCGCAGTGGCTGTGAGGGTGGAGGCAAAGGTGCTTTAGTGCAGGAAAATATGTCTGCTACCTTAGGGTGCAATAATGACCAGACTGTATTTGTACCAAAAGCTTATGGGATATGCTCAGATGGCAGTAATTCCATGAAATCTCCTAATCCTAAAAGCGGTGTTTATGAGGCAGATACTGCCCGTACCTTGGATGGTAATGGCGGTAATCCAGCTTGCAATCAAGGCGGAGTTGCCGTGGTTGAAGGGACTAAAGCTTTCCATGTGAATCAGCGTGATGAGATTATTAACCTTAAAGGGAAATCCGGTGCTTTGATGGCAAGGCAAAGCCAGCAAATGCAGACGTTTGTATTGCAAGGCTCTATGATAGGCAGAAAAGAAGAAAACGGACCCCAGGGTAATGGTGTTAATGAAGATGTCAGTTTTACCTTAAATACTACTGATAAACACGCAGTTGCCTATGGAATTGATAGAGCTGCTTTTAACCAAGGAGAAAATGCCAAGTTTGGCTTTGCTATTGAAAAAGAAGTAGAGCCGACTATTGTGGCAAAAGGACCGGAAGCAGTTGCCGTACCTACCTATACCAGCAGTAAGGCATCTTTTTTTACATCAGCGGATAAAGATGTGGCTAATACCCTTGTAGCAACAGATTACAAAGACCCACCGCTTATCAGTGATGAGGATGGTGCAAATTACATTGTACGCAGATTAACCCCAACGGAATGTGCAAGACTGCAGGGATTCCCAGATTGGTGGTGCGGAGGACTCGAAACAGAAAATCCTACCGAAGAGGAAATATGCTGGTGGGCAGAGGTTTTTGAAAGCCACAGGCAGATATTTAAGAGTTTAACTAAGCCAAAAACTCGTAACCAGATTATTAAATGGCTGAAAAACCCTCATTCGGATTCAGCGGAATATAAAATGTGGGGTAACGGAGTTGCTCTTCCCTGTGTCTCTTTTGTTTTGGCAGGCATTGTCTGGGCGTATATGGAGCTGTGAAGTATACTTGATACTTGCAGTAATTGACTTGCTATTAACTACAGATAGAGCGAATATGTACCTACTAAAACAAAGGGAGGTAACAACAATGGTTGTACATTTTGAAGTTGAAAACAGAAAAGAATTAGTTAAGGCTCTTGAAACGCTTACCAATGAAAAGAGCAAGTACCTAGGTGTACCAAGCTGCGCTTATCAGATTGGTGCTTTTACCTTAAGCAAAAGCGGAAACTTAAGCTGGGAAGAAAACATCAGTGATTCAGAAATGGAAACCTTGCTGAGAGAGCTTAAAGAAAAAGGCTTTACAACTAAGAAAGAAATTTTTGCTGAACGGCTTAACGCAAGCACTGAGCAGGAAATTGTAAGTGAGCCTGAAAAAGAAGTAGTTGATTTTACGATTTCCATGCCCATGAGCCTTTTTACCCCAGAGAACTGGGAAAACTTAAACAATCTACTGATAGCAAAAGGCAAGCTTATTAAAAAGGCTTTTGACTTAGCACAGGAGCCTGATGTGTTTGAGGATGACGGGAAGGTTAGCTTTCCGTGGTTTACAGCAGCACCGCAGGACAGCAAAACCATAGATACCTATAGCCGTTTTGTTTGCGCACTTTGCAAACTCGCCAGAGAGCAAAAACGAGTGACTTCCAAAGCAAAAGAAGTAGCCAATGAAAAATATGCTTTTAGATGTTTCCTTTTAAGACTTGGCTTTATTGGCACAGAATTTAAAGAAACACGCAAGGTGCTTTTGAAAAATTTTAAAGGCTCCTCAGCTTTTAAAGGAGGTGCTAAAAATGCGATTCCCAAGTAAAGAGATTGTTGAACGTGTCCGCAGACAATATCCTAGCGGTACAAGAGTTAAATTAGTGCACATGGATGACTGCCAAGCACCGCCTCTTGGAACGCTTGGGACTGTTACTGGGGTGGATGATACCGCTTCATTGATGGTGGATTGGGACAATGGCAGCGGTCTTAATGTTGTTTACGGTGAAGACCTAGCGGTAAAGATTGGGGACGGTGACAATGACTGAAACGATTAAAAAGCAGATACTTTCTATTCGTGACAGCGGCCGCACCAATATGTTTGATACTAATATGGTTCAATATCTTGCTAACGAGCTTGGCTACTACGAATTGGTAATCTTTCTTGAAGAACATTGTAAGGAATATATAAGATTTATCCTTACAGGAGAGCAATAAAAGATATGCTTTATTGTACAGAAATGACTTGCTATCATGAGCCTTTAGAGTGATATATGTAGTACAAAAACAAAAGGAGGCAGGCACCATGTGGAAAGAAGGAGCAATTTTAATCAGAGGAAAGGTTTACAAATACCAAGCCAAGGTTTACGAGGAAGGCAGTGAATACGGTATTGAAGGAGGTAGGGTTTCCAAGGTAATGATTAAGCATGATGGTGAGATTGTAGTAAACTATGACCGAGGTTGGGACGTAGAACCGGAAAGCGAAGGAGCAGAGCTTGCCTTAGCGATTATCTTAAAAGAAAATAATTAAACAAAAAAGGAACGGAGCCAGGAGGCTCTATTCCTAGTACAGCCGATTTTAAGCGGTTATTTTTATGCCTTAATTGGGAGTGAGCATTTGAGAAAGTTGAAGAAATATAAGTCCACAAAATTCAAAGATAAAACTTCCGTTTATAGTAAGGCTGCTGCAGATTATGCAGTCAATTTTGTCGAATGCTTATGCCATACTAAAGGAACCTGGGCAGGTAAGCCTTTTGAACTCATTGATTGGCAGGAACAAATAATTCGTGATGTATTTGGTACTTTAAAGCCTAATGGGTATAGGCAATTCAATACAGCCTATATTGAAATACCTAAAAAACAAGGTAAATCTGAGCTTGCGGCTGCTGTGGCATTACTCCTTACTTGCGGTGATGGTGAAGAACGAGCTGAAGTTTATGGCTGTGCAGCTGACCGCCAGCAGGCATCAATCGTTTTTGAGGTTGCAGCCGATATGGTGCGTATGTGTCCTGCACTAAATAAAAGAGTAAAGATACTAGCATCACAGAAACGAATAATTTACCAGCCGACAAACAGCTTTTATCAAGTATTATCAGCTGAAGCCTACAGTAAGCATGGTTTTAATATTCATGGCGTTGTGTTTGACGAACTGCATACTCAGCCTAATCGAAAACTATTTGATGTTATGACCAAGGGCTCCGGTGATGCACGTATGCAGCCTTTATATTTTTTGATAACAACAGCCGGAACGGATACACATTCTATCTGTTATGAAACTCATCAGAAAGCGGGGGATATTTTAGATGGTAGAAAACATGACAGTACGTTTTATCCGGTAATATACGGTGCGAAAGAAACAGATGACTGGACAGATCCTAAGGTGTGGAAGAAAGCTAATCCCTCTTTAGATATTACGGTTGGCATAGATAAGGTAAAAGCTGCCTGTGAATCTGCCAAACAAAATCCGGGAGAAGAAAACTCGTTTCGTCAGCTTAGGCTTAATCAATGGGTAAAGCAGGCAATTCGTTGGATGCCAATGGATAAATGGGATGACTGCTCCTTTGCTACAGATGAAGAAAGCTTAAAGGGAAGAGTCTGCTATGGTGGTCTTGATCTTTCCAGTACCACAGATATTACAGCATTTGTATTGGTGTTTCCACCAGAAGATGAAGATGATAAATACAGCATTCTGCCGTATTTTTGGATACCGGAGGAAACATTAGGCCTTAGAGTTAAACGCGACCATGTTCCTTATGATGTGTGGGAACGGCAGGGATATTTACAGACTACGGAAGGCAATGTCGTGCATTATGGATATATTGAGAAATTTATTGAGCAGTTAGGTGAGAAATATAATATTCGTGAAATTGCCTTTGACCGATGGGGTGCGGTGCAGATGGTGCAGAATTTGGAGGGAATGGGATTTACTGTAGTGCCATTTGGCCAAGGCTTTAAGGATATGAGTCCTCCAACTAAAGAATTAATGAAGCTGACACTGGAGCAGCGTTTGGCTCATAGCGGTCATCCGGTTCTTCGGTGGATGATGGATAATATCTTTATTCGTACAGACCCTGCTGGAAACATCAAGGCGGATAAAGAAAAATCCACAGAGAAGATTGACGGTGCGATAGCCACAATAATGGCATTAGACCGAGCAATTCGCTGTGGAAATGATAACGGGGCATCAGTTTATGATGAGAGAGGAATTTTAATTTTATAGTTATCCAAAATAAGTTATGTAAAAACAGTTGACAAGCACGTTGCTATATAGTAATATTGTATTATAAGGTAGCTGATAATACATAACTGAAAAAGGAGAATGAGCTATGAAAACAACATTTAATGATTTTATAATGGAAAACAAAAATTGCTCTGGGTACGAGAATAACAAAGATATGCAGGAATTATTTGATAAATTGAACGCTGATGAAAACATTATAAAAATGATTGAGTTCTCTGATCGTGATAAACCTGCATTGGCTGCCTGTGCAGTTGAAATTGAGAAGTGGTACGATTCAAAAGTTAATTGTGGAGTGGATTTGAAGCTGTCTTTTCCAAAAACGGCGGTAGGAAACTTAGTGAAATCTATTCTAAAACCGTTTGGATATAAAGTTATTAAACAAAAAGATTTGCCTAAAGATAATAGAGGAAAATATTTTAAATCTGCATCTTGCTACAAATATGATGAAAATGCAATACGTACGATGCAAATAGTAAAAACAGTTGTAGAAATAAAATAAATTCTGTTCTTTGTGAGCACTTGTGCAAATAGCATGAGTGCTTTTCTTATGTCCAAATTTAAGGAGGTGGTCGATATTTTTAACTTAATGCACAAATTATTCAAGTCTAGAGATAAACCTACAAACAGCACCGCAGGAGGTGCTTACAGGTTCTTATTTGGTGGTTCTACATCCGGCAAATCTGTAACCGAGCGTTCTTCCATGCAGATGACTGCTGTGTATTCCTGCGTAAGGATATTGGCAGAGGCAGTAGCAGGTTTGCCGCTGCACCTATATAAATATAATGAAAGTGGCGGTAAAGAACGTGCAGCAGAGAATCAGCTATATTTTCTCCTGCATGATGAGCCGAACCCAGAAATGACATCCTTTGTGTTTCGGGAAACTCTTATGACGCACCTGCTCCTTTGGGGCAATGCTTATGCGCAGCTTATCCGCAACGGTAAGGGAGAGGTTATTGCACTTTATCCCTTGATGCCAAACCGTATGACAGTTGACCGGGACAATAAAGGACGGCTTTACTACCAATATTGGAGAGGTAAGGATGAAGCCAAGCTGAGCCGAGATAACATAGTCATTCTTCAGCCATCAGATGTGCTGCATATTCCGGGACTTGGCTTTGATGGACTTGTCGGGTATAGTCCTATTGCAATGGCAAAGAATGCTGTTGGAATGGCAATTGCCTGCGAGGAATATGGTGCTAAGTTCTTTGCTAACGGCGCAACACCGGGAGGAATTTTAGAGCATCCGGGTATTGTTAAAGACCCTGCCAAAGTAAGAGAAAGCTGGAATGCAGTCTATCAAGGAAGCAGCAATGCGCACCGCATAGCAGTTTTAGAAGAGGGTATGAAGTACACACCTATAGGTATATCGCCGGAACAAGCGCAGTTTTTAGAAACAAGAAAATTTCAAATCAATGAGATAGCTCGAATTTTTAGGGTACCGCCTCACATGGTTGGTGACCTTGAAAAATCGAGCTTTTCTAACATAGAGCAGCAAAGTTTGGAATTTGTGAAATATACCTTAGAACCTTGGCTTGTCAGATGGGAGCAGGCTATGGTGCGTTCTCTTTTATCTAAAACGGAGAAAGAGCAGTATTTCATTAAATTTAATGTGGATGGTCTGTTAAGGGGCGATTACGAAAGCCGGATGAATGGCTATGCCACTGCCAGACAGAATGGTTGGATGAGTGCAAATGACATCAGACAGCTGGAGAACCTTGACCGCATCTCTAAAAAAGAAGGCGGAGATTTGTATCTTATTAACGGCAATATGACCAAGCTTGCCGATGCAGGGATTTTTGCGGCAAAGCAATCTAAGGAAACGGAGGAAAATAATGAAGAAGTTTTGGAAGTGGAAGAACAAAACCATCACAAACAAAGATAATGAACCTATTTTGGAGCGCACTTTATTTTTAAACGGAACAATAGCTGAGGAGTCATGGTATGACGATGATGTTACCCCAAAGCTGTTTGAACAGGAGCTTATGGCAGATAAAGGTGACGTAACCATCTGGATTAACAGTCCTGGCGGTGACTGCGTAGCTGCGGCTCAGATTTACAATATGCTGATGAATTACAAGGGCAATATCACGGTGAAAATTGATGGCATTGCCGCAAGTGCGGCCTCGGTTATTGCAATGGCAGGCAGTAAGGTTTTAATGAGTCCGGTATCTATGCTTATGATTCATAATCCGTCAACGATTGCCGCTGGAGATAAAGCTGAATTTCAAAAAGCTATGGCAATGCTCTCTGAGGTTAAAGAGAGCATTATTAATGCTTATGAAATTAAGACGGGACTTGCCAGAGTAAAACTGGCAGACCTTATGGATGAGGAAAGCTGGATGAATGCGAATAAAGCAGTGGAACTTGGATTTGCAGACGGTATCTTAAAAAGAAATGCTGAAAGTGCAGCTTTAGACCAACCGGATGTTTCTGTGATGTATTCTAAGGCAGCAGTAACAAATTCTTTTTTTACTAAGGTTACTGAAAAATGTCGCATTAAGACAGAACCCATTATTCAAGAGCGTTCGGTAGAAGAATGCATGAAGCAGTTAAATTTATTAAAGGATCATATTTAAGGGAGAAAATACACAATGAATATTAACGAATTAAGAGAGAAAAGAGCCAAGGCATGGGAGGCAACCAAGGCCTTTTTGGAAAATCAGCGTACGGAAAAAGGAACCCTGAGTGCTGAAGATGACCAGACCTATAATCGTATGATGGAAGACATCAACAGTCTGGGCAAGGAAATTCAAAGAATGGAAAAACAGGAGGCTTTTGATAAAGAACTTGCTAAAGCGGTGAATACACCTATTACTGCTAAACCACAGACAGATATTTCGATGAAAGAAAAGACTGGCAGAGCATCTAATGCGTATAAAACCGCCATGCTGAATGCTTTCCGATCCAACTTCAAACGTGTAAGTAATGTCCTGCAGGAAGGCGTGGATGCAGATGGCGGCTACCTTGTGCCAGAGGAATATGACAGCCGCTTAATCGATACCTTATCTGAAGAGAACATTATGCGTAAGCTTGCTACGACAATTACTACCAGCGGTGAACACAAAATCAATATTGCAGCCACTAAACCAGCTGCGGCATGGATTGAAGAAGGCGGAGCTATTTCCTTTGGCGATGCAACCTTTAAGCAGATTCTCTTAGATGCACATAAGCTTCATGTGGCTATTAAGGTAACTGAAGAACTCCTCTATGATAATGCCTTTAACCTTGAAAACTATATTTTAGACCAGTTTGGCAAGGCACTGGCCAATGCGGAAGAAGATGCCTTCTTAAACGGTGATGGGGTAGGTAAACCTCTTGGACTTTTGGCTGCTGCAGGCGGTGCTGAAGTAACAGATACTTTGACCGCTGCAATTAAGGCAGACGATATGTTGTCTTTGGTTTATGCCTTAAAACGTCCTTACAGAAAATCTGCAGCTTTTATTTTAAATGACCAAACCTTATCTGCTTTACGTAAGCTTAAAGATAATAATGGAGCCTATATGTGGCAGCCTTCGTATCAGGCAGGTGAGCCGGACAGAATTTTAGGTTATGCAGTACATACATCGGCTTTTGCACCAACTACGGCTATTGCTTTTGGTGACTATAGCTATTACAACATCGGTGATCGTGGGGTACGTTCTTTCTCTGAACTTAGAGAACTGTTTGCAGGAAACGGCATGGTAGCTTATCTTGCTAAGGAGCGTGTAGACGGAAAGCTTATTTTGCCGGAAGCCGTGCAGGTTTTAAAGCTGAAGGCTGACAGCGGCGAATAAAAGATAGAAATTTAAGGACAAGTAGGTGAGCATTTTGCTTGTGAGATTAGAAGAAATGAAGCTGTATCTCAGAGTGGATTCAGATGAGGAGGATGAGCTTATTACTCATTTATTGGAATCTGCTGAGAAAGTATGTATGGATGTAGTAAGAGGTGATGCCAATGCTTTAGATATGGCAGCTAATGCCAAAACGGCTATTATGTATACGGCTGCCTATTTTTATGAACACAGGGAAGAAGCAGATTACAGGCAGCTCATGCTCACCCTGCGTTCTTTATTTTTTGCAGAAAGAAGGGGCGAATTTTAGTGCGGATTGCAAAATTAAATCAGCGTGTTGAGGTCTTAAGGCCTGTGCTGACAAGTGATGGTTATGGCGGCTACGGTACTGTGTATGAAAAAGAGACAGGACTGTGGGTTGAAGTTAAAGAGTCCAAATATACCGGCAAGCAGGTTTTTGATACTCCGAATGCCGTTAATAACGTGATGCTGAAAACACGTACCTATCTTAACCTCAAGAAGGGCTGGCATATTTTATGGCAGGGCAGGGAATATGAGATTGTATCGGTAGAGAGATTCTATAAGGACAGCACCTTCATAGAAATAGTTGAATATGAGAAGGGTGTGTAATGAAGTTTTATGCGAAGGTTACCAGTAATGATTTAACAAAAGCGTTGAACGGTATTAGTGCCTGGGATGGTAAAACACGCCTTGGTATTGAAAATGCACTGCAGGATGGTACGAAAAATATTGCCAGAGGTGCAAGGCAGAAGGTAAGCCAAAGAACTGGAAAACTTAAAAAGTCCATAAAATCCGGGTTCGACAGACGTAAGCAAGAAGGAACAGTCAGGGCTAAAACGCCTTATGCACATATTGTGGAATTTGGTGCTAAGGCACATGTTGTTCGCCCTAAAAACAAAAAAGCTTTAACCGTTGCGGCAGGAGGGGAAGTTATCTTCAGAAAAAGTGCCAAAATACCAGCCAGAAAAGGCAGGCCTTTTATCGAGCCAAGCTTTGAAGCAGAAGAACCTAAGATAGTGTCCAGTATGAAGAAGGTGCTTAATAAGTGAAACGTATACCATTAAATGCACTGCAGAAAGCTCTTATTGCGTATCTTAGAGCACATGAAAAAGTGCCTGTTTATGATTATGTGCCGGAAACGGCAAAACCGCCTTTTATGACGCTTGGTGCATTTAATTGTAAAGAGGCAGGCACAAAGTACGAGGATATAGTGGAAGTAACGGTGCAGCTTAATATCTGGTCTACCTATAAAGGCAAGTTTGAAATAAACAGTATTGCTAACCGGGTAATTAGCCTTTTGCAGACCAAGCAGATAGATTTAAGTGAAGATGAATTTACAGCCATTCGGCAGCAGGTGGATTTCTTTGAGGCTTATCCGGAGGAAGAAACAGGCTACAATGGAGTGATCAGTTTAGTAGTATTAGTACAGAACATGAGAAGGAGTGAAGATTAATGGCATATACAGTATTTGCTGAGCCTATTAGTACCAGTAAGGCAACGGCAGGTAAAGATTATCTTTTGTATGTAAATACAGGAACTACCGAAGCAGCACCTACCTGGACCTTAGTAGGTGGTCAGAGAAGCGGTGATTTATCCCGCAAGGCAGATGAAATAGATGCTTCGGATAAAACAAGCGGTGGCTGGAAAGCAACGCTTCCTGGACTTAGAAGCTGGTCTATTGACTTAGAAAGTGTTTATCTTGCCGGAGATACTGGAGCAAAATTTCTTGAAGCTGCTTTTTTAAATAATAAGCAGGTAAATATTAAGTTTGAATATCCAGATCAAAGCTATCTGATGGGGTGGGCCTCTTTAACAGAGTGCAGTCTTTCTACGCCCCACGATGATGTAGCTACCTTAAAAGGAACGCTTTCCGGGGCTGGTCCATTATCTGATCTAAAAACTGGAGGTACGGTAAATGAAGAAGGTTGAGTTTCCGTTGTTTGGAGAAAATGAGTATATGTTTTTAAATATCGGCAGGCTTATAGATATTGAACGCATGACGGGAAAGCCTGCCGGGGACATCATCAAAAACCAAAGTCTTGATTTAGGAATGCTCACTATCATTTTAAGTGTGGCACTTCGTCATCATAAAATGCGTACACCGCAGTGGTATGCCGAGAAAATGCAGGAATTAGTGGAGGAGGGCATAGAACTTGAAACAGATATTCAGATTCCCGTGGTTAAATGTATTGCAGGGTCCGGCATTTTAGGTAAGGCCGTATATTACAAACTGTTTCCGGAAGAAATGACGGATTCGGCAAGTGAGGAATTAACAGCAGAAAGAAAAAACGCAAGGAAGGGCAGATAGTCCCTTCTTTTTTTGCGTGGCTGAAGTGGGCAGAGAGTGTGGCTTATGGACCTCTCGCCTTAAAGCCAAAGGAATTTTATGAACTTACACCGATGGAACTAGTGAAACTAGCTGAAGGGTATGAAAAAAGAAGAATGACCAATCTTTGGACAGCTTCATACTTTACGGCAAATCTTATGGCCACGCAGACTAAGGGAATAACCCCGGAAAAGCTTATGAAACCATTTTTGCCTAAGAAAACAACAGGTGAGAAAGAATTAGAACGGGATAACTTCTTTAGGGAGTTTTATGCTAAAAGGAAGGAGGCGGACGAGTGTCAACGGTAGCAGAGTTATTAGTAAAAATAGGGGCAGATTCTTCTGATTTAAGAAAAGAGATAGCAGCAACAAAAAGACAGCTTAAATCCGCTTTTGGCTCTGAAGGCATGAATTTATCCGGTAAGGCGGTTACTGTTTTAGAAGGCCTTGGTGCAGCTTTGAGTGCTTTAGGTGTATATGCTGTTAAAGCAGGTGGTGAACTCCAAAACGTTCAGGTTGCCATGACTAATATGCTGGGCAGTGCTGAACGTGCAGGTGCCTTTGTAAAAGAACTGCAGAGCTTTGCGGCACATACACCTTTTGAATTTAACGATGTTACAAAAGCAAGTCAGAAGTTTCTGGCTTTTGGCTTTACGGCAGAACAGATTATTCCAACTCTGACTGCCGTAGGTGATGCAGCCGCAGGAGTTGGTGCAGGGCAGGACGGTGTTAATCGCCTGACGATTGCTTTAGGTCAGATTGCTGCTAAGGGAAAACTTGCCAGCCAGGAAATGATGCAGATTACAGAACTTGGTATTCCTGCCTGGCAGCTTTTGGCGGATAAGCTTGGTACAGATGTGGCAACTGCACAGGATATGGTTACTAAGAGTATGGTGGACAGCCAAATGGCACTGGATGCACTTGTCGGAGGCATGGAAGGCCGTTATGGCGGCATGATGGAGCAGCAAAGCGGTACTATACTAGGCACTTGGTCTAACCTTATGGATGGCTTAGGGCAGGTCGCTTCGCAGGCTGGTCTTGCTATAGCCGAAGCACTTAATTTGCATGAACTGTTCAGCTCTATTGGTGAGTGGCTGAGCCGCTTTGCAGAAAACCTGCAAAATGGAGGCATCAGAGAAGCTATTATGAACTGTATACCACCGGAAGTACAAGTGGCAATTGTGGCCTTTGGTACAGCTTTAACCGCAGTAGCGATTCCTGCCATGTATGCCGCCGGAGCTGCGGCACTTGCGATGGCAGCACCTTTTGTAGCAGGAATCGGTGCTGCAGTAACAGCTGCGGCTCCTTTTATAGCAGCAATTACCGTAATTGCTTCAGGTTTATATGCCTTGTGGTCAAGCGGCATGAGTGCAGCCGATGTATTTGGACTTATGGGTGTAAAGACGGAGCTTTTAACTAAAGCAGGAAGTGCTTTGCAGTCAGCTTTTTCTGCTGTAGGAAGTTTGCTAAGCAGTGTTTTAAATGCTCTAAAACCGCTATTTGTAGCTTTTGGTGCAATAGTAGCAGTTGTTATTGAAGGAGTTCTTTTATATTTTGGCTGTTTGATTAATGGGGCAGCACTTCTCTTTACTGCGGTAAGCAGCGTAATTGAAGGCATTTGCAGTGTTTTTGAATGGATGGTGAATGCCATCGGCTCAGCCTTAAATGCCATAGCATCTGTTTTAGGAAATATGGCGGATAGTGTTTTACCCGCCTGGGCATCAAGTGGTCTATCCACTATTTCTAATTTTGTTTCGAATGCAGTCAGCTGGCTATCCGGTCTTATTTCTAAAATATTTGAAACCAATGCAGCTCTAAATAGTGTTGGCAGAGAAAATGAAGAAGATGGAAGTAAAAGTGCAGTAAGCACACCAAAAAAAGAATGGAAAATGCCGGATTTCAGCAATTTTAAAGGCAGTGGTAGCGGCGAAATTCCGTCAGTCGGTTCCGTTGATTCCGGCGGAGGAAGAGGCACAGATTCAAGAGAAGATAATCTTTCAGATAAAGCTGCCAGTACATCTAAAACGATTGAAGACGAATGGGCACGTACTTTTAATACCAAATCTCAGCTTGTAGACCGTTGGTATAAGGAAGAAACAGCTGAACTTGAAAAGTCTAAGTCTGCCAATGAAAACTACGAAAGAGATAAACAGCGTCTTAGTGAGTTATATGCTCAAAAGCACATTAATTCTCTCTGTGAAGAAGCTAAAAAAGCACAGGAAATACAAAACAGTATTCACGATGCATCTTTTGAATCCTTAAAAGCAGGCACTGTATTTAATTCAGATGCAGCGGCTGCAGAACTTATGCAGATGCAGTTAGAACATGAAAAGACGGTAAGCGGTATTGAAGAACGCTGGACTAAATTATCCAACACCTTTATTGGCCTTAACCAGACTGAAAAGGACGTCTTTATCGCAGTTCTAAAAGAACGAAACATAGCTTTTACGGAAACTGAAACAGGGGAGCTGGACTTTCATAAACAAATGCTTAAGGATAAGCTTGCTGAAGATAAAGTTTATGAGGATACGAGGGCAGAGTATCATGCTCAGTGCAAAGATATTCAGGCTAATATTGATGAGGCATATAAGACGAATGATCTTGCCAGGCTGCAGGAGGTTTTAACTGAAGAAGCCGCTATTCGTTTAAATGATATGGAAGCACAGAAAACAATGCTAGATACCTATAAAGAGGCTTTTTTAGCGGCTCATATGACGATGGCACAAGTTGCAGCGGGACTTTACAGCACGGCTTTGAGCGGTTTGGAAGATGCTTTTACTAGTATTTTAACGAATGCAAAAAGTGCCAAAGAAGCCTTTGCTGATTTGGGCAAGAGCATGATTAAGGTTATTGCCCAGTATTTTGCCAAGCAGGCTGCGGGGATGATTGTATCCCATGTTATGGGGCAGAATTTGCAGAAAAAAGAACAGGCTGCCAGCACAGCGCAGGCAGCAGCAGAACTTGCTGTATGGGCACCTGCCGCAGTAGCTTATGAAACAGTGCATCCCGGTTCAGCGGCCAGAGCTTTGGGTATGGTTACTACATCACTTACAACAGCAGCCGCAATGGGAGCATCTATAGCAGCCATTTCAGGAATAAGCGGCGGAGCAAAGACCTCCGGCAGTAATATTGAGGTAGGCGCTTATGCTAAGGGTGGATATTTTACGGGACCAACTTTAGGCATTATTGGTGAAGGAGCAGATAGTGAGGTAGCATTGCCTCTAAACAGGGCTGTATTTAACAATATCGCTGAAGGTATTGTAGAAGCAGGAAGCAGCAGAAACAGTACAGTTACGCAAAATATTTATGGCGATATTAATGATGCAGCTGATGTGGATGATTTGTTTGAAGGCCTGACCAATATGGTCGCTGCTGGATTAAGGGGTGTATGAGATGAATTTTCCGGAACGTGAAGATAACGGAGATAAGCTTAAAATCTTAAAAGATGGTCATGAATATGTGCTTCCGTCAGCCTGGTCACTATCTGATGCCGGAAGTTATGATTTTAACAGCAAAATAGAAGACAGAACCTTTTCACATGGCGGTGATGCTATAGGGGACGGCATGATTAAAGGCCATGCTATTAAAGTGAAATTTTCTATGCTTGCCGCGGATGAATTTTCTCATGATGAACAATTAAACAGGGCCTATCGCTATTTTGCTCAAAAGGATTATAAGCTTTACTGCGGCAGGTCTGACCGCTGTTTTAATGTTGCAGGCATCAGTAAAATAACCCATGAATATGAGAAGGGCTTTAAGCAAAGATGGAGTCATATCACGGTAAGTCTTTTATTAGCAGATCCCTTTAGGTATGAGGGACAGGAAAGCCTTGTAACTTATGACTTCCCGTCCGAAGCTTATCAAGCGGAAATGGTACTCCATAATTTAGGAAGTGTTGCAACACCTCTTACCTTTAAATTTATACCTAAAAATAAAATGGCGGATGTTACGATATGGCATAAAGAAACGAAAGAACAGTTTAAGCTTTCGGACGCACTGCTCATTGCTCCTGCTTTTACAGTTATAAACAGTAAGGATGGAACGGTATGGAGAAATACGGCCAACAGCATAAATACCTTTAACGGACAATTTTTAGAGGCTATACCAGGGAAAAACAGCTTTTTCTATACAGGAGGAGCAGGCCGTATTGAAATTACTTATACCAATAGGTGGTTTATATGAATTTTACTTTTGGCAAAAGTATCTTCGGTCGGTTTATCTTTGCTGGCAGTACCAAAGGAAATGTAGCGGAAGCCGGCAGAGGCGAAACTAAGAAGTATTATTCCGGTCAGTATACGGTTATTGCATATGCTGCTGACGGTACAAGGACAGCCTTTTTTGGCAGCGGCAGTGAGAAAAACTCCTTAAGCAAGGTAACATTTGAAATAGGTTCTACCGGCTGCGGGTCCTGTGAACTTCTCTTTAAGGTATTGCCTTCTAACAGTGAGCTTAATTATATGCAAAGAATAGACATTCATTTATTTGGAGATGAACTGCCCTGGTATTCCGGTTATATCATCACAAGACCAGTGGAAGGTTCAACGGAAACGGAATATAAATTTACGGCCCATGGCTACTATAATCGATTGGAAAAACTGGTGCTTTTTGAAACCTATGAAAATATGGACCCAGGGGCAATTGTAAGAGATATTGCCATAAAAGCTGAAAAAACACATGGAACTATTTATAACGCTAGCAAGATAGCAGATGCCGGGTATACCATAACAAAGCTGGTTTTTGACGGAGTTACGGTTAAAGAGGCGTTGTCTGACCTGGCAGATTTTGCTGTGAATTATGTTTACGGGATAGATGAATACCGAAGCTTGTATTTTATGCCAAGAGAAACAGGTATTAATGAAGAAGCAAGGCTTACAGTCGGTAAACATCTTAATAAATATGTACCCTCCTGGAATGTGGAGAAAATTGTTAATTGGGCACGAATCAAAGGCGGTAATATTGATGACGAGGGTGAGCAGTGGCTGTGCGTGGTTAAAGATGATGCAAGTATTGCCGAGTATGGCAGGAGAGATGAAATTTGGACGCTTCCTTCCGCTTATGAAGTAGCAGATGCGGTTAGATGGGGAGAAAATCAGATTAGGCAGTATAAAGACCCGATTAAATCAGCCAAGCTGACAGGAGTACGTTTAGAATATCCGTTGGTTGATGGAACTTTTAATGTAAGGCATATGACTACTACAGGCAAGGCTCAAATAAGGACGCTTTCAGGTGCTACCCATGAGTATCCTATAACCAAAGTCAAATATACCATATCTGCATCAGGTGGTATTGCTGCAGATGTAGAGCTTGGAGAGCCGATTTTTGCTTTAGAAAAATATTTGTCAGACATTGAACGGAGTGCAAAGAATATAGAACAGTCGCAGGCATCAGCCATTAAACAACTGACTGCACTTTAAGGAGGTAAACAGTGGCTATAAAAGATTACAGATTAGACCCATTTTTAAATGTGCTGAATGTAAAAAGAATAAATGGAGAGCAGCATCAAGTGCCTAATCAAAGTCCTTATACGGTAAGGCTTAACGAAGTACCACAGAAAACAGACCCCAGCACTCTTGCTGTAGCTTTCAGCGGAGGGGTAATACTTACAGAGGTTGCTGCAACTCCCTCTCAAAGTCAATACTGGCCGGACTACAATACAACAGCTCATGGAGCTGCAGACTGGAATACAGGAACACTTCTTTTTAATGCAGCGGATGCAGGGAAAATCATTTATGTGAGCTATAACGGTACAGGAACAGTGGTGGATGAACGGCTGCAGGATATGTTGGAATTGTCAGTAACGACAAGTACCCAATCGGAACGGGATGTAAAGCTTTCAGGAACTGCAGTCAGTTATGACGCTTCAGAAAGTTCCGGAGGAGGTAATTTAAGTTCCGGCTATGTAAGAGTAAAGCAGCACCGGGGACTTCCTGCTGGGACGTACACATTAAGAGAAGTAATCCAGCATTTAATTAATCGCAGTCAGACATTGGAATTTATAAAGGGTACAAATTATTACAACTGCAATTGTGACTGCGGCGATGATATGTGAAGGCGGTGATGTGTTTTGATTTCAATAGATAGTAATTTTAATGTTGAGGTATCCCAGTATGATACTTATACCATAAGGTTTAAGTTTAAAGACTACATGCTCACATCTGATGATAAATTCCGCTTTTCCATTAAAGCAACTTCAAATTCAACGGATGTGGTATTTCAGAAGGATGTCTATAATGCAGGGAAAACCTATATTGACCTGCCAATTACCTTAGGAGAGTTAAATAGTCTGGCTCCGGATACCTATGTCTATGATATTGCCATTATTAACAGAAACACTCAAAAGATTACAACGCTTATCTGGTCAGCGTATTTTATGATTAAGGGGGTGGCTCATAATGTCGATTGAAATAGAGGTCAGTGCGTTTAATAATGCAGAAGGTAAGGCACTTGAGGTAGGCGAATATGGTGCAGAGGTTGCCAAAGAATACGCAGATAAAGCTTTTGAGTATGCTGAAAGTGCTAAAGAAAGTAAAAATCTTGCTGAAGCCTGGGCAGAAAGCAACGAGCCACCGACAGGAAGCGAAACACGTTCTGCTAAGAACTGGGCAGATGTGGCCAGGCAGTGGGCAGAAAGCGATGCAGATCCGGACGGCATAACAGATGTAAAATCAGCTAAAAGCTGGTCATCCTTATCTAAAGAATATGCTAATAACGCATCAAAGTCAGCGATAGCCTCTTCTAATAGTGCTTTAAATGCTGACTCATCTGCTAAGGCGAGCAGTGATAGTGCTAACGCTGCGGCTATATCTGAAAAGAACTCAGCAAACAGCGAAACGTCAGCCAGACAGAGTGCTGAAAATGCAGCTTCAAGTTTAGAAAAACTGGAAACCGTGGAGTTGCCTTTAAAAGCGGATCTTGCTTCCCCTTCTTTTACGGGATCACCTAAAGTGCCTACGGCGGCTCAGGGAAACAGCTCACAGATTATTGCGAGTACTTCTTTTGTCCAGACAGCAATTGCTGCACTCGTAGCATCTGCTCCCGGAACTTTGGATACCCTCAAGGAACTAGCTGCTGCCTTAGGAAATGACCCCAATTTTGCGACTACCATAACAAATCTTATTGCAGAAAAATTAGATAAAACTGCTAATGCAGTAAGTGCCACTAAAGCGGTACAGGACGGGTATGGAAATAATATTGTAAGTACCTATGCTACGAAAACCGAAATGACAGGGGGCATTACTAAACTTTCCACGGTTGCTTCGACAGGCAGTTATAGTGATCTTTTAAATAAACCTACTATTCCAAATAAAACAAGTCAGCTCACCAATGATAGCAATTATGTTGTTCAAGATACTAGCGGCAATGTGACTATAGCCGGAACTTTAACGGCAGCTAAAGTAGTAAACGCCTATTATAACGACTATGCTGAATTTTTCCCCAGAGGAGGAGAAACAGAAACGGGAGATATTATTGCTTTGGCTGATGGTGGCAAAGAATGCTACGAAAAGGCAACAGATAAGTCGATTATGGTGGTTGGCGTCCATAGTGATGAATATGCCCAAATAATTGGTGGAGAAACAGATGAAAATGGCAATGTGGATATTGGTAAAGTAATTCAAAACTATATCCCTGTAGCTTTAGCAGGAAGAGTGCACGTTAAGTTTTATGGTACTGCTATTGCTGGAATGAAGGTTGTTCCATCAGAAATACCCGGAGTTGGCAGAGCCTTTACTGAAGGCGATAAGGAAGATAGTGTTGTAGGAAGAATCGTAGCAAGCGACAGCTTTCAAAATGTAAGACGAGTAAAGATAATGGTCAGGAGGCAGTGATGGGGAGATTTTTAAAGCGAAAAATACATACAGTGTTTTTAATGTTGGGTAATAGTTGTAATATGAACTGCCGTTATTGTTTGCAGCATCCTTTGGTAAATCGGCAGCTGACAGAGAAAATTAATCCTGTCATATATGACTTCTTGAAAGAATGTGCTGATGAACTGCCAAAAGGACAGAAACTGCATATCCAGTTTTACGGCGGAGAACCGTTATTATATTTTGCAAACATTAAGACGGTAGTAGAAAAAACAAATGAATACTGTTGGTTTTCAGTTATTACAAATGGGAAGGCGGTCACCGAGGACATGGTGACCTTTTTTAATGCCAATAAAATGCCTGTAACTATTTCATGGGACGGAAGAAATGTGCTGGAAACCCGTGGATATGATGTATTTGCAGGTAAAGAAAAAAGAAAGCTTTTGCTTTGCATAGAGCAGCTTGGCTTATCCGCTGTTTTAAGCAGCAAAGCGTATCCATTGCAAATATTAGAGGATTTTCAGAGCATATCCGATGATTACTATAAAATTCATGGGTATCATGTGGGCATTAATATTGATGAAATTTTTAACACAGGGGATTTGCCGCAAGAACTATTAGCTGTAGATTACGCAAGAGTTGAGCAGGAAATGCTGGAGCTTGGCAAATTTTATCTGGAGAAAAGATTAAGCGGCAGTAAAACAGAACTGAAGGATTATACCAATCTTGCTTATGTGGATAGAATGTTTGGTATGTTGAAACGATTCTATGCTGAGGAAGATGGCAGACTGCATAAAAACTACTGCTTCTGCGGTAATGGGTATGATGTTATGAACTTGGATTTGGAAGGAAATTTGTATCCCTGCCATAACACCAGCAGCAGGGTGTGTACTATTGAAGATGACTATTTTACTTACCTAAATAAGGTTATGGCATCAGATAACACTAAATTAAACCTAAAAGAATGCAATGCTTGTCCGGCAGCAGCCTTTTGCCGAGGGGGATGTAAACTAGTAGGAACTAAGGCAAGGCAGGAGGGTTATTGCAGACTAAAACAAGCGGTCTTTTTGCCGGTGCTTTCAGTTTTTGAAGAGTACGGCAGGCTGATGGCGGGTGAAGTAAATGGCGGTTAATGGAGCTATTTCTAAAACAACCTTTACGGAGACAACAGTTTCATATACCTCAAAAATAAGACCGGTGCATATTACCGAACTAAGAACAGCTATTGATAGGCTGCAAAGCTATGCGGCGAATGTTGATAATTGCGGCAACTGTACTTATTGCCAGACCTGTCAGAGCGCCACCTGCCAGAGTGCCGTGTGCCAAAGCCAGAGTTGTCAAAGCTTATCCTGCCAAAGCTGTCAAAGCTATAGTTGTCAGTCCATGCAATGTAATTGTGACTGCGGTGATGATGGGGGGTGAAGTGCTTAAATGGCTTATACAGATACAACCTTAAACAGTAATATTACGGTAAAAAAACTGCACATATCAGAATTGGCAGCAGCATTGACTGCCATGGCGGCTAATGCCAATAAATCATCCGCTATAAATTTAAGTGGCTTGACATATACCAAGGTGATAAGTGCAAATATTATGCTTTTAAGAACGGCGGTAAATAATCTGGAAACAAGTTTTTCAGGCAACTGCTGCCAGGCGAATTGCTGTCAGACCTGCCAAACCAGCTATTGCCAAAGCACTTACTGTCAAAGTTGCCAGGGGTGTCAAACCTGTCAGGGCTGCCAGTCGGTACGTTGTCAGTATTGCCAGACGGAATGTACGAATTGCAATTGTAACTGTAACTGCAGTAATTGTGACTGCGGAGATGATGGAGGTTGATGAAAATGATTATACAAGGCTTGATTTTAACAGATAAAGGACCTGTGGATATTAAAGAATTGAAACCGGGAGATAAAGTGCTGAACCAGCTTCATCGAGCTTTTGCAGTGAAAGAGATTCAAAACAAATCGGTGAGCGTGGCATATACCTTCGGTAAAAATCCGAAGCTTATTGTGTCTAAGGGAGCTATTTTAAAAACCGTTTATGGAAATAAGAAAGTTGCAGAAGCCGAAAAAACATCTTTTTATATGGCCCAGCCCAATATGCGGATGGTGAAAGATAAGTCCGAAAAAACAGTGGGAAAATACATAACCTATGAAATTAAAGCGGAAGGCTGTGATTCTATATTTGCAGGAAATTACTGTTTTAAATTGGAGGATAACGATGCTTAAGATATGTTTTAACGAGAGGTCTGATTCAGAGCATAAACTAAAAATAACCATCAAGGAGCTATGTGTCACCGCAGAAGTAACTTCTAAATATCCGGCAGGCTATGGCAAGGATACGATTGAAACTCTGCGACCTTATAACAGTTATACTCTGGTCGCTAGTCCTGGTAAGGTTAAAAATTATCGCAAGATGAGTAAGTCGGATTTTAAGTTTTTAGACCTTAACAGGCTGGGAGTCAGCGTAAAACTTGATTTTGCAGAGCTTTTGCAGCTCTACGGAACAGCAGATGTACTGCAGCTTGATACCGGAGTAATTGGTGGTGCGGAGCGGGATATTATTATCCGTGTTTTTGAAGGCAGACCTGAAAATACTGAAATAGAAGCCGATGAGGAGTATGAGGTAATAAGTTTTAATTCTGATGATTTGGTAACAGGCGATCACCCTAGGATGCATTTGTGGGACAGTTATGCTTTAAAGATTGGTGAAAGAATTCTTATGGCCAACAGGAAAGGAATGCCGCAAAGCGGTGATTTTACAATACCGATTGCTTTAGTGAAGGATAAGGATTATGTGGAGTTTGAGATTATAAAATACTCTGGTAATTTTGAAGGAGAAGAACTTACCCGCGATATTGATGATGACGATGTTACGATAGACAGCAGCTGCGGAGTTATAAACAACCGCAGAGTACAGCTTGAAAATGGCAGAGGTAATTTTAGACTTTATCCTATGGGGCATACAGGTATATTTAAGCTTAAGCTTGGCAGAAAGTGGTATGAGGTTTGGAATGAATACAACCTCATCCTGGAGGGTTAAAATGCAGGCAACTATTTATATGGGCAGTAAGTGCAATCTAAATTGTGCCTACTGCCACAGAGAAGAAGATGAGCGTGAAACGGGACTTTCAGCGAATCTTTTGGAGCAGTTAAAAAAGCAGGATAACCTTACCGTCAAATTTATGGGCGGCGAACCGACTTTATACATGGATGAAATAAAGCAGGTTGTAGCGGCTCTGCCAAAAGCAAAGTTTGCTATATGCACAAATGGCGTTAACTTAGAGGCGTATTTGCCATTTTTTAAAAAGCATGATTTTTTAGTATGTATCAGCTTTGATGGAGGGAAAAACTCTGAGCGAGGATTTGACCCCTTTACTAAGCTTATTGATTATCCAAAATTAGCTGTTTCTACTACGCTCCATCATGGGCATACCGATTTAAGATCAATTATTACATCTTTTGCCGCTAAGGAAAGAATTATTGGCAGGCAGTTATCTTTTTTCCCTCATTTTGCTCATGCTACTAACGATGCCAATGATAAATACGCATTAAGCCTTGGAGATGCAGATTACATCTTAAAACAGTACAAGAATATGGTCGGTAGTTTTATGGAACAGCGATTTAAATACGGTGTTCTTAACTTTCGCTATGAAGGAATGTTTACAGGATTATTAAAACGGTACCAAGCAAATTTTGACTATGGAGAAACTTACTGCGTTAATAAGAATCTGCAAAAATATAACACCAAGGGAGAAAGTGTTACCTGCCTTTATATAAGAGATGAAAAGTTGACTAAAAACTGGAAAGCCGAGCAGCAAAGAGTTCTGGATGATAATTTTCCGGAATGCAAATACTGCCCGGTTTATTTTATGTGCGGTGGCGGCTGCCTTAAAAGTAAGAGCAGGGATATTGAATGCTATATCAATAAAGAACTTTTTAGCTGGTTTAAGGCTGAATACGAAAAGTGGAAAGGGGCAAGTTATGCCGATTAAGAATTTATTTGTTTTTCCGAATGCGGTTAACCGAAAGAATGATGCGGAAACGATAAAACTGAATATTGAAGGTAAAGTACTTAATTTTTATCACAATGACAGACTGAATATTATTGATACGGAGCTTTTACGAGAGGGAAGTTCTACGGTAGTTCTTAATAATGGCATTACGGATAATACCTATGTGCTTTATAACTTTAGGGAAATACTGCAGGTACTGGATATGCTGCCTAGTGAGTTTTTGACTAATCTATCTCAGCGGTGCTTTATGCAGATTGATAAAAGTGGCAGTAATGTTTTTATAAAAGTATTTTTGCTGAAAGGTATGAATGAGCTGCCCAGCGATACCAACAATTTTAGCTGTTTTGCTCACTATACCATGGATTATATCCATGAGCTTGATTGGAAATATAGCTGGACGATAAAAGATGTGAAGGCGGCTATTAATGATGGTGTTTTGACGCTAAGCTTTGAAACTCTTATTTCTGACTTTTGGAAAACACAGGTATTTATAAGTCATGCCGGCCAGAGCCAGCTAGTTAAGAAAGGCTTTAATTCGGTGGTCTTTAAATACATACCGACAGAAAGCATCTATTTTGGCGCAGAAAATTGCAGATATACAGGCAGGGCGATTGATGTAGTCAGGCTGATAAGGGGGTAATTAGATGGGGAAGGAAATATTAACAAGTATTTTAAGTGCCGGGATGGGTATGCTTTTAACCTATATCTTTACAGAGCTTAGAGCCAGAAAGAAACGTCAGGATGCTATCCAGACCGGACTTCAGGCACTGCTTAGAGACAGAATCATTCAGGTTTATAACCATTATGTAACTGAAAAGAAGTGGATTCCCATTTACGCTAAGGACAGCATAGTTTCCTGTTATGAAAGCTATGAAAACCTTGGTGCCAATGGAGTAATAGACGATCTGATGGCTGAAATAAAAGCACTGCCAAATTACAAGGGGGAATAAGTGTGTTTGATAATGCAAAAGTAATCTTAGGCAATGTTCTTAGTACTGTAAAGGTGAAAATAAATGCTATGAGCAGGCCAATAAAGACTGTGATTGTAGGTTATTTTCTGCTTGTTGTGGTTTTGGTTGCTACGTATTATATTGCCTGGCTGTACCAATGGCATAATGGGCAGATTGTTATGAGTGATTTATTGGCGGTAATTAAAGAAATGATTGGGCCTGCTATGATAGGGTTTATGACCTTCATAGCAGGCTGTTTTATTGATATGAACAATAATGGAATACCGGACAAGTTTGAGGAGGATGAGAAGCATGAGAAAAATAACCTTAGATGAGTTAAGAGAAATGGCTCAAGCTGCTAAAGGCTATATTGATAAAATTTATGTACATTGGAGCGCAGGAAGGTACCATCAGTTTTTTGATGATTACCATATTAACGTAGATGCCGATGGAAGTATTTATGCCAGCACAGAGGATTTAACGGAGCTTTTGGCACATACTTGGCACAGAAACAGCAGAGCCATTGGTATCTGCATGGCAGGCTGTTATGGGGCAGAAGCACATAGTGGTTACAATACAGACTTTGGCGATTATCCACCTACGCAAGACCAAATCGATGGGGTGGCAAAGGTTGTGGCGGTTTTATGTGAAGAACTGGATCTGCCTATTGATTATGCTCATGTTAAAACCCACTGTGAGGCAGCTGAAGAAGATGACTATGGTCCATCAACAACTTGTGAACGATGGGATTTGTGGTATTTACTGGATGCACCGCTTACGGACGAACTAAAACTAGGTGGTCAAGTAATTCGCGGCAAAGCAGCCTGGTGGCAAAAAAATATTTGAAAGTCTAAAGAAAATGGCTCGTACAAATGGCTTACAGCGGCTTTAAATAAGGCTCTGTCAGGTATTTGCCCTACAAAGATTAAATACGCTTGGTGAGGTAATAACCGCAAATGGTGGAAAATGGCTAAAAATAGTAGTTTTGAGGTGGTGGAAATGTCGGATGAAAAGAAAAAATATGTATTTTACAGCATTATTGTTCTTATTATCGTTAGTATTCTTGCCTGCCTTTTCTTATGCAGCGGAGTACAGGATAACGGAGCAGGAGTTGAATCAGTTAGAGAGCAACTTGGCTCAGCTGAAACAACTGAACGAGAAATCACAGAAGGAATTGAGTCTGCTGAAGACCGAACTCGAAATATCCAAGACGGAATTGAACAAGGCGAAGCAGCAGTCGATAATGCTGCAGAGCGAGCTGACTGTATTGAAGAAAACCTCACAGATGCAGACGGACTTATTGCAGGGTGCCAACGCATCCTTGAAAACGTACGCGTCCGAGGAGAAGAAAAAAATGCAGGCAATTAAGAATCAGAGGAATGTAGCCTACGGAGTTGGAGCGGTTTTACTATATGCTTTAGTTAGGAAATAGAATAGATAATTTGATGCCCACTGAGGATGAATTTTCTTGGTGGGTTTATTTTTTTTATTTATATTTTTTCAAAACCGTCAGATTCATTACTTTCTCAAGGCTATTAGGTAGAGGGTCAAAAAACACTCTCGGAAAGAGGTGATAAAGATGGAACACAATTTGAAAATCAGTGTATCCAAGAAGGCAAAATCAGATGGTATTCTTTCTTGCCGTAGTATTAGTGTACGAGAACGTATTCTATGCTTCTTCCTCGGAAGAAAACAGAAACTCACAATTCTTGTACCCGGTGACAACGTGAAAGAAGTTTCCATTTGTACGGTTAAGGAAGGAGGTGCGACATCGTGAGTAAAGTAAGCGAATTATCCATGCTCGTGGATGAACTCAAAAAGTGCGGCGAAACCTTGGTACGTATTTCCGAAGAACTGGCTGATTTGTTCAGCAGTGGAAAGGACGCAATGCAGCCTGTAAAAAAGACTGCTGTTAAGAAGAAAACCAACGAGGAGCCAAAAGCTGAAGTGCCGGAAGAAAAAGCACTCACGTTGGAAGATGTCAGAGCCGTGTGTGCGGATAAATCCCGCAAAGGCTATACGGCAGAAGTCAAAGCAATCCTTACAAAGCATGGTGCAGAAAAGCTGTCCGGGATAAATCCAGCAGAATATAAGGCACTGCTTGCTGAAGTGGAGGTACTTGGGAATGCCCAATAAACAGAAGGTGAATTGTACTGTAGGTGAAAGAGAGACCGGTCTGGACCACGCAGTCTTATCAGCATCCTCCAGTCACAGGTGGCTGGAGTGTCCGCCATCGGCATTGCAGTGTGCTAAGGTCGGTGACACCACAAGCGAGTTTGCAATGCAGGGCACCGATGCTCACAGTCTTTGCGAACACAAACTGAAAACAGCACTGGGGCAGAAATCGAAAGATCCAACAGAAAATCTTACTTTCTTCGATGAAGAAATGGCGGACTGCTCGGATATGTATGTCCAGTATGTGATGGAGCAGCTTGCTGTGGCAAAAGAAAAATGCAAAGACCCTATTGTTCTAATTGAACAGCATCTTGATTTTTCCAAATGGGTGCCGCAGGGCTTCGGCACCGGGGACTGCGTGATTGTTGCAGATGAAACGCTGACCGTCATTGATTTTAAGTATGGTGTCGGAATTTTGGTGGATGCAGAAAAGAATCCTCAGATGATGTGCTATGCACTGGGAGCCTTACAACTGTTTGACGGTATCTATGATATTGATTCGGTGACCATGACTATCTTCCAGCCAAGGCGGGATAGTGTCAGCACATACACCATTTCCAAAGAAGAACTTCTGAAATGGGCGGATGAAGTGCTGAGTCCAACAGCACAGCTGGCGGCAAAGGGTGAGGGTGAATACAAAGCCGGAGACCACTGTCAGTTCTGTAAGGTAAAAGCCACCTGCCGCAAGAGAGCCGAATACAACCTTGAACTTGCGCGTTACGATTTTGAGATGCCTTCCACCCTTGAAGATGATGAGATAGAGGCCATTCTTTCAAAAGTTGATGCACTGGTATCTTGGGCAGGCGATATCAAGGAATACGCTTTGCAGCAGGCAGTCAGCGGCAAGGGGTGGAAAGACTGGAAGATTGTCGAAGGACGCTCCAACAGGAAATATGTCAATGAAACCGCTGTGGTGGATACGGTTAAGGATGCCGGATATGACCCATATGAACATAAGGTTCTGGGTATTACGGCAATGACCAAACTGCTCGGCAAGACAAGATTTGAAGAACTGCTCTCCGGCTTTATTGAAAAGCCACAGGGCAAGCCAACCTTAGTACCGATGTCGGACAAGCGTCCGGCTATGAATACAGCAGCAAACGATTTTAAGGAGGACAAATGATATGTCAAAAAATTATACGAACCCTACAAAGGTAATCACAGGAGTAAAAACACGCTGGTCTTATGCAAATGTATGGGATGCGAAATCCATCAACGGCGGCGCACCGAAATTCAGCGTGAGCCTTATCATTCCTAAGGACGATACAGTAACCGTCAATAAAATTAAAGCGGCTATTCAATCTGCTTATGAGGAGGGTCAATCTAAGCTTAAGGGAAGTGGCAAAACTGTGCCTGCTCTTTCCGTACTTAAGACACCAATGAGGGATGGCGATTTGGAACGTCCTGATGATGAAGCCTATGCAAACAGCTACTTCATCAATGCAAACAGTGCAGCTACTCCGGGCATCGTAGATGCAGACCGCCAGCCTATCATCGACCGCAGTGAGGTATACAGCGGTGTGTATGGCCGTGCCAGCATCAACTTCTATGCATTCAACTCCAACGGCAATAAGGGCATTGCCTGTGGTCTTAATAATCTCCAAAAGATTAAGGACGGAGAGCCGCTTGGCGGCAAGAGCCGTGCAGAGGATGATTTTGCAACCGATGCAGAGGACGATTTTCTTTCTTAAGCAGATACAGTGACAATCAATGCAGGCGATGGGAAACTGTCTCCTGCAGATATTATGAAAATGTGAGGTAAACAGATGGAATTATATGAATTTGCAAAGCAGTTTGATGTGATTGTGATTTTTGCGGTGCTGTACGGATTCGGTATCGGCAGTTTGGTGTACTGGGTCATGGAGTTTTTGCACTGGTGCTTTAAGAAGTGGAAGCAGCACAGGGAAAAGAAAAAGGCAGCAGTCAAAGAAGATACAGAGGAATAATCAGTAAACAGCGGGCGGCGGAGGTCGATTCTTCGCCGCCTTGCTTATCGTAAGGACGGTGACAATATGGGAAAAATACAAACGCTCTCGATTGATATTGAGAGTTACAGCGATGCGGATTTGCAGAAGTGCGGGGTCTATAAATATGCCCAGTCATCTAACTTTGAAATCCTGCTGTTTGGTGTATCTGTAAACGGCGGTGAGGTCATCGTTTATGATCTGGCACAGGGAGAAGAACTGCCGATGGACATTATTACGGCACTGGCAGATGATACCGTGACAAAATGGGCATTCAATGCGGCTTTCGAGAGGGTCTGTCTTTCGGTATGGCTGCAAAGAAACTATCCGCAGTGCTTTTGCAGTTACAGTATCAATGAGGATACCGTGGGAGATTATCTTGACCCGGCGGCATGGAAATGCTCTTGTGTTTGGTCGGCATATATGGGACTGCCGCTTTCCCTTGCCGGGACCGGCACAGTGCTTGGGCTGGAAGAACAGAAGCTAAAGGAAGGCAAAGACCTCATTCGCTACTTCTGTGTTCCCTGCAAGCCAACCAAGGTCAACGGCGGCAGGACACGCAATCTGCCGGAGCATGATATGAAAAAGTGGAATCTGTTCAAGTTCTATAACAAGCGGGATGTCGAGGTTGAGATGTCCATACAGGACAGGCTGAAAAAATATCCTGTGCCGGATTTTGTGTGGGAGGAATACCATCTCGACCAGGAAATCAATGACCGTGGCATTGCACTTGATATGGACGTGGTGGAGAACGCTATTGCTTTTGATGCAAAATCCAAAGCGGAGCTGGCAGAGAAAATGCAGGGACTAACCGACCTTGATAACCCCAACTCCGTGGTGCAGATGAAGCAGTGGCTTGCGGATAACGGTCTGGAGATGGACAGCCTTGGCAAAAAGGAAGTAGCACAGGCGGTCAAAACGGCACCCAAGGAACTGGCAGAGGTTCTGCTCCTGCGCCAGCAGTTAGCCAAGTCCTCTGTAAAGAAGTATCAGGCAATGCAGAATGCAGTCTGTGAGGACGGCAGGGCGAGAGGAATGTTTCAGTTTTACGGAGCCAACCGTTCCGGGCGATGGGCAGGCAGAATGATACAGCTGCAGAATCTTCCCCGAAACCATATGCCGGATTTGAAACAGGCTCGTGGTCTTGTGGAATCTGGCAATTATGCTGCGATGGAGTTTTTATATGATGATATCCCGGATACTCTGTCGCAGCTCATCCGCACAGCCTTTGTGCCGAGGACCGGGATGAAATTTGTGGTGGCGGACTTCTCTGCCATTGAAGCAAGGGTGCTTTCGTACCTCGCCAAGGAAAGCTGGCGAAGCGAGGTCTTTCAGAATAACGGGGACATCTATTGTGCATCAGCATCTGCCATGTTCGGTGTACCTGTAGAAAAGCACGGCGAGAACGGGCATCTCCGCCAGAAGGGTAAAATCGCAGAATTGGCTCTCGGCTACGGCGGTTCGGTCGGTGCATTGAAAGCAATGGGTGCTTTGGATATGGGACTTGAAGAGGAAGAACTCCAGCCGCTTGTGGATTCGTGGAGGTCAGCCAATCCTAACATTGTGCGTTTCTGGTGGGATGTTGACAGATGCGTAAAGGATACGGTCAAGAACAGAGTAACCACAGAAACACACGGCATCCGCTTTTTCTATCAGAGCGGTATGCTGTTCATTCAGCTGCCAAGCGGCAGACGGCTTTCCTATGTGAAGCCGCATATGGGAGAGAACCGTTTCGGCGGCGAGGCAGTGACCTATGAAGGTGTGGGCGGTACGAAGAAATGGGAACGCATCGAAAGCTACGGTCCCAAGTTCGTGGAAAATATCGTGCAGGCAATCAGCCGTGACATTCTTGCCTATGCCATGCGCACCTTATCTCATTGTTTTATCTGCGGTCATGTTCATGATGAACTGATTATTGAGTGCAGCATGGGAGTCCCCATTGATGCCGTGTGCGAGCAGATGGGAAGGACCCCGCCTTGGATTTCAGGACTTCTGCTCCGGGCAGATGGGTACGAATGCAGCTTCTATAAAAAAGATTAGAAATCGTCAGATTGCACTTCTTGCCAAGGCTATAAGGTAGGAGGTGCTTTTCTAATGAATGATGAGAATAAAACAGTAACGAAAATTACAGAGCCGGACAGTTTACCTGTCCTTATGAAATCACGCATGACGGAGGAACAGCTGTGCGGTGATTATAAATATTGTATGGCACAGAAAATGACAAAAGCATTGCTTGATAAGGGCCTGATTTCTGTGGATGAATTCAACAAAATCAGCGAAAGAAACCGCCAAGCTTTCTCTCCATATTTAGCTGAAATTATACCATAAAAGACTTGATATATATCGATTAGTACGGGAATATGTCCATACCGAAAGCGAGGTGAGTTGATGAAAAGGATAACAAAAATTGAAGAAAATAATGCCTTATCGGTTAAGACGAAAACCCGTGTTGCTGCCTATTGCAGAGTGTCCACGGCAAGCGATGAACAGCTTATCAGCCTTGATACGCAGAAAGCACATTATGAGGATTATATCAAATCCAATAGCGAGTGGGAGTACGCAGGGGTATTTTTTGATGAAGGTATTACTGGCACCAAAAAGGAGTGTCGTGACGGTCTGAATTCCCTGATTGATTCCTGCGAAAAAGGTCTTGTGGACTTGGTCATTACAAAGTCCATCAGCCGATTCAGCAGAAATACAACAGACTGTTTGGAACTGGTAAGAAAGCTGATGGCGCTAAATGTGACCGTGATTTTCGAGAAAGAAAATATTAACACGGATACGATGGAAAGTGAATTGATGCTTTCCATATTAAGCAGTCTTGCGGAAAGCGAATCGGTATCCATTTCTGAAAATAACAAATGGTCTATACAGAAACGCTTCCAGAATGGTACCTACATTATTTCCTATCCGCCTTATGGCTATGAAAATATAGGTGGAGAAATGATTGTTGTGCCGGAACAGGCAGAGATTGTCAAAAATATATTTGAAGATACGCTTGGCGGGAAAAGCACTCATGTTATTGCAAAGGAACTGAATGACAGCGGTGTAACAAGCAAAAAAGGTGGAAAATGGACTCCCGGAGCAATCAATGCGGTTATTCGCAACGAAAAATTCACGGGTGATGTGATTTTCCAAAAGACCTACACCGACAGCCAATTTAGCCGCCATACAAATGATGGTGAGTTGAATCAATATCTGTGTGAGAACCATCATGAGCCGATTGTAAGCCACGAGATTTTTGAAAAGGCAAACGAGGTTCTAAATCAGCGTGGCAAGGAAAAAGGAAATGGTGAGAGAACCGAACGCTATCAGAATCGTTATGGCTTCTCAGGCAGAATCAAATGCGGACAGTGCGGCGGAGTCTTTAAAAGAAGAAGCCATTATAAGCCGAGCGGAAGTTACATTGCTTGGTGCTGCACCCATCATATCGAGGACAGGTATTCCTGCTCCATGAAGTACATTACGGATGATGGCATAAAGGCGGCGTTCCTTACCATGATGAATAAACTGGTATTTGCCCATCAGCGTATATTAAAGCCATTGCTTCACAGCCTGCAGGGATTTGATGATAAGAACAGGCTCCTGCAGATACAGGAATATGAAACAAAGCTAGAAAAGAACATGGAGCAAAGGCAGGTGCTGACAAGTGTAATGGCAAGCGGACTGTTAGAGCCGGCTCTTTTCAGCAAAAAGATTACGGCTTTAATTTTGGAAGAGAAGCAATTGCAGGAAGGAAATAAACAGATGATAAACACGGTCAGTGGTGACAGGACAAAGATTGAAGCCTTAGAAAAACTTATGAAATTTGTACTCGGCAGCGAGATGCTGACGGAATATTCGGATGAGATATTCCTTTCCCATGTGGAAGGGATTATCGTGCTTTCAAGGGAAGAAATCGTCTTTGAATTAAAGTGCGGACTGAAATTAAAGGAAAGGCTGGTGGGATAATGGCACATATACCCTACGGATACAAAATTGTGAATGGAAAAGCAGAAGTCGATGAAAAACAGGCGGAAGCAGTCAGAAAGCTGTTTGACGGTTACATTGCAGGACTTGGATTAAAGACTGCATCAGAGAATGCGGGTCTTGATATTTTTCATGGCAGTGCAGGCAGAATGTTAAGAAACAAGCATTATCTTGGGGACGAATATTATCTTGCCATTATCGACAGGGAGCGATTTGATAAGGCGGAGGAAATCCGAATAGCAAGGGCATCTTCCTTGGGCAGGGTCAGAGAACTGCAGGCTGCACCAAAACCAATGGCAGATACAAGGTTTACCATGCCGTCTGTTGAGAGAAAATTTGCAGATCCATTTGAACAGGCAGAATATGCCTACAGCTTAATTGAAAGCGAGGTGGCGATAGTTGAATAAGAGTATCACAGTTATCCCGGCACGAAGACGTGTGGGAAACACAGTAAATAAAGAAGCAAAGCCGAAGCTCAGGGTCGCAGCGTACTGCCGTGTCAGTACCGACAGCGATGAGCAGGCTACAAGTTATGATGCACAGGTGGAACATTATTCTAATTTTATACAGAAAAATGTGGAATGGGAATTTGCCGGAATATTTGCAGATGATGGTATCTCAGGCACCAATACCAAAAAGCGTGAGGAGTTTAACCGCATGATTTCCGAGTGCATGGAAGGCCATATTGATATGATTATTACCAAGTCCATCAGCCGATTTGCTCGTAATACCTTGGACTGCCTTCGCTACATAAGACAGCTGAAGGAAAAGAATATTCCTGTGTTTTTTGAAAAGGAAAACATCAACACAATGGATTCTAAAGGAGAGGTTCTGCTGACCATTATGGCCAGTCTTGCACAGCAGGAGTCGGAATCCTTAAGCCAGAATGTAAAGATGGGGATGCAGTTCCGATTTCAGAAGGGAGAGGTGCAGGTCAACCATAATCGCTTTATGGGATATACCAAAGATGAAGATGGACACCTTATCATTGAGCCTACCGAGGCAGAAATCGTCAAACGAATTTACCGAGAATATCTACAGGGCGCAAGCCTAAAACAAATCGGAGACGGCTTGATGAAGGATGGTATTCTAACGGGTGCAGGAAAACCAAAGTGGCGTCCTGAATCAGTGAAGAAAATTCTGAAAAACGAGAAGTATATTGGGGATGCCCTTCTGCAAAAAACCTACACCGTGGATGTCCTTACCAAAAAGCGAGTGAAGAATAACGGCATCGTTCCACAGTATTATGTAGAAAACAGTCACAAACCGATTATCCCCCGTGACCTTTATATGCAGGTGCAGGAAGAAATGCTCAGAAGGTCCAATCTTCACAGCGGTGTGAACCGAAAGAAACGAGTCTACAGCAGCAAATATGCACTTTCCAGTATTGTCTACTGCTCGAAATGCGGGGAAATTTACCGAAGGGTTGCTTGGAACAATCATGGAAAACGCTCTACGGTATGGCGATGCGTAAACCGAGTGGAGCGTGGTCCCGGCTGCTGTGATGCACCAACCGTGAAGGAAGAGGAATTACAGAATGCTGTGGTAAGGGCAATCAACATGGCTCTTGGTGTCAAGGAGGATATGCTTGCCGCTTTGGAGAAAAATATAGCGATGGTGCTTGCTTTGGAAGATGAGACTTCGATGGAAAGCCTTGATGCCAAGCTGGAAGAGTTGCAGCAGGAGCTTCTGAAACGAGCCAATGCAGGACAGGATTACGATGACCTTGCCGATGAGATAGACAGCCTGCGTGAGAAGAAGCAAGAGGTCATGGCGGACAATGCCGAGCGAGAAGGACAGAAACAGCGAATTGTGGAAATGCAGCAGTTCCTTGCTGGGCAGACGGAGCAGATTGAAGAATATGATGAAAACATGATCAGAAGAATGGTGGAGAAGATAACGGTTTATGAGGATAAATTCACGGTTGAATTTAAGTCTGGGACGAGTGTGGATGTGGAAAGATGAGATAATACTGCCAGACAGCCCCTTACAGAAAATGTAGGGGGTATATGTATATTTTATAAAAATCAGATATTTAAAACGATGAGTTTTTTGTCTAAACATACAAAATACACATTTACGCATTGACAACTGTGAATGTGAGCGATATAATTGGGTCAGTTGTAAATAAGGAGTGTGATGAACAATGGATTATAAAGCTGATGTACGACTTATAAAAGCTTTGGCAGATGAAAATAGGCTTGCTGTATTGAGAGCACTGCAGGGCGGAGAAAAATGTGGATGCGTTCTTCTGGAAGAATTGCAGATTACTCAGCCAACATTATCTCACCACATGAAAATATTGTGTGATAGCGGAATGGTTGATAGCTGCAAAGACGGCAAATGGATGCATTATTCTTTATCGTTAGAAGGATGTCATAGGTTAAGATGTCTTGCAGATAAGTATTCAATAAAGGATGCAGATTTTGCTGATTATAAAAAATGCAATGCCGAAAATAGATGTAATAAATAATAGTGAATGTGCATAAAAATAAAAAAGGCAATCTTCGGATTGCCTATATCTTAAATTTTTAAATTGATACATATAAATATGTAAATATAATTAAGGAGGTTTTTCTATGGAAATACTAAAAGGAATCGGTACATTTTTACAAGACCAAGTGCTTGGAATGAAATGGTTGAATGAAGTAATCGGCAATATGCTGTCTTTGTTCGGACTTGATGTAACAAGCAGAATCGGTGGCAGCGTTCTATTTTTTCTTTATGATGTAACAAAAATCACAATACTCTTATGCTTTTTGATTTTTCTTATTTCATATATTCAAAGCTATTTTCCACCGGAACGAAGCAAAAAAATTATGGCACGGTTTCACGGAGTATGGGCAAATATTATTGCCGCTTTGCTCGGAACGGTAACACCGTTTTGTTCCTGTTCCTCTATTCCGATTTTTATTGGCTTTACAAGTGCAGGGTTACCACTTGGCGTAACATTCTCGTTTTTAATTTCTTCCCCTATGGTAGACCTTGGCTCTCTCGTACTTTTGATGAGTATTTTCGGTTGGAAGGTTGCAGTTTTGTACGTTATTTTGGGCTTAGTTATTGCAGTAGTAGGCGGTACACTGATTGAAAAATTGCATATGGAGAAATATGTAGAGGACTTTATTAAAAACGCATCCAGCGTAGACATTGAAAATACGGCACAAACACAAAAAGACCGTTTGATATTTGCAAAAGACCAAGTTGTTTCCACATTCAAAAAAGTCTTCCCATATATCCTTGTGGGTGTTGGTATCGGCGCAGTTATTCATAACTGGATTCCAGAGTCTTGGATTGAAATGGTTCTCGGCTCTAACAATCCTTTTGGTGTTGTCCTTACCACATTACTTGGAATTCCTATGTATGCTGATATTTTCGGCACAATTCCTATTGCTGAAGCATTACTATTCAAGGGCGCACAGCTTGGAACAGTATTATCATTTATGATGGCGGTAACAACATTGTCATTACCATCAATGATTATGCTTCGCAAAGCCGTAAAACCAAAGCTATTGGCAGCCTTTATTGTTATATGCACGGTAGGCATTATTTTAGTCGGCTATTTATTTAATGCTCTACAATTCTTATTTATATAAAAATCAGGAGGAAGAAAAAAATGGCTAAGAACTGATACCCAGTAATTGATTATATTTTATGTGAAGAATGCGGAACGTGTGTTAATAACTGCCCGCACACTGTATACAATAAAGAGAAGTCATCTTCTCCGATTGTTGTAAGACCAAATGACTGCGTTGATCATTGCCACGGCTGTGGTAATCATTGTCCTGTTGGGGCAATCACTTATGTCGGTGATGATACAGGTTGGACACCGCCTAATGGTGGCTCATACAAAGAAGATGATTGCGGTTGTGGCTGTAGTGGAGGTGGGTGCTGTGGATAAGGTGGCTTCAAATAAAAAATCTTTGTTTCTTAAAATTGCAATTGTAGTAGCCATTGTCGTTGTAATTGTGGGAATATTTATTTTTAAATCAGCAAAGAACAATGACCAAACAGCACAAGAAAACACTGCTTCTCAATCGCAAACCGAGGAAGATGCAGTTAATTATCCACTGAAAATTACAAAAACTGACCTTGAATCAATTAAAGCATATGGAATACCTACTGTCATTGATTTTGGGTCTGATTCTTGTATTCCATGTAAACAAATGGCACCTGTTCTGGAAACCTTGAATAAAGAATGGCAAGGAAAAGCAGCTGTTCAGTTTATGGATGTTTGGAAATATACAGATGGTGTTAGCGATTTCCCTGTTTCTGTAATTCCTACTCAAGTTTTCTTTAACGCAGATGGAACACCATATGTTCCAAGCGAAGCGATACAAAAAGAAATAGAATTTACAATGTATTCTGATAAAAATACAAACGAGCATATTTTTACAGTCCATCAAGGAGGTATAACCGAGGAACAAATGCGAAAGATATTTGCTGAAATGGGGGTTGAGTAATGATAAATGAGTGGTTAGAACAATTATCATCCCTTATTCAGAGCAGTCTTTGGTTAGCGCCGGTTCTTGCACTCCTTGCAGGAATTTTAACTTCCTTTACGCCCTGCTCCTTGTCCAGTATTCCTCTTGTGATAGGCTATGTGGGAGGTACAGGTCAAAAGAACACGAAAAGAGCATTTAGGCTAGCGTTAACTTTTGCGCTTGGCTCCGCTGTTACATTTACCATACTTGGCGTCATTGCTTCTCTTGCAGGTAAACTTATGGGAACAAGTGCCGGTTGGTGGTACATAATCCTTGGCGTGTTAATGGTACTCATGGCACTTCAAACTTGGGGTGTATTTGAGATTATCCCCTCAAGCTATTTAATTTCAAAAAACACAAAAAGAGGTTATGTGGGTGCGTTTATCGCAGGAATACTTGGGGGTGTTTTCTCATCGCCCTGTTCAACGCCTGTTCTGATTGCACTGCTTGCTATCGTAGCAGGAAAAGGCAACATTGTTTGGGGGATTCTCTTACTATTGATTTACTCTGTAGGTCATGGTATCCTTGCAATAGTTGCAGGTACATCGGTAGGATTAGTGCAAAAGATAACAACTAACAAAAAATATGGCAGGTTCAGCATTTTACTTAAAGTAATTATGGGAATGATTATATTACTAATCGGTTTCTATATGTTCTATTTAGGATTTTAATTAAATTTATTTTGGAGGTATTTATTATGAGTTTATTTGGTAAAAAGAAAGAAGAAAAGAAAGAAAGCTGTTGCTGTGGAGGAAACTGCAATGCAGAAACTGTAAAAGCAGCAGAAGAATCAAAAACAAGTGGAGCAAGCGTGAAAATTCTCGGTTCTGGCTGTGCAAAATGCAATCAGCTTGAAGCGAATACTTTGGAAGCTCTAAAATCCCTTGGTATGGATACCACAATCGACCATATCACTGATTTTGGTCAGATTGCAGCTTATGGTGTTATGAGTACACCTGCCCTTGTTGTTGATGGTAAGGTTGTAGCTTATGGCAAGGTGCTTAAGACTGATGAAGTGGTTAAAATTCTTCAAAAAGTCAGAGGGTAATGCACTTCTTTGCTTTAGTAATTGCATTAAAATCAAATTATTATAAAACTTAACGCCATTTTGTAACAAATGGCGTTATAACAGCATAGTATATGAGTACAAGTGCATATATGAATATACGGGGGTAATCAAATGATTGATATATTGAAAGCATTGGCAGAAGAAACAAGGTTGCGTATCTTTGCTCAAATTATCAAAGGTGATATGTGCGTTTGCGAAATAGAAGAATGCTTAGAGCTTACTCAGTCTAATGCGTCAAGACACCTAACTGCATTAAAAAGAGCAGGAATTCTTGACAGTTATAAAACTGCTCAATGGGCATACTACAAAGTAAGCGATACTTTTATTACAGAAAACAAGGAACTATATAATTATCTAATTCAAAAAACGAAAGAACTTAAAACTTTTGAATCAGACAGTGAAAAATACAATAAATGCAAATCAACTGATATGTGTTCTTGTAAAAAGGATTGTAAGGAGGATTTACAATGAGTGAGAAAAAAGCAGAAGGTATTGGGTTCTTTCAAAAGTACTTAACGTTATGGGTAGCTATTTGCATGGCACTTGGCATACTAATAGGAAAATTTTCACCACAAATACCTGCATTCTTCGGTAAATTTGAATATGCCAATGTTTCAATTCCCATTGTCATACTGATATGGGTTATGATTTACCCAATGATGATGAAGGTTGACTTTCAAAGTGTCAAAAATGTCAGCAAAAATCCCAAAGGATTGTTTGTTACATGGATTGTAAACTGGCTGATCAAGCCATTTACCATGTATGGCATTGCAAGCTTATTTTTCTTTGTTATATTCAAAGGTTTTATCACACCAGACTTAGCAAAAGAATATCTTGCAGGTGCTGTACTTTTAGGAGCTGCTCCTTGTACTGCAATGGTTTTTGTATGGAGTCACTTAACAAAAGGAAATCCAGCATATACCGTTGTTCAGGTTGCAACAAATGATTTAATTATTCTGGTGGCATTTATTCCGATTGTAAAATTCCTGCTTGGAGTATCCAATGTTACGGTTCCTTGGAACACCTTGATTTTATCCGTTGTGCTTTTTGTAGTAGTTCCACTTGCAGGAGGAATAATAACCCGTGTGATTGTGACCAAAGCAAAAAGCAAAGAATATTTTGAAGGAACTTTTGTAAAGAAATTTGATGGCATTACAACCATCGGATTGCTATTAACTTTGATACTGTTATTTTCATTCCAAGGCAATGTTATCCTTGAAAACCCTTTGCATATCTTACTGATTGCAATACCACTGATTATACAGACTTTTCTCATTTTCTTCATTGCATACTTTGCAAGTAGGGTTTTGAAATTGCCACACGATGTTGCAGCTCCTGCTGGAATGATCGGAGCATCTAACTTTTTTGAGCTGTCTGTTGCCGTTGCGATTGCACTTTTTGGAACAACATCACCTGCCGCTCTGGCAACCGTAGTAGGTGTGCTTGTTGAAGTACCCGTAATGCTAACCCTTGTAAAAATAGCAAACAAAACAACAAAATGGTTTCCAAAATCTATAAATAAAAATATAACAAAAAATTAGAATGGAGTGTTTTATTATGAAAAAAATGTTTATTTATGAGCCTGCAATGTGCTGTTCGACTGGTCTGTGCGGTGTATCCGTTGACCCAGAATTACTTCGCTTATCTACCGTTATCAGCAGCCTTCAAAAAAATGGGGTTGAAATTACAAGATACAACCTCACAAGTGCGCCAATGGCATTTGTAAACAACAAGGAAGTCAATAGACTTATCACTGAAAAAGGAGTTGAAGTTCTTCCTATTACCGTTGTTGATGGTGCTATTGTCAAAACAAAAGCTTATCCAACAAATGATGAAATAATCTCTCTTTTACAAGTACCACGCAGTTATCTTGGTGAACAAAAAACTTCTGCTCCTAAGAAAAATGGCGGATGCAATTGTAAAGGAGGATGCTGTTAATGAAACAATTTAATCCTTTAGAACAAGTAAAAACAAAATACCTTTTCTATACCGGAAAAGGTGGCGTTGGAAAAACCTCTGTTGCTTGCTCTACAGCTGTAACTCTTGCTGATAATGGCAAGAAAGTCTTGCTTATTAGCACAGACCCTGCTTCTAACTTACAAGATGTTTTTGAAACTCAACTTAATGGAAAAGGTGTCAAAATCAAAGCAGTGCCTAATTTGGTTGTAGCAAACCTCGACCCAATTCAATCAGCAGCTGAATATCGAGAAAGCGTAATTGCACCTTATCGTGGAAAATTGCCCGATGCAGTTCTTAAAAATATGGAAGAACAACTTTCAGGTTCTTGTACGGTTGAAATTGCCGCTTTTAATGAATTTTCCAACTTTATAACCGATGATACCGTGGCAAAGGATTATGACCATATCATTTTTGATACCGCCCCAACAGGGCATACCCTGCGTATGCTTCAACTTCCGTCTGCATGGAGTAATTTTATCAGTGAAAGCACCCACGGGGCTTCCTGCTTAGGTCAGCTTTCGGGACTTGAAAGCAGAAAAGAAATTTATAAGCAGGCTGTTTCTACACTTGCCAATCAAAATATGACTACCTTAATGTTGATTTCAAGACCAGATGAAGCACCGCTGAAAGAAGCTGCCAGAGCATCAAGCGAACTTCGTGAACTCGGAATTGAGAACCAAGTTTTAATTATCAATGGAATTTTAACTTTTTATGATGATGAAGTATCTCAAAAACTCTATGAGAAACAGCAAAAAGCTCTTTCTCAAATGCCAGATTCCTTAAAATTAACAACGACCCTTCAAATTCCTTTGAGGGCTTATAACATCATGGGGCTTGACAATATTCGTTCCTTGCTTACTGATGATCACTTCATGATGAAAGATGAAAGGCTTAACAGTGATAAAGTTCCTCAATTGAAGGATGTTGTGGAAGATATTTATACCACAGGTAAAAAAGTTGTTTTCACAATGGGTAAAGGCGGCGTTGGTAAAACAACGGTTGCGGCGGCGATTGCGCTTGGATTGGCACACAAAGGCGTTAAAGTACATTTAACCACTACCGACCCTGCTGCACACCTTACCAATGTTATTAAAGAGCAGTCCAATATTTCCATGAGTCATATTGATGAACTTGAAGTTTTAGAAAAATACAAGGAAACTGTTCTGAAAAAAGCAAGAGAAAACAATATGAATGAAGACGATATTGCCTATATAGAGGAAGATTTACGCTCTCCTTGTACACAAGAAATTGCTGTCTTCCGTGCCTTTGCCGATATTGTGGAAAGAGCAGAAAAAGAAGTGGTTGTTATTGATACTGCACCAACAGGTCACACCTTGTTGCTTCTTGATTCCACTCAAAGCTATCACAAAGAGGTTCAGCGTACAATGGGTGATACACCGGAGTCGGTTAAAAAATTATTGCCACAGCTTCGTAATGCCAATGAGACAGAAGTCGTTATTGTTACCCTTGCTGAAACTACCCCTGTATTTGAAGCAATGCGTTTAGAGGAAGATTTGCACCGTGCAGGTATCCATAGTAAATGGTGGGTTATCAATTCTTCACTTTATGCTACTGATACCAAAAATCAAATGCTAAAAGCAAAAGCAAGCAATGAAATTGAATGGATTAACAAAGTAGCATCACACGCTAACGGCAATTTTGCAGTTATAAAATGGAACAGTGAAGAAATTAAGGGAGATCGATTGTTAGAACTATAACGGAGGATGTTTAATGGATAAACCAAAGGTAGCATTTATATGCGTACACAATTCTTGCCGAAGTCAAATTGCAGAGGCGCTTGGAAAGCACCTTGCAGGCGATGAATTTGATTTTTATAGTGCAGGAACAGAAACAAAACCACAAATAAATCAAGATGCCGTAAGGCTTATGAAGGAACTGTATGGCATTGATATGGAGAAAACGCAACATTCCAAATTGCTTGAAGATATTCCTACGGTCGATATTGTAATAACAATGGGCTGCAATGTTCAGTGTCCATTTTTGCCTTGCAAGCACCGTGAGGATTGGGGATTAGAAGACCCTACAGGAAAAAGTGATGCAGAGTTTGAAAGCACCATAAAACAAATAGAAGTTAAGATACTTCAGTTAAAAGATATATAAGCATATCCTCTCAATTCAGATTATGAAATCTGATTGAGAGGTATTTTATTATGTGCTATACTGAAACAGAATTTATTCATAAAGTATTAAAATTGTATTTGCTTTTATCTGTTATAATTAATGGGGTATGAAGGTGAAGCCATTTTAGAGTAATCAGTAGACATATTCCCACAAAACGATAAAATACCGTGGATATATTCCCTCGGACGAGGGGTGTCGAAAATGTGCGTTTGACATTCATTCGCTCATCTCGTGCCATGTAGAGACTGTTGTATTGATGACAATAGTAAAAAAATAAAATTATGGAGCCCGGTTGCCAGGCACTGCAATTTACGCAGAACGGAGAGCAATGGATTGATTAAGTAGATTGTATTGTAGACAAGGAGCAGTAACAGATATGAAGATTTCTAAGAAGGATGCTTTGTCATGGTTTGAATTTTTTGCACAATTGCCTGCAGGGGAACAGCTTCTGGTTAAACAGCAGGAAATTGTTTATGCCACATTCGCACAGATTGAGGCAGTTGTTATAAAAAGAAAAGAAGAGCTTATGGAACAAATTCCCGGTTTGAAAACATTAAAGGACAGAACACTTTTTGTGGGACCAGATGAAAAATTTCCTGATGGGTGCCGTTCATGTCTGTTGGGCAGCGGGCTGACAGCTATCAGAAAAACCAATAAATGCAATCTGCAGTGCAGGTTTTGCTATAATTATGGCGAGCTGGATGCTATTGAACCGGTAGGCGAGGGGATTTGGGTCATTGGCGGGACCAAGTTTTATGAAAATGACATTGATCTGTTGTTGGAAATCCATAAAAAACCTACAGGGGTTGCCTATGTATATTTAGAACCTTTTATGGAAATCGAGAAATATTATAATATTATTCAAAAATTTAACAAGGCTGGTATTTATCAGCATCTATATACTAACGGCACTCTGGCTACGGAAACAACGCTTAAAGCATTGGGGGAGGCTGGCCTGAATGAGCTTAGATTTAATTTAGGAGCTTCCGGTTGTGCTGATAAGGTCATTGAAAATATTGGCAGAGCAAAAAAGTATATCAAAAAAGTCGGCATTGAAACGCCTATGACCAATGAGTTTTTTGAAAAATTCTTTTTGAAAAAACAGGCTGTTTTGGACACGGGATTAGATTTTATTAATTGTGCGGAGCTGCATTTGAATCCCAATAATATTGAGAATTATTGGGGTGAAAAAATGTATATTGCCCGCCATGGATATATATCACCAATCTGGAGTCGCGAACTGACACTCAGATTTATGGCAGCCGCAGCAAAAGAGAAATGGAATTTGGTTGTACATGATTGCTCTAATGATACCAAGTTTGCCAGAGATTTGAATTTAGGTGCCAAAGAGGGTAAATGGTTCGGGGCCAGCAGTTATACGTCTGAATTTTTAGAGATCCCCTATGCCGTATTTTTGCCGGTCCTGCGTGATGAAGAATTTAATTTTTTAGTTGAAGAAGAGCTGCCAAGCGGCTATAACCCGGGAGAGATGCTTTTCTAAGAAAGAGTGGCATAATGGCAAATATTATAGAAATAAATGACATTTCTGCTCCTGAACTGGAAGTATTCACAAAATTGACTGAAAAGCAGCTGCGCCATAAGCTGGAACCGGAAAAGGGCATCTTTATCGCTGAAAGCGGCAAAGTCATAGAGTTGGCGCTTGCTGCTGGCTGTGAGCCGATTTCCTTGTTGATGGAGCGCAGACATATCACGGGACAGGCCCAAAATATTCTTGCTCGGTATGAGGATGTTACAGTCTATACCGGGGACAGGGATGTGCTGGCTGGACTGACAGGATATAAGCTGACCCGCGGTATCCTGTGTGCTATGCGTAGGCCCAGGCTGCCTTCAGTACAGCAGATATGTTTTCAAGCCAGGCGGGTGGCGGTATTGGATAATATCACGGATGCAGCCAACATAGGAGGAATATTCCGATCGGCAGCGGCGTTAGGTGTTGATGCGGTACTTGTGATGCGCTCCTGCTGTGATCCTTTATGCAGAAAAGCAGTACGTGTCAGTATGGGAACGGTATTTCAGATACCTTGGACTTATATAGAAAACAATGTCAAAGAGCTGGGAGAATGGGGCTTTAAAACAGCTGCAATGGCTTTGTGTGAGCATGCTGTCAGTATAGATGATCAGGCGCTGATGGCAGAGGGCAGGCTGGCTTTGGTTTTTGGTACAGAGGGCTACGGCTTATCTCAGGCTGCGATTGATGCGTGCGATTATGTTGTGAAGATCCCTATGGAGTACAATGTGGACTCACTTAATGTAGCTGCTGCAAGCGCTGTGGCGTTTTGGCAATTGCGATGTCAACAATAAATTGGAAAAAAGATTCTTTGGAATTATTTGAATACTTAATTTATGCAAACTTGTTAAACGGCCAAAGTTGATTTGTGTTGTGTAAAAGGTGGTAATTATGGATTATAAAGTTTTAGATATGGAAAAGTATTATCGTAAGGATATTTACAGGCATTTTACGATGGACTGTAAATGTTCGGTTATGATTACATCCAAGATCGATGTTAGTGAACTTGTTGCATATTCAAAACAAACTGGAACTAAATTTTATATCAATTTTCTGTATGTCCTGACCAAGGCGCTGAATACCAGAGATGACTACAAAATGCGGTATTTGTATCAGGAAGATAAGTTAGTCGTATTTGATAAAATCAACACTTCGCATTATGTTTTCCACGAGGATACGGAGACTTTTACAGTAGTTTATACAGAGTTCAGCGAAGATTACCAGGCTTTTTATGACAGATGCTGCGCTGATATGGAAAAGGCTAAACAGACCCGCAGTTATGGTCTGGACGGCAGTAAATTAAACTATTTTGATGCTTCCTATATTCCCTGGTTGTCATATGAAGCACTGCATGTAGAACTGCCTGACGGACATCTGCATTTCCCTCCGATTATAAACTGGGGAAAATATCACAGTGAAAATGGCAGATTGCTGATGCCTGTGACGGTGAGAATGAATCATGCGATTGCTGATGGTTATGTAGTTTCCAAAGCATTTTTATTGCTTGAGAAAGAAATTGAAAGATTGGTCGAAGACTGAACTAATGGATTAGAACCATCGTTTCACATTGCTTTTAGAGTTATGTTATTTTAAAGCGCTGTAGCTTGGCGCTGCTTCGAAAGTAGTTCCGGTGGATAAATTCAGTATAGTCATCACTTTGGTGATGGCAGCGGTATTTTTACATGAACAATTTACTGTAAAAACAATTATCGGTTCTGTCCTTATTACTTTTGGGGACTTTTATTATGATTTTATAAAGAGTCACAGGTCAGATGTATAGAATAATTAAGAATAAATCATAAATACAGAGGGGTAAGCAGATGATAACAAGGCAAAAATACCAGGATTATATCAATGTGCTGAAAGAGGAATTGATTCCGGCGATGGGGTGTACTGAGCCTATTGCTATTGCTTATGCCGGAGCTATTGCCAGAGAGCATTTAGGCTGTTTGCCTGAACGTGTAGAAATTGAGGTCAGCGGTAATATCATCAAGAATGTAAAAAGTGTTATTGTACCTAATACAGGGGGACTGCGCGGTATTGAAGTGGCAGCGGCAGCAGGTATTGTGGCAGGAGATGCCGCGAAGGAGCTTAAAGTTATTTCGGAAGTGAGTACAGAAGCAGTTGCCGTAATTCATAAATTTTTAGAAAGCACACCAATAACAGTTAATTTTTCTGATAGTAAAAAAATCTTTGATATAATGATCACTGTTTATGGTAATGGCCATTCTGCTTATGTACGCATCTGTGAGTTTCATACAAATATAGTGGAAATAAGAGAAGATGATAAATATGTGCTGCAGAAAGATATTGCAGTCGAAGACAGTTTGGGCTTTACAGATCGTGGATTTATGAATGTACAGGAGATTATTGAATTTGCTGATACTGCAAGAATAGAAGATGTTAAGGATATTCTTGATCTTCAGATCGAATGTAATGTTAATATTTCAGAGGAAGGCTTGGCTGGCGATTATGGAGCTAATATCGGTAAGGTCCTTTTAAAGACTTATGGAACGGATGACGTAAAAATAAGAGCTAAAGCCAAAGCAGCTGCCGGTTCTGACGCCAGAATGAACGGCTGCGAGATGCCAGTCGTGATCAATTCCGGCAGCGGTAATCAGGGGATTACTGCCTCCATACCAGTTATAGAGCATGCTAAGGAGTTGGGTGTTTCTGACGAGAAACGTTATAGGGCCTTGCTGGTATCTAATCTGATCACGATCCATTTGAAGTCAGGTATCGGCAGGCTGTCGGCTTACTGCGGTGCAGTCAGTGCCGGCTGTGCCAGTGGTGCCGGTATTGCGTATCTGTATGGAGGCGGTGTTGATGAAGTTTCTCACACGATCGTCAATTCTCTGGCAATAACTTCCGGTATTATCTGCGACGGCGCTAAAGCTTCGTGCGCTGCTAAAATAGCTACGGCTATCGATGCAGGTATATTAGGTTATCATATGTATAAAGAAGGGCAGCAATTTTACGGAGGCGATGGTATCGTCAGCAAAGGTGTTGAGAACACTATAAAAAATGTGGGGCAGCTGGCTAAAGAGGGAATGTCTACTACTGATCAGGAAATTTTGAAGATTATGACGAAAACACAGAGTGTTTAAGCGTAGCTGAAACAGTCCGCTCAAAGGATAGTGATAATATGCAGATAAAAAAGAAATATATTTATATCGCTTTGGGACTGTGGGCGCTTGTGACAGTTATTTATTTTACTTTGTGTAAAATAGCGAGTGATCAGGCTATGCTTATTTTTAATAAAACTATGTCTGCTCAAAAAGTGCTCAAAGGCTCGGTGACGCTTGGCAGTATTGATGCCGACATTTGGGGGCGGGTAGAATTTCAGAATCTTGTCTGGCTTGACATTGACGGTCAGCCTATCGTACATGTGCCGCAGGGACGTTTCAAGGTGCGGCCATGGGATATTATTACCAGAAGTATCAGTACATCTACTATTAAGGAACTGGAATTGGACAACGCTTTGTTTGCCGTAAGATTCAACAGAAAGATGCAGTTGGATATTTTTGAGCAGGCACAGGCCAAAAGAGTTATTGATCGGGCTGAACAAAAGGAAGCTGTTTTGTCAGGAAACGAAACAGCAGCTGAACTTGAACATATAGCGCAGGAAAAGATCATAGTACAGGACAGACATCCTGGAGACAGGCATGAATTGAATCTGGATTTAGAAAATAAGCGGCTGAAAATGCGTGTTGTTTTTAATAACTGTACCTTAACTGCCGGTTATCGTAACCGTTATTTTGTACTGAATGAAGTTAATGCAATAATTGATATTGATACGCAGAAAAAGCTTACGATTGATTTTGTAACTGGAAAATTTGGTGGCACTATGGTTGGCGATGGGGTGGAAATAAAGGGAAACATCAATTTAGCGCAGCAGATTCCTCATTACGACCTGCATTTGGAGCTTTATAATGTTCTGCCTGCTTCGTTGGGAATAGCGGATATCAAAGATACGGTTTCTATTACCGCTTCAGTTACTGGAGAACTTCCGAATCCTGTTATAGATGGTCATTTGGATTTTAAAGAACTGAATATTCCCGGACTGCATTTTTCTAAGGTCAGAGGCGATTTGCATTACGAAGATGCTCTGCTGAAATTTACTAATGTAAAAGGAAATGTTTTTGGAGGCACAGTTGAAGCTTTTGGAGATTATCATCTGGATACAAAATATTACAATATTGATGCGCTGGGACACGAATTGTTGGGAAGCATTGCCGCACGCAACGGTAAAATAAAATGCAAGGTCGAACTGGATTTTAAGATTCGATCCAAGGGAGATTCTAAAACTGCGTTGACCTATGGCAGCTTTAAATCAGGAAAAGGATCGTACTATATTATTCCTTTTGACAGTATCAGCGGCGAGTTTTCCAATCAAAATAAACATCTGGAGTTTAAAAATGTTGTCATTGAAACCAAGATGGGGACAATCAAAACAGATGCTTTTGATATAGTGAACGGCAAGCTGCATATAGGCGAGATATATTTGGAAGAGCCGGAAAACGGACAAACTATTAAAATAATCTGACAAAAAATGATTCAGAAATCGGAGGAAGGCAGCGATGGGCAAATATAAAAAACTTTATGGCACGCTTTTGCTGGGTCTGATTGCCATTATAATTTTGCTGACGGCTGTTTTTTCCTATAGCAGAAGTATCGAAGAGAGTTACAAAGAAGAAAATATCAACTCACTGAAAGAACTTTCTAATCAGGGAGCTTTGATGCTGCATAATGAAATCAAAAATAAACAAAATCTTTTAGCTGAACTTTCGCACGATGTCAGTCGGATTTTTGTAAATGATCCGCAGGCGGCCGCCGCTTATTTGGAGGAAGCCGCTGAGCGCAACAGTTTTAAACGAATTGGCGTAGCATTGACGGATGGACGTGCTTATACAACAGATGGTGTTGAATTGAATATCTCAGAGCGAGAGTATTTTAGTAAGGCGATTCTCGGGCACACGGCTGTTTCACGTAATCTGGATGATTATACGGATGGCGGCAGGATCGCAGTTTATGCGGTACCGATTTTTGAAGATGGAAGCGATAAGAGGATTGGAGTTTTGTTCGCTACTTACAGCCTGGATACATTTAGAAAAACTATTGAAGTATCGTTTTTTGGCGGTGCTGGATATTCTTATGTGGTACAGGAAAATGGTGATGTTGTAGTAGATTCGCAGCATTCAGAAAGCTTTAAAAACTTTAAAAATGTTTATGCGGCCCTGCTGACGGCAGATCCGGTAAATAATAAAGACAGTGCTGAAAAACTCTGGCAGATGATCAACAGTAAAAAAGGCGGTTATATTGAATTTTATAACGGCAGTCAGAAATATATGTACTGTTCGCCGATAGGTGTTAATAACTGGATGCTGCTGACGGTAACTCCAGCCAGTGTTATCGAAGATAAAATCAATATGGTGCTGAATAAAACTTATTTACTGGGTATTTTGTTGATTGCGATTTTTTTATTGTTTATCTGGCACATTATGCGTATCCATACCCGCAATCAAAAGGAACTGATGGATATTGCTTATGTTGATGAAGTTACTGGTGGTTATTCTTTTGCCAAGTTTTTTAAAGAAGCAGAACTGTTGTTACCTGAAACAGATAAAAAGACAGCAATCGTAAGTATGGATATCGACGGTTTTAAATATTTCAACGATATGTTTGGCTATGGAGAAGGCAATGACCTTTTGCGTTATATTTGGCAGGAAGTAAAAGCAAGCCTGAATGAAGGCGAAATATTAGCGCATGGTGTTGCCGATACATTTATTTTTTTGCTGCGATTTGATACGAGAGAAGAACTGCTTTGGCGTATCAACGATTTATGTCTGCATTTGAATAACTATATTACAAAAAGCGGACAGGTCTATAAACTATCCCTTTCTATGGGTATATACGAGGTTGACGGTGAAACTGATGATATCGTCAGTATGGCAGACAGAGCTTATATTGCCCGGCAGACAATAAAAAATAAAGGTGACACAGCCTGGGCTTTTTATGACGGAGCCGTACGTGATAAGCTTTTGCACGAAAAAGAAATTGAAAGTCAGATGGAAAAAGCTTTGGCTGAAGGCGAATTTATTGCTTACTATCAGCCCAAGTACAGTACCAAAGAGCAGAAACTTATAGGTGCAGAAGCTTTAGTACGCTGGCGCAGAAGTGACGGTATTATTGTTCCGCCCTATCAATTTGTGCCGCTTTTTGAACGTAATGGATTTATCAATAAGGTTGACCGTTATATGTTCGAACTCGTCTGTCGTCAGCAGATGCGTTGGCTTAAACAGGGGCTTATACCTGTGCCAATATCAGTCAATATGTCGCGGATGTGCCTGTATGATCCGCATATTGTTGACGAATATATCGGTGTTTTGAATGGAAGCGGTTTGTCTGCTGCTTATATAAAGCTGGAGCTGACGGAAAGTGCCTTTTTTGAAAATATCAGTATTATGAATAATGTTATCGAAGCATTGCATAAAGTTGGCATCAAAGTCTTGATGGATGATTTTGGAACCGGTTATTCTTCAATGATGATGCTTAAAAATGTAGCTATCGACGTTTTGAAGCTGGACAAAAGCTTTGTCGACGATATTGGGGATGACCGCAGTGAAAAAATTATTTCAAATATCATTTATCTGGCTCATTCTCTGCAAATAGAAGTGACTGCCGAAGGAGTAGAGACTGCAGCGCAGTTTGAATTTTTGAAAAGTGTTGGCTGTGATTATATTCAGGGGTATTATTTTGGTAAACCGCAGCCGGCTGAAGATTTTGCTGCGTTGCTGCAAAAAGAATTTTATGATGGAAGTGATGCGGGTGCTGATAAGAAAGGCTGAATTACAGGATGTAAGAGCTGTGTACGCTCTGATTTGTGAATTAGAGGAGCAGGATTTGCCGCTGATGGAATTTGAAAATATCTTCGGCAGTTTATTGAAGCTGCCGGAACATTTTCTCATGATTGGTGAAATTGAGGGCAGAACCGTTGCATTTTTACATTTGCGCGTAGAAGGACAGCTGCATCATGCCGCTAAAATCGCAGAGATTTTAGAATTTGATGTGGAGCAGTCCTATCGCTGCAGGCAATTAGGACAGCAGTTTTTTGCTTATGCTGAAAAGCTGGCCCGGGACAATGGCTGTATTCAGCTTGAACTAAGCAGTAATATGCTGCGGAAAAAGGCGCATTGTTTCTATGAACGGCAGGGCATGCATAAATTTCACTATAAATTTACGCTCCCTCTGTCTGGAAAAACGGTAAATGAAAATAAGTTAGGCGTTTAAAAGCAACGGCTCTTGCAGCCGTTGCTTTTTGTCTGTGTTTAATACTGGAAACTGCTGTTTTGTGGTACAATAAATATATAATTTTATTGAGCGGAGAAGAAAAATGATCGATTTATATACAGTACCGTTAGGTGCTACGGCCAGGGACTTTTTTGCGGCAGAGGCAGAAAAAAATTATAGCTATGATGAAGCTCTGCTGGTGCTTCCCAGCCGGTTGCTTGTGAATCATGCCCGACGGTCAGGCGGGGCGCAGACAGTTAATTTTGAATATCTGCCCAACCGTATCGTAGCTTTAAACAGGCAGCTGCTGGATTTGCCGCCGGAAGTAAAATTGGAAATGATTTCCCGGAGGACACAGGAACTGCTTGTGGGTGATTTGCTGCACCAGCTGGCTAAATTGCAGGGCCTGGACTATTTTAGTAAACTGGCAGATAAAGAAGGTTTCGTTAAAGCTGTTACCGGGCTTTTGGGCCAGCTTTCCCGCAGTGGGTCGACACAGGAAGAAATTACTACGGCGCTGCTGGAATGGGAACAGCGCAATCCTGCTTATGTGATGAAGGACCGTGAAGTAGCGGCACTTTATAACCTTTATCGTAATAAGCTGAAACAAAAAAACTGGTATGACGTAGAGGGCTTATACCGGTTATCAATAGCGGTTTTAGAAAGACCGCAGGCCAAGCTGCCTTGGCAGCAGTTATATTTCAGCGAATTTTATCATTTTGATGCTTTGCAGCGTTTGCTTATAAAATCTTTGTCACGGCATTGCCGGATCAGTATCGGTTTGATGTACGAGCCTAAACGACCGGAAATATTTGCTGCTGTAGCGCGGAGCTTTGGTTATTTAAGCGGTTTTGCTCAGCTGCATGATCTGCAGCTGGAAGATTCAGCACGAAAGCCTGATCTGCAGCATTTAACGGCTAAGTTAGGTGCCGGAAGCTGCCAGACGATGGCTGTTGCTGACAGTATAAATTTTATTGAATCAGGAGATAGTGAAGGTGAACTGCGGGCAGTGCTGCGTTCTATAAAAGCTAAGCTGCAGCATGGCACCGCTTATAATGATTTTTTGGTTGCTGTACGTGATTTTAAGACTTACAGCGGTATCAGAGCTGTTTGTGATGAATATGGTATACCTGTTACTTTACCTAAGATCGCTTCTCTGAGTGCTCAGCCTGTCTGTGAATTTTTACGTTTACTTTTGAACGTAGCTGCCGGCGGCAGTGAAGCTATCGCTGCTTACTGGCGTCTGTTAAAATGCGGCGTTGTAAAGCTGGTCTATAGCTTTGACGGAGAGCAGCTCAACAGATTGAAACAGGAATATTTATATAATGATCTGCGGCAACTGCGTAAGGCAGTTCGTGATAAGGCTGATGCCAATGAAAATAAGCAGTGGTCAGCTGATTTAGGCGAACTTGAGTTGCTGCTGGACAAGGTGCAGCGGCGAGATACGGCGGCTGCTTATGGAGAAACATTTAAAACAATATTAGAAGCTTTGGCGCTGCCTGTTAAGGCTGGCGAAAATTATAAAAATGGCAGGGCAGATCTGCTTGAGGTTAAAAATATAGTAGAGACAGTACGGCAATTATCCGAAGTTTTGGATACACTGAGTGAAGATTATCAGAATGGCGGTTTGGAAAGTGTGCCTTTAAAAGCGGAGGAATACAGCCAGCTGCTGATTTCTGCCTGTTCCGAACGGCAAATCATTTTAACAGCGGCCGACAGTGAAGGTATTTTATTCGGAGAAGCTGCTAATCTGCAGGGGCTGCTGTTCAAGCATGTTTACATTATGGGACTGCGCGAAGGTGAGTTTCCGCGCAGTAAAAATGAAAACTGGATCTACAATGACAGAGAACGGGCCGAATTGAGCGGTGTTGGTGTGGAATTAGATAATACTGCGTGTGCTTATGCTGAGGATAAATTCTTTTTTGCCGCAGTGGCAGCAATGGCAACAGAAACTCTGACTTTGAGCTGGTACAGCGACGATACAGCTGGCGCTTCCGCATATATTGAAGATGTGGAACGATTATATGCAGCCGGGTGTATAACCAGAAGCAGAGCTGGACGTATAGGCTGGCAGGAGGCTTTGTCTGAGCAGGAGCTGCTGCTGAGGATTACCCAAAAAGATACCTGCCATAATTGGTTGTTGGAGCGGTTGGGAGCAGATTGGACACTGCGCAGCAGTATCGAAAGAATTCGTGAGCAAGGCGATAGTGTTTATAAGGGAGTTTTTGAAGACGTACAGCTGCAGCGGGCTATTAATGAAGCTGTTGGCGGTTTATTCAGTGCGTCGCATTTAGAAACCTATGCTCAATGCCCATACAGGTTTTTACTAAGCTATGTCTGGAAACAGCAGCAATATGAAGAACTTACAGAAACGGTGGAGCCTGCTGTTGAAGGCAGCCTGCTGCATGATGTTTTAGCACGATTTATGGCGGGACATTTGCACGAAAAGCTTACCAAATATCCGCCGACTGAGCTTATAAGTCAGCTTGATGACATTATGACGTCAGTTTGTGATGAATATATTACTGGGAAAAAGATTGCCGTTACAGATTTCTGGCCTTCGCAGCGTCGGAAGCTGAATTTGCTGCTGCGCCGCTGGCTGCAGCGGGAGCTTGTATACCAGAAAAAATGGGAACCTTTTGTACCGGTAAAAATAGAATGGGATTTTGGGCGTAACGGCAGTGCTCCGTTGGTGCTGGAGGTCAACGGCGGAAAAATTTATTTGAACGGACGTATCGACCGTATCGACAGTGACGGTAATGGTATTTTTGTTACGGATTATAAACGCAGCCAAACTCCGTCGGGCAGTGAGCTGACAGAAGGACTGGATTTGCAGATTCCGGTATATCTTATGGCGCTTGCAGCCTTAGAGCCTCAGAGTAAAGTGCTTGGCGGCGGTTACTATTCACTAAAGGAAGCGAAACGCAAAGGCGGTTTTGCCATGCAGACTTTAGGAAAAACGCCTTTTACAACAAATAATAAACCGTTCAGTGATGCAGAAGATCAATGGCTGGCTTTTTCAGATTTTTGCCGTACGACTGTCAGAGGATATATCAATACCTTGCAGCAGGGGAATTTCCCGCCGGCGCCGCGTAAAAACTGCCCTGAGTATTGTCCTGGGAAGGATATTTGCCGGGCCTACGGCGAACTGGCAGCAGAAGGCGGTGAAGAAAATGTTTGATTTTACTAAAGCCCAGCAGGAAGCGATAGAGACGCTGGATAGAAATGTATCTGTGTCTGCCGGCGCCGGCAGTGGTAAAACACGTGTTCTCGTAGAACGTTTTGTCAACATTCTTCGACAGAGCCTCAGGCAGGGCGGCAAACAGGTAAGTGCTGCCGATATTCTGGCTATTACCTTTACGCGCAAAGCCGCGGGTGAAATGAAAGAAAGGGTTCGCAGACGTTTGGCGGAATTGGAGCAGGAGGATGCTTTGCATGCATCTTTCTGGCAGCAGCAGCTGGAACTGCTGGAACAGGCGCGTATCAATACTATACATGGTTTTTGTAACAGTCTGTTGAAAGAAAATCCCGTGGAAGCAGGTCTTGATCCTGCTTTTCAGGTAGCTGAAGAAGTAGAAATGGATGAATTTTTACTGCGCACTGTGCAGCAGTTTGTAAAACAGGGACTGCGCCGCGGTGACAGTGATATTTTACGTCTGGCTGATGAATATACCGCAGCTGATGTTGTAAAACAGCTATTGCTTGCCATACCTAAAATGGATGCGATTTTGAACTTTGGTGATTTGTTACAGCCATATCAGGCAAAGATGAACGAGAAGAACGTATTACAGGGACAACTGCAGGAGCTGCTATTGGAACTGGCAGAAGACAAAATGAAGGTGAAAGCCTCAGCTCATAGGCAAAAGCTGGAATTGCTGCGCGAACACCTTCCGGAACTTTTAAAGGCGGCAGCAGACAGCAGCAAGTCTGAAAATATGACTCTTTTAGACAGCTATGTTGGTACTCTGGCTGCAACAAGCAGTGATAAAGCAGTTGTCAAAGCGGCTAAAGAAATTCTGCAGCAGCTGCATTTGCTGGCGGCAGACGCAGCTGCACTGGAATTGATACCCTGCTGGCAGCAGGCTCTGGTGGCTTGCAGTGCTTATCTGCGTGAACAGCAGGAGCTTAATAATATGCTGGGCTTCGACGACTTGGAAAGCAGGGCCTTGGAGCTTTTAAAAAATAACCGTCAGGTTTGCAGTAAAAACAGCAGCCGCTATCAGTATATTATGGTCGACGAATTTCAGGATACTAACGAACGCCAAAGAGAACTGGTTTATTTGCTGTGCGGCGGTGATAAAGACATGCTGCTGGGACATAAGCTGTTCGTAGTAGGTGATGCCAAGCAATCAATTTATCGTTTTCGCGGCGCTGACGTAAGCGTATTTGCCCGTGTGAGACGCGATATAGCGGGCGCTGGCGGCAGTAATATCGTTTTAGATGATAACTTCCGTACAGTCGATAAAGTGCTTGATTTATGCAATTTGGCCTTTGCGGCATTATTAGGTGAAGACAGACAGCAGGACGTTTATTTTGAAGCTCTGAATGCTAATCGTGCGACTGATATTTTGCCGGAAATGCTGGCAATAGCATACGATAAAGAAAGCAAAGCCTGCCGCAGGGAAGCGGAGGCTGCCGTTATAGCAGAACGGATACTGCAGCTGCATACCGAAAAACAGATAGCCTACGAAGATATGGTGATATTACTTGGCGCATTAACAGCGGCTAAAAGTTTTGCCTCTGCGCTGCAGCAGGCGGGGATACCGTATACTATCGTTGACGGCAAAGGCTTTTACGAACGCCGGGAAATTATTGATCTGATCAATTTACTGATATTTTTGGAAGACAGCAGCCGCAGTTTAGAGCTTGCTGGTGTGTTGAGGTCGCCGTATTTTGCTGTTGATGATGAAAGCTTGACAGCACTTTTTCTGGAGCTGAACAGGCAGGAGGGGCAGACAGTTACCTTATGGCAGCTGCTGCAGCAGGATGCATGGCCGTTGATCGATTATCAGAAGCGCTGCCGGCTGCTGAATGCTGTAGGGAAACTGAGGCTGCTGCGGCAATATGCTGAGACGATGCCATTGCCGGAATTGCTGCATACGATTGTTGATGTCTTACAACTGGAACCGCTTCTGGCAGCGCAGGAATTTGGACTGGAAAAGCTTGCCAATATAAAAAAACTGATTGCTTTGGCTGAGTCCTATACCATAGAAAAGCATGGGACACTGGCCGACTATCTGCTGAGGCTGCAGCAGCTGCGTCAGGCTGGAGCAAGAGAAGCAGCTGCTGCAGATATGACGGGCTGCGCTTCTGTGACGATTATGACGATCCATAAATCCAAAGGTCTGGAATTCCCTGTAGTTTTTGTACCCGCGCTTGATGCCAGGAGCAAAGGCGATACGGATATGCTGCGATTTAATGCAGACGCAGGTTTAGGAATTAAAGTGGCTATGGGCGGCGAATTGCAGGATACAAGCGTCATGCTGGCAATCAAAGACATAGAAAAGCAGTTGGATAGCGCTGAAAAACAGAGGCAGTTATATGTTGCAATGACAAGGGCGCAGGACAGGCTGATACTGTCAGGTACTTATGATAGCAGCAGTAAAAGCAGAAGTGAGAACTGGTTCAGCAGCCTGCGTAATATTTTACAGGACTATGACCAGTTCCTGTTAAAGGAATATGAAGCTGGTAAAAAAGGAACTGCCGTTAAATCAGCAGCAGATTTGGAACAGGTACTTGTAACAGATGAGTTGCTGCAGCGGATCAAACCGCTGCCGGAATATGGGTTGGAGTGGCAGCGCAGCTTGTCAGCAACAGCGCTGCAGACGTATCTTGATTGCCCCCGCTGTTATTATTACCAGTATATTTTGCAGATGCCGGGGTATGAAGCTGTAAATGCAGCTGATGCAAGCGGTTATCTGCCGGCGGCACTGCAGGGTACCGTTATCCATAAGGCTTTGGAATTACTGACGAACGGTTACGAACAGGAACCGGCTTTCAGGACAGCGCTGCAGGCATATAAGGTACAGGGAAGTGCTGCAAGGACATACGATATGTATATGCAGTATATTAATGGACCGCTTTATCAAAGGCTGCAGGAAGCTGAACGTAAGGCTGAGATCAGCTTTGAGTTGCCGCTGCTGCAGGAATATGGGATTACTGCTGTGTTCAGCGGTTATATTGACTGTACTGTTTTTAACAGTGACGGGACTCTGACGATCGTCGACTATAAAACAGGCGTGCCGCCGGCAGCAGGCGAACCTGCGCCGGGTTATATTTATCAGCTGGCACTGTATCAAAAGGCAGCGTCAGAATTATGGCAGCGCCCGGCAGCACTGGCCGAACTGCATTTTTTACAAAATAATTCCTGCTGGCAGCTGCAGGATTGCAGTGATAGGCTGCAGGAAGTTGCCGAATTATGCAGAGATATTTTTTCGAAACGCAGAGAAAGTGAATTTACTGTGAAAACTAAATATTGTAAAAACTGCCCGTTTGCCTACTTTTGTGCAGGCAAAGAATAAACAGCTAAAAATTAATAAATAAAAAACACCTGTGAATACAGGTGTTTTTTATTTATCTGCAGTTGTTCAAATTTAATATTTTCGCAGGTTAAAGAAGCGCAACAATGACGATACATACAGTATTTTTAATAATTCCATTCACTTGTATCTATAAATCACAAACATTCCTTATAGTTAACAAGAATAGCAAAATATAACAATAAGTTAAATCTGAAATTAATTATGTAAATAAAGATATCTTGCATACTCAAAACAAATATGTTATTATACATAAAAATATCTATAAAGAAAAATAAAAATTTAAAAAGACAAACTTTTTTCAATAATGTGAATTAAAATTTACAAATTATAAAATTTTGTAATAAGAGGATGTTGAAAAAATATCTGACAAAGATAGTTTACTTTAAAAAAGTTTAACTGACGGGTGTCCTTTACAGTAAGTAAAAACAACGCCGTAAAATGGCGCTCAATAATTGGTACCCCGATGAATATAAAGCACAAAAGCCTGTAAGGGAGTGATACAGTGAAAATTCCATTGAAATAAACTCAGACCAAAAAATATTCTGAGTTTGGGGTGATCTGCTATGAAAGAAAAAGAAACAATGAACACAATTGAAACAAAAGCTAAAAGCATCGTCGGTTCTCTGGTGATGATCTGCCCGGTTTGCGGCAAAGAATTCGTCTGTAATAAAGCCCATCATGTTTACACGGCTTTGATAAAAAGAAAACGCTACTATTACTGCAGGTACTCCTGCTTTAAGAACAGACCGGGAGCTAAGTAATATTTAGATTGATGATTTGGCTGATTGACATGGAAATGCTTTAGTTAAGATATAATTTCCCCGGCTGTTATACAGTCGGGGGTTTAATATATTGAAGTTTTAAAGAGATAAAGGACAGTAAAACTTAGATAAAGTTTTACTGTCCTTTTTATTTATTCTGAACATATTTTTGCAATAAACTTTACAAATCTTTAACAAAAACAACGTTTAGATTTAATCAAAATTCGTTATCATACATAACAGAGCTCGGAACTAAAAAAGTGGAGGGTAAAAATGATGATGAAAAAGAAACTTGCGGCACTGCTTTTAGCAGCTGCCAGCGCGATGGTCTTTACCGGCTGCGGCAGCAGTGATAATCAGTCTAAAGGCAGCGTTGACAAAAAGGTGCAGATCGAATATTGGCATGTAGCCTCCGAAAGCTTCGGCGGTGCAACTGTTAAAGAACTGGTCGCAGATTTTAATGCCAAGCATCCCAATATCCAGGTTGTCGAAAAATATAACCCCGATATGTATAAAGGCCTGACACAAAATCTGCAGGCTGCTATCGCTTCCGGTAAAAATCCTGACGTTGTACAGATGGGCTGGTCTTATTTGAACTATGCCGCTGAAAATCTTAAGTACACTGACCTGCAGCCGATGATCGAAAAGCAGGCTCCTGAAGACAAAAATTTCTTGAAAGAGAATTATCTGCCCAATGTTTTGGCATTAGCTCAGACTGATGACGGCAAACAGATCGGTATTCCTTATTCTATCAGTGTGCCGGTCCTGTTCTATAATCCTGAAATCTTTACTGCAGCAGGACTTGATCCCAATAATCCGCCTAAAACCTGGAAAGAGGTAGTGAGCGCGGCAAAACAGATCAAAGAAAAGACCGGTAATATGGGCTTTTTTATGCAGGAATATGCTGATAACTGGACTCAGCAGGCCATTATTGAATCTAACGGCGGTTCAATGCTGAAAAATGAAGGCGGCAAAGTCAAAGCCGGTTTCGATACTCCCGAAGCGGCAGAAGCGTATCAGCTGCTGGCTGATATGGTCAAAGACGGCAATGGCCTGCATGCTACTAATGAAGAGGGTTTCCAGGCTTATCTGTCCGGTAAGCTGGGGATGGTCTGCACTACTATCGGCAAACGTGCCAATTTTGAAAAAAGCGCCAAGTTCAAAGTTATGGCAGCTCCTTTCCCGCAGTTTGAAGGCAAAGAGTTGAAAGTGCCGGCAGGTGGTAACTTTCTGATGCTGTTCTCAAAAGATGCCGATAAACAAAAAGCAGCCTGGGAATTCATCAAATATATCGAATCACCTGAAGCGCTGGCTAAATGGAGCACCGGTACAGGTTATCTGCCACCTCGTAAAGGCGTAGCAGAAGACCCCAACGGTTTCAAAAAAATGATCGAAGAAAACAAAAATATCCAGGTAGCCTTGTCCACGATGCCTAATCTGGTAAAATGGGCCAGCTTCCCAGGCGCTAACGGCTTACAGGCTGAACAGCTCCTGATTGACGCCCGCGATATTATACTGAGCGGCAAAGAAACTGCTGCTCAGGCGCTGCACGAAACTGCAGAAAAGATCAATAACTTACTGTAATACAAACGCTTGAACCAATCAGGATGCTGCTTGCCGCAGCATCCTGATTTTTACCAAAGGAGAGTTGTCATGAATAAAGCCAAATGGCCTGCTTTTTGGTTCTTACTGCCGGCGGCACTGCTGTTTATTGTTTTCTTTTACTGGCCGCTGCTGCAGAATCTGTATCTTAGCTTTTTCAGCTGGAATATGATCAGCCCGACGATGAAATATGTGGGACTGAGCAATTACAGTGATATTTTAGGCAGCAGAGAGCTGTACAAAATCATTGGGAATACGATAGTTTTTGTACTTATTATGCTGCTGTTCAACTTTGTCTTGCCCTATCTTTATTCGTTTATCCTCGGGCACCTGCTTCAGCGGGGGAAAATGTTTTATCGCTCTGTTTTATTTCTGCCGGCAACTTTATCCCTGGCGGTGGCAAGCATTCTGTTCCTGTGGATCTATAATCCTTTAGCCGGCCCGCTCAGTATAGTGCTTGCGTGGTTTGATATGGAATCGCCGCGCTGGTTTAAGGAAAATCTGCTCGTGATCTTTTCTATCTGTACTATCATTGGCTGGAAGGTGTTTGGCTATAACCTGATCGTGATGCTGGCAGCGATGGTTGCCGTACCAAGGGAAATGATCGAAGCAGCCAAGCTGGAAAACGCTTCGAACTGGACGATCTTTAGACGTATTATCATACCGATGACTTCTTCGACTGCGATTTATGTTTTCACGATCACCGTAGTTTTCGGTCTGCAGTATGTACTTGTGCCTGTCAATATGCTGACGCAGGGCGGACCGGATCAGGGCAGTTCCAATTTGGTATATATCGTCTACCAGTATGGTTTTATTTTCTTCCAAACCGGAAAATCAGCAGCTTTCGCCATTATCACCATGTTCTGTTATATGGCGTTCCTGTATCTGAAAAATAAATATCTGGAGAAAAAAGTTTATTATGAAAACTAAAACACATCAAGATCTTTGCTGGCATCTGCCTTTGCTTGTGGCAGTATTTATTCAGCTGTGGCCGATAGTTTTTATGGTCTCCACATCGCTCAAAGATATGGACCAGATTTTCCAGGCAACGCTCAATCCATTGCCGCTGCCGCCGACATTGAATAACTATCTGACAGTATTAGGCAATTTTACGCTGTTTACTTATATCTATAATACCTTTTTCATTGCTGCGTTCGTAACAGTATTCAAAGTGCTGACCAGTGTTTTGGCAGCTTTTGCCTTTATCTATTATGACTTTAAATATAAAGAAACTGTTTTTAACAGCATGCTGCTGACCTTCTTTATTCCGATAACGGTACTGATAATGCCCAATTATTTGCTGATGAGCAGGCTGGATTTGCTGAATACTCCCTGGGGTGTTATGCTGCCGCAGTTTGTTGATGGTATGGGTGTGTTCCTGATGCGTCAGACGATGCGCGGCATACCCAAACCATTACTGGAAGCCGCTGTTTTAGATAATGCCGGCCCGCTGCAGGTACTGCGCAAGGTTGTGCTGCCGCTGATCAAACCGTCGATAATAGCAGTCGGTATCCTGTTTTTTATCAACTCATGGAACGAATACTTTTGGCCGCTGCTGGTGCTGCAGGACAAAGAAACTTATACCCTGCCGCTGGCACTGCAAATGTTTATCAGCGCTGAAGGTGGCAGTGAGTGGGGTATAGCTATGGCTGTCGCTACTCTGACCAGTTTGCCGCCGCTGGCACTATATCTCGTCTGCCAAAAATTTATACTCAATACCTTTATGCAATCGGGGGTCAAAGGATAATATATGAACAGTATTGTATTTGAAAATGTCTGTAAATCTTACGGCGATGCTAAAATCGTCAAGTCTTTGAATCTGGAAATAAAAGAAGGCGAGCGCCTGATTTTGCTGGGGCCTTCCGGCTGCGGCAAAACTACTACGCTGCGAATGATCGCTGGTTTGGAAGACATTACCAGCGGTCAGCTGAAAATGGGCGGCAGGGTAGTTAATGATATTGCTCCCGGTGAACGTAATATTGCCATGGTTTTTCAAAGCTATGCGCTGTTTCCGCATCTTTCTGTCTGGGATAATATCACCTTTGGCCTGCATATCCAAAAGCTTCCGGAAGCGGAAATCAAAAAAAGAGCCGATGAAGCCTTAGAAATACTTAATTTAAGAGGCTATGAAAACTATAAACCCAAACAGCTTTCAGGCGGGCAGAAACAGAGAGTGGCCTTATGCCGTGCCCTTGTAAAGCAATCACCCTACTTTTTACTGGATGAACCACTGTCCAATTTGGACGCGCAGCTGCGTCAGCAGGCCAGGACAGAGCTGGTACGTATTCATGAGATCTATAAACCGACAATGATCTATGTAACGCATGATCAGGTAGAGGCAATGACTGTCGCCGACCGTATCGTTGTACTGAAAGATGGCGAATTGCAGCAGATAGCCGCTCCGGATACGATCTACCGCCACCCGGCTAATACGTTTGTTGCCGGTTTTATTGGCGCCCCGTCAATGAATATCCTCAAAGCACGTTTTGACCGTGATTGTATTTGTATCGGCAAGGCCGTACTGCCGGTACCGGAGCTGTGGCGTCAGGTGATCGGTCAGCGCAGAGACCTGCTGCTGGGCATCAGGCCTGAGCATTGCCGTTTAAGCGAGGACGCTGCTGTGCATGGAAGTATAACTTATGTTGAAAATACAGGTAATCAGCGTACTGTTGAATTACAGCTTGAGAGCGGTGAGACTGTCAGCGTTACAGTAAGTGACCGTAATGCGGATGTACACAGTTCCGGCGGTATCTGTTTCAGCTGGGACGATGTGAGCCTGTTTGATGTGACAAGCGGCAGGAATATTGGCTATATAGAAAAAGGGGAGGTTTTTACTGATGCAATGGGCAGTTAGTGATCTGGCGTTTGCCGGCTTCAATAAAAAATATCTCAGCGGTTTGCCGTTGACCTATAATATAGAATTTTTTTATGAATTCGGGACCGACCATTATTGGGATACGGTATTGCTGCCGCTGGCGCAGAATAATAAGGAAAAAAGAACGTTTTCTATCCACGGTCCCTGTGTTGCTGTAAATCTGGCAGACAGCGGTGATGAATATTATTTAAAAGCCTACGCTCAAACCTTTACCTATGCCCAAAAGATCAAAGCAGAATTTGTAGTTGTGCATACCAATGAAGGCTACCATGGTGAGGCCGCCGCAGTTAAAGAACTGGTCTATCAGCGCTTGACTGAAGTGATCAGCCTGGCACAAAGCTACGGTGTTCAAGTTGTTATAGAAAATGTGGGTCTGCGTCCCTGCGGATCACTGCTTTTTGATTTTGAAGAATATCTGGCGCTGTTTGAACGTTATCCGCAGGCTCTGGCACTTTTGGATACGGGACACGCCCACGTTAATGGCTGGAATATTACTGAAACTGTGAAACGGCTGCAGAAAAAGCTGTTGGCGGTGCATGTGCATGATAACGATGGCAGCGGCGACAGCCATCAGCCTGTAGGACTGGGAACTATCGAATGGGAGCCTTATTTCGCTTCTATCAGGGACTATGCACCGAATGCGCTGCAGATATTGGAATATGCTTATATTGAGCCGGGAGTTCTTACCGAACACCTGCAGAAGCTGGAAAGCCGTTATGGTGCACTGCGATTTTAAGCATAAGAGGTAAGATTTTTAGTTTAGTAAAGCATTTGATTTAAATAGTGATAATAAAAAATCAAGCCATTATCGGCTTGATTTTTTATTATGCTTTTTGTTTGTACAATAATACTGCTGAGCTTTATTTTTGCTGCGGCCGCTGCGGCTTTTCAGGCTTGAAGCATTTTGAACCCAAGTTTAGATTGCAGCAGATAGAAGTGACAGGCTGGTGTTAGACCAAACCTTAAATAACGGCCGATACATACTGGTGAAAGTTTATTCAAATAAACTTTGCTGCAGGTCTGCCTGATTGCTTGTAAAAGTGCTCAGATAGGCAAATAACTGCTGATTATCCTGAATGATACCATGCTGACGGCATTTTTGCCGCAGCAGCTGCATCAGCTGTTTACTGTTGGGGCTGTCGATAACGTACTGATTACCGTAGGTGTCGATATAGCGTTTTTTCAGTCCGGGAAAGTGTCTGTCCAACTGCTGGTAAAAGTATTCGCGGTTGCCGTCGCGCAGCGTCAGCCCCATACCGAAACAAATAATGCCGTAAACGCCGGCTTCGATACAGTAATCTAAAATACCGCGGAGATTAGCTTCGGTATCGTTGATAAAAGGCAGAATGGGAGCAAGCCAGACTACAGTCGGGATACCTGCGTCACGTAATTGCTTTAAAGCTTCGAAACGCTCACGGGTCGTACTTACATACGGCTCTATTTTTTTGCACAATTCTTCGTCATAGGTGGTCAGAGTCATTTGGACTACTACGCATTTTGCAGACGCGTTTATTTTTTGCAGCAGATCAAGATCCCTCAGGATCCGGTCCGATTTAGTCAGCACTGTAAAACCGCAGCCATATTTATAAACAAGCTCCATAGCCTGCCGCACGCTGCCGAGTTCGGTTTCCAGAGGAATATAAGGATCTGTCATCGACCCGGTGCCGATCATACATTTTTTGCGCTTGCGCCGCAGGGCTTCTTCCAGCAGTACAAGAGCGTTTTGTTTGACTTCGATATCTTCAAAAGCATGCGGCATTTGATAACAGCTGCTGCGTGAATCACAGTAAATGCAGCCGTGTGAGCAGCCGCGATACAGGTTCATACCATTTTTAGCTGAGAGGATGCCTTTTACTTGCACATAATGCATAGCTGTACCTTTCTGTGTCAGGACAGGCGAAGCTGCCTAATAAAAAATAGCATAGTTGTTTAATGGCTTTCATTATACCATATCTGCCAGGACAGTAGTGTGAAAGTGTTGTGCGGACGGGCAGCAGCACTGTTTGCTGGAGGTGATTTTGGCGATTATCAAAACGTAAGAGCAATAACGGAACCGGACGGCGGCGTAAAAAAGTTCTTGCATGTCTTGTGGGGGGTACAACAGTGCTATAATTATAGAAAATATTGTTCGGTAAATGTTTTGCAAGTAATAGCAGATAAAAGACTGATAATTTTAAAAAATATGATCTGATTACATTAAGATGTGAGGCTGGCAATATGTACGATGAACGCTGTTTGAAAATAATCGGCGCTAATATCAAGCTGCTCAGGACATGCCGCGGTATCAGCCAGGGTGAACTGGCCCGGGCTTTGGTTATCAGTCAAACGCATCTGAGCAATATTGAGTGCTGCAGGGTCGCAGTTAATTTCCGTGTTTTACTGCGTGCCGCTAATGCGCTGGAGTGCACATTAGATGATTTGCTGCAGCTGGAATTTACGGAACCGCCAAGAACAGTAATGGAGGTCAGAGAATATTCATCTGCAGAAGTTAAGGGCTTTCTGCAGAAACTACAAGCCGGTAAAAAGACGTAAGGTGACACCGCAGCAGGTAAAGGCGGCCGGGCTTGAAAAGTAAAAATTTACAGCTAAGCGGGAAGAGGAGCGAGAAAAATTGTTGGATTTGATGGGAAAAGGAATAACTGTAGTTTTAACTTTGGGGATCACCGCATCTGCATGGGCGGCACCTTCATTGCCGGGCAGCAGTGATGATGTCAGGGCCTTGGAACAGAACCGCGGCGCTAGGCAGCAGCAAACTGATCTGCAGCAAACTGATCTGCAGCAGCCAGAGCAGCAGAAGGCAGCTGAAGAAACGCTGCCGCAGAAATTACTGCTGCGGCAATTTGTCTTTACAGGCCAGCAGGAAATAGACCCGGCAGCATTGACTGAGGCAACGCAGGGGTATTTGGGACAGGAAGTGACTGTTACGGAACTGGAACAGGCGGCTGCTGCAGTAACTGATTATTGCAGGCAGCAGGGCTATACGGTGGCAACAGCTGTGCTTCCACAGCAAAATATTCAAGACGGGACAGTTGAGATCAGGATTTTTCTGGGGACTTTAGGCAAAGTAATTATCGAAAATGATTCGCGCCTGGCCGATGCTGCAGCCGTTGCTTTGGCTGCTGCACTGGAACGGGATGGTTATATCAGGACTGCGAGGATCGAGTCTGTACTTAATAATTTCAATGATTTGCCGGGTATCAGCGCTGCCGGTATTTTGAGTGCCGGTGAAGCGATCGGCAGTACGGATCTGACAATCGCTCTGCATGACGGAAAAACTGCCGAACATATTGTGTACAGCGATAACTACGGCGGCAAATACAGCGGCCGGTACCGTTATGGTTTTCAGACAACGCTTAATAATCCCGGCCGGATCGGCGATAAAATTTTTGCAGGCGGGATGCTGAGCAATGAAGATCTGCATAATTATAATTTTGGTTATGAAATGCCTCTTGGAAGCCGGGGTACAAGGCTTGGCATCAGTTACAGCCAAATGGATTATACCTTGGGCGATTACTTCGCTCTGCTTGATGCGGTAGGGCGGGCAAAAACGCTGAGCCTGTATGCGTCGACACCGCTGATCAACACCAGCAGCAGGCATCTGAGCGTTATTTATGGTTATGATAACCGGCAGTTGAAAGATGAAATGAGAAGCTTTGGCGAGCTGGGCAGCACCCGAAAACACAGTAATACACTGCACGGCGGCATTGTAGGCAGCAGGCGCGGCAGTGCCAGTGCTACCGGTTACAGCGCTTTGTATTATCTGGGACAGCTAAGCTATGATGACGCCAGCGCGCCTGAGACGGAAGGGCGTTTTTCTAAATTCACTACGGATATCAATCATATCCAGCATCTGGAATCTGTTTTCGACCTGCATCTGAATTTTCACGGTCAGCTGGCCAGCCGCGATCTTGACGGCAGTGAGCAGTTCAGTCTGGGCGGAGCCAACGGAGTACGTGCTTACCCTCAGGGAGAAGCCAGCGGTGACAGCGGTTATCAGGCCACGGCCGAGCTGCGATATTCTACTCCCGTGCCATATTTAAGTCTTGCTGCTTTTACAGACTGGGGCGAAGTGGACCTGGCTAAAAGCTGCGGTCAGCATCGTAATCTGGCCGGTTGGGGCGTAGGTGTAGAATATGCGAAGCCCAATGATTATTTTCTACGGCTGGATTATGCAAGGAAACTTGACGGGGAGAAATTCCAGAGTGAAGCTGAGGATAAAAACGGCAGGCTGTGGTTTTTGGCATATAAACTTTTTTAAATAGGGCTAAGGGAGGCAGTTAAAGATGAAAAGAGGGACAAAGCTTTTATATAAAAAAATATTTGCCGGGTTATTAGGCGGCGGGATGCTGTTTATGCCAAACAAACTGGAGCTATGCGCTGCCGAGCGGCGGACAGGTAGTGACCAATAACGGCACTATTACTGCCGGGGGCAAGGTGATGGATATAACCGGCAGCGGCAATGTGGCGATCGATTGGAACAGTTTTAATATCGCGGCTGATGAAATTGTGAATTTTAAAAATATGCAGGCTGTTTTGAATTATGTCAGCGGCGGCCGTAAAAGTGAGATTTTCGGCAAGCTCAACGGCGCCGGGGTGAATGTGTTTTTGGTCAATCCCAATGGGATACTGTTCGGTAAAACGGCACAGGTCAACGTAGGACAGCTGACGGCATCGACCCGCAGTCTTGAAAAAGCAGCTTTAAACAGCTTTAACGGCAGTCTGTCACCGCTTGATGCCGGCGGTGCGGCCAATGTCAAAGCGGATATCATCAATCTTGGCAAGCTGAAGGCGGGTAAACTGGTCTTAGAAGGGAATAACCTTTCGATCATCGGCGCTGACAGCCTGGAAGTAGCTGATAAAAGTAAAATCACGCTGCGAGCCGGGGAAAATATCAATATCGGCTACGAGGTGACCGACAAAACAACGATCGACGTAGGCGATGGCAAGGGGAATACGCATCAGGTCAGCGATTACGGTAAAGGCGGCGGTGATAAAGCCAGCGACGTTCTGAGCGCAGCTTCAGTTACCGATCTGAAAGGCAGCGCCAAAAGTATCAACGACGCTATGCTGGTGCATGATGTGTATGAACTGCAGGCCATCGACAGAAATACCGGGACTATAAATGGCAGCAGTTATGTGGTGGGCAATTACATGCTGGCCGGCGATATCGATGCAGGTGATACTAAAAACTGGAACAGCGGCCGTGGATTTGACCCGATAGGACGGCTGAACCGCACAGGAAATGGTGTAACAGGCAGTTTCAGCGGCGCTTTTGACGGTATATGTCACAGTATCCAGAATCTTTATATCAGGCAGATCGGAAACCAATATGATGGTTATATCGGCTTGTTTGAAGGCATTGGCAAAGGCGGCAGTGTCGGCAATGTAAATATGGCTGGCGGCCATATTGAAGGAACATCGAATTTCGGCAGTATTGCCGGATTGAACTGGGGCACGATTTATAATATTGTCAATTCTGCCGAACTGGTATGCAGTAGCGGCGGTGTTGGCGGTATCGTTGGTACTAACGGCGGCGTGATCCGTAATGCCGTCAATAACGGCACACTGAAAATAGATGGCAGAAGCGGCGGTATTACCGGCTATAACGGCGATACTGTCTGGGGCAATACCGGCATTTTGCTCGATGTCAAAAATAACGGCGATATTACTTCTGAGAGTATGGGAGGTATTGGCGGGATAACAGGTATCAATAGTTCCGGCAGTTCGATCACAGGGGCCGAAAATACAGGTCTGGTCGAATTAAAGGATGGCGGCGGCAGTGAAGTTGGCGGTATCAGCGGTGACAACGACGGTCTGATCGAAAATGTTAAAAACAGCGGAAATATTAAAGGGCATATATATAGCACTAATGTTATGGGTGTCAGCTGCGTTGGCGGTATCGTAGGTGAAAATAATGCCGGCGGTGTTGTGAAAAATGCGGAGAACAGCGGTACGGTAATTGGTGATAATACCGTCGGCGGCGTTGCCGGAAGCAACGAGGGGGTGCTTGAAAACGCTCAGAATCTTGCTGCGGGTGCAGTCACAGCGGACGGAATGTCTGTAGGCGGAGTGACCGGCTATAATACAGGCTCGATCAAAGACAGCTTTAACAATGCGTCCATAACTGGCGGAACGATATATGCCGGCGGTGTTGCCGGGTCTAACGAAGGCGGCAGTATCAGCGGCTGTTATAATAGCGGGTCGGTCACGGCGCAAAACCTTATTGGCGGTATAACCGGTCGTAATAACAGCGGGTCCGTCATTACCGGCTCATATAATACGGCCACTGTTACAGGCACAGCAGTTGACAGTAAAGGTTTTTCTCAGGTGGGCGGTATCAGCGGTTCCAATAAAGGTACTGTCAATGGCGAAAGTTATAATACTGGTGATGTTGAGGCCGGCGGTTATGGCGTAGGCGGTATCATTGGCTATAATTATGGGGAAAGCATCGTAGAACATGTGTATAATAAAGGCAATGTAACGGGCGGAAGTCAGTATGTAGGCGGTATTGCCGGCAGCTCACAGGGAGAATTGAATAATGTTTTTAACACAGGTGCTGTAGCATCTGGGGTATCAGGGGCAAAATATATAGGCGGTATTGCCGGCTATAGCGTCAGTGTTATCAGTAATGCGTATAATACGGGGAATGTTGGCAGCGTTCGTGCTCAATATGTAGGTGGGATAGCAGGTTATAGTAAAACTGGTACTATTGAAAATTGTTGGAATAGCGGTGAAATAGCTGCGTCTCATTATTTGGGAGGAATTGCCGGATATAATAACAGTGATATCAGAAATTGCTATAACGAAGGTGCGATAATCGGGATGGGCAGCAGCCAGTATATTGCCGGTATCGCAGGTAATAGCAAAAGTGGAACGATAACGAATGTCTATAATTTGGGAGAAGTGACCGGTTATTCGCAGAATTACGGTGTTATTATTGGCACTGGTGACAGTGTGATAAGTAATAGCTACTATAAAACTGATAGCGGTTATAAAAAATATGGCGACGATTCGGAATATGAAAGCATCGAAGCCTTTAATGCGGCCTTCCTGGCAGGGATGACAGATAGCGATAAAGCCTTGTGGCTGACCTATGGCGACCGTATGACCCCGCTGCTTAAAGGCTTGCTGAAGCCGCTGGATATCAACGTCGGCGATATTGAAACAGAATATACAGGCAGCGACTACACCGGCCTGGTACAGGCGCTTGCCGATAAGCTGGCAGAGCAGGGGATTATTATCGACGTTACCAAATTACTGGCTGACGGGAAAACAGAGATCGGCGAATATGATTTGAAAGATATGCTGTTTTCAACGCAGGACGGTTATGCGCTGAATGTCACAGGGAAGCTTGTCATTAAGGAAAAAAGCCCTGAACCGGAGCCTCCGGCAGATAATTACGTCCCGTCCTCCGACAGTAAATATACGGGGACCCTGACGAATATTAAGGCCGAAAAAATGCAGCAGGAAGAATACCGTAATCTTGATAAACGCCGCCGCAATACGATCGAACAGGCGTCGGTATCAGTTGAAGGCGACGGTATCAAGCTGGAATAGGCTGCTGCGGCAGAGAATATGAACAATCAAACAGCAGCATCAAGAGCAAACCCCGCCGGCCGGCGGGGTTTTACTTTTGTAAAAGAATAGTGAAATTTGCCTGTTAGGTAAGTTTTTTGGTATAATATAACGATACGAAGGGAGGTAAAAGCCTATGCCAATCGAATATATTTTACTGGGCGTCGGGATCGTGCTTTTGGGAATCGAAGCAGTGGTGCCGGGGTTTGGCTTTTTTGGCGTTACGGGTTTGATCTCGCTGCTGGCAGGCTCATATTATCTGCTGGGCGGCGGCGCTGAGGCCGCGTATATTTTGCTTGGTGTTGTACTGGCACTGGGCGCAGTAGTTGCCCTGCTGTTTGTTTATCTGCCCGCCGAAAGCAAGTGGAATCCCTTTGTTTTATGGGAGAAACAAGAGAACCGCCACGGTTATACAGGTGCCGAGGATCACTCGCAATATCTTGGTAAACGTGGAGAGGTCGTAGCACCGCTGCGCCCTGCGGGAACTGTCATCATCGACGGCGAACGTGTCGACGTGGTGAGCTTTGGCGATTATATCATGCCGGGCGCATTGGTAGAGATCGTGAAAGTGGAAGGCAATAAACTGTTTGTTCAGGAAGTAAAAACTAACTAGTAAAGGAAGTGTTGTGATGTTTGATTTTTTGTTTAACGGCGGGTTCATGTTTATCCTGATCATTGCCGGTATCGCCGTATTTTTGAATTTTGTGCCGCTGGCGCTGTGGATCTCGGCTATTGCTGCCGGCGTCAACGTTGGTATTTTCAATTTAGTGGGTATGCGGTTCCGCCGCGTGCCGGCTTCCCAGATCGTGCTGCCGCTTATCAAAGCCAATAAGGCAGGTCTGGACGTCAATGTCAATCAGCTGGAAGCGCATTATCTGGCCGGCGGTAACGTTGACCGTGTCATCGATGCGCTGATCGCTGCTCACAGAGCTCAGATCCCGCTGTCTTTTGAGCGTTCCTGCGCTATTGACCTTGCCGGACGTAATGTGCTGGAAGCAGTGCAGATGAGCGTTAACCCCGAAGTAATTGAAACGCCGGTAGTTTCGGCAGTTGCTAAAGACGGCATCGAACTGAAGGTCAAAGCCCGCGTTACCGTACGCGCCAATATTGACCGTCTGGTCGGCGGCGCCGGTGAAGCGACTATCATCGCCCGTGTCGGCGAAGGTATCGTCACTAACGTTGGTTCTGCAGTTAAACACAGCGATGTACTGGAAAACCCTGATTTCATTTCGCGTACCGTTTTGGCTAAAGGCCTTGACGCAGGTACTGCTTTTGAGATCCTGTCTATTGATATTGCCGATGTCGACGTAGGCCGTAACATTGGCGCCGCTTTGATGACTGACCAGGCCGAAGCCGATAAACGGATCGCCCAGGCCCGCGCCGAAGAACGCCGCGCAATGGCAGTTGCTAAAGAACAGGAAATGAAAGCCTATACCCAGGAAATGCAGGCGAAGGTCGTCGAAGCTCAGGCCAAGGTACCGACTGCGTTGGCAGATGCTTTGGAAAACGGCCGTTTAGGCGTGATGGATTACTACCGTATGAACAATATCAATGCTGATACTGATATGCGGAAAATGATTGCCGGTTCCAGCCCTGAAAACAGCGGCGAAAAAGGCAGCAACCCGAAATAAGCCGACTTATGAGCCGGTTATTGTATTGAGATGAGGCGAATGTATGGACAATTTGATGCTGTTTTATCCGCTCATCGTACTGTTGTTTTTTATCTTTTTCGATGTCCGCAACCGCAAGAAACGTCCTGCTCCGCCGCCGCAGCAGCCTGCCGACAGGCAGACGCAGCTGCCGGAGGAATGGCAGAGCCGCGGCTATGAAGATGAGGACGAAGAAGCTGTACCGTGGTATGTGGAGTTTCCGGAAGACAGGGCACCCAAAAAGCAGCCTGCGGCGGAAAAGACCTATCAGGAACCTGTACCGGCAGCAGCTGCTGCGGCGGCGGAACCCTTGTATAAACGTTTTGAGCCGCAGCAGCCCCAGCCTGCCTTTAAAAGCCTGCGCAGCAGCCGGACGCTAGCGGAAGATGTACGCTATGGCTTTGTGATGGCGCAGATACTGGACAAACCGCGGTCGCTGAAACCGTACGATGATAGTTTTTGATAATTGGGCAAGATTATTTTTCTAACGAAAGAAGTGTTGTTAGTTAATGAATAAAAAACTTGCTGCTGTACTGCTGTCGGGAGCGCTGCTTTTAGGCGCCGCCCCGCTGCAGGCACAGGAAAGTTCCTCGATCGATGCCGTCACTGCCGGCGTAGCCGATACAGGCAGGGCTGACAAAGACGCAGAGAAAAAAATAACTGCTTCGACAGTGCCTTATTCGGTGGCGGTGCTGCCGTATATCGACCAGTCTGGCATGGATGAAAAGGGGCGTAAGGTAGCGGCTAATGCTATCAAAGACGCGCTGAAAGAGAAATATCCGCCTGCTAAAAAAGGCGGCGTGAATACCGTTGCCAGCGCCAAGGCTGTTGCTAAGGCGATGCAGAACCATCCGTTTGAAAATGCTGATGCGCCGGTATTGGCAGAGCTCGTTGCCGTTGGTAAAGAGCTTGGCGTCGACCGTGTGATCTACATGGAGATGGAACCGCCGCGCAACAAGGAAACCGGCTTTATGGTTATCGTCGGCAGTCAGACTTATAGTTCAGTCATTACCATGAAGCTGAAATGTGTGGATGTAAAAACTGAGAAGTATCTGTTCAACAGGATCGTGGAGGAAGTTGGCTCCTCGTCGGCCGTAGCTTTTTGGAAGATCGGCGGCGCGAGCCAGAGCAGGGCGGTAAAGAAAGGTGTTGCTGCCTGCATGACTGAATTTTTAACTGCTTTTGACTGATAATCTATAGAGAATAAGGTGATATTGGTGTTAGAAAAGATCGATTTAAAACAAAGCCTGAAAAAAGATGCCTATAATGAAAAAATGAGTTATTTTGAAACCAAGCTGGGAGAACTGCAGCGTGCTTGCCGCGCTGCAGGTATTCCTGTAATAATTTTGTTTGAAGGCTGGCGCGGGGCACAGCGCAGCGTCATCATCAACCATATGATGCAGCAGATGGATGCCCGCGGGTTCAGAGTTTATTCGGCTTCCAAAATGGCGGACGAAGAACCGGACCAACCTTTTTTTGAGCCTTTCTGGCGGCAGCTGCCGGCCAAAGGCAATATGGCTGTGTATTACCGCAGCTGGTACTATCTGAAAAATGAATATACCTTTGACCGCGATGCGGAGCAAGTTAAAAGAATAAATACGAGCTACAGGCATATCAATGCTTTTGAAAAGCAGCTGACTGATGATAATTATGTGCTGCTGAAATTTTTTGTGCACGTTTCCGAAAAACAGCTGAAGGCTAATGTGCAGAAGGCCGAAAAAACCTATGGCAAAGGCTGGAACAAGGTCAGCGAAAGCGACGATGATTTTGTTGATTATCAGCGGTATCTGGAAATCTACGAAAAAATGTTTATCGACAGCGACCGGCCTAATGCCCACTGGTATCTGATCGCCGGCGACGATACGCGTTTTGCCGAGGTCTCGATATTTGATGTGATCGTACAGCGGCTGGAACTGGCGCTGGCCGAAGCGGAAGCCCGCAGACAGAAGGCCGGGCAGCAGCTGGTGTTGCCGCGTACCGAGATCTACGACGTCTTATCGAAGGTCGATCTGTCCAAAGAGGTCGCAAAAGCGGAATATAAAGAGAAACTGGATAAATACCAGTCCAAACTGAGTGTTTTGCAGTATGAAATGTATAAAAAGGGCATTCCTTCGGTCTTTGGCTTTGAAGGCTGGGATGCTGGCGGTAAAGGCGGAGCGATCCGTCGGCTGACGGCAGCTCTCGATCCGCTGGGGTATTCGGTGAACCCGGTAGCGGCTCCCAACGTGGTAGAGAAATCTTTTAACTATCTATGGCGTTTTTGGACACGCTTTCCCAAACAGGGAGAGATCGCCATTTTTGACCGTACCTGGTACGGCAGGGTCATGGTAGAACGTATCGAAGGCTTTGCAACGCAGGATGAATGGGGGCGGGCCTATGCCGAGATCAACGAGATGGAAGCCCAATGGGCGGAATACGGTACGGTGATAGGCAAATTCTGGCTGCAGATAGATAAAGACGAGCAGTATAAACGCTTTAAGGAGCGGGAGCAAAATCCGAACAAGGAATGGAAGATCACTGACGAAGACTGGCGCAACCGTGAGAAATGGGATGCCTATGAAGCGGCTGTGAACGAAATGCTGGTGCGCACAAGTACTGATTATGCACCGTGGACGATAGTGGAAGGCAATAATAAATATTATGCCCGCCTGAAGGTGTTGAAAACGGTGATCGAAATGTTTGAAAAACGGTTGAAGGACTAACAGCACACTGAGAGAGTATAAACGAGGTAGACAAGTTGACCTGGGAGCTTAAAAATGCGTTGAAAGAAATAGTTGCCCGCGAGAGCGGGGTACAGGTATTTGCGCCTGGCGCGCGGAGGCCGGTGGCCTTTATTTACCCCAATACTTATCATCTGGGGATGTCGAATCTGGGACTGCATATCCTGTATCAGCTCATCAACAGCCGCGGCGATTCAGCCTGCGAACGTTTCTTTCTGCCTGACAGCAAGCTCTTAGCAGAGCATAAACGCACGAAAACGCCGCTTTTATCACTGGAAACACAGAGGCCGCTTGCAGATTTTGAAGTTATCTGCGTGATGATGTCATTTGAAATGGATTATACCAATTTACTGACTATGCTGGCGCAGAGCAATGTGAAGCCTGAAGCGGCAGCACGCGGCGCCAAAGAACCGCTGGTGATCATCGGCGGTCCCTGCGCGACCTTCAATCCTGAGCCTTTAGCAGGGGTTGCCGATGCTTTCGTGATCGGTGAAGGTGAAGAAACTGTCAATAAACTGCTGGACGCTGTTTATGAAGCCAGGGACAAAGGCCTGTCTAAGGAAGATACACTGTTGGAGCTGGCGCAGCTGAGCGGCATCTATGTGCCGCGGTTTTATGAGCCGCAGTACGATGCTGGCGGTATGTTCTGCGGTATGCAGGTGTCAACGCAGGTGCCTGCCAGCGTAAAACGTCAGTGGGTACGTGAACTGGATAATTATCCGCAGACATCGGCAATTATGACAGATGCGACTGAATTTGAAAATATGTATATCGTCGAAGTAGCACGAGGCTGCGGGCGGCATTGCCGTTTCTGCATGGCAGGTTATTGCTTCCGCAAACCGCGGGCGCGCGATCTTGAGCTGCTGCTTGCTAAAATACGCAACCGTCCGCCACAGACTAAAAAAGTCGGGCTGATGGGGGCCGCGGTATCTGATTATCCGTACATCAAAGAACTGACACAGACACTGGTAGATGAGCAGGTACCTTTTACGGTAGCCTCTCTGCGGGCCGACACTTTAGATGTAGAGCTGACGCAGGCTTTGGCTGCCAGCGGTCAGAGGACGATGACTGTGGCTCCGGAAGCAGGCAGCGTGAAAATGCGTAATATCATCAATAAAGGCATTACCGAAGAACATGTTTTTAATGCCATAGAACTGGCAGCGGCAGCAGGTATGAAAAATATCAAGCTGTATTATATGCTGGGCCTGCCGGGGGAAGCTGACAGTGATATCGAAGAAATGATAGCGATGATCGGTCGGGTACGAGAAAAGATGGATGCCGCCCTTAATAAAGGCGATCTGATAATTTCCGTGAATGGTTTCATCCCCAAGCCGTTTACACCGTTTCAATGGTCGCCGCTGTGCGATGTCAAAACCTTGAAACGCCGTTTTAAAATGCTGGAAACCGCTTTTAAAAAAGCGAAACATATCCAGGTGCAGACAGAATCCTTGAAGGAAACTGTTCTGCAGGCAGTTTTGGCAAGGGGTGATCGCAGGATCGGCGCCGCTTTATTAGAAGCCTTCCGCAGAGAAATGCCGCTGAAGCAGGTGCTGAAAGAGCAGGGACTGGATATAGAGGAACTTGCTGCTGCTGCTTACGAGATCGGCAGGCCTTTACCCTGGCAGCATTTGGATATGGGCTTTACCGAAGCTTATTTGATCAGCGAGTGGCGGAAGGCGCAGCGGGAAGAATTTACACCGATGTGTTTTGACTTATGCCGCCGCTGCGGTGTTTGCGGGGAGGCACAGGTATGAGTTTCAGATTAAGAAATAACGGGCCGATCTGGCTGGGTGAATTTACGGCGCTGACAGAAGCAGGATTCAGCAACGGCTGCAGCTGCCGTCTGCATGGAGCAAGCAGTATTGTGCCGGACGGATTCAACCTGGCGCTGCATGTGGGCGATGAAGCAGAGCTTGTAAACGCAAACCGCAGGCAGTTTGCGGCGGCGTTGGGTGTGGATGCGGCAAGGTTTACTACCTGTGCCCAGGTGCACGGCAGTAAGGTCGTTTGTGTGACAGAAGGCCTTATCGGCAGCGGCGCTGTGGATTTTGCCGATACTATTGCTGACACTGATGCTTTGATCACCGATTTGCAAAATGTGCCGCTGCTGCTGTTTTATGCAGATTGCGTACCGGTTTTGCTGGCTGATACAGAAACCGGGGCTGTGGGACTGGCGCATGCAGGCTGGCGCGGCAGTGTGGAGGAGATCGCCCTCAAAACGGTGCAGATGATGTGCCGTCATTATGGCTGCAACCCGGAAAAAATGCTGGCGGCGATCGGACCGTCGATTGGCAGCTGCTGTTACGAAGTAGACGATAAAGTTCTGACGGCGGGTGCAAAATACCGTGAGTGTTTTACGCTTAAACCAAATGGTAAATATCAGCTGGACTTATGGCTGATGAATAGATTAGAATTAGAAGCAGCAGGACTGGAGCGAGGTAATATCCACTGTGCCGCGACATGTACCTGCGATAATCGGGAACTGTTTTTTTCCTATCGTGCCGAGTTGGGTAAAACCGGGCGCATGGGCGTAAGCATTTGCCGAAGATAAAAAAGGAATAATAGTTTTTGTGGCGAATATAAAACTTTTAGGAGGTCTTTATTTTGTTAAAAGACAATCTGCACAAAGTACAGACCCAGATCGCCGAAGCTTTGAGCCGGCGAACTGAAACTAAACTGACCGGCGATAAGGTAACACTGGTCGCCGTAACTAAAAATCATCCCGTAGACGTGGTGCTGGAATCGCTGGCGCTTGGTGTGACTAATATCGGCGAAAACCGGGTGCAGGAAGCGAAGGAAAAACGCACTATTGTGCCTGACCGCGGCTTCTGGCATCTGATCGGCCATTTACAGACCAATAAAGCCAAGCAGGCCGTCACCTTGTTCGATCTGATCGAATCAGCTGACAGCGAGCATCTTTTGGCTGCGCTGGACAAGGCGGCTGGACAGCAGCATAAGCAGCAGGATATTTTGCTGCAGCTCAACATCGCCCGCGAGGAGCAGAAGACAGGCTTTTTGATTGAAGATTATCTGGCGATATTGCCGCAGCTGGACGACTATAAAAATCTGTGTGTACGCGGTTTGATGGTTATTGCGCCACTGTGCGGCGATATAGAGGAAACACGCCCTGTTTTTAAAGAAGGTTATCGCTGTTTTTGCGAGCTGCGGGCGCAGCGGCCTGGAATCGAGCTGCTGTCGATGGGTATGACTCACGACTTTACAGTAGCTGTTGAAGAAGGCGCCAACATCGTGCGTGTGGGTACGGCCTTATTTGGTAAGCGCGATTACAGTAAAAATAAATGAGCATGAAGGTATGGTGAAATGTATGAAATTTTTTGATCGTATCTCTGAAACCTTAGGTTTATATGAAGAGGAAGATGATGAACTTTTAGAGGAAGAGGAACCTGTAAAAAAGGCTGAAACAGCTCCTAAACGGATTCCCCGCAGTACGCCTGCCGTCAGCAGGGCAGCACTTCCCGCCGAGTCTGCCGCTTTGGAAAAAAGCGAAGCCAGAAGTGAAGTGCCGGCTGAGAAAAAATCCTTCTTCAGCAAAAAGAACGTCCAAAATTCGCCTGAAGGCAAAACCATTTCCATGCCGCTTGCTCAAAAGCAGGTCAAGGTAGTGGTGCTGGAACCGGCTAATTTTGACGATTCGCAAAAGGTTGCCGATTATCTGCGCAACAACCAGCCTGTAGTAGTGAACTTTGAAGGTACTGAAGGCCTGGTGACCAAAAGAATGACCGACTTTATCAGCGGGACTATTTACGCTTTAGGCGGCAGTATGAAAAAAATCGGCCGTAATATTCTGGTCTGTGCCCCGAAAAACGTAGATATCGACGCCAGCGTCAACATTTATGATGAAAAGGGTGGTCAACCGTGGAAAAAATAACAGCTCAAACCGGCCCGCTGGCTTTTATCGGCGGCGGCGCTATGACTGAAGCTATCATCAAAGGTATTCTGGGAGCCGGACTGGCTGACCCGGGTGAGATCTTTGTCGGCGAGCCGTCAGCGGCACGCTGTGAATATTTACAGAAAACCTACGGCATTAAAGCATCTGGTGATAATAAAGCTGTGGTAAAAGATGCAGGGCTGATCATTCTGGCAGTAAAACCGCAGGTTGTTGATGCGGCGATCACTGCTGAGCTTGCTGCAGCAATGCCGCCGCAGGCAACGGTGCTTTCGATCATGGGCAGTGTCGATCTGGCGAAGCTGCATCAGGTAGTGCCGGGACATGCGGTCATCAGAGTGATGCCCAATACACCGCTGGCAGTAGGTGCGGGGATGACGGCGATTGCGCCTGACAGCAAGGTCAGCTCCGAGATGATCGACGCCGCTAAAACTATTTTTGGTTCCTGCGGCGAGGTCGAAGTAGTGGCTGAAAGTGCTATCGAAGCGATCACGGCGGTATCAGGCTGTGGTCCGGGCTATGTCTTTATGCTGATCGACGCTCTGGCAGATGCTGGCGTTAATGCAGGCCTGCCGCGGGCGCTGGCGATCAAGCTGGCCGCCCAGACATTTGCCGGCAGCGGCAAAATGGTGCTGGAAACAGCATTGCATCCGGCGCAGCTGCGCGATCAGGTAACTTCGCCAGGCGGAACTACCATTGCCGGTATCCATGCTCTGGAAAACCGCGGAGTGCGTGCTGCGATGTATGATGCTGTACTGGCCGTGCTGGAACGCAGTGAGAAATTGAAGGGTAAATAACCAATGGCAGATAGAGAAAAGATTTTAAGATATTTTCGGGCCGGCGGCGATGAAGAACTGGCAGCCAAGCTGCTTGATCTGGCGGAAGGGGCTCATAGAAGCCGAAAATTCCGCGTCAGCGATTTTCTTGATCCGCATGGCTGTAATGTGGCCGAGATCGTTGCGGCCAATTTTGAAAATGTGAAGCTGGAAACCAGCGGCGGTTTTAAAAATGCCGAGCGTATGAAAGTTGCTTTTGTTGCCGAAGACTTTTTTGGTCAGCCGGATTTTGGCATGGTCTGCTTTAAAGTCGAATGGGACAAACGCTATTATGAACTCAGTCACCGCGATATTTTGGGAGCTTTTATGGGGATGGGCTGTAAACGCGAGATTTTGGGCGATATTATTTTTATCCCTGAAGGAGCACAGTTCGTAGCCGATAAATCTTTTACTACTTACATTATGAACAATCTGACGCAGATAGGTTCTGCCCCGGTTTCACTGACCGAGATCACAGAAGCTGACCTGTTGCAGAAGGAAGAAAAGGTCAAGGTCATCAGCGCTACAGTTGCAGCTTTAAGGCTGGATGCCGTTGCTGCTGCAGGATATGGCGTATCCCGGTCACGTATGGCTGACGAGATCAAAGGCCAGAATGTTAAAGTAAACTGGAAAGAGGCCAAGAACGCAGCCCAGCCGGTCAGCGAAGGCGATATCATTTCTTTCCGCAGCCGCGGCAGGGTAGAAGTAGCCGAGATCAGGGGCACTACCAAAAAAGGTCGTTTAAGCATCACGCTGAAAAGATATATTTAATGGGGAGGGTATCACGATATGTTGACACCGTTAGATTTAAACAATAAGAACTTTTCCAAAGGCTTCCGCGGATATGACACCGAAGAGGTCGATGAGTTTTTTGCCAAAGTTGCCAAGGATTTTGAACGCCTGTATCAGGACAACGTAGAGCTTAAAGATGCTGTGGAACGCGTCAGCGCCAAACTGGAATACTATCAGCAAATGGAATCCACCATGCAGAACACTTTGGTCATCGCACAGGAAACTGCCGACGAAGTGAAAAAGAACAGCGAGCAAAAGGCTGCCCTGCTGGAGCAGGAAACTGCCATGAAATGCAAAGAGATCACTTCTGAATGCCAGGCTGCTGCTGCTAAAGCAAAAATGGACGCTGAAATCGCGGCGACTCAGGCCAGGACAGAAGCAGAAGCTTATGCTGAAAAACTGCGCAGCGAAGCTGAAAGTGAAACTACAAAATTGCGTAACGACACGCTGGCGGAAATTGCCAGACTGCGCGGCGAAGCTGAGGCCGAGCTGAAGCAGATGAAAAATGAGACTCAGAATTTTGTAGACAAAATGCGCAGTGCCGCCGAAGTAGAAGTCGCTAAAATGAAAGTAACTACAGAGGATCTGTGCAAAAAAATGTCGTCGCAGGCAAAAGACGAGGCCAGCGATGTTTTGGCACAGGCACGTGCCGAAGCACAAAAGCTGACCAGCGAAGCCGACGAACGCTACAGAACGATGATCGCCGATGCCGAAGAACGTTCCAGAACGCTTTTGGCTGACACCGACGAAAAAGTAAGAAAAATGATTTTTGAAGCAGAAAATAAAGCTGCTCTCGCAAAAGGTATCTTTGAAGATCAGGTCAAAAAGGCCGCTGTGCATCGTCAGCATATGATGAGCATTTTGGAAGGCCAAATGGAGCTTTTGAAAAACTTTAGCGAAGATACTGAAAAATAAGCGAGGTCGGCAGCATGATTATTTTGGTACGCCACGGTGAAGCAACTCATCATACAGAGCATTTGACAGGCGGTTGGACCGATTCGGAGCTTACGGCTGCGGGAAAGGTTCAGCTGCAGGCCGTTGCGTCCAAATTAGCCAAAGATTTTGCAGGGCAAAGCCGTGATCTGCGAATCCTGACCAGCGATTTGAAGCGGGCGGAAGAATCAGCCCGGATCATCGCCGCCAGGCTGGGAATCAGTAAGCTGGAACCGTATGAATTTTTGCGCGAAAAAAATAATGGACAGGCGGCAGGCTTGACTGAAACGGCTGCCAAAGCTTTGTATCAGCAGCCTCCGACCTTAAAGGAACTGCATTACCGCAACTATCCGGGCGGCGAAACGCGGCAGGAATTTTATGACCGTAATGTGCAGGGCCTGATAAAATGCGCTGATCTGGAGCGGGAAAATCTTCTGATCGTAGCCCATAAAGGCACGATCCAAAACATCATTTTCCATTGGCTGGGGCTTGATATAGCTGCCGTCAACGTTTTAAATTTTTCTGTCGATATCCTGCCGTCCAGCGTGACGGTCCTGGGCATCAACAAATGGCGCGAACATGCTGTGTTCAGGCTCAACGATACCTCACATCTGCATACTGACAGCGGTTATGGCATCTTTGAGTTTAAATATGGCAAATACCATTGACTATAACTTGTATAATGGTGTATAATGACTTTGTTTTAATAAAAGCAGCAGCGATGACGAAGACAGTAGCCTGCCGGGCACAGTCAAGCGAGTCGGGGACAGTGCGAGCCCGACCGGAAAGATGGCAGGGGAAGATCACTTCAGAGCTTCTGGGCTGAAAACAGTAAGCCCGGACGGGTAACACACGTTATGGTGTTTCGAGTGGCAGGCAGCTTAAGTCTGTCATGAGGGTGGTACCACGGGTTTATAGTCTCGTCCCTTTTTGGGAGCGGGGCTTTATTTTTTTGGAGGTGTACACATGGATTACAGCAAGACCCTTAATTTACCGGAAACTGAATTTCCGATGCGTGCCGGTTTACCGGAACGCGAACCCGAATTTTTGAAATACTGGGAAGAAAACAAAATCTATGAAAAGAAACAGGAACTGCATGCGGGCCATAAAAAATTTGTCCTGCACGACGGTCCGCCGTACGCTAACGGCAAGATCCATATGGGTACGGCTTTAAACAAGATTTTGAAAGACATCATTATGAAATATAAATATGCGCAGGGATTTGATACCCCGTATGTTCCCGGCTGGGATACCCATGGTATGCCGATCGAGCACGCCGCTATCAAAAATCTGGGACTGAACCGCCATGAGCTTGATACACTGGTACTGCGTAAAGAATGTCACGACTACGCTTTAAAATGGATCGACGAGCAGCGTACCGACTTCAAACGTCTGGGCGTTCTTGGAGATTGGGATCATCCTTATATCACCATGACCCACGATTATGAAGCTGTACAGATCCATGTTTTCGGCGAGATGGCAAAAAAAGGCTATATCTATAAAGGTAAAAAAGCTGTTTACTGGTGTCCGCACTGCGAAACCGCTCTGGCAGAAGCTGAAATCGAATACGGTGAAGAAAAGTCGCCGGCGATCTTCGTAAAAATGCCGCTCGTCAAAGACAACGGCATGCTGCCAGAAGCAGCTCAGGGCAAACCGGCCTATATCGTTATCTGGACCACTACTCCGTGGACCATGCCTGCCAACGTAGCGATCGCGCTGCATCCGGACTTTGAATATGCCTGGGTAGAATGCGAAGGCGAAATCCTGTTTATGGCCAAAGAGATGCTGGAAGCCGTTGGCAAGGTCTGCAAAAAAGACCTCAGCAATATCATCGGCACCTGTAAAGGTAAAGATATGGAATATGCTGAATGCAGACATCCGTTTGAAACTATTGACCGCAAATCCTTAGTCGTTTTGGCTGATTATGTTACGCTGGAAGCCGGCACAGGCTGTGTACATACCGCTCCCGGACATGGCGCCGACGACTTTGAGACCGGCGTTCGCTACAATCTGCCGATCATCTGCCCTGTTGACGGCTCAGGTAAACTGACAGCAGAAGCCGGTGCGGATTTTGCAGGCATGTTCGTTTTTGATGCCAACGTACCCATCATCAAATATCTGGCCGGGCTGAACCGCCTGTTTGGCAAAGAAAACATCCGCCATCAGTATGCACACTGCTGGCGCTGCAAGAACCCCATCATCTACCGTGCGACCGAGCAGTGGTTCGCATCTGTTGACGGCTTCCGTGAAGAAGCCCTGAATGCTATTGCCAATGACGTGCAGTGGATCCCGTCCTGGGGCGAAGCACGTATCCATAATATGGTCGCCGACCGTCACGACTGGTGCATTTCCCGTCAGCGTGTCTGGGGCGTACCGATCCCGATCTTCTACTGTGAAGACTGCAACGAACACCTGGTCAACGACGATACTATCAATGCTGTTGCCGACCTGTTTGCTAAAGAAGGCTCTGATGCCTGGTGGGCTCATTCTGCTGAGGAGATCCTGCCGCAGGGCACCAAATGCCCCAAATGCGGCGGCACTCATTTCCGCAAAGAATCTGATATCATGGATGTCTGGTTCGACAGCGGTTCTTCCCATGCAGCAGTCTGCAAAACCCGGCCCGAACTGGCATGGCCTGCAGATATGTATCTGGAAGGCAGCGATCAGCATCGCGGCTGGTTCCAGTCTTCACTGCTCACTTCCGTTGCTACCGAAGGCAAAGCGCCTTACCGCGCAGTTCTGACGCATGGTTACGTTGTTGACGGCGAAGGCCGCAAAATGTCTAAATCTGTAGGCAATACTGTTGCCCCGCAGGAAGTTATCGCCCAATATGGCGCCGATATCATTCGTTTGTGGGCAGCTTCCTCCGATTACAAGGCTGATATTCGTATCTCCAAAGAGATACTGAAACAGCTCTCTGAGGTTTACCGCAAGATCCGCAACACCATTCGCTATATCCTGGGCAACACCAACGATTTCAATTATGAAACCGATAAAGTTGAATTTAAGGATATGCTGGAGCTGGATCGTTGGGCTTTGATGCATATGCAGCTCTTGAAAAAAGAGGTTTCCGCAGCTTATGAAAGCTACGACTTCCATGTGCTCTATCATGCTATCCATAATTTCTGCAGCGTCGAGATGAGCAGCTACTATCTGGATATCCTCAAAGACCGCCTGTATGCATACAAGGCCGATTCCTTTGAACGCCGCAGCGCTCAGACTGCAATGTACGAGATCATGCTGGATCTGGTCGTAATGATCGCGCCCGTACTCAGCTTCACGATGGAAGAAGTATGGCAGTTCATGAAAAAACCTGCTTCCATGCCTGAATCCGTATTCATGATGCCGTGGCCCGAATGCAAGGAAGAATATATCGACGAAGCCCTGGAAAGCAAATGGGATAACTTCATCGAGATCCGCAGCGAGATCACCAGAGTTCTGGAAGGTGCCCGCCGCGCTAAAACTATCGGTCATTCTCTGGACGCTAAAGTCGAGCTGCATGCTACAGGCGAAGCGCTGGCGATACTCAGATCCGTTGAAGGTGATCTGGCGACACTGCTGATCGTATCGCAGGCTAAACTGGTGGAAGGTTTGGCCGGCGGCGTAGAAGCGACCGGACGTGAAGACCTGAAAGTAACTGTTCAGGCTGCGGAAGGCGAGAAATGCGAACGCTGCTGGATCTATAGCGATACCGTAGGTAAAGATGCTGAGCATCCGACTGTGTGCGCACGCTGTGCAGCAGCTTTGAAATAAGTAAAACTGCATAATAAAATTAAAATGCAATACCGGACAGATATCTGTCCGGTATTTTTTTGCTGCAGGCCTTATCGTTAGCAAAGGATCTCTATCATAATTGTCAGGCAGTGAAGAATAAAAGCTTTATTAAGATGAAAAATTAGTGTAATATAAAATCTGAAAGAGTGATAGCTGCAAAAATTGAAAGAGCAGGTGAAATGCAATGCGAAAAGTGAATCCTGAATACGCCAAAGCAATTATGGCGATTGCCAACAGAGCCCCGTATCTTAAACTGCTGGGCATGAAGATCTGTGAGCTTGACTATGGCTACTGCCGTGTCGAAACGCAGATCAATGACAGCCTAAATAATCCCTTTGCTTCAGTACATGGCGGCGTCTTTTCGTCAATTCTTGACACGGCTACCTTTTGGGCTCTTTACTGCTGCATCGGCGAAGAGGACGGCATAACTACGCTTGACCTGCAGGTGAATAACCTTGCCGCTGCTGCTTGTGGCAAAATAATTGCGGAAGGCAGACTGATAAGAATGGGGAGGACGATCGGGCTTGCCGAAGGTACGTTAAAAGATGAAAACGGCAGACTGCTTGTTCAGGGCACATCAAAAATGTTTGTTCTGCCTGGCCTGCAATCCATAGATAAAGTGGCAGACAGGGTTGGCTTTGAAACCTTGCCGCCTAAATTCCTTTGATCGCGAACAGCATAATATAAATATAAAAATCCCGGACATATTACTATCCGGGATTTTTATATTTATTAAAATTTTCCGAGAAACGACATTTTTATTATGCTTAATAAATTTAAAATAATTCATAATATTAGCTATTTTTGAATAATTAGCTATAACATAAAATTTAGTTTGAAGAAAAATAAAATATTTGTAATATAAACAAAATTGCGCTGAGAATATATACATGATATCATAATATAAGAAATTTGTTATATATAAAATTTATTATATGATTAAATTTATATTTTTTTTGGAGTTAAAGTAACCCTAGAAAGTCTACTTTCCTTTTACTGCAGTGAAATTTATTCATAAAAATTATAAAAATAAAGAAGGAATGCGATTCTATGAATTCAAAATTCTGCCATGACAGTGAAATGACATCACGTAGATCAGGCATTGAATCATTAATGATGAAATGCCCTATTTGTGGCCGTGAATTCAGCTGTAACAAAACATATCATGTTTATACGGCTTTTCTTGCCAGAAAAAGGCAATATTATTGCAGTTATTCTTGTTTTAATAAACGGCCAAACCCAAGAAAATAATTTTGCCGGCAAAAATGTTTGTTACTATTTGTTTTCGGAGGTGTTTGATAATGGAAAAAGAGCTTCAAAAAATTGGACACAGAATAAAGCTTTTGCGCATTGAAAATAAAATATCACAAAAGGTGCTGGCTAAAAAACTGTGTATATCGCAAACACATTTAAGCAATATCGAAAATGGCAGAGTTGGTGTGACTTTGTTGCACTTAATAAAAATAAAAGAATTGTTTGAATGTCCGATAGAATATTTTTTTGAAGAAAAAACACTCTCTGAAAACGAAGCAGAAAAAAACGAATGCCAAAAAATAAAAACTATAGTCGAAGAAAATAACTTTAGACTGGAAGATTTGTCTAAAGCCATAGAAATAATGAAAGTTTTACAGAAAGGCTGAAGATAAATACTTCCATTGTTGGAAGGAAGCTGATTTTTCATGAAAAAAATAAATAAAAAATTGAGCCTTTGCATTGCCTTAGCTTTGATGCAGTCTGTATATAGTACCGGTGCTATTGCGTCTATTCCTGAAGGAGATTCTGATAATAATTCAATTGCAATTGGGATAGGTAGTTCTTCTGCCCAAGAATCTTCTATCGCTATAGGCAAGCAGGCATCTGTTGAGAAAACATCTAAAAGTGCAATTGCTATAGGTGAAGATGCCAAAGTGATAATGGGGAATAATTCTAATGGGGCCATGAATGGAAATGGTGCAATTGCTATTGGATCTGGTTCTACAGCAGCTGGTTATTCTTCTATATCAGTAGGATATTTAGCAGGTAAGGGTTCTAATGGCCTTTTTAATTTTGCTTTAGGAGCAGAAGCAGGCCAAAATATATCAGGTGAAGAAAACATATCTGTGGGTCGCTGGGCAAACAATAATACAACAACAAGCTTGAATATTGCTATGGGGCTAAATGCCTTGAGAAATTCAACGGATTTGGTAAATGCTCCCATTGTGATAAGTCCTTATTATGCAAGTGGTGGGAATCTGGCACTGGGGAATAGTGCTTTAATGGATATTCATGGATCCAGCAATGTCGCATTAGGTACTCGAGCAGGTCTTGGGATGAAAGGTTCAGGCAATATTATTATGGGAACTGTTGCCGGCTCCAATGCAGGTAAAAATGCAGATGGTACAGATGGAACTGTATTGAGCAATTCTATTATTATGGGTACACAGGCCGGTAATAATGCTGGTGGTGATAAAAATATAATTTTAGGTAATTATATGAATAATGCAGTAATGGCTAATAATGTTGTTGCTGTAGGCTCCAATTCTCGTGTAACAAAACAGTTTGGACTTGGCTTAGGACATGGGATAATAAATGATGCACAATACGGTTTAGCTGTTGGTTCTTATAATAAATTATCTGAAACAGCAAAAAAATCTGGTGTTTTTGGTATTGGCAACTATGGAAAAACAACACTTTCAGGAGCAGAATCTTATGTCATTGGCAACAATAATGAAGTATCCACGAATAATACTTTTGTGTTAGGAAATAATGTAAGTACTACTGCTGCCAATAGTGTAAATCTTGGGAGCAACAGCGAATCTGCGACAGCTATTTCCACTTCTACTATGCAAATAAACGGAATGTTAAAACAATTTGCAGGAACAACGCCAGTTGGTACTGTTTCCGTTGGTAAAAGTGGTGAGGAACGAACATTGACTAACGTAGGTGCTGGACGCATTAATGCACATAGTACAGATGGTGTAAATGGCTCTCAATTATATGCTGTTATTTCGACATTAGAAGATATTAATAATTCTAGCAAAATGAAATATTTTGGCGTAGGTACAGAACCTACCCTTGAAGATTTGTCCCAAAAAGGAATTATTGATTATAAGAAGGCCAGCCAAAAGTCTCAAAATAATAATGAGAATGGAGAAGGCGCAGGGCCTAACGCCTTAGATAAAAATAATTATGGCGCTTTGGCAGCGGGTATGGGTGCATTTGCGTCGCATGGATACAGTACTGCGGTCGGTTATAATGCAACGTCTGTTATCAGCTCTATGAGTTTGGGCGCTGCCAGTTATGCCACTAGTAACTCGGCTGCTGTCGGTGTTAATGCATATGCAACGAACAAAGGCACTTCTGTTGGCAATAATACGCAAAGTGCTAACGGCGTTGCCATAGGCTATAACGCAACTGCCGGTGATTTTTACAAAAATCTGCCTGGGGAATTATTTTCTTCCTACAGCGGCACAGCTATTGGCAATAATGCGTTTGCCAGAGGCGGCGTTGCTGTGGGGGACAGCGCTTCTGCAGAAGCTTATGGTGTTGCCCTGGGTGACAGGGCTTATGTAGCATGGCGTGGCAGCGCGCTGGGCGATAATGCATCGGTTTTGGCAAACGGCGGTGTTGCGCTTGGCCCTGATGCAGTTGCCGATACGGCTGCTGGGAAAATTGGTTTTGTAGCGACTGCTGCTGGTCAGCCTGCAACAGAGATGGAGCTTGCCGCATCTATTGGTAAAGCTGATGTTGTAAATCAATTCAATAATAAATGGTCTGAAAAAAATAACGAATATACAGAGGTTATGAAAAACTATTATAGCCTTTATGATGAAGCGCAAAAGAACGACGATATCCTGCGCAATACAAAAGGCAGTACGGATGCGGAAAAACAAAAAGCTTATGAGGCTGCCTTGGCCAAAAAAGCTGATCTGTCAAATCGTATTTTAGAAGCTACTAAACAAAAAAATGCATGGTTAAGCCAAAATAAGGATTTTTTAAATGCTTTAGAAGAAAAAAATAATGCCCTTTCGGCATGGCGCAGCAGTGATGGCGCAATAAGCGTAGGTTCGGCGGCGTATACAGATGAGAACGGTAAGTTCCATGCCGCTAATACACGCCAGATCACCAATTTGGCGGCAGGTACAGAAGATACTGACGCAGTCAATGTAGCGCAGCTTAAAAGTGTAAAAAATCTGGTAGATGAACTTAATACAGACCAGACAACTAACAACGAAAATATCACAAAGCTGCAGGGAGGATTTACTGTAAGTAACGAAATTGGTACTAAAACAGATATCAGACTTGGCGGCGAAAACAAAACAGATATCAAATTTATCGGAGCCAAAGATAAAATCGATGTCAGCGTTGAAACTACTGCAGAAGGAGCTAAAATAACTATTGCGCCTAACGCTAAGCTTGGAGAAACTCTGGACATCAGTAATAATACCTCTATCACTAACCTGAATAACAGGGTTGATAATCTGGAGGTCAAATTTGGTGATATCAATGACCAGATCGCAGCCAATAAAGTTACTGTTGAAGGCGACAGCAACAGCGGTGTGAAGGTAGAAAATGTTGCTCAGGAAGGTGATCCTGTAAAATATAAAGTAAGTTTAGAAGACAAAGTCCAAGTTGGTAATGTCACTATAGAAGGGAGCACTGATAACGGCAATAAAATCGGTGAAATAACAGGTCTTACCAATACGACTTTGAACAGCGCTGATTTTGCAACAACTGGTCGTGCTGCAACTGAAGAACAGTTAAAATCAGTCATGGATACTCTTGGAACTGTTGGCAGTGTAGATTTAAGCGCCGGTGAAAATATCCAGATAGATAAACTGGGCAACAACGATTATAAAGTATCTTTAAAAGATGATATAAGCTTAAACAGCATCGAAGCCAAAGAATATAAGGTCGGCAACGAAACCTACATCGATAGCAACGGTATCAATGCCAATAACAAAACGATCAGTAATGTTGCTCCCGGACGTGTCGATGCGACCTCAACAGACGCTGTAAACGGCAGCCAGTTATATCAGGTAAAACAGGATATCCAGGGACTCAGTAACGATATCAGCCGGTTTGGAGAAGAAATAGACAGCGTTGGCGCATTATCAGCGGCAATGGCAGGTCTGCACCCACGCTTCCAGGATGGTAACAAAGGTGAACTGGCGATGGCAATGGGGTCATATGATGGCAAAAACGCTTTGGCCGTCGGCGGATTTTATGCCCCAAATGAACAAGTAATGTTTTCGCTGGGGATGGGTATAACCCAGGGCGGTAAAAAAATGGGTAATATTGGTGTAAACTTTGCTTTAGACCGCACTAAAAAAGGCGAAGTACCAAAACGTGATATTATTTACACACGCCGTGAAGTCGATACTTCCTTAAAAGCTCAGGAAGAAAAAATCCAGCTGTTATTGATGAAATTAGAAGCGCAAAGCCGTGAAATCGAAACATTAAAAGCAAAATTGCAATAAAGCGAATCAATTAAATTATAAAAAACACCGGATAGATAGTCTATCCGGTGTTTTTGTATTATACACCTAAAAATTACCAGTTGCAAGACCATTGAACAATTTAAAAAAAAACGAACAAAAATGTCTTGCGGGGGGGACGAATATGGTAATATTTGTATAATAAAAGAAAATATTAAATAATTGAAAAAATTGCAGAAAACAGCAAAATAACTTTTGCAAAAGAAGAAATATATATAGTGGAAGAGGTGGAAAATGGAAGGCTTGGATTTATTAAAAATTGGTGAAGCAATAAAAATCAGAAGGATCAAGCGGCGTATACATCAGACGAAGTTAGCCGAGCAGCTGGGTATATCGCAAACACATTTAAGCAACGCCGAAAATGGCAGAGTGATGCTGAGTTTAAAGGCATTATTAAAGCTAAAAAGGATCTTTGACTGCACACTGGATGAACTCGTTGATCCTGAAAATTACGATGAGTTGGGTAAAAAGAAAGAAAAAGTCAAAAGATATAAGCTCGTACGCTGCAGCGAGTAATTTTAAAGGAGCTGCTTCAGATGTATAGCGAGATTTATAAGAATGCGGTATACAAGGATAATAAAACAGTATTTAGAGGATTAACTGTTACCTGTCCGCTCTGCGGTCGTGAATTTGGCTGCAATAAAACTCATCACGTTTACACAGCGCTGGTAGGAAGAAAACGGCAGTATTACTGCAGTTATTCCTGTTATAAACAAAGGCCTAATCCTAAAGAAAAGAGATGAAAGGTAAGAGACAGAAGATGAATAATAAAGTTTTAAGCAAAAAGGTAATGATATCGTTGCTGACAATATCGTGTGTATATCTGGGGGGGACATCCGCGCTCCCGATAGCAGAGGCTTCTATGGTGGATGGACAAAATGTAGCTTCAGGTACAAAGCTAAGCTTTGCAGATAACCATACTATAAATGAGGGCTTGAATGATGGAGCGGGGATTCGTGTACTTCAAAACGAAAATATCACAATCAATGCGGAGGGGAACCTGAATATACTTGGTAGTGGTAAAAAAATCGACGAAGACCATTATATCGCCTACGTTTATGCCGGTGCTAATTTAGATTTTACCGGTAACAATATATTTTTTTCGGGATCTACAGCAGATGGGGATCGTGTAGACGGGATATTGGCTAACGGAGCTAATACTGGCAGTACGATAAATTTTAAAAATAACTATACTAAACTGACCTGCACGAGTACGGACTTAGATGCAAATGCTACTCATGCTGCAATAACCTGTGTAGCTGCCGGCGTTGTGAATTTTGACCATGCGGTGGATATTTATGCCAGCGCAACTCATAATAAGGTTTTTGGAATATATACGACTGGAAATAATAGTCTGTTCCATGCTAAGGATAGAGTATCTATCGAAACAGTTGGCGGAAATATGCAGACTGGGAATAATGGGATACTGATCCAGCAAAACAGCAGTGCCTTGTTTGAAGGGGCTTTGTCTGTCAAAGTGAGCGGCGATACCGGGTCTAATATCGGTATTATGGTTTCTTCGGGCGGAAAAATTGAAATGGAGGATTCATTGAAAATAAATGTGTCAGGTACAAATTCCAAAGGTGGGTTGTGGGTTCAGCGGGCAGGTTCATCGGCTGAGATAAAAGGTGTGGCAGATATATCTTTTGCAACAGGAACTGCAGGCAATGCAGTTGTTGCAAAAGATGGTGCAAATGTAAACTTTGAAAATGATGTTTTTATCAATAAGGATAATACCAAGGATACTTATGAGCATAATAAGGCCATTGGTATAAAAGATAATGGTATGATCAATATCAATCAGTCCGGCGGCAAGCAGGTGGTCATAAAAGGCGGCATTACTGTAGACAATGGTAATCTGAACCTGACTTTAGATAGAGCAGATTCTGTTTTAGAAGGTTTTATTTTTTCGCAAAATAGTGGCAATGCTGTCGTGAACTTGGATAATAGTGCGCTTTGGCGAGTATCAAAATTTGATTTCGGCAATTCAGTTGCTAGTCTTATGGTAAACAATGGCGCGACAGTAGATATGACTTTTGACGATACAGCTGCAACAGAATTAGCTATTACTGATTACAGCGGCACCGGCGGTAACTTTATAATGGATACCGACCTTGCAGCTGAAACCGGCGATAAGGTGAATATCACTAACGCAGCAGCTGGAACTACTTATATACAGGTCAAAGATGCCAGTTTGATTAATGGGCATATGGTTACCGGTGCTAAGAATTTACTTTTAATAACTGATGCCAGCCAAAATGTAAATTTTGTAGGCAAAAACCTTAATGCCGGCGGCTTGTGGGATGTGACACCGACACTTGAAAATGGTGAAAATGTTACGTTGACAGATGGCTCGCAGGGAACCAAAGATCAATGGTATTTAACGAAAATAGCTAAAGCAGTGAATAATGACTCGCAGGTTTTGCTGGATGCGGTTGATAGCAGTTATGCCTTGTGGCGCAATACTAACGACAGCCTGCGGAAACGTTTTGGTGAGCTGCGGTTCCATACTAATGAAAGTGACGATGACGGTATCTGGGCACGATACAGCGGTGGGAAATTTGGTAGCGGTAATTTTGACGGCAGCTTTAATATGTATCAGCTTGGTTATGATAAGGCAGCCAATGCCAAAAGCATTTATGGCTTTGCAGTTGAAAATGGCAGCGGGCATACGAGTTACAGTTATGGCAGCGGTAAAGACAAGCTTTTTGCAGGCAGTATTTATGGAACCTGGCATGGCGATAACAGCAGCTATACAGATGTAGTGGCTCGCTTCGGCCAGTTTGATACGGACATCAGGTCCTATGGCGATTATCCGGATAAGGCCAAGGCAAAGAGCCGTGCGTATAGCCTGAGTGTGGAATACGGAAAAACCATAGAGCTGAATAAAGCACAGGGGACTTTTATCGAACCGCAGGCCCAGCTTATCATAGGGCGTTTAGGCAGCAGCAGCTACACGACTGATCGTGGCAATAATGTTTATATGGGCGGTGTAAACAGCTGCATTGGACGTTTGGGCGTAGTAGCAGGCAAAAAAGATGCGTCAGGCAACGATGTATATCTGAAAGTTAATATGCTGCATGAGTTTGGCGGTAACCGTGATGTCAGGATGCTGGCGGGCAATGGGGAAACATTGAGTGAATCGCATGATTATGGCGATACCTGGTTTGAACTTGGTTTGGGTGGTAATATCAAGCTGGGCAACAGCAGTCATTTATACGGCGATATCGAACGCAGCTTTGGTGCCGATATCCAGAAAAAATGGCAGGTAAATGCAGGAGTAAGGTTTGAGTTTTGATTGATTTTTTTTGATAAAGATATCGTTTCTTTATTGCAGTATTTAGATTTGAGAAGATTATAAAAGCACAGACTATATTGGTCTGTGCTTTTTTTAATTATTTTATTATGCGTAACTTATTATAACTTAACAGTTATATTTACAATCTTTTAGTGGTAATAATTTTGTTAAAAACGAAAAGCATTAAAGGTGAAGAACGGATAAAGCATCTGTATCACACAAAAATTGCTGTGATAATTCAGAAATAAAGTGATAAACTGATGAGAATAACTTGTTAAAGCAGTTAATTTGTTATACTATAAGCGAAGTATCTATGGTTTTAGTTGATTTGCATAAGCGAATGAAAAACCAAGAGCAATTGTAAAGGAGAGGGTTAAACTATGAAAAGGAAAAAAGATGTAATTAAAAAAGCAGTCTTGGCAAGCGTTTTAGCAATGTCATTAAATAATGTGGTGTGGGCTGCTGAAGGTGTCGATCAGCCATTTTCGACAGTAAGTGAGTTGGAGGCGCTTGGGGGAATAGCGTCTATCGACTCAAGCAGCATTAGCCATGTTACGAAGGGCATTTATGCCAGTGGTAATGATTTTATTTATAATAGCGGTGCTATCAAGCTGGATATTAATGGTTTTGCCAACTCTACAAACAGTGGCTACGATTCTATTGGTATTTTTGGCTATAACAGCACGATTGACCTGAAGCAGATCGAGATGAATTTTATTGATACTTCAGGAACGGTACATAATCTGGATGTTTATGGTATTAAGACATATGCTTCCGGAGTTGTAAAAATCGGTGATGATTCTAAAATCACTGTTTCCGGTAATGTCAGCGGTCTGGATTCCAATAATCAGCCTAATGTGATGAAGGGTATGTATGCCGGTGATAATGCGACAATGGATTCAGGTATTATTGAAGTTGGCGATAATTTAGAGTTGAATGTTATCAATGCGGGAACTGGCTGGACTTATGGTATCGATTCTTATGACGGAGCTACTATTTCTGTTGGTGATGGGTTGAGGTTATTTGTTACAGGCGGAAAGGATACCAGAGGAGTCGAGGTTGGTTTTAACGACGCTAAGGTTACTTTGGGGGAAAATGCTTCTATCATTGCTAACAGCAGGGATGGCGTGGCGTTGGGAGTATTTGTATTTAATAAAGGGAAGTTTGAGGCAGCTAAGGATCTTGTTATTAACGTCAGTGCGGATGATGGAAGCCAATGGGCAGCAGGTGTGTTGGCGCAAGGCACTGGCAGCGAGGCTGTATTAAATGGAGCTGTTATCAGTGCGACTGAGGGCGATACTGCGAGCTATGCTATTTATACTTATAATAACGGCAGCGTGGTAGGTAATGCGGGCAAATATAATATTTACGGCAATATCCTTAATAACAGTGGCGGCATAGTTGATCTTACTGCTAATAGCGGATCGTTTATCGAGGGCTGGGTAAGCACTGCCAGTACAGCTGAAACTAATATTTCGCTGGAGGAGGCTTCCTATTGGAAGGTGACTGGTGATTCTAACCTGACGCATTTGCATAACGATAATTCGATAGTGGATATGACTCACGACAGTAATACTTTCAGCACTTTGACGGTAGATAATCTCAGCGGTGAGAACGGCGTTATCAAAATGGATATCGATGCTAGTCAGAATTCGTTGAACAGCGACAAGCTGTATGTTACCGATACGTTGACCGGGACGCAGTATATTGATTTGTACGAGGTCAATGGTTATACGCCTGTAGGGGAAGAAGGCGTCGGTACGGTGCTGGCGACTGTCAATAACCATAACGGCAGTTTTGCCGCTGTAGATGGTGAGGGGACGCTGTACTGGAAGCGTTATGAGCTGGATCATCAGGATACTGCCGATACGAGTGGTAATTATACTAAGGACTGGTATTTGAAGCAGGTAACGAATATTGATCAGCCTACTACCAGTACGGATACGATCCTTGCAGCCAATGCGCTGAACTATCACACGTGGCGGACAGAAAACGACAAGCTGCTGCAGCGTATGGGTGAGCTGCGGCATAATGGCGAAGAAGCCCAGGGGGCCTGGTTCCGGCTGCGGGGAACAAAAATCGGCCGTGACGGAAAATTTGATTTTGAAAACAAGTATACTTCTTACGAGCTGGGTTACGATACCATAACTAAAAATACTGACGACAAGATACGTTATCAGGGGGCGGCGGTAAGCTATGTTGACGGCGACAGCAGCTACAATCGTGGCAGCGGCGACAACAGCAGCAAGGCGATCAGTTTCTATAATACGGAAATCGGCAGTAAAGGGCATTATTTGGATGTGGTGTTTAAAGTCAGTAATCTGGAGAATGATTTTAAGGTGTACGATACGAAAAATAATAAGATCACCGGTGATTTTAACAATACCGGCGTATCGCTGAGTGCTGAATACGGCCGGAAAAATGTCTTGCACAACGGCTGGTATATCGAGCCGCAGGCCCAGTTTACTTTAGGTTATCTGGGCGGTGACAGTTATACTACCAGTAATGGTATCGAAGTAAGCCAGAGCGGGATCAAAAGCGCTGTCGGACGTATCGGATTCAATATCGGCAAAGAGGTCGGCAGCAAAAGCGTCGTTTATGCTAAGGCCAATCTGCTGCATGAGTTCGGCGGCGGTTATGATGTAACGATGTATGACGGCAGGGATGGAGTTAAGGTTGGCGATACCTTTAACGATACCTGGTTTGAATATGGTGTTGGCGCCGCTTTTGCCGCAGGTAAAAACAGTCATGTTTATCTGGATGTGGAACGCAGCTCAGGCAGTGATTTTACTAAAGACTGGCAGTGGAACATCGGCGCCAGATGGACGTTTTGATAACTTTGCATTGTTATAGGGGAATATTAGCAATGTATAAGTGAGGGGTGCAGGCTTGTGAAAGCAGCTGGCAGAAATTACAAGCTGCTTTTGCATGTTGTTATAAAGCAGGTAACAGGTTAAGCTGGCAATATAAAAACCACTCAGCTTTTATAGTTGAGTGGTTTTGTTGTGCTTAATCCCAGCGTTTTAAAATATCGGCGACGATTTCTTTTTGTGTCTTTTTACGTTTTTTCTTTTCAAAGTTACGATAGTTGTTATCGCGGTGGTCGGTCGAATAATCTGCATAATCTATGTCGTTGTTTTCGTATTGTTCGTAGCTGCGGTTATAATCGCCGTGTCCGTCGTCCAGCATTAGCGGGACAAAAACTGCAGCGGCAGGCAGCTGAAAGTTTACAGTCAGGTTTTCCATATGGGCCTCCGTCATCAAAGGTTAATAGTTGTTTATATTTTAACACGGCTGCACCTGCTAGTAAATATTTTTGCAGCGATTGACAAAAACTGGCGGCGGTTATACCATAAAAACATAAAGGAGATGTTACTGTGAGCAAATCTTATAAAGACCAGTTTAAGGAAGAAAGTGTCAGGCGCCGGCAGCGTCAGCAGAAACAGATCGCCGCTGTAATAATTTTGATCGGTGTGCTGGTTTCGGCTGCTATATGGTATCTAGACGGGCTGAGTAAAGAACAGCAGGTGCCGCAGCAGACATCTCAGCAGCAGTCGGCGCAGACTGCTGAGCAGCCAGGGCAGGAGGTCAAGCCGGAAACTCCTGCTGCAGAGCCTCCTAAAGAGGAGCAAAAGCAGCCGGAAGCTGTTAAACCTGCTTATACGATATTGATAGATAAAAGTGATTACAAGCTGTATGTGCTGAAGGATAACGAAGTAATTAAGCAATGGGGCGTTGCTGTTGGGGCAAAACCGGGTCAAAAGCAGCGTGCCGGCGATATGACTACGCCGACAGGTAATTTTGAGGTGGACGAGATTTTAGACGCATCGTACTGGACGCATGATTTCGGCGACGGCAAAGGTGAGATTAAAGGGGCTTACGGGCCCAATTTCATTTCTATGGTAACAGGCTGGGACGGGATTGGTATTCATGGTACACATGCGCCGGAATCCATTGGTACGATGGTTTCTGAAGGTTGTGTGCGGATGCGTAACGGCGAGCTGCTGGAGCTTCTGCCCTATGTCGAGGTCGGTACTAAAGTTACGATACGGGAATAAACTGCCGGACAGCCTGGGGACATTGATTTTTACGCTGTCACAGCTTGACAAAAAGGTGATTCTGCGCTAAAATAACATCGTTGCGGAACTATAGCTCAGTTGGTTAGAGTACCTCGTTGACATCGAGGGGGTCACTGGTTCGAGTCCAGTTAGTTCCACCAGATTGAAAAGTAACCCTATAACTTCGTCAGAAGTTATAGGGTTTGTTTTTTATTATTTATTACGGCATTGCTGTCAAAGTTGCGGATATGCTGAAGCATAAAAGTCAAAAGCACCTGCGTGAAAACACAGGTGCTTTGTGCTCCAGGCGGAGCAAAAGATATCGGCTCATCAATATCAAGTTAGATTATAACACAGATAGTCATTGCTGGCAATGTTTTATTATTTTTCAAAGGATAGGCGCCGGGCTGTTTAGATTTAGCTGATTGTTAACTTTTAATCTGGATGGTGACTTTGCAAATAATATATGCTATATTGTTAAGCAAAACTATAGGTGAGGTGTTTGGATGGATGCAAACAGTACTGGACTGCGGGGGCTGCTTGATGTGGTGAAGTCGAACAGGCTGATGTCGACAGGGGTGATAGGATTTCTTCTGCTGATGGCGGTTATGGCGGTAATTGACGGTGGAATAAGTATGATGCCGCTGATTTTAGCAACTTGCGCAGTGGGGACGGCTGCTGTATTTTTTTGGCAGGCCGGCAGCTACAGAGTAGATATTTATGAAAACGGGCTGGAAATTTTTGGCGGGGTATTAACAAGAGCCGGAGTATATTTGTATAAGGATATTGAGAGTATCGATATCGAAGATACAACATACAGATTATTTGGTGTTTTTCCGGTACTAAAATATACGACTGTTTCCATTCAGGGTAAAAATGACTTGTGGACGCAGCTCAGCAGTTTTAATTTTACTGATTTGAAAGTAAAAATGCAGCAGGTAAAAAAACGGTTGGCAAAGTAAAAAACATACACAAGATAGGGGATGAAATTTATGAGGATCAAAGTAAGCGGTGAGCTGGGAACGGCAGTTATGAGCTTGGCGGTGATAGGGCTTTATTATGGCGCTGCCAGCTTTCTCGTCGAAAATGTTATTCTGCGCAATCTTACTGAAGAAGAACGGGATGAACATATTTTAAGTAAGCTGTTGTTCTGGAGCACGGTGATTTTACTGGTTGCCGATGTTCTGCTGGTCATTTTACCAGCCTTCGGGATGCAGTTGTTGCCGGTAACGATTTTAGATTTTATGTAGCTGAGCCGATAAAAATATTAAAGAACTGTACTTTAGACAGTCTGTAGCTTATGATAACTGCTGCAGGCTGTTTTTTATTTGAAGTTCATAATTATTTCGCTGGTAACTTGAAGATGAAATAGGGTAAAATATAGATACAGGCTGCATGAGAATATCGGGCGGCAATTATAAAGGAGTGAGAGCAAATGGCAACAAGCTATCCTTTTAAAAAATATAATTTTAATGTTTTGATAGATGGTAAAGCAGTAGGGTATTTTTCAGAAGTTTCAGCACCTGAGATGGCTGACGAGCCCATAGAATACCGGGCAGGTGATCATCAGGCAGGCACGCCTGTGAAAATGCCGGGCTTAAAAAAGTATGGTAACGCAACACTGAGATGGGGCACATCTGTTTCGCGGTATTTAACGGATTGGTTTGAAAGTGTTGAGCGTGGAGAGTTTGAGCGGAAAAATGTGACGATCGAGCTTTTGGACGATTGCCAAAAAGTAATGGCACGCTGGCAGCTTGTTAACGCCTGGCCTGTTAAACATTGTGTTCCGGGGTTTAACGCCGAAAGTAATGAAAATGCGATAGAGAATATGGAGCTGGCGCATGAAGGGCTGGAACGTGAGTTTTAAAAACAGCTGTGAGAATGAATTTTAAATATTGAATGAGGTAATTGTTATGCGTAAGATTTTGGCAGGCAGGGTCTATCGGCATTTTAAAGGGAAGGACTATAAGGTGTTAGTTGTGGCACAGCATACTGAAACAGGTGAGCAGTGCGTTGTTTATCAGGCTTTGTATGATGATTTTGCTTATTATGTGCGGCCTTACGCGATGTTTGCTTCCGAGGTGGATCGTGAAAAGTATCCCGAGGTGGAGCAGCAATACCGTTTTGAGCTGACCGAGGAAGAATATGACTGATTATATTTTAAACGGCGTTTTAGGCTTGGCGGTGGGCGATGCGTTGGGGCAGCCGGCGCAGGGAAAAACACGCGAAAGTCTGAAGTTCAGCCCGGTACTTGAGATGAGGCAGGGTCTGTGGTCGGACGATACCAGTCTGACTCTGTGCACTTTAGCAAGCCTGCGCGAAAATGACTGGCGGCTTGATTATCATGATTTGCTGCGGCGTTTTGCCAAGTGGCTGGAATATGGCTATCTGACGCCTGAAGGCGTGGCCTTTGATATTGGCGCAACAACGAAGCAGGCGCTGATGAATTATTTGAACGGAGTACCTCTGGAGTGCTGCGCACCGCGTAACGAATGGAACTGCGGTAATGGTTCGCTGATGCGGATTTTGCCGGTAGAGTTTTATTTGCAGGCACAGCCGGCAGCAGGACGATATGAAATCATTCGTAATGTTTCGGCGCTGACCCATGCGCATATTTGCTGCACTTTGGGATGTTTTTTGTATTGTGCTGTTGCCGGTGAGATCATTCAGCACCGGGAGCGTTTTAAGCTGGCAACTTTACTTGTGCGGGGTGTTATCAGGGCTGTAGATGATCTGCGGCAGGTGGCTGATGCAGATGATAACCGTGAGCTGCATTATTACAGCCGTATTATTGACCGCAGTGTGTATGAATTGCCGGCAGATGAAATCGAGAGCAACGGTTATGTTGTAGATACGCTGGAAGCGGCGTTGTGGTGTCTGGCCAATACGAATTCATACCGCGAATGTCTGTTGTGGGCTGTAAATTTGGGTGAGGATGCCGATACAGTTGCTGCCGTTGCCGGCAGTCTGGCAGGTTTGTACTATGGTTATGACAGTATTCCGCACGAATGGCTGGCGGGTTTGAAAAATAAGGAAATGATCGTGCGTGTGTGCGGTTAGGCAGAATTTTAAAAACAGCATAAAGATATGGAGACAGGAATGACAGTAGCTTATGAGTTGATACGAAGTAAACGCAGGACGATTGCTATTGTGATCGACAGCGAGGGCAAGTGCAGGGTGCGGGCACCGTTGCAGGCCCGTTTGAGCGATATAGAACATTTTGTGCAGGCAAAGACCGGGTGGATAGAGCAGAAACAGCAGCATTATGCCGCAGTGCAGAAGAAGCGGCAGCTGATATTGACCGATGGGATGCAGTTGTCTGTATTGGATAACAGATATACGCTGCGTCTGACGGAGGTTGGGCAGGTGCAGGTAAACGGTACAGTGCTGTTGTGTCCACAGTCCAAACCGCAGCAGGCACTGGAAAAATGGCTGCGGCAGCAGGCTTTAGCAGTTTTGCAGGAACGGACAGCACATTATGCGGAGTTGATGGGTGTTGTTTATCAGAGTGTGAAGCTGTCTTCAGCGGCGAAACGCTGGGGTTCGTGCAGTATAAAGGGAAATTTGAATTTTTCGTGGCGGCTGGTATTTTATCCGCTGGCAGTTTTAGATTATGTTGTGGTGCATGAGCTGAGCCATATTGGCAATATGAATCACAGCCGCCGTTTTTGGCAGCGTGTAGCCAGTGTTTTACCTGATTATCAGATGCGGCAGCGTTGGTTAAAGCAGCAGGCGTATATTTTGCAGTGGTTAAGATAAAAACCCGCTTCTATATTTTGTATAGAAACGGGTTTTGTTTATGCTGCAAGTTTTTATTTTATTGTTGTTTGGGAGGCATCTGTGCCAGCAGGATCGCGGCAAAGACCAGTACGCAGCCTCCTATTTCACGCAGGGAAAGCTGTTCGCCCAGTAGCAGCCAGCCTGCGAAAACCGAAAAGACGGATTCCATACTTAAAATGATGGAAGCTAAAATAACATTGACGTATTTTTGACCAAGGATCTGCAGGGTATAGGCGATGCCGCAGGACATGATGCCGGCGTATAAGATAGGCAGCCAGGCCTGGTCAAGCGCTTCCCAGGACGGCGTTTCATAAAAGAAGATGGCAGGCAGACTTAAAATACCGCAGACGGCAAATTGCAGCAGCGACATCCGCACACCGTCTACCAATACGGAAAAACGTTCGATAGTGATGATATGCAGTGCGAAAAAGCAGGCGCAGGCCAAAATGATCATATCGCCGTAATTGACGCTGAAATTTTCGGTAATACAGATAAAATACATACCGACAGCGGCAATAAAAACGCTGAGCCATTGCAGTTTGGTAACGGTTTTGTGTACAATAAGCCCGAAAAGGGGCACGATAACGATATAGAGCGTAGTAATAAAACCGGCTTTGCCGACAGTGGTATGACCGATACCGATCTGCTGCAGAGTACTGGCGATAGTCAGCACGATACCGCAGACGATGCCGCCGGTAATAAGGTCCTGCTGTTCTGTTTTGTTATCAGTACCCCAAATAGAAAAAGGTCTGCCTGCAAGCCGGTCAAAAAAGGCGACGCAGGGGATCAGAAAAACTGCGCCGATCAATGAGCGGAGGCCATTGAAGGTAAATGCGCCTACGTGGTCGGCTCCGACACTTTGTGCGACAAAGGCCAGTCCCCAGATCAGGGCGCAGAAAAACAGCATCAGGCTGCCTTTTAATTGATGTTGCTGCATCTATAACACTCCTGTTGTTTATAAAAGTATGAACTTTTATATTTTAGCATTATTTTAGGGAAAGTTTAAGTAATTAGGCAAAATTTTATAATTCGGAAAATTCAGCAGATAGTGCATTAATGGCAGATGGTGTTATAATTAATGTAAATATTTAGAAAAGATGGTGGCAGATTGATGAGCAGGGACTTTTTTGTGGCAGATTTTGAGTTTACTCAATATACCAAAAGAATGGGACGTCCACGAGGATTTTTTTCAGAAATAATTGAGATCGGAGCGGTGAAAATAGATGGAATTTCCCTTGCGGTCACAGGTAAGATCCAAAATTTTGTCCATCCGCATTTTTATCCGAAGCAGGCTAAAGAGGGAATGGATTTTTGTATGATCACTGAAAAGGATATGGAATCAGCAATAGAATTTGGAGAGATGCTTGAACAGATCAAAGCTTTATATGTACCGGGGCAGACTTATTTTGTGGCCTGGGGTGATGAGGATTATAAGGTGGTGGCGGAAGGCTGCAGACGGCATAAATTGGAAAATCCTGTTTTACCTGAAGACTATCTTGATCTGGCGGCAGCTTATAAGCTGCTGAAAGGCGATACGTATACGACCGGGTTGAAGAAGGCAACAGAAGAACAAAACGTTGATACAGGCGGTTTGTGGCATACTGCTTATGACGATGCTGCCAATACCGGCAAGCTGCTGGTAAAATTGCTTGCTGACGGCTGGAAGCCGGAGGCTTACCGGGACGAGGCAGCAGAGCTGCATAAATAAAATACAAAAAAAGCTTCGCAGCGGGTAATTTTATGCTGCGAAGCTTTTTTATAACATTTTTAATCGCGATACTTTTCGGGAAAGAAAATACGCAGAATATGTTCGTCGTGTTCTTTGCCAAGGGCGTTGCCGATAAGGAAGAAAATCAACGAAGCTCCGATGCCGATAACTATCTGGTGCAGATCAAAGAATTTGATTTGCAGCGCCATAGTAGTGCAGTAGGCGAGTACGCCGCCAGCCATAGCGAAAACGGCGCCGGTGCGGTTGGCTTTTTTCCAGAACAGCCCGAAGATCAGGACCCAGAAGAATGCTGTTTCCAGGCCTCCGAAAGCGAACATATTTATTTTCCAGATAACGCTGGGCGGGGCAATGGCAATAAAGTAAACTCCAAGGCCAAGGATAACGGTAGCACCCATGCTGAACAGACGTATCGTATTATTGGAAACTGTTTTATGGCGTTTGGAGCATTCGTGCATATATACGTCTTTGATGATAGCGGAAGAGGAGGCCAGCAGCAGGGAAGACACGGTAGAAATAGTTGCTGCGATAGGACCGATGATGGTGATGCCGGCCCAGAAGGGGTCCATGGTGCCAATGATAGTAAGCGGGGTGATGTTATCGACGCTGCCGCCGTAAGCCTGCAGGGTATCGGTAAGCACGCCCTTGGAAAGGACGCCGATCCAGGTAGCGATCAGAGTCATGGCGCCGATAACGACGGTGCCGATAATCATAGCGTTATGCAGGGCTTTGGTGTTTTTGTAACTGATGCCGCGGACTACTGATTGCGGTAGTGCCAGTGTACAGACACCAACAAGCAGCCACTGGCTGATATAGAGCGAGATCGGCATTTTGCCGCGGGAAAGCGGTTCCAGCATATCGGGATGATTGGTTTGGATATGGGTCATGATTTTTTCATAACCGCCTCCTGTTTCCAGCATTGAGAAGAACAGGATAAAAAGGCCGATGATCATAGCGACGGCACAGATAGCGTCAGTAATGGCAACGCCTTTGAAGCCGCCAACAGTAGTATAAAAGACAACGATCAGGCCAAATAATGTCAGTCCAGTGACATAGGAGAAGCCTGTAACAGCTTCAAAGAGCTTGGCAGCTCCCACGAACTGGGCGACCATCGTCGCACAGAAGAAGGCAACGATCACCAGCGCGGAAATATTGGCAAGCAAATCGGATTGATAGCGGCTGCGGATAACATCGACTACTGTAACAGCGTCAATTTTGCGTGAAACCATAGCGATCTTTTTGCCGAAAATACCTAAAACGAGGAAGATGACTACGACTTGTACGATCGCCATATAAAGCCAGCCATAACCGATGGCCCAGGCCATACCGGGACCACCGACAAAGGTGCTGACTGAGCTGTAGGTTGCAACGGTAGTCATAGCCAGGACAAAACCGCCCAGACTGCGGCCGCCGATAAAATAATCTTTAGCAAAGTTCTGCTGGCGGTCGCCGCGGGAAGCTCGCTGCACCCAAAAGCTGACGCCAAGCATAAAGGCAAGGAATAAAAGAACAGGCCAGAGGTGGAAGAAATTACCCATTGATTTCATCCTCCTTGTCGTCCAAGTCCATATCTTTAAAGATGCAATTGGCAAGAACTACAGAAACGACGATGGCAAACAGCCAGGTGCCGATGCAGCCTGCCCAGACCCACAGGGGCGTCTGGAAAAATTCTACCTTAACGTCAGCAAGACCAAAGCCTGCGACGCACCAAAAGACGATGACAATAAGAAGGGCTAACCAGGTGGCATTTGCTTCCCGATTAGCCTGTTTGAATTTTTCTTTACGATTCATTTTTTGCTCCTTCTGCAGTATCGGCCAGGATGAAAAGAGTGAGCGGTCCGGTCTGCGGGATTTATCGCTATTATTGTACCACATTTTTGTTATTTGCCAAGCTATTTATCAGATAAAGGAGATATTTTTGGGAACTGGACGATTATCAAAACGTTTGAGCAAAAACGTTGCGTCAGGCGAAGATAAAAAGTTCTTGTATGTCTTGTGGGGGGGTACTCTTGTGCTATAATAAGGACAGAGGGGAACGGAGGGAGAATATGTTTTATAAAAAAGTAACTTCCCGTGATCATAAATGGTTCTTTCTACTGCGTTATGGTGATTTAAAAGAAGGTTTGGAAATGTGGAGCAGCCGCAGTTTAAAATGGCAGTATTTTGATTATCAGCAGAGCAGAAGCCTGCAGGCGATTTTGAATGACACTGACTTATGTAATGATATTATGCCGGAAGAAGCCGCAGATATCATAAAAAAATATCTTGATCAGGAGCAAGGATAGATTCCCTGCTCTTTTTTATTTGGCAATTTATAAAAGTAGCTGCCGGAGCAGGTCGGTGCTATAATAGATAATATCCTGTAAATTGTGAGGTAATAATGATGATTAATGAAACACGTATTTTAAATGAATTTATAGAACTGGTCAGTGTGCCCTGTCCTAGTAAGGACGAAAAGGCCGAAGCCGATCTGCTGGTACAGAAGCTGCAGGCAATGGGACTGGAAGTAAAAGTGGACGATGCCGGCAGGAAGATCGGCGGGACAACAGGCAATGTGTGGGCATTTTTACCGGGCAATGTAGAGGGTGCAGCCGGACTGTTTTTTGAAGCACATATGGATTCTGTGCCGCCGACAACGGGAACGAAGGTCGTGCTCAGGGACGGAGTCCTTTATTCTGACGGAACTACTACTTTAGGCGGTGATGATAAAGTTGGTATAGCGGCTGTGCTGGAAGCAGTGCGGGCCGTGCAGGAGCAGAATATCCCGCATGGCGATATCCAGCTGTGTTTTACGATTGCCGAAGAGATCGGTTGTCTGGGAGTGGTCAATCTTGACCCGAAGGATATCAGGGCTGATCTCGGTTATTGCCTGGATATCGGTGGTGCGCCCGGTATCGTTACGAACTCTGCGCCGCGGCTGTTCGATATTTATTTTACAGTCAAAGGTAAGTCGGCTCATGCAGGTATCGAGCCTGAAAAAGGTATCAATGCCATTATGCTGGCGGCGAAAGCTTTGACGGCGCTGCCTGCTTACGGACGTCTTGATGAAGAAACTACATTAAATATAGGACAGATCGAAGGCGGTGCTGCAACAAACATCGTTGCGGAGCAGGCTAAATTCGTGATCGATATGCGCTGTATGGACCCTGATAAGCTGGAGCGGCTGAAGAATGAAACGATCAGGTGTATCAGAGAAGTGGTTGAAGCCGGCGGCGGTATTTTAGAGGTTGATCCGGTAGAAGGCTGTCCTGCTGTTCATGTAGCGGAAGACCATACGGCGGTATTGCTGGCTAAGCAGGCAGCCGATAATCTGCAGCTGCCTTTTGAACTGACGAAAACAGGTGGCTGCAGTGACGGCAATTTCCTCTGCGGCTATGGTTTGCCCTGCGTACTTCTAGCTACAGGTATGAACAAGGTACATACTACAGAAGAGTGCCTGCGTGAGTGTGATTTGTACGACTGCGCTCGCTGGGTAACGGAAATAATCCGAATTACCGGGGAAAAATAGCCAGGCTGTTTTCACAATAACCAAAAACAGAAAATTACATTAAACGAGAAAAATGAAAAAGAATATTGACTTTGTGTAAAAACATATCTATAATTGATAGTGCCGAAAGTTTTGGGTGTCCTCCTGAAATACTTGGCGTGGAGCCGTAAGTTTTTGCTTACGGCTTTTTTATATAAAGAAAAGTTTAGTGTCAGGAAAATAGTGTATACTTTGTCAGTTTAATTGACTTTAGCCGTTAATTTTTATATAATTTTTTATTATGATGTTTCGACTTTAAAGGAGCGATAAAACGATTATGAAGTACATGACTGGTAATGAAATTCGTGAGAAATTTTTAAAATTCTTCGAAGATAGAGGACATTTGATCCTGCCCAGCGCGTCACTCATTCCTCAGGATGATCCGACGCTGCTTTTGATTGGCGCCGGTATGGCTCCTTTCAAACCTTTTTTTACAGGTAAAATGAAACCGCCTTCTCCTCGTATTGCGACCTGCCAAAAATGCGTGCGTACAGGCGATATTGAGAATGTCGGCCGTACTGCCCGCCACCATACTTATTTTGAAATGCTTGGTAATTTCTCTTTCGGCGATTATTTTAAAAAAGAGATCATTCCCTGGAGCTGGGAATTTGTTACCAAAGAGTTGGGGATTCCTGCTGATAAGCTGTGGATTACTATCCATACCGAAGATGATGAAGCTTTTGATATCTGGCATAATGTCGTTGGATTGCCTGAAGAACGCATCGTACGGTTGGAAGAGAATTTTTGGGAGATCGGCAGCGGCCCCTGCGGTCCCTGCTCCGAGATTCATGTCGATCTGGGTGAAGAACGCGGCTGCGGCAAACCGACTTGTGCTGTAGGCTGCGATTGTGACCGTTTCCTGGAAATCTGGAATCTGGTATTCACTCAATATAATCAAAATGAAGATGGTACTTATACGCCGCTGGCTAACAAAAATATTGATACCGGTGCCGGTCTCGAACGTTTGGCTTCCGTGCTGCAGGGCAAACCGTCTAATTTTGAAACGGATCTGATTTTCCCGATCATTGAATATGCATCTGAAGTAGCGGTTGTAGAATATGGCAGAGAAAGAAAAACCGATATTTCTTTGAAGGTAATTGCCGACCATGCCCGCAGTATGACTTTTATGATCGCCGACGGTATCCTGCCTTCCAATGAAGGCCGCGGTTATGTTTTACGTCGCATTCTGCGCCGTGCTGTACGTCACGGACGTTTGATCGGCATCGACAAAATGTTTTTGGCCGGTGCTGTGGATGTGGTTATTGAAATGTACGGTCATGTTTATCCAAACCTGGTCGAAAAACGCGAATATATCCAAAAAGTTATCGAAATGGAAGAAACAAGCTTCCTGCGTACTCTGCGTCAGGGCAGTGAACTGCTGAGTGACGAGATAGCTAAATTAGAGGCGGCAGGCGCTACGATACTGGATGGAGCTACAGCTTTTAAACTGAACGATACCTTTGGCTTTCCGTGGGAACTGACTGCTGAAATCTTGGAAGAAAACGGAATGACGATGGATAAAGCTGGTTTTGACGCTGCGCTGGAGGTTCAGCGTAAAATGGCGCGTGAAGCCCGTGATGATAAAGCAGGCCGTCCGGTTATTTATAATACCCGCGGTATTGATATTGCTTCCTTAAAGGTTGATGAAGCTGCAGATACAGGTAAAATCGTTATGCTGTACCCTGCGCATGACGCACAGCCGATCGAAAATGCAGAAGATGGTAAAGACGTTGCCGTTATTCTTGACGTTACTGCCTTTCATGCTGAAGGCGGCGGCCAGTTAGGTGATTTGGGCCGTATCACTGCTCCTACAGGTGTGATTGAAGTTGAAAATACCAAAAAACTGCCGGACGGCGCTACGATCCAGATTGGGCGTGTAGTTGAAGGTACAGTCAATGTGGGCGATGCGGTAACTTACGAAGTAAACAGCTGCCGCAAAAGCGATATTGCCCGTAATCATACGGCAACGCATTTGCTGCACGCAGCTTTGAAATCTGTCTTAGGCGGTCATGTCAATCAGGCAGGCAGTTATGTAGGTCCGGACCGTCTGCGTTTCGACTTTTCGCATTTCTCGCCGGTAACAGAAGAAGAACTGAGCCGCGTCGAAGCTATTGTTAATGAAGAGATTTTGGCAGCCAAGGGTGTGACCATTGAAGAACTGCCGATTGAAGAAGCTAAAAAACGTGGTGCGATGGCGCTGTTTGGCGAAAAATATGGCGATATCGTGCGTGTCGTTACTGTACCGGGTTTCTCTATGGAATTCTGCGGCGGCGTTCATGTGACTAATACCGCTCAGATCGGTATGTTTAAAATAATTTCCGAGTCCAGCACCGGTGCTGGCGTTCGCCGTATCGAAGCTGTGACAGGGCATGGTGCTGTGGCTCATGTCAACGAAATGGAAGCTATGGTAAAAGGCCTGGCTGCAAGCTTGAAATGCCGTGTAACTGATGTGCCTGCACGTTTGACAGCTCTGCAGGGCGAACTGAAAGCTGTTGAGCAAAAAGCTGCCGAGCTGGCCGATAAGATCGCTAAAGCTCAGGTCAGTGACGTTGACAGTCAGATTCGCGACATCAAAGGTATCAAAGCTTTAGTGCAGCAGGTCAGTGTCGATGATATCGAAGCACTGCGTAATCTGGGTGACCAGATGCGTGATAAGGTCGGCGGCGTCGTTGTGCTGGCTTCAGTATTTGCCGACGGCAAGATCAGTATTCTGACTATGGCTACGAAAGATGCTGTCGCTAAAGGTATCCATGCCGGCAACATTGTCAAAGAGGTTGCCAGGATCTGCGGCGGCGGCGGCGGCGGACGTCCTGATATGGCACAGGCAGGCGGTAAAGATGCTTCTAAATTAGGTGAAGCGTTGGAAACAGCCTGGGGCGTTATCGAAACACAGGTAAAATAATAAATTGTGTAAAAAAACTTAAAGGCCGAGAGTATTCTCGGCCTTTATTTATACAAGTTCACAGTTATTTTATATTTTTTTGTCTCAAGGTATGCTACAATAATAGTGTATCTATATCAAACGGTTGTTCAACAAGGGAATTTTGTATCAAGGAGGGATCAACGATGACTCAGGTATCGCAGGAAACAATGATGTTCAAGCGCAACAATGAAAATAAAGACGTCTCGCAAACAATCAGCGAGGTGTGCAAAGCGCTAGAAGAAAAAGGCTATAATCCTATTGACCAGCTCGTAGGTTATCTGCTCAGCGGCGATCCTACATATATTACCAGTCATGATGACGCACGCACGAAGCTGCGTCGTTTTGAACGTTATGAGCTTATTGAAGAACTGGTAGTAAAATATTTGGAAAAAAACACAAAATAAGACGGGGAGAGCTGCTTACATGAGAAGTATGTCTCTGGATGTCGGCACGCGGACTATCGGCGTAGCCGCCAGTGATCTGATGGGGATGATCGCCAACGGGGTGGAAACAATCCGTCGTACCAGTGAAGAACGTGATCTGCAGCGTATCGGCGAGCTTATCGCTGAATATGAAGTAGATACGATGGTGGTAGGTTATCCTAAGAATATGAACGGCAGTGTAGGCGAACGTGCGCAGAGCTGCGAGGATTTTGCCAGAGTGATCGGCGAAAGGTTCCCGCAGCTTAAAATCGTCTTATGGGACGAGCGTCTTTCGACAGTTGCCGCTGAAAAAGTTTTGATAGATGCCGACCTGCGCCGCAGCAAACGCAAAAAAGTTATCGACATGATGGCGGCTGTGGTGATTCTGCAAAATTATCTGGATAGTCCACAAAGTAAAAGGACGGAATGAAAGTATGGCGAAAAAAATATTTATCGGCTTTGTTGCGCTGGTTCTGGTTGCTTTCGTGCTGCTGTTCCAGTTCGGAGGCCGTGCTGCCGAAGAGCTCACTAAAAAGCTTCTGGCAGAGCAGACTGCGCTGCAGGGGACTTTAAAAGCCGAAGAGATTCAGGCTAACTGGTCGGGTGATGTTATTTTCAAAAATGTCGTCTGGGTAGGGCCGGATGGCAAAACGATTGCCGAAATACCTCTGGCTACGGTATCTGTCAATTTATTTGACGCTTTGCTGAAAGGCGGTACCGGAGCTTCTGTTGGTGATGTGGTGATCGATAAGCCCAGTTTTTTTGTGTCTTATAATAAAAAAGACGGTTTGAACATTGTCAATTATATCAATTTTCAGGTTGAAGAAGAGCAGAAGAACAATGAGCTGCTGACTGTAAAAAAGGCGGCTGCAGCAACGCAGTTCCGCGGTTTGATGGAAATCAAGGACGCGAAGGTGAATCTGCTGCTGGAGAACAAGCCGCTGGATTTTGATAAAGTACAGTTCCAGGGAAATTTTAAACAATATCCAAAAATCAAATACGGTCTGCGTGTTAAAGACGGTAAAAGCGATATTATCGCTGACATCCAAAATGATTCAGGCACGACGGCAGTTGTGGCAGAGGTAAAGAAAATGCCGCTGCAGAATATCCTGAATGTTTTGCCGCAGGCTGCTGATGTGGTGATCACTGAAGGCAATCTGCCTGATGTAAAAATCAGGGCTGATAAAGCCGATGATAAATGGACTTTGAATATCGACGGTACGATCGACGGTTTGAAAGGTTCTTTGATCAATTATCCTGTAACGAAAGGCAGCGGCAAGTTTTCGGCTGATACCGAGGCTTTGAAGTTTGCCGGACTGAATCTGGAGGTTGCCGGACAGACGGTGGTCATAGACGGCAATGTTTATTATGCTGAAAAGCCGGAGGCAAAACAGACATATGCTTTGACTGTTAATGCGCCGAGCTTTGTGATAGAAGCTTTGAGCCCGGGCCTGGGCTTGAAGGATGCTGTTACCGCTTTGGGCAAGGTCAAGGGTACTATCGACAAACCTGAGGCTGAAGGCACCTTTGGACTTGATAAGCTGGCCTACGATCCGCTTTATATTACCGCGCTCAGCGGCAAGTTTCTGTATAAAGACGGAAAGCTTAATATCGGTGATGCTATCGGTAATGTTTATGCTGGTCAGGTCAATGTCAATGGTCAGATTGATACAAAAACCAAAGACTTTAAACTGGAAGTACAGGGTATAGACCTCGACAGCTCCGTAGTTACGGAAACGCAGGTCGACGGTCCGCTGTCATTTAAAATGCTGGCGATAGGAACTGCTGATGCAGGCAGTGCCACAGGTGCGGGCAGCTTCCGCATCGAGGAAGGCAAGTACATGATGCTGCCGTTCCGTTCCATCAAAGGTTCGATCACCAGACAGCAGGGAAAATTTGCTTTTTCCAATATCAAGATCGCTACCGCTGTCGGCAGCTTTGATACTAATATCATAGTTAAAGATAACGGTAAGCTTGGATTTGATCTGGATAAAGGTTTTTTAGCTGCACAGCTTGGTGAAAAATGATAAATTGACAGCATTACTGTAAATGATATAAAATGTATATAATTTAGAAACGAGGTGTCGTAATGGACCAAACAGAAAATAAAGAAAATATGGAAGCTATGGAAGAAGAACAAATCGTAGTTATTACTGACGACGAAGGCAACGAATTATATTTTCGTGAAGAAATGGTAGTACCTGTAGGCAAGAAAAATTTCGCTATTTTAGCGCAGATCAATTTGGAAGACTGCGAATGTGAAGATGAAGATTGTCACTGCCATGAACATGAGGAAGACGAAGAAGAAAATGTGATTATCGCCCGTATTGAGTTTGATGAAAACGGCGAAGAAGTTTATTTAGCTCCTACAGACGAAGAGTTTGATGAAGTAAAAGCTGCTTACGAAAAACTCATGGAAGACTGGGACGAAGAATAACAACTGCTAGTGCCGGACATACTGTCCGGCACTTTTTGAGCTTTATTATCTCTGGTGTGAAGGGAATGGAAAAATGAGGAAGGTACTGCCATTTTTTTTAGGCATCTTTCTGGTAGTTGTAGTAGGTGCTTACTGGGTATTGAACTACACTGGCAGCAATAAAGATCTGGCGACTGGAAGCCCGTATCTGATTACGGTTGAGCCGGGAATGACTACTGCGGATATCGCAAATCTTCTGCATAAGCAGAAATTGGTGAAAACTCCGGAAGCTTTTAGACTGGAAGCCAAATTCCGTGGATTGGAACGCGATCTGCAGGCCGGGCGTTATGAAATAACAGCCGGGATGTCTAACAGTGAGATCGTTGAAGTTCTGTCAAAGGGACAGGTGCAGCGGGTGAGGTTTACGGTTCCAGAAGGCTTTACCGTAGTTAAAACTGCGAAAAAAATTGAGGCTGAAGGTCTTGGTTCTGCTGAAAAGTTCATCGAAGCCGCGCGTAATTATACTCCATATCCCTATATGGAAACCAGTGATCCTAATGTTATTTATAAGGCGGAAGGATTTATTTTTCCCTCTACCTATATGTTTGACATCGGTATGAATGAAAAAGATATGCTGGCCATGATGGTCAAGGAATTCAATACGCAGATGAACAAAGAAAATATTCCGGAAGAAGCAGAAAAACAGAAAATGTCGATCAGAGATCTGGTAAATATGGCTGCCCTGGTAGAGATGGAAGCTGTTTTTAAAGAAGAACAGCCGCGAATTGCCGGAGTTTTTCTGCGTCGCTTAGAGATTTATATGCCGATTCAGTCAGATACTACTATTCAGTATATTTTGGGGACTCAAAAAGAAGAAATTACAATTGCAGATACCAGGATCCAAAACCCTTATAACACTTATCAAAATCCAGGTTTGCCGCCGGGACCGATTTCCAGTCCTGGGATGAGTGCGATCAAGGCTGTTTTAAATCCTGAAAAAACGGAGTATTTATACTTTGTTGCTGAAAAAGACGGACATCACCGTTTTACGAAAACTTATGCCGAGCATTTGAAGGCAATCGAAGATATTCATGGACCACAATAAGGAAGTAATATGACGAGAATGAAAAATAAGCCGGAGCTTTTGGCGCCGGCAGGAAATATGGAAAAATGTAAAATAGCTTTGCGTTATGGCGCTGATGCCGTTTATTTGGGCGGTAAGATGTTTGGGCTGCGGGCTTTTGCCAATAATTTCAGTATTGAAGAAATTGCAGAAGCGGCTGCTTACGCGCACGGACTTGGCAAAAAGGTCTATGTGACGGTTAATATTTTTGCCCATAACGAAGATTTGGCCAGACTGCCGGACTATCTGCTGGAATTGCAGCAGGCCGGAGTTGACGCTTTGCTTATTTCAGATCTGGGTGTTTGGAACGTGGCACGTCAGACTGTACCGGAAATGCCGTTGCATGTAAGTACGCAGGCTAATACAAGTAACTGGGCAGCAGTGCAGGCATGGAAGGCACTGGGAGCTGAACGTGTCGTACTGGCACGCGAGCTGTCACTGGAGGAAATCCGGGAAATCGGTACAAGGACTGATGTTGAGCTGGAAGCCTTTGTGCATGGAGCAATGTGTATCTCATATTCCGGTCGCTGTCTGCTCAGCAGTTATCTGACTGGACGCGACGGCAACCGTGGTGCCTGTGCGCAGGCCTGCCGCTGGGAATACAGCCTTATCGAAAAGAACCGTTCTGATGAAGGCTTTGATATTGAAGAGGATGAACGCGGTACTTATGTAATGAATTCAAAGGATCTGTGTCTGATCGATCATATCCCTGATTTGATAGAGGCGGGCATTTGCAGCCTGAAAATCGAAGGGCGTATGAAAAGTATCCATTATGTAGCGACTGTGGTCAGCGTATACCGTAAAGCGATCGACGCTTACTGGAACGATCCCAAAAAATATCAGGTCACGGATGAATGGCGTCAGGAGTTGGAAAAAGTTTCTCACCGGCCGTATACGAAAGGGTTTGCTTTTGGCAAACCAGGCAGTGACGGACAGGTCTATACGACATCCAGTTATGAACAGACACATGATTTTGTCGGTATCGTGCTTGAATATGATGCTGATGCTAAACGCGCTTATATCGAACAGCGCAACAATGTGAAAAACGGCGAGGTATTGGAACTGCTGATGCCGGACGGGGAACTGTTCCCGCTAACTTTAGAGGATATGCGTAATGCAGACGGAGAAAGTATCGACTGTGCACCGCATGCTCAACAAAAATTTTCTATCGTCAGCGACAGGGCTTTGATGCCTGATTCGCTGCTGCGGAGGAAGGTAATATGTTAGAAGACCGAAGTACCATCTACGCGAAGGTGGCGCCTGAGCGTATAGCAGACGTAAACTGGATCATGGAGGGCTATGAGCATCTGGCCTTAGTCAGCACGATTGATCATCAGGAAGGCATCATTCTTTTGCGTGGTACGCCTGATACCTATAATGATGTTTTAGAAATTGTTGAAAATATGCCGTTTTCAGTAGAAATTCTTGAAAGTTTTAATGAAGCTTTGTAGGCAAATTGTCAAAAGTGTGATAAAATATTTGGGTATCGTATTATTTTATAAAAAAAGTGAGGTAAGGATTTATGCCGCGTATCGGTAAAATCTTTGATTTTCTGGAAAAAGAACATTTGGATTGCGTCGTTATTAAAGACGTTAATACAATTCGCTATTTGACCGGCTTCAGAGGTGATTCGAGCATTCTTTATGCCGATGACCGTCGGGCTGTCCTTGTCACTGATGGCAGATACTTGTATCAAGCAAGGGCAGAAGCCAAATGCTGCCATATCGTCGAATATGCGGAAAACATCTGGCATACAGTTGCCGAATTGGCGCAGGATGCTAAAACAGTTGGTTTTGACGGCGATTATTTCACTTATAATGACTTCAATACTTTGCAGGAGCTTCTATGCGGCAAAGAACTGAAGGTCATTGACCTGAAATATATCCGTATGGTCAAAGATAAACGCGAGCTGGAATTGATGTGGCGCGCTGTAAAAATTGCCGACGAGGCGTATTTGCGGTTGCTGGATGAATTACAGCCCGGCATGACTGAAAAAACTCTGGCTGGCCGCCTGGAATACTATATGCGCAGCCTGGGAGCAGAAAAACTCGCTTTTGAAACTATCGTAGCTTCGGGTGAACGTTCTGCGCTGCCGCATGGTATCGCTTCCGATAAAGAAGTGGAGATCGGCGACTTTATTACTTTTGATTTCGGTGCCGTTTATGACGGCTATCATTCTGATATGACCCGTACCGTTGTCTTGGGGATGGCCAACTCATGGCATAAAGAAATTTATACCATTGTTGAAGAAGCCCAGTGGCGCGGTTTGAAAAATGCTAAACCCGGTATTACCGGTGCAGAGCTGGACGCTGTTGTCAGGGATTATATAACTTCCCGGGGGTATGGCGAAAACTATGTGCATGGGCTGGGACATGGTATCGGTCTTGAGATCCATGAAATGCCGAATATCAACAAACGCGGTCAGAATGTAATTTTGCAGCCCGGTATGACATTTACTGTTGAACCTGGTATTTACATCCCCGGCAAGGGCGGTGTACGTATAGAAGACACGGTTGTGTTGACCGACGAAGGCGCAAAAGTGCTGACCGGGGTTAAAAAACAGCTGATGGAAATTGTTTAATTTTTTATATAGGAGGACTATTTATGATTTCTACTAACGAATTTAAAACTAATGTGACTGTTACTATTGACGGCGATGCCTGGCAAGTCGTTGAGTTCCAGCATGTAAAGCCTGGTAAGGGTGCAGCTTTTGTCCGCGCTAAAATGCGTAACATGTGTACTGGTTCTGTTGTTGAACGTACCTTTAATGCAGGCGAACGTCTGCCGAAAGCACGTGTTGACCGTCGTGAAATGCAATATTTATATGAATCTGACGGACAATATGTTTTTATGGATAACGAAAACTATGAGCAGACCGAATTGACAAAAGAGCAGTTGGGTAATGCTTTGAACTTCCTGAAAGAAAATATGGATGTTAAAATCATGGTTTACGAAGGCCGTATTCTCGGTGTTGACCTGCCGAATACTGTTGAACTGACCGTAGTTGAAACCGATCCCGGCATCCGCGGCGATACCGCTACCGGCGGCAGCAAACCGGCTAAAATGGATACCGGTTATGTTGTAAAAGTTCCTCTGTTCATCAACGAAGGCGATGTTCTTCGTATCGATACCAGAACCGGCGAATATATCGAACGTGCATAATTAAAAGCGACTGTTTAAACAGCGGTGAATTTACTTTCGCCGCTGTTTTTTTATGCATTTATACATAGTATTCACGCAGTAGTTATGGTATAATTAAAAGCAAAATAGGGTAAGTATATTCTGTTGCCGCACAGACAGGAGGTGGCATGGTAGTTGAAATCAGATTCTGAAGATAAAGAATTGGAAACCGGTACAGGGGAGTTTGTGAATGCAGACGATGCAGCTGAGGCAGAAGAACAGCTGCCTGACGAAATCGGTGATGTGAAAGTTGCCGACGAAGTAATCAGTATCGTTGCAGGACTGGCTGCGCAGGAAGTCAACGGTGTTATTGGTATGAGCGGCAGTTTTGCCGAAGGCCTGAATGAATTTTTAGGTAAGAAAAGTTTTGCCAAGGGTGTACGGATCACCGTCGATGGGCATGTTGTGACAGCCGCAGTTTATGTTAATGTTGAATATGGTTCATGTATCCCTGAAATAGCTTTGGAAATACAGGAAAAGGTTAAAGAAGCAATCGAGAACATGACCGGTTATGAAGTCAAATTCGTCGATGTGCATATACAGGGCGTGGCGCGCCGACCCAAGAGCGAATTGGAAGAGAGCCTGGAAAAAATGGACGCCGCCCATGAAAATTTCTTTGGTGAGGAGTGAGTTATTTTGGGAATACCTGATAGAATAATTTTAACTTTATACACTTTTTTGATGGCAGTAGTGGCCGTTTTGGTAGTGCTTTGCAGCTTGGGCGTTATCGGCCAGACTGCTATCACTGCTTTCTTTGCTACTATTCCCGGCAACTGGGAGTATGCGGTGGGCGGGATCATCATTCTGCTGGTAAGTATCCGCCTGCTTATTGCAGGTATTGGCGCGACTGGAATGACTTCGCTGACGATCAGCAGTGCCGATTCCGGTAAAGTATCTGTCGGTAAAAGCGCTATTGAAGATTATGTAGCGGAGATCGCTAAAGAGGTTTATGGTGTTTATGGCGTTAAGGTCGAGGCAAAAATGGGCGAAGAACATATCAGCATTCGCATCAATGCGTCGATAGAGCCTGGTATAAATATTCCTGAAACTACAGATGAAATTAAATATAATGTACGTGATACGATCAAAAAGGTCTTGGGTATGGAGATCAAGGACATAGATCTGTTCTTCAAGCAGATCAAAGCGAAAGGCTGAGGAGGTAGACGGCATGCTTAACGAAATTTTCAGTGATCTTTGGAAGAATTACCGTGGCCGGCTGCTGGGGTCTATATTTGGTCTGTTTATCGGCGTAATGTTTTTGATCTTAGGCTTTCTGCAGACGATTTTTCTGCTCATATGTATTACTGCCGGGTTCTTCCTCGGCAATAAGCTGGACAAAAAAGAAGACCTGATGGAATGGCTGGACAGACTGCTGCCGCCAGGCTATCATAAATAAATTTCAGACAAGAGAGGGCTAATATGATTCGCAGGATTGCAAGGGAATTGGTTTTACAAAGTTTGTTTCAGATAGATTTTGCTCAGGTCGACTGTGAGGCAGCGTTGAATGCTGCTGTTGAAGAACGGTCTGATAAAAGTGCTGAAAAAGCCAAAGAGTATGCACAAGATGTTTTAAATGGTGTTTTGGCTAATAGTGAAGCGATAGATGCCAGGATCAGTGAGTATGCTATTGACTGGACCTTGGAGCGTATGCCGGCTGTCGACCGTAATATTTTGCGGGTCGCCGTTTATGAAATGTTTTTTGCAGCAGAAAAGCTGGTGCCTAATGTGGCAATCAACGAAGCTGTGGAAATAGCGAAAATTTATGGAACAGATGATACTCCGCGGTTTATCAACGGAGTTCTAGGTAAAATGGTTCGCAGTGATGTCTAAAAATGAGGTCTATCTGGGCATTGATACCAGCTGCTATACAACGTCGGTCGCACTGATCGGCAGAGAAGGCGGACTGGTAGGTGAGGCCCGCAGGATTTTACAAGTGAAACCGGGCTGCAGAGGTCTGCAGCAGTCGGAGATGGTGTTTCAGCATACGCGTAACCTGCCGATTTTGCTGGAAGAGGTTTTAAAAAAGCCGCTGAAAGTCATCGGTATCGGTGTTTCTGCCCGCCCGCGGCCCTTGGAAGATTCGTATATGCCAGCATTTTTGGTTGGGTTGGGCCTGGCGCGCTCTTTAGCGGCTGTAAACGAAATTCCGTTATGGCAGATCAGCCATCAGGAAAATCATTTGGAAGCCGGATTGTGGTCAGCGCAGGGGCCTGATGCCGACCGTTTTCTGCTTTTACATGCTTCCGGCGGTACTACTGACTTATTATTAGCGGAAAAACAAACTGACAGCACTTATGCACTGACACAGGCAGGCGGCAGCAAAGATCTGCATGCTGGTCAGTTTGTTGACAGAGTAGGTGTTGCGTTGGGGCTGCAGTTTCCGGCAGGAGCCGCTTTAGAACAACTGGCGGCAACTGCGACCGATTGCATCGAATTGCCGGTAGCAGTACGTCAGGGTGACGTCAGTTTATCCGGGCCTGCTACTGCTGCTTTGCGTAAAATCGAGGCTGGCGCTGATTCTGCAGCTTTGGCGGCAGGTGTGCAATATGCCCTGGCAGAAACCTTTGTCAGGATGATCCGTAACGTGGCGGCGCAGAAAGAAATTTTTGATGTTTTGCTGGTAGGCGGTGTGGTTTCTAATGCTTATATCCGCCGTCATATGATAGAAAAACTTGCTAAACGCAGGATCAGGGTCTGGATACCCGAAAGCCGGTTTAGCCCCGATAATGCTGCCGGCTGCGCTGCTTATGCGTTCAGGCAGGGAGAAAGCAGTTATGAATGAAGTAATTTATTCCGTAAGTGAATTGAATTTGATGATCAAAGGCCTGCTGGAGGGCGATCGTACTTTTACTAATATCCAGATCCAGGGTGAAATCTCTAATTTTAAACGTTATTCTTCAGGGCATTGTTATTTTACCTTGAAAGATGCCGGCGGCGTACTGAAAGCAGTTATGTTTCGCAATCAGGCGCGCAGTCTGCGATTTGAACCGCAAAACGGTGATACTGTTGTTGCTATCGGGCGTGTCGGAGTGTACGAGCGCGATGGCGTTTATCAGCTTTATACAGACCTGCTGCTGCCGTTAGGTGCTGGAGATCTGATGCTGGCTTATGAAGAATTAAAGAAAAAACTTACTGAGGAGGGGTTGTTTGACAGTGAACGTAAACGTGAACTGCCGCTGAACCCTAAAACAGTTGGAATGATAACATCGCCTTCCGGTGCTGCTGTACGTGATATGATTACTGTCGCGCGGCGGCGCAATCGCGGCATCAAGCTGTTGCTGTTTCCTGTCAAGGTGCAGGGAGATGGTTCTGCTGCTGAAATTGTCAGGGCGATCCGGTTTATGAATAAACACCGTTTGGCTGACGTCCTGATCGTGGGACGCGGCGGCGGTTCCATAGAAGAATTGTGGGCTTTTAATGAAGAGCCTGTTGTGCATGCTATTGCTGCGTCTGAAATACCAGTAGTTTCAGCAGTAGGGCACGAAACTGATTTTACATTGTCAGATTTTGCTGCTGACAGCAGGGCAGCTACTCCTTCACAGGCTGCAGAGCTGGTTGTTGCAGATGCTGATTCGTATCTGCGCTATGTTGAGGAACTGACAGCACGCGGCGAGCGAGTGCTTGTGCATCAACTGGAACAGGCGCAGCATAAACTGCAGCGTCTGCAGGGATCATGGGCTTTAGCCAAGCCGGAACGCTGGCTGGAGCCATTGCAGCAGCGTACGGATATGGCGATGCGGCAGCTGCAGGGCAGGATGGAAAGTATTCTGCAGAAACGGCAGCACAAGTTTGGACTGCTGGCAGCGCGGCTTGATGCTTTATCACCGCTGACGGTACTTGCCAGAGGTTATTCGATAACCAAGACAGACTCAGGCAGGGCTTTGCGCAGTATCGCAGATGTGCGCTGGGGAGAAGAACTCAGGACTCAGGTTGCTGACGGTGATGTGATATCGGTTGTGCAACAGGTAGAAAGGCGTGAAAAACAATGACGATGAAAAAAATCGCCAAAAACATAAAGTTTGAAGAAGCGTTGGCCGAGCTGGAACAGCAGGTACAGCTGCTGGAAAGTGGAGAACTGCCGCTGGAAGAAGCGCTGTCAGCGTTTCAGCAGGGCGTTGCTTTGAGTAAGGTATGCATGACTAAACTCAATACGGTGCAGCAGGAAGTAGAAAAAATCGTCGTTGCTGCTGACGACGATAACGAATATGAACTGGAAACATTCGCAGAGCTGGAGGATTGACATGGATTTTAATAAGTATTACGAAGACAGGCAGAAGCTGGTCAATACTTTTCTGGAAAAACGTTTGGAAAAAAAGGGCATCTCGCGTGTCGATGAAGCAATGGCTTACAGCCTGCTGGCAGGTGGCAAGCGTATCCGTCCCATAATTTTAATGGCAACAGCCGATGCTTTGGGTGTCAGCGGTTATAATTTTCTGCCGGTAGCCTGTGGTTTAGAAATGATCCACACCTATTCGCTGATCCATGATGATCTGCCTTGTATGGATGATGATGAATATCGTCGCGGCCGTTTGACCAACCACAAGGTTTTTGGGGAAGCGCTGGCGCTTTTGGCTGGTGACGCTTTACTGACCCTTGCCTTTGAAGTGATGCTGGAACAAAAAAACGTACCGGCGGAAGTTTTGGTCGAAACTGTGCGCGAAGTGGCAATGTGTGCCGGAAACTTCGGTATGGTCGGCGGTCAGGTCATTGATCTTGATTCCGAAGGCAGGCAGATCAGTGAAGAAGAACTGCGTAAGCTGCATGCAGGCAAAACAGGAGCACTTTTCATTGCGGCAGTTCGCAGTGGTGCGCGATTGTCTGGTGCTGCCAGTGATGAGCTGCTGGCTTTGACAAAATTTGCCGATCTTCTGGGGCTTGCTTTCCAGATCACAGACGATATCCTTGATGTCGAGGGTGATGCTGCTCAGATGGGCAAGGCAGCGCATAGTGATGAGAAAAAGCATAAGTCCACTTATGTGACCTTATATACTCTGGAAGGCGCCAAAGCGCTGGCTCAGAAAACTGTTGACGAGGCTCTGGGCTGTCTGGAAATGTTTGGAGAAAATGCCGAAGCTCTGCGTGAGATTACAAAAATGATGTGCGGGCGTAAAAGCTAAGTTATTTGTTATTGAGAAGAAAGGCGGATTGCTGAATGCAAAATGAGCAATTATTGCAAAAAATAAATTCTCCCGCAGATCTGAAAATGCTGACTCTGGATGAAATGAAGCTTTTAGCAGGCGAGATCAGGCAGCTGATCATTGATGTCGTTTCTAAAAACGGCGGCCATTTAGCTCCTAATTTAGGTGTGGTAGAACTGACTTTGGCTTTGCATAAAGTATTTACGACACCGAAGGATAAAATTATCTGGGACGTAGGCCATCAGTCATACATCCATAAAATACTGACGGGGCGTAAGGACCAGTTTCCGACGCTGCGGCAATATAAAGGACTGTCAGGATTCCCGAAGCGTAAAGAAAGCGAGCACGATGCTTTTGGTACAGGACATTCCAGCACATCCATCTCAGCTGCTTTGGGGATGGCTGTAGCACGTGATCTTAAAGGTGAAGATAATAATGTTATTGCCGTTATCGGTGATGGTTCGATGACTGGCGGTATGTCTTTTGAAGCTTTGAATAATGCCGGCGATCTGCATAAAAAAATGATCGTTATTTTAAACGACAACGAAATGTCTATTTCTAAAAATGTCGGCGCGATGTCACAGTATTTGTGCGATCTGCGCACAGGTGAAACCTATAACAAAATCAAACACGATGTTGAAGGCTGGCTGAAAAGCCTGGACTTCGGCACTGATGTTTTAAATGCTATCGAACGTGTTAAAGGCAGTGTAAAGTACCTGATGGTACCAAGCTCTGTTTTTGAAGAGTTGGGCTTTAAATATCTTGGCCCGATTGACGGCCATGATTTGAATAAGCTGCTGGAGGTTTTGGAAGCGGCAAAGCATGTCGATGGTCCTGTTTTAGTGCATGTGATCACTAAAAAAGGTAAAGGCTATGAACCTGCAGAAAAAAGTCCGAATAAATTTCATGGCACGGGTCCGTTTGAGATTGCAACAGGTAAAAAAATCACCGATCCACAGGCTCCGATCGCTTACACGGAAATGTTTGGTAAAACTTTGGTCGAACTAGCTGAACAAGATGCGGATATTGTTGCTATCACAGCGGCTATGCCTGACGGCACCGGTCTTAACAAATTTGCCGAATGCTATCCGCAGCGCTTTTTGGACGTAGGTATCGCTGAGCAGCATGCTGTTACTGCGGCTGCCGGTATGGCGGCTGCTGGAATGAAGCCTGTTGTTGCGGTGTATTCTACATTTTTACAAAGAGCGTATGATTCGGTGCTGCACGATATCTGCATGCAGGATCTGCATGTAACGATGTGCCTTGACCGTGCCGGTATCGTCGGTGACGACGGTTTTACACATCATGGTGTTTTTGATTATGCTTATCTGCGTTCGATGCCCAGGATGACGATTATGGCACCTAAGGACGAAAACGAACTTCGTCAGATGCTGAACACGGCATTACAATTCAACGGACCGATCGCGATCCGTTATCCGCGCGGCAGCGGTATTGGCGTTGCCTGTGAAGACGAACTGAAAGAACTTCCTATTGGTAAAGGTGAGCTTTTGCGGGAAGGTACCGATGTTTGCCTGCTGGCAATCGGCAGCATGGTGCAAACAGCTTTGCAGACTGCTGATGCTTTGGCGGCAAACGGTATTCAGGCTGGTGTGATCAATCTGCGTTTTGCCAAACCTCTTGATAAAGAATTGATCGTTCAAGCGGCCGAAAAATATGGAAAACTGGTCACTCTGGAAGAAGGAGTGCTGGCTGGCGGTGTTGGCTCTGCAGTTTTAGAGCTGCTTAATAAAGCCGGTCTGATGCAAAAGGTGCAGGTCTTAAATTTGGGACTCCCTGACGAGTTTGTGCCGCATGGTGACAAAAAATATTTGTTCCGGGATCTGGGTTTAGATACAGAAAGTATAAAAGAAAAAATTACTGCTTTGGTGAAAGGTGCCGGAGAAGCAAAGTGAAAAAAGAACGATTAGACGCACTGCTGACAGCCAGAGGATTTTTTGAAAGCCGGGCAAGGGCTCAGGCTGCCATTATGGCAGGTCAGGTGCTGGTCAATGAACAGAAAATAGATAAACCGGGGACACAGGTTCCCGAAGAGGCAGCGATACGCCTGCTGGGCGAAAAACTTAAATATGTGAGCCGCGGTGGGCTGAAATTGGAAAAGGCATTGCAGATATTCCCCATCAGCGTAGAAGGTAAAACAGTTGCGGATATCGGCGCTTCCACAGGCGGATTTTCCGACTGTGCCCTGCAGAATGGCGCTGTTAAAGTGTACGCCGTTGATGTAGGCTATGGTCAGCTGGCCTGGAAGCTGCGCAGTGATGAGCGTGTCGTAAATATGGAACGCACTAACGTGCGCTATCTTGAAGCTGAAAGCTTGGGAGAACTGGTAGACGCAGCAACTATCGACGTGGCATTTATTTCTTTGGATAAGGTGCTGCCGGCGGTACATAAACTGCTTAAGCCAACTGGCTTTGTTATTGCGCTTGTTAAGCCGCAGTTTGAGGCCGGCAAAGAAAACGTCGGAAAAAAAGGTGTCGTACGCGACCCTAAGGTACATGCCGACGTTATTAAAAAAGTAGTAGCTTTTGCTAAAGAAGAAGGTTTTGGTATTGCCGGACTGGATTTTTCTCCTATCAAAGGGCCTGAAGGCAATATTGAGTACTTACTGCATCTGACACTGGGTGATGACAATGCGGTAAGCGAAACTATGATTGACGAGCTTGTATCCAAATCACATGGTGATTTGGATAAACCACAGACCCAGGAGTAGAAACAGCGAGGCTTTTATGAATAAATTACGGTTGGGGATATTCCCCAATATGAAAAAAGAAAATGTCAAAAACAGTTTGCCGAAAGTGTTGGATTTGTGCGATAAGGCTGAGATCGAGGCGGTACTGCCGCAGCGTCTGGATTATCAGGACAGGCCCAGCTACGACGTTTGCGACAGGGCAAGCCTGAAGCAGATGCATATGGCGGTATCTTTAGGCGGCGATGGTACGCTGCTGCAGATGACGAGATTTTTGGCGCCGCTGAAAATCCCTGTATTTGGTGTCAATTTTGGGAAATTAGGCTTTTTAGCGGAAATAGAACTCAAAGAACTGCCGGAAGCCTTATCCAAGCTGACGGCCGGAGAATATGTGCTGGAAGAGCGCAGTCAGCTGCAGGCCTGTGTTTGGCGTGACGGTAAGGTTTTGATTGACGCTCACGCCTTAAACGATATGGTAGTGGCCAAGGGGCATTTTTCAAAGCTGGCGCATCTCAGTCTGAAGGTCAATGGCAAACGTTCGGGCAATTATGCTGCTGACGGTATCATCATGGCAACGGCTACAGGCTCTACTGCGTATTCGTTATCGGCAGGGGGGCCGCTTGTACATCCCAGCCTCGATGTTACTATTATTACACCTATCTGCGCTCATGCGCTTTATACAAGACCGCTTTTGATTCCGATGGACAGGGTCATAGAACTGAATGCTATTCCGCCCTATGAAGAACTGTTGCTTTCGGCGGATGGAGAAATAGTAGCATCGATAGCGGAAAATGATACAGTAAGAATTGCCAAAAGCCCTGACAAAGTAACTTTTATCAGGCTCAATGGCCGCAGTTATTATGAAACCTGGCAGGAAAAGCTGATCCGTAATACGGAAATGCTTTAAAATACCCAACCGCTTACAAATACAGATATGAGGTGAGAGACGTGAAAGGTATCAGACACGGCAAGATCAAAGAAATCATCGAACACAGCAAAATCGAAACTCAGGAAGATTTGGCGGCTGCTTTACGCCACGACGGTATCGAGGTAACTCAGGCTACTGTTTCCCGTGACATCAAAGAGCTGATGCTCATTAAAGTTCCGGATGCCGAAGGCAATTATCATTATGCTTTTCCTAAAGAGCATAATATGCTGCTGACTCCCGGACGTCTGGAACGTACTTTCCAGGATTCTATCATAGGCATGCGTGCCTCTGAAAATCTGGTAGTTGTCCGCAGTCTTCCCGGTACTGCACAATCGGTAGCTTATGCTATTGATTATATGAAATGGCCGGAGGTTTTGGGGACTGTTGCTGGTGATGATACTATTTTTGTTGCTGTCGATTCAAAAGATAACACTGTAACCTTTATGGAACGCTTTAATAATCGCTGATAGGACGAGGTCGTTTAACGATGCTGCAATCTTTGCATGTGCATAATTTTGCTTTAATTGAAGATGCGAAAATAGATTTTGCCCCTGGTTTCAATATTTTTACAGGTGAGACCGGTGCAGGTAAGTCTATTCTGATCGATGCTTTTGGCGTCGTGCTGGGTAATCGGGCTTCGGCGGACTATATCCGCAGCGGAGCTGATTCCTTTTGGGTGCAGGCGGTATTCGATATCAGCGGGATAGAAGCAGTTAAGTCTTTGCTGGCAGAGCAGGGGATAGACGAAGAGGACGAACTGTTTTTGAGGCGGCGTATTTTAGCCAACGGCAAAAGCCAGGCTACAGTTAACGGCGTGCAGGTACCATTGGCAGTACTCAAAAGCTTCAGCGAACTTTTGGTCGATATTCATGGCCAGCATGAAAACCAGGCGCTTTTAAAGTCTGATGCACCGTTGGCATTGGTCGATTTGTATGGACGGGAAGAGATTGCTCCTGTGCGTAAAACGTATCGGGAGCTGTATACAGCTTATCTGGCTACGCAGGCGAAGCTGACACAGCTGGAGCAAACAGGCAGTGAGCGGGAACGCATTTTAGACCGTCTGGAATGGGAAATCAAAGAAATTACTGAGTCCGCATTGGAAGCAGGCGAACTTGAAGCCTTACAGGAAGAGGTAAAACGTCTGCAGAACAGCGGCAAGATCATGACAGCAGTCAACAGTGCTCATGAATATCTTGACAGCGAAAGAGGTATTCTTGATAATTTGGCGGCAGCTAAAGATCAGCTGGCGGCAGTTGTGCGTTATGATGAACGGCTGCATAATGCGTGTGAAAGCCTGGAAAGCAGCTGGATCGCATTGGATGAATGCCGGCGTGAGCTGAGCGATTATCTAAGCAGCGAGGAATATGACGCTGAAAGAGCAGCTTATGTAGAGGAACGCTTGGATCTGTGGTATCGTCTGCAGAAAAAATACGGCGATAGCTATGAAGCGATCACTGCATACTTAGGGCAGGCACAGCAGCAGGCCGATGAATTGGCGCAGCTGGAAAGCAACATTGCTAAAACAAAACAGCTGCTGGCGCAGCAAAAAGGTGAATTGGAACAGCAGGCGCAAAGCTTATCGCAGCTGCGCGCTAAATATGCCGGGCGGCTGGCATCTAAAGTTACGGCACATATCCATGATCTGGCAATGCCGGAAGGCAGGTTTGAGATCGAGGTAACTGCTAAAGACACCCTGACTAAAACAGGTAAGGATGAATTGACCTTCCTGTTTACAGCTAACCTGGGAGAACCGATCAGACCCTTGTTAAAAGTCGCTTCCGGCGGCGAGCTGTCACGTGTGGCGCTGGCTATTAAAACGGTGCTCCTAAATGCCAGCGGTGTACCGACAATGGTTTTTGACGAGATCGATACAGGCGTCGGCGGCGTTACCGCACAGAAAATGGCCGAAAAGATCGCCGTTATTGCCAAGGTAGGACAGGTACTGTGTATCACGCATTTGCCACAGATAGCTTCTTTTGCTGACAGGCATCTTCTGATCCGCAAGGAAAGTACAGGCGGACGAACTTCAACAGGGTTGACTGTACTGGATGAAGAAGGCCGTATCCAGGAACTGATGAGGATGACAGTCGGCGATAATGTCAGCGAAGTAGCCTACGCTAATGCTAAAGAGCTTTTAGCAGCGGCTGCTAAAAATAAACAGGCAAGGTGAGAGCTATGAAAAAATTTCATCAGGCAAATTTAGATGAAACCTTTATCTGCAGTAAAGTGGGATTTTCAGGACGCCTGCTGCAGGTGAATATTGATTCGGTAATCTTGCCGAACGGAAGAGAAACGACACGTGAACTGATCCATCATCCGGGGGCTGTAGCTATTGTTCCTATTTTAGACGATGGCAGTATTATTTTTGTAAAACAATACCGTTATCCTGTGGGAACAGTAATGTATGAGATCCCGGCAGGGAAACTTGACCCGGGTGAAGAACCGGACGTATGTGCTGAGCGGGAACTGTCGGAAGAAACCGGTTATAGTGCGAAGGAATGGCAAAGGCTGACTTCTATCGTTACTACCCCTGGCTTCACTGATGAAGTTATTCACCTGTATGCTGCGCGCGGTTTGGAAAAACACAACCAGCATACTGATGAAGATGAGTTTATCGATGTCGTAAAATTAACGCCGCAGCAGGTCAGGGAAATGGTGATTGAAGGAGATATCTTCGATTCTAAAACTCTAAGCGCTTTATGTGTATTGGAAATGCTGAAATAAAACTTAATAAGTGATTTGAACGCAGACTGTTTCTGACAGTCTGCGTTTTTTGTATTTTGGTAGTTGGAAAAGTTCTATAGATGGTTTATAACAGAGAAGCTGCGGTTATTGTTACTTGCGTTACACTTTGTTGTTTTAAAAACGGTAAATTCTTAAATTTCAGCTAAAATGCAGGAAAAGCCCTTGCAACCAGCGAATTGTAATAACATCAAATTTTGTAGGACAAGGGGGAGTAATCATGAAAGAGTATACTGGAGATAGGATCAGAAACGTGGCCATTGTGGGTCACGGTGGGGCTGGAACGACGTCTGTTACCGAAGCCTTACTGTATCGTTCGGGAGCAATTTCCAGAATGTGCAAGGTAGAAGACGGGGCTACCACCACTGACTATGAGCCGGAAGAAATAAAACGCGGCGTATCTGTCAATGCAACTTTGGCGCCTGTTGAATGGCGTGATACCAAAATCAATTTTATTGATACACCAGGCTTTGCCGACTTTGTAGCCGAGGTCAAAGGCGCTTTCCGTGCCGTTGACAGCGCTTTGATCGTTGTATGCGCTACTTCGGGCGTGCAGGTTGGCACTGAGCAGTGCTGGAAGTTGGCAGAAGAAGCACATTTGCCGCGTATCATTTTCGTTAATAAGATGGATCGTGAAAATGCTGATTTTGATAGTATCCTTGACAACCTGCGTGCTAAGATCGGTAAACGTGTATTGCCGCTGCAATTACCTCTCGGTAAGGAAGCCGATTTCTGCGGCGTTATCGACCTCTACAAAATGAAGGCTTATAAAGCTAACGGCAACGATTCCATCGAAATGGACATTCCTGAAGATATGCTGGAGTATGCCAAAGAAGCGCATGAAAAAATGGTCGAAGCTGCTGTTGAGGCTGATGATGACTGCATGATGCGTTATCTGGAAGGCGAAACTATCAGCGATGAGGAAATTATGGATTGCCTGATCAAAGGCATTCGTCAAGCGATTATTTTCCCTGTCCTTTGCGGAAGCGCATATAAAGATATTGGCTTGGGACGCGTTATGAACGCGATTATCGATTTTACCTATCCGGCTATTCTGAATGACTTTGTTGTTACGAATCCGGAAACTGAAGAAGAAGAGATCCGCGATGCCAACGCACCTATGGCAGCTTTGGTTTTCAAAACTACGTCTGATCCTTTTGTTGGCCGTTTGAGCTTCTTTAGAGTATTCTCGGGCACGATCAAGAGTGACAGCATGGTTTATAATGCCAGCCGTGAAAAAGAAGAACGTATTGGCGGTATTTTTACGATGCGTGGTAAAACTCAGATCCCGATGAAGGAAGTTGTTGCCGGTGATATTGGCGTTACTACTAAACTGCAGTTTACGTCTACCGGCGATACGCTCAGCGACAAGAACTCACCTGTTTTGTTTGCGCCGATCGCATTCCCGCTGCCGATGTATACTCGTGCCATTTACGCTAAAAAGAAAGGCGAGGAAGAGAAGATCGCCACTGCTTTGAACCGTTTGATGGACGAGGACCCGACTATCATTGTTACTAAGAACAGTGTGACGAAGGAAACTCTGGTCAGTGGCATGGGCGATCAGCATATCGAGATCATTATGGAGCGTATGAAACGTAAATTCGGTGTGGAAGCCGATTTGCGTGCGCCTATCGTTGAATACAGAGAAACTATCCGCGGAACGGCGGAGGTTGAAGGCAAGCATAAGAAACAATCCGGTGGACATGGCCAGTATGGTCACGTTGTGATCAAGATGGAACCCTTGCCGCCAGGAGAAGGCTTTGAGTTTGTTGACAAGATTTTCGGCGGTGCTGTGCCGCGGCAATATATTCCGGCTGTTGAAAAAGGTATGCGTGAGTCCATGGAACACGGTATTTTGGCCGGGTATCCGGTAGTCGATGTTCGCATTACGCTGCTTGACGGTTCTTATCATACTGTCGATTCTTCAGAAATGGCGTTTAAGATCGCTTCCAATATGGCGTTCAAAAAAGCTATGGAACAGGCGAAACCTGTTTTAATGGAGCCTGTTTATAATTTGGATGTTTATTGCGCCGAATCAATGATGGGCGATGTTATTGGCGATTTGAACTCTAAACGCGGACGTATTTTGGGTATGCAGAGTTTGGAAGACGGTATGGGCTGCGTAAAAGCGCAGGTTCCTTATGCCGAGATTTCCGAATATGCGGTTGACCTGCGTGCTCTGACTCAGGGCTTGGGTACTTTTGAAATGAAGTTTGACCATTATGAGGACGTACCGATGAAAATGGCAGAAAAGATCATTGCCGAAGCTAAGGAAGCTCAATAATTTATGTAGTTTCTGCAAAACTAAGCTGAAAGCGGTTTGCTAAAATGGCAAACCGCTTTTTTATGCTTGTGCGTTGCTGTTGGTGTGAGTAAATAAAAAGAGTTTATCTCAATTATTGAGATAAACTCTTTTGTTGTTACAGATTGGGTCAAAAGCTTATTAGATCAGTATACCATATGTACGAGCATATACCCGGCAAAGCAGGCACTGCCTACGCCAATAAGCCCCGGCACCAGGAAGCTGTGATTGATGATAAATTTACCGATATGTGTTGTTCCCGAACGGTCAAAGCCGATGCAGGCCAGATCGGAAGGATAAGTCGGCAGAACAAAATAACCGTAAGCTGCCGGCATAAAACCTACTATTACTAAGGGATCGACGCCAACGCTTAATGCCATCGGTACGATGACGGTCACGGCCGCTGCCTGTGAATTGATCAGCTTGGAAACCAAAAACAGAACGATCGCATACATCCAGGGATAAGTAAGTACGATGTCACTTAAGGATTTTTTCATTACGGGCAGATAGGCACCGAAATAGGTATCGGCCATCCAGGCTACGCCGTAAACTGAAACAATGGCGGTCATACCTGATTTAAAAACAGAACCGGAAGCGACTTCCGAAGTTTTAACATTGCACAGGATCATAATGACAGCGGCAATAGAAAGCATCATCAGCTGGATTGTCGGTGTCATGGAAAACGGCTTCAAAACGCCTTTGGCGTTGGGAAAGTGCGGCAATAATTGTGGGAAGCTGCCAAAGATAGCAATCACAACGATACCCAGAAGAAAAACTAATGCTGCCTGATAGGCACTTTTGGGCAGGATGATATTTAAAAGGCTTTGTTCCTGCAGGCCGCCGTAAATAAATTCTTTTTGTTCAGGATCAGCGATTTTTTCCTGGAATTCACTGTCTTTATCAAGATCTTTGCCGCGGTTGATGCTCCAAAGGCCGGCGATCACAACACCGATGAAGGTAGCAGGAATGGAAATAGAAAGAATCTGCATAACTCCGAAAGGGTGATCTGTAGCGCCGAGGATGGCAACTACCGAAACAACAGCTACCGAAGCAGGCGAAGCGCAGACACCCATTTGTGAAGCAATGGAAGCAACAGACATCGGCCGTTCCGGGCGGATATTTTGTTTGATAGCGATATCATAAATAATAGGGAACATAGCGTAAAGTAAACTACATGTCCGGTGCCGCATAAAACGGCAAGCAGCCAGGTTGTGAGCGGAGCAAGGATCGTAATATATTTGGGGTTGCTGCGCAAAAATTTTTCAGCGTATTTCAGCATTACATCAAGCCCTTTGGAAGCCTGCAAAAATGCTGAACAGGTGACTACCGCCATAATTGTCAGCATAACGTCGACCGGCGGTTTACCGGGTTTCAGGCCCATAACAAAAATAAAGAAAACAAGACCGATACCGGAAATAGTAGCCAGGCCGATACCACCGCGTCGAACGCCGATCACCAGACAGGCTATCAAAACGATAAAACCTAAAAACATTAACATCAAGACACCTCCGAGAAATAAAATAATAATTAAAAATATATCTAACGACGTCAAGGTATACAGATTGAAGTGATATACCGCAGTCGGAGATGTCCTGCCACAGGGAAACTGTAATTAAACTGCAAAGGTACAAAGCAATAGTGACACTATATAAATAAAGCATACGATAATAGCGGGTGCAATACGGGTATTAGTATACACTATTATGCTGCTTATTACTAGCCCTAAAAAAATTTTATTTCAGCTGAAAATCACACTTATAAAGACAAAGTAGGTTTTATAATTATGATGAAATGGCAGAATAAAATAAGGAATAAGTTTATAAAAGCCGGTAAAGATAAAAAACACAGGAAAATACACGATGTTTATTTCTTCAACTTATGCTATAATTAATATATTACTATGAGTTATTGGGAGGGTTCAGTAAATGCAGGCTATTGATCATGCATCTGTTAATACTTTACGCTTTTTGGCGGCTGACCAGGTAGAAAAGGCTAAATCGGGACACCCTGGTTTTCCTTTGGGCACGGCACCGTTGATGTATACTTTGTGGGACCGTTTTATGCGCTACAATCCGAAAGATCCTAACTGGTTCAATCGTGACCGTTTTGTTTTGTCGCCAGGGCATGGCAGCGCTTTACTGTATGCGATGCTGCATCTGGCCGGCTACGATGTTTCGATGGAGGAATTAAAAAACTTCCGTCAATGGGGCAGCAAAACTCCGGGGCATCCTGAATATGGTCATACAGCAGGTGTTGATGCGTCTACAGGCCCGTTGGGACATGGTTTTGCAATGGGCGTCGGTTTTGCTGTTGCCGAGGCTATGCTGGCAGCAAAATATAATAAGCCTGAATTTACTGTTATCGATCACTATACCTATGGACTCACTTCCGACGGCGACCTGATGGAAGGCGTTGCCAGCGAAGCTGCTTCTTTGGCAGGAACTTTGGGCCTGGGGAAATTGATCTACCTTTATGACGATAATAAAATTACTATCGAAGGTTCTACCGATATCGCTTTCACTGAAGATGTGGAAGCCCGCTTTAAGGCTTATGGCTGGCAGGTGCTGCGTGTAGCTGATTCAGAAGATATTGAAGCTATGGAAGCTGCCGTTAAAGAAGCGCAGGCAGATACCGAGCATCCCAGTCTGATCATTGTGCGTACTCATATCGGTTATGGCAGCCCGAAACAGGACAGTGCTTCCTGCCACGGTGAGCCTTTGGGTGCTGAAGCTTTGGCACTGACTAAAGAAAAAGCCGGCTGGCCTGTTGGTCAACCGTTCTATGTGCCTTTGACTGTCAGCCAGTACTTCAAAAATAAAATCGAAGATTGTGAAGGCGATCAAAAAGCCTGGGAAGCATTGATGGCTGATTATAAGGTCGTTTATCCTGAATTGGGAACGGAACTTGAAGAACGTATCAGCGGCAATGCCCTGGTAAATCTGCATGATTTGGAAGCGATCTTTAAAGATGTTGCTAAAACTGCTACCCGCGAAGCTTCCGGCGATATCCTGCAGAAACTTGTCATGCAGCTGCCGAATCTGGTTGGCGGCAGTGCCGACCTGGGGCCTTCTAATAAAACTGTGATGAAAAATGTCGGTTATTTCTCAAAAACAGACCGCAGCGGCCGTAATATTCATTTCGGCGTGCGCGAACATGCTATGGGAACAGTTCTTAATGGCATTGCTTTGCATGGCGGTTTTATTCCGTTCGGCGGTACGTTCCTTGTTTTTGCCGACTTTATGCGTCCGGCGATCCGTATGGCTGCTTTGATGGGATTACGTTCCATTTTTGTTCTGACGCACGACAGTATTGCTTTGGGTGAAGATGGCCCTACTCATCAGCCGATCGAACAAACTATGAGCCTGCGGATGATTCCGGGGCTGTCTGTATTCCGTCCGGCAGATGCTTTGGAAACGGCTGCTGCCTGGCAAATGGCTTGTATGAATCTACATAAACCGACGGCATTGCTTTTGAGCCGTCAGAAATTGCCTGTATTACACGAATATGCGGCAATCGTCCACGAAAATGCTTATAAAGGCGCTTATGTGCTGAACCCGGGACAGGGAGAAACAAAAGCGGTGCTTATTGCTACCGGCAGCGAGGTGCATTTGGCTTTGGAGGCGCAGGCTGTTTTGGCTAAGGAAGGAACTGCTGTCAGTGTAGTTTCGATGCCCAGCTGGGATGCTTTCGAAATGCAGAGCGCAGATTATAAAGCTTCCGTTTTGCCTGAAGGTTTGCCGAAGATTGCTGTTGAAGCCGGCGTTACTTTAGGATGGAGCCGTTATACCGGCAGTGAAGACAATGTTTTGGGTATCAATCGTTTTGGCGCGTCGGCACCTGGCGATGTAATGATGGAAAAATATGGTTTTACTGTTGAGAATCTGGTTGCTAAAGTAAAAAGCGTTCTTTAATTTTATAATTTAAACGGGCATGGTGCTTACTCTTAGGCCCGTGCCCGTTTTGCTTGCGGTACTGAATCTGAAGATTTTAGTAAGACAGTCTGCAGATAGGAGAAGAAATGAAACATTTATTAACGATAGCAGGCAGTGATTCCAGCGGCGGAGCCGGAATACAGGCCGATTTGAAAACCTTTGCCGCACATGGCACCTTTGGTATGAGCGTTATTACTGCTGTAACAGCGCAAAACACACAGGGTGTGACGATGGTGCAGGATATAGATGCTGGGGTGATCGAGGCGCAGATCGATGCGGTATTTGACGATATACGCGTTGATGCGGTAAAAATAGGTATGGTATCAAGGCCGGAAATCATCAAAACGATTGCCGATAGATTGCGTTATTATAAACCGCAGATCGTGGTGCTGGACCCGGTAATGATTTCTAAAAGCGGTTATCCGCTGCTGGCACCGGAAGCCTGTGCGACACTGGTCCAAGAGCTGCTGCCACTGTCAACGCTGGTAACACCTAATTTGCCGGAAGCAGAAGTTATCAGCGGTATGAAGGTGACGATGAAGGAAGAAATGCGACCTGTTGCCGAACGTATTTTAGAGTTAGGTGCTAAAGCTGTTTTGGTCAAAGGCGGTCATTTGAACGGCAGCGCTGATGACCTGCTGTTTGATGGCAGTACAGAACGCTGGTTTATGGGAGATCGCATCGACACAAAAAATACACATGGTACCGGCTGCACATTATCCAGTTCGCTGGCGGCAAACCTTGCCCAGGGTCTGAGCCTGGCGGATGCCGTTGCGGCTTCGAAGGCTTATGTAACAGAAGCGATAGAATACAGTTTGCCGATCGGCGGCGGCTGTGGCCCGACACATCATTTTGTTGATTTGTACAGAAAGGCAGGCTGGTTAAAATGAGTTTGGTCATCAAAGGGCAATTTGGCTTGATCGTTGATGCTGTACGTGAAAAAAGGCCTGTTATCCATCATTTGACTAATTATGTGACGGCGGGAGACTGCGCCAATATCACTTTGTGTGCAGGTGCTTCGCCGGTAATGGCCGATGAAGCAGAGGAAGTAGCTGAAATAACTTCTAATGCTGATGCATTGGTATTGAATCTGGGAACTATTGCCAAAGCAAAAATGCAGGCAATGGAAACAGCGGCTGCAGCAGCTAAAAATAAAGGCATCGCAGTAGTTTTAGATCCTGTAGGAGTTATGGCGTCCAAGCTGCGTTTAGTTTTTGCGCTGAAGCTTTTAAACGAAGGGCTGGTAACTATCGTGCGCGGTAATTACGCTGAATGTCTGGCATTATTGGAAGAAAAAGCTGAAGGCAGAGGCGTAGATTCAAATGGCAATGTGACTGATGGGTTAAGGGTAGCGAAGGACGCTGCGGAAAAATATAACTGTGTTTTTGCTGTTACAGGCGTTACTGATTATGTCAGCAACGGGAAACAGGCTTTAGTTCTGACTGGCGGACATGAGCTGCTGATGCAGATCACAGGAGCCGGCTGTATGACAACGACGTTATGTGCCTGCTGCGCTGCAGTAACAAAAGACCCATTGCTGGCAGCCGCTTTAGGTATAGTCATAATGGGGCAGGCGGCAGAACTGGCCGCAGGGTTTATGGAAACAAAAGACGGACCGGGAATGTTTAAAACAAGGCTGTTTGACGGTGTTTATCACGTTACGACAAAATGGAACGTGCTGCATTTGGACCCGGAACGGAAGCAGTGAGATGGAGAAAATGAAGCTGAAAATAGATTACAGTGTATATTTGGTAACAGATACCGGATTTTTGCAGGGACGTGATTTCGCTGCCTGCATTGAAGCCGCACTTAAAGGCGGCGTGACCCTGCTGCAATATCGCGATAAAAATGCTGACAGTCGTGTGCTGCTTGAACGGGCGCTGCTGCTGAAAAAAATGTGTGCTGTTTATCATGTACCTCTGCTGATCAACGACAGGCTTGATATCGCGTTGGCTGTTCAGGCAGACGGTGTGCACGTGGGGCAAAGCGATTTGCCGGTTACTGTAGTGCGCAGACTGTTAGGCGAGCAGGCAGTTATTGGCGCATCGGCTCATAACCCTGAAGAAGCCAGGCAAGCGCTTGCGGATGGTGCTGACTATTTGGGCTGCGGTGCGGTGTTTGGCACCACTACCAAAAATGATGCCGGTTATTTAGGTCTTGACGGACTGCAAAGTATCAGACAGGCTGTTACGGCACCTCTTGTCGGTATCGGAGGCGTCAACAGCACCAATTTTGAACAGGTACTGCAAACCGGTGTCAACGGCGCAGCTATTGTCAGCGGGATTTTGGCAGCAGATGATATTGAAGCAGAGGTACGTAAATTCAAAACAATAGCTGACAGGTATAAAAATATATAAAAAGACAGACAAAAAGAGCTATCGCTTTTACTGCGATAGCTCTTACTTTTTATTTATCTTCGTTTAAGATTTGGTTGACGCGGTCACGCATCGAACCTGACTGCGGAGCCTTGGCCTTATCGTCGCCAAACTCTTTTTGCAGTTCCTTCATTTCCTTTGCCAGTTCTTTCTGCTGGGCTTTGATTTTAGCTTCAGCCTGAGAACGCTCGGATTTTTTGATATCTTTCAGGAATTTGTTATCATCGAAATCCTTAAATTCATTTTCCAGGGACTGAGTATCATAAATAGCCGGGGACGCGCCTGCTTCTGTAATATGCGGCGTCAGGATCATCATAACCTCAGTTTTATTTTTAGTTGTGCTGCGGTTTTTGAACAGTTCACCTAAAATAGGAATATTGGAGAGGAAGGGGATCTTCTGAATATTTTTCTGCTCTTCTTCATTGATCAGGCCGCCGATGATCAGTGTTTCACCATTGCGCATTCTTACATAAGTATCGGCAGTACGGCTGGTGATCTTATAATTTTTGATTTCAGAAACCAGTGTCGGAGTGCTGACTTCGGTATGTACGGCTGAGGTGATCATATCGTCTTCGCTAACGAGCGGAGTATAGGTGAGCTTGATACCGGCATCTACATATTCGGTAGTGTTGACGGTAATACCGTTTTCGATTTTCTCAGTCAAAACAGGAATATGGTCACCGATAAAGATACTTGCTTCTTTACCGGGAACGGTGATGATTCGCGGAGTCGCTAAAATTTTGGCCTTGCCATTAGCAAACAGTGCGTTGAGTGTCGCGTTAAAACGGAATTCATAGCTGGCGCCAAAGTGAACTACGCCGCCGAAATCTTCATCATCATCGTTATTGCTGCTGTTATTACTGTCCTCACTGTTCTGTGGTATCTTATCCCAATTCCAGTTGATGCCCAGGTTTTTACTGTCTTCTTTGTTGATAGAAATGATCTTGGCTTCCAAAGTGATCTGTTTGGTAGCAACGTCCATCGCTTTGATTGCCGAGCGTACACGCTCTTCATCTGTGCTGCTGCCGCTGAACAGAATAGAATTGGTGATAGGGTCGATACTGATTTTTTTTTCACTTTCCAGAATATCATTCAAAGCATTTTTAACATCTTCTGCTTTGGCATAATTCAGCTTAAAAACATTGACGCTGCCGTTGAACTTGTTCAGATTTTCCTGGGTGGAAACCAAAATAACGCCGTCGACCATGCGATATGCCAGTCCTTTGGCACTGGTGATAAGCTTGATAGCAGTGTTGAACGGCACATTATCTAAGGCAATAGTAATTTTACCTTTAACAGATTCGTCAGTAACGATACTGGCATCCGAAAGAGCGGAAATAGCAGTCAAAACGTCGCGAACTTCGCCGTCGTGCACATTTAGGGTAACGTTAGGTGCGGCCAAAGCAACAGTAGTGCTGCTGAAGGCCAAAAGTGCGGCGAGAGTAGTGCTTCGCAGCGATTTTTTCCAAGAATGCATTAGTTATTCCTCCCTAGGGTCAAATGAAGCGGATTTTGCGGATGGCTCAGGTCAACAGAATCGATGCCGATAGCGGCAACAGTATAATCGCCGAAGCTTTGACCATCTTTGTAATAATTACTGGTGTTGTTAAATTCGATAATGGCCAGCTGTTTGACGCCGTTATTGATGATGCCGCGTAAAACAGGCTGAGCTGCATAAACAGGTGCACCGCCTCCGATAACTGCACCGGGATGCACAGTTGGCTTGTTGAGCATTGCTGCCGGAGCCATAAAAGGATTACGGGCTATAGTTTGTACTTTTGGTGCCGCAGCTAAAGCATCTGCGGCAGGTACAACTGCTGCAGCAGGCTGAACCTGAGCTGCTGACTGTACTTGTCCGGCCCATGCTTTTTCGAACAGGCCTTCTATATAACCACTGGCATCAAAGCGGCACATGAAATGCGAGGTGCTCAAAACCAGGAAGGCTGCCAGAATGATAAGTGACAAACGATCAGTTTTCTCTTGCTGTTTTCGCATAATAATTCCTCCAATATAAATTAAACTGATAATTATAAAATCTTAATATACTTATTATACCACAAGATGAAAAAAAGCAAATAAATATTCTTATTCTTTTTATTAAAATAAGTTTGTTTTAGAATACATAGCGTAGTATAATTAAATATAAAATAATATAGGGGTATTATTTGTTTTGAAAGCAATAAAAAAACTAAGATAACCGTGTTATTGGCAATATTTAAAATGGAGGAGAACAACGTGGCAACTCAGAAAAGACGCTTGGGCGAGATTCTTGTTACCTCGGGAGAAATAACGCAGTCCCAGCTGGATCAAGCCTTGGCTGAACAAAAAACAAATGGCAAAAGACTTGGTGAGACTCTGATCAGTCTGAATTTTTTGACTGAGCGTAAAATGCTTAAAACTTTAGAAAAACAGCTTTCCATACCATATATGTTTTTGAGTGATATCGAAATTATGCCGGAAGCTGTTGCGGCAGTACCAATCTTTCTGGCAGAGCGCTACACTTTAGTGCCGCTGAAAAAAGACGGCAACCGTCTGACGATAGCGATGAACGATCCGACAAATTTCTATGCGATTGATGATGTGCGCATGGTCAGTGGCTGTGACATTTCTATCGTGTTGTCCGAACAGCAGGATATCATTAACGCCATTAATAATTTTTATGGTGTCAGCGGCCGCGTAGGCGGCAGCCTCAACAAATTGAAAGAAGATTCTTTTGCTCCTGTCATTCGCAGAGTTGAAGACAGCAGTGAGGACGCGCCGATAATAAAAATCGTCAACTCCGTCATTGAGCAGGCTGTCCGAGATAAGGCCAGTGATATCCATATCGAACCCCAGGAGGATGATACGAGGGTGCGTTTTCGTGTTGACGGCGTTTTACGTAATGCGGTAACACTGCCGAAAAACAGTCACAGTGCTATTATTTCGCGTATCAAGATCATGGCGGAAATGGATATTGCCGAAAAACGCCTGCCGCAGGATGGTCGTATCAATATTGAACAGGGTGGACGTGATATTGATCTGCGTATTTCGACCTTGCCGACTATTTTAGGTGAAAAGGTTGTTATGCGTATTCTTGATAAAACGGCGGCTTCTATTGATATCAATGATCTGGCTTTCACAGCGAAGAATATGGAGCTGTATAGCAGTCTGTTCAACTCTTCCTATGGCATCGTACTTGTCACAGGTCCTACCGGCAGCGGCAAATCGACAACTCTGTACTCTACGCTCACCAATATCAACAATCCTAATAAAAACATCATTACTGTTGAAGATCCGGTCGAATACCGTATCGAAGGCGTCAATCAGGTAGCTGTCAATAATAAAGCGGGCCTTACCTTTGCCAACGGACTGCGCAGTATTTTGCGTCAAGACCCGAATATAATCATGGTCGGTGAGATTCGTGACGTTGAAACGGCTCGCATCAGCATTCACGCCGCATTGACAGGTCATTTGGTTTTCAGTACCCTGCATACCAACGATGCTGCAGGCGCGATCACGCGACTAATCGATATGGGTGTAGAACCTTTCCTTGTAGCTTCCGCTTTGCGAGGTGTCGTAGCTCAACGGCTGGTGCGCCGTATCTGTCCGCATTGCAAAGAAACCTATGCTCCTGACGCGGCAGAAAGGGCCTATATGGGTATTGCACTTGATGAAGAAGTAAAACTCTATAAAGGTGCCGGCTGCGGTAAATGTAATTTTACCGGTTATGCCGGACGTATGGCGATCCATGAAGTTCTGCCTATCATTCCTGAAATGAAGGAACTGATTTTGAAAAATGCTCCCGATACGGAAATTTTTGCTGCCGGACGTTCTTATGGCGTTACTTCTATGAAAGAAGACGGTATCCGCAAAGTATTGGATGGAGAGACAACTGCTTCAGAATTGCTGCGCGTAGCGTATGCGTAAGGAGATGACAAAGTGATCAAAGAGTTAATGCGTGACGCTTTTGATGTCAACGCTTCGGATATCCATTTAACGGTAGGCTTGCCGCCAATGTTCCGTGTCAATGGCGTGCTGCGGCAGGCGGGTGAAGAACCTCTGCGCCGTGAGGATACCTATAATATGGCCATGGAGCTGATGGACGATCGGCGCCGCACGCAGTTTCTTGATAACGGCGAAGCTGATTTTTCTTATGAAATTGAAAATGTATGTCGTTTCCGTGTTAATGTTTTTAAGCAGAGTAACTGTGTGGCAGCAGCGCTGCGTTTGATTTCCAATAATATACCCAGCTTTGAGGACCTGCGCCTGCCTGACGTTATCAGCGACCTTGCCATGCTGCCGCGTGGTCTGGTACTGGTGACAGGGCCTACCGGCAGCGGTAAATCAACGACACTGGCGGCTGTTATCAATAAAATCAACAAACACCGTAAAGATCATGTCATCACTCTGGAAGACCCGATCGAATATAAGCATAACCATATCAACAGCATTATCAACCAGCGCGAAGTCGGCAGTGATACCAAAAGCTTTGCCAATGGCCTTAGGGCAGCATTACGTGAAGATCCTGACGTTATTCTGGTAGGCGAGATGCGTGATACTGAAACTATCGCCACCGCTATCACTGCTGCCGAAACCGGACATCTTGTTTTGGCAACTCTGCATACTCAGGATGCGGCATCGACAGTGAATCGTATCATCGACGTCTTTCCCGAACACCAGCAGCAGCAGATTCGCATTCAGCTGGCTGGCAACCTGCAGGGCATCGTTGCCCAGCAGCTGCTGATGAATCGCGAACAAACCGGACGTCTGGCTGCTTTTGAAATATTAGTTGCCACACCGGCGCTGCGGAACTTGATCCGCGAAGGCAAAACACATCAGATCCCGTCATATATCCAGACCGGTTCCAAATTCGGGATGATTTGTATGGATGCCTATCTGGCGCAGCTGGTACGTCAAAATAAGATCGATCGCAGCATAGCGGAAGAACGCTGTTATGACCCATTATCATTAGAACGCTATATGCATGGACTATAAAGCTAAAGGAGGAACCGCAGTTTGGAGCAATTTAAATATAAAGCACGTAAACGTGATGGTGCCGTAGTTTATGGCACAGTCAACGCCCCTAACGAAGCTGCCGTAGCCGCCTTTATCCGTAAACAGGACATGTATGTGGCTGGCATTGAAGCTTCTAAAAAGAAAGGGCTGTTTTCGGGAGTACTTTTTGAGGAAAGTATCAATCTTTATGACATCTCGATTTTTGCCCGCCAGTTTGCAACTCTGCTGGGAGCCGGTGTACCGCTTTTAACAGGGCTGGAGATACTAACTCAGCAATCTGCTAAAGAGCGTCTGCGTACTGTTTTAGGGCAGATAACTACCAGTGTCCGTGAAGGTAAAGCATTGTCGGCAGCTATGGCCGAGTTCCCTAAAGTCTTTCCCGAGCTGATGACTAACATGGTAGCAGCAGGCGAGGCCGGCGGTATTTTAGAAATCGTTATGGATCGTTTGGCAGCACAGTTTGAAAAAGATTATCGAATGAATGCCAAATTTAAATCAGCTATGATTTATCCGGCAATAGTTTTATCGGTAGCTGCTATTGTGGTTGCTATTATTATGATGTTCGTTATGCCGGTTTTTGTCGGCTTGTTTGAACAGCTTAAAATCGAACTTCCATTTGTCACCCGTGTCGTTATCGGCATCAGCAATTTCCTTGGCCATTACTGGTATTTGGTTATTGCCGCACTGATCGGCCTGTTTCTGCTTTATAAATGGGCCGGTACTAAAGAAAGTTTTCGCCTGTGGCGTGATGGTGTTTATTTGAAAGTACCTATTTTCGGAGACTTATATAACAAAATCATCATTACCCGTTTTGCCCGTACTTTTGCCAGCTTGTCACGCAGCGGCGTGCCGATCTTAAACGCTATGACCATTGTCAGCAAGGCTACAGGAAGTCTGCAGGCTGAAAGGGTACTTAATCAGGCCCGCGGCAGCTTAAGGCGAGGCCGTACTTTGGCAGATCCTATGGAAGCCAGCGGTATGTTTCCGCCAATCGTTATCAGCTTAGTAAATATTGGCGAAGAAACCGGCGCTCTGGATACCATGCTTGATAAGGTCGCCGACTTCTACGGCGCCGAGGTGGATGATACTATCGGAAGACTGCAGACTATCATGGACCCTATCCTGATAGTTATTTTAGGCGTCATTATCGGTACGTTGGCAGTAGCTCTTTTACTGCCGATGTTTGAAATAGTTACAAAAGTAGGAAGCTTATAAATAAAATAAAAGTTTTGTGATAAAAATACTTGATAAAAGTTTAAAAAAGAGTTATTATTAAAATATAAATAAAATAGCGGCTATATTATTATGCAAATAATGGTAGCAACGCTATATTAAGAAGGGATGAAATCCAATGAAAAATTTTATTAAAAACCAAAAAGGTTTCACTTTGGTAGAACTGGTAGTAGTAATTGCCATTATCGGTATCCTTGCCGGTATCGCAGTTCCGCGTTTTCTTGATGCTACTGCATCTGCCCGCGGCGCAAAAATCGTAGCTGATATGCGTACCATCCAATCGGCAGAAATGATTTATTATGCCAAAAATGCTAAATACCCAACTGCACAAAACGATTTTGCTGATTTAGTCCAAGGTAACTGGCCTGGTGTTCCAACTGGTAAATTTATTATCGCCCAAGTATTAAAAAAAGGTGGCGGTACTACAGAAGGTGTTGCTGGTGATGGTGCGGCATATACTTATACTGCAGGAGCAGATGGTGCATCAGGAACAATTACATTAACCGGTGCTACCAATCTTACAGGTGTTAGTGGTTCCAGTTATACGTTAACAGTTCTTTTAGGCGGAGATCAACAGGTTACTACACCTGAAAGTTAATAATAATTTTCAATGTTTAAAAACGACTGACATTTGTCAGTCGTTTTTTTTGACCAATTTTATAAAATTTCAGGTGTTTTTAAAATGTTATTTTTCACTTAAATAAAGATCACACTAAACAGCTTCTCTATTAATTAGTAAATTATAAGTTGTGCATTAAATTAAACTACAAGGTGAAAGATCCCTAATGGCGCTAATACATAAGTATTTTTATTATAAATATATTTACTTCTGAACAAACTAACTGATTACTAAAAACAGAAAAGGTTTCACTTTGGTGGAATTGGTAGTAGTAATTGCTATTTTAGGTATTTTAGCAGGGTTGGCGATTCCACGTTTTATGGATGCTACAACTAATGCTCGTGGTTCAAGATTAGTTGCTGATTTACGAACTATCGAAAGTGCAGAATCTATGTATTATGCAGAAAAAGGTCAATTTGCTACTATGGAAGAATTAGTAGATAATGGATATTTAGCAGTTGAACCGATTCCACCGATTGGTGCTTTTAAAGTGGCTGAAACTAATCAAGCTGGTGAAATCAAAGATACTGTAATATCTTATACCGTAACACCTAGTAATGATACTACTCCTAAAACTGTTACCATTAACGCTGGCACAAATATAGATTTAAAAACTTTAATGACTAGAAAAAATAACTAATTTTAAATAGGCAGATAGGAAATTACAGCCTATCTGCCTATTTATTTTAATACTAGAAGGAGAAGTTATGTGCAAATATAATAAAGGTTTCACTTTAGTTGAACTTGTGATAGTCATTGCTGTTATTGGGATATTGGCAGGACTTGCGATTCCTCATTTCCTTGATTCGCAGGCTAAAACCAGAACCGCCAGAGCGGCGGCCGACATGCGTACTTTGCAAAGCGCTGTTGAACAATATATGGCGGCAGGTAATACCATTGATGGCCTTACGGATGATCAAAAAGCTAACGGTGCAAAAGTTTTTCAAGATATTGTTGCTAAAGGTTTTTTATATGCAGTGCCAACAGCTCCTCAAGGCGATTATTACTATGCAGTTAGCGGTAATAGAATAGCACTAAATAATTGTTCATACGGTATAGAGAAAGCAAGCAGTGGTGTAGGCAGCAGTGAAAATAAGAGAAAAATAACAGTATCTTTTATTAATGGATTCGGTACTGGCACTAGCGGTGTTCCATACTCAATGTTTATCGAACAGCATATTTTAGGAAAATACTAGAATATATCTTTTTACTTATAAATTCAAGTAAACAAATATAAAAACTGCTGTCTAATAATTTTAAAATTAGACAGCAGTTTTTATATTTACTTATCGATTTTTAATGTGCCTTTATCGCTTTTTACATTAACAACTGTCTGTGAGGAAGAAGTAACATTACTGTCTTTAATATTATATACAGTTGCGTTAACTTTACCAGTACCTGTTAGTTTAGGAAACACATATATACTGTAATTACTTTCACTGCCTCTAATGGCCCAATCACAACCACTCAAGCTTATTCCTTGATTAGTTAGATAATTGACAATAGCTTGTACTTTTGCACCATTGGCACTGGTCGAATCAATAGCTCCGATTATAATACCTGTGTTTCCTAAAGCATCTAGCAAATGATCTCTGGCACTTTCAGCTTCATTGCTACTTAGAGAAGAAGCACTAACGATGGATACTGGACCACTGCCGCGACCTGCTTCACCGCCTAAATACTGCTCTAAAGTTTTCTGTCCGATAGTAGCACGCCCTTCATAAATTTTATCCGCAGCAGCTTGGCTGTTATAGGCATATTCATAAGGAATATCGCCGTTACTTAGATTATAGCGGTAATTAATACCATTATAACCTTGTACAATAGCATAGCCGCCAGTAGAAATTGGCCAGCTGCCAAAATATTTTTCAATAAAGTCTTTATCCTTTCCTAATACGCTTTCTGTACTTACAGTAGGATATTTACCATTTTTTGTATAATAAACAGTTCCTGCGCTTTCAATTGAACGTAGATCAGCCAATAACTTGGCTCCCCGGGCAGTTTCAACAGCATCTGTAAAACGAGGGATAGCAATACCCGCTAAAATGCCAAGTATGGCTATTACTATTACTAATTCAATTAAAGTAAAACCTTTTAGCTTTTTCATTTTTTACCTTCGCAACTTTTATTATTTATTATAACATATATTTATAATACAATTAATAGTAAAATATGCTATTGGATAAAATATTAGATAAAAATAAACGGATAAGATTAAGCCTATCCGTTTATTTTTATCTAATATTAATTTTTCGAAGCATTGTCTGCAGTTCCCTTTATATATTTCTCTACAGTATTACCATCAAACGTAGCTCTAGGATGACCATTAGTATCATTTTTTATTTCATATCCACCTGAAGATGTTTTAGCAGCAAATATATAATCTCCAATTTTAAATTTACTACCCGCTGTAATCGGAGTAGGTACACTGGCTAAATAATTATTATTAACCAGTTCTTGTATATTTTTAGCTTCTGTACCTTTCTCAGCGTACTGCAAAGTAAGCGCAGTTTCAATAATACGCAAATCTGCAGCAACCTTAGCACCTCGAGCTGATATTGTAGCGTCCATAAAACGTGGAATCGCCAACCCTGCTAAAATACCTAAAATAGCAATTACTACTACCAATTCCACCAAAGTGAAACCTTTTCTGTTTTTAGTAAAATTCAAGAGGATTAATAATTTCCATTAAGTTAGTATCAGCAGTCTGAGCGTTTATTAAACGCAGGGGTTATTTATTAAATTTATAACGTTTTGTAAGACTCTGGTAAGACACGAATCAATATTTTAGTTTGTTGATTGCAGTTAAAAGCTGCCGGATATTTTTGTGAGTGTAGCTTTCGGTGACATCGGCATTGGCGTGACCAACTATGCGTTTTAAAATAACGCTGCCGGCGCTGATCCCGCATGAGTCCATACCGCTGATAAAGGTATGACGACAGTCATGGGGCTTATGCTGCATTTTTAATGTTGACATTAACAGGTTAAAAAAACGTTTTTTGTAGGTATCGTAGATTATTGGCTGTCCATTTTCTGTTTCGATCAGATATTTACCGTGCATACGGGCGGCGACAAGCGGCACGATATCTTTATGCAGTGGCAGGATACGGTGTGCTGCTTTTGTTTTAGTACCGTGCAGGTCAATAATCTGCTTTTTGAGGTCGATATGTACCGTTTGTATTTCCAGCAGCTCGCCGATGCGTATACCGCTGTAAAGCATGATCAGTACCGTATCGACCAGCCTGACGTCATTGTAATGATGGCGGCTGCCGTCAGCAAGCGGCAGTGTCAGTTCAAGATTTTTCCATAAACATTTGATTTCACTGTGAGTAAAAATACTGCGGGATGTTTGTTTGGCAGTAGCGTTCTTTTCCAGATAACGTGAATAGTCTACGTTGATAAGATCATTTTCAAGTGCGAGGCGAAAAATACCGTTGAAAATAGTTTTTAAGCGTGTTTGCACACTGGGGGAAAGGTGCTGATTATTATCCAGGACTGCCTGCATTTGTGCTTTTTTTACTTTTTTGATTGGTTCGTTGGCAATATCAGTACATTTTTTCCAGGCTGCCGTAAAACTGCAGCGTGAGGAACGTGAAAGACGGACGGTATGTTTGTCATACCACTGGTTGTAAAGCTCGCCTAAAGTGATATGCTGCAGATTTAAGTCGTAAGGGCGTTTGTTGTAGTCGGCAAGTGCGATTAGGGCAGCGCGTCTGCTGGTATAGTAACCAAGTGTGTGATATTTTTGCAGTGGTTTGCCATCTGTTTGATACTGCCAGCCTGCTGTCAGTCGTACACGATAGGGTTTGCGGCGGTTGCCGGGCAGTTTGCTGATGCCCCCGTAACCGTTAGGATTTTTCATAGTATACCTCCTTTTTATTTATCTTAGCAGATTATTTTAGCTTTAAAACTGTAAGACACAAGTAAACCACAGAAAAAATAATTTTGTAGATAATGAAAGCAGTATTGTAGTTTTCAAAATGTTCACAGAAGTGAATATTTTTGTATAATGAAGATAGTAAAGGACGGTGATACAGTATGACATACGGTAAATTGAGTGATCGTTGTCTCAAAGTATTCGTAGTTCTGCTGATCGCGGGCGTTTTGGGCGGGTTCTGTCTGCCCCATTTTGTGGAAGCAGTCGCCGGAGGCTATAATACCCGTGCTGTCGGCATGTCGCTTGGTGCAGAGGGCCTGGCGGCACCTGTTTTATCAGCTGATTTTAAACCGCAGGGCGGCGAGCTGGCTTTGGCTAAGCTGATAGAGGCAGGCTATTTCGATACTTTGGTCAATTGAATACATGTATACAATACAAAAGTACTTGCTTTTTTTAAACTATCTGCTATAATAACTAACATCACAAGTGAATAATGCGTGGATGAAACATATGGGAGAAGACGATGCGTCTACCGAAGGAGCTAAACTCTCAGGTGCCTGGAAATCAGGCGGAACCGTATGCGGACACAACTCTGGAGAGTCCCTTGAATGGGCGCCGAAGGTGCACGAATATCGTTGATGTTCTTATCTCTCAGGCCAATGGACAGAGCAATAGCAGTAGTTCCGCTGCCTTTTAGGCAGGGGAGTACTTATATCGTTTTTTTGCCCACCGGAGTTGTCGTTATTCCGGTGGGCTTTTAGTTTTTCATTTCACAATAAGGGGAAGAGGGAGAATTTTATGTTGGAGCTTTTGAATGAGATCGACAGTTTTGTGTGGGGACCGCCGTTATTGGTATTATTGGTTGGTACCGGTATCTGGTTGACCCTGCGTTTGAATTTATTGCAGGTGCTTAAACTGCCAATGGCTTTAAAATTGATTTTTTCGGCTAAAAATGATGGTGACGGCGACGTCAACAGCTTTAAAGCATTGTGTACAGCTTTAGCAGCTACTGTCGGTACAGGTAATATAGTCGGTGTTGCTACTGCTATCAAAGCAGGTGGTCCCGGTGCCTTGTTCTGGATGTGGCTGGCGGCATTTTTTGGTATGGCTACCAAATATGCCGAAGGTCTTTTGGCGGTAAAATACCGTACAGTTGACGCTAATGGCAATATTGCCGGCGGACCGATGTATTATATTGAAAACGGTTTAGGTAAATCTTATAAACCGCTGGCTGTTTTCTTTGCCGTGTCCGGTGTGTTGTGTGCTTATTTTGGTATCGGTACTTTTGCTCAGGTCAACGCTATAGTTGAGATCACGCAGTTGTCTGTTGGCATTCCTGTTATTTATACTGCGATTGCGCTGACTGTGCTGGTTGCTGTCGTTACTATTGGCGGTCTTAAATCTATCGCCAGCGTAGCAGGTAAAATCGTTCCTTTTATGGCCTTGTTATATGTCGTTACTACCGTAGGTATTTTACTTACATTTGCCGATCAGGTGCCTGCAGCTATTTCCACAGTGCTTACTAATGCTTTTAGTCCTACGGCTGCCGCTGGCGGCTTTTTGGGCGCAACTGTTATGATGGCAATGCGTAATGGTATTGCCCGCGGTGTTTTCTCTAACGAATCCGGTCTTGGCAGTGCCCCGATCGTTGCTGCTGCTGCTAAAACAAAATGGCCCGCCGAACAGGGGCTGATTTCTATGACCGGTACTTTTATTGATACGATCATTATTTGTACACTGACTGGGTTGACGCTGGTTGTTACTAATGTCTGGACTGGTGATTTGAATGGTGCAGCTTTGACTCAGGCCGCCTTTACGATGGGCTTCCCGGTGTGGGGCAAATATCTGTTGATGGTTGGCCTGGTACTGTTTGCCTTTACTACGATCTTAGGCTGGAATTACTATGGTGAACGCTGCATCGAATATTTGCTGGGTGTTAAAGCAATTTTACCGTACCGTATTATTTTTATTTGCCTGATTGCCTGCGGTGCATTCTTGAAACTGGAAGCAATCTGGGTTTTAGCAGATATAGTTAACGGTTTGATGGCTATTCCTAATTTGATCGCGCTTCTGGGCCTTACTGGAGTTATCGTAGCCGAAACAAAACGTTATACCGCACATCTGGCAAAACAAAAAGAAAAGGACTCTATTGCTGAAGAAGTGGCTGAAGAAGCTTAAGTTTTAGTAAATGGTTAGACCCAAAAAGGCAGTTTTTATGACTGCCTTTTTGATTGCAGAAAACTTTATTTGAAGAATCTGTCAGGTAAAATACGAAAAGACTTGACTTTAGGATCAAAAATCTATATAATATCCTTTGTATTCGGGGCGTGGCTCAGCTTGGTAGAGCACCTGCCTTGGGAGCAGGGGGTCGCAGGTTCGAATCCTGCCGCTCCGACCAAATACATAGAGCATTGCTTAGTAAATTGCGGGTGTAGTTTAGTGGTAAAACCTCAGCCTTCCAAGCTGATGTTGTGGGTTCGATTCCCATCGCCCGCTCCAATTTTTGGTCTGGTAGCTCAGTAGGATAGAGCAACGGCCTTCTAAGCCGTGGGTCGGGGGTTCGAATCCCTCCCAGATCACCAACAAAATAAGATGAATTAAAACCATTTCTGATATTTTCAGAAATGGTTTTTTGTTTTTGTTATAATGAAAGGCTTTTCGATAATTGCATCTGTAATATTTATAGTTGATTTGAGAACACTGAATTTATAGAAATAATTAAAGTTTGAATACATAATAGAAATAATAAATGAAATGGCTAGAAATTTGTTACAAATTTTACTTTTTAGGTAGAAAAATAAAATATTATTAAATATTTACAGAAATATGTTGAATAATATTCTTTTTGAAGTTAAAATGTTGTTAAATAAACAAGAAAGTGACTAATATAATATCAAGTGAGGTGTAGCAAATGACAGTTGGCGGAAGAATTTATTTAAAAAAGGACAACAGTGGATTGGAATTAGTTAAAGCGTTTGCCAAGATACCTACAGCTAATATTGCTGATACGATGGGACGTTCTTGTGCTATGCATCCAAGAATTAAGTTGTTTTCCAGTCCGCATGGAACGGTATGGGCAGGAATTGCCCTTACTGTCAAATCTCGTGGGGGAGATAACCTTCTTATACACGCAGCTTTGGATATGGCTAGAGAAGGTGATGTGATTGTTGTTTCTAATGAGGGCGGTGTAGATAACAGGTCGTTGATGGGAGAGATTATGTTTACATATGCTGCTTATAAAAAACTTAATGGTTTAGTATTAGATGGTCCGATAAGGGATGTAAAATCCGCAAAGGAAATACCATTACCTATTTATGCGACAGGTTCTACACCAGGTGGTCCTTATAAAGAAGGACCGGGAGAAATAAATGTACCAATTTCTTGTGGTGGTATTAGCGTAAACCCAGGAGATATAGTTGTTATGGATGATGATGGTGTAATAATTATTCCCTTGAAGGATGCTTCTGCGGTACTTGCAGCAGCGCAAAAACTGCAAGAAACTGATGAAGCTAAAGTGGTTGCCGCTGGGAATGGAACTGCTAAGCGTGAGTGGGTAGCTAAAGCTATCGAGACAAAAAAGATTGAAATAATTGACGATTACTATTAATAAAGCAAGTTGTTTGGGAAACGAGGGGATAGTATGAGTACGTTTTTGTTAAATAAAAAATATTTGCCGCATAGAGTAGGCGTTTGTTTTATCATAGGTATTATAGCCGGACTGTTTTTCCATGATTTTTCTATTTGGGTAAAACCTGCCGGAGATCTATTTATGAATATGATTAAAATGTTAATTGTTCCGGTTATCTTTTTTAGCGTTACAAGCGGAATTGCTGCTATTGGTGATGTGCAGCGGTTGAAAAGAATTGGCAGTAAAGTAGTCATTGTCTATTTCCTTATGACAGTTATTGCTTGTATTGTTGGTATTGTTATGGTTAATATAACTCATCCAGGTGTGGGATTTACACTTGATAATATGCAGGCATTTGATACTTCAAAAGTGAAAACCCCATCATTTGTAAATTTTTTGTTTGATATGGTACCAGTTAATATTGTTGACAGTATGGCTAAAAATCAGATTATGCAAATGATTTTTTTTACTGTTCTTGTAGGTGTGGCACTGGTGTCTTTAGGTGAGAAGGTAGCTGGGGTTACTAAAATTTTTGATCAATGTGCAAGTATTATTTATAAAATGCTGGATATAGTTATGTTATATTCTCCTATTGGTGTATTAGCACTGATGGCGAATACTACGGCTGTATTTGGACCTAAGCTTTTTGGGGTTCTGGCTAAGTTTGTTTTTACAGATTGGGTTGGCTGTCTTTTGATTTGGTTTTTCTTTAGTGGTATCGTCTGGTTATATACTAAAGTAAATTATCTGGAAATGTGTAAATCAATGATACCGATCTGGGTAAATACTATTGCTACTAATTCCAGCGCAGGTACGATACCTATAACTCTAAATGTTACTACAGAAAGGTTAAAGGTACCGATGTCTATTGCTTCATTTTCTATACCTTTGGGAGCCACGATAAATTTGACTGGAGCCGCTTTATATAAAACGATACTGGCGTTTTTTGTAGCTGAGATCTATGGTTTGCAGCTCACTATTGATCAGATTTTAATGGTTATTATTATTTCGACTATTATGTCTATCGCGGCACCAGGTATCCCCGGTGGTGGTATTGTAACAGGTGCGATTTTTTTAAATCTTTTAGGTTTGCCAATGGATTTAATGGGGCCTATTGCTGGAATGTACAGACTTATTGATATGTCACATACTACAGTAAATGTATCGGGTGATGTTTTAGGAACGATGCTGGTTGCCAAAAATGAAAATATTTGGACTGGTGAAGATTTTAATAAAACTTTAGTTTAGGATAGGAGGAATTATAATGTTAGCAGAAAGAATGAATACTTTTTCAGGTTCGCCAACTTCTGCATTGATTGCGAAAGTAGCTGAGTTGAGAGCAGAGGGAAAAGATATTATTTCTTTAAATGTGGGTGAACCTGATTTTGGGACTCCTGATTATATTAAATGCGGAGCTATCAAGGCAATAGTTGATAACTTCAGTAAGTATACTGCTGGTAACGGTATTATAGAATTACGCCGTTTGATTTCTAAAAAATTACATGAAGATAATAATTTAGAATATACCACAGATGAAATTTGCGCGACTGTAGGAGCTAAGCAGGCAATTTTTAATTCGATCATGGCTTTAGTAGATCCTGGAGATGAAGTGCTTTTGCCAGTTCCTTGCTGGGTTAGTTATACTGAGATGATTAAGTTTGCAGGAGCGAAACCAGTTTTTGTAGATGTAGAAGCAGAAACTTTTGATTTGGATATTGAGGCTTTAGAGAAGGCTGTAACTACGAAGACAAAAGCTATTGTTATTTGTACTCCTAATAATCCAACTGGAGCTGTTTATAGCGAAGGTACTTTGCGTAAATTAGCTGATTTAGCTTGTAAATATGATTTTTATATTATTACAGATGAAATTTATGAAAAGCTTATTTATGACGATGCAAAGCACTTTTCAATAGCTTCTATTTCTAAAGATGTTTGGAACAGGACTTTAACTGTAAATGGCTTTTCTAAGGCTTATGCAATGACTGGCTGGCGTATTGGATATGTAGCTGCCAATAAAACTATTATAGATGCAATAAAGAAAATTCAAAGTCAAACAACTTCAGCTACCAGTGCTATATCTCAGAAGGCTGCTGTTGCTGCTTTGAGTGGACCGCAGCATGATTTGGAAGTAATGGTTGCAGAGTTCGATAAACGAAGAATTTATTTATTGCAGCGTTTGGCCGAAATGCCGGGGATAAGCTGTGCGAAACCTAGAGGAGCTTTTTATCTATTGCCGGATTTCAGTTGTTATTTTGGCAAAAAATATCGTGGCCGTGAAATAAAAGATGCCGTTGATTTTGCTAATATTCTATTAGAAGCTGTTCTGGTGGCATTGGTTCCAGGGGAAGCATTTAATATTAAGGGTAAAGTAAGATTGTCTTATTCTAATTCTATGGAGAATTTAAAGGAAGCAATGGATAGAATACAGACTTTTGTAAGAGAACTTGAATAAAATAAAAAGAAGCAGGGAAATTTATCCCTGCTTCTTTTTATTTTATGGTGTATAATATTAACATAATACTTAATATTTAAAGGAATGTTGTTATGGATAATTTGATTAGTAAGATCCAGTCTATGAATTTAACTAAAACAGAAAAAGTTATAGCAGATTATATTCTTGATAATATTAATAACATTGGTCTTAGTACAGTGACTGATATATCTTTAAAGTTAGGTGTAAGTGATACTTCTATTATTAGGTTTATTAGATTACTTGGATTTGCTGGGTTTGCTGATTTTAAAAATACTATGAAAGAACGGATGCTTGAACATTATAATTTGAATTTATCGCCAAGCCAGAAATTTACTAATACCAAAGATAAAATAAATAGTGATAACGTAGTAAACGATGTTTTTTATAAGGCTATTGATAATTTATCTTCGACGATGCTTAATTTAGATGACAAATTAGTGAATAGTATCGCTGAGTGTATTATAAAAAGTCGGAATAAATATATTATTGGTTTTAGAGGAACATCTTGTTGTGCTGATTATTTTACACGTAAAGCAGTGTTTTTTGTGCCGCATTTGATTTTGTGCAATATGGCAGAAAGCAGTGTTATAGAAAAATTGATTGATCTTAATGAAGAAGATTGTTTGGTGATGTTTTCGTTCCCGCGCTACTCTGAGATTAATTATTCTATTTTAGAGCTGGCTAAAAAGCGTGGTAGTAAAATCATTCTCATTACAGACAGAGTAACGTCACCATTAGTGCCATATGCTGATTATTTGTTAACGGTAAAAATAGACGGAGTTGGTTTTACAAATTCTTATGTAGTTCCATTATGTGTTGCAGAGTCGTTAGCAATCTTGATTGGTCAGAAAATTGGAACTGATTCTAAACAGCGGCTGGCAGATTTAGATTTTTTTATTAGCAAAAATAATTTATATTAAATGTGAAAATGATAAAAGTCTGGATTTTAGTTAGCCAGACTTTTAATTTTTTATTTTATGGCTATAATATTAGATGGATTGCGTATTTGGAAAGGAAAATGTTATGTTTACTTCGATTATGATTTTTATTTTGGCAGGTCTGGCTGAGATCGGCGGCGGTTATCTTGTCTGGCAGTGGTGTGGGTCTGATGATGTGGGCTCCACGGTAGTAAAAAAGTCTAAAATACTATTTTCAGTACTTTTATTTAAGAAAATAATAATATTTTGAGAGAAAAAGTGAAAAACAGTTGAGGAATTGATTAGTATATGCTATTTTAGTATATAGTAAAATATTTTATCCAAGAAAAGAGTGACGCTAATGAAAAACATACTGGGAAGTTTGCCTGCCCGACTTTTACTGGGTGTTATTGCAGGTATTCTGGTAGGCTTATATGCCAATGAAGCTTTGATGCAGGTTATATTAACCATCAAAAATTTACTTGGTTCATTGATTATTTTCTGTGTACCGCTGATTATTATCGGGTTCATTGCCCCGTCTATCACGCGTTTGGGCCAGCATGCGTCGACAATGCTGCGTGTTGCTATTACTTTAGCTTATGTTTCTTCGGTTGGAGCAGCATTTTTTGCAATGTTTTCAGGGTATGGTATTATTCCCCATCTGAATATTGTTTCTTCTGTAGATGGTTTAAAAGAACTGCCAAAGCTGTTGTTTGATCTAAAGATCGACCCGATCATGAGTGTAATGAGCGCCTTGGTCTTTTCTGTTTTGATTGGTGTGGCAGCTGCCTGGACTAAGGCTGCTGTGATTACTAAATTTTTGGAAGAATTTCAAAAAATTGTTCTGGCTATCGTTACTAATATTGTTATTCCTCTGCTGCCGATTTTTATCGCCTGCACTTTTTGCGCATTGTCGTACGAAGGTACGATTACCAAACAGCTGCCTGTGTTCCTGATTGTAGTGCTGATAGTAATGGTGGGACATTATATCTGGCTGGCATTGTTGTACGGTTTGGCAGGTCTTTATGCCGGCGCTAATCCAATGGAAGTGCTTAAGCATTACTGGCCGGCTTATATTACTGCCGTAGGTACAATGTCATCGGCGGCTACTTTAGCAGTGGCGTTGGAATGTGCACGTAAATCAAAAGTGCTGCGCAAAGACTTGGTAAATTTTGGTATTCCACTGTTTGCCAATATTCATTTATGTGGCAGTGTTTTGACTGAAGTATTTTTTGTTATGACTGTTTCGCAGATTTTATATGGTGCTTTGCCGGAATTAGGTACGATGATTTTATTCTGTCTGTTGCTGGGTATTTTTGCTATTGGTGCTCCCGGTGTTCCAGGTGGTACAGTTATGGCTTCTTTAGGCCTTATCATCAGTGTACTGGGTTTTGATGCTACTGGTACGGCTTTGATGTTGACGATTTTTGCACTGCAGGACAGCTTTGGTACTGCCTGCAATGTAACTGGTGACGGTGCTTTGACTTTGGCCCTGACAGGCTATGCTGAAAAAAATGATATTGAAGAAGTAAATGAAGCTTCTATTTTATAAATCAAATTTATAAATCAAACCGTTTTTATAATAACCCCGTTCCCAAAAAGGGAACGGGGTTATTATTTTAAGTTGATAAAAGATAAATAAAGTGATAAAATATTTAAAATAAAACTTAAAAATATATTTATGAAAATAATATTTAGTTGCTAAATAAAAAGAAATAAAGATATTGAAATTTATTGATAAGTAATTGTTCAATGTAATACCATAGTGAAAAAAGTGATATTTAATTTTTTTATACTTCTAACGAAGCCGGATGGGATCTGTCATGAATTTTGATAAAATTTTACAAAAACCTTTTTTGATATCTGTTTTTGTATTTAACATCATTTTATTTGGTGTTATTGTTTTTTTGTTGGGATATGTTCAAAATTTACTTGACAGTGATTCCAGAAATAACCTTGAAGAAATAGTTTCGCAAAATAAGAACGTTATTACCAGTAAACTGCTTTTAGATCTTAATCGTCTGGATATTATCAGTAATAAAATATCTGACGGACTGAAAAATAAGAATATCACCAAAGAAGCGGATATCAATAAATTTTTAGAGGATTATTCTAAAAACAGCATTGATGATAGTTTGTTCTTAGCAAATAAAAATGGACTTGCTTATGTAGATGGCGACACGCATATAGATATTTCAGGACGCCGATATTTTAAATTAGCTATTGATGGTATTTCTAATATTTCTGAACGGACTATTTCAAGAATCAACGGCGAATATATTTTTGTCGGCAGCGTGCCGTTGTATTACGATAATAATATCATCGGTACGATTCAGAAAATCTATACTGATAAACAGATGAATGAGCTGTTTGCGGCTTCGTTATTTTCGTCTAAAGGGTATATGTATGTTATCAATAGTGAAGGTTATATTATCCTGCATACCAAACACATTAATTGTGCTTTAAAATCGGATAATTATTTTCGTGATGTTTACGAATACGGAAACGTTGAAGCTGTTCGTAAAATGAAAGATGACATTAAAGCCAATAAAAGCGGTTTTATGGAAAATGCGGTCAATGGTGAAAAAACATTCTCTGCTTATACTCCTATTGAACAGGTACATGACTGGTATCTGGTAACGAGCGTTCCTACTGATGTCATTGCCGAAAACGGAAATATAGTTATGAAGATTTTTTACATGGTTATGGTTTCGCTTGTACTTATCTTTTTGGTAAGTATCTGTTATTTTGCCTGGAACAAGCGTCGACAGAAACGGGTTTTGGAAAAAATTGCTTTTGTAGATAATGTGACAGGGGGCAATACCTATAATAAATTTCTTGTTGATGTACAGGAGACGTTAAGCAACAAAATAAACAAGCAATTTTATATTCTGAGTTTTGATGTAGATAACTTTAAATATATCAACAATTTTTACGGGTTTGCCTGCGGCGATAAGATTTTGCGGCAAATATACAGTTCAGTCAGCGTCTGGATGCAGCCAGGCGAAACTGCGGCACGTATTTCCGGTGACCGTTTTGTATGTTTCTTACTGGATGCAGATGAAGAAAGAATCGAAGCGTTATTTTCAGCGATCAGAAATATCACAGAAGAAAATCTGATACTGCATTTTTCGGCTGGCGTTTATGTTATCAAAGACTACGATGAAAATATTAATCTTATGGTCGACAAGGCCAGCGTTGCGGCGCAGACGATTAAAGGTGTGCTGAATCAGCACGTGGTCTATTATTCCAAGAAATTTGATGATATGACTGCTCATAATGAAGAACTGAAACGGGATTTAAAACTTGCAATTAAAAATGATGAGTTTGTAGCTTTCTACCAGCCTAAAGTTGACATCAATAGTGGTAAGCTGGTTGGTGCAGAAGCATTGATCCGTTGGCGGACCAGAGATAATAAACTGATTGCGCCGGGCGATTTTATACCCTTAAGCGAAAAAACTGGTTTAGTTACAGATTTGGATATGATTGTTTTTGAAAAAGTATTAGCTTTCTTGCGAACTTCATTGGATGCAGGGGTTGAATGTGTGCCGATTTCTGTAAATTTCTCACGTTTGCATTTTTCAAACGAAAAATTTTTACCGACACTTTTACAGAAAATGGAAAAATATCAGGTACCAGCGCATTTGATTGAATTGGAGCTAACGGAAAGCGCTATTTTTGATAATTTCAGTATTATTTATGATTTTACAGAGAAAGTTCGTGAATATGGTGTCGCTGTGGCAATGGATGATTTCGGTTCCGGTTATTCTTCTTTGAATATGTTGAAAGACTTGTCGATAGATACTTTAAAAGTAGATAGAGCTTTTTTAGAGGAAGCTGCTGATAACGAAAAACGTAATATTATTTTTGTTTCAGTTGTAGAAATGGCTCGCAAGCTGAATATCAGTCTGGTGGTAGAAGGCGTTGAAACAGGGGAGAATGTCAGTCTGATGCGTGAATGCGGATGTAATATTGCTCAAGGCTATTATTTTGCCAGACCAATGGAAGAAAGTAAATTTGCCGAGCTTTTCAGGGAGGGTAAGTTATGCTGAAAAAAATCGTATGTATTATGGGGGCTGTGGCAATTTTTATACTGGCTGTGGGCTGCAGCAGCGAGCCTCAGAAACCCAAGCTGGGAGTTTCTTTTGGTGTTGGTGGTGCTACAAGATGGGTGAAAGAAAAACAGTTTATGGAAGATCGTGCTAAAGAACTCGGAGCAGATATAACTGTTCGTTTTAATACTACCGATACACCTAAGACATGGCGTGAAGACTGTTTTGAACTTATTGACAGCGGCATCAATGTATTGATTATGATTCCCAGAGATTTACGTCAGGTTGATGATATAGTAGATTATGCAAAAAAGAAAAACGTTAAGGTTGTCTCATATAGTAGGGCTATTTTAAATCCTCAAACGGATCTTTTTATTGGTTATGATACTTATAAAATTGGGCAGAACCTGGGCAAGCATTTATCAGAGCGTGTTTATAAGGGTAATTTTATTGTTTTGAAGGGTGATAAAGGTGATTTTAATACTCACTTTTTATACAATGGGGCTAATAAATACATTGAACCAATGGTCGGAACGGGCGTCAATGTAATATTGAATGATTATGTACCGGGGTGGTCCGCTGATACGGCCAAGGAAATGGTAAAAAAAGCTGTTATAGCGAATGACATGAAATTAGATGCAGTTTTGTGTCCGAATGATGGTTTGGCTGGCGGTGCCGCTGCTGCAGTACAGGAGCTCGGATTAAAAAATCATGTTATCATTGTTGGTATGGATGCAGAACTGGCGGCGGTTAAAAGACTTGTTGCAGGAACGCAGGATGCAACAGTGTATATGGACTTGAAAAATATGGCGTCAGCTGCGGTTGATCAGGCTGTTGCACTTGCTAAAGGCGAAAAAGTAACTGCCAATTCAGAAATCGCCAATGAGAAGGGAGAAAAAATTAAGGCTTATTTGATTACTGGTGAAATGGTAACAAAAGAAAATATTGACAAGATATTGATCGAAAGCGGTTATTATACAAAAGAGCAGGTTTATGGAAATAATTAAATCTGCTTTTATAGAATGAATCTGGAATTATGTTGATAAATGCCAAGCAGCAGTAGTTGATAATACTGCTGCTTTTGTTTACCTGCTTAAGCAGTAAGTGATTGTAAAGGCAAATACTTTATCTATCCTGGTAATCACTATTCTGAGCATATATTTTTAAAGGTATGTTTTCTTAAATTAATAAATATCATCCTGTTTGTGTGATATAATAAATATTAATCAATGTAATTGGATATGAGGATTTTGTTTATTATTATTGTTAAACTTTCTGTCGGTATATTCAAGGTGGTATATCAAGAAAAGCATCGTTGTTATTCAAAAATCGGTGTTTAAATGACGCTTTGAAAACTATGATTTAGGCATCAAGAGACAGCAATGGTGTCTGGTTTTGTCTTTTATGTAATATATTTTGACAGTTCTTTTTGTGCTGAAATTAACTGAAAGTACTATAATTTACAGTATATTTTATGTTGGAGCGTGGTTTTGTGTATTTGTTATTTGGTTTATATTTTGTCATCGGCATAGTTATCGGCAGTTTTTTGAATGTCTGTATTTACAGGCTGCCGCTGGGGAAATCTGTTATCAGCCCTCCGTCAGCCTGCGGCAGCTGCGGACACAGGTTAGGGGCTCTGGATATGATACCTGTTCTAAGTTATTTTTGGCTGCGCGGCAGGTGCCGCTACTGTAATGCTGCTTATAGCGCCCGTTATATGCTGGTAGAGCTTTTGACAGGTATTTTATTTGCCTTGTGCGGCTTGTATTATTTGCCTGGCTTAAAAATAATACTGGTTTTCTTTTTTGTAGCTTGCCTGATCGTGCAGGCTTTTATTGATCTGGATCATCAAATTCTGCTGGATGAAATTTTGATGCTGATGCTGCCGACAGGTATCATTTATGCCTATTATGCTTTACCGGACATGTGGGATTCTTTATATGGGGCTTTATTTGCCGGTGGGCTGATGCTGCTGATATTTTTGCTGAGCCGCGGTGGAATGGGTGCTGGCGATGTTAAGCTCAGTTTTGTTTTAGGCGTTTGGCTTGGGTTTAAGGCGAGTATCGTTTGTCTGATGCTGGCTTTTGTTTTTGGGGGGATAATCGGGGTGCTGCTGCTGGCTTCCGGTATCAAGCAGCGTAAAGATCCGATTCCGTTTGGACCGTTTTTATGTATCGGAGCTTATATTGCGCTTTTGTTTTCTCCATATTTAATTTATTTTTACTGGAATTTGTTTGTATGAGTTTATGAATTTATGATATAATTTATAAAATATAGTATTAAAACTGATTTTATTTATACGAATCAAGGAGGTCTGCGCAAGTGAATGTGCAAGCCATCGTAAAAAGAATGTTTCACACAAAGCCGTCAAAAATAGTTGGCGTCGATATCGGCACCGGAAGTATAAAAATGGTGCAGATAGAAACAGGCAGTAAGCCTGTAGTTAGTTGTTTTGCTGTAGCAGAGCTGCCACTGGAGCTTATCAATAACGGATTTGTCCGTAACAGTGATGCGATGATAAGCTTTATTAAAGGCTTGGTGGCAAAATATGATTTTAATGCCAGGCATGCGGTTTTTACTGTAGGCGGCCGTAATGCTTTTGTACGTGAGATCGATATGCCGGAAATGCCTGACGAAGAAATGAAACAGTCTGTAGCTTGGGATTCCAGTCAGTATGTTCCTTATGAAGCTGATACTTATTATGTGGATTCGGCTAAATTTGGGGCATATACTAATGAAGGTCTGCAGCCTGTGCTTTTGGTTGCTTCACCTAAGGATGTTATTGATTCACTGCTGGAAATCAGTGATGCGCTGGCCTGGCATACTATTGGTATTGATATCGAAGTTTTGTCTGCTTATAGAACCTTGCCCAGGCAGTTGGAAAACTTCGTTTTGCTTGATATAGGGCGTTCATATTCGATGCTGACTATTTTTCAGAACGGTGCTCCTGTTGCGCAGCGCAGTATTCCCCAGGGAGGGCAGATGTTTAATGCCGCTATTGCTAATGGTGCTGGCGTTGACCTGACGGCTGCTGAAAAGATCAAACTGGAAGATGAGCTGCTTTTGAGCAGCCTGGAAACAGATAAAACTAAATTTGCAGAATTTTTCAACGAGGTTGAAAATCTGGGACGTGAAGTACGCAGAACCTGTGAATATTATTTGATCAATAAAAAGGATGCAAGATTTACGCATCTGGTTTTGGCAGGCGGCGGTGCAAATATGGCCGGATTGTCCGAATTTTTGAGCGAAGGTATGGAAATGAAGGTTGTCGTTAACGATCTGCGTCAAGCAGTTACTTTTGCAGATAAACTTGATCAGAGAGAACTGAAAAAATATCTGGGAGCGCTGACTGTTGCAATAGGCGCTGCTTTGTACGGAGGGGAAGCAGATGATTAGAATCAATCTTTTACCTGAGTACAGGCGCAAAAGTGAGTTTCCTACATGGAAACTTTATCGTATTATAGCTTATGTATTTTTAGGACTGAGCATTTTACTGTGGGGTTACCATTTGGCAATGTTCAAGTATACTGAAAGTAAGCTCAGCGATGTGAATGAAGGTATCGTTTCAATGAAAGTCTGGCAGGAGCGTTTTGATAAAGCTCAGCAGCAGAATGCGGAAGTAAATAAACGCAATACTATCGTACGCAATCTTTCTAAAGACCGCATCGTATGGAGCCGTTCCCTTGCTGAACTGGGCAATGTTACACCCTACGGCTGCTGGCTGACAAGTGTTAAACAGGGCAATAAGCCAGATCAGATGAGCATTGCCGGTAAAGCCATGAAAATGGACGATATTGTTAAATTCATCAGTCTTTTACAGGCACGGCCTGATATTGCCAATGTGCAGCTGATTTCTGCTGATGAAAGCAACAATAATAACAGCAGTACTGCTGGCGTTATTGATTTTACTTTGGAAATTCAGAGAAGTGGGGTGAAGAAGTGAAATTAGAAATGCCTGACAGCAATATGTCAGAAAACAGTAAATATTCGTTGTTATTGTTAGGTTCGGTACTGCTGCTTGTTTTTGTAGTTCTGTATATCATGCAGCCGCTGCGTGAAGACATTCAGAAAAATGAGCAGGAATTGACACAGGCGCAGCAGCGTTTAGCCAGTTATCAGACATTTGCTGAACAGAATAAGGATTATAATGCTTTTGCAGCGAAGCAGGAAGGCTACCTTGCTGAAGCTAAGAAGCTGTTGCCTGATATAGTAACTGTGCCTGAATTAGTACAGGAATATTCTAACCTTTCAAAGGAATGCGGAATTCAGTTCAAAAGTGTTAAGCCTCCGAGTGGCAATTTAAAACAGGTAAATGGAGCTTACGAAGTACCGCTCAATATTTCTATCAGCGGCAACTATTATAAAATGGTCGAGTTTTTGCAGAAGGTAGAAAACGGTACGAGGTTTGCAAAATTGAACAAAGCCAGTGTTAATACCGTTAAAGAAAATGATGCTTCGGGAAATCTGGATATGACGGCTGAATTTACCGTTTATTCGCTGAAGGACGCCTTAGGGAAAATGAATACTGGTGCCGCTGGTGAAAAGACCGGCCTGGATCGCGTAAAAGAACGTGACGCAGCTAATATGGCGGCAATAGACGAAGCAAAAAAATAGAGTAAACGTTATATTATTAGACCCTTGTTGTTTTTCTGCAGCAGGGGTCTTTTTATGTTGCATGGCATAACCGTTGAAAAGACTGTGAAAGCGCTGCTTCAGCCTGCAATTTTCTTGCTATTCTATATGGAAAAGTTGTATAATTAAAATATCTGTTATTATAAATAAAAATACCTTTATTTCGATAAATTGAGGAGTAAAAAAATGATTTGGCAGAATACAAAAGTTCGTATTGCAATTATCGCATCCCTGGTTCTTTTAGCAATTATTGCTTATCGTATTTATGGTAATATCCAGGCTAACAACGAGCGTGCGAACCGTGTTTCGCAAGGGCAGAATATTGCGGTGGCCACATCTTTCCCGCAGCGGCAGAGTATTACTCCTGTTATGCGTTTTGCGGGCAGCCTTGATCCTGTTTGGCAGGCCGACGTGGCAGCTAAAATAGATGGCAGGGTAGAGAAGGTTTATGTTAATGAAGGTGACAAGGTCACAGCTGGCACTGTGCTGGCTCATTTAGAGCAGACAGAACAGACGGCTAATTTGTTATCGGCGAAGGGTTCTTTGATGGATGCCCAAACGACTTTGGAAAGAGCTGAACGCGAGCTGCAGCGCTATCAGGCATTATATGAAAAGGGCGCTGTTTCGGAGCAGACAGTAGATAATTACCGTTTTGCCAGAAACAATGCGCAGGGCAAGCTTTCGGAAGCTCAGGGCGTGTGGGACAATATGCAGGATAAGCTGAGCGGAGCCAGTGTAACTGCGCCGCAGGACGGTATTATTTCTAAACGTTATTATCAGGAAGGTTATTATGCTAAAGTTGGCACAGCGCTGTTTAATATTGCCGATATTTCTGAATTGACTGCTAAAATAAATATCCCGGAAGGTCAGATCAGCAATATTGCTGTTGGCGGATTGGCTGATATTACTGTGCCCGCATATCCTGATGATAAATTCAGCGGTATGATCACTCGTATCTCGCCGGTAGCAGATATGCCGGCAAGGACCTTTGCTGCTGAGGTGACAGTGGACAACAGTGCCGGTAAATTACGCGGCGGTGTTTATGCCAATGTTGTCATTACAGCCGAGCCGAAAGAGAATGCACTAGTTATTCCTATGAGCGCTATTGTAATGCGTGAAGATCAGCGTACGGTTTTTGTTGTTGATGATGATGGTGTCGTCAGCCGCAGAGTTTTAACAATAGGTTTTGTCAATGATAATATGGTAGAAGTTTTAGATGGTTTGAGTGATGGCGACCGGATCGTTACCGGCGGTCAGAATAAATTGCGTGAAGGCAGTAAGATCAAATTAGAAGGACAGGGTGCTAAATAAAATGATAGGCACATTTATACGCAGACCTGTTTTTACGACGATGTTTGTACTGCTTTTAGTAGTATTCGGCATTAAGTCGTATCCTAATTTGGGTGTCGATTTGTATCCTGACGTTGAACTGCCTCTGGTAAGTGTTACTGTTACCTATACAGGCGCTTCACCTGAGGAAATGGAAACTCTGATCACCAGACCTATTGAAGATCGCGTCAGCCAGGTTGCAGGTATTAAAACCCTGTCGTCAACTGTACGCGAAGGTTATTCGCAGACGACGCTGGAATTTGAGCTGGGTGTTGACCCGCGCGAGATGGCCAGTGAGGTGCGTGAAAAGGTTGCGTCGGTACGCCGGCGTTTGCCTGACGACATCGATGAGCCGGTTGTACAGCGGTTTGATATTTCGTCACAGTCGATAGCGGCATTTACTTTTGCTTCTGATTCGCGCAGCCGTGAAGAAACCCGTAAGATAGTTGAAGACGTTGTTAAAGAAGAACTGCAGCGTGTCGAAGGCGTGTCCGAAGTATCTGTTGTCGGCGCCAGCCTGCGTGCGATCAAACTGATTGCCGATCCTGAGAAGCTGAACAGTTATAATATTTCCTTTCAGACTATCTTAGATAAGGTCAACAGTGAAAATATCAATACTCCTGGCGGTAAGGCCCGTTATAACGATATGGAAATAACAGTCCGTACGTTAGGCAAATATAAAAATATCGACGATATTAAAAACATCGTTATTGCCAATCAGGATGGTCGCCCGATCCAGCTTTCAGATGTTGTGAAGGTTGTTGACAGCTGGGAAGACGAAGACACCTATTCCCGTTCTAATAAAGTACCCAGCGTTATGGTCTTGGTAAGGAAGCAGTCTAAGACCAATACTGTAGATGTTGTTGACGGTGTCAACGCTTCTATGGAACAAATGATGGAAAATGATTTGCCTAAGGATATCAAGGTCGATGTCGTACGCGATCAGTCTGCTTATATCCGCGAGAATGTTGCCGATGTCTGGAATGCTATACTTTTCGGCGGCTTTCTGGCGCTTTTGATAACTTATATGTTCCTGCGCGATTTTCGGGCTACGATCATCGGCGGCCTTTCTATACCGACCTCCGTTATTGCCACGTTCTTTTTGATGAAGTCGATGGACTTTACGCTGAATAATATGTCGCTGATGGCTTTGAGCCTGGCAGTCGGCATCCTTATCGACGATGCTATCGTTTTGATTGAAAATATTTTCCGGCATATGGAAATGGGTAAGTCGCCGATTCAGGCTGCTCAGGACGCTACAGAAGAGTTATCTCTGGCTATTCTTGCTACTTCGCTTTCTTTGATGGCGGTTTTTGTACCGATCGGTTCTATGGGTGAGGTAGTTGGTCAGTATTTTAAACAATTCGGCTTAACTGTCGCTTTTGCGCTGGCTTTTTCGACGATGGCTGCTTACACGCTTACACCAATGATATCGGCTTATTGGCTGAAGGATTATCGCGAGGAACATGCCAAACCTTATAAGCATCCGCGTCCCAAAGTTGTACAGATTTGTCTGGATAAATTTGAGGCCGGGTTTCAGGTAATTTGCCGGATGTATGATGAATTAATGGTATTTGCGTTCCAGCATCCTTGGAAAATAGTTCTGATTTCTGTTGCTTCACTTATTTTTAATCTTTTTCTGTTACCTTTTATTGGTACGGAATATCAGCCGACATACGATTCCGGTGAATTTTCCGTCAGTGTTAAAGCTCCTGCCGGTACAAGTATCGAGCGAATGAAGGAGCTGACGCTGCCGTTGGAAGAAGAAATCCTGCAAATGCCGGAGGTCAGGATTGCAGCGATGCGCTTAGGCGGTTCGCGCGTGCCTGTTAACGAAGGCAATATCGATGTCAAGCTTATTCCTTCGTCTGACAGAGATCGCAGTATGATCGATATTATGGATGAGCTGCGCCGTAAATTTGGTAATGTCGAAGAATTGAAAGTCGCAGTCGTCAGTAACCAGGGCGGCGGACGCGGTGACAGCAGACCGGTGCAGGTAGGTCTGCGCGGCAGTGATCTTGAGCTGCTGACAACTTATGCTCAGGATCTGGCGGAAAGGATCAGACAGGTTCCAGGTTCTACTGATGTTGATATTTCTTCATCGGAAGAAGAACCGGAGATCATCGTTAAGGTCGATTCGCTGCGTGCGAGCGCAATGGGGCTTGATTCAACTTCCGTTGGTAAAGTTGTGGAAATGGCCTTTTTAGGCAAAAGCACAAGCAATAGTTTTACTATCGGTGATAACGACTATGATATAATTGTACAGTTGGATGCTGCGCATCGTCGTGATATCAATGACGTTGCCAATCTGCGTGTTTCCAATACGGAAGGGAAGTTTGTCCGGTTGGGCGATGTAGCTGACGTGTATTTCTCGTCCGGTCCTACACGTATTGACCGTGAGGACAGACAGCGCCAGATCGTTGTTTATGCTAATACAGTCGGTATTACTCCGGGCGATTTGATCCAGAAGATCCAGACGGAGATGATCCCGGATATGAATATGCAGGTCGGTTACCGTTATAAAATGATCGGTCAGGCTGATACAATGGCAAAAGCCTTTAGTGAGATCGCGAAGGCGGTTATTTTAGCTATTATTATGATCTATATGGTTCTGGCAGCAGAGTTTGAAAGCTTTATGCAGCCTTTGGTAATTATGATGTCACTGCCGTTTGCGATTATCGGTGCTGTTTTAGGCTTGATGGTAGCAGGGCAGACTGCAAATATGATGTCGCTGATCGGTTTTACGATGCTGCTGGGTCTGGTTACAAAAAATGCGATCCTGCTGGTCGACTATGCCAATCAGGCACGGGCTAAGGGTATGCCTTTGCGCGAGGCCTTGCGTGAAGCTTGCGCTTTGCGTATTCGTCCGATATTTATGACAACGCTTTCGACTATTTTAGGTATGCTGCCAATTGCTTTGGGTCTTGGTGCCGGTGCTGAGCTGCGCCAGTCTATGGGCGTGGTTTTAGTTGGCGGTCTGACGACGTCGACTTTGCTGACTCTGGTTGTAGTGCCGCTGTTATATTTGCTGAGCGAGGAATGGAAAGAGAAACATTTGCATAAATCATAGTTAAGGAAGTATTATAATATGACTTACGAAGAAAATTTGCTGGCGCTTTTGGAAAGTTATAAAGCAGGCACTATCGACGCTAAAACAGCATTGGAAAAGCTGCATGCTGCGGATTATACTGACCTAGGTTTTGCGAAACTGGATCATAACCGCAGTCTGCGTCAGGGGTTTCCCGAGGTTGTTTACTGCGAGGGTAAAACAGTAGAGCAGGTTGCTGCAATCATGGAAAAGCTGGCACAGGTACACAATAATATTTTGGGAACACGTGCTGATGCCGATAAATTTGCAGCGGTGCAGAAGGTGCTGCCCGATGCGGTTTATCATAAAAATTCGCGCTTGATTTTTGTAGAGCGTAAACCTCTTCCAAAAGATGATAAGCGTTATATCGCCGTTGTGACGGCTGGTACAAGCGATCTGCCTATTTCAGAGGAGGCGGCATTGACTGCTGAGATCATGGGCAATCAGGTAGAGAGGGTTTACGACGTAGGCGTGGCTGGTATTCATCGACTGTTTGATAAACTTGATTTGATCAGAAATGCTAATGTAGTTATTGTCGTTGCCGGAATGGAAGGCGCTTTGGCAAGCGTTGTCGGCGGCTTGGTCGAACGACCTGTAATAGCGGTGCCTACCAGTGTCGGTTATGGCGCTAACTTTCAGGGACTATCGGCACTTTTGGGCATGCTAAACAGCTGTTCGGCCGGTGTGGCTGTTGTTAATATCGATAACGGTTTTGGAGCGGGGCGTATGGCAAGTATTATCAATCATATGAGGTGATGTAATGAAAGCAATCTATATAGAAGCATTTGCGGGTATCAGCGGCAATATGCTGCTGGGAGCTTTGATCGATGCAGGTGTACCGTTCGATCATCTGGTGTCTGAGATGAAAAAGCTGCACTTGGGAGAGTATGAACTGATCAACGAACGTGTTAATAAATGTGGGATTGATGCGAACTATTTTAATGTCTTGCTGCCAGATGAACATCAACATGATGTCACAATTGGATATCAGCATGAACATACTCACGCTGGTCACCATCATCACGAACATGGTGATATAGGGCATAACCATGAACATCATTCCGATTGCGCTCAGCATTGCCATCAGGTGAAAGTGTCTGAAGAACCTGTGCATCACCACCATGAACATCGCAATCTGCATGATATAGCCCATATTATTACACATTCTGACTTGCATGATAAAATCAAAATGCAGTCTTTACAGGTGTTTACAGCTTTAGCAGAAGCTGAAGCTAAGGTTCACGGAAAAACTGTTGATGAAGTGCATTTTCACGAAGTCGGAGCAATCGACACGATTATTGATATTGCGGGCTGCGTTTTGGCTTTGGAATATTTGGGGATCGAAAAGATTTTTGTTTCCAATATCCATACAGGCAGCGGCTTTGTAAATTGTGCACACGGACTGATGCCAGTGCCGGCTCCTGCGACGGCAGAGCTGTTACAAGGGCTGCAGCACAGCCACGGAAAGATCGAAAAAGAGCTTACTACACCGACTGGTGCTGCACTGATGAAGGTTTTAGCAGTCAGTACAAATGATATTCCACAGGGCTTTAGCGGCAGTAAAATTGCTTATGGCGCCGGGACCTGGGATCTGGAAATACCCAATGTCCTGCGCATCAGTATCGGCGAATGGGAAGCTGAAGCCGGTGGTGAATTACTTGTTGCCGAATGTAATATTGACGATATGAATGGCGAATTGTACCCTTATGTGCAGGAACGCTTACTGCAGGCGGGTGCTTTGGATTGCTGGCTGACTCCGATCATTATGAAAAAAGGACGGCCTGCTCAAACTTTATCTGTGCTGCTCGATCCTCAGAACCTGGATCAGCTGACTGATATTTTGCTGACTGAAACAACGTCGCTGGGAGTACGTTATTATGCGGTGCATCGCCATATCAATTACAGGAAGGTTACTATTGTGTCGTTGCCTGAAGGTGAAGTGAGAATTAAATATGCACAGATGGATGGGAAAATTGTGAATATTGCTCCTGAATTTGAGGATTGTAAAGTTTTGGCTTTAAAAAGCGGACACAGCCTGAAAACTATTATGCAGGCAGCAGCTGCTGCTGCGGAGGCACAACTTGAACAGTGATTTTGCTGCTTATATCGACAATTTAAAAAAGCAGATCAAAAGTTTTGACGCCAATCTTACAATTACTGAAAAAAAGCTGCAGTATGGTATACAGTTGACAGTAACAAACAGTGATAGTAAAGTAGTATTATCAGTATATAATGGTAAAAAGGGGATTAAGTTTGTTTGGGGCGGTACGGCTTCAGAATTGAGGTCCCAGCTGGAAGCAGTTTTGACAGGAAAAGATACTGCCGATAAAGGGGATATCGTACAGGCTATTGGAAATGACTATACACTTTTACGAAATTGTGCCGATTTTAAAGGTATTTGGGCAGGCAGTGACGAATCAGGTAAAGGAGATTTTTTCGGACCCTTAGTCGTTGCAGCAGTATTAGTAGATATTACGACGGCTGAAAAACTAGTCCGTTTGGGAGTCAGGGATTGCAAACTGATCAATGATAAAGAAGTTCTGCGGCTGGCAGAGCTGATTGTCGAAGCTGCTCCGATCAACACGGTTTTAGCTTTGAAGCCTGAAATGTATAATTTTCGTTATCAGCAAATGCGTGCAGATGGAAAAAATCTCAACCATTTGTTAAGCAATGGTCACATAGCTGTACTGCGAAATGTTCTGCGGCAATGCCCGCAATGTAATTATGCGCTGGTTGATCAATTTACAGCGTCTAACGACATCCGCGCCAGCTTACAGCAGGAATTTCCTGATGTTAATATAGTACAGCAGCACAGGGCCGAGGCAGATATTGCTGTGGCGGCTGCTTCAGTATTGGCGCGGGCTAAATTTTTGGAAATAATGCAGGAGCTGGCCGAGCAGGTTGGGCGAAATGAATTGCCTAAAGGCGGCAGTGACGCTGCGACAAACTGTGCGCGCGAGCTGCTGAAAGAATTGGGACGCGGTGCCCTGGAACGGCTTGTAAAAGTCCATTTTGCAAATTATAAAAAAATCTAGAGCCTTTCAGGAGGCTGAAATATATGAAAAAATTAATTGTTAATGCTGATGATTTCGGACTGCATCCGGCAATCAATGCTGGTATTATAAAAGGCTGCAGGGACGGTTTTATTACCAGTACGTCTTTAATGTGCAGCGGCGCTGCTTTTGATGACGCAGTACTTCAGGCGAAAGCAACACCTGCTTTAGGAGTAGGTATCCATCTTACTTTAGTAGGAGGTGGTAAACCGCTTTTACAAGCACGGCAGCTGCGAACACTTGTTGATGAAGATTGGCTTTTGCCTGCTGATTATACAGTTTTTGCCAAACGGTGGTATGCTGGCAGAATAAAAAAAGCAGAAGTTGTCAGCGAACTGCAAGCACAACTAGAACGCGGCTTAAGCTGTGGTCTGGAAATAACTCACGTCGACAGCCATCAGCATCTGCATGTGCTGCCGGGAATCGCCGACATCGTATTGGATTTGTGCAGTGCATTTGGTATTAAAAAAATTAGGATGCCGCAGGAAGGCTGGTTTTGGCGCGGTGGATTTAACAGCACTGCTGGCCGCCTGATCGGCCGTGAAGGCTTAAGCTTTTGCAGTGCTTTGGCGAAAATGAAAGCCAGACAGGCCCATTTTGTCTATCCACAGCATTTTTTTGGAATGCTGGCCGGAGGTAATTTAAACGAATTCTTAGTAGGTGAAATCATTAGGAATCTGCCTGATGGCGTAAGTGAGATCATGACTCATCCGGGGATGGATGCAGAGTCTTTGGAAAAAACTTTTTCCTGGCAGTATCATTGGGAAGATGAGCTTCAGGCTTTTCTTTCTGAAAAAAATAAATGTTTATTGGAGCAGAAGAAAGTAACTTTGATAAACTTTGGTGGGCTTTGATATGCACAGAAAATTGATCCGCAGGTTGCTATGGATGTTTGTTTTTGTTATTGCTATTTCTGCGGCAGTTATTTATTTTACATTTGATATAAGAGCGTTAGAATATCTGACGATGTTTGAACCGTGGTGTATTGCTGCGGCCTTTGGCATTTTGGGATTGGGATTGGTTTTTGATGGTTTGCGGCTGATGACTTTGGCTGCTGTGACTGATGAAAAGCTAACTACCAGACAAGTGGTGAACGTTGTTCTAAGCAATTATTTTTTGGCGCTTGTTACCCCCGGAGCCAGCGGCGGTGCTGTAGCTCAGATCATGTTCATGCGCAAGGCGGGCGTGCCGGTAGCAAAGGCCACGGTCGTTGTTTTTGTGCGTACGATTATGTCAATCACTTTTTTGATTTTGCTGGTGCCGTTTGTTCTGCATAGTGATCATGCTTTGGTTGACTGGATGCCGACCAGTGTCATTACTATTGTATCTGTTTTATTTGTTTCGCTGCCGATTGCAGCAGTGCTGCTTATGAGGACCAGATATCCGGAGTTTTGGATCATTGGGTTAACGAACAATTTCTCGCGCGATTTCAGGAGGAATTGTTTTATTTGGTATAAAGAATTTAAACAGGCGTCTTTTATTATGGGTAAAAATCCTTTGAAAGTAATGCGTGCCTTTATTGAATCGGGGCTCAGTCTGTTATGTATTTATGCTACTGTACCAATGTTTTTTCTGGGTATGAATATCAAATTTGACTGGCTGCAGGTTATGGGGCGAATGGTTTTGCTGAATCTGGTACTGTATTTTTCACCAACTCCCGGAGGTTCAGGGGTCGCAGAGGCGGGCTTCGTTGTATTATTTTCTGAGCTGCTGCCTGGTGGTCTTGTTGGTATTATGGCAGTTTTATGGCGGTTTACAGCTGAATACCTGCCGTTTTTATTAGGGGCAGTAGTTTCAATACGCGCCTTTGGCTCTAATGTTTTATCTATGAAAAATCTCAGGAAGGGCGAAGATCAACAATGAAGCTTTTAGTTACCGGCGGTGCTGGATTTATCGGTTCGCATTTATTAGAGCTGTTAAATAGTGATAAAAATTATGAAGTTGTAGTTTTAGATAACCTTTCAAGCGGGTTCAGAGAAAATGTACCTCAAGGAATGAGACTTGTCGTAGCGGATATACGTTCGCAGGAAATAGAAGCGTTATTTCAAAAAGAAAATTTTGATGCAGTTGTGCATTTAGCTGCCCAGACAATGGTACCTTATTCAATCGAACATCCTGATGAAGATTGCGAAATCAATTTAGCAGGCTTGATCAATGTGTTGGAAAATTGCCGCAAGTATAAGGTGAAAACAGTTTTATTTGCCTCCAGTGCGGCAGTATATGGCAATAATGAAAATGTTCCTTTAAATGAAGACCTTGCATTGATGCCAATGTCGTTTTATGGTATTACAAAAATGACATCAGAGCATTATTTACGTGTTTACTACGAGCTTTATGGTATTAATACAGTTGTTTTTCGTTTTGCGAATGTTTACGGCGAACGTCAGGGGGAAGGCGGCGAAGGTGGTGTCGTCAGTATTTTCTGTAAACTTTTGGCAGCAGGAAAAGCTGTGACCGTTTATGGTAATGGGGAACAAACGCGTGACTTTGTCTATGCAGGCGATGTTGCAGCAGCTATTAAAGCGGGATTGGCAGCCAGGGGATACCAGACTATCAATGTATCTACAGAGCATGAAACTTCGGTAAATCAACTTTTGGGCGCCTTTGCCGAAGTTGCTGCTGATAAACTTGAAGTTCGTTATGCGGAAACGCGGCAGGGTGATATCTTCCGTTCTGCGCTGTCTAATGCACGTTTAAAGGAAATACTTGCTGTAACTCCGCAGATGCAGTTAAAAGAAGGTATCCAAAAAACTTACCATGATTATGTAAAACGGGGAAAGTAGGAAAATAATGAATAGGATCGAGAAGGGAAGCTTGCTCGTTTTAGCAATTATAGTTGCCTTCAATATCTTTTTTGGATTAGGCAGTATACCGCTGCTTGACCCGGATGAGCCGGTATATGCTGAAACTGCGCGTGAGATGATCCAGTTTAATGATTATCTTTCGCCGCGTATTTATAATGAATATTGGTTTGACAAACCGCCAATGTATTACTGGCTTGTAGCTGGTGCAATGCATGTGTTTGGGGATGGAGAGTTTGCAGCGCGTTTTCCTGCAGCATTAATGGCCTTTTTGACTGTAATAATGCTTTATTGTTCTATTACCAGGCTGTTTAACGAAAGAACTGGTTTTTGGTCGGCGCTCGTTTTAGCGACATCTGTACAGTTCTTTTATCTTGGCAAGGCGGCGGTAACAGATACGACGCTGTTGTTTTTCCTGACCGGATCTTTATTATGCTACTTGCATAAGCAGTATTGGCTGATGTATGTGTGTATGGCGCTGGCCACGGTAACAAAAGGGCCGATCGGGATCGTTTTTCCAGGCGCGATAATATTTCTGCATATTCTTTGTACCGGGCAGTGGCAGAGGCTTTTTAAAATGCACTGTTTACGCGGATTACTGCTGTATTTTTTTATTGCGGCACCGTGGTATTATTTGATGTATCAAGTGCATGGAATGGAATTTATTAATACATTTTTAGGGTTTCATAATCTTACCCGCTTTACAACGCCTGAGCATCCGACCCGGGTTTTGTGGTGGTATTATTTCCCTGTTATTATCCTAGGTTTGTTTCCCTGGACAGGGCTGTTACTGCAATCTATTAAAGCATCAATTACAGACAGCAGATCTGATGATCTGGAAAAAATGCTTTTCGTGAATATCTGGTGGCTTTTCGTACTGATATTTTTTACTATCTCTCAAACGAAGCTCGTTTCTTATATCTTACCTATGTTTCCAGCGCTGGCGATTGTGATTGGCTGGAATATTGCCAGAATGCAAAAAGAAAATTATGGTATCCGTTGGTCCTGGATTTTTGGCAGCGGAATAATGTTTTTATTGCTTACAGCCGGATGGGTTATTGGCGGGCAGCAATTGCCTGAAGTTGCTTTCGGAGGAATTGTGCTGGGCAGCGTAACTTTTATTTTGGGCGTAAGTATAGTTTGGGCGTTGTGGCGTTATCGAGATATTAATTTTTCAGCTTGGCTGCATGTGGTTACCGGTGTTTTGACAATGGTAATTGCCTTTTCCTTTTTGTTGCCAATGGTTGCCAATCGTTTCAGTGTTAAAGAAATCGTCAGAGTTTATCATACGAAATGTGATCAGCAGAAACCGGTTTATGTTGATAAATTTTTGAGGCCTGGTTTTATGTATTATACTGGTGTACCGGGTGAGGAAGTAAAACCTAAAAGTGGTGATTTAGCCAGAGTTTTAAATGATCCTGGTCAAAAATATGTTTTGGTACGAGGATTGGAACTGCGCCGTTTAAAAGATAAGGATAAACTCCAAAATCTAAATGAAATCAAAGAAATCGGTGACATTTATTTGCTGGAAAAATATTAAAAGAATATATGGATTAGTTAGAAAAATGTAGATTAAAACAACGTCGCTGAAAGCGACGTTGTTTTTTTATGTCCTGCGGGTTTTTACAAACATGTATCGCGTTAGCTAAGCATCGCGATCGTGTAGAGAGCGATGCAAAAGTAATAGCAAGACCAGAATAAGTTTGATTCATTTATTTGTAAATGTCTTGCGGGGGGGACTCATATGGTATAATTTTAACTGAATTATTTGAAACAAAAAAGTATTTTAAGTATAAAATGTAAAAATGAACCAAATGAAATTTAAAATACCTAAATACGATAAACATACAAATTAGTTTTTTTCTGCAGTTCTGTTTTAGGTGAAGATAATGGAATTTGTTTGATGAAAAAATTATTTCTGATTAGAAGTGTGAAAGATTGCTATATACTGGTAAGTTTAATGTAAGTGATATGGGGATGAGAAAATTTGCGATATTTGTTATTGCCACTTTTAGTTGTAGTTTTAGATACCATCTGTATTATAAGTGCTGCATTTTTTAGTATTTATATACGCTTTGAAGATACTGCAATCGCCCAAAAATATCTTGAAATGCTTATCTCACAATTACCTATAGCAGTGGCTGTGCATTTGGTAGTATATTTTGTTTTTAAACTATATGGTAGAGTATGGCGTTATGCTGGTAGCATAGAACTTGTTGCCATCGTTGCTGCAAATATTGTTGCAGCTTTGTCTTGGTATGGGATTTCTATTTATATAGATTTGGCGTTACCACGCTCTTTATATATTTTTACTGCTTCTATTCTTGTTTTATTTGTTGGCGGCAGTAGATTGTTCTTTAGAATCTACAGTTGTTTTATTAATAAATCCAAACATAAATTTATATCAAGTAAAAAAGACAAAGTATTGATAGTTGGCGCAGGTGATGCCGGTGCACTGCTTCTCAGGGAATTAAATCAGTACCATATAGGAAAAAGACAAGTTATTGGTTTTATTGATGACGATAAAACCAAAATAGGAAAATATATGGTTGGTACAAAAGTATTAGGAAGTAGAGACGATATAGCAGTGCTTGCCGATAACTATGAAATTGATGAAATTATTATTGCCATGCCTTCAGTAAAAGGAAAAAATATCAAAGAAATTATCAACATTTGTAAAAAAACAAGCTGCAAATTAACTATTTTACCTGGGGTATATGAAATTATAGAAGGCAGTGTGAGTGTAAGTCAATTACGCCCTGTTGATGTTGAAGACTTACTAGGCAGAGATCCGGTGGAACTGGATAACGTAGCTGTTGCGAAGTACTTGTCAGGGAAAACAGTGCTTATTACTGGTGCTGGTGGCAGCATTGGCAGCGAGATTGTGCGTCAAGTTGCTAAAATGTATCCTAATAAATTGCTTCTCGTTGGTAAAGGAGAAAACAGTATTTATGAAATAATGCAGGATATGAATTTAGAATATCCCCAACTAAAAAAAGTGCCCATTATAGCAGATGTTAGAGATGAAGAACGAATTAACGCTATAATGGACTATTTTAAACCTCAAGTAGTGTTTCACGCCGCAGCCCACAAACATGTGCCTTTAATGGAATACCAACCATCTGAAGCAGTGCGAAACAATATTTTAGGAACTAAAGTAATAGCAGAAACAGCTGCCAAACATAAAGTTGAAACCTTTGTAATGATATCTACAGATAAAGCAGTGAATCCAACTAGTGTTATGGGTTGTACCAAAAGAATTGCTGAAATGTTTGTGCAAAGTATGAATAAAGAAAGCAGTACAAGATTTGTGGCAGTACGTTTTGGTAATGTACTTGGCAGCAGGGGCAGTGTAATACCACTGTTTAAAAAACAAATAGCCAAAGGAGGACCGGTAACTGTTACAGATGCAGAGATGAAACGTTATTTTATGACTATTCCTGAAGCAAGTCAATTGGTACTTCAAGCCGGAGCAATGGCGAAAGGTGGAGAGGTATTCGTACTTGATATGGGAAAACCTGTAAGAATTTATGATCTTGCCAAAGATTTGATAAAATTATCGGGTTTTATACCCGATAAAGATATAGAAATAAAAATAACCGGATTAAGACCCGGTGAAAAGCTGTTTGAAGAACTTTTGAGCGCCGAAGATGGTACCGAAAAAACCACGCACAGTAAAATATTTATAGCCAAGATAAAAGACGTTGATAAAGCAGAATTACAAAGGCAGATAGTCGATATTTTACAGATCACCGAAGGTGATGCAGTTGTAAGAAAATTGCAGGAGATAGTGCCTACTTATACGCCTAACAGAGATGCGTTAAAAAAGTAAGGGCAGATTACAAACAGATTAGAAGGTGCTTTTTGTTGAAAGAAAATGTTCTAAAGAAGTTTTCTCCGCTGATAAAGAAAGTATGGCTCAGTTCGCCTACCATGCACGGAGAAGAACTTAAATATATGCAGGAAGCTTATGAAACCAACTGGATGTCTACTGTTGGTGAAAATATCAACGCAGTGGAACAGATGCTATGCGAAAAAATTGGCTGCAAATATGCCGTTGCTCTTGCCTCTGGTACTGCGGCTTTGCATATGGCAGTCAAATTGGCCGGGGTGCAAAACGGTGATAAGGTTTTTTGCTCCGATATGACTTTTGCCGCCACAGTTAACCCTGTCGTGTATGAAGGCGGAGTACCTGTTTTTATAGATGCCGAATATGCTACCTGGAATATAGACCCTGCAGCATTGTCAAAGGCTTTTGAACTTTATCCAGAGGTAAAGGTTGTCGTTTTGGCCCATCTTTACGGTAGTCCCGGAAAGATGGATGAACTCAAAGCCGTTTGTGATAAACATGGCGCAGTTATCATCGAAGACGCTGCCGAATCACTGGGCGCGACTTATAAAGGTGTGCAGACGGGAAATTTTGGTAACTATAACGCTATTTCTTTTAACGGCAACAAAATTATCACCGGTTCGTCTGGTGGAATGTTTTTAACAGATGACGCAGCAGCAGCCGATAAAGTGCGCAAGTGGTCGACTCAAGCCCGTGAAAATGTACCATGGTACCAGCATGAAGAACTTGGTTATAACTATCGCATGAGCAACGTTATCGCAGGCGTCGTACGGGGTCAGCTGCCTTATTTAGAAGAACATATTTCCCAAAAAAAGGCAATCTACATGCGTTATAAAAAGGGCTTTAAAAATTTGCCTGTCAAAATGAATCCATTTGATGCTGTCAACAGCCAGCCAAACTATTGGTTAAGCTGTCTGCTTATTGACTCCGAAGCCATGTGCAAACAAGTATGTAGTGAAAAGGAAACATTTTATCTAAGCGAAAAAGGAAAAACCTGTCCTACAGAAATTTTGGAAGCTTTAGCGGCGATGAACGCTGAAGGGCGTCCTATCTGGAAACCGATGCACATGCAACCCCTATATCGAATGAATGCTTTTGTTACCCGGGCAGGCAGCGATAGGGCAAAAGCTACGTACTGTATTAATGGCGCCGAAGCAGTTCCAAACGGAAATTCTGCCGATGTGGCCATGGATATTTTTGAGCGGGGCGTGTGCCTGCCCAGTGATATCAAAATGACGACTCAGGAGCAGGACAGGATTATTGAGATCATAAAAAGCTGTTTTGAATGAAGAGGAAGCCATGTATAAAAATTTTATAAAAAGAATATTAGATATCATTTTATCGTTTCTGGCTTTGGTCATTTTATCGCCATTGCTGATTTTAACAGCTTTTTTGATACGCATAAAACTGGGGGCACCGGTATTTTTTAAACAGCTACGGCCGGGAAAAAATGAGAAGATCTTTGGTATTTTAAAATTCCGCACCATGACGGATGCAAAAGATGAAAATGGAAATCTATTACCTGACGAGATCAGGCTGACCAGATTCGGCCAATTCTTACGTTCTACGTCTATTGACGAGCTTCCTGAACTGTTGAATATTTTAAATGGCGATATGTCTATAGTGGGGCCAAGGCCCTTATTAGTGCAATATCTGGAGCGGTATAACGAGGAGCAGAAGCATCGCCATGATGTAAAACCGGGATTAACTGGCCTGGCACAAGTCAATGGCCGTAATGGTATCACCTGGGAAGAAAAATTTCACTACGACTTGGAATATGTAAAAAACATCACCTTTTATGGTGACTGCAAGATCATCTTCCAGACGGTAATGAAAGTTTTCGGCAGGGAAGGCATATCATCGGCAACCTCGGTCACCATGGAAGAATTTAAGGGGAATAAGTAATGTTTAGAAGATATTTACAGTTATTAAGGTTGTTCCTTCTGAGGGATGGGGGCAAGCGTGCGGCATATTGTAAAAAAACAGGTTATTTTCATGCTCAGGGCGAAGGGTGTTATTTTCAAATCTACAATTTCGGTGTAGAACCGCATTTGCTCTCTTTCGGCAGCAATGTAAAAGTAGCTTCCGGCGTAAGATTTATTACCCACGATATTTTTGGCGATGTTATCTTGTACAAAAATAACATGGATCAGCATATCAGGCGTGTAGGTAAAATAACTATCGGCAACAATGTCTTGATTGGCAGTAACAGCATGATCATGTACGATGTCACTGTTGGCGATAATGTTATTATCGCTGCCAGTAGCTGTGTTACTAAAGACGTTCCTGCAAATTCCATTGTGGGCGGCGTTCCTGCAAAAGTGATAGGTTCTTTTGATGATTATGAGAAAAAATTTATGGAAAAGACCAAAGCTTACCCTTGGCTGAGGCAAGGGTACTCGATTTATGACAAAAAACTGGCGAAGCTGCAGGAAAAATATTTCTGGTCTGAGCAGAAGCGTTGAATTTGACCTAACCAGTTTGCAGGTATTTAGGTGATATCAGTCATAGGAGAATTTTTTATTGTGCATATAGTAGACAGTGCTAAAAGATTAGTTAAATATAGTTGGTTACTACAGGTATTAGTCGAGCGTGATCTAAAAATCAGGTATCGGCGCAGCTTCTTAGGATATTTATGGAGTGTTTTAAATCCGCTTCTAATGATGATTATTTTAACGATCGTTTTTTCCAATATGTTTCGCTTCGATATACCCCAGTACCCTGTATATCTGTTGGCAGGACAGCTTATTTTCGGATTTTATTCCGAAGCTACCAGCATGGCGATGGGTTCTATTTTAGGCGGCGCGGCCCTTATAAAAAAAGTGTATCTGCCTAAATACATCTTTCCCCTGTCCAGAGTGATATCAAGTTTTACAAGCATGCTGCTTTCTATGATTGCCCTTTTTATAGTGATCATTGCTACCGATGTCACCTTTTCAATAACTATAATACTGCTGCCATTTATATTAGTGCAGGTTTTAGTCTTCTGCATAGGCATGGGGCTTTTATTATCTGTATTGGTAGTGTTTTTTAGAGATGTCCAGTATTTATACAGTATTTTTTTAACGGCTTTTAACTATCTGACGCCTATTTTTTACCCGGAAAGTTTATTGCCCGAGTGGCTCAGAGAACTGCTGGTCTTTAATCCGCTTTATAATTATATAAATTTTTTCCGCAAGATAACTGTTTATGGTCAGTGGCCAACAATGACAGAGCACTTGATCTGTCTGGCCTTCACTTTCTGTATGCTCGTCATAGGTTTGTATGTGTTCAAGCGCAAACAGAATGATTTTATTTTATATATATAGGTGGTAAAAGTGCAAAAAACTATTGTTGCAGATAATGTTTCCATGTGTTTCAATTTGGCGTCTGAACGTGTGGATAGTTTAAAAGATTTACTTATAAAAAAAATAAAGTTTCAAAGTTGCAGCTTTGATGAATTTTGGGCCTTGAATAACATCAGCTTTTCTGTGGATAAAGGCGAATCCTGTGCTTTGATTGGCGCTAATGGCAGCGGCAAAAGCACCATGCTCAAAATCATCAGCGGTATTTTGACTCCAACCAAAGGCAGCGTTGAAGTAAATGGTTCTATCGCGCCGTTGATCGAATTAGGGGCAGGCTTTGATTACGAATTGACAGGCCGTGAAAATATTTTCTTAAATGGCGCGATCCTTGGTTACAGCAAAAAGCTGATGCTGGAAAAATATGATGAAATAATAGACTTCAGTGAACTACGTGATTTTATAGATGTCCCCGTAAAAAACTATTCCAGCGGCATGATTGCCCGTTTGGGTTTTTCTATCGCTACCATGGTCAAGCCTGAAATATTAGTAGTTGACGAGATATTAGCCGTAGGCGACCAGGCTTTTCAGGACAAGTGCCATAAGAGGTTGGAAGATATGATGAATAGCGGCACTACTGTGCTTTTGGTGTCGCATTCTGCGGCAGATATCAAAAGGATCTGCCAAAAAGCAGTCTGGATAGACAAAAGCAATTTGCGCTTTGTGGGTAATGTTGACGAGGCATTGCAGCTTTACAATAAACCAGGATAAATCAACTGGGGATATTGTTTAAATCTTATTTCGACAGGTGAGTAAATGAAAAACTTGTATATCGTCGGTGCAAGTGGCTGCGGGCGGGAAGTGCTGAATATTATCAAAGACATTCACGCCATACGAGGTGTCCAGTGGAATATAGTAGGATTTTTAGATGACGACTTGCAGGCACTGGATAGCATCGATTGTGACTATCAGGTCGTCGGTACCATCAAAGATTATCTTCCGCAGGCAAATGATGTTTTGGCGCTGGGGATTGCCAGTCCACAAGTCAAAGAAAAAATAGTTGCGATGCTGAAAGCAAAAGGGGCGGTTTTTCAAAGTATCATTCATCCCTATGTGGCCTTGGGCCGATTCAATACCATCGGTGAAGGAGCCGTTATCTATTCCGGCTTCGGCATGACGGTAAATATTAAGATAGGCGATTTTTGTACTTTACTTGCCTGTGGACTGGGGCACGATGTGGAAGTAGGAGACTTTTCTACTATCTCTTCCTGGTGCAACATCATGGGTCATGTAAAAATAGGTAACCGTGTATTTATGGGCGGAAATTGTTCCGCCGCACCAAACGCGGTTATTGAAGATGATGCCTATGTCGGTGTCGGCAGTGTTGTTTTGCGCAAAGTAAAGGCTGGAAAGCGGGCTTTTGGCAACCCTGCTCGAGAAATGGAATTTTGAATATTGAAAGGAAGAGTTTATGAAAGACATTACGTTATTTTATTATGATAATGGGAAAAAAGCAGTTACCACTTATGACTTATATGAAAAATTGAAATTTGTCAAGGCAGATCAATGTGATTTGTTATTTATCCATACAGATTTAGCTGGTTTGGGAATGCCTAATACCAAATTGAAACGAACGGAATTTTTTGGAGCGATATATGAGGTATTGTTGGCGTTAAAGGTAAAAACTTTAGTTTTTCCGGCTTTTACATTTAGTTTTGCAAATGATGAAGATTTTAGTGTAAATGATAGCACTGCAAAATACATGGGTGCACTTAACGAATATGTGAGAAAACAACCCGGTGTTGTTCGTTCTCTTGATCCATTGATGTCAGTTATTGCGGTTGGCGAAAGAGCAGAAGAATTTTATGAAGTTGGTAAGAGATGTATGAATGATGGTGGTATATTTGACATGCTACACCAAATTCCCAATGTCAGATTTTTGTTTTTAGGGGCGAAACCTACGCATTGCTTTACATATGCACATTATGTTGAAGGCGTATATAACGTTCCCTATAGATTTGAAAAATGGTTTGAAGGGTTCGTTACTGATAGGGACGGAAATACATATAAGGATTCTTATTCGTTACTGGCAGGGTGTAAGGGGATTTATCCCGCGGCGATGGTGCCATTCGAAAAACATATGTTGAAGCATGATCGTTTTGAACGTATTTCAGCAGGTGACGGTGAAATAATTTGTTTTAAAGAATCAGATGCCTATCAAGCTATGTGGGAAGCGCTTGATGAGAATATACACGGATTTTTAGTTAGACCTTTTACAGAAGATGATCTTGTTAAAGAAGTAAAGCCTCGTAACGGTAACCGTGTAGTAATGGTTCCTTAACATAAATAAATAGGAGAGGGAAAGATATGAATAATTTCTCATTTAAGAATTTACGTATAGACGGTTTGGCTGTGGCAGTTCCTAATGATGCAGAGCAAGTAATGGATTATGAAAAATATTATCCTGATGGTGAGATTGAAAAATTTTGTGTTTCAACAGGTATTTATCAAAGATATGTGGGACATAGAAAAAAATAATAGCATCAGATTTATGTGTAACAGCAGCTAATAAGATTTTTGATAAACTTGGATTAGATAGAAATAAAATAGATGGGCTTGTTTTTATGTCACAAAGCTTCGATTATGAAGCTCCTGCAACTGCGGGTATCATTCAAATGCGTTTAGGATTAAGTAATTGTGGAGCAGTGTATGATGTTACTTATGGTTGTGCTGCTTTTCCTTTTGCTTTGCAAATTGCGGGAAGTTTTATCAATGGCGGCTGCAGAAGTGTTTTGATATTGATTGGCGATTCTGTAACATCGCCGTATATTAGTGATAAAGATAGTTTTCTGTTTGGTGATGCAGGAGCGGCAATGATTATCAGTAAGTCAGAAGACGAAAACGCTGAAATCAATATCAGGCTTGAAACATTAGGTGAAAAATTTAAAGCGTTGATGTGTCCTTTTGGCAAAAACAGACATAGATATTATGATTTAGCGAATGAAGTCGGTACTGAAAATGCTAATAAATTGCTCAGAAGATATATGAGTGGTACGGATGTTTTTACTTTTTCACTAATTGATGCCACTAAAGCGACAAAAAAGTTTTATAAAGATTTTGGATGTATTCCGGAAGATTTTGACTTTTTAGCGATTCATCAGGCTAATAAAATGATCATTGATAATGTTGTCAAAAAAATCAAATTCCCTCAAGAAAAGGTAAATATTACTCTAGATAGATATGGAAATACCAATGGAGTAAGTATACCACTTTCTATTTGTGATTATTTTGAACATCATCCTTTATGTGGAACTAAGAAGATTTTAACATTAGGATTTGGGGTAGGCTTAAGTATAGGTGTTGCTTCGTTGCAGTTGGATAACAGTAGGGTTTTACCGATAATCAAGTCTGATGAAACATTTGATGATGGAATATATTGCAATGCATATTTAGAATACTAACTTATGGAGAGATAAAAATGGCATATTTTAATTTGAGAAATGCAAAGATTAAAGCAGTAGCAGCCAGTGTTCCTGATGATGTTGAGTATACTACTGATTACAACGATCTTTTTGGCGAGGAGCATGTCAGAAAATTCATTATGTCTACAGGCGTTCAGCGCCGCTTTGCAGCCCATAGATTAGGTGTTACTGCGTCAGATTTGTGTTGTTATGCTGCAGAAAAAATATTGACTGAATTAAACTATGACAGAAGCAAAGTAGACGCATTAATTTTTGCATCTTCCAGTCGAGATTATCTTCAACCTGTTACGGCAACAATTTTGCAGGATAGATTGGGATTGTCCGATGAATGTATGTGTTATGATGTGCCGTTGGGCTGTTCGGCCTATGTGTATGGTTTACATTTGGCGGCTATGCACATCAATGCAGGTTGTCGCAGTGTTTTATTACTGGCTGGTTCTACGGGCGAACAGCTGCCCGATGGCTATGTACCTACAGAGATCCCCATGCTGTTTGGCAATGGCGGTTCTGCTACTTTGTTGGAATATGACGAAACGGCAGCGCCGGTCTATGGCCTGTTACGTTCCATAGGGCGCGATTTTAAAATGCTGGCGTCTCCGTTCAGCGGTCAAAGGCATCCCTTTTGGCCCATGGTGCAGAAATTCGGTTATGAAAAGGCCTGCGCATACAGGGATATGTTTCACATGGAAGGCATGGACGTGATGCGTTTCTCTTTAAAGGAAGTAGTAACTATGATCAATGATTTTAAAGAGCGTTTTGCCTGCGATTATAATGAATACGAGATTTTAGCCTGCCATCAGGCCAATAAGTTGATCATCAGCAATTTGGCTCGAAAAATAAAATTCCCCCTTGCCAAAATACCGCTTTCTATCGTCGATTATGGCAATACGGGCTGTGCTTCTATACCATTGGCTATTTGCGAGTATTACGCAAACAAAGATGTGGCGCAGGATACAGGTAAGCTTCTGACCTGCGGCTTTGGTATTGGTTTATCTCTGGGTATTGTAGGCATAACGGTGGAGCCGCAGAATTGTTTCCCTGTGTTTAGAGTAAAAGAAAGATATGATGATGGCTTGTGTTTTGAAGATTATAAGTGAGGGGAATAATGGATAAATTTGATTTTAATGGTAAAAAAGTTTTAGTTACGGGTGCTTCCTCCGGCGTAGGCCGGGAAGTGGCCATCCTACTCAGCGCCATGGGTGCTAAAGTAGTTATTGTTGCCAGAAGGGAAGCCGAATTGCAGAAAACGCTCTCCTTAATGGAAGGCAGTGGTCATAGTTATAGGGTAGTTGATTTAGCTGATTTTGATAAAGTAGTTTCAACAATTAAAGAAATAGTAATTTCTGACGGAGAAAAATTTGACTCTATAGCACATTGCGCTGGTATGGTTAAAATATTACCGCTTAGAATCATTAATAAAGGTGATATTGATCAAATAATGAATGTAAATTATTATTCGTTTGCTGCGATTTTAAAATGTGTAGGATCTAAGAAATTATTTAATGATGGTGGTAGCATAGTAGTTGTATCTTCCTATGTATCTTCTTATGGTCAGAAAGCTAACGCTGTTTATGGGGCATCAAAAGGTGCAATTAATGCTATGGTTAAAACAGCTGCTAAAGAATTATTGGATAGAAAGATTAGAATAAACGCTATAAACCCAATAGGAATAAAAACAGCAATGGTATTATCGCAAGAAGAATTAGCTAATGAAAATGAATCTTTTTCCGATTTATTAAAACCTGAAAAGGTAGCAGCAATAATCGTTGGGTTATTAAGTGATTCTTTCGAATATATATCAGGGGTTATTTTAGATGTAGATAAGGGAAAAAACTGGGAGGGTTAGGTTATGTCACTTGACTTATTTAATAAAAAATATTTAGTTGTTGGAGCTTCTTCAGGGATAGGAAGAGCTATAGCTATTTTAATAAGTAAATTAAATGGAAAAGTTGTACTTACAGGTAGAAATGAAGAAAAATTACAAGAAACTCTTTCCATGATGAGTGGTAGTAATCATTTAATTGTTAGATATGATATGAATGATGTGTTAGGTATAAAAAAATTTGTAAAAGAGTGCATGCATAAGATTGGCGGAAAATTTGATGGACTGATTTTTTCTGCTGGCATTGAAAGATGTATACCTATTAGAGGTGAAAATATTGAGAGAATCAGAGAGTTTTATAATGTTTCTTGTATATCTTATTTTTCGTTACTTAAAGAATTTTCCAGTAAGCAAGTATTATCAGATGGTGGGTCAATAGTAGCAATTTCATCCAGATCTGCACTTTTCCCTGAAAAAGGTTATTTAGGGTATGGAACTGCTAAAGCAGCTATTAATGCCGCATCCATAGTAGCATCACAGGAATTTGCAAAAAGGAAAATACGGGTGAATACTATTTGTCCTGAAATGGTAAAAACACCTATGACAGAGCAATTTTTTTGTTCTGTTAGCCAAGAACAGTTAAATAAATTATATCCTTTAGGTTTTTTGGAACCAGAAGATGTTGCTGATTTAGTTGTTTTTTTGTTAAGTGATTTGAGTAAAAAATTTACAGGACAGAATCTGTATCTTTCGGCAGGTAATGCGGGTACGCCAATTGATGGTTATATTATTTAAAATATAAAAATAAATAAAAGATTAAGGAGACAAATATGGATTTACAGGAAAAAATAGCATTGATTGAGGAAGTATTAGACGTAGAGGCAGGCAGTTTGACCTGTGAGACCATGCTGGCAGACATAGAGGAATGGGATTCCATAGCGGCCCTGTCCTTGATAGTTATGCTGGATGAAAAATTTGAAAAAACTGTAAGCGGAGCGCAGATCAAAGCTATGACAAGCATCAACGATATTTTGGCTTACATGGAGTAATAATATAAAATTTAAAATATAAAAAAGATGAGGCGAAAAGAAAATGAATTTACAGGAAAAATTAGCACTGATTGAAGAAGTATTGGATGTAGAAGCAGGTAGCCTGACTCAGGAGACCATGCTGGCAGACGTAGAGGAATGGGATTCTATTGCAGCGTTGTCGTTGATTGTGATGCTGGATGAAAAGTTTGAAAAAACTGTAAGCGGAGCGCAGATCAAAGCTATGGCAAGTATCAGCGACATTTTAGCTTATATGGAGTAAGGAGCTGTGAACAATGGAAAAATTATATACTCTTTTAGAAGATATCAGGCCTGATGTAGACTTTCGCAATATTACTACTTTAATTACTGATGGGTTTATTGATTCTTTTGATATTGTAACGATCATTGCAAGTATAGAAGATGAATTTTCTGTTGAAATCCCTGTAGACAGTATGATGCCGGAAAATTTTGAAAGCGCAGCTGCCATGATGCAGCTCATCAATGGAGTTAGAAAGTAAAATTATGCTTAATTTTATTCATGAAATCAAACAATGGTACCAACATCGGAAGCTTATTAAACAGGGCATTTTGCTGCCCATCAAATCGTATGAGCAATATAATGCTTTGGTAAAAGAAGCAAAGGCCAAGTTTATAGAAAAAGTTTTTACTAATTGCTATCTGTTGCCTGCGGAAATCAAAAGACTGATCGCGCTCAGAAATTTTTATCAGGTAAAAACTGAACAAGGATTGGCTTTTGCTGATGATGAAGGCGGTTATTATTATTTATTTTTATATGTTGATATGCAAAAGCCACTTATACTGCCGCCGCTGGAGAAAGATATTTTGGTGGAAAATGTATATTATGACGGACGTAAAACTGAAATTCAGTGTAAATTTGAAGAATATGTTCAAAATGCCGGCTGCATTTTTTTGAATACATATAATGCAGTTACAGATCGTCCCCAACTAACGCCAGAAAAGTACTGGAAAAAGTTAGAAACATTACAGAATTCGTTGGCGGCAGAAGGGAAAAAAATAAGTATTCCGACTGAACAGCAATTGAAACAATTTGAAGAAATTTATCTGGAAACGATTGATAAGTATGTGCAAAAAAGATACAGTAAAAAAGAAAGAAAAACGCAAAGAAAATTAGGGTATTTACACTGCATCGATGACAAAGACGGGAAAATTTATGCTATTCACATTAGTGGATTGCTTCATGGAGGAGCGATTGCGACGCGGAAAGATTGCCAGGGGGGGATATATTCCCCAGGATTAATGTTATATATTTTTAAAGAATATTATGAAGCGATGCCTCAAGATGATCATGCTCAAAAGGAATATATGCGCAGTAAGGGTATTGGTGGCTGGATTGCTGTTGATAATAAAGCTTCCTGGCGCATCCATAAAATGCTTGGTATAACAGCAACAGGTAAATCTATGAACCAGTTTGTCATAAAAACGACCATGTAATTAGTGCAAACTTAAATCAACCGGGGGGAGAAAATGATTACAGTTTTAGATTGGTTGGAAAGCACAGCTGCAAAATTTGCAGATAATATTATGTGCGCAGATGCTAAAAAGCAGATCACCTATGCCGATTTTGTAAAAAATGCCCAGGCTATCGGCAGTTTCTTGTGTAAATACGAAAAAATGCGCCAACCTGTGGCTGTCTTTATGGATAACTCTGTAGAGGCCTGGGAAGCCATGCTGGGGGTAGTGTACAGCGGCAATTTTTACGTGGTTATTGATGCGCTGATGCCCATCGAACGCATAAAAAATATCTTTACTACCCTGAGGCCCGTAGCCGTTATAGTTGATGAAGAGTGCCAAAAGCAGGCGGCAAAGCTGGGGTTGGGTCAAGACGTTTATGATTATGAACAAATCGTTCAAACAAGCCCGGATGCAGATAAATTGCAGGCTGTGCGCGAAAAAATGATCGATGCTGATCCCATATACGCGTTGTTCACGTCCGGCTCTACCGGCGTGCCCAAGGGAACGGTACTTACCCATTTAAACGTTATGAAATATACACAGTGGTATGCAGAAACTTTTCATATCGATGAAAATACTGTTTTCGGCAGCCAGACGCCGTTTTACTTTAGCATGTCTGTATCCACTATGTTTTCAACGATTTATACGGGAGCTAAACTTGTAGTGATTCCCAAACAGCTTTTTTCTTTCCCTGTCAAACTGATAGAGTTTATGAATGAAGCCAGGATCAATACCATCTACTGGGTACCTTCGGCTATGAATATGATCGCCAATTTTAAAGCTTTGGATGAGCACCGTCTGCCGTTCTTGAAAACCGTCCTTTTTGCCGGAGAAGCAATGCCTACCAAACAGCTTAATTACTGGCGTCGGCATCTGTCTGCTGATACTTTGTATGCCAATTTATTTGGCCCTACTGAAACTACCGATATAGCGGCCTATTACATCATCGACAGGGACTTTAGAGATGATGAACCTATCCCCATTGGCCATGCATGCAGAAATTGCGACGTGTTTGTTCTAAAAGAGGACGATACCTTAGCCGGCGCTGATGAAGAAGGCGAACTGTGCGTGCGGGGGTCTTTTTTGGCATCCGGTTACTACGATAATCCCGAAAAAACCGGCGAAGTCTTTGTACAGAATCCGCTAAATACCCATTATCGGGATATGATCTATAAAACCGGCGACCTGGTCAAATACAACGACAGAGGCGAACTGGTATATATCACCAGAAAAGATTTTCAAATCAAACATCAGGGCTACAGGATAGAATTGGGCGAGATCGAAACAGCGGTAAGCGCAGTTTCGAGAGTGTATGAATGTGCCTGCATCTACGATTTAGAAAGGAAGCTAATCATCATTTATTGCTCGGGTCAAAATCTTACGTCCAAAGATATCCTTTTAGGAGTTAGGGATAGGTTGCCCAAATATATGCTGCCCAATAAAATGTTTTTCCTGGAAAATATGCCGCATAATGCTAACGGTAAGATAGATAAAAAAATGCTGCAAAAAATTTATGAGAACGAGATGCAAAAATGAAAATAATAACCTGTACTACCCCTCTTTTAGAACAAAATATGTATATCGTAGAAGAGGGAAAGCATTGTATAGTGATTGATCCATATTATGATGAAAAAACAGCAGTATTATTAGAAGGCAAGATCGTTGATCTGTTGCTTGTTACCCATGAACATTACGACCACATCAGCGGCGTAAACAAATTTAAAGAGCTGTATGGCTGCAAACTGTTGTCAAACTCAAAATGTGATAATAATCTGCAAAGGCCTGCCAAAAATTTCTCCAAATATTTTGAGGCCTATTATGAATTTCAGGCCGACCTGCAAAAGCCGGATTTTGCTTTTGACAGCAATTATTCATGCAGCGCAGATGAGCTTTTTAATGACAGCATTACCTTTAGATGGCAGCATAATACTGTGTTTATCAAGATGGTTCCCGGGCACAGCGAAGGCGGTAATTTCATCTTCTTAAACGAAAACATACTTTTTTCAGGCGATATACTTTTAGATGAAAGTGTGCCTGCGGCTAAATTTCCTGGTGGCAGTCCCAAAGAATTTACAGATGTCGCGCTTCCATATATCAATACTCTGCCGCCGGAGCTAGTGGTGTATCCAGGTCATGGCGAGTCTTTTTCTTTACATGAATATTACGGCTATATCAATAAGAAGGAAAAATAAGTGCTGAAAACGATCAAATCTTTATCGGAATACGAACAACTTTATAATGAGTATGTAACGGAAGGACATGTGAGGGGATATCTCAATTACTTCATTAGTAAAAAGAATATATCTGCTTATATTAATGAAGAAAAAATAAAATATGCTGTTGTTGATGGAACTTTATTCTTGTTTGCTGATCAGGGCAATTATTATAAAATGTATTTTTGGAGGCTTACCGCCAAAACAAAAAGTCTGCCCGACGCCGATAAAGAAATTTGCTGTGATATATATGAACAACAAAATAATAATTTCACTGTAAATGTTTTGCACCAGTTGTTTATCGAAAATAATTATGAATGTAAACAAAAGTATGAGCAAGTGCGATTATCTTACGGAAATTTGCATACTATATCTTTTAAATATTTAGAAGAGAATAAGTGGAAACTTTACGAAAATAATATGCGTATTGGTACAGTAAGTTTAAATGACAAAAGTGAAGTGGAACAATTGATAGTTGACTACATGGGTAAATACAACAAATTATCTATAGAAGACGAGGACTGGCAGGAACAAATCAGGAATAATAATGTTGTAGGCATTTATGTTGCCGATAATCTAATTGCTGTATATTACTTTACTGAAAAAGCAAGCAGGATAGTTGTCGGGAAAAATTATCGCGGTCAAAATTTGAGCGTTTACTTACGTATGTATTTTGCATCGCAAATCCGGTGGGCAATTTCTTCAAAAAATCAGTATGATTGGGCGGAAGCAAATAACATTTCTACAAAAATAACTTTTGCAAAGTTGTTTGCTATTTATACCGGAAAAATCAAGTATCGATATGTTAAAACAATCTAAATAGGTTATTACAAACATTCAAGATAAAACTTTAGGTAACTTGAGTTTTAAAGGAAGTAAAATACGATGTATATCAAACGTCATTTAGAAACGACAATAGAAAAGCTGAACAGTTGTTTTAAGGTGCTGCTTGTTACGGGGCCGCGACAGGTGGGTAAAACTACTTTATTGCGCAGGCTTGCTGCGGTCGATCGTACCTATGTGACGATGGACGATATCAGTGTACGCAGCCTGGCAATGACTGAGCCGGCGTTATTTCTGCAGCGTTACAAACCGCCGCTTTTGATTGATGAGATTCAGCTGGCTCCTAAGCTGTTGCCGTATCTTAAAATGTATGTGGACGAACAGGGGCAAAACGGTGATTTCTGGCTGACTGGGTCACAGGCTTTTGAGTTGATGCACGGTGTCAGTGAGAGTTTGGCAGGAAGGATCGGTATCGTTAATTTATTGGGTTTGAGTTATGGTGAATTGATTGATCGTCCTGCCGGGCCTTTTGTGCCGGAAAATGAATTTTTGCTGAGCCGTGTGAAGGAGTCGCCTTTGTTACCGATGAGTGATCTATTTGATCAGATTTGGCAAGGCAGTATGCCAGCGTTGAATAGTGCTTCTGAACAGGATTGGAACTGCTATTATTCATCTTATGTACAGACTTTTCTACAGCGTGATGTAAAAGAATTGGCACAGGTGAATGATGAATTGCAATTTTACAGGTTCTTATGTGCTGCCGCCAGCTATACCGGCAGTATGCTTAATTACGCAGCTTTGGCTAAAGAGGTAGAGATAACTCCACCGACAGCTAAACAGTGGCTAAAGGTTTTGGCAGCAGCGGGTCTGGTATATTTTTTGGAACCGTTTGCGCATCCTAACTTAAAATATGCAGTCAAAGCACCAAAGCTTTATTTTACTGATACTGGACTTGCTGCATATTTACTGCGTTGGAGCAGTGCAGCAACGTTGGAAGCCGGGGCAATGGCGTCTAATTTTTTTGAAACATGGGTTGTTAATGAGATTTATAAAAGCTTTATTAACTGCGGTCAGATCCCGCCTCTTAGTTATTTTCGTGATTTCAATACCAAAGAAGTCGAACTTTTGATTGAGACAGATGGATGTGTATATCCTTTAGCAATTCGTAAAAGTGCACAGCCAGTAAAAGAAATTAAGAAGTTTGAAATTTTGAAACCGATTGCAGAAGGTGAAAAAGCCTTGAGAATTGGCTCCGGCGGTGTTGTTTGCCTGGCAAACGATTTATTGCCTGTTGATGCTAAGAACTGGTATATACCTGTGGGCTTATTATAAAAAAACAGACTGCCATTTAACGGCAGTCTGTTTTTTTATAATAAGTGTTTATTTTGTATATTTTCGGATAAATCTGTCAAGACGTGTTAATGCTTCCCGCAGATTATCTTCGCTGTAAGCATAAGAACAGCGGATAAAGCCTTCACCGCTGGCTCCGAAGCTGCTGCCGGGGATAACCAGCACTTCTTCTTCTGTAAGCAGTTTTTCAACAAATTCCATACTCATGAGCCCTGTTTGTTTAATACAGGGGAATACATAAAAGGCACCTTCTGGTTCATAAAGGGGCAGCCCGATTTTCTTAAAGCCGTCGATCATGATCTGACGGCGCTTTTCATATTCGGCAACCATTGCCAGCATGTCGTTTTCACAATATTTTAAAGCAGCTATAGCACCGTATTGAGCTGTGATATTGGCACAGAGTACTACATTTTGATGGAGCAGGTTTGCCGCCTGGACGAATGCTGCAGGAGCGGTAAAATAACCTAACCGCAGGCCGGTCATGGCATAAGCTTTTGAAAATCCGTTTAAAACTACTGTGCGGTCTTTGAACTCAGGGAAAGCTGTGAACATAGTATGTTTTTTGCCGCCATAAGTCAGGTGAGCATAAAGTTCATCAGAAATAATCATAATATCATGTTTAACAGCCCAGTCGCCAATAGCCTTGATTTGCTCTTTGCTCATAATAGCACCTGTAGGATTGTTGGGATAACCAAGGAGGATAGCGCGAGTTTTATCAGTCACTGCTTTTTCCAGATCTGTGACCGTGGGAATAAAGCCGTTTTCCAGTTTGGTTTCTACCGGTACCGGCTTTCCGCCTGCTAAAATGATGCAGGCTTTATTAGCAACATAACAGGGCTCGGGAATAATGATTTCGCCATCAGGGACCATAATGGTGCGGATAACGACGTCTAATGCTTCGCTGACACCTACAGTAACCATAATTTCAGTTTTGGGGTCGTATTGCACGCCATAGTTTCTGTAAGTATCAGTAGCTATTGCTTCGCGCAGTTCCAGCATTCCCAGTGTAGAGGTATAATTGCTTTTCCCTGCATTCAGACTGTCGATACAGGCTGCACGTACTTTTGCTGGAATATCAAAATCAGGTTCACCTACGCTGAGTGGTACAATGTTAGGATTGTTGGCTGTTATTTCTAAAAATTTTGCCAATCCGGAGGGCGGAAGGGCTTTAATAAAGGGAGAGATCATTTTATCGATGTTGAAGCTCATGGAAGTCATTCCACCTTTCATAATAAATATAGAAACAATAAACAAATCAAATCTAACACATCTGTATATAGCTGGCAAGTTTAATTATTAAAATATTTTGTATACATGTTAAGTGTAAAGTATTAAACAAATTTTGCTGATCATTATGAATAAAAGCTTGTGTAGAGGCCGTAACTATGGTATAATATCACACGGTGTAAAAATACACACGCAGAATGATCACCCGCTGTCCGCTTGCGGTAAGGGTTAGAGACGATTTCTGCGGAGGAAAAAACAGGAGGCAAATAAAAATGGCTATTATTTCCATGAAACAATTACTTGAAGCTGGTGTTCATTTCGGTCACCAAACCCGTCGCTGGAACCCTAAGATGGCTCCGTACATATTCACTGAAAGAAACGGCATCTACATCATCGACCTGCAGAAAACCGTTAAAAAAGTTGAAGAATGTTACAACTTCCTGCGCGATGTTGCTGCCCGCGGCGAAAATATTTTGTTCGTTGGTACTAAAAAACAAGCTCAAGAAGCTATGCGCGAAGAAGCTTTACGCTGCAACATGTTCTATGTAAACGAACGTTGGTTGGGTGGTATGCTGACTAACTTCAAAACTATCCAAACCCGTATCAACCGTTTACGTAAGCTGGAAGCTATGGAAGCTGACGGAACTTTTGATGTACTGCCGAAAAAAGAAGTTATCGGTCTTCGTCTTGAGATGGAAAAACTTACTAAATATCTTGGCGGTATCAAAGATATGAAAAAATTGCCGGGTGCTCTCTTCATTGTTGATCCCCGCAAAGAAAATATTGCTGTGCTTGAAGCACGCAAACTGAATATTCCTATTGTTGCTACTGTTGACACTAACTGCGATCCTGACGTTATCGATCATGTGATTCCCGCTAACGACGACGCTATTCGTGCAGTAAAACTTTTAACTGCAAAAATGGCTGACGCTGTTTTGGAAGGTCGTCAAGGTATGCAAATGGAAGAAGCTGCTGAAGCTGAAGAAGTTGCAGCTGAAGACGCTGAATAATAATCAAATACTGGAGGACGAATAAATGGCTGAAATTACTGCTGCATTAGTAAAAGAACTGCGTGAACGTACTGGCGCAGGTATGATGGACTGCAAAAAAGCTTTGAGCGCAACCGATGGCGATCTTGAAAAAGCAATCGACTTCCTGCGTGAAAAAGGTTTGGCTGCTGCTGCTAAAAAAGCGGGCCGTGTAGCGGCTGAAGGCTTAGTTGAAGCTTATATCCATGGCGGCGGACGTATCGGCGTTTTGGTAGAAGTTAACTGCGAAACTGACTTTGTTGCTAAAACTGATGCTTTCAAAGAATTGGTAAAAGACATTGCTATGCATATTGCTGCAACGAATCCGTCTTACCTCAAACGCGAAGAAGTTCCTACTGCTGAACTTGAGCATGAACAAGCTGTTTTGGCTGAACAGGCGCGCAACGAAGGCAAACCTGAAAAAATCATTGAAAAAATGGTTGCAGGACGTATCGAGAAATACTATAAAGAAGTATGCTTGATGGAACAACCTTTCGTTAAAGATCCCGACAAAACTATTTCTGATTTGATTACCGAATCAATTGCTAAAATCGGTGAGAATATTTCTATTCGCCGTTTCACCCGTTATCAACTGGGCGAAGGCATTGAGAAAAAAGAAGAAAACTTTGCAGAAGAAGTTATGTCTTTCGTAAAATAATGAGAAACCGCATAAGAGAACACTTCGGTGTTCTCTTATTTTTTGCCCGAATGGCTGTAGTTCACAAAAAACTCAAGGTAAAAAAGAGGAAATATTGGTAAAATGTAGAATATGAAATAGGATATAGAGTTGCAGAAAATAGGAGGTCGTGGAAGTGGCGGAGAAATCGAAGTATAAGCGTGTCATTTTAAAATTGAGCGGTGAAGCTTTAGCTGGTGATAAAGGGTTCGGTATTGACCCGGAAACGGTTGAGTCCATAGCTTCACAAATCAAAGATGTTACGGAATGTGGTTTAGAAGTCGCTATTGTCAACGGCGGTGGCAACATCTGGCGTGGTTTATCGGGAAGTTCGAAAGGTATGGACCGCGCTACTGCAGATTATATGGGAATGCTTGCCACAGTTATCAATTCTCTGGCGCTGCAGGATGCTTTGGAGACTTTGGGAGTCCCAACACGTGTGCAAACAGCGATCGAAATGCGTCAGATTGCAGAAACGTATATTCGCAGACGTGCCATACGTCATATGGAAAAAGAGCGTGTAGTTATTTTTGCCGCTGGTACTGGTAATCCTTACTTTTCAACAGATACCACTGCTGCTTTAAGGGCGGCCGAGGTAGAAGCCGATGCGATTTTGATGGCTAAAAAGGGTGTTGACGGTGTTTATGATTGCGATCCGGCTAAAAATAAAGATGCGGTAATGTTTGAAAAACTTGATTATATCGAAGTTATTCAAAGAAAATTGAGTGTAATGGATTCTACGGCAATCAGTCTTTGCATGGATAATAAAATTCCTATCGTAGTATTTAATATTGATAAACCGGGTAACATTTTGCGTGCTGCCTTAGGCGAAGAGATCGGTACCCTGGTGGGAGGAAAATAATCATGGCAACAGTAAAAGAAATCATTGAATTAGCAGAAAGTAAAATGCACAAAACTACTGACGTACTGCGCGTAGATCTTGCTTCTGTTCGTGCAGGACGTGCTACTCCGGCTCTGCTGGAAAAGGTTATGGTAGATTATTACGGCACACCGACACCTGTTAACCAGGTAGCAAGCGTTACTGTACCTGAACCGAGAATGATCATTATCCAGCCTTGGGAGAAGAATCTTCTGAAGGATATTGAAAGAGCTATTATGAAATCTGATTTGGGATTAAACCCTAACAGTGATGGTGCTGTAATTCGGTTGAATCTGCCGCAGCTGACAGAAGAACGCCGTAAAGAGATTGTAAAAACTGTTCATAAAAAATCTGAAGATGCACGTGTGATTGTGCGTAATCTGCGCCGTGACGCGAACGATGCTGTTAAGAAAGCAGAGAAGGCTAAAGAAATCACTGAAGATGAAGCTAAAAAGGGTACTGATGATATTCAGAAAATGACTGATAAAATTATCAAGGAAATCGATAATATCATGGCTAATAAAGAAAAGGAAGTTATGGAGATCTGATGCTGATACCTGATGTGTTGGCACTGCCTTTGGCAGAAGCTATTGCCAGACTGGAAGCTGCCGAGATCGGATATACGGTTGCTGCTACGCAGCCGCCGCGCCGGCAAAACGAAGTTGTGGCGGAGAAGATAGCTGTTGAATATGTGGTTAGGCAGAGTTTGCTGTCTGACAATAAAGTAGCTCTTGTAACAGTAAAAAAATATAGAAAGGAGGTGCTGGAGAATGGCATTAGTAATCAATAAAGACGAATGTATCGGTTGCGGTTCCTGCGCTTCTACCTGCCCCGTAGGTGCTATTAAAGAAGCTGACGGTAAATATGAAATCGGTGATGAATGTGTTGAATGCGGCGCTTGCGCTGGTGTTTGCCCTGTAGGTGCTATTAAACAACCTTGATTTTAAGTTTTTAGGACTGCAAGGCCCCCTCTTAGAGGGGGTCTGTCAGTTTTATTTATTCCAGGGAAGGGTTGGTGTGCTTGTGTTTAACAGCTTGTTCAAAATCAAGAAGAATACAAACCCCGACGTAAATATCGATATCGATGGTATTAATTTGGCTAATGTGCCGCAGCATATAGCAATTATTATGGACGGTAATGGCCGTTGGGCTAAAGCGCAGGGAAAAGTGCGAACATTTGGGCATCAGGCCGGAGCTGAAACTTTAAAAACTATTGTTAAAATTGCTGATAAAATTGGTGTTAAAGTTATCAGCGCGTATGCTTTTTCAACAGAAAATTGGAAACGGCCTGTTACTGAGGTCAGTTTTATTATGGAGCTTTTAAGCCGTTATCTGACCAGTGAGATTGAAGAATTTAATCGAAATAATGTTCAGGTTCGTTTTATGGGCTCACGTGAAGGTTTGCCGGAAGTTGTAAAACAGAAAATGGACCACGCTGTGGAAGCAACTAAAAACAATACCGGTATTATTTTAAACTTGGCAATAAACTACGGTGGGCAGGCCGAAATTTTACAGGCAATACAGCGTATTGCGGCAGATACCGAAAAAGGCTTGCTGAAAGTAGAAGATATACAGGCAGAAACTTTTGAAAATTATCTTTATACGGCTGGCTTGCCTGCGCCTGATCTTTTGATCAGACCAGGAGGAGATAATCGTATCAGTAATTTTATGCTGTGGCAAATCGCATATGCGGAAATTTGGACTACAGATGCATATTGGCCTGCTTTTACCCCTGAAATGTTCTTGCAGGCAATCAAAGAATATCAGGGACGCGAACGACGCTTTGGCGGGTTAGTGACAAAATAAATTAAGCAGGTGTAAAAGATATGTTGACTCGTATTTTGACAGGTTTGGTAGGCGTTCCGATAGTAGTATGGCTGCTTCATAGCGGCGGTATGCTTTTTAATGCTGCAATATTTGTACTGGCAGCTATCGGCTGGCTGGAATTTTATAATATGGCCAAAAATAAAGGCTATAATGTTTTTTATTTTTCGTCCGGTATTATGACCTTGGTGCTGGTAGGAAGTTTGATGTATTTGGATGATTCTATTTATACATTATATTCACTGCCGCTTTTTCTGGTCGCAACTATTATTGCTATTTTACTGGAAGGCCTGCATAAGCACTGTAAAGGTCATTTGGTTGAGAATGTTGGTTTGTCGGTTATGGCGGTTTTATATATCGGCATTCTGTTTTTTCACTTTGGTCTTTTAAGGCAGTTACCATTTGAACCGGTGGTTATTGGTTCATTTGTTTTAGAAGGCGGCGAATGTTTTTTCTGGCTGATTATGCTTGGAACATGGGCCAGTGATACTTTTGCTTATTTTGTCGGCTGTGCGATCGGTAAACGCAAGTTGTGTCCAAATGTCAGTCCTAATAAATCTGTAGAAGGAGCTGCAGCCGGATTTATCGGCTGTCTGGCTGTAATGGTTTATTTGGGAGTAAAGGTGTTAGATATGGAGATAGTACAGGCAGCTGCATTAGGTTTATGCGTAGCTGTTTTTGCGCCGCTGGGAGATTTGGTAGAGTCGATTTTGAAACGTTCCTTTGGCGTTAAAGACTCTGGTAAGATTTTTCCAGGCCATGGTGGAGTTTTAGATCGTTGTGACAGCTTGTTGTTTGCCATACCGCTTGGCTATTATGTTTTAGTGTTTTCGGTTTTGTTGACTAAAACACACTGATTATATTATTCGGAGGCTTCAAAATGAAAAATGTTTCCGTGCTTGGCAGTACCGGGTCCATTGGTAAACAGACATTAGAGGTTGCTGCAGCTAATCCTGATAAGATAAAAATCAGAGCGTTGGCGGCACATACAAGTGACGTTTTATTGGAAGAACAGATTAATATTTTTCAGCCTGATATTGCGGCGCTTTCTGATGAGGCCGCTGCAGAGCGGTTGAAAAAACGTTATACCGGCAAGACGAAAATCCTTGCAGGAGAAGCGGGTCTTTTGGAAGTGGCTACGTTCAGCGAAGTTGACACAGTTTTAGCTTCAATGGTCGGTTATGCCGGTCTGAGACCTACTCTGGCTGCGATTGAGCATGGTAAAGACATCGCTTTGGCTAATAAAGAAACGCTGGTTGCTGCAGGAAGTATTGTTATGAGTGCGGTAGCAGAGCACAATGTTACTTTATTGCCGGTCGACAGTGAACACAGTGCCATTTTTCAAGCTTTGGCAGGTGGCAAACATCAGGAAGTTAAGCGGTTGCTGATAACTGCTTCTGGCGGTCCTTTTCGTGGTAAAAGTAAAGCTGAGCTTGAAAATGTGACTTTAGAACAGTGTTTGAAGCATCCAAATTGGAGTATGGGCAGAAAAATAACTGTTGATTCTTCTACTTTGGCTAATAAAGGGTTGGAAGTTATTGAGGCGCATTGGCTTTTTGACATGCCTTATGAAAAAATCGATGTAGTTGTACATCCGCAGAGCGTAATTCATTCTTTGGTTGAATATCAGGATGGTTCTGTTTTGGCTCAGTTGGGACTGCCCGATATGCGTTTGCCGATACAGTACGCTTTTTCATATCCAGAGCGATTTGATAATGCTTTCGGACAGCTGGATTTAGTAAAAGCAGGTCAATTGACGTTTGAAGCTCCTGATTTGGAAGTATTTCCGGCACTGAAACTTGCTGTCGAATGTGGTAAAGCAGGAGGTACCTTACCTTGTGCATTTAATGCGGCTAATGAAGAATCTGTTTACGCATTTTTGGACAATAAGATTAAATACCTTGATATTCCGATGACTATAGAAAAGATTATTGTCAGACATCAGAATATATTGCAGCCTGTTATTGAGGATATAGAGCAGACAGATGCTGAAACTCGCAGGCTGACCAGAGAAATTTTAAAAAACTTGTAATGAGAGGGGGAACTCGGACATGACAACTATTTTAGCGGCTATTTTTGTTTTTGGTGTTTTGATCACCGTACATGAATTCGGCCACTTTATTACGGCAAAAATGACAGGCATGCGCGTGGACGAGTTTGCCATTGGTTTCGGACCCAACATTTTTCAGAAAAAAGTTGGTGAGACCCTATATAGCTTAAGAATTATTCCTTTAGGCGGGTATAATAAAATAGCCGGTATGGATCCGGAAGAGCCTGACAGCGATGATTCTTTTAAGTCAAAATCTATTCCTGCCAGAATGTTGGTTATTTTAGCAGGTTCGTTAATGAACTTTCTGCTGCCGATAGTTTTGTTTTTCAGTATTTTTATGATCAATGGTATTCAAAAGCCAGTCGATCAGCCTATTTTGGGCACGATTATGGAAGATAAGGCGGCTGCGCAGGCAGGCTTGCAGGTAGGCGATCGTATCCTTGCCATTAATGGTGAAAAGATTGCCACATGGAATGATTTGGTAGTTACCTTGCAGAAGTATCCTGATAAGGAGATTACTGTTACGGCAGAGCATCAGGGCGCAGTAAAAAATTATCAAATGACGCCAGCCTATGATGCGCAGTACGGCAGGCCATTGATAGGTATTTCTCCTACATATGAACAATATCAGCCAGGCGTTGTTGAAGCGGCTACCATGGGCGCTGGCTATACTAAGTATATTATATTTGCGATGATTGACGGTCTGCAGAAAATAATTACCGGGGCGGCGCCGGCAGATGTTTCAGGTCCTATCGGCGTAGCTAAAATGGCAGGGGAGATGGCAAATCAGGGCATGCTTCCGCTACTGAACTTTATTGCTTTTCTCAGTATTAATTTAGGCGTTATCAATTTATTGCCATTGCCGGCTTTGGACGGCGGGCATTTTGTTCTGTTAGTTTTGGAAGCAGTACGTGGCAAGCCTTTAGGAGCGCGTGCGACCAATGCTATTCAAATGGTTGGCGTAGCGATCATTCTAAGTATTACTGTTTTGGCGGTGTTTAACGACATCAGCCGATAAAATAAAGAGGTGTGTTTATGAAGCGCAGAATAACCAGACAATTACAGTTGGGATCTGTATTTATTGGCGGTGATGCTCCTGTTTCAGTACAGTCGATGACTAATACGAGGACCGACGATGCTGCAGCGACTTTGAAACAAATTAAGGAACTGGCGGCAGTTGGCTGCGATGTCATTCGTTGTGCTGTACCTGATATGCCTGCAGCGCAGGCCTTACGGGAAATAGTTGCGCAGAGCCCGATTCCTGTAATAGCTGATATTCATTTTGATTACAAGCTTGCTTTGGCGGCTATAGATGCCGGTGTCAACGGACTTCGGTTAAATCCTGGTAATATTGGCGGACGTGAAAAGGTAGAAGCGGTAGTTGCAGCGGCCAGAATAAAAAATATACCTATTCGTATCGGTGTTAATGCCGGTTCACTGCCGAAGGATTTATTGGAAAAATATGGGCATCCGACAGCAGAAGCATTAGTAGAAGCTGCTTGGCGTCATATTCATATTTTAGAAGAACTTGATTATCGCAATATCAAAATTTCTTTGAAAGCACATGACGTACCATTAACGATTGCGGCTTACAGGCTTTTAGCTGCTCAATGTGATTATCCGCTGCATGTGGGGATTACTGAAGCTGGTACCGTTAATTCCGGGATTATAAAATCGGCAGTTGGTATAGGTACGTTATTGGCTGAAGGTATTGGCGATACGATTCGTGTTTCGCTTACCGGGGATCCGGTTAATGAAGTAAAGGTTGCTTATAATATTTTGAAAGCTTTGGGGCTTAGAGAATATGGGCCGACTTTGATTTCCTGTCCAACCTGCGGCAGGACCAGAATCAATCTGGAAAAGCTTGCTTTAGAGGTCGAACGCCGTTTAGACGAAATAGCAGAACCAATTACGGTTGCAGTTATGGGCTGCGTAGTTAATGGACCTGGTGAAGCCAGGGAGGCCGATATAGGCATTGCCGGCGGTATTGGCGAGGGCCTGCTGTTCCGCAAAGGCGAGATCATAAAAAAAGTCAGCGAAGATAAAATCGTTGACGAGCTGTTTGATGAAATTAAGAAAATTTTGGTTGAGAGGAAGATGAAATAATGCGAGTTTCCAAACTGTATGCTCCTACTTTGCGTGAGGTACCAGCAGAGGCGGAGGTTGTTAGTCACCAATTAATGCTGCGTGCCGGCTTTATGCGTAAAGCTGCCGGTGGTATTTATACTTATCTGCCGCTTGCCTGGCGTGTATTGAAAAAAATAGAAAGAATAGTACGTGAGGAAATGGATGCCAAAGGTTCACAGGAGCTTTTGATGCCTATTGTACAGCCGGCTGAGATTTGGCAGGAAAGCGGACGTTGGGATGTATACGGTGCGGAAATGTTCAGGTTGCAGGATCGTCATAATCGCTGCTTCTGCCTTGGGCCTACACATGAAGAAATGGTAACGACTTTGATCCGCGGTGATGTTCGTTCTTATCGCCAGCTGCCGCTTAGTGTTTATCAAATCCAAAATAAATATCGCGATGAACGCCGCCCGCGTTTCGGTTTGATGCGCGGCCGTGAATTCATTATGAAAGATGCGTATTCCTTTGATCGTGACGAAGCTGGTCTTGATAAATCTTATCAGGATATGTACGATGCTTACACCAATATCTTTACGCGCTGCGGCCTGAACTTCCGCCCTGTTGAAGCTGATTCCGGGGCTATCGGCGGCAGTGGTTCCCATGAATTTATGGTAATTGCCGACAGTGGTGAAGCAGAGATTGTTTTCTGCACCAGCTGCGATTATGCGGCCAATGTTGAAAAAGCAGAGCTATTTCCTTTGGAAGCTCAAGAAGAAGCAATGCTGACTAAAGAAGAGGTAGTAACACCAGACTGTAAAACTATTGCTGATGTGTGCGCTTATTTAAAACTTCCTGTTGACCATTCTGTTAAAGCTGTTGCTTATAACAGTGAAAAAGGTTTGATTCTTTGTTTTGTACGTGGCGATCACGAAGTCAATGAAATCAAAGTTATCAATACCTGCGGCGTTATTGACCTGGAAATGGCGACAGAGGAACAATTAGCTGCTGCTGGTACTGTCGGCGGTTATATGGGCCCTGTTGGCATCGATAATAAAAAAGTCATAGTAGTTGTTGACGCTACTGTTATGCAAATGCATAATGTTTGCTGCGGCGCTAATAAAGAAGGGTACCATTTCATCAATGTTAACCCGGGCCGTGATTTTACACCAACATATGTAGCAGATATCCGTCTTATTCAGGAAGGAGATCCGTGCCCGCATTGCGGCGGCGCAGTGAGCAAAGCCCGCGGCATCGAGGTAGGGCAGGTCTTTAAGCTGTTTACTAAATACAGCTCTGCTTTAAAAGCTACCTATCTTGATGAAAACGGCAAAGAGCAGCCTATGGTAATGGGGTGCTACGGTGTCGGTGTCAGCAGAACGATGGCGGCTGCTATTGAGCAGAATTATGATGATAATGGTATCATCTGGCCAATCGAAATAGCACCCTATCATGTGCTGGTTGTACCTGTTAATACAAAAGATGAAGCATCTGCAGCGAAAGCTGAAGAAATTTATATGCAGTTGAAAAAAGTAGGTCTGGAAACAGTTATCGATGATCGCAACGAACGCCCCGGTGTTAAATTTAAAGATGCTGATCTGATCGGTTATCCGCTGCGCGTTGTAGTTGGGCCGAAAACATTGACTGAAGGTAAGCTGGAAGTTAAAATTCGTAAAACAGGCGAGATCAGATATTTGCCTTTAGATGGCGATTATGTACAAGATATCAAAAATATTCTCGCAGAACTTGCTTTTTCAAAATAAAAGATTAAACTGACAGTAAGGAGGTGCCGATAATGAGTTCTCATGATTGGGAGATGCTTATTCGTCTATTATTGGCCGCTTTTTTAGGCGGAATAGTCGGCATCGAACGCGGCAGCGGCGATAGACCGGCTGGCTTTAGAACACATATTTTAGTTTGTGCCGGTGCGGCGTTATTTATGCTGGTTTCTATGTACGGTTATGATGATTACCCTATGCATGGGGAAGAATTCCCGCGCAATCGTGATTCTTCCCGTATTGCTGCACAGGTAGTCAGCGGTATTGGTTTTCTTGGTGCCGGTACGATAATGCATGAGGGAGTTACCGTACGTGGTTTAACAACAGCTGCCAGCTTGTGGATGATTTCGGCCATTGGGTTGGCTGCCGGTGCTGGGATGTATGTTTTAAGTATTGGTTCTACGGCGGTAATGATGGTTACTTTGGTAACTTTTCACAGCTGGGAAAAACGTTTTGCCGGCAGCAGCAGAAATGCCCGCCGCTTTATTCGGATTGTTGCCGAAAATGAACCCGGTATTATAACGAATATTACTGCGTATTTGACTGAAAATGGCGTGAAGGTACGCACTTTAAACGTAAAAAACAACTCCAGAAAAAATGAGGTAGTTTTAGAGCTGTATCTCAAAATAAGTAAAGATAGAGATGATATTGATATTATTCGCGGTTTACAAAGTATTGAAGGCATCATTACTTTAGAGAACGTTGGTTGATTGGTAAGAAAGGACGCAAGCATGAAGGCGAAATATTGTATTGTTCCTGATAAAAATAAATTTTTTGCTTTTTTAGCCGAGCAGTCCTTAACGGAAGCAGAATTATTGCGTGCTCGTTTAATCCAGCCGGAGAAAATCTTTATGGATATCGAGGCTGCCGTGTGGCAGATAGAGTATAAAGCAGTTGCTCCCGTGACAGAAACTTTACTTGCAGCGGTGGCAAATAAGCTTACCGCTGCTTTTAATTTAAAAAAAGTGGAGCTGCAGCAGACAAATCTGCTGGAAACTTCCGTTGTGGCTGAATCGGTTAAAACAGAAAATAAGCTTGAAACAGAAAATAAGTCTGTGCAGGTAGAGCCGGAGCGTGAAGAAATTCCTTTGCCGCCGGAAGAACCTGAAGCAGTTGAAATAGGAGAAGCTGCCGCATTTGAAGCAGTACCTTCGTGTGAGGCAGAGCGTAAAGACGATGCTTATGAAAAGGCTTATAACCTTCTCTATGGAGGGAATAAAAAAGCAGACGGCCTTATTTTTGGTAAAGCATTTAAAGGAAAGCCTAGGCCGATGATCGACGTTATCGAAGAAGAAAATCGAGTCGTAGTAGAAGGTACTTTTGTAAAAAGCATTGATAAAGACGGTAAGCTGACTGCTTTTATTGAGCGAGTCCTGCGTACCGGCAATGTGATGCTCACTTTTAATTTGAGTGATGAAACCAGTGGACTTTATGTTAGAATGCGTTTTGAAAATCTGGAAGAATGTCTGCAGTTTAAAAAGAAGATCAAACCGGGGATGCAGCTGCGTATTATGGGTAATGTTGCTCCTGACAGATTTTTGTTTGATGAAATGGTCATCAGTCCTCAGGGTATTATAGCTGTTCCTAAAAAAGAACGTATGGATAACGCTGAAGTTAAACGTGTCGAGCTGCATTGTCATACAAAAATGAGTAAGATGGATGGCGTAACACCAATGGAAGATTTGGTGGAGACAGCGATAAAATGGGGGCATAAAGCTCTTGCCATCACAGATCATGGCGTTGTACAGGCTTTTCCGTTCTGCTTTGATGTAGCTGAAAAAGCGGATATCAAGCTGATTTTCGGTATGGAAGGTTATTTGATGAACGACGACGGCCATGATATCGATCTGGAGCCGACGGATACGATCAAGAAAAGCCGTATCAAGAAGGTCAAAAATAACCACATTATCATTTTAGCAAAGAACGAAACAGGTCTTCGTAATCTGTATAAACTGGTAACAATCAGTCATTTGCGTTATCTGCATAAACGGCCGATGCTGCCGCGTGAGGTTATCGAAGAATATCGCGAGGGGTTGATTCTGGGTTCTGCCTGTGAAGCTGGTGAACTGTACAGGGCTATTTTGGCAGGTCGTCCCGATGAAGAATTAGAGAAAATAGCTTCTTTTTATGATTATCTGGAAATTCAGCCAACCGGAAATAATATGTTTTTAGTCAGACAGGAGCGCTGCACAGTCAAACAGCTGCAAGAGCATAATAGGAAAATTTATGAACTTGGTAAAAAGCTGGGTAAGCTGACTGTCGCTACCTGTGACGTGCATTTTTTGCATCCGGAGGACGCGCAGCTGCGGGCTATCCTGCAGGCTGGGCAAAATTATTCTGATGCTGATCAGCAAGCACCTCTTTATTTCAGGACAACAGAAGAAATGCTCAAGGAATTTGAGTATTTTGGTAAAGAAATTGCTTATGAGCTGTGTGTAACCAATCCGAATAAGATTGCGGAGATGGTAGAAAAAATCAAACCTGTTCCTGATCGTGATCAGCTGTATTCACCATTTATACCTGGGGCAGAAAAAGCTATCAAGGAAATGTCTTATCAGCGTGCGCACGAATGGTATGGTGAAAATCTGCCTCAGGTAGTCAGCGACAGACTGAAAATGGAGCTCGATTCCATTATCAATCATGGGTTCTCAGTTCTGTATTATATTGCACATAAGCTCGTAAGAAAATCTTTGGACGATGGTTATCTGGTTGGGTCCCGTGGTTCTGTCGGTTCTTCTTTTGTAGCGACTATGATCGATATTACAGAGGTCAATCCGCTGAAACCGCATTACCGCTGTCCACAATGTAAACACAGCGAGTTCTTCATGAAAGAAGAAGTTGCGTCAGGTTTTGACTTGCCTGCTAAAGCATGTCCTGAGTGCGGTACAGAGATGATCCGTGATGGGCACGATATTCCGTTTGCCGTGTTTATGGGTTTCCATGGTGATAAAGTACCTGATATTGATTTGAACTTTTCCGGAGATTATCAGCCGACAGCACATAAATATACAGAAGAACTTTTCGGACGCGATAATGTTTGCCGCGCTGGTACGATTTCAACGATTGCTATCAAAACGGCTTTTGGTTATGTCAAAAAATATTATGAGTCGAAAAATCTGCATGTGCATTCGGCACATGTTGCAGGTCTTGTAGAAGGCTTTGCCGGTATTAAACGAACTACTGGCCAGCATCCAGGCGGTATCATGGTTGTACCGCGCAATATGGATATTCATTATATTTCGCCGATGAACAGACCGGCCGATGAAAAAGATTCGGAAACAGTAACTACTCACTTTGATTATCACTCGATCAACGACCGTCTGGTTAAGCTTGATATACTTGGTCACGACGATCCGACGGTTATCAAAATGCTGGAGGAATTGACAAATATTCCACCGCAGCAGATACCCGTCGGCGATGAAAAAACTATGTCTATTTTCCGTTCGACTGAGGCTTTCGGCGTAACACCTGAGCAGATCGGCAGTGCCGTTGGCACTTATGGTATTCCTGAATGTGGTACACAGTTTGTACGGCAGATGATTCAGGATGTTCAGCCTAAAAATTTCAGTCAGGTTGTCAGGGTATCAGGCTATTCGCATGGTACTGATGTATGGCTGAACAATGCGCAGGATCTGATTCGCGAGGGTAAACCCAGTGAGGAAACGATTTCGACGCGGGATGATATTATGACTAATCTGATCGCGAAAGGCGTAGATCCCAGTATGTCCTTTAAAATTATGGAATATGTTCGTAAAGGCAAGGCAGCTAAAGGCGGTCTGGAAGCACCCATGCTTGAAGCGATGCGTGCCGCAAAGGTGCCGGAATGGTATATTGAATCCTGTAATAAGGTCCAGTATCTTTTTCCGAAGGCGCATGCAGTGGCATATGTTATGATGGCTTATCGTATAGCATACTGTAAAGTGCATTATCCACGTGAATTCTATGCGGCATACTTTACTGTGCGTGCACCGGACTTTGATATGGATCATGTTGTCAAAGGCGTTGATTATATGAAACGTTATATTAAAGATGTTTATGCACAGGGCTATAAAGCAAGTAACAGAGATAAAGATACGGTGACGTATCTGGAGTTGGTGATTGAAATGCTGGCTCGTGGTTTTGAAATGGAACGTATCGATTTGTATAAATCCCATCCGACGCGTTTTACCGTCACTGAAAAGGGATTGAGGCCGCCGCTTGCTGCTTTGGGAGGAATTGGTGTTACTGCCGCTCAAAGTATCAGCGAAGCCAGAGAAATCGGTCATCCTTTTATTTCCCAGGAAGATCTGCGGGTAAGAGCCAAGGTTGGTAAAGCTGTAGTTGAAAAATTGGCAGAACACGGAGCCTTAGGGGATTTGCCTGAAACAGATCAGATAGATTTATTCTGACATTAGGAGGCGATTAGTATGTTAGAAGCAGGAGTAAAAGCACCGGAATTTTCGTTGCAGGACAAAGATGGTAATATTGTGAGCCTGAAGGATTTTTTAGGGAAAAAAGTAGTTGTCTATTTTTATCCTAAGGATTCTACACCGGGGTGTACACGTCAGGCCTGTTCTTTTCGCAATAATTACGGTGAGTATAAAAAAATGGGCATTGAGGTTATCGGCATCAGTAAAGACAGCGTAAAATCTCATGCTAATTTTGCCGCGAAACAGGAGCTGCCTTTTATTCTTTTAGCTGATCCTGAACGTCAGGCCATCGAAGCTTATGATGTATGGCAGGAAAAGAAATTGTATGGCAAGGTATCAATGGGAGTAGTGAGAACGACTTATATCGTTGATGAAAAAGGTATGATCGAAAAAGCATATCCCAATGCTAATCCTGATACTAATGCTGAAGAAATTTTAGCCTATTTGAAAGGTTAAGAATCAAAAGCGCGTTCTTGTATAAGGACGCGCTTTTTGATAAATACTTGCAGGAGGATACGATGCAGATAATTATTTCCCCAGCAAAAAAAATGCGTATTGATAATGATGACCTTGTTTCTGCGGCAGAACCGCGCTTTTTAAAAGATACAGAAGTTTTACTGGCAGAGCTGAGAAAGATGCAGTATGATGATCTAAAAAAGTTGTGGCAATGTAACGATGAGATTGCGGCATTAAACTATAAGCGTTTACAGACTATGCGTCTGCGTGCTAATCTTACCCCGGCAGTATTGGCTTATGACGGTATCCAGTATCAATATATGGCACCGCGTGTTTTTGAAAATGGACAGCTTGATTATGTGGCAGAACATTTAAATATTTTATCAGGATTTTATGGTATTTTAAAAGCAATGGACGGTGTTGTTCCTTATCGTTTGGAGATGCAGGCAAAGCTGCCGGCTGCCGGGTGTAAAAATCTGTATGACTTTTGGGGAAGCAGGCTTTATTTTGAGCTGACGCAAAACGATAAAAGCATTCTTAACCTGGCATCAAAAGAATACAGTAAAGTTATAGAAAAATATTTGACGCCGGAAGTGGAATATGTCAGCTGTATTTTTGGTATTTGGCAGGACGGTAAAGTAAAGGTTAAAGCTACTGAAGCGAAGATGGCCCGTGGTGAAATGGTGCGCTGGTGTGCCGAGCATAATATTTTACACATTGAAGACACAAAAAAATTTGACTGTTTAGGATATAAATATCAGAAGGAGCAATCCACCGCAAAGGAATTTGTTTTTCTGAAAAACTGAAATTTGTGACTGGGCTTGATAAAAGTTTGAATTTTGCCATATATATTGTAGGGAAGTTAACAAAAAACTTGTAATTAATCTTACAGGGTGGTATAATATAAGCAGAAAATTTATGACTTCTTTTGAGAGAGTGGGTGCTATACCCGCTCTTTCCGCTTATTTAAGATAAATTATAGACCGGAGGTGAGTATTGTGCAGAAGGAAGCTCTGGAAGCTTTGATTGCTGATTTGGTAACGCCGCTCTTAGATGGTACCGATCTGACTTTGGTAGATGTAGAATATGTGCGTGAAAAAGATTGGTATCTGCGTATCTACATTGATAAACCGGGTGGAGTTGAAATCGACGATTGCCAATTAGTAAGTGAAAAACTGACTACAGTTTTAGATGAAAAAGATCCGATTAAAGAGAAATATTACCTGGAAGTTTCATCACCAGGCATTGACCGCCCGTTGAAAAAAGATAAAGATTTTACAGCAGCTTATGGAAGTAAAGTTGATATTTCCTTTTTTGCTCCGTGGGAAGGCTTAAAAGACCTGGTTGGAATTTTAATAAGTCACAGCGATGAGACAATAGAAATAAAAACGATTATCAAGGGAAAAGAAGCCAAAAATCCGGTCAGCATTGACCGAAAACTTATCGCAATGATCAGACCGCATATTGATTTTTAAAGATTATAAAGTATAGGAGGATTAAGAAACGTGAACGCAGATTTTATTCTGGCAATAGGGGAATTGGGAAAAGAGAAGGGGATTGATCCGGAACTCCTGTTCCAGGCGGTCGAAGAAGCTCTTGTAACAGCTTATAAAAAGAATTTTGGTTCTAACCAGAATGTCCGTGTTGATATGAACAAAGTAACAGGTGAACTTCACATATATGCACAGCGTCATATTGTGGCAGAGGTAGGCGACGATCCTAATGAGATTTCTCTGGAGGAAGCCCGTAAAATAGATCCTCGCTATGAAGTCGATGATATTGTAGAAACTGAGGTGACTCCACGTAACTTTGGTCGTATTGCAGCACAAAATGCCAAACAGGTTGTTGTACAGCGTATCCGTGAAGCAGAACGCGGCATGGTTTTCGAGAAATTTTCCAGCAGAGAGAATGATATCGTAACCGGTATCATTCAACGTATGGAAAATAAAAATGTTTATATTGATTTAGGTAAGGCCGAGGCTATTTTGACTCCTAACGAGCAGATCCCCGGAGAAATTTATCAATATCATGATAGGATGAAAACCTATATCGTGGAAGTAAAAAAGACAAGCAAAGGCCCACAGATTATGGTTTCCCGAACACATCCGGGATTGCTGAAAAGACTGTTCGAGCTGGAAGTTCCTGAAATTCACGACGGATTGGTCGAGATTAAGTCAGTAGCTCGTGAACCTGGTATGCGTTCTAAGATATCCGTTTATACTAAGGATGAGAATATTGATCCGGTCGGCGCCTGTGTTGGACATAAAGGTATGCGTGTTCAGACTATTGTTAATGAGCTGCGCGGTGAAAAAATCGATATAGTCAAATACAGTTCCGAGCCTGACCAATATGTGGCTAATGCCTTATCGCCAGCTAAGGTTGTCAGTACTGAAGTTCTGGAAGAAGAAAAAATCTGCCGCGTTATAGTGCCTGACTATCAGTTGTCTCTGGCAATTGGTAAAGAAGGACAAAACGCACGTCTGGCAGCGAAGCTGACAGGCTGGAAGATAGATATCAAAAGTGAATCTCAGGCTGCCGAAGAAGCAGAACAGGGAGCACAAGAAGTTGGTGTAGCCTATGAAGCAGACGAAGATTAAAAAGATCCCTCAACGTAAATGTGTGGGCTGTAATGAAATGAAAGAGAAAAAAGCTCTGCTGAGAATAGTACGTTCTCCGGAAGGTGAGATAAGCCTTGATTTGACTGGGAAAAAGGCAGGTCGTGGAGCTTATGTTTGCCAATCTAAAGAATGCATCACAAAAGCAGTGAAGGAAAAACGTTTGGAACGGGCCTTGGAAAAGCCGGTCAGCGAAGAAGTTTATGCCAAATTGCTGGAGGATTTGCCTGATGGCGAATAATGGTGTGACTTTTGCCTTAGGATTGGCACAGAAAGCAGGTAAACTGGCATCAGGCGACTATGCTGTAAGATCTGCTCTGAAAAACGGTAAAGCTAAGCTATTGCTTGTGGCCGCAGATGCTGCTGAAAATTCTAAAAAAGATATGTATTTTATGGCAGAGATGTCTGATACACCCGTGGTTGAATGCCTGACCAGAGATGAACTGGGCTGGGCGATTGGCAAGGCTAAAAGAACCGCAGTAGTTGTTTTGGATAACAGCTTTGCGAATATGATAAATAAAAATATATGACATAAATACGCTTGGAGGTGGATGAATGGGTAAGCATAGAGTATATGAGATAGCAAAAGAACTTGGTAAAACAAACCAGGAAGTAATCGATATTTTAGCTAAAAATAACATTCAGGTAAAAAGTACGTTAAGCACTGTAGACGATACGGTTAGAGATTTGGTAGTGAAAAACTCGGCCAGGAAGCCTGTACAGGAGAAGAAGGCTGCTCCTGCACCGCAACATATAGTGAAAAAAGAGCCGGTTAAGCAGGCTGAAGCTGCTCCGAAGCAGGTGCAAACTCAACCGAATTCCGCTGCGAATACACAGCGTCCGCAGCAACAACAGGGTCAGCGTCCCAACAATCAGGGACAACGTCCCAACAATCAGGGTCCGCGTCCTGCTGCCGTTAATCATCAGCAGGGGCAGAACGCAGGTCAAAACCGTCCTAATCAGGGCATCAGCCAGCAGAATCGTCCTAACAACCAACAAGGTCAGCGCCCACAGCAACAGCAGGGGCAACGTCCTAATACCCAAAATCAAGGTCAGAGGTTTAATCAAAACCGTCCTAACCAGGGCGTTAATACGCAAAATCGTCCCAATAATCAACAGGGACAACGCCCGCAGCAGGGAAACAGACCGCAGCAGCGTCCTCAGGGGGGCATTTATATAGGCCCGCGCGGGCAGCAGCCTGGTCAGCATAATGCTAACGCAGCGCGCCCGCAGCAGCAGGGTAATGCGCGCCCGCAACAGGGAAATATGAATAACAATAATAATGCACGTCCGCAGCAAGGCGGTACCGGTGCACAGCGTCCGCAGGCCAATACTGCTCGTCCTGCTGGTGCCAATAATAAACCTTTTAATAAAAATGCCCGTAAAGATAAACCGCAGATCAAAGGTTCTTATGCAACTAAAGACAGCCGTCCTAACCGCAGTAATAATCATATGGGACGCAGTAATAAACGCCAGGGCGGCAATAATAATGTTCCGCGCGTGCAGCAGCCTGTAGTAGAGGTTCAGAAACCTACTTATGTAGAGATCGGCGAAACTATCAATGTCAAAGATTTTGCCAACCTGCTGAAACGTGAAGTCAGCGAAGTTATCAAATCTTTGTTCATGTTGGGCGTGATCGTTACTATCAATCAGGATATCGACTTTGATACGGCATTGTTGGTCGGCAGTGAATTTGATGTCGAAGTTGCCGCGTTACCGCCTGAAGAGGATCCGACTGAAATTCCGGAAGTGGAAGATGATCCGGCTAAACGTTTGCCGAGGCCGCCGGTAATCACTGTTATGGGTCACGTTGACCATGGTAAAACTTCTCTGCTTGACGCTATTCGCAAGGCTAATGTTACAGCAAGAGAAGCTGGCGGTATTACGCAGCATATCGGTGCTTATCAGGTTAATTATCAGGGCAAAAAGATTGTTTTCCTTGATACTCCCGGTCACGAAGCTTTTACAGCTATGCGTGCGCGTGGAGCACAGGTAACAGATGTTGCTATTTTGGTAGTTGCTGCAGATGACGGTGTTATGCCGCAGACGCTCGAAGCTATTAACCATGCAAAAGCAGCAAAGGTACCTATTATCGTTGCCATTAATAAAATGGATCGTCCCGGAGCTAATCCGGATCATGTAAAACAGCAGCTTGCTGAGCATGAGCTGATCCCGGAAGACTGGGGCGGCGATACTATCATGGTTCCGGTTTCCGCACATCAGAAAACAGGTATTTCCGAACTGTTGGAAATGATTCTGCTGGTTGCAGAAATGCAGGATCTGAAAGCTAATCCAAGTCTGCCTGCTCATGGTACGATTATTGAAGCGCAGCTTGATAAAGGCCGCGGCCCTGTCGCTACTGTTTTAGTTCAGCGCGGCACTTTGCAGATCGGTGATACTATTATTGCCGGTACTGCTTATGGCAAGGTGCGTGCAATGGTCAATGACCGTGGTGAAAAAGTCAAAAAAGCACTGCCTTCTACGCCTGTAGAGGTTTTAGGCTTGAACGATGTGCCGCTGGCCGGTGATATTCTTGATTCTACTGATGAAAAGATTGCCCGCAGTGTTGCTGAAAAGCGTGTTGCGAAAAAACGTATTGAAGAAATTCAGCAGAATTCCAAAGTTTCGCTGGATGATTTGTTCCAACGTATTCAAGAGGGCGAGATTAAAGACCTGAATATCGTCGTTAAAGCCGATGTTCAAGGTACTATCGAAGCTTTGCGTTCTTCTTTGCAGAATATAAAAAATGACGAAGTTAAAGTCGTTGTTGTACATGCTGGTGTAGGTGCTATTACCGAGTCCGATGTTATGCTGGCCTCGGCCGCCAATGCCCTCATTATCGGCTTTAATGTTCGTCCTGATGCTAACGCCCGTAAAGCAGCGGAAGCAGAGAAGGTAGATGTTCGTACTTACCGCGTTATTTATGACGCTTTGAATGACGTTGAAGCTGCTATTAAAGGTATGCTGGCACCGAAATTCCAGGAGACTATCCAGGGCCGTGTAGAGGTTCGTCAGATGATCACTATTTCGAAAATGCTGATTGCTGGCTGCTATGTGCTGGAAGGTAAGATCACCAATACTTCTAAAGTGCGCGTAGTTAGAGACGGTATCGTCATCAACGAAGACGAAATCGACACTTTACGACGTTTCAAAGACGATGTGAAGGAAGTCGCTGCAGGCTATGAATGCGGTGTTACTTTGGAAAAATTCCGCGATTTGAAAGAAGGCGACGTGTTCGAAGTCTTCACTATGGAAGAAGTCGCCGTCGAATAGGTGAACTATGGCTAGATTAAGAGTAGAAAAAGTACAGGAAGCAATCAAACAGGAGCTTAGTAAAATGCTGCTGATGGATATCAAAGATCCACGGATCCAGTTTGTTACCATTACCGGTGTTGAGCTTACTGACGATATGAGCATTGCTAAAGTATATGTCAGTCTTTATGGTCCGGAAAAGGATCATGAAGCCGCCTGGCAGGGATTGAATAAAGCACTTGGCTTTATGCGTACGGAAATAGCAAAGCGGATTCGCCTCCGCTTTGCTCCTAATTTGATTTTAGTAAAAGATACTTCGATGGAGTATAGTGCACATATCGAGGGATTGCTGAAGAAAATCAAAGAAGAGGAAGGTCCCTCGCATGAGTAAGCATTGTTCCCTGCAGGAAACAGCCGCTTTACTGCAGGCTGCCAATAAAATAGTATTATGTTCTCATGTGAGCCCAGACGGTGATACGCTGGGCTCTGCTTTGAGTTTGATGAAAGCTTTGCAGAAGCTTGGGAAAGATGTCATTGTAACTGTTGATGATGAAATCTCAAAGGTCTATAAATTTTTACCCGGTATCGAAAGCTTTGTCCGTTTTCAAAATGATGAGCGGATAGCTGCGGATCTGTTAGTCGTGATCGACGCCAGTTCTTTAGATAGAGCCGGTAACGTGTCACAGTGTGTCAGTGCTCCTAAAACACTCAATATTGACCATCATATTTCTAATACCGAATATGCCGATTATTTGTATCTTGATACAGCTGCGGCTGCTACTGGTGAAATTATGTATGAGTTGATTGATACATTAGGAGTTGAAGTGGATCTGGAGATGGCAACGTGTATCTATACGGCGCTGTATACGGACTGCGGTTCTTTCAAATATTCTAATACGATGCCGAAAACGATGCGGATAGCTGCAGCTTTATTGGAAATAGGGGTAAAACCCAATGAAATTTCTGACAGTATGGAGATTAAGCAGCGCTCTAATATCGAGATGCTGACAAAGGTTCTGGAAACATTGACCTTTGATGCTGATGGTAAAATTGCATATATTTCTATTAATAACGAAATGTATGACAAAGATGTTGATACAGATACCTTCATTTCTTATCCAAGGTATATTGAAGGCGTCGAAGTTGCTATTATGTTTAAAGCTGTGGAAAAAGCTGTTACCCGTGTCAGTATGCGGTCTCGTAACCTTGATGTTTCTGAAATCGCTATTACCTTCGGCGGCGGCGGTCATCTGCGCGCGGCAGGCTGTACTATCGAAGCCTCTTTACCTGAAGCGCAGCAGCAGCTTTTGAAAGCTTTAAAGGAAAAATTAGTATGACATCAGGCATTTTGAATGTACTCAAGCCCTGTGGAATGACGTCTCACGATGTGGTCGGCTTTCTGCGCAGGACTTTGCAAACTAAGAAAATCGGACACGGCGGCACACTTGATCCTGATGCCGCGGGAGTACTGCCTGTTTTTATCGGTACGGCAACAAGGCTGTTGGAATATGCAGTCGAAGGCCGTAAAAATTACCGGGCTGAACTGAAATTCGGTATCAAGACAGACACAGGAGACGACAGTGGTACGATCATTGCCAGTTCAGAGGTTCGTGTTGTTACTGAAGCCGAAATTCAAGAAACTCTGCAAAAATTTATCGGTGAACAAAAACAGATTCCGCCCATGTACTCTGCTATAAAAAAAGATGGTCAGAAGCTTTATCAGCTGGCACGGCAGGGGATTGAAGTTGAACGGGAAGCACGGAGCATTACTATTGATGCTTTAGAGATGCTTCATAAAACTGGTACTTCTTTAACACTTGATATTGTATGTTCAAAAGGAACTTATGTAAGGACTTTGCTGGAAGATATTGCGGCAGAACTTGGTATGTGCGGCACAATGAGCTTTTTATTACGCAAACAGGTAGGAGATTTTTACCTGTCAGAGGCCAAAACTCTGGAAGAAATTGCCGCTGCACCGTATGCTTATCTGCTTCCTGCCGAAGCAGTAGTGCAGGATTTACAGGAATTGGTTTTGACAGATAAGCAGGCGCTGCGGATTACTCAGGGGGTAAAGACCACTGTGCGAGGTATTTCAAACGGTACATACCGCTTGAAAACGATTACAGGTGATTTTCTTGGCATTGGCAGTGCAGAGTCCGAGCTCGTTAAAGCTGAAAAAATATTGAAACAATTTCAAGCAGATGCGGAAATGATTTAGATTGAGGCAGATATGGAAATCATTACTTCATTAGAAGCTGTGAAAACTGAATATAGTCCCAGTGTTATTGCTTTGGGAACTTTTGATGGGCTGCATTTAGGTCATCAGGATATTATAAAAACAGCACGTGATTATGCCCAAAAGCATGGTTTGAAGCTGATTGTTTTTACATTCAGCAATCATCCCTTATCCCTGATCAAGCCTGATTTAGTGCCAGTGCGAATTATTACGCAGCAGCAAAAAATAAAATACCTGGAAAAATTAGGCGTTGATATTTTGGTGAACGTACCTTTTGATCATGATTTAGCCGGATTATCGCCGGATGAGTTTTTGAAAAAACTGGCTGTATTTAATTATCGATGCTTAGTAGTAGGTGAAAATTTCAGCTATGGTTTTTTAGGCAGCGGTAAAACAGATACTTTGCAGCGTACCGGATTGCACGATCACTTTACCGTGATTATCAGGCAACTGGTCAAATGCGGTAAAAACGTTATCAGCAGTACTGGCATCAGAAGTCTGATTCAGGCAGGGCATGTGGAGCATGCTAATCAGATGCTGGGGCGTGCTTATGCGCTCACCGGTATAGTTACGCATGGGGCGCAGCGCGGCAGGACAATTGGTTTTCCAACTGCGAATATCGAACTGCAGCGCAGTGAAACTGCTGTGCCGGCAACTGGTGGTTATGCGGTCAAGGTCAAGGTAGGCGATAAGCTGTATTTCGGTATGGCCAATATCGGCAATAACCCTACTTTTGGCGATGTGGAGCATGCACGTCTGGAGGTAAATCTGTTTGATTTTAAAGGCGACCTGTATGGCAGGGATATCACTGTTTACTTTTATAAATATATACGTGGTGAAGAAAAGTTTGCCAGTATCGATGAGCTGAAAGCACGTATTACTGAAGACCGCGAAAATATTAAAAACTATTTCCAATATTACAAAAAATAGTTGTCTTTAAAAGTCAAGTGTGGTATACTACATAAGTACTTTAACCAAGGCTTGGATGCTCGCTTCTCCAACGACCTCTATGCTTTGGGGATTATAAAAAAATGGAGGAATTACAATGTTAACAGCTGAAAGAAAACAACAACTCATTCTTGAAAATGCACGTCATGAAGGCGACACCGGATCTCCGGAAGTACAAATCGCTGTTTTGAGCGAACGCATCAAATATTTGACCGAGCATCTGAAAGAACACAAGAAAGATCATCATTCCCGTCGCGGCCTGCTGAAAATGGTTGGTCAACGTCGTGGTCTGCTGAACTATCTGATGGCTAAAGATATCGAACGTTATCGCGCTATCATTGCTAAACTTGGTATCCGTAAATAATTTTGAGTATCAGAGCCTGCCTTTTCGGCAGGCTTTTTTATTTTCCTGTTAAGGTGACAGAGTTTTGTAAAATATTGTTTTGTTTTAGTAATAATGCTGTTAGTAACAATGATTTTGCTATATAATAGGGAATAGATAATATGCTAATAAAACTACGCCGGGAGGTTAAATGATGAGTAATTATTCCTTGCCGTTGTTTATGCAGGTCAAAGAAAACGCAGTTCAGGACCTCAATAAAAATTTAAGTTTATATATGCCTAAACTTATTCATACCAAAACTTTGATTTTAACGACAGACGGACTTTTACAGACTTTAGAGAAAAAAGTCGTTGTTCTATTGAAACAGTTACTGGATTTTGAAATCATTACCGTTCAGGAGAGTTCCTTTGATTTTGCTGTTGATGTTGCTAAAAAGGTAGCAATGAACAATATCAGCCTGATCATTGGTTTGGGCGGTGGTACAGCACTGGATACGGCCAAGTATGCTGCTTTTGTCGCCAACGTAGCTTACATAGCGATACCGACTACACTTAGCAATGACGGCGTTGCTTCTCCTGTTTCCGTATTGTTTGCAGAAAACGGCCGCAAACATTCTTTTACTTCTAAAATTCCTGACGGATTATTGATCGATACTGATATTGTTTTTGACGCGCCGAGGCTTTTGATGAAAGCCGGTGTCGGTGATACGATCAGTAATTATACGGCACTGTATGATTGGAAGCTGGGTTGTGAAGAAAACAGCGATCGTCCTAACGATTTTGCCTATATGCTTTCTGAAACGGCGTTTACTTCGCTTTTATATTCTGAAGCTAAATCACTGACGACAGTTCCCGGGATTCAAATGCTGGCCCAGTCACTGGTCTTGAGCGGGCTGGCGATGCAGATAGCTGGTAATTCACGTCCTTGCAGCGGGTCGGAACATTTATTCTGTCACGCTATGGATGAGCTGTTTGAGCATAATATCCCACATGGTATTTTGGTAGCTCTTGGCAGTGTCGTAGCCTGCCGTCTTCAGGGACGTGACCATCATATTCTGCTGGATTTTCTGGAAGCTTACGATATTTCCGTTAGCCCAAAAACTTTGAATATTACTGAAGAAGAATTTATCAAAGCCTGGATGTTTGCCAAAGAAGTCCGTAAGCGTTATACGATTTTAAATAAGATCAATTTACAGCCGGAGATTTTCAGACAGATGTATGAGATGCTGGTGAAGGAATGTAAGTAATATGCTGTATGTACATAAGTTTATTGCGGGCTGGCTGCTGCCGCCCGGCGGTATTATTGTAATGCTGTTTTTACTGTGCGGTTATTGTTTTAAGAAACGCAGCAGACTTCGTTATCCTTTAACAGCAGTAACGGTCACTTTATATCTGTTTTCGATTCTTCCTGTTGCCGGAATGCTGATGCAGGGACTGGAAAAGCAGTATGTTCCTCCGGCGTTGGAAAAAATAATCGGTAAAACTGATGTTGTAGTTGTTCTTGGCGGCGGAGCTGTCAGGGATGTGCCTGATATCAGTGGTAGAGAGGCCTTGTCGGCGGTCTCTATGAATAGACTGATCACCGGGGTGCGTTTGCAGAAACGATTAGATATCCCGATCATTATCAGCGGTGGGCAGGTTTTTGCCGACAGTGGTACAGAAGCTACAGTGGCAGAAAAAGTGCTGCTAGAGCTGAGTGTACCGCCACAACAGATTTTTACTGATACCGAAGCAAGAAATACAACTGAAAATGCTGTTAATGTTGCTGCGTTGTGCCGTGAACAGCAGTGGCAGAAAATCGTATTGGTGACCTCTGCTTTTCATATGCCGCGCAGTGTACTGAATTTTGCGGATAAAGGTTTGGACATAGTGCCTTTTCCCTGTGATTATCAGCTGAGCGGAAAAATGCAGCTAAGTATTTTTAGCTTTATGCCGCAGGGGTTTGCGCTGGAGCTTTCTGCAATGGCGTTAAAGGAATATTTAGGGCTGCTGGCTTTAAAGATATTGTAAAAATAATCATGGTAAAATAAAAACACCTGGTCGGTAAACCAGGTGTTTTTATTATTTGCTTAAAAGTTTTTGAGCCGCTGCTTCATCAGGCGTAGCATAGTAGGTTGTTTGATCGGTATAGATCACAAACCCAGGTTTAGCGCCATTGGGTTTCTTGACAAAACGCCGCTCGGTACAGTCTACAGGTACTTTGCTGCCACTGCGGCTTTTGCTGAAATAAGCGGCCAGTAGAACTGCTGCTGCAATATCACTTGCCGTTGCCTGGGGCAGCGTTGTTTTTAATATGACATGTGATCCGGGAATGTTTTTAGTATGGAACCACAGATCCTTACCGCGTGCTAATGTAAAAGTCACGTAGTCGTTTTGTTTATTATTTTTACCGATATATAAGGTCGTTTCTTTGGAAAGCTTTATGAGCAGCGGCTCCGATTTTGGCTCCTGACCTTTATGTTTTTTGCCCTGATTCTGCAGCAGTCCTGCGGTGATAAGTTCCTGTTTTATTTCAGCAATTTCGTTCTTGGTTGTTGCCGTAGTCAGTGAAGCGTCAATGGAAGCCAGGTAATTGAGCATCTCCCTGGTCGTTTCAATTTGGTTTTGGACTTCGCTTTGTGCACGTTTATATTTATTGTACCGTTTATAATAAGCCTGTGCGTTTTCAGTAGGTGAAAGTAAGGGGGATAATTGGATTTCAAGTGGCTCGTTGTCATAAATATTAAGCAGTTGGCAGGAACTTTGTCCCTTGCTGATCTGATAAATATTAGCTATGATGGTATCGGCGATCATCCGCTGTGCTTCAGCTTTATCAGCGGTAAGCAGATCTTTTTCCAAAACCGGCAGCTTCTTTTCCAGACGCTGGCTTTCGCCGATGACTAATTTTTGCAGTGTTTCCTGTTCAGGTAATTGAATTGGCGTCAGGGTGACTGCATAATTAAGTGCGCTGTTGATATCTGGCAGTTGTTTAGTATTACAGCCTGGTTCCAAAATCGTGGGCGCAAAAGGCAGAATAGTCTTGACCTGATTAGTGCGGCTGATGACAGCATATACCGGCGCTGATGTTTGCTGATTAGCTGATTGCTGTAATGAATAGATTGCATTGGCGAGACGTTGTTCTTCCTCTGCAGTCAAAGCAGTTGTGTTGCTATCTATACCAGCCGCAGCTAAAAGCTCGGATGCAGTTATTTTGCCAATGCCTGTAGTGGCAGCGATCAAAGCAGCTAAGCTGTTTTTAGTTTTAAATTCGTGCATTGCCTCAATGATTGCATTAGCTGGAGCTGTTAAAATAGAAAGGCCGGTCTGCTGAGGCGGCGCAAGATAAGGCAGATTAGGCATGATCTGCCGGAAAGAACTCATTGCTTTATTAACATGCTTCAAGCTGTCGAAAATCAGACCGTTTTCGGCAAAAATGATATTGCTGTTTTTGCCGGTCAGTTCAAAAATCAGTTGTTTAGTAACTATTTGTCTAGCGGTACCGATTGTATCAATATCTATGGTAATGATACGATCCAGACCGCTTTGCTCGATTCTGGTTATACGGCCTTCTTCCAGATGCTTGCGCAGCAGCATACAAAAAGCCGGAGGACTTTCGGGACGTTCGGGTAAATTATTCGGCAGGTACAGCATCGGTGAACCGCAGCTGAAATCAGCAAGCAATGCCGCAGTATCGCGTTCGCGTTTTACAAGCAGCAGCAGCGACTCGTATGAGGGCATAAAAACCTTGTAGATCTTGCCGCCTAAAAGCTCTTCTTTTAGTTTATTTGTTAAAATATGCAAGGTCAAACCTTCTAAATTCATTGATTTGCTCCTTTTTACTTCGTTTTTTAGTGATTTTGATTTGCACGTGAAAGCAGAATAAGATATAATAATAGTTCAAGAATAAGTATACAACAGATTTCGCGATTAGCAAATAATCGGAAGGGGATACGATTATGAAAAATCTGCTTTTGGTGCTGTGCCTGGTTGTCTTTTGCCTGCAGGCAGAAGCGGCGCTTCCAGCTACTGATCAGAATTTAGAAGCGGCTATTGCCTATGGTAAAAGCTATCAGGGTGAAAAAAATGACGCAGTTATGCTGCAGCCGTGGGTAATTGCTGAAAGTTTTGAAACCAATCCTTATCGTGATGAGGAAAGGATCATAGTTTATACTCCTTATCTGCTGACGGCTCTGGATACCGCAGGAAAAACGCAGGAGGCTGCCGGTATCAGTGTGGAGAATGCTAAAGAACTGGTAGCGCGTTACGATGGCGTGCTAGTTATACGTGCGGTGATCAACGCACCGATAATTCTGAATGAAAAAGATTTGGAAGTGCAGCTTGTGCAAAATGGGAATTTTGTCACACCATACCACAGCGACTATTTAGACGGCAGATATCTTGACAAGGCGGTCAATAAGCCTATCGTTGATGTGGAGGTACAGAAAAAGCTGGATCGGATGGAAACGATCCAGGAAAAAGCGGCAGCACTGCAAAAACAGCTGGATGCCTTGAAGGAAAATAAAATCAAGCCTGCAGACATCGATTTGGAGCAGAAAACGAAATCGGATGTCAAATCTGAGTCTGTGGAAGTAAAGCAGAAGATCTGCCAGCTGCAGTATAATTTTTATTTTGATCAGGCAGAATTCAATGTTGACAAACCTTATTTACTGGTCATTAAGGACGCTTATTGCGGCGGACGAGAATTTGCCGTGGATCCTGCGTTATTAAAATAAAATGAATCATCATAAAATTTAGGAGGTTTTAGCTTGCTGAAAAGTATGACTGGCTTCGGCCGGGGTGAATATGAAGACGAGCAGTTTTCAGTAACGATTGAAATGAAAACGGTCAATCACCGTTATAACGAGGTAGCTATTCGCTTACCGCGTTTTTTGAATCCGGTAGAAGACAGAATCCGTAAGACTATTTTAAAATCTGTTAATCGTGGACGCATCGATGTTTTTATCAATGCTTCTTATACCAATACAGAAAACGTTTCGATTAAAGTAGATAAAGCTTTGGTACTGGCGTATCATAACGCTTTGCGTGATGTTGGTTCCGCTATCGGCTGTGAAGACTATAAGCTTAACGAGCAGTCGGAAATTTTATATTTGTCACGCTGCCCGGATGTGATCAATGCACAAGAAGGTTTTTTTGACGTTGAGAGTGTTTGGCCGAAGCTGGAACAGGCTTTGCGTCAGGCTATCAGTAATCTTGTCGCTATGCGTGAGACCGAGGGCAGTAATATCTATGGTGATTTCATTAAACGTGCCGATCTGATTGCCGAAAAACTGGCAGTAATCGAAGAACGTTCGCCGCAGGTAGTTGAAGAATACCAGATTCGCCTGAGCGACAGGATCAACGAACTGCTTGCGAAACATAACCAGGTCATTGAACCGGAACGATTGCTGCAGGAAGTCGCTATTTTTGCTGACCGTACCAGTATTACTGAGGAGATCGTCAGACTGAAAAGCCATATTAAACAATTCAAGCTGATCATTGATGCAGATCAGCCTGTCGGTCGCAAGCTCGATTTTCTTATCCAGGAATTCAACCGCGAGGCAAATACCATTGCTTCCAAAGCCAACGATTATACTTTGGCGCAAGTTGTTGTGGAGATCAAAGCTGAGATAGAAAAAATCAGGGAACAGATCCAGAATATCGAGTAATGGGGAAAGGGTGAAAGTATGGATATCAAATTGATCAATATTGGCTTTGGCAATATTGTAGCTGCCAACAGGATCATTTCTATCATCAGTCCTGAATCTGCTCCTATCAAAAGGATTATTCAGGAAGCGCGCGACAGAGGTATGCTGATTGATGCCACTTATGGCCGCAGAACCAGAGCGGTTATCGTGACTGACAGCGGTCATATTATTTTATCGGCTGTGCAGCCGGAAACAGTCGCCAACCGTTTAGTGCAGACTGACGACGAAGACGAAGAATAAATAAAACGGAAGGTGGGCTAATCGTGAAGCCGCAGGGGTTATTATTAGTTTTGTCCGGGCCTTCAGGAGCCGGCAAGGGAACGATTTGTCAGATGCTTAGGGAAAAGCTTCCCGACTTGGCTTATTCCGTTTCAGTTACTACCAGACAGGCGCGTAACGGCGAAGTTGACGGCGTGAATTACTTTTTTAAATCTGTGGAAGAAGTAAAGCAGATGATCGCAGAGGGAGAACTGCTGGAATATGCCGAGGTTTATGGAAATTATTACGGTACGCCCCGTTCTTATGTTATGGAACTGCTGAATCAGGGTAAGGATGTTATTTTGGAGATTGATATCCAGGGCGCGATGCAGATTAAAAAACGCTTTCCTGATGGAGTATTTGTGTTTATCGTACCACCGTCACTTGATGAATTATGCTCGCGCATTTATAAACGCGGCACGGACAGCGAAGACGTTATTAAACGCCGTTTAGCTTCGGCAACAGGTGAACTGGCTTATGCCAACGAATATGATTATATAGTCGTCAATGATGTGGCGCAGAAAGCTACCAGCAAAGTTTTGACGATCATGGAAGCAGAACGTTACCGTGCTGCCAGAACTTATTTTATTATCAATGAAATTTGCCATGCGGCACATAAGGAGAGAGAAATATGAGTATGGTTGACCCTTCTATCGATTATTTAGCAGAGAAAGTTGACAGTAAATACACCCTGGTGATTTTAGCTGCCAAACGTGCCCGTGAACTGACGGTAGGCAATCAGAATATGCCTCAGAAAGAAGTAAGCACCGCTTTACGCGAGATCGCTGACGACGTTATTACTTACGAGCGTAAAGTACGCTGAGATAAGGGGGCTTAGTGCCTTGTTGCTAAAAGGAAAGAAAATCGTTTTAGGCGTTACTGGCGGTATCGCCGTTTATAAAGCTGTCGATCTGGTAAGCCGTCTGCGCAAGCAGGGGGCCGAGGTGCGTGTCGTTATGACAGAGCATGCCCGGCAGTTTGTTACGCCGCTGACATTTAAGGAAATCAGCGGCAACGCTGTTGCGACTTCTATGTGGAACAGCAACCAGGAATTTAATGTTGAGCATATCGCTCTGGCAAACTGGGCTGATGTTTTTGTAGTAGCTCCGGCTACTGCCAATATCATTGCGAAAATGGCGCACGGTCTTGCCGACGATCTGCTTTCTACAACTTTACTGGCCGCTCAGGCACCGATCATCGTCTGTCCGGCGATGAATACAGGTATGTATGAAAATGCTTTGACGCAGGAAAATATTACCTGCCTGAAAAAGCATGGCGTAACTGTGATGGCCCCGGCGACAGGCTTTTTGGCCTGTGGTACTTCTGGTGCGGGACGTCTGCCTGAGCCTTGTGAGATCGTGGAATTTGTCAAAGCTTTCTTTGCCAGAAGTTGTGGCGATATGAAAAATCTGCGTGTTTTGGTAACTGCTGCCGGTACCCGCGAGCCGATCGACCCGGTACGGTATGTCGGCAACCGCTCCAGCGGTAAGATGGGTTATGCTATCGCGCAGGCCGCTGCTGACCGCGGTGCCGAGGTGACGCTGGTTTCGGGGCCGTCGGTGCTGAATCCGCCTGCTAATGTCAAAACGGTGCAGGTTGAAACTACGCAGCAGATGATGGACGCCTGTCTGGTAGCTTACAACGACATGGATATAGTGATCAAAGCTGCTGCTGTGGCTGATTACAGACCCCATGATGTTGCCGAACAGAAAATCAAAAAGAAAACTGACGACGCTTTAACTGTCGTAATGGATAAAAACCCTGATATTCTAAAAGCTCTGGGCGAACGTAAAGAAAAACAGTTTTTGGTAGGCTTTGCCGCCGAAACTCAAAATCTGATTGCTAATGCAAAAGAAAAAATCTGCAAAAAGAATTTGGATATGATCGTTGCTAACGATGTCACTCTGCAGGGGGCAGGATTTAACTCTGATACCAATATCGTTAAATTCCTGTTTCCGGACGGCGAAGTGCGCGAGCTGGAGCAAATGACCAAAGCAGAAGTTGCAGAAGAGCTTTTGAATACTGTTCTGCGTTTGCGCAAATCGTAAATAGTATAACTCGTTCAAAAGGCGTAGAAATAAGCTTTTGTAGGCCTCGGGATGTAAAAATGAAAGATTTTTGTAAAATCTGTTGCAATTTGAAAGTTGTTCCGCTATAATAAGCATTGTAATTGAATATTACTCATCAAGAGCTGGTGGAGGGAATGGCCCTGTGAAACCGCAGCAACCATTGTAAGGTGAAAGTCTTGCAAAACGGTGCTAAGTCCTGCGATAATTCGTGAGATGAGAATGCTGAACAATAATACGCAGCGCTCTCATTATGAGAGCGCTTTTTTAGTAAGCAGGCAGATTGATGATGTGTACTTTATCTAAAGGAGGCTAATTATGAGAAAATTATTTACTTCTGAGTCTGTAACAGAAGGACATCCGGATAAGATCGCCGATCAGATTTCTGATGCGGTTTTAGACGCTATCTTAGAACAGGACCCGATGGGACGTGTTGCGTGTGAAACTTTGGTGGCAACCGGTCAGATCCATGTTGTCGGTGAGATTTCCACAAACTGTTATGTGGATATTCCGAAAATCGCCCGTGAAACTGTAGTCAATATTGGCTATGACCGTGCTAAATATGGTTTTGACGGTAATACCTGCGGCGTGCTGATCTCTATCGACGAGCAGTCTGCCGATATCGCTTTAGGTGTTGATAAAGCGCTGGAAGCTAAAGAAGGCAAAGCAGAGGAAACTGAGGTAGGCGCCGGCGACCAGGGTATGATGTTTGGTTACGCTACTAACGAAACCGTAGAATATATGCCGCTGCCTATCTGTCTGGCTCATAAGCTGGCCCGTCGGTTGTCGGAAGTTCGTAAAAACGGTACCTTACCGTATCTGCGTCCTGATGGTAAAACTCAGGTTACAGTTGAATACGACGACGGTAAGCCCGTACGTATCGACGCTATAGTCGTTTCTTCTCAGCATGCGCCTGAAATTCCGATGGAGCAGATCCGCGCTGATATTATGGAGCATGTTATTAAACCGATCGTACCTGCAGAAATGCTGGACGCTGATACCAAATACTATATCAATCCTACCGGCCGTTTTGTTATCGGCGGCCCGCAGGGTGACTCCGGTCTGACCGGACGTAAGATCATTGTCGATACCTACGGCGGTATGGCACGTCATGGCGGCGGAGCTTTCTCGGGTAAAGACCCCACAAAGGTAGACCGAAGCGCTGCTTACGCCGCACGTTACGTTGCTAAAAATATCGTTGCCGCCGGACTGGCTGATAAATGTGAGATTCAGCTGGCTTATGCTATCGGCGTGGCACAGCCTGTATCTGTTTTGGTAGATACCTTTGGTACCGGTAAGATCGACGATGATAAGATCGCTGACCTGGTGCGCAAAAACTTCTCGCTGAGTCCGGCTGCGATCATCAAAGCTTTGGACCTGCGCCGTCCGATCTATAAACAAACGGCTGCTTACGGCCATATGGGACGTACTGATATTGATCTGCCGTGGGAGCGTACGGATAAAGCCTCTTCCTTGAAAGAACAGGCAGGCTTGTAATTTAAAATGTTGGTAAAGTCACAGCTTCTGCGGGAGCTGTGACTTTCTTTATCTTAGTATAAAAACTGTTGTCCGTAGGAAAAATAAAGGAATTTTCATTTAAATAGTAGAAGTATAATAAGTTAAAGTTTACAGTAATGGAGCATTACATGAAATATATAAATGTGGCAATCAACCTGCCTGTAAAAAACTTGTTCAAACAATTTACCTATGCCGTACCGCCACAGCTGGACCACGTTGATGTGGGCTGGCGTGTTGTGGTGCCGTTTGGGTATCAGACAGTGGAGGGGTTTGTGACATCGTTGGCCGCGGCTGCTCCGGCAGAATACGAATGTAAAGAAATTTTGGCGACACTGGATACGCGCCCCTGGTTTGATGCGGAAATGCTGGCAACGTCAAATTGGCTGTCCGAATATTATCTGTGTTCGCCGGCTGAGGCGATGCGGCTGTTTATTCCAGGTAAAACCAGCATCAAGCGGCAGGCTGTTTATAACGATGAAGGTAAGCTTATCGCTTATGATTACGAAAATAAACTGAAAATCAAGACCCGTATCTGCTTTGTTGTGACTAAGGCAGGACGTGAGGCTCTGGTAGCATATAATAAACGTCTGCGTGCACAGATGCATGCCTTGGAAGTGCTGGTAGAAGCCGAACGCCCTCTAAGCGGGGAGGAACTGGCGTCAGTGCAGGTGAGTGCTGCGATACTGCGTATCTTATGTGAGAAAGGCTGGAGCGAACGGAGTGAGCAACGTGTTTTGCGCAACAGCTATGCCAACAGGACGGAGCTGAAGGAAAGTCTGCATTTGACAGACGAGCAGCGTCAGGCTGTTGAGGCTATCGGCAGTGCTATAACAGAGCCGCATCAGGAAACTTTTTTGCTGCAGGGAATAACCGGCAGCGGTAAGACAGAGGTTTACCTGCGGGTGGCAGCTCAGGCAATGGAAGCAGGCAAGCAGGTTCTGCTGCTGGTACCAGAGATAGCATTGACGGCACAGATCGTTAAACGTTTTCAGGCCTGGTTCGGCGATGAAGTTGCGGTTGCCCACAGCAAACTGTCACAGAATGAACGTGCCGATGTATGGTATAAAATGCGTACTAACAGTGCCAAGCTGCTGATCGGTGTACGCTCAGCTGTTTTTGCTCCCTTCAGCGATCTGGGCCTGATAATTATTGATGAAGAACATGAGAGCAGTTACAAGCAGGACGAGCGGCCCAATTATCATGCGCGGACAGTAGCCCTGAAAAGGGCGCAGCTGAGCGGTATTCCGGTAGTTTTGGGAAGTGCGACACCTGATTTGGAAAGTTTTTATAAAGCGCGCCAGGGAACATATACACATCTGCGTTTGCTGCAGCGTGCCAACGGCAGTATGTTGCCGCATGTTGAAATTGCCGATATGAGGCTGGAATTGCAGCGGGGGAATAAATCTGTGCTCTCGGCGGCGCTAAACGATGCATTGCTGCAGACGGCGGTACAGGGAGAGCAGGCTATAGTACTGCTGAACAGGCGTGGTTTTTCAACCTTTGTGATGTGTCGTGACTGCGGTGAAAGTATTGTATGCCCGCATTGTGCTGTTGCGCTGGTTTATCATAGTGCCGGTGAAGCAATGCGCTGCCATTACTGCGGGAATACCGCCCCGATCCCGGACGAATGTCCTAACTGTCATAGTCGCCGAATCAGATTTTTTGGTACTGGCACCCAGAAAGCAGAAGCAGAAATTGCCGAACTGCCGGAAATCAGGATTTTGCGGATGGATCAGGATTCGACTGTCAAAAAATTCGCGCATGAGGATATTCTTAAATCTTTCAGCAGCGGTGAATATAATGTGCTTTTAGGTACGCAGATGGTAGCAAAAGGACATGATATACCTAACGTAACACTGGTGGGTATCCTTTCGGCAGATTCGACGTTGAATCTGCCTGATTTCAGAGCTTCGGAACGAACCTTTGCTCTGCTGACACAGGCTGCAGGCAGAGCCGGGCGCGGTGACAGGGCCGGCCATGTGGTCCTGCAGACCTATGACCCGGATAATCCAGTTATCAAGCTGGCGGCGACGCAGGATTACGACGCTTTTGCCGCCAGCGAACTGGAAATCAGGCAGGAGCTGGGATATCCGCCTTATACCGAAATTTTGAAAATTACGGTATTGGATAAGGAAGAAGTGCGTGGCAGCAGTCTGGCCCAGCGGATCGTTAATTTTCTGCAGACGCTGCAGCTGGAACATCCTGAACAGGAACTGTTGGTATTGGGGCCGTTCCCTGCTATTGTTGCCAAGGTACGTGACCTGTACCGCATGAACATTCTTGTAAAATGTCCGCAGATGGAGCTGGTCAAGCGTGCTTTGTGGAATTCTGAATTTAAAGAATGCCGCAATGTCTTTTTTGACGTCGACCCTGTCAGCGTAGTTTAGAAATTGCCTGCAGTTTGAATTTTATGGTATAATATAAGGTACGAAAAATTAAGGAGGTCCGACCGTGGCTAAATTAGATATCATTGTTGCCGGTAACCCAGTGCTGCGGTTAAAGGCAAAAGAAGTAGAACGTATAGATAAAAAAACAGTCCGTTTGCTGAACGATATGGCGGAAACCATGTACGCGGCAGACGGCGTAGGCCTGGCAGCGCCTCAGGTAGGTGTTTCCAGACGAATAGTAGTTATCGACGTTGGCGAAGGCCTGATCGAGCTTATCAATCCGGTTATCACCAAAAGGGAAGGTTCCGTTGTCGGCGGCGAAGGCTGTCTGTCGGTGCCTAATTTTGAAGGCGAAGTAGAACGCGCCGAATATATCGAATGTGAGTTTTTTGACCGTAAAGGCAAACGTATGAAGCTTGCCAGCGACGGCATTCTGGCGATCGCTGTACAGCACGAGCTGGATCATTTGGACGGTATCCTGTTTATTGATAAAGCTACCGTACTGACACCTAAAGAAACAGTGCCTGTCGGCATAGAATAGGCGGCAAGCTAAAGGAGATCAAAATGAGAATTGTATTTATGGGTACACCAGATTTTGCCGTAGGAACTTTACAGGCTTTGGTGGAATCAGGTAAGCACGAAATCGCTGCCGTTGTTACGCAACCCGACCGTCCTAAAGGGCGCGGGCAGAAAATGCTGATGACGCCTGTTAAAGAATACGCTTTATCGCAGGGTTTACCTGTGTATCAGCCGGCGAAGGTCAAAACACCTGAGGTTATTGCCCAGCTGCGTGAGTTGCGGCCAGAGATCATCGTCGTTGCCGCTTTTGGGCAGCTGCTCAATCAGGAGCTTTTGGCACTGCCGCCTTTAGGATGCGTCAATGTACACGCTTCGCTGCTGCCGAAATATCGCGGTGCGGCACCGATCCATTATGCGATTTTGCAGGGTGAAAAAGAATCCGGCGTAACGATTATGCAGATGGATATCGGCATGGACACTGGCGATATGCTCAGTAAAGTTATCGTTCCTATAGGCAGTGAAATGACGATGGGAGAGCTGCATGACGAATTGAAGGTCAAAGGGGCTGAGCTTCTGGTGCGAACGTTAGACGAGCTTGCCTCAGGTGCGGCAAAGCCTGAAAAACAAAATGAGACTGAAGCAACCTATGCCAAGCTGCTGGACCGGGCAATGGAAAAAATCGACTGGAATAATCCGGCCGCTAAAATACACGATTTGGTGCGGGGCTTTAATCCGGCTCCCGGCGCATTTACCAGATTGCCGGACGGCAAAAACCTGAAAATATGGAAAACAGTTCCGGCAGAGGGGCAGACGGCACCAGCAGGGACAGTTACGGCTGTAACGAAAAAAGGTTTTATAGTTGCCTGCGGCAGCGGTGCCTTGGAAGTGCTGGAAGTGCAGCCGGAATCGAAAAAACGTATGGAAGCCAAAGTTTTCTGCAATGGCCGCGGTGTAGAGCCCGGCACTGTATTAGGTAATATCGAGGGGTAAGTAATGATTGAACTTGAAAATGTTTTTAAGCCTAAAAAGAGGGTCTTTGTTTCACTGACTCTGGCCAGCGCCGTTATTGGCGCGATGGTCATTTATATGGCCTGGCGCGTAGCTCTGCCTGGTTTGGAACAAATCAACGCCAAGCTGCCTGTGGTGTTCGGCGGCATCGGTATCGCTATTGCTTTAGCATTGCTGGCCGGTGTTGCCGGTATCGTACTGGCTATCTTAGGTGTGCCCATCATGAAGATCTTTTACTTCTGGGCCTGGAAGGCTGTGAATATCTTATTCCCCTTCGCCGTTGTTTTAGGCAGAATTTTTGATATCCCGCGCAGTAAGATAGAGCAGTCTTTTATCGAAGTCAGTAATCATTTGGTCAAGCAGCATCGCGTCAAAGTTCCTGCCGACCGCATTATGATCCTGACCCCGCACTGTATCCAGCTGGATACCTGCGTACATAAGATCACCCGTAATATCGAAAACTGCCGTCAATGCGGTGGCTGCAGCGTTGGCGATATGCTGGGGCTGGCCCATAAATACGGTATCCACATGGCAGTAGCCACAGGCGGAACTTTGGCCCGGCAAATGGTCAAACAGATCAGACCGAAAGCTATTGTGGCTGTGGCCTGTGAACGTGATCTGACCAGCGGTATCCAGGACGTGTTTCCGCTGCCGGTAGTCGGCGTGCTCAATGAACGCCCCTTCGGGCCCTGCTTCAATACCCGCGTCGATATCAAACGTGTGGAGGCCGCAGTATTAGACTTTTTAGAAGTTGAGGAAAAGCATGGCGAACATTAAAGAACAAGCCGCTGCCGTGAACATGCTGCCAAATGCCCGCTTAACAGCGGCTCAGGTGATCAACAGCGTTTTCAAAGATGGGGCTTACGCCAATATAGCGCTCGGCAAGGCGCTGAGCAAACAAAATCATAGCGAACAGGACAGAAGGTTCGTTACCGAGCTGGTTTACGGCACGGTGAAGGCCAAAGGCACTATAGACTGGCTGTTGCAGCAGCTGGTATCACGTCCTCTTGGCAAAATCGAACCGATGATTTTAAATATATTACGGCTGGGTGTTTTCCAAATTTATTTTTTGGAACGCATACCGGCCTCTGCTGCTTGTAACGAGTCCGTTAATCTGGCGAAGAAGTTCGGGCATGAAGGCATCGTAAAATTTGTGAACGGCGTGCTGCGCGGAGCGGTGCGCAGTAAGGAAAGTATCGTTTATCCGGATGCAGAAAAAGATCCCAGGCAGTATTTAGCACTTAAAGAATTTCATCCGGACTGGCTGGTAAAACGTTGGCTTAAACAATTCGGTTTTGAAGGGGCGCAGGCTTTGTGCCGCTTTGATAACGAGCCACCGCCTCTGACACTGCGTGTAAACACTTTGGTGAGTGACCGCAAAACACTTCTGGCGAGTCTGCAGGAGGATGGCTTTGAGGCCGAACCTTCCAAATGGTGCGAAGATGGTATCGTCTGTACCAAGATCCCGGCGCTCAGTGTTTTGTTCAGTAAATACAACGATATGTTTTATGTGCAGGACGAAAGCTCGATGCTGGTAGCGCCGGTTTTAGCACCTCAGCCCGGGCAGACAGTTATCGACGTTTGCAGTGCGCCGGGCGGTAAAACGACCCATTTAGCGCAGCTGATGCAAAACAAAGGCGTTATCTACGCTACTGATATCCACGAGCATAAAATCAAGCTGATCGAAGAAAACAGCAGGCGGCTGGGCATTACGATCATTGAGCCGTCGCTGCAGGATGCGGCAGAGTTTAAGCCTGAGTGGGCGTCAATGGCAGACTGCGTGCTGGTAGACGCTCCCTGTTCGGGGCTGGGCGTACTGCGCCGTCGTGCCGAAGCACGCTGGAAGAAAAATAAGCTTGATCTGAAAACTTTCCCGCCGCTGCAGCGCGATATTCTGCGCAATGCTGCCCGTTATGTCAAACCTGGCGGCAGGCTGGTCTATAGTACCTGCACTTTAGAGCAGGCCGAAAATCATTACATCCCCGCTGAATTTTTAGAAAATAATCCCAACTGGCAGTATGCCGGTTTTCAGCACCCGCTGACAGGTGAAACAGTGGACGAATTGCAGCTGCTGCCGCAGCGTGATGGTACCGATGGTTTCTATATCTGCGCTTTGGTGCGTAAGGAGTAGGCTGTGAAAAAAGAGCTTTTTGGCTTATCTTTAATTGAATTACAGGAACTTTTGGTGGCTGCTGGATTGAAGAAATTCCGCGCGGCTCAGGTTTATCAATGGTTATACCAAAAATCCGTAACTGCTTTTGATCAGATGCGCAATCTTTCCAAAGCGGATATCGCGATCTTAGAAGCAAACTTTACGCTCCTGCCGCAGCAGCTTAAAATCCTGCGCGAGCAGGTATCGCAGGACGATCTGACCCGCAAGGTGCTGCTCGAATTTCCGGACGGCAATTCGGTCGAGACCGTACTGATGCGCCATGATTATGGTTACAGCGTCTGCGTATCCAGCCAGGTCGGCTGCGATATGGGGTGTGCTTTCTGTGCCAGCGGCCTCAGCGGCTGCATTCGTAATCTGACCGCCGCTGAAATTTTAGCACAGGTTTATATTTTTAACAGTATGCTGGTCAGAGAAGGTAAGCAGGTCAGCCGTATTGTCGTTATGGGCAGCGGCGAACCGATGCTTAATTTTGACGCCGTTATCGGCGCACTGCAGTTCCTGCATCAGGAAAATACGCTGTATATGAGTTGCCGGAACATGACGATTTCTACCTGCGGTATTATCCCAGGTATCGAAAAGCTGACGCAGCTGGGACTGCCGATCAATCTGGCAATTTCGCTGCACGCAGCCGAGCCTGAGCTCAGAACCGAGCTGATGCCGGTCAACAAAGGTTTTCCTTTTCAGGAGGTCATCCAGGCTGCCGAAGCTTATGTCGGTTATACCGGCAGGCAGGTGACTTATGAATATATTCTGATTGCCGGCAAAAATGACAGCCCTGTAGCAGCCGAGCTGCTGGCTAATCATTTGCGGTTCAAACATGCCAGCGTCAATTTGATTCCGGCCAATCCAGTGCCAGAAAAAGGCTTTGAACGCCCATCAAAAAAAGTGGTTGAAGCATTTTTAAAGGTGCTGCAGAAACATAAAATAAATGCCACCGTCCGCAGGGAAATGGGCAAAGACATCGATGCCGCCTGTGGACAGCTGCGCGCCAGGTTTGCCCAAGAGCAGCAGGACTGAAAGCAGCGGCGTTATCAGTGACAAAAACAGACATAAGCTATAAAGTTAGGAGGTTCGTCAATGTTCGTTATCAGTAAAACCCATGTGGGCATGGTAAGAACTGTCAACGAAGACGCTTTGTTGACAACAGGACCTGAGCTTTTTGCGCTGGCTGACGGTATGGGCGGCTATGCAGCCGGAGAAACCGCCAGCAGGGAAGCCTTACAGGTTTTGCAGCAGGAAGCGGAAAAATTTAAGGAGCTTACTGGCACCGAGTTATGCACCGCCATGCGTGAAACAGTGCAGCAGGCTAATAAGCATATCAGGAAGATGGCTCAAAATGAAATACAGTATCATGATATGGGCACGACGCTCGTGGCAGTATATCTGGCGGCAGACGGTAAAGCTTATGCGGTCAACGTAGGTGACAGCAGACTTTATACATGGAGTGCCGGCACTTTACAGCAGGTCACCCGCGATCATTCTTACGTCGCAGAGTTATTGGCCAACGGCGAGATCACTGCACAGGAGGCTTTTAAGCATCCACAGAAAAATATAATTTTGCGCGCTGTTGGAGCCGAAGACGAGCTGGAAGTAGATTGCTTTACTCTGGAGCTGACAGCAGATACCAAGCTGCTTTTATGCAGTGACGGTTTAAGTGATATGGTGGATGACAGACAGATCAGCGAGATTCTGCAGGCACATCAGACGGCCGAAGCTGCCGAAGTGCTGCTGGAAGCTGCCTTAGACAACGGCGGCAGAGATAATATTTCGCTGATCCTGATAGACTTGACCCCGACCGAGGAGGATAACAGATCATGACAGATATGGTAGGAAAAATTTTACATAACCGTTATAAGATCCTGCGTCCTGTCGGCGTCGGTGGTATGGCGGAGGTTTACCTGGCGCAGGATATGCTGCTGGACCGGGAAGTCGCCGTAAAAATACTGCGCGCTCAGTTCAATAACGATAAAAGCCTGCTCGAACAGTTCCGCCGCGAGGCTCAGTCCGCCGCAAGGCTGATCCACCCTTCAATTGTCAATATTTTTGACGTTTGCGAAGAAAACAGTTTGTATTTTATCGTTATGGAATACGTAGATGGTAGAACATTGAAAAGTATTTTAGAGGAGCAGGGCCCGCTCAAACCTTTCTGGGCCGTGCATATTGCCTGTGAGCTGGCTGCCGCTTTGCAGCATGCCCATAACCGCAATATTATTCACTGCGACATCAAACCGCATAATGTCCTTATCAATAAAAGCATGACGCCTAAAATCGCCGATTTCGGTATAGCGCGTATGGTCACTAGTCAGACGATGGTCTATACATCGTCTGTGATAGGTTCGGTGCATTATCTGTCGCCAGAACAGGCTGGCGGCTGTCCCGTAACGGCTCAGTCCGACATCTATTCACTGGGCATCGTTTTGTATGAAATGCTGACGGGACACGTGCCTTTTGACGGCAAAACTGCCGTTGCTGTGGCGATGATGCACCTCGAAAAAACGCCGCCGCCGCTGAAAACCTATGATCCAGACCTGCCTGATTCGCTGCAGGAAGTAATTGACAAAGCGCTTGCTAAAGACCCGGCCGACCGCTATGCGACCGCCGAAGAAATGTGGCAAGACCTTTATAATATCAAAACTAAAATGCTGCAGGAAAGCGTTGAAGAAGATTATGCCGAAATGCTGGGTATTACGGCGATCTCGAAAAACGAGCTGGCCGAGCCTACCGGAAAAATTTACGACTGGGCCAGCGATAACGAGGAAGGCGCTCCTGAAGAAACCATTATCATGAAGCCGGCCTTCAACAAAAGTACTGACGAGATAGTGCAGGAAGCTGCCGCTATCAACAGGCGGGAACGCCGGAACAAATACATCAAGCTGTTTGCACTGGTTGCTATCTTATCCGCTGTCTTTTTAATGGTCGGTAACGTGTTCAGCCGCAAAACAGTTGATGTGCCTAACGTAGTTGGTAAATCGGTAGTGGAAGCGCAGAAAACCTTGGAAAAATCGGGCTTTACTGTAAAACTGGACGAAGAATATGACGAGAAGGTGACTCCGGGCTACGTTATCAAACAAGAACCGGAAGGCATCAGTAAGCGTAAGGAAGGCAGCGAGATCACTTTGGTGGTAAGCAAAGGCCTGGAAATGCTGGAAATGCCTGATTTGATTGGAAGAAAGCTGGACAATGCCAAAAAGTTTTTAAGTGACCTGGGTTACGAAACTGGTGTTGTAACTTATAAATTTGTGGCAGGCAAACCGGCCGATTCTGTTTTGGAACAGGCCCCAAAGGCTAAAAACAAGACACCGAAGGGATCGAAGGTAGATCTGGTTGTATGCCGCGATCCCAAAGACCTGTCGATGCCGGACGTAATGGGCAGCAGCTTGAATGATGCTAAAAAAGCCCTGACCGAGTTAGGTATCATGGATATTACCGTACGTTATGTTGAAAGCGGCAGCAGTGAGGGCAGCATAGTAGGTATGGAACCGCCTGCAGGCTCTAAGTTTGCCGCCGACGGTAAAGTTGTATTGCAGGTATCATCTGGCAGTCATCCGCAAAGCGTCAATAAATATGCCGAATTCGTCGTGCCCCAGGGCAGCGGTACCCAGGATGTGCAGATCATCCTGATCGATGCCAACGGACAGCGAACTGTTTATCAGGGCGCGCAGAAAGCCGGCGTACGTATACGCCAAAAAGTGGAAGTTACTGGCAGCGGCAAAGTGCAGTTCTTCTGTAACAATAAAATGGTCGAGGAGAAAAATCTGTGAGTATCGGCCAGGGAAGAATCATCAAAACCTATAACGGTTATTACTATGTCGACAGCGGTACCGACGAGCTTGTCACCTGCAAGGTCAAAGGCAAGCTTAAGCAGATCAGGTTTTCACTCTGCACTGGCGACATAGTTGAATTTGAAACCAATCATAACGGCGAAAGTATGATTACCAGGATTCTGCCGCGGCGTAATTTTATGCTGCGGCCGACTATCGCCAACGTCGATCTGATCATCGTCGCATTTGCCTGTATCAACCCCGATTTCAGCTACCTGCTGGCCGATAAGCTGCTGGTACTGGCAGAGCAGGCTGGTATCCCGTCCGTTATCTGCCTTAATAAAATCGACTTGGCACCGGCGGGGCTGGTGGCCGAGATCGAAGCTGTTTATAAACAGGCTGGCTACGAGGTCTATGCGATCTCTGCGCAGCAGGGAATCAATGTTGGCAAGCTGAAAGATCGGCTGTACGGTAAAATAACTGTATTTGCCGGACCTTCCGGCGTGGGCAAGTCATCGACTCTCAACGCTATCGAACCCGGTATGCAGCTGGTGACAGGCAGTGTCAGCGAAAAAATAGGGCGGGGCAAACACACCACGCGCTTTGCACACCTGCTGCCTTTTGCCGGCGGTTATCTGGCAGACACTCCCGGTTTTGGCAATTTGAATTTAGAAGAACTGGACGATAAAAAACTGGCGGCATGTTTCCGCGAATTTGCAGGCTTTGAAGATGGATGTAAATTTACGCCCTGCACACATACGCACGAACCGATATGCGGCGTCAAAGATGCGCTGGCAGCCGGAGAGATAGCGCAGTCGCGTTACGAATCGTACCTGACTATTTTAGAAGAAATAAAATCCAAAAAGGAAAAGGACGGAAGAAAATGATCAAAGTAGCGCCTTCAATCTTATCTGCCGATTTTGCTTATCTGGCAGACGAAATCAAAAAAATCGAAACTGCCGGGGCAGACTGGGTGCATATCGACGTGATGGACGGTGCCTTTGTACCGAACCTGACCTTTGGCGCGCCGGTCGTTAAAAAGATCCGTAAGGTCACCGATCTCTTTTTTGACTGTCACCTGATGGTCAACAATCCCGAGCAATATATCGACGATTTTGCCGATGCCGGCGCGGATATGGTAGTAGTACACGCCGAAGCTACCAAACATCTGCACCGCTGTGTGCAATACATCAAAAACAAAGGTATGCAGGCCGGCGTGGCTTTGAATCCGGCTTCGCCACTATGCCTGGTGGAAGAGATTCTGCCGGATGTGGATATGGTGCTTTTGATGAGCGTCAACCCCGGTTTTGGCGGTCAAAGCTTCATTGAAACCACAGTACCAAAAATCGCCCGGCTGCGGAAGATGATCAACGATGCAGGACTAAACATAGAAATACAGGTAGACGGCGGCATCAACGATAAAACCTCCAAACTGGTACGTGAAGCAGGTGCGACTGTACTGGTTGCAGGTTCGTATGTTTATGGCGCTGCTGATACCAAAGCGGCGATTGCCAGTTTAAAAGCATAATTACAAAGCTAAAAAACAAAAACACTGCAAATTTTGCAGTGTTTTTTATTTTTTAGTAAAGTTTTTCCTACTTTAAAGCAGGAAAAATGTTTCTGTAAAATAAAATACCCCTAAAGCAGGTTAGAAACCTTACTTTAGGGAATTAGCTGCTGCCTATAACATATTTAAGGGCGGCAAACCTTGCAGGAAGCCATACCCATATCGATTGCTTCCTGGCGACTGGAAAAATAAATACGGTTACTTTCGTTCATTTTACGTTCCCAGCGACAGCCCTGATAATGAAACTTCCAGCTGTTGCGGTTACCAATATAAGTTGCAGCGTAGGCTGCCAGAGGAATAGATAAAGCAATGATAAATGCGAGGGTGACAGTTATAAATTTCTTCATAAGAGATCACTTCCGGATTGTGGATTTTATTTGCTTTTATTACAGATATTATAACATATGTTCAATTTATTAAATATAATTACAAATAAATTGAAATGAAATTATTTTCCAATCGTCTGCTTTAGCAGGCGGTTTTTTTATGCCTTTGGGAGGATATAAAAGGCAAAGTGAGGAGTAGCTTAAAAGCCATGTCAAAACTTAGTAACAGTGTTTAGGTGGCAGGTAGGCAGCTGTGTTGGCAGTGGTAGAGCTGTACCGGCAAAGTATGCGGATTAGAAACTTAAAAAGGCGCAGACGCCGATAGTTTTAAAGTCGCTGGCGTAATGCGCCCCAAGACTCGAAAAAGTATTACACAGACTCAAAGCAAGTGTCTTGCGGGGGAGTACAAGTGTGCTATAATTGCTATGGATATAATAATTACAAATATTTTTGAATTCAAACAAAAGAAACAATGCTTTTGCTGAGATTTTAAAGAGAAATCAAACGTTGGGAAAGGCTGGAATGAAGTATGTACGATGAAAACTGCCTTCCGTATATTGGCAGTAATATCCGTCTGCAGTTGGGCAAGAACAGCAAAGACGATCGTAATTTTAGTGTTAGTTTGTATAAATAATCTCAATATCAGTTCCGCAGTAATACTGCGAGGATATAAGTAAGTTCTTCTAAGGGGGCAAAATAACAGGATAAAGATAAAAATAACATGAGGTTGAGTTTATAACAGGTTGCTGTCTGTGATTCTGCCTGTTATAAACGTATATTTGCTGCAGCGGTGGATAACCAACAGTTACTGGAATTTATTTAGATAAGCTTGGGAAACTGGATGGCAGGTACTGCAGGGGACTGCAAAAACAAGTGAAAAATTATGAGGAGCGATGAAAATGGCAGGAAAAGAAAAACTTTTGAGTAAAAGGATTTTAGCAACATTACTGGCTGGGGCAGTACTAGGAGTCTGTAATCTGATGCCAGTATATGCAGCCAACAGCGGCGGAACCTGGAGCGGTGAAAGCTGGACTAAAGATGATGAATATATAGGCGACAAGAGTCCAACTGGTTCTACAGTTGTGATTGCTGAAGATAATAGTGGAAAAAGAGTTTATGGTGGTAAAGATAATAGGGCAGCTGTTGCAAATAATACAGTAACAATAACTGGTACGATTGGAAATGCTTATGGCGGTGCTGGCAGTGATTATGATGTTAGCAGTAATCACGTTATTGTTGATGGTGGGACAGTGACAAATATCCTGCAAGGGGGGATATTGAATGCTAATGGAGATACAGAGCTGGGTAATGCTGTAAATAATAAAGTGACCATTAAGAGCGGTACAGTAAATGCTGTTTACGGAGGAGCCGCTAATGGTGAGGGAAATGCTACCGGTAATGAAGTGATTATAGATAGTGGTACAATAACAGGTATGGTTTTTGGTGGCAGTGCTGTTTCAGAAAATGGATATACAGAAGGTAATAAAGTAACAATAGCAGAAGGTACATTCAGTAAAGAGATTTATGGCGGAAAGAGTGATCTAAACAAAAGCAATAATAATATTGTTACAATAAATGGCGGAACTTTTACAAAGGAAATTTATGGTGCCTACAGCGCACAACGTACCGATGATTATGTAGCAACAGGTAATAAAGTAATTATCAATGGTGGCAGTTTCACAAATAAAATTTATGGAGCTTACTCTCAATGGGGGAAAGTTAAAGAAAATGTAGTTGCAGTCGGCGGCAGTACTACGGAAATGAAAAATGTTTATGGTGGCTATGTCAATGATGCCAATACAGCCGAAAAGAACTGGGTAACTGTAACAGACGGAAAAATTGATAACGTTGTCGGTGGCTATAGTTGGTCAGGTGATGCGATAGAAAACTGTGTTATAATCAGCGGCGGAACGATAAGTAAAGGCGTTAAAGGTGGACAGACGGCAGATGGCAGTGCTAATGGTAATAAGGTTATAATCAGCGGCGGCGAAATAAACAGTAAGATCTATGGCGGATATTGTACAAGTGAGCCGGCAGATGGCAATGAAATAACTATCAGTGGCGGTAAGATAAACAGTGAGGTTATTGCAGGTGGTAGAAGCGGCAATGGAACTGCGATAAATAATGTTATCACAATAAACGCCGCCAGCGGAGAAAAGCCGGTCTTTAGCGCTGATACAATAATTTATGGTGGCGATAATACAACTTTTTCTAAGGATAAACGTACAGGAAATACATTGAACCTCCAAACTAAAGGGTTAGAAATGAAAAATATAGCAAATTTTGAGAATTTAAATTTTTATCTACAGGAGGATACAATTAATGGAGATACGATACTGACCTTGACTGATGATAAAGGTACTGATATTTCCGGCAGCAATGTCAACGTAGGTATGGCAGGTTCGACCAGTACCTTGCAGGTCGGTGATAAGGTCAATCTGCTGACCAACAGCAACGGTATAACAGCTGACGGCGTTACTTATGGCAGGCTGCAGCAGGGCGTCAGCATCGAGTACGAATTTACAACTGATCTGAGCGGTAATAGTATCGTTGCTACAGTGGATAAAGCTCCTGCCAAAACAACGGAACAGAGCAAATCTCCGGTAGAGACGCAGATCGCCAGTGCCGCGTTTGTCAACAGTGGTGCAGATACGGTGGCCGGCAGCGGTATTGCCAACGCTGTACAGACAGCTGGCAGCAGCGCGGAAATGTTCGGAGCTTCTGGAGGCGGCAATATGCGTTATAAAAGTGGTTCCTACAGTGATATGCGGGGTTATAATCTGGCGTTGGGGTTTGCCAAAGCCATACAAAATAACGCCTGCAAACTGACCTATGGCCCGCTGCTGGAATGCGGCTGGGGCAATTACACCAGCAAGCTTGACAGCAGCATACGTGCTGACGGTAATACCAAATATTATGGTATTGGTATGATAGTGCGTCAGGATAATAACAATGGTTTATATTATGAAGGCAGTTTGCGTTACGGCCGTATGGATGCTGATTACGCCAGCGGCGATCTGATAGGTGTCGGCGGAAAAAAAGTATATGCCGGCTATGACAGCAGCAGCAGTTACTACGGAGCTCATGTTGGTATTGGCAGGGTCAGTAAACTGAACGATACTGTAAAAGCAGATATTTATGCCAAGCTCTTGTATACGCACCAAAGCGGTGACAGTGTGATTTTAGGCGGTGCTGGTAACGGAGAAGTTTATGACTTTGACGCAGTCAACAGCACTCGTGCCAGATTGGGAGCTCGTCTGAGCAAAGAAAACGATGAGCGTGGTACTTATTATGCAGGTTTGGCGTATGAATACGAATTTGACGGCGAAGAAAAAGCAACGGTCAAAGGTCTGAGCACGCCGGCACCCAGTATCAAAGGCAGCAGCGGTATGTTGGAGCTGGGTTATATCATCCAAAATAAAGATGTGAACGCGCCTGCTGTCGACATTGGCTTTCAGGGCTGGAGCGGCAAAAAGCAGGGCTTCAGCGGTAATATCAATTTTATCTGGAAGTTTTGATTAGGGAATGCATTTGTGTCTTTCAATTTTTATAATTTAAAACGGCTGTAAAAATGTGCTGATAATAGTTGTTAAAACTTCGACAGAATACATAAAAACAATGGCGGTATGGATATTATTTCCGTATCGCCATTGTTTTTTCTGTTGACAGCAAATTGGGGGGGCTGATGGCACTGCAATGCCCACTGGTGAGTGACGGAAAATGCGGCATGAAAGCAGGGCAGTCACGGGTAAAAAGCGGCGTGAACAGCCGGTCGCTGCCATTCCTAAACTGAATGACAGCGATAGTTTTTTGGAAATTCCGAAAACGCATATCCTTGCGAACTAACTGAATTGCTATTAGGAGCAGTCAGTTCTAGTATATAGACAAGGGGTAAACCTTACCAAGTGAAACGATGACAAAGGAGGTCAAAAACATGGCAAAAGTTTACAAAGATTTGAGAGAGTTTTTAAAAACATTAGAAGAAGAGGGGCAGCTGATCCGCGTTAAAGATGAGGTCGATCCGGAACCTGATATTGGCGCTGCCGGACGTGCCTGCGCTAATATGGATAAAAAACCGGCTGTTTTGTTTGAGAAGGTGAAAGGTTATAAATATTCTGTTGTAACCAACGTTCACGGTTCCTGGGCTAATCATGCTTTGATGATGGGAATGCCTAAAGACACTCCTGTAAAGGAACAATTCCATGAATTGAACCGCCGCTGGGACAAATTCCCGGTACCGCCAGTAATTCTTCCACGTGAAAAAGCAATGTGTAAGGAAAATACCATCAGCGAAAATATCAATTTATTTGATGTTTTGCCTCTTTACAGAATCAATGATCAGGACGGTGGTTTTTTCCTGTCTAAAGCAGCCGTTGTTACCGGCGATCCGGCTGAACCTGATAATCTGGATAAGCAGAATGTCGGTATTTACCGTATCCAGGTCAAAGATATCGACCGTATCGGCATCCAGGCTTTGCCTTTTCATGATATCGCCATCCAGCTTGCTAAGGCAGAAGAAGTCAACGAGCCTTTACCGGTAGCTATCGCTCTGGGCAATACTCCGCTTGTAAGCTTTATGGCAAGCACTCCTGTTAATTACGACCAGAATGAATATGAATTCGTCGGCGCCTTGCAGGATGGTGTTCCTACTGAAATTACTAAAGCTGATACTGCTGAGCATTTGTATGTTCCTGCTCATGCTGAAGTTATTCTGGAAGGCTACATTATGCCGCGCGTTCGTACCTGCGAAGGTCCGTTTGGCGAGTTTCCTGGCTCTTATTCCGGCGCCAGGAATCAGTGCGAGATCAAGATAACTCATATCACACATCGTACCAATCCGATATTTGAAAACCTGTATCTTGGTATGCCCTGGACTGAGATCGATTACCTGATGGCTCTTAATACCAGCGTTCCTCTGTACAAACAGCTGAAAGCTACTATGCCTGAAGTGCAGGCAGTCAATGCTATGTATACTCATGGTATCGGCGTTATCATTTCTACGAAGGTCCGTTACGGCGGCTTCGGTAAGGGTGTTGCTTTCCGTCTGCTGTCTACTCCGCATGGTATGCCTTATTCCAAGGTCATTATCGTTGTCGACGAGTTTGTTGATCCGTTTAACCTGGAGCAGGTTATGTGGGCGCTTACTACCCGCGTCAAACCCAGTAAGGATGTTGCGATCATCCCGAATTGTGCCGGTATGCCGCTTGATCCGTCTTCGGTACCGGCAGGTATGCATGACAAGCTGATCATCGATGCAACTACTCCGGTCGCTCCGGAACCGAATCCGCGTTCTGTTGAATTGTTGAAACCGTCTCCGGCTACCCCGAAATGGGAAGCTATTTTTAGAGACTTTATGGCTGCACAAAAAAATCAATGATAATTTGAGGTATAAAGGAGGCAGATTTTTATGAAATGTCCGCGTTGTGATGCTGATACAGTAAGAGTTATGACTAAATCCCCGGTTGGCGATGTTTGGGAAGTTTATGTCTGCGATACCTGCAGTTATTCCTGGCGTTCCACCGAAGAAATCCATGTACATGATGTATTTAAACTAAAACCGGAAGATATTCCTAATTTACAGCAAATTCCGCCGGTTCCACCTTTAAAGAAATAAATGGCTGCTTGGGGCTTGGACAAGTCCTTGATTGGCGGGGGAGTTAGCTCCCCCGCTTTTTTTATATAATTGCGGGGTGAAAAATTATGGCAGAGCTGAAAACACAGCTTGATCTGCAGCAGATACCAAAAATAGTAGGCGAGGATGGGACGCAGCTTTTGGCACGCTGCTACGCGGTGCTTGAGCATACCAGGTGGCCGCTTTATATCGTGGGACCTTCGGGCAGCGGCAAAAGTATTATCGCGATGAACCTGGCCAGGCAGTATGCGCTGGCTAAAAATGTGCCAGCCTATTATGTGCAGCTGAGTCCAGAACAGACGAAAACAAGCCTGATTTTGGGACTGAGGCTGGAAAACGGCAGTCTGGCAGTTAAGAACGGAGTTGTGGCAGATTGTATGGAGAGTGGCGGCATTATCATCGTCGATGAGGCGACACATTCGGTACAGGAGATTTTGCTGATGTTCAACAGTATACTGGACCGGACTTCGGTAACGGCGATCGGCGATAAGATGATTTATGCACACGAGGATTTTCGGATCGTGTTCTGCTCGAATGACAGCAGATATTCCGGCAACGTTAAGCTGCCGCAGAGCTTTGCTCAGCGTCTGGTTTCATTTTATTTCGATTATCCGACGGCGGAAGATGAGCTTTTGATAGTTGAACAGATAGTAGCGGAGGAGTGCCGTGCCAACGATGTTGTACCGGTAAGCCTAAAGCGTTATATTATTGAGTTGATGCGCGAGGTACGCAGCAATACTTATCCACTGTCGGTACGCAATGCGGCTATTGCCGTAGTTCTGTGCAATTTGGAGCTTTTGCGGCGCCCAGAGTGGCGGCAGACGATGATAGATTCTTATTTTTATGATAATCGGAATGTTGAAAGCATCAAGAGGTATCTGGCAAAAAGGGTGTTGGGCTGTGAGGCGGCAAGCGTTACTGATTTGACAGACAGGCGGATCATGGAGCTGGAGCAGGCCTTGAGCGCGATCGGAATCGTAACTTTTAAAGAGATCATTTTGCAGAGCTTTATGTATTATCTGGATGTAGACCTGGGTTTTTATGATTTGCAGATGGTGAAGGAGAAGCTTGAGTCTTCAATTATTTAAGGTGGCTGTTATGGAAAATTTTGCGGTATTATGCCCGGAACTGGCTTTTAAAATAGAATATTATGCTGATGCGGCTGCATATCAAGGCTCTGTTGGCACAGAATGCGGACAGCTGTGCTGCTGTACTGGAAGTCGTGAGGACGGGTATGTGCTGGCTGTCAACTGCGAATGGTTGCTGGAGGCATGGCAGCATTCAGCTTTGCATGGGCTACTTTCGTCAGAGAGTTTTACTGATGCGTTTGTTGTAAGTGAACTGAGTGTTTTGCGGTATGAAAAGACGGCGTTGTTTACGGGGACGGAGGGGTACAGGCACTTGGAGCGACTTAAGAAGGATATTTTATACCGATGCATCTATAGAAGTCTGTTTAGGACGTTCTGTGAGTATAAGCTAGCGCGTGAGCTGCCTGAGTTTGGCAAGCTGCTGACACTACTGAATATGACGACACAGGATGTGGAGTTGGAGCAGCTTGTGAAGTATTTGCCTCAGCGTGGTCAGCTGGAAGCTTTACAGGTGTTTTTGAAGTACGGTATCATCGAGCCGCAGGGGGACAGTAGTTTTTATGATTTTATGGTACCTCTGGCCTTGACTGCGGTACGGACGGAGCTGCAGAATTTGATCGTGGTGACGGATTTGCTGACAGAATGGCTGCAGGGATTGCGGATGACGTCAGAAATCACACCTGTGTGGGAGCAGAAAGCTGCTGCGGCAGGAACTGCCGGTTCTATGTCGATGCTGAAGGTGCTCAGCGAAGAAGAATTATGCGAGATTGTACGGAAAGAGCATATCCGTGAACTGAAAGCAAAAATGCAGAATGCCGCATCACAGACAGGTAAGCTGGCAGGCGTAGGGCGTATGGTAAGCAGGTCGGGCGACACTTCACAGTTCTTTTTGGATACAGTACGGAAATACAGGCGCGAGATCGGCGAGCTGGAATATATTTTTAAGCAGAGTTTACGTCGATGAAGATCATTGGTGCTTATGACGGCGACGTTAACCTAAAAAAGCAGCAGGAAGCGTATCTGGCCTCTAAAACAGCGGAGGAAAGCAGGGTTTATCAGTATTACTTGCGGCGTAAGGTATCGGTAGATATTATGATCATACGCGATGTTTCGGGCAGTACGTACCGATTTGAACGTGAATATGCAGAAGCGCTGATCGAGATTTTAGCGGCAGTTAATAATTTTGACGGTATCAGAACACTGGTAATAGATTTTGAGGGCGGGGCCAAAGTACGTAAAAGTTTTATTGATAAAGCCGAGCAGACTTCGATCGTACCGTTGTCTGGAGGGGGGACTAATCTGCTGCCGGCGGTGCGGTTGCTGCAGGAACAGGTGCTGAAGGGGAAGCGGAGATTGTTGTTTCTATTATCGGATGGAGAGATCAACGACCGTGAGCAGGCCGAAAGGGAGTTGAACGATTATTGCCGCAGGAATCAGATTGAGATGGTGAAGATAACTTTTGACGAAGAGGATAAATATGGCTATGAGCATACGACAATCATAAATCTGCACAGGTTTCTTGCCCGCAGGATTATCGAAAAGGGGGCGGCATACTGATATGGAAGGTTTGTTGAAGTGCCCGCATGGCCTGGTTACAGGCTGCGAGGAGCGGCAGGGGTTGAAAATCTATCGACATCTGCAGGACGGTGAGGCGTGTGGATTGCTGAATGGGTTGCAGCTGACGCCGGAGGAAATTTTGCTGGAAATGGGGCAGACTTTTGTGAGCAGCGATAATTTCACAGCTTTAGCACCATATGTGCGTGGTGGTGAACTTGCTGAGGGATATGTACCGCCGCAGGCCAGCACAGCGCTGAACGAATTTCTTTTGTTTTTTCACGCCAGTGCAGCGGTACGGAGTTTGATTTATGAAACAGTACTGACGGCTGCCGTAAGCGGCGACGATATTACTTTTAAGGAGCTGCTGGAGCTGGCGCTGTTTGCTTTGTGTTATGCTCGCTTTCAGGAGGAGACCAGGACGTATAAACGGAAAGTAAAAGAGTTGCTGCCATATTTTGGCGCCGGTTTGTTGGATGTTTTAGCAGCGTTAAAAATAGACTATTCGCGGCAATCGGCTGTCAACTGTTTTTATGAGGAGTATTTCTTCCAGTTGAAGTATGAATTTTGGGACAGGGAAGTAAGTCCGGAGAGACACAAACAGTGGCAGGCAGTGAAGCTGCTGGCATTAGGTATACAAAAGAAAAATACCTGAAGCATAAATGCTTCAGGTATTTTTCTTTTACTATTATTTTTTGAATAATTCAGGAACCCATTTGGCTGGATCGACTTCTTTAAATTTGCTGCGCTGGAAGTGCTCTTTAAGCCCGAAAGGTACGGTGCAGTCAAAAATAGTTTTGCAGGATATACCTACATCGCGGATCGAAGGCGAAAATTCGGGGGATTGGGAAGGATCGAGCGGATGGCAGCGAACGCCTGGGATAGTGATAACGTCGACATCGCCCTGGAAACGGGTATTCAAAGCCCACAGTACGTCGTCGGTATCAAACAGATCAACATCGTCGTCTACCAGGATAACGTGTTTCAGTTCCGAGAAAGCAGAGAAGGCTAGCAGAGCAGCCTGTCTTTGACGGCCTTCATCAGGCGGAGCTTTTTTGACGAATTGGATAACGGCCATATATTTGCCGCCGCCGGAGCAGTGGGCATATACGTTTTTGACATTGCCTGGCAGTGCTTTTTCCGTCATGCCGAGGATAGATGCTTCAGTCGGTATACCTGCCATATTGACGTGTTCTTCGGAAGGACCGATGCAGGATTGCATGATTGGGTCGCGGCGGTGGGTAACTGCTTTGACTTTGATCAGCGGGATTGCTGGTTTCATAGCGCCGGTATAGCCCGGAAATTCCGGCATTGCTTTACCGGTATTGCTGTTTTGGTCTTCGCGGACGCGGACATCAGGCAGCAGTTCGCCTTCGATAACATATTCTGCACGGGCGATAGCCTTTTCGTTGATAGTTTTGCACTGTACCATTTGCACGCCTTCGCCCCGTATACTGCCGGCTATGCTCAATTCATTGAAGCCGAGTGGAGTTGTAGGTGGTTCGAAGCAGGCGGCGATCTCGATGGCCGGGTCAACGCCGATACTGATGGAGATCGGCATCGGTTTGCCGGCTTTTTCGTATTTTTGACGGAATACGTCTAAGTGACGGCCTGGAACGAAATACATGGATATTTCGTCTTTGCCCTGCAGGCAGAGGCGGTGGATAGTAATATCGGTATCGCCGGTTTCAGGATCGGTGCCGTAGCAAAGCCCCATGGTTACATATGGGCCGGCGTCTTCTTCAGTATTGGTAGGGGCTGGGATCAGCTTGCGGATATCAAAGCCCTCTTCTGTTGCCAGATGCACTACTTCCTGACAGGGTGCCTGGTCAGCACTTACAACTACCGGAGCGATCGGGGTGGATACGGAGTCTTTTAAAAGAAAGCCCAGCTTTTCGGGTTCACATCCCAGCAGGTGCCCGACACGGGCACGGCTTGAAAGTACGCCGATAGCGACTTTAGCGCCGGGATGGCCTTTAACATTATTGAAGATCATGGCAGGTCCTAAGCGAGTCGGGCGTTTAACGGTGCCTTTGGCACCAACATAGCGGTAAATACCGGAGATCTCGGCACGTGGATCGGCCTCGACGTTGGTTTCCACCAACTGTCCGGGGATGGTACGCAGATAGTCGAGTGCGGAACGTAAATCATTGATTTTAGTAGTCATAATAAAGCCTCCTTAAATATACTGTACTGTGAATGGGAAGCTGCTGCCTGCAAGAAAGTAGAATCATTTTTGCGGAGACTGTTTTTTGCAATATCTAACAGTTTTCAGCTGACCGGTTTCAGAGCTGCACCAACTGACACCGGTGTTCAAGCAGCATTTCCTCTTAGGAACATCATAATACGAGTGGGAGTTTGAAGGCTATTCTAAATAGCAAAGCTGTTTTGACATATTGGAAAGATATAACCAATAGTTTGCATTAATAAACTTTTAATTCTATAAAGGCAAGACGTTATGCTCTATTGGAATACGAAAAAGCCTGCTTTTACCGTATAATCGTAGTAGATAAGCAGCTTCAGGCTGGGCAGAGTGAAAGCAGGTGAGAGAAATGAATTTTAATCAGTTGAGATATTTTGTCGCTATTGTCAAGCATGGCAGTTTTTGGTCGGCAGCACTGGAAGAATACATTTCTCAGTCTTCGCTGTCCAAGCAGATCAAAGCTTTGGAAACCGAGCTTGGGGTAGTGTTGTTTAACAGGACTGGTAATAAGATTACTCTGACGGAAGCAGGCCAGTGTTTTTATGATTATGCGCTGCAGCTGCTGGAGACAAAAAACGAAATGCACCAGGAGCTGATGGCTTTTGAAGATACGCCGATCGAAGAAGTGAAATTCGCTTCGATTCCAATCGTCAGTTCCTATAAGATATCAACGCTGCTTTCTGAGTTTCAGAAAGTCAATAAAAATCGCAGGCAGGTCGTTAATTATAATATTCTGGAAGAAGAACAGAAAGACGTACTGATGCTTTTAAAAAACGATAAGGTGGATTTTGCTTTTGTGCGCGACGGTTTTGACCAGCTGCCCGAATATGAGCATCGGCTGTTTATGACAGACGAGATCGGCCTGATTTGTTCGCAGGAAAGTGAGCTGGCACAGCTGCAGGAATTTGATTTTTCGATGCTGCGGGATGAAAAAATCATTCTGATTTCTCCTAAATCGGAAATTTACCGGATTTTAATGGAAAAGCTGCGGAAAGTGAACAAGGAATGTAATGTGGCGGCAACGATGACACGTCATAGGAATGTGTTTTCGATGGTGGCCAATAATGTTGGTATTACCTTTTTTACAAAACGGATGCTGGAGGAAGGACACAGCATTGAAGGGCTGAAATATGTCCCTCTGACGATGCCGATCTACAGTAATGTTTACATCGTTAAACGTAAGGAAAAAACTTTGAATGCGACGACAGAAAAATTTTGGAAGTTCCTTTGCGGTAAATATCAGGAATATCAGCAATAAAAAACCACTGCTCAGCAGTGGTTTTTTATTTATTGCATTTGAAAATATTTTTGCCAATAGATCCAAAAATCCTTGGTAATTTTATTGAGGCGACGTTTTTTGAGTTTTATCAGCGCCACATCGCTTGTGAGTTCTTCAACTAGAGGAACGGTACAGAGATGAGGGAAAAGTGTCAGGTCAACGAGACTGAGCGGCAGCAGCGAAATATTTGGCGCCGTCTGCAGGATCTCCATAAGGATCTTGTGCCTTGTTGTCAGACATTTTGTTTTTTTCTCGATGCCGTGGCGTTCAAATGCTTTCATAACGATCGTATAAATGACCGATGAGGTATCTAAAAGTGAAAGTGGGTATTTTATCAGGTCATTCAGGGAAACAGCTTCTTTTGTACTTAAAGGATGATTTTGATTGCAGACCAGAACAAAAATATCTTTCTTATATGGAATACAGTCAAAGACATCTACTTCATCAAGATAATCAGTACGTATCAGCGCAATGTCGATGGCTCCGTCAAACAGCTCTTTCATAACTTCCTGCTGGTTGGTCTCGTGCATATCGATAACGACGTTAACATCGGGTTTATAGTTGGTTGTAAATTGGGCTATCTGAGCGCTGATACCATAGGAGGATACTACAGGTATTGACCCAAAACGAATAGTATTGGACTTCTTGGTAGCAAATTCATCTAAATAAAGCAGCATATCGTTGTGTTGTTTGATGGTCATTTCAGCATATTTGGCAAATTCCGCACCTATTTCAGTCAGATAGACCTTGGAATGTTCGCGTTTGAAGAGATCGACACCCAGTTCTGTTTCCAGGGCTTTTATCTGTTTGGACATTGACGATTGGGAGATATACATATCATCGGCAGCATTTGAAAAGCTACCTGTTTTGACAATGGCCAGAAAGTATTTCAATTGATTAAGATTCATAAATTCAATCCGCCCTTCTGTGCAAATTAAAACACGATAGCAAATAGTAAAAAAATGAGATTTGTTTTAAAATCTTTACCTTCTTCATTTAAATTATATTCGATTTTGCTATATACACATATTCGAGAATGGAATACAAGCTTTCACCTTTGGAAATTCCTAACAAGAATGACGTGTTTATTTAACTGAATTGCCTTTTAGACGGGCTGGTTCTATGATGAAAAGCAAGAAAGAGAATTGCTGGAGACGAAAGGGAAGGAGGGGAAAAAGATTTTTAGGAGCTGTCAAAAAGCTCTTGCTCATTAGCATAAGGATACTCCATAACTTAATAAATTACAATAATTAAATTTGCTGCACATAAACTTAATTATTAAAATAGATATTTTATTGGTTGTGGATGTTCAAAAGTTGTAAGAGATAGGAGGTTTTATTTGTGGGAATGAATAAAGCGAGAATAGGGTTTATTTTAGGCATTATCGTAGCACTGTTGTTCGGCACGGCCGATATCCCAGGACTTGCAAGAAATGGTCAGATATGTATGGCGCTTTCTTTTATGACCGTAATTTTCTGGGGCTTTCAAATCACTCAGCCGGGTTATACTTCCGGTCTTTATCTATTGCTCCTCGCAGTTTTTGGGGTTGAAAAACCTGCTCTCATTTTTTCGACCTGGACTGGTCCAATGATGTTTTTGATTGTAGGCGCTTATTTGATTGCCGGTGCAGTTAAAGAATCTGGACTTGGCGAACGTATCGCTTATAAATTTATCATTTCTTATGTAACTTCATTTAAGAGTATTATCGTGGCGATTTTTATTCTGACTTTTATCCTCAGTCTTTTGATTCCGCATCCCTGGCCGCGTGCTTTCCTGATTATGTCAGTTATGGCGGTCGTTATTAAAAGTGCGAATATTCCTCGTGTGGATGCAGTTAAAATAGGCTTTACTGTTTTTGCCGCTTCTGTTCCGGTTTCCCTGATCTTTTTGACTGGCGATGCTACTATCAGTCCGCTGGCAGTACAATCATCCGGTGTTTCTCTAGGTTGGCTTGGCTGGTTTAAATTGATGGGACCACCCAGTATTATCGTAAGTATTATTACCTGCTTTATGATTTTGTTCCTATTTAAGCCAACTCAGGAAGTACAGGTTAACAAAGAGGAAATGCGTGCTAAATTAGCAGCTATGGGTCCAATGAGTGGGAAAGAGCTTCGGACTGCCTTTTGGGTAACTTTAGCGATCATTCTTTGGATGACTGATACTCTGCATGGCGTCGATATCGGTTGGGTAACCTTGTTTATCGCAATGGCAATGAGCCTGCCTTTGGTTGGCGAAATTCTGACGCCGGCAAGCTGGAGCGGTGTTCCTCTGCATGTACTGATTTTTTTGACTGCTGCTGTTGCTATCGGACGTGTTGGCGGCGCTACCGGTATGAATGCATGGATAGCTCAGACAGTATTGCCTGGTACAGTTCCGTCTGATCCATATATCCTGGCAGCGTTTATCGCAACTATTTCAATTATTATACATATGCTTTTGGGCAGCGTTATCGCAGTTATGGGTATCATTATCCCAGCTATGATCACCTTTACCAGCCAGATGGGTATTACGCCGCTTGTTCCGGCGCTGCTCGCTTATTCGGCAGTTGCTTCTCACTATGTGCTGCCTTTCCAGCATTTGAACATGCTGGTCGGTTTGGGTGAAGATAACGGTATGTATTCACAGAAGGAAACGATCCGTTTGGGTATTCCGTTCATTATCGTTATCTATGTTATGACTGTACTGATTGAAGTTCCGTACTGGTCGATGTTAGGCTTGTTTGATAAATAATCTGCTGAAGGAGGGCTGGAGATGCGTCTGATCGTTGGTATTTCCGGAGCCAGCGGGGTCATTTTGGGCTATGAGATGTTGAAAGCTTTAAAATTGCTCCCAGATTGTGAAGTTCACTTAGTTGTAACTGAAGGTGCAGTTAAAAATTTTGAGTGCGAAACGGATCTTACCGTACAGGATGTATGCGCTCTGGCCGATGTTGTGCACAGCAATAAAAATATGGCTGCCAGTATTTCCAGCGGCTCGTTTAAAACTGATGGAATGATCGTAATACCCTGCAGTATGAAAACAGTCGCCGGGATAGCAGCCGGCTATACAGATAATCTGCTGCTGCGTTCCGCTGACGTTTGTCTAAAGGAGGGCAGGAAGGTAGTTATCGTACCGCGCGAAATGCCTTTAAGCAGGCTGCATCTGCGTAATATCAAGGAAGCTGCTGATTACGGCTGCGTCGTTGTGCCGCCGATGCTGACTTTTTACAATGGGTCAAATTCGGTGGAAAAGCAAATGCAGCATATCATCGGTAAGGTCCTGATGCAGTTTGGTATTGATTATAAGCATTTTGTGGCCTGGAAAGGGGAGGACTAAAATGCAGGCAAAGTCTTTTTCCTTGGGAGCGCAGGAATATTTGCTGGAAGCTGTGGCAGTACGCTGTGGTGATGATCTGACGGTCGTTATCGGCGGCGGTGAAAAGCAGCATATCGGTGCTGTCGCCGTAGGCGTACCGCGCCCCAGCTTAAAAGATAAAAATATAGTTTCTTCTTCGGCATCGGTACTGTGCCTGACAGGGCATAAGGAAGACCTGCTGGCACGCAAAGCCGCCTTAGAACTGGCCAGGATGCTTGGACATACTGTTACAGTGACCGTAGGCCTGCATATCGATGATGCGTCGGCTGAGGCGATAGCGATGCTGGAAGCTAATTTTCAAGAGCTGTTACGGCAGATTTGCCTTTGGGCTGCTGCCTGACAATAAGACGAGTTTACACTCATTCCTCCATCTTTGGAAGCGGGCGGGAAGAGCAAGTCCGCCTGCTTCCAAAAAAATAGTTGGTGCCAGAAGGCATACTGTTTGTTCACAGGAAGTTCGCTTTTAAGAAATTGACGCTTTGAATATTTTGTGCTATATTTAGAAAGTAATTAAATACGGTAGCCTTTGGGGCAGGGTGTGATTCCCTACCGGCGGTTATAGTCCGCGAGCTTCTTTGTGAGCATGATCCGGTGTGATTCCGGTACCGACAGTATAGTCTGGATGAGAAAAGGCGGCTATGAGTTTGTTTACTGAGCCATAGACAAAACCCCAAAAGGTTTTGCCTGTGGTTTTTCTAATTTCAGGGCATATCGTAAGCTTACTTGAAGAAGGTGACTTGATGGACGATGAATTATATATGCGGCAGGCGCTGGCTTTAGCCTGTCTGGCTGAAGGTGATACCAGCCCCAATCCTATGGTAGGTGCAGTTATCGTCAGTGCTGATGGAGAAGTTGTAGGCGAAGGCTATCATCATAAGGCAGGGCAGCCTCATGCCGAGATCAATGCGTTGAAGAAAGCAAAAAAGCTGGCCCGTGGCGGAACGATATATGTAACACTGGAGCCCTGTTCGCATTTTGGACGTACCGGACCCTGTTGCGAGGCGATTATTGCTGCCGGACTGAAACGTGTGGTTGCGGCGGTCGAAGACCCGAACCCCAAGGTTGCCGGCAACGGTTTTAAGCGTTTACGTGATGCGGGGATCGAGGTTACTGTGGGCGTGTGCGCAGAAGAGGCACGTCTGCTTAACGAGAAGTTTTTCCACTGGATCGTAACCGGCAGACCCTTTGTTTCGATGAAATATGCAATGACTTTAGACGGTAAGATAGCTACAAGGACCGGCGATTCGAAATGGATCACCGGCGAGGACGCCAGAGCTTATGGGCACTATTTGCGCAAGGCTCACGATTGTATCCTGGTCGGTAAGAATACGGTGCTGGCAGATGATCCGGAGCTTACTACCAGGTTGGTAGAGGGGCGAAACCCGCTGCGGATAGTGTTGGACAGTAACTGTGAAATACCCATGACTGCGAAGATTTTTGACGGCGAGGCTGAAACATTGCTGGTCACAGGCACTTGTTTACCGGGCGCCAAGCAGGCCAAAGCAGAAGCGCTGCAGGCGCTGCCGAAGGTAGAAGTGCTTCAGCTGCCTGCGGTCAATGGCAAGCTGCCTGTAGCGTTGCTGCTGCAGGAGCTGGCTGGGCGTAATCTGACCAGTATTTTGGTTGAAGGAGGCAGTACAGTGCACGGTGACTTTTTAGAAGCCGGCTTGGTGGATCGTATTTATGCGTTTATCGCACCGAAACTGATCGGCGGCAAAGAGGCGTTGACTCCGGTCGGCGGCAAAGGTTTTGCACTGATGGAGGATTGTTATGTTTTGAAGGAGATAGAAACACTGCCTTTGGGAGCAGATATTTTGCTGACTGGCAGAGTGGAAAGGAATAAATGCTGATATGTTTACTGGATTAGTTGCAGAGCTTGGCACTGTGCGAGGGTTGAAGAGAGTGCAGAACAGTTATCATCTGACTGTAGCCGCTAGAAAAGTGCTGGATAATTTAAAAATAGGCGACAGCGTTGCAGTGAACGGCGTTTGCCTGACAGTAGTTGTTTTGGGCAGCGGTGAGTTTACGGCTGACGTGATGCCGGAAACTGTGCGTTTGAGCAATCTGCGTGATCTGCGCAGCGGCGACCGGGTCAATCTGGAAAGGACGCTGCGGTTGATGGATGGCCTGGACGGACATATCGTCAGTGGTCATGTGGAGGGGATCGGTGTGATCGCGAAATGCCGGCAGGACGGCATAGCTAATGTGGTAACGGTAAAAACGCCGCCGGAGTTGATGCGTTACATCCTGCATAAGGGTTCTATTGCTATCGATGGTATCAGTCTGACGGTAACGGATGTCACCGAGGATACTTTTTCAGTATCGCTGATCCCGCATACCTCGAAGGAAACTACTTTAGGCTTTAAGACCGTTGGCGACGAGGTCAATCTGGAGACAGACATTATCGGTAAATATGTTGAACAGATGCTGAAGTTTGGCAATAAAGCAGAGAAAAAGGATGAAACCAGCGTTTTGAGTAAAGCTACTTTATTCGAAAACGGTTTTATGTAAATAAGGAGGTTATGAAAATGGAAGAGTTCAAATTTAATACAGTTGAAGAAGCGATAGCAGCGATCAAAGCCGGTAAAATGGTTTTGGTAACTGATGACGAGGATAGGGAAAACGAAGGTGATCTGATTATGGCTGCCGAGCTGTGTACGCCTGAGGCAGTAAACTTTATGGCAAAATACGCACGCGGTCTGATCTGTATGCCGGCAGCTCCGGAGATCATGGATAAGCTGCAATTTGGCGCGATGGTAGCTAAAAATACTGATAATCACGAAACTGCGTTCTCCGTATCTATCGATCACGTCGATACTACTACGGGTATTTCGGCGCACGAACGCGCTTATACGATGAAAAAATGTGCTGATGATAACGCGCAGGCTGATGATTTCCGCCGGCCGGGACATGTTTTTCCGCTGCGTGCACGTGAAGGCGGCGTACTGCGCCGCACAGGGCACACCGAGGCGACTGTAGATCTGTGTAAGCTGGCTGGATTGAAGCCAGTCGGTATCTGCTGCGAGATCATGAGCGAAGACGGCAATATGGCCCGTACTCCTGAATTGAAAGAATTTGCTAAAGAACACGGGTTGGTTTTTATTACCGTTGCTGCTTTGGTCGCTTACCGCAAGGCGCACGAAAAAATGGTGCATCGTGCGGCTGAAGCCGCGCTGCCGAGTAAATACGGCAATTTCCGCGCTGTAGCTTACGAAAATGATCTGGATGATCTTTGCCATGTTGCCATCGTTAAAGGTGAGGTGTCCGGTAAAAAAGATGTCTTGGTACGCGTACATTCAGAATGTCTGACCGGCGACGCTTTCGGTTCCCTGCGCTGTGATTGCGGCGATCAGCTGGCAACAGCGCTGCGAATGATAGAAAAAGAAGGGTGCGGTGTAGTACTGTATATGCGTCAGGAAGGACGTGGTATCGGTCTGGCGAATAAAATCAGGGCTTATGCGCTGCAGGATCAGGGTTATGATACCGTTGAAGCCAATGTTAAGCTGGGCTTTGCTCCGGATCTGCGTGATTATGGTATCGGAGCTCAGATCCTTTCCGACCTGGGCTTGACCAGCATTCGTCTGATCACTAATAATCCTGCCAAACGTGTGGGGCTTTCCGGCTATGGCATCACCGTAAGCGAAAGAGTGCCTATCGTTATCGACGCTAACCCTTTTAACGAGTTCTATCTGGAAGTCAAAGAGGAAAAAATGGGGCATGAGCTGCACGAAGGTCATGAGCATAAACACTGCAACTGCTGCAGCTGATATAAAAATTAAATTAACTTAAAATGGAGGCAATGAATATGAAAACTTTAGAAGGTCAATTAACAGCACAAGGTATGAAAGTGGCTATTGTTGTAGCTCGTTTTAATGAATTTATCACCAGCAAGCTTTTGAGCGGCGCTATCGACTGCCTGGAACGTCATGGGATGGACAATGAAGATATTACTGCAGTTTGGGTCCCAGGAGCATTCGAGATCCCTTTGGCAGCGCAGAAACTTGCAGTGAGTGGCAAATATGATGCTGTTATCTGTTTGGGTGCGGTTATCCGCGGTTCTACTCCTCATTTTGACTATGTTTGTGCCGAAGCTTCTAAAGGCGTGGCGCATGTTGGTCTGGAAACAGGTGTTCCGGTATCTTTCGGCGTTCTGACTACCGAAAATATTGAGCAGGCTGTTGAACGTGCCGGTACTAAAGCTGGCAACAAAGGTGTTGATGCTGCAATGACTGCTATCGAAATGGTCAATCTGTTGAAAAACATCTGATTTTTAAACGTACGTTAATCGTAGATTCTAAGAGGTATATATAATGAAAGATATTTTGACTAAAGGCACGGCTGAAGGTGTACGAATTTATGCGCTGTGTACTACTAATCTGGTACAGGAGGCTGCTATCAGGCATCATACTTCCCATTTGGCTAGTGCCGCTTTGGGCAGGGCGATGAACGGAGCCCTGCTTTTAGCAGCTACTATGAAAGATAATGAACGCATTGCCCTGCGTTTAAAGGGTGACGGGCCGATCGGCGAAGTCGTTGCCGATGCAGAAGGCACGCATGTGCGTGGTTATGTAGGTGATCCGGATGTATTTTTGCCGCTGAAAAACGGCAAGCTGGATGTTGGCGGCGCTATTGGAGCCGGCAATATTATTGTGACCCGTTATCTGCAGAACGCTGAACCTTTTACCGGCTATGCCGAACTGGTTGACGGCGAGATCGCTAGTGACCTTACTAATTATCTATACACGTCTGAACAGACACCGTCTTCTGTGGCGTTAGGCGTATTGGTCAATAAAGAGGGGCAGGTCATAGCTTCAGGCGGGTACTTTATTCAGGCAATGCCAGGCTGCGCAGAGGAAACGCTGGCACAGCTGGAGGAAAACATCAGTTTAACTCCTTATGTTACGCAGCTGCTGGAGCTGGGTTATACTCCAGAAAAGATGATCGAAACTATTGCCCGCGGTCTAGATGTAACAATTCAGGAGAGCATAGAGCTTAGTTATAAATGCCGCTGCAGTAGAGAAAAGATATTGGGAGCATTGGCGACTTTAGGGCAGGAAGATATCTCGGCCATGAGTCAGGATGAGGAAACAGAGGTGCATTGCCAGTTCTGCAACGAAACCTATAAATTCAGCGGGGAAGAAATTGCCCGGTTGCTGAAAAAATAAATAAATCTTGACACCTCGAACAGTTGTTTGTATACTATTTGTAGATAGTAATTGACAGCAACGAAACAGGAGGCTTGATCAAATGAGTACGGAAAAACTGAACGCTGAAAAAACAAAAGCGTTGGAAAATGCAATGCGCCAAATCGAAAAAGATTTCGGTAAAGGTTCGATCATGAAATTGGGCGAAGCCAGCGCTAAAATGAACATAGAGGTTATTCCTACAGGCGCTTTGTCTTTAGATATAGCTTTGGGAGTAGGCGGCATTCCACGCGGCAGGGTCATCGAGATCTATGGCCCGGAATCTTCCGGTAAAACTACAGTTGCCCTGCATATGATCGCTGAAACACAGAAAATCGGTGGTTATGCGGCGTTTATCGACGCTGAGCATGCTTTGGACCCTGAATACGCACGTAAGCTGGGCGTCGATGTCGACAATCTGCTGATTTCGCAGCCTGATAACGGCGAGCAGGCATTGGAGATCGCTGATGCTTTAGTACGCAGCGGCGCTATCGATATCATCGTTATCGACTCCGTAGCGGCTTTGGTACCGCGTGCAGAGATCGAAGGCGAGATGGGTGATTCTCACGTTGGCCTGCAGGCCAGGTTGATGAGTCAGGCTCTGCGTAAGCTGACCGGTATCATTTCCAAGTCTAAATGTGCTACTGTTTTCATCAATCAGATCCGCGAAAAAGTCGGAGTTATGTTCGGAAATCCAGAAACAACTACCGGCGGCAGAGCGTTGAAATTTTATTCCACTGTCCGCATGGATGTACGACGGATTGAAACTCTGAAAAACGGCAACGATATGATAGGCAACCGTACCCGCGTGAAAATCGTTAAAAATAAAATCGCTCCGCCTTTCAAACAGGCAGAATTTGATATTATGTACGGTGAAGGCATTTCCCATGAAGGCTGCATCGTAGATCTGGGTGCAGAGTTTGACATCATCAATAAAAGCGGCGCCTGGTATTCCTACGGCGAGGTTCGTTTGGGACAGGGCAAAGAAAAGGTCAAAGATTTTCTCAAAGAAAATCCGGAAATGGCTGCTGAGATCGAAGCCAAGATCCGCGAGCATACTATTGCCAAATTAGTAAGCGCAGAAAGCGGTGTAAGCGATGCTGAACCGGTCGTCCAAGAACTTAACGACTGAGCAGGAAGCGTATGATTATGCTTTAGATATTCTGAGCTATCGTGATTACAGCCGTAAGGATATGGAACTGAAGCTGAAACGTAAAGGTGCAGATGCTGTCATCATCAAGAGTACTATCCAAAAACTGCTGGAATATGGTTTCTTAGATGAAAAACGTTATGGACAGAGGGTTTTTGAAGCCTGGCTTTCTAAAAAATACTATGGCAGATGTCACCTGCGGCTGGAGCTGCAGAAAAAAAATGTGGCCGAACGTTATATAAACGATATTTTAGCGCAGTTTTCTGAAGCTGAGGAACAGGAACGGGCGGAGAAGGCTCTGCAGTCTTGTTTAAAACGTAATCCTAAAAAATATGATCCTGCTACGCAGGAAGGCCGGGCCGCTATTGGCAGGTACCTGTATGCGCGTGGCTTTGCAAGTAAATATATTCAAAAAAGCATTAATAATATACATGGTTCTGTGATATTAATGGATGACTGCTAACTTGACTTTTATATAAAATCCATTTAAAATTATAGTATCCAATCGTGTTAATAATTAATGAATGAATGTTATCCACGAGGCGACAATAGTTTGTTGCCTCATTTTTTTTAAAAATTAATAAGGAGGTGAAAATCATTTTAGAACTTATCGGTATTACTATCGGTGCTGGTGCCGTTGGTGGTGCGATCGGTTATTTAGTACGTAAAAATGTTGCTGAAAACAAAATTGCTACTGCTGAAGAAACCGCTATTCGTATCATTCAGGAGGCGGAACAGACCGGTGAAGCTAAACGCAAAGAAGCGTTAGTAGAAGCTAAAGAAGAAATCCACCGCATGCGCAGTGAGATGGAACGAGAAAATAAAGAGCGTCGCAGTGATATCCAACGTCAGGAAAGACGTCTTTTGCAAAAAGAAGAAAATCTTGACCGTAAGATAGAGTCTTTTGAGAAAAAAGAGGAACACTTAGCTGTTAGAGAGACTTTCCTCAGTGACAGTCAGGCTAAAGTCGATGCATTATATCAAAAACAATTGGGTGAACTGGAACGTTTGTCCGGTTTATCTACCGAAGATGCTAAAAAAGAACTTCTTCAATCTGTTGAAGAAGAAGTGAAACACGAAACCGCAATGCTCATTAAAGATTTGGAGCAGCAGGCGAAAGAGGAAGCAGACAAGAAGGCCAGAGAGATCATTTCTCTGGCGATTCAGCGTTGTGCGGCCGACCACGTAGCAGAAACTACTGTTTCTGTAGTAGCCCTGCCTAATGATGAAATGAAAGGCCGTATCATTGGCCGTGAGGGCAGAAATATCCGGACACTGGAAACTTTGACCGGTATTGACCTGATCATTGACGATACGCCGGAGGCGGTAATTATTTCCGGTTTTGACCCCGTACGCCGTGAGGTTGCCCGCGTTGCTCTGGAAAAACTGATCAACGACGGTCGTATCCATCCGTCCCGTATCGAGGAAATGGTTGAAAAAGCACAAAAAGAGGTCGAACAAAAGATCAAAGAAGCTGGCGAGCAGGCTACTTTTGCGGTAGGTGTGCATGGTTTGCATCCTGAACTGATAAAATTACTGGGCCGCTTGAAATATCGTACCAGCTATGGTCAAAATGTCTTGAATCATTCTGTTGAGGTTGCTCATCTAGCAGGCTTGATGGCCTCAGAATTGGGCGTTGACGTAGTTTTAGCCAAACGTGCTGGTTTACTGCATGATATTGGTAAAGCTATCGATCACGAGATGGAAGGTTCCCACGTTGAGATCGGCATGGAAATTGCTAAGAAATATCGTGAATCTGAATTGGTACTCAATGCTATCATGGCCCATCATGGCGATGTAGAGCCTAAGAGTGTTGAAGCAGTTCTGGTAGCTGCAGCTGATGCTGTTTCTGCCGCAAGACCTGGCGCGAGACGCGAAACATTGGAAAGCTATTTGAAACGGTTAACTCGATTGGAAGAGATTTCTGAATCTTTTGAAGGCGTTGAAAAATGCTTTGCTGTCCAAGCAGGACGCGAAATTCGCATAATGGTAAAACCTGACCAGATCGATGATGCTACATCTATTTTGTTAGCGCGCGATATTGCTAAAAAGATTGAAGCCGAGATGGAATATCCCGGTCAGATCAAAGTCGTCATCATTCGTGAAACACGCGCTGTTGACTACGCAAAATAATAAGGTTGAAAATAAATCCCCAAGCCGTCAGGTTTGGGGATTTTTTACATAATTGTTACGATTTATTCGTTTGAAGGACTGCGATTGGCGTTTATTTTATGTTATAATATGAGTATTAATTTATTATCTAAAATTTTCTGGAGGTCAGCTAATGAGAATTGATGGTGCCGGCGGTTGTTTTGATAACCGTATTTACGAAATAAACAATAAAAGCGCTTGGAATCTGTTATTGCTTACAGTCAATGAAATGGGTGTGACGGTTGATTCCCGTGATGATGAAAATGGCATTCTTGAATGCCATAATGATAAAAAGGTTATGCGTTTTTCGGCACAGGCGATGGACGAAGAAACTACTCAGGTTTTTGCTGATGTTCATGGTAAGAGGATTCAGGTTTATAACTGGAAGCCACAGGATAAAGAAGTCAATCTTTTTTACGACTTATTTGAAAACAAGCTGCGTGAATACCGGGCCTTTATCCTTTGTCCCAGCTGTAAGGCCAAAATCAGTTCGCTTGTAAAATTTTGTCCGGAATGCGGTGTACCGGTAAAATAAAAATAAACCAAATACCGTTAGGTATTTGGTTTATTTTTAATAATCATAAATTAGATAGCGCGGGTAACTTTACCGGAACGCAAGCAACGAGTGCAAACATTAACGCGTTTTACAGATTCGTTAACAATAGCCCTTACTTGTTGAATGTTCGGTTTCCAAGCACGTTTAGTATGTCTATTGGAATGGCTGACGTTATTGCCAGCGAGAGTACCTTTGCCGCAGACTTCGCAAATGGATGCCATGAGTCCCACCTCCTTAACGTATTACGAGCATTAGTTACAAATTTAACAAAAGTATCATACCATAGACTGTAGGTAAAAGCAAGTAAATTTTATAGATTGGCAGTGATTTTATGTGGTGGCGTGAGCCTGTTACCAGTTTAAAAGGTATAGGGATAAAAAAAGCTTTAGAATTTCAGAAATTGAATATAGAAACGGTCGGTGATCTACTCAACCGGTTCCCGAGAATGGACAGTTATCTTGATTATTCTAAAGTGAAACGTATCGGAGAGCTGACTACTGATAACGAAAAACAGCTTTTTACAGGGGAAGTGTTTCGAGTTTCAGATAAATATTCAGGCAGAGGGAAACGCTATACTGTTATCACAGTTCAGGACGATGGCAGTTACGCCGATATTTTTCTGTTTGCAGCGCAGCGGTATCAGTCCCGTAAATACAAATCAGGTATGCGTCTGATTGTTATTGGTAAAGTACGCCGCGGTACAACGGCAAAATTTGTTTCCGAAGCGTTTATTCAAATTGCCGACAGTAATGAAAGTATCAATGCTTTAGGAATTTTACCTGTTTATAGTCTGACAGGCTCTTTGACACAGGTAGCGGTACGCACAGCAGTCAAACAGGCACTGGCAAAGGCAGAACAATATTTGCCGGAAACATTGCCGGCAAGTATTATAACGGAAAGGCAGCTGCCGGATCGTTATACTGCATTGAAGAATATTCATTTTCCTGGCAGTTTTGCTAAACTGGCAGAAGCTAAAAAAAGATTCATTTTTGAAGAACTGTTTCTACTGCAATGCGGGCTGCTCTATTATCGCGATCGCATTAAAGAGGTGAGGCAGGGCATCAAGCACGGCGTGGACGGCAAGCTTGTTACAGCGGTGAAAAACTCACTGCCGTTTGAACTTACTGAAGCGCAGCAGAAGGCCTGGCAGGAAATATCACTTGATATGCAGGATAACAAGCCGATGCACAGGTTGCTGCAGGGTGATGTAGGATCTGGCAAGACTGTTGTTTCGGCTCTGGCGCTGGCTAAAACGGCTGAAAACGGATATCAGGGCTGTATTATGGTGCCGACAGAAATTTTGGCACAGCAGCATTTTGAAACCCTGACAGAATATTTGGGCAAACAGGGGTTAAGAGTCGAGCTTTTGACAAGCAGTGTCAAAAAAGCTAAACGTCGGGAAATTTTAGAAAATCTGGAGCTGGGAGAGATTGATGTACTGGTTGGCACGCATGCCCTGATCCAGGACGATGTTGTTTTTGCCAGATTAGCGCTGGTGGTTACTGATGAACAGCATCGTTTTGGTGTAGATCAGAGGGCGAAATTATCCAATAAATCACAGTTTGCCCCAGATATTTTAGTTATGACTGCTACTCCGATCCCGCGAACCTTAGCTTTAACTATTTATGGTGATCTTGATACTTCCATGATGCAGGGAAAACCTGTTGGACGTAAACCGATTGAGACTTTGTGCTACACCGGTGAGAAGCGTAATGCCGTATATGCTGGACTGGTGCGTCAGGTACAGGCCGGACATCAGGCTTATGTTGTCTGTGCTCTGATCGATGAATCTGAAGGTGTAGAAGCGCGCTCGGCAACAGAAGTTTATACGGAACTGCAGGCAACGTATTTAAAAAATATTCCCTGCGCTCTGCTGCACGGACGTTTGAAAAACCAGGAAAAAGAAGACATTATGAGCCTCTTTGCCGCAGGAGAAATCAAAGTGCTGATTACGACGACAGTTATTGAAGTTGGTGTCAATGTTCCCAATGCAACGCTGATGATCATCGAAAATGCTGACAGATTCGGGTTGGCCCAGATGCATCAGCTGCGCGGCAGGGTAGGGCGCGGCAAGGATCAGTCGTACTGTGTGCTGCTTACGGATAATGACAATAAGGAAACACTGGAACGACTGCAGGTATTGCGCGACAGTGATAACGGGTTCTTTCTGGCAGAAAAAGATCTGGAGCTGCGCGGTGCCGGGCAATTATTCGGTTTGCGTCAGCACGGCTTGCCTGATTTATATATTGCTGATATACTGCAAGATATAGGCGTTTTGATAGAAGCACGTGAATTAGCGAAAAAAGCGTTCAAGAACCCGCAGATGCTGCGCGAGATCGAAGATGCTCTTAGCAGTCAATTTGACGAACGGTTCCAGCGTATTTTTTATTCGTAATATTAAAGGAGATTTAATGGAGAATAAAACTAAATGGTATCGTGACCCTGATGTCATAACTAAAATCATTGCAGTAGCTTTTTTGGTGCTGCTGGGATGCTGTATACATTTTTTTGCTCAGGATTTTTTTGATAAAACTCTTAAACTGGCTATCAGCGGTAACGTCAATGCTTTGGCTGAATATCTGCGGTCTTTTGGGCCCTGGGCAATTGTGATCAGTTTTTTACTGGATGTGTTCATCAATGCGGCCAGTATTTTTCCTTCAATTTTTCTTTCGACGGCTAATGGTTTGATTTTCGGTCTGCCACTGGGAATACTGATTTCCTGGCTGGCGGAAACTGTCGGTGTTGTGATCAGCTTTCTGCTGATGCGTTATTTATTCAGAGGTACTGCTGAAAAGATCATTGCTACAAGTAACAGCCTGAAAAATATCGACGAAGCCAGCGGTAAGAACGGTTTGCAGTGGATGGCATTTGCCAGAGCGCTGCCTTATTTTCCTTCGGGAATTTTAACTGCCATCGGGGCTTTGAGCAAAATCAGCGTCAGAGATTATATTATTGCCAACCTGATCGGTAAATTTCCTTCGACGGCATTAGAAGTTGTTATTGGGCATGATATTGTAAATTTTAAGCAAAACAGTATGCGTTTGACAGTGTTGGTTATTGTTACGGGCATCGTGTTTTTTGCTTATAAACGTTATAAAAAATAGCAGTGTGCTTTATTTACTCATATCTAATGCGGCAGTGGCGATGAGTTTTATACTTTTGAATAAATTTATATGGACAGATAAAATAACTGCGTTACGGCAGTTATTTTTTATCTGCAATTAAGATAATAATTTTCTTTTAGTATCTATTGCAAGAATAATTGAGAGCAGTTATAATAAAGGCAGTGATAAAAGAGGAGGGTCTTTTATATGAGTAAACATCAATTTACAGATATCCGTGTTGCTATTGAACCGGATAATCCTGCTGTACAAAGGTTGGAATTCAAATGTATCAAATGCGGTTCCTGTAAAGCAGTCTGCACCGATTATATCGGTGTCTGCGGTACCTACGATCTCAAGGCGACCGGAGATGTGCCTATCTGTATAAACTGCGGGCAGTGCGCTAATGTGTGCCCGGCAGACAGTATTACTGAAAAGGTTGAGGCTTATGAAGTAGCAGCAGCAATGCGCGATCCTGAAAAGATCGTTATTTTCAGCACTTCTCCTTCTGTGCGCATTGCTTTAGGTGAAGAATTTGCTATGGCAGACGGTAGCTTTGTTGAAGGAAAAATGGTAGCGCTGCTGAAAAAACTGGGGGCAGATTATGTGTTGGATACTAATTTTGCTGCTGACCTTACGATCATGGAAGAAGCCAGTGAGTTGGTGGAACGTATCACAAAAGGCGAAAAACCGCTGCCACAGTTTACCAGTTGCTGTCCGGCCTGGGTCAAATTTGCTGAAACCTATTATCCGGAAATGCTTCCGCATATTTCCAGTGCTAAAAGCCCGATAGGAATGCAGGGGCCAACAATCAAAACTTATTTTGCAAAAAAAATGGGACTTGATCCCCGAAAAATAGTTAATGTGGCTGTTACTCCCTGTACAGCTAAAAAATATGAAATCCGCCGTGATGAAATGAATGCTGCTGCAAGGCATTTAGGTATTAACGGTATGCGTGATATGGATTATGTTATTACTACGCGTGAACTGGCTATGCTGGCCAAAGATGAAAATATTGATTTCACAGCATTGGAAGACAAGGCATATGATGACTTTATGGGACTGGGGTCAGGTGCCGGCGTGATTTTCGGTAATACCGGTGGCGTTATGGAAGCTGCAGTACGCAGTGCTTACACTTTTGTAACGAAAAAAACTGCTCCGGCAGCACTATATGATTTGAAGCCCGTACGCGGTTTGGAAGGTATCAAAGAAGCTTCCGTAGACATTGACGGCTTGAAAGTAAAGGTTGCTATCGTCTATGGTACTGCTAATGTCCGTAAATTGATCGAAAAAATCAAAAGCGGCGAAAAAAGCTATCATTTTGTCGAAGTAATGACTTGTCCGGGCGGATGCATCGGTGGGGGCGGTCAGCCTAAAGACAGGGAATATAAAGGTGATGCGCTGCGTGCCAAGCGTATCGAAGGCCTTTATAAACGTGACGATTCGATGCAGCTGCGGTTAAGCCACGAAAATCCTGAAATCATTAAATTATACGAAGAATTTTACGGTGAACCCTTAAGTGAGTTGGCAGAACAGATGCTGCATACGGTGTATTTTGACAGAAGTGCTGATTTGGGAGGAGTTTATATCGCTCCGACAGAAATTCAGTCTGCAGCAGGTTTAAAACAATTTCGCTGCAAGGTTTGCGGCTATATTTATGAAGGTGTAAGCCTGCCCGAAGATTATATCTGTCCTACCTGCGGTGTGGGTGCAGAAATGTTTGAAGAAGTGCGCTAAAGTCTAAATAAAAAGCTGAAACCAAAAGGTTTCAGCTTTTTATTATTTATCCAGTAATTTATAAATCTGTGGGAAGGGTTCAACGGTGCGTTTTAAAATACCGTTGATATAGGCGATTGTGATACCGTAATTGGTGAAAGGTATGTTTTGGTCCGCAGCACATTTGATGCGGTACTGCATTTCACGTTCGTTCAGCATACAGGCGCCGCAGTGGATAATCATTTTATACGGCGATAAGTCTAGGGGAAATTCCGTGCCGCTGGTAAAAATAAATTCTGGATTTTTACCGGTATATTCTTTGATCCAGCGTGGCAGCTTAACGGTGCCGATATCATCGCATTGGCGGTGATGTGTGCAGCCTTCGCCGACAAGAATTTTATCTCCGTCCTCAAGGTTTTCAAGTGCGGTAACGCCTTGAACGGCAGTCTGCAGATTACCTTTATAGCGTGCAAACAGGATCGAAAAAGAGGTCAGAAGAATATCTGCCGGCGTTTCAGCAGCAACTTTTTTAAAGACCTGACTGTCGGTGATAACCAGTTTGGGTCGTTTACCTAAATTTTGCAGTGTGTTGGTCAGTTCGTTTTCTTTAACTACAATAGCGGCAGCATCTGCTTCCAAAATATCGCGGATCGTTTGCTGCTGCGGCAGGATCAGTCTTCCTTTAGGGGCGGCAGAATCGATGGGCACTACTAAGACAACGAAGTCCGAAGGCGACAGCAGATCAGCAACTATCTGTGCTTTATTTTCATCTGCAGGTACGGTTTGGGCGATTGCTTCTTTAAGCTCAAAAATATTGAGCTGCTGTTCAGCACTGACAAATAAAAGTTTCCTGTTTGGCAGCAGAGCTTGATAAGCAGTTTTTTTATCTTCATTTATGGTTTCACATTTGTTGATAACGATGAGCAGGGGGATTTTTTTGGCATTGATCCGTTTTATCAAACGCAGATCTTCAGCAGAAGGGCCAACTGCAGCGTCAATAATTACAAGCGCGATATCAGTTTTGTTGAGTACCTGATATGCTTTTTGAATACGCAGGCTGCCCAAAACGCCTTCATCGTCGATACCCGGAGTATCAATGATCATTACTGGTCCCAGCGGCAGCAGTTCCATAGCTTTATAAACAGGATCTGTGGTTGTACCTTTGGCTTCAGAAACGATTGCTAAATTTTGCCCGGTGATCGCGTTGATAAGGCTTGATTTGCCGGCGTTACGTTTACCGAAGATACCGATGTGAACGCGTTCAGAAGATGGGGTAGCATTTAAACTCATAAAATCACTTCCTTTTATATAAATTATATACTAAAATAGTGCGATTATAGTACAGATAAGTTTTCTGAAAAATATACAATATCACACTTGTATACAAAAGTGCTAAATTTATGTAACAGTTATTGACGATGTTGTTAGTTTTAAAGTATATTATATATGCGTGTGGAATAATTCACAACCAAACCAAAATAAAGGAGGCGTATGAATGAGTACTAATAATGATTCAACGCAGCATGTTCAAATCGCAGTAGCCGACCCTACACCCTTGGGACTATTTGGTCTGGCCGTCGTAACAATGGTGGCTTCTGCACAAAAATTAGGTATCGTTGAAGGAGTATCCTGGGTTTTGCCGTGGGCTCTTTTCTGCGGATCCTTCGCCCAGCTGTTGGCTGGTTATTTTGACTATTGCCATCGCAATATTTTTGGCGCAACAATTTTCAGTGCTTTCGGCTTTTTCTGGTCTGCAGTAGGTATGAGCTGGATGATTAAAGCAGGAACCTTTGGTCCTGGTCTTGCTGCCGGTGTGGATCCTAAAGCTATTGGTTTTGCATTTTTGGCCTATTTTATATTTGCCTGCATTGGTACCATTGCTGCGTCCTCTGCAAGTCTGTTCTTATTCGTAGATATGGTTTTCATTGATATCTTACTTTTAGGTTTAGCTTTAGACGGACTTGGTATCGGCGGTCATTTCCCGCACACCATGGCTGCTTATGCTGAAATGGCAGTAGCGCTTATTTCCTTATATGGCGCCGGAGCCGGGTTCCTTAATAATTTCTATGGCCGTCAGTTCTGGCCTGTAGGAGCTCCGCTTGGTATCTGGAAAAAATAATCTTGTTTGATAAAAAAGCACTGTGAGATTCTCACAGTGCTTTTACTTTTTTCAAAATTACTTAACAAGTTCCAGTCGTGGGTTGGGAAGATGTACTCGTCCTGCTTTAGCGCATTCTTTGCCGTCTACCATAACGATATCCGCTGTAAAGTTGATATTACCGTCAAAAAGGCTGGATCCTACTGCATAAGTATCTACAGGAACCTTTAATGCTTCAAACTCTTTGATACGTTCGGCGTCAAATCCGCCGGAAACGATAATTTTTACATAATCGAAACCTTCTGCATCAAGTGCTGTGCGTACATTATGTACTAGTTCCTTGCAGACGCCTGTCGGTTTGAACATACCCATTTGGCTGAGCAGGCTTTTATCTACCATAGTGCCGGAGGTATCCAAGCGGACTCCTGCTAATTTGCGGCCAAGTTTGCGTGCTACCTGTAAAGTCGTACCAACACAGTCATTATCAAAGTCGACCAGGGCAATACGCGCGATATCAGGCGCTACATATTTATCAAAGGCGCTGGTTGCTGCCAGCGTGTCGCCGTTGTATGCTGCGATCAGGGCGTGGGGAATAGTTCCCAGACCTTTGCCATTGCTGGCTAAGGCGTTGGCATCAGTAGAGAAACCTTTGATACCGCCAATCATAGCAGCATAGCCGTCAGATTCCTGGGTTTGATAGGTATCATACCGGGCAGGGAAAAAGAGGACCGGTTTGCCGTTTGCTGCTTTGACAACACGGCGTACATTAGTAGCTATACGGCTTTGCCGCGCCAGAAAACCAAGATAGATAGTTTCCAGATGGGCAAAATCTGCCAGATCACCTTCGATCGTCATTAGTGTTTCCCAGGGGGCAACCTCATCTCCGTCATGTAAAGCATGGATCGTAATATTTTCAGGATTATGTGCGCAGGTTTTGATCAGGGCGATAGTTTCATCGATGCCGCAAACAACTACCGGTTCACGGGTAAAAAGCTGCATCATTACTCTAGGATGGTGATTATCGCCATTCAGTATCTCTTCGGTACGCAGAAAATAAGCGTCGGTGTAATAACCGGCTTTGATTTTTTCTACCGGAAAATGAAAATGTTCAACTGGTAAACGATTTTTCATGATAACCTCCATCATTATATAGAATAAATTAGCTCTTGATATTGTGCTAATTACATTTTATGATACAATAATAGCGCTACAGGTTCAAGTTTTTTGATAAATTTTTCTTAAATGGAGTTTATAAATGGCATCTTGTGAAAAAAAATATACAATATTATTATTGTCGGCTCCGATAGGTTCAGGGCATAAGCTGGCTGCTCAAGCTCTGGAACAGTCTTTTGCACTGGCAGACAATGTGCAGGTAGTGCACGGAAGTATTTTTGACTTTTTTCCGGGCAGTATCGGCAATGCTTTTTTACGTTTTTATTTATGGGTACTCTCATATTGTCCCTGGCTGTATGAGCTGGCTTATAAATGGGGAAACCGTCAGAGCGGGTCGCTATGGCTGCGTAACTTTATTAATGGTACCTTAGCAAGTTTGGCACAGGATTTTATCGTCAGGACCAACCCCGATGCTGTAATTGCCACACATGCTACACCGGCAGGTATCATGGCTATCTATAAGAAAAAATTCAAGCCGGATTTGCTGTTGGGAGCGGTGGTTACTGATTATACTGTACATAAATGGTGGCTTTGCGAAGGCGTTGATGTGTATTTTGCAGCATCAGAAAATCTGCGTGCACAGTTTGATGGGATTGATGCTGAGGTTTTACCGACGGGAATACCGGTTCGGCGGCAATTTTACCAGGCATATGATCGTCAGGAGCTGCGTCGTAAATTTAATTGGTCTGAGCAGGATATAGTATGTCTGTTGATGGGCGGCGGCGAAGGCTTGTTACCGATGGAGAGCATAGTTAAAGCTTTCCACGGTTTTTTGCCACAGCGTTTGAAAATAATTGCGGTCGCAGGACATAATGAAATTTTGCAGCACCGCCTGGAAATTTTTAAAGAAATACCACTGACTGTTTATGGATTTACGGATGATGTACCGGAGTTATTGCTGGCTGCTGATATTGTCGTAACTAAAGCCGGTGGTTTAACGGCGGCTGAAACATTGATTGCGGGCTGCAATTATATTATTTATAAGCCGCTGCCTGGTCAGGAAACAGGTAATGCTGTTTATTTAGAGCAGTATTGCGGTGCACAGGTAGCCGGTTCACCTCAGGAAGTAAAAACGATGGTCTGCCGATATGCGGATGTCGACTCCCAAGTACGCTTGCTTCAGAAGCAGCAGCGCAGCTTGAAATATGGTAAACCTGGAGCTGCAGAAGAAATAAGCAATTATATTTTAAAAAAACTTGAAAAATAAGTAAAAGCTTGACCGTTGACTAAATCAACTCTATAATGAAATGGATTTGGGAAAAATAATATTTTGCGACACCCGGTTTTCGTGTGGATGCCTGCAATTTATCGGAGGCATTGCTGTGGAGCGTTATTATTGGGGTGCTTTAAGCGCTGCTGTCGGATTGGGCAACAGTAAGCTTGAAGCTTTAGTTGCGGTGTTTGGCAGTGCGCGTAGTGCGTATCTTGCTGATAGACAAGAGCTTTTGGCTGCCCGCGTTTATAAAGAGGCGGCCATTGATAAGTTCCTAAAATTTAGAAATCTTGCGTTACCTGAACAGCTGCAGAATTTTTGCGAGCGGCAGCAGGTGCGGCTGATGATAAGCGGTGATGCGGACTATCCGGTCTCATTAAGGCATATCGCATTACCGCCGAAGGTTTTATATATCAAGGGTAATTTGCCCAGGCTTGATTGCAGTATCGGTATCGTTGGTTCACGTCGAGCTTCTACTTATGGGTTAAAGGCGGCGGGTGACTTTGCTGCTGATCTTGCTTCAGCGGGGCTGGTTATTGTAAGCGGTGGAGCTAAGGGTATTGATAGTGCTGCTCACAAAGGTGCTTTACAGGCTGGGGGAAGTACGATTGCCGTACTTGGCTGCGGTATAGATGTTGTTTATCCGCGTGAAAATACGGCGCTTTTCGAGCAGATATGTTCAAATGGGGCGCTGGTAACAGAATTTGCACCTGGAACAGAACCTCTTGCTGCTAACTTCCCGTCGCGCAACAGAATCATCAACGGAATGACGAAAGGTATACTGGTAGTTGAGGCGGCTAAAAAGAGCGGTGCTATGATAACGGCTGAATTTGCCGCAGATGAAGGGCATGAGGTATATTGTATTCCAGGAAGTATTTATCTGCCTAACAGTATTGGCTGCCATAGTCTGATAAAATCTGGAGCACAGCTTGTAGATAGGCCGGAAGATATTTTGAATGATCTGGAATTGAACTTCGGCAGTAAGCAGAAAATAGAGAATTTATCGTTGTTTGCCAGTGAAGGAGCAGAGGCCGTTTCAGAACTGGCTAAACAATTGATGGATATAATGACACAGGAACCGGTTACGTTAGAGGAACTGGTAGAATTAAGCGGTCGCTCTCTGGCAGAGATCAGCGGGGAACTGCTGGATCTGCAAATGCAAGGTAAACTTGGCCTGGCAGATGGGCGCAGGTATTACCGAATTTAGGAGGACTTATTATTATGACGAAAAATTTAGTAATCGTGGAATCACCTACTAAGTCAAAAACTATTGAAAAATTTTTAGGGCGCAATTATACTGTCCGCGCTTCAATGGGACATTTGCGCGATTTGCCAAAAAGTTTGTTTGGCGTTGATATCGAACATGATTTTGAGCCTAAATATATTAATATTCGCGGTAAAGGCGAATTGATTAAAGAATTGAAAACTTTGGCTAAAAAAGCTGATAAAATTTATCTGGCAACTGACCCTGATCGCGAAGGCGAAGCTATTGGCTGGCATTTAGCGCATATCCTTGGTGTTGACCCGGAAGCAAACTGTCGGATTGAGTTTCATGAAATCACTTCTGGTGCCATAAAAGATGCTTTGAAGAATCCGCGCCCGATTGATTTGGATAAAGTTGATGCTCAACAGGCACGTCGTATTATTGATCGTATCGTAGGCTATCAGCTTAGTCCTTTGTTATGGCGTAAAATAAGAAAAGGCTTGAGTGCCGGACGTGTACAATCGGTAGCAGTAAAAATCATTGCTGACCGTGAAAAAGAAATCGCTGATTTCATTCCTAAAGAATATTGGACTTTGAATGCTAAACTGCGTGAAAAAGCGAAAGCTCCTATTTTTGAAGCAGAGGTTATCAAACATCTGGGCAAAAAACTGGAAATACATACTGCTGAGGAAGCGGCTATTGTAGAAAAAGCTTTGGCTAAAGCTGCTTATATCATTGAAGAAGCAACAAAAAAAGAGCGTAAACGTAATCCGTTGCCTCCGTTTACGACCAGCAGCCTGCAGCAGGAGGCTGTTAAACGTCTGAATTTTACTACCAAAAAGACGATGATGGTAGCTCAACAGCTGTACGAAGGTGTTGCTGTGGGCAAAGAAGGTTCTGTCGGTTTGATTACTTATATGAGAACCGACTCAGTACGTATTGCTGATGTTGCTGCTGCTGATATCCGCAGTTATATTGAAAGTGAGTTTGGCAAAGAATTCAGGCCTTCACATGCAAACAGCTATTCAAGTAAAAAAAATGCCCAGGATGCACATGAGGCGATCCGCCCCACAAGTGTACATCGTACACCGCTGGAAATGGCAAAATATCTGAATAAAGATCAGCTTAAGCTCTATTCTTTGATTTGGAACCGTGCTGTTGCAAGTCAGATGGCATCGGCTGTTTTTGATGTTACTACTTTGCTGATCGGCGCCGGCGATTACCAATTGCGTGCAACGGGCTCTGTTTTGAAGTTTGAAGGCTTTTTAAAGCTAAGCGATAAAAAAGACCTGCTCGAGGATAAGGATAAAACCGTTCCTTATCTGGAGGCTAAAACGCCTGTAGAATTATATAAACTTTTACCGGCTGAACAGCACTTCACCGAACCACCGGCGCACTTTACTGAGGCGACCCTGGTAAAAGAGCTGGAAGACAAAGGTATTGGACGGCCGAGTACTTATTCGCCTACTATCCAGACTATTCTGGACCGCGGTTATATTGCTAAGGAAGGCAAAAAACTGATGATTACCGAGCTGGGGCTCATGATCGTCGATATGCTGACTAATTATTTCAAAGATATTATTGATATTCCTTTTTCTGCTGAATTAGAAACAGAGCTTGATGAGATTGCTGAGCATAAAGCTGATAAGACTAAAATACTGGAAAAATTCTATGTGCCGTTTTCAAAATTGATGGAAAAAGCCGACAAAGAAATTGAGGCAGTAGAAGCTCCTGTAGAAGTCAGTGATGTGAAATGCGAAAAATGCGGACGTATGATGGTAATAAAGCAGGGGCGTTTTGGTAAGTTCCTGGCATGTCCCGGTTTTCCGGAATGCCGTAACACGAAGCCGATTCTGCATAAGATCGGTGTTAAGTGCCCTGAATGCGGCGGTGAAGTTATCGAGCGCAAGACAAAAACGCGCCGTATTTTTTATGGCTGTGCCAATTATCCGGAATGTAAATTTACATCATGGGACAGGCCAACAGAAGAAAAATGTCCGAAATGCGGTAAAGTGATGCTGGAACGAATTGAAAAGAACGGCAATAAGAAACTGTACTGTTCTAATGAAACCTGTGAAAATGGCTTGCATATAAAAAAAGGAAAGGCAGGACGCAAAAGTGCTAAAAGCAAATAAACCGATTCATGTTATCGGCGCAGGTTTAGCCGGCTGTGAAGCAGCATATCAAATAATTAGATATGGCATTCCTGTAATTTTGCATGAAATGCGTCCGGTAAAGTCTGACGAAGCGCATAAAACTGCAGACTTTGCGGAACTTGTTTGCAGCAATTCTCTGCGTGCCAATAATTTGGAAAATGCTGTCGGTCTTCTTAAAGAAGAGATGCGCCGCCTTGATTCTCTGATCATGCAGCAGGCTGATAAACATCAGATTCCAGCCGGCGGAGCCTTAGCTGTCGACAGGGAAGGTTTTGCTCAGGGTATTACGGAAATTATTAAAAATCACCCTTTAATTACTGTGGTTTATGAAGAAGTAACAGATTTGCAGCAGTTGGAAGGTTATGTTGTAGTTGCCAGCGGGCCTTTGACATCAGCAGCATTGGCTGAAAATATCAGAAAGCTGGTAGAAGCAGATTATTTTCATTTTTTTGATGCCGCTGCGCCTATTGTGACCGCAGAGTCCTTGAATTATGAAAAAGTATATCGTGCCTCACGTTATGATAAAGGTGATGCAGATTATTTGAATTGCCCGTTTGAAACCAAAGAAGAATATCTGGCGTTTTGGGAAGCTTTACGAACAGCAGAGCTGGCTCCGGTCAAAGAATTTGAAAAAGAAGTTTTTTTTGAAGCCTGTATGCCTATTGAAGAAATGGCTCGCCGCGGTGAAGATACCATGCGCTTCGGTCCACTAAAGCCTGTTGGACTGGTAGATCAGAGAACTGGTAAACAGGCCTACGCCGTGGTCCAGCTGCGTCAGGATAATGCTGCTGCTTCGCTGTATAATATGGTCGGATTTCAGACTCATTTAAAATGGCCTGAGCAAAAACGTGTTTTTGGTATGATTCCGGGGCTGGAAAATGCAGAATTTGTCCGGTATGGTGTAATGCACAAAAACTCTTATATCAATTCGCCTAAATTATTGAATGATAAGTTTAATTTTAAAGCGATTCCGAGATTTTACTTTGCCGGGCAAATGACAGGTGTAGAAGGCTATGTAGAATCGGCTGCTTCTGGTTTGATGGCTGGTATTCATACCGCTCGGGCTTATTTAGAGCTTCCCGATATTACCTTCCCTAAAGAAACAGCTCACGGTGCATTGGCACATTATATAAGCAATCCTGAAATCAGGGATTTTCAGCCGATGAATGTTAATTTTGGACTGCTGCCGTCTTTAGGTAAAAAGATACGTAATAAAAAAGAGAAAAACGCTCTGATTGCAGAGCGCTCATTGAATGCTTTGCAGGATGTACTGCAAATAATCAAGTAAGCTGTGATGAACTGGAAAGACAAACATAACTTGTTTTTTAAACTGCTGCGGCTGCACTTTGGTCTGGCACTGTATTCCATTGGTTTGACCCTTGGCATCCAGGCTAATATCGGCTTGGCGCCATGGGAAGCCTTTGGTATCGGTGTTTCCTATGTTACAGGATTGACCTATGGGACGATCAATGTTTTGAGTGGGCTTTTGATTTTAGTAGTGACAGTTGCTATGGGTGAGCGGTTTGGATTAGGTACGATTCTTAATGCTGTATTGATCGGTTTTGGTGTTGATGTTCTTCAGTACTATCATGCTGTACCTTTAATAGAAAATTATTGGCTGGGAATCATCGTAATGTTTTTAGGGCAGTTTTCCATCAGTCTGGGCACTTATTTTTATATCAGTGCCGGACTTGGCTCTGGTCCGCGCGATTCTTTGATGATCGGGTTAAAACGTCGGCTGCCGAAAGTTCCGATTGGTATGATCAGAGGCCTTATAGAAGGCAGTGTTTTGCTGGCTGGCTGGCTGCTGGGAGCGAAGGTTGGTTTAGGTACTATAATAGCTGCGTTTGGCATCAGTACTATTTTGCAGTTGACTTTTAATTGGCTGCACTTTGATGCAAAATCAGTTCAGCACGAAGGCATCTGGCAGACTTTAGGCATAAAAAATTAAAATATTAAGAGTAGCGGCACATTAAATTGGCCGCTATTTTTGTTTATATTCAGATTTTTACACATTTTTGTGTATTCAATAAAAAATTCAAAAAATTTAGTACTTGGTTATTGAAATAGCTTCCTGGTTTGTGATACTATAAGTCTACATAAGAAGAAGGGATTTATTATGGCAGAGTCAATATCGCAATATCCTATGGTTGATAAGTTTCTCAGGTATCTGCAGGTTGAAAAAAACACGTCGCCGCTGACTGTTAAAAATTATGCCGCTGATATAAGTTTATTCAGTAATTTTTTAGCAGAACGGCTGGGGAAAGATTTTCAATGGCAGAAGATCGGAGTTTTGGATATTCGTGCCTATTTAGTGCTGCTCAATAAAGAAAAGTATGCGCGTACGACGATTGCCAGGCGGATTTCTTCGCTGCGTTCTTTTTATAAGTTTTTAATGCGAGAAAATTATGTGGAGCAAAATCCTTTTGTTAAGGTAAGAACGCCAAAGCTGGAAAAAAGATTACCTGTATTTTTGGAAGAACTGGAAATCAATGAGATATTAACCTTACCGGATAAAGATACGCTGGGATTAAGAGATCAGGCGATATTAGAATTACTCTATGCCACAGGTTGCCGTGTTTCCGAATTGGTGGGACTTACGGTGACTAATATAGATCTTGGCAGCCAATATGTTTTGCTGCTGGGCAAAGGCAATAAAGAACGTATCGTACCGATAGGGCATACCTGCTGCCAGGTTGTACGGCAGTATTTGCAAGTTACACGCGGAGCTTTGATGGAAAAGAATAAAACAGAGGCGCATGACAAGGTTTTTGTTAATAGCAGGGGAGGTCCGCTGACGGATCGCAGTGTCCGTAGGATCTTAGATAAATATATAACCCAACTGGCTATGCAGAAAAAAGTCAGTCCTCACACGATCAGGCATACTTTTGCCACACATCTTTTAGATCACGGTGCTGATTTAAGGGCTGTTCAGGAACTGCTTGGACATGCTAATCTGTCCACAACGCAGATTTATACTCACATTACTACTGAACGTATTACTTCTGTATATCAGAAAAATCATCCGCGTGCTTAAAATTTGAGGGAGGAATCATCATGGAACTTTTGGAGAAAACAAGAAAAATCAATAAATTGCTGCAAAGAGGGGAAAAAGTAGAATATAACGCTATCGCACGTCTGCTGCGTGATGTTATTGGTGCTAACATTTATATCGTTGGGCGTAAGGGCGGCGTTAAAGGCAGCGCTCTTCAGGATGATTTCGAATGTGATATCATGCGCGAACAGGTTTTGGATGTCAAAAACTTCCCGCAAAAATATCTGGATTTTATTATGGACGCGAAAGAAACAGTTTCCAATATTGAACATAAAAATCAGGAATGTTCCTTTGTTAAAGGTACAAAATGCTTTTTTGATCAGAAAAAAACTACTATCGTGCCTATTTACGGTAACGGCGAACGTATTGGTACTTTGATCGTAGCTAAATATGATAAACCTTTCGACGATGAAGACCTGCTGCTGGCAGAATATGCTGCGACTGTTATCGGCGTTGAGATTCTGCATGAGCGTGCAGCTAAAGTAGAAGAAGAAGTGCGTAAGAAAGCAATGGTTCAGATTGCTTTTTCAACGCTTTCTTATTCCGAACTGGAAGCTATTGTCAATATTCTCGGCGAACTGAAAGGCATGGAAGGCTTGCTTGTAGCTTCTAAAATTGCTGATCGTGTCGGGATTACACGTTCTGTAATCGTTAATGCTCTGCGTAAATTCGAAAGTGCCGGTTTAATCGAAACGAAATCGCTTGGGATGAAGGGAACATATATACGGATTAAAAATGAGTTCCTGCTGGAAGAACTGCGTAAAAATAATTCTTAAATAAAAAATGACCGGATTGCTGTAATGTTGCAGTAAATCGGTCATTTTTAGTATCTTTTAAGGTTCCTAAACAAGATATTGTAAAAAAAATTACAGAAATTACTTGATTTTGTGTAATCACTGTGCTAGTATAGTAAAAATATTTCAAAGAAGAAGGGAGTTTTATAATGCGTACAGACAAATTTGCAAAAGAAGGTTTAACTTTTGATGATGTGCTTTTGGTTCCGGCAGAATCTGATGTTTTGCCGCGTGATGTAGATGTTTCCACTTATTTGACTAAAAACATTAAATTGAATATTCCTCTGATCAGTTCTGGTATGGATACTGTTACAGAATCAAAAATGGCGATTGCCATTGCCCGTGAAGGCGGTTTAGGTGTTATCCACAAAAATTTAACGATTGAAGAACAGGCAGGAGAGGTTGCCAAAGTAAAGCGCAGCGAGCATGGTATTATCGTTGATCCTTTATTTCTGGCTCCTGATAATATTCTTGCAGATGCCGTAAAAATGATGGAGCATTATCATATTTCCGGTGTTCCTATTTGTGATCCTGATGGTAAGCTGCAGGGAATTATTACTAATCGTGACCTGCGTTTTGAAACTAATCTTAATAAACAGATCAAAGAATGTATGATTGGTGAAGGTTTGGTAACTGCTCCTGTTGGTACGAGTCTTGAAGAAGCTAAAAAATTACTGCGCGAACACCGTATTGAGAAATTGCCGTTGGTCGATAGCGAAGGTTATCTTAAAGGGCTGATCACAATCAGTGATATTGAAAAAGCTAAAATGTATCCTAATGCCTGCAAAGACAGTGATGGGCGTCTGCGTGTAGCCGCTGCTGTAGGCGTTGGTGCTGATATGATGGAACGAGCTTCCGCTTTAGTTAATGCTAAGGTAGATGTTATAGTTATTGATACTGCTCATGGACATTCGCACGGAGTCCTGAATTCAGTGCGTCAATTGCGCGAAGCTTTCCCGGAATTGAATATTATTGCCGGAAATGTAGCAACAGGCGCTGCAACTGAAGCATTAATCAAATGTGGCGTTGATGCCGTTAAAGTTGGCATCGGGCCAGGATCTATTTGTACGACCCGTGTTGTAGCCGGTATCGGCGTCCCGCAGATTACTGCTATCAATGATTGCGCATTAGTTGCACGTCAATATGGTATTCCTATTATTGCCGATGGCGGTATCAAATATTCCGGTGATATTGCTAAAGCTATCGCCGCAGGTGCCAATGTTGTTATGATTGGCGGTTTGTTAGCAGGAACTGAAGAGTCCCCTGGCGAAACTATTATTTATCAAGGCCGTTCTTATAAAGTATATCGTGGGATGGGCTCTTTAGGTGCTATGGAACGCGGTTCTAAAGACCGTTATTTCCAGGAGAACGCCGATAAATTGGTACCAGAAGGAATTGAAGGACGCGTACCTTTCAAAGGCCTGGCTGCAGAAACAATCTTCCAGTTGGTTGGTGGTTTGCGTGCAGGTATGGGCTACTGCGGTGCTAAGGATATCGAAGAAATGATTACAAAAACTCAATTTATTCGTATGACTGGTGCCGGTTTGAAAGAAAGCCATCCGCATGATGTCATCATTACGAAAGAAGCTCCTAACTACAGCCTGTAATAAAATTTAGAGGAGGTTTTTCGAGTATGGAAGATGCAGTTTTATTTTCACTTAAAGGTCAGGTTGCTATAATTACTATGAACAGACCGCATAGCTTGAATTCAATGAATGAAGCATTGATTGACGGGTTGCATGAAGCTCTGACAAAGGTAGAAACAGACCCGGCAATAAAATGTGCTGTGCTGACAGGTAATGGAAAAGCTTTTTGTGCCGGCGGAGATCTGCCGTTTTTGGAGACTCTTGCAGACACTGCTGTAAAAAAGGCTTTCATTACTAAAGTAGGGCAAGTTGCAAAACGTATTACTACAATCGAGAAGCCAATTATTGCCATGGTCAATGGTGTTACCGCTGGTGCCGGTGTTAATCTGATGCTGGCCTGTGACCTTATTTATGCAGTAGATACAGCTAAATTTGCTCAAAGCTTTGCGAAAGTAGGGTTGATACCTGATTGTGGCGGTTTATATTTCCTGCCGAAAGCTGTCGGCGTTCATAAAGCTAAAGAGCTGATGTTTACAGCTGATTTGATTGATGCAGCAACTGCTGAAAAAATGGCGTTGGTAAATCATATCTTCCCTGCAGCAGAGCTTGAGGACGCGGTTATGCAAATGGCTGAACGACTTGCAGCTTCAGCATCTTTAGCGATAGGGCTCATCAAAAAATATCTGAATAATACTGCGATGACTTTAGACGAAGTGCTGGAAATGGAAGCAGTTGCCCAGCCTTTATGTATGGGCACGGACGATAGTGCAGAAGGAATAACTGCCTTTAAAGAAAAACGTACTCCTAAATTTATAGGTAAATAAGAATTCACAAAAAAGACGGAATCGCTGTCAGCGGTTCCGTTTTCTTTTCACGTAAAATACTGTATAATATTACTATTGACGATTATGGAGGTTTGTATGTTAGATTTTGATTTTTCATCAATGTTATATAGGATTCCGGCGCTTTTGATAGCTATCACTATCCACGAGTATGCACACGCGCAGACTGCGGAAGCCATGGGCGATCCTACACCGCGGTTCATGGGACGTTTAACTTTTAATCCTTTAGCACATCTTGACCCTATTGGTGCCTTGATGCTTATTGTGGCCGGTTTCGGCTGGGCTAAGCCTGTAGGTATCAATCCCAATAATTTCAGAAATCGCCGCGAAGGTATTTTAAAAGTTTCTTTTGCAGGCCCTGCGGCAAATTTGTTTTTATGCTTTCTTGCAGCATTGATTGTTGCTTTAATGACCAAATTTGGTGTTATGACCAAAGGCGTTTATTCTTTTTTACTTTGGACACAGCTTTATAATGTTTGGTTTGCTTTTTTTAATCTTATCCCAATCCCGCCTCTGGACGGTTCAAAGATTTTAGGAGAACTGCTGCCGCCGCGGACTGCTTATCAGTATGAAAATATGGTTGGCCAATATGGCTTTTATATCTTGCTGGCTTTGGTCTTTACCGGTATCGTTGGTATGATCATAAGGCCTTTGGCAAGCACGTATATGTCTTTGGTAAACAGTATTTTGGGGATAGTATTTTAATTAAAACGGCTTGTTGAATTATGATTAATGAAGGGACTTGATGTTGATGACTAAAGGTAGAATTTTCAGTGGAATGCAGCCATCTGGCCGTTTTCACTTGGGTAATTATATGGGAGCGCTGGAGAATTGGGTTCGTTTGCAGCACGAATATGAATGTTTTTTCTCCATTGTTGATCTGCATGCGCTGACTTCGTCTTATAGCGATACTTCAAAATTACAGGAAAATGTTATGGAAATGGCGATTGACTGGCTTAGTGCTGGTCTTGACCCTGAAAAAAATGTCATTTTTGTACAATCTCATGTTAAAGAGCACGCTGAATTAGCGCTGCTTTTAGGTATGAGCACTCCGTTGTCGTGGCTGGAACGCGTGCCAACCTATAAGGATAAACTGCAGAATTGGTCTGCTCAGGGCAAGGATAATAATACCTATGGTTTTTTGGGATATCCTGTGCTTATGGCAGCGGATATCATGCTTTATAAAGCAACCTGTGTTCCTGTAGGTGAAGACCAGTCTGCTCATTTGGAGCTGACCCGGGAAATAGTACGCCGTTTTAACTATCTTTATAATAGAGAAGTGTTCCCCGAGCCACAGGCAGTATTTTCCAAAGCTAAGGTTTTACCGGGTATTGACGGCCGTAAAATGTCAAAATCCTATGGCAATACCATTCCTTTCGGCGCTGGACCGGAAGAAATGTGGGAACGTATACGTATGATGACTACTGACCCGCAGCGTATAAAAAAGACTGACCCGGGACATCCGGAAGTTTGTATTGTCTACGCTTTTCATAAGGTATTCAATCCTGAGGAATATGAAGAGATTGGGGCAAGATGCCGTGCTGGCGAGATTGGCTGTGTAGAATGTAAAAAACGTTTGGCAGAAAAGATGAATGCGTTGCTGGCAGATATCCACACTAAACGGGAAGAATTATCAAAGAAACCTGAATATATTAAAGAAGTACTTGATTATGGAGCACAGCGTGCCCGCAAGGAAGCTGAAAAAACTATGGCTGAAGTTAAGACCGCCATGAATGTGCTGTAATATATGGCTAACCTGTCAATCAAGGTTCAGGATTTTGAAGGTCCACTGGATCTGTTGATACATTTAATAGAAAAAGAAAAAATTGATATTTATGATATTCCTATTGTGGCAGTGACTGAGCAATATATTGAATATTTACAGGCAATGACGGAGTTTGATATTGAGATTGCCAGTGAATTTCTGCTGATGGCTGCCACGCTGCTGCAAATCAAATCGCGTATGCTTTTGCCAAAACAAACTGCTGAAGGCGAGGAAGATGAAACTGACCCTCGTCAACTGCTGGTGGAAATGCTGGTAGAATACAGACGTATTAAGGTCTGTGCCTCAAATCTAGCTGAACTAAAGCTTCAGGCAGAACGCTGCCGTTACCGACTGCCGCTTTTGTCTGGTTTTGTTGAACGCAGCTTGAAACAATATGAGGCAGCAGAGTTGATTAGTGCTATGCTGACCCTGCTTTCAGTGAAAACTGAGAATACGGCTTATATTGAGCGCCAGGAATTTAATGTACAGGATAAAATGAATGAGATTGTTCATATGCTTTCTCAACATCTCAACGGTGTAGAATTTGCCAAAGTATTTTCACGTACTGGTTCCCGCAGTGAGAAAGTCGCGTCTTTTTTAGCTGTTTTGGAACTTTTAAAGCTTGGTGTTGTAACTATCAACCAGACAGTGGCTTTTGCTCCAATCTATATATTCCTGCGACAGGGGGAACGATAAATGTTTCACGATTACTTAAGGGGTTCTTTAGAAGCTTTGTTGTTTGCTGCCGGTGAACCGTTATCTGTTGCCAAGCTAGCTGAAATAATGCAGCTTGATAAACCTCAGGTATGGGAACTCTTATCGCTTTTAGAGCGGGATTATGAAGATGAAAAGCGCGGTCTGTATTTAAGAAAAGTGGCAGAAGGTTATCAATTATGTACAAAAGAACAGCATTATGAATTGATAAAACAGCTGGCGCGTTCTCAGGAAATGAAATTATCTAATGCCGCTATGGAAACATTGGCTATTATTGCTTTTAAACAGCCTGTTACCAGAAGTGAAATGGAAGCTATTCGCGGTGTTAAGGTCGACGGTGTCGTTAATACGCTTTTAGAATATGGATTGATTAGTGAGGCCGGACGTAAGGATTCTATTGGTCATCCTATTTTATATGGAACTACAGATAAATTTTTGATTACTTTTGGTCTGAATTCTTTAAAAGACTTACCGGATTTTCCTGATATTTTGTCAGAACATGAAAACGAACCAGAACAAATGTCACTAATGGCTGAATTTAATGAAGAGCTTAATAAAACAGAAGAAACAGAGGATTTATAATCTATGGAAGAACGTTTGCAGAAAGTTTTAGCTTCTGCTGGGGTAGCCTCCAGACGCGAAGCTGAAAAATATATTTTAGCCGGGCGTGTAAAGGTAAATGGTAAGATTGTTAAAGAATTAGGAACTAAAGTAGGAGAAAAAGCTTTTATTTTAGTTGATGGTAAACCGATTAAACGTGAGAAGAAAGCCTATTATTTATTTTATAAACCTCGCGGAGTTGTTACTACTATGACGGATCCGCAGGGGCGCAGAACTGTTGCTGATTTTGCCAAAGATTTGCCGGAACGGGTTTTTCCGGTAGGCCGGTTGGACTATAATACAGAAGGTCTGCTGCTTCTGACTAATGATGGCGATCTGGCCCAAAAACTCACTCATCCAAAACATGAAGTAAATAAAACATATAGAGTGACTGTTCCGGGACTGGTTCCGCAGGACAAGCTTGATCTGCTGAGGATCGGTGTAAAATTAGAGGATGGAATGACAGCGCCTGCTATTGTTACTCTGATTGGGTATGATAACGAAAAAAGTAATACAACTTTTGATATCGTTATTCATGAAGGCCGTAACCGTCAAGTGCGCAGAATGTGTGATTTTATTGGGTTTCCTGTAAGACAATTAAAACGTATAAAGTTAGGTAATCTGACACTGCAGGGATTAAAACGCGGCGGTTATAGAATTTTGAATGAAGACGAAATTAATGCTTTAATCAAGGCGGCTGCGATCAATGAATAAAGTTATCGTCGTAGGCGGAGGTGCAGCGGGTTTATTGGCAGCAGTTGCTGCTGCTGAACATGGGGCACAAGTAACAGTTTTGGAAAAGATGTTTAAACCTGGAAAGAAACTTTTAATTACAGGTAAAGGTCGTTGTAATATCACCAACGATTGTGACTTGCAGGAAATAATCAAAAATATTCCTGGAAACGGACGCTTTTTAAACAGTGCTCTACGTCAGTTTACTAATGAAGATGTTGTAAAACTTTTAAATGATAATGGTTTGGAAACTAAGGTTGAACGTGGTGGTCGGGTTTTCCCCGTAAGTGATCAGGCCAAAGATGTAGTAGATACATTGTTAAAAATTCTGCATGATTTAGGTGTAGAATTGGTTACTGATATTTGTGTGACTGAAGTTTTAACTGATACTGAAAAAGTTATCGGCGTCAAAACTAAAAGCGGTAAAGTATTTAAAGCAGATGCAGTTATTGTTGCAGCAGGCGGGGCGTCTTATCCAGGAACCGGATCTGACGGGAGTGGATTTAAACTTGCCGAAAAATTGGGACATGCGATAATACCACTTAAACCTTCGCTGGTACCACTAACTAGTGATTCACCTTATATTCCTGATTTGCAGGGGTTGTCCCTGCGTAATGTACAGGCTACTGTTTATTCTTCAGGAAGTAAGGCTGCTTCGGAATTTGGAGAAATGTTATTTACGCATTTTGGTGTATCAGGTCCAATTATTTTATCACTCAGTAAAACAGTTGCAGCACTTTTAAAAGCTAATAAAACTAATATCGATTTGCTGATAGATTTAAAACCTGCTTTGACTTTTGAAAAGCTTGAAGCAAGAGTTCAGCGTGATTTTGAGCAATACAGCCGGAAGCAGCTGCTGAATGGGATGAAAGACCTTCTACCGCAGCGTCTGATCCCCGTAGTTTTAGATCAGGCTTATCTTGATGAAGAAAAGCCTGTCAATCAGATATCAAAAGAAGAACGTAAGCGTTTAGTAGAAGTGTTAAAAGGGTTATCAGTTTCGATTACGGGAACGAGGCCTTTAGCAGAGGCTATTGTAACAGCTGGGGGCGTATCCATAAAAGAAATAGAGCCTAAAACATTGCGTTCCAAGTTGTGGCAAGGATTGTATTTTGCAGGAGAAGTCATTGATATAGACGGTTATACTGGCGGCTATAATTTACAGGCGGCATTTTCAACAGGATATGCTGCAGGGACAGCGGCTGCATATCAATAAATAGGCAGGGTGGTAAATGATGGAGAAGAAATTAGTAGTTGCCATCGACGGTCCGGCAGGAGCAGGAAAAAGTACCATTGCTAAACTGGCGGCTGAAGAATTGGACTATATTTATATTGATACAGGTGCAATGTATCGTTCTGTAGCTTGGAAGTTTTTACAAAGTAAGCAGGATTTTTCACCTGAATTAGTAAGTAAACTTGCTGCTGAAATGACTATTACTTTTAAACAGGAAGCAAAATTGAATCGTGTTTTTGTTGATGGACTGGAAGTAACAGATGAAATCAGAACTCCGGAAGTAACAGAAATTGTTTCTAAAGTATCTGCTGTAGGAGCTGTACGCGAAGCTATGGTAGCTCAGCAGCGCCGCATGGGAGAAGCAGGTGGAGTAGTGATGGACGGGCGTGACATCGGAACAGTGGTATTTCCGCATGCTGATTTAAAGATTTTTTTGACGGCTTCTGCTGAGGAGCGGGCATCGCGGCGATACAAAGAAATGCTTGCCAAAGGAATGCAGGTTGATCTGAAGCAGCTGCAGTCTGATATTGAGGCTCGTGATAAGCAGGACTGTGAACGTAAAATTGCGCCGCTTTGCTGTGCAGAAGATGCGATTTTTTTGGATAGTTCTAATATGTCTATTCAGGAAGTTGCTTCTCAAATTTTAACTTTGGTGCAGGAGCATTAAGCTATGTTTTATTCAGTCTTAAAGATTATTTTAAGAATTTTATTCAAAATATTTTTGCGGCTGGAAGTAAAAGGTGCAGAAAATATTCCAGCGACAGGTCCTTTGGTAATTGCCAGCAATCATTTAAGTTTGCTGGATCCGCCTGTAATCGGTGTAGCATCTACAAGAAAAGTGCACTTTATGGCAAAACAGGAGTTGTTTGTACCTGTTTTGGGTGATATTTATAAACTTTTGGGCGCATTTCCTGTAAAACGTGGTGGGGCCGATAGAACAGCAATAAAACATGGTATTGACTTGATGCTGGATGGTGGTGTGTTAGCTATTTTCCCTGAAGGGACTCGCAGTAAAACAGGGGCGTTAGGTAAGGCTGAGCCAGGTGCTTTGATGATGGCAGGAAAAGCTAAAGCAGTCATTGTTCCAACATGCGTAAAAGGTACCGATATCAAACGGCAGGGGAAATTATGGCCGCAAGTAAACGTCAAATTTGGAAAACCTATTTTTTTCCCTCAGGATGTACCGATCAGCAAAGAACTGCTGCATGAACTTACAGAAGCTTTGATGCTGGAAATAAAACGCTTACAAGAAGCGGAGTGATAGTATGAAAATCAGAATTGCTGAATATTGCGGTTTTTGTTACGGCGTCAAACGTGCTGTAGATATGGCATATAAATTGGCTGAAGCAAATGAAGCATCTGGAACATTAGGCCCTTTGATACATAATCCGCAGCTTATCGAAGATTTAAATACCAAAGGAGTGCCTTGCTGTGAAAGCCTGGACGAATTTCAAGCTGGAGAAACTGTCGTTTTTCGCTCGCATGGAGTTGGCCCTGACGTTTACGAAGCTGCTCATGCAAAAAATCTGACTATTCTTGATGCAACCTGTCCAAATGTTAAAGCTGCACAGAAAAAAGGACAAGCTTTGGCTGAGGCTGGTTATTTACCTGTAATTATTGGTGAAAAAAATCATCCTGAAGTAAAAAGTATTGTACAATGGGCAGGAAAACATGCTATAGTTATAGAATGTATAAAAGATATAGGTAATGTACCTTTAGCAGATAAATATGGCGTTTTGATTCAAACTACCTTTGAATTGGCAAAGTTTGAAGAAATTCTGGCAGCACTTCAGAAGGAACGTTCCGGTGAATATAAAATAGAAAAAACTATTTGCCTGGCAACGTCTCAACGACAAAAGGCTGCTCTGAAGTTAGCTGATGAAGTAGACGCCTTTGTTGTAATAGGCGGCAGAAACAGTGCCAACACAAGACACTTGTATGAGCTTGTTGCAGAACACTGTAAGCGTGCTTACCATATCGAAACAGCCTCGGAATTAAACGAGGAGATGTTTAAAAACTGTCAAAATATAGGAATAACGGCAGGCGCATCAACGCCGGACCGTATAATTAAGGAGGCTATACGTGTAATGGAAAACATGGAATCTTTTGAAAGTATGCTGGAACAAAGCCTGGAGGACGCACATGTCTACCCTGGTAAGATTGTTAAAGCTACAGTCATCCAAATAGGCAAAGATGAGGTATATGTTGACTTCGGCTATATGAAAGAAGGCGCTATTGCTTTTTCACAATGGTCTAATGAAGCTCCGGAAATTTTGGCTCAAACTATTAAAATTGGTGATGAAGTGGAGGCCAAAGTTATTCCCGGTACTTCGAAAGACGATTTTATCCGTCTTTCGAAAATCAAAGCTGAACAGGATGCTGCATGGAATTATGTAGCAGATTTGGCAGAAGGTGAAAAACGTCGTGCTACTGTAAAAGTTCTGCGGATTATTAAAAACAAAATGAAAAATATTGTCGGCTTAGCTGTTGCAGTCGAAGGCGTTGAAGGTTTTATGCCTGCTTCTCATGTGGAATTACGCCGCGTAGAAGATTTTTCTGATTATATTGGTAAAGAATTGGAAGCGGAAGTTATTGAAGTTGATACGGCAAAAAAACGTTTAGTTGTTTCACGTCGTGATTTGCTTAGAAGTGAAAAAGAAGCAAAAGCCCAGGCTTGGCGTGATGCCAAAGAAGCCAGGATACAAGCTGCTAAAGAAGCTCGTACTGCCGCAGAAGAAGCCGCTTATGCTTCTGTTGAAGAAGGACAGACAGTTACAGGCAAAGTTGTAAGAATTGCTGATTTTGGCTTGTTTGTTGAAGTTGGACAGGGGTTGGTCGGTTTAGTTCATAATACCGAGTTATCCTGGGATCGTAATGTAAAAGCAGAAGATGCTGCTAAAGTTGATGATGAAGTAACTGTACTTGTGAAAAAAATTGACCGTGAAAACAGACGCGTAGCTCTCAGTATAAAAGCTACTCAGGAAGACCCGTGGCTGACTGAAGCAGTTGCTTTTAAAGAAGGTATGGTTGTAGAAGGTACTGTAGAGAGGTTCCTGCCGTTTGGCGCTATCGTAAAACTTGCCGATAAAGTTGAAGGATTGGTCCATGTTTCTGAAATTGCTGAAACCCGTGTTGAAAAACCGGAAGATATTTTGGAAATCGGTCAAAATGTAAAAGTAAAAGTTATCAAAGTTGATTTGAAACATAAGAAGATCGGCTTAAGTATCGTTAAAGCTGTTAAAGAAGCAGAAAAAGCAGAATACAGCTCTTTTATCAATGACAAACCGGAGCTGACTCTTGATTTAAAAGAACAGCTGGAAGGTTTGAACAATTAATTAAACGGATGGTAGATATGTCGCGAGAGCAAAGAAAATTGGATCATATCAGATATGCATTGGAACTTGGAGATGGACCGCTTCCTAACGGTTTTACCGATATGCATTTTCTGCATAATTGCTTGCCTGAGCTTGCTCCTGCTGATATTGATATTACAACGACGCTGGGCGGTATTAAGCTCAGCGTTCCCTTTTTGATAAATGCGATAACCGGCGGTACGGATAATGTTATCGATATCAACCGAAAGCTTGCGCAAACAGCAAAGTCAGTTGGAGCAGCTATAGCGGTCGGTTCACAATATGGAGCTGTAAAAAGTAAAAGCAGCTATCAGAGTTTTAAAGTAGTACGCGAAGTTTATCCTAATGGAGTCGTTTTTGCTAACGTCAGCGCTCTGGCAACACCGGACGAAGCAGCTGAAGCTGTTAAAATGCTTGATGCTGATGCTTTGCAGGTTCATTTGAATCCTGCCCAGGAGCTTGTGATGCCGGAAGGAGACAGAAATTTTAAAGGTCTTTTGGATAATATGCGTCGCATTTTAGAACATAGCGAAGTCCCTGTTATTGTCAAGGAAACCGGTTGCGGTATGGCAGCAGAACAAATCAAACAGATGCTTGTTTTTGGTTTTACATGGTTTGATATCGGTGGAGCGGGAGGCACGAATTTCCCTGCAATAGAAGCAAAACGGTTTACTTCACAAAAGTCTGTTTTAGCTGAGTGGGGTATAAACACCGCTAAAACTCTTACTGAGGCTTTTTCTGTTTGCGGTGGCAATGATATTATTATAGCCAGTGGAGGAATACGGGATGGGCTGACGGCTGCGAAAGCGTTTGCTTTAAGTGCTGATGTTGTGGGGATGTCAGGGAATATTCTGCGTTATATTATAGAAAAAGACATTGAAGAAGCTCAAAGGGCATTAACAGATATCATCAATGATTTAAAAATGGTAATGCTGCTTACAGGTTCCAGTGATCTGAAAGCTTTGCGTAACGCCCCAATATATTTTACAGGTGAATTACGTGAATTTTTACTTGGCCGTAATTATGATATTTCAAAAATAAGTGCCGTCAGAAAAAGATAGTATGTTTATCCCGTTCTTCAAATAAGAACGGGATTTTTGTGTGTTTTGTCAAATTTGAAATTATAATGTATAATATTAAGATACCAAACTGTGCTTTTAGAAAGGAAAACTATGCAGGGAATCATTAGTGCCGTACGCCGTAACAGTTTAGCCGAAAATGCCGGAATCAAAGCCGGTGAAAAACTGTGTGCTGTTAATGGTGTGTCAGTACACGATATTATAGAATTAAGCTATTTAGTTGCAGACGAACAGATTGTATTGACGATTGAAGATTCGGAATGCCGACAGCGCCAGATAGTTATTGAAAAATATACTGATGAAGAATTGGGACTGGAATTTGAAGCGGCTGTTTTTGACGGGGTTACTACTTGTTATAACAACTGTGTATTCTGCTTTGTAGATCAGATGATTCCTGGTATGAGAGAATCATTATATGTACGTGATGACGATTATCGTTTATCTTTCTTATATGGTAACTTTATTACTCTTACAAATATGAAGGAAGAAGATTTTGAACAGATCATAAAGACGCATATGTCACCGCTCTATATTTCCGTACATGCAACAAGACCAGAAGTACGCTGCCAAATGATGAATAACCGTTTTGCAGGTGAATTGATGTCAAAAATCAATAGACTGGTGGAAGCTGGAATTTCCATCCATACACAAATTGTTTGCTGTCCTGGTTATAATGATGGAGAAGTGTTGGAACAAACCTATCGTGATTTGGAAGCCTTAGCGCCTATGGTGGAAACAATGGCTGTAGTTCCGGTTGGTATTACAAAGCATAGAGAACATTTGACACCGATGCGCTTATTTTCTAAACCTGAAGCTGCCGCTATAGTTGATAAAGTTACTGTATGGCAGCAGGAATGCCGCGAAAAATTTGGAAAATCCTTCGTTTATCTGGGAGATGAGTTTTATTTATTAGCAGAAAAACAACTCCCTGATGCATCATGGTATGATGGATTTCCACAAATCGAAAATGGCATTGGTCTGAGTCGTAGTTTTATTGACGAATGGCAGCAGATCGCTGCCAAAACTGATGTTTGCAATCATAGTGTTAATGCAGTGATACCGGTTGGTACCAGTGCTTATAAAATTTTGCAGCCACTGCTGGATAATTTTAATAATAAAACTGGTTCAAAACACAGTTTTATCCCGGTAAATAACGAATTTTTCGGTGAAACTATCAATGTTACCGGATTATTAGTTGGTAAAGATATTTTAAATGCTGCCCAAGGCATGAAGAGAATTATTTTGCCTGCTGTTGTTTTGAATCAGGATAATTTTTTCTTAGATGATATGTCCTTTGATGACTTTAAAAAAGCTTTTGACGGCAAAGTAGAGCGCGCCGTTAATGCACGCGAGTTGGTTATGCTGCTTAGCAGGTAGGAGGCCGATTATGAAAGATTATGGTTTACTGCAGGTTTATACAGGATCAGGGAAAGGAAAAACTACTGCGGCATTGGGTGTGGCTTTGCGTGCTGCTGGCAGGGGAGCCAAAACGGTCATGCTGTCATTTCTCAAAGATGATCCTGATTATGGTGAAGCTATGGCAGCACAATACCTTCCACATTTTTTACTGAGGCAGGTTGGACGCGATGCTTTCGTAAATTTTCATAATCCAGATCCTATTGACCTTAAAATGGTTCGTGAAGGCTGGGAAGAAGCAAAAAAAATTCTTATTGAAGATACTGCAGATTTACTGATTTTAGATGAACTGAATATTGTTTTGGCAACAGGAATGCTGCCATTAGAGGAAGTTATTGATTTTTTGAAAAAATATAAAGGTAAGACAGAGATCATTACAACAGGACGTGGTGCGCCTGAAGAATTGATTGATATAGCCGATTTGGTTACGGATATGCAGGAAATAAAACATTATTTCCATAAGGGCGTCAGCTCCCGTGACGGAATCGACCATTAGAGAGTGAGGATGAGAATGTTATGGGAAAACCGATAGTCGCTATCGTAGGTCGGCCAAATGTAGGTAAGTCGACATTATTTAATATTTTTGCTAACAGCAGGATTTCAATAGTTGAAGATACTCCTGGTGTAACTCGTGACCGATTGTATGCGGATACTGAATGGCTTGATAATGAATTCATGATGGTAGATACCGGCGGTATCGAAATTATGAATACTGATAAAATAGCTGTTTCTATTCGTCAGCAGGCACAGATAGCAATTGCTGAAGCAGATGTCATTTTGTTTGTTTGTGATGCGCGTGCTGGTATTACTCATGAAGACGCAGAAGTAGCTAAAATGCTGCGTCAATCGAAGAAACCAATAGTTCTTGCTATCAATAAAGCTGATTCTCCGAAACAGGAAATGGAAATTTTTGAGTTTTATAATCTTGGTATAGGTGAACCGATTCCAGTTTCAGCTGCAAATCATCTTGGACTGGGTGATTTACTGGATGCAGTTGTGGAAAAATTTCCTGAAACCTCAGCTTATGGTGAAGACGGCAATGAGGATGAAATCAAAGTGGCTTTGATTGGTCGTCCTAACGTTGGCAAATCTTCAATTTTTAATACTTTAGTAGGCGAAGAACGTTCTATCGTAAGTGACGTTGCTGGAACCACACGCGATGCTATTGATACTCCCGTAATTCGAGAAGGTCAGAAATTCCTTTTTATTGATACGGCAGGTATGCGCCGTAAAGCACGTATAGACGAGCCTATTGAGAAATACAGTATAATTCGTTCATTAAGGGCTGTAGACCGCTCAGATGTCGTTTTAATGGTTATAGATGCTATCGACGGTGTTACGGAACAGGACAAAAAAATTGCCGGATATGCACATGAGGCTGGTAAAGGGATTGTTTTAGTAGTAAATAAATGGGATTTGTACGATAAAGATAATACGTCTACCTTACGTTATACAGAAAATCTGCGCAGGGAATTGGTATTTATGCAGTATGCTCCTGTAGTCTTTGTTTCAGCAATGACTAAACAGCGTATACACAGACTGCCGGAGGTTATTCATTATGTAGCGGAGCAGAATGCTATGCGTATTTCTACCAGCGTGCTTAACCAGGTTGTTGAAGACGCTATTGCAATCAATCCGCCGCCTACCGAAAAAGGTCAGCGATTAAAAATATTGTATGCCACACAGGTTAAAATCAAACCGCCGACATTTGTTATTTTTGTTAATGAGCCGGAAATCATGCATTTTTCGTATCAACGTTATTTAGAAAATAAATTACGCGAAGCTTTTGGTTTTGAAGGAACACCGCTGCAAATGATCATTCGCGGTAAAAACGAAGAAGAATAAGGTGGGGGAGAAATGGCAGAAGGCTTAGTATGGCTTGTTTGCTTCATTGTAGGTCACGTATTTGGTTCGATACCATGCGGGTTATGGTTAGTAAAAGCTGCTCATGGTATTGATATCAGAGAATATGGCAGTAAAAATATAGGAACAACTAACGTTTTTCGTACTGTAGGTGGGAAAACAGCTTTTTTTGTACTCTTATGCGATATGATGAAGGGGATTCTTGCTGTAGCGTTAGTGGCTTATTTTACCAATAACGCAATGGGAGGAATGGTTGCTGCCGGTATCGGAGCTTTGCTCGGACATAATTATTCTATCTTTTTAGAATTTAAGGGTGGACGCGGTGTTGCTACCGGTTTGGGACTGATTCTTTATTTTATGCCTAAAGTTTGCATTGCCAGCTTTGGAGTCTGGTTGATTTTGGTTTTACTTACGCGCTATGTTTCGCTGGGGTCTGTTGTAGCTGCCATTTGTACACCGATTTTTGCTTATTATTTTGGTTACTCTCAGCCGTTAGTAATTTTTGCTGTCGTAGCAGGAGGATTTGTTGTTATACGTCATGCAGAAAATATTAAAAGACTTTTGAATGGTACAGAAAGTAAAATAAAACAAGGTAATGCAAAAGATCTACAAAAAAAATAATAATATTGATTACAGCCGTATTTATGTACTAAAAACGGCTGTTTTTCTATTTTTATAAGAAAATCTTAAAACATATGGCTTTTACCACGAAACAATGATATAATAAAACACATGTAAAAACCATATGGACATTTAATAAAAGGGAGGACGATATCAATGTCTGACAAATCTACTTTTTACTTAGTGCGTGAAGAAATTTTACCGGAAGCAATCAAAAAAACTATTAAAGTAAAAGAAATTTTAAAACGCGGTGAAATCAAAACTATTAATGAAGCTGTTGAAAGAATGGGCTTAAGCCGCAGTGCTTATTACAAATATAAAGATTATGTATTCCCATTTTATGAAGCCAGCAAAGAGAAAATTATTACCTTATCCTTGTTGCTTGAACATAAAGCTGGTGTCCTTTCCAGAGTTTTAAACACTGTTGCCAGTGATTCCGGCAGCATTATGACTATTAACCAGGGTATCCCTTTGCAGGGGGTTGCAAATACCACTATTTCTATTGAAACAAAAGACCTTACAATTGATTTGGAAGCCTTATTAGATAAATTGCGTATGATCGACGGAGTGAAACGTTTGGAAGTTTTAGGCCAAGTTTAAGTTATATCCGTTGATGCGCTTTTAACCTTGGAGGGGATATTGTGAAAGAGTGCATTAAAGTCGGGCTTTTAGGTGCAGGAACAGTGGGCAGCGGTGTATTGACTGTTTTAGAAGAAAATACTGCTGAGATAGAAAAAAAAGTCGGTGTTCCAATCCATGTATCTAAAATTTTAGTCCGTGATATGAAAAAAGCTAAAGAATTATCAGAAAAATATCAGTTAACAGACAAAATCGAAGATATTGTTGAAGATCCTGAAATTGATATCGTAGTTGAGCTTATAGGCCGTGAGCATCCGGCGAAGGAATACATTGCCGCTGCTTTAGAACATAAAAAGAATGTTGTAACGGCTAATAAAGATGTTTTAGCAAAATACGGTAAGGAATTATTTCCATTAGCAGAAGAAAATAAAGTGGATTTTATGTTTGAAGCAAGTGTAGGCGGCGGTATTCCTATTATCAGACCCTTAAAATCCTGTTTGGCCGCTAATAAAGTTACTTCTGTAATGGGTATTGTTAATGGCACTACCAATTATATGCTGACAAAAATGTCGCAGGAAAATATGGATTATGCTGATGTTCTGCGTGAAGCGCAGGAAAAGGGGTATGCAGAATCTGATCCTACCGCAGATGTTGGTGGCTTGGATGCAGCCAGAAAACTTGTTATTCTTGCGTCAATAGCATTTAATACGCGTATTGATTTAAGTGACGTTTTAGTAGAAGGTATTGACGGGCTAGATCTATGCGATATTGAACATGGTAAAGAGCTCGGTTATGCAATTAAGCTTTTAGCTATTGCTAAAAATAATGCTGAACATGGTATTAGCGTTTGTGTGCGTCCGACGATGCTGCCGGTATCTCATCCTTTAGCTGGTGTAAATGATGTATTCAATGCCATTTTTGTTACAGGTGATGCTATCGGAGATGCGATGTTCATGGGCCGTGGAGCTGGTAAAATGCCTACAGCAAGTGCGGTCTGCGGCGATATAATTGATGTTGCACGTAATATTATTCATAAATCGAACGGACGTATTAATTGTACCTGCTTTGATGAAAAACATCTCTGCAGTTTGGAGAATATGATGTCTCCCTGTTATATACGGTTACATGTACAGGATAAGCCAGGTGTTTTAGCTGCTATTGCTGCTGCTTTTGGAGCGCAGAATGTAAGCTTAAAGAATGTTGTACAAAAGAGTAAAGTCAAGGGTGTTGCGGAATTAGTCGTTATTACTTATGATGTCTCTGAATTAAATTTACAAATGGCGGTACAAACATTGAAAGCTCTGCCGATCGTTGAAAAGGTTTGCAGTGTTATTCGTGTTGAAGATCACGACCTGGAGTAATTTTGATATGAAAAATAAAATAACTGTTATTGTTCCTGCTACATCAGCTAATTGCGGACCGGGATATGATTCCCTGGGTTTAGCCTGCAACTTGTATAACGATTTTACTTTTGAAATTTTAGATACTCCTGGGTTTGCTTTAGAGGTTATTGGCGAAGGCGAAGATCGATTGCGGGCCGGTGGCAGAAATTTAGCATTTCTGTCATTTTTGAAGGTTTGGAATGAAGTTAGAGGTACTAGAATTGGCCTTAAAGTAACGATGCAGAACCGAATCCCCTTATCACGAGGTTTGGGCAGCAGTTCTACTGCCATAGTTGCCGGACTTGTAGCGGCTAATCTGCTTACTGGATCAACTTTACCTAAAGAGCGGCTTTTAAATTATGCTACGGAAATCGAAGGACATCCTGATAATGTGGCCCCGGCACTTTTAGGCGGTATTACAATCAGTTATATGGATAGATCAGGGGCACATTCACTGCGTTTTCTGCCGCAAAAAGAGCTTCGTTTTATAGCCGTTGTACCTGACCAGCCTCTTTCCACGCATAAGGCACGTCAGGCAATACCACAGCACATTCCTCATCAGGATGCTGTTTTCAACGCCAGTCGTACTGCACTTTATGTTGGAGCGTTGATGAGCGGCAATTATCAATATCTTAATGCTGCCTTAGAAGATCGTCTGCATCAGCCTTATAGAATTCCCTTGATTACAGGTACAGAGGCTGTTTTTGAGGCAGCCAAAGCGAACGGTGCTTATGGAGCTATTATTAGTGGAGCTGGATCTACTTTGATGGCCTATGTTGATCCAGAAAAAGACTGTGATATAATTGCTGCAGCAATGACCGACGCTTTTGAAAAATATGGTCAGCGCAGTACTGCTCATATTCTTAAGTTAGATCTTAATGGCGCCAGAGAAAAGGAACATAGCTGAAATTAAAATATTGCTTGACTTTTATATGCAGGATGGGTATAATACTCATTGTGATTCGGGGCGTGGCTCAGCTTGGTAGAGCGCTTCCTTGGGGTGGAAGAGGTCGTGGGTTCGAATCCCGCCGCTCCGACCATTTCGGATCGCCAGCCTTTACGGGTAACCCCCGTAAAGGCTTATTTTTTTGCCTGTGGGTAAGGAGGTTCACACCTATGATTCGTACGCTGCCTTTGGTTTGCAGTAATTGTGATAATAAATTCGTTCCTGCTGAAGAATTATATTATCGTGACAATTTTATGAGTAACAGTATTAGAGATGTGCATTTTATCTGCCCTGATTGTATAAAAAGATGGAAAGACAAATGGCGCATTAAAACAGCAGTTTTTTCTGAAAAAGATTATGTGATGACAGTGAGTATTACTTTGGAAGATGGCACAATATATAAAAATCTTGACTGTACTCCGTTAGAAGAAACTGTTGTTACAAGTGAAGAAATCCCAGAAGAAGCACAGCGGAGATTATTCAGCATTTATACTGAATGGGATTCCGAACGCAAAAAGAATTCCTTGAAAGATTGTACTTTTAAAGATGAGTTTATGCGTACAACTTTTAGCTGCGAAACCTATGGCTGCGAAAAGTTTAACGATATTGCCTTCCGTTTCAATATGAAAGGACAAATAGAAACAGAAACACCGGTACCTGAATATGTTTTGAAACAAATAATAGATGCATATCGTTTATATGAGATGCAGAATAAAGAATAATTAGGGGGATAATATGCAGGAATTGTTGGAGAAAATTGAGAAAAGGCGCACTTTTGCCATTATTTCTCATCCTGATGCTGGTAAAACAACCTTAACTGAAAAATTGTTGCTATATGGAGGGGCTATCCATCTAGCCGGCTCAGTAAAAGCGCGAAAAAGTAATAAACATGCAGTCTCGGACTGGATGGAAATTGAAAAACAGCGTGGTATTTCCGTAACATCTTCTGTTTTACAGTTTGATTATGCTGGGCACCGCGTAAATATTCTTGATACTCCTGGCCATCAGGACTTCTCGGAAGATACTTATAGAACCCTGATGGCCGCAGACAGTGCTGTAATGCTTATTGATGCTGCTAAAGGTGTTGAACCGCAGACTAAAAAGCTGTTTTGGGTTTGCCATCGCAGGAAACTGCCAATTTTTACATTCGTTAATAAATTGGACCGTTATGGAAGAAATCCGTTTGATTTGATGGCAGAGCTAGAACAGGTTCTTGGTATTCATGCTTACCCAATTAATTGGCCTATTGGCATTGATGGTAATTATAAGGGCGTTTATGACCGTATCAAAAAGCAGATCGAACTTTTTGAGGATGATAATAGCCATGGTTCTAAAATTTTAAAATCTACTACCGGTTCTCTTGATGACCCTCAGATTATTGAGGCATTAGGGCAAGAGTTATATGATAATTTGTGCAATGATATTGAACTTCTTGATCTGGCAGGCGATGAATTTGATATGACGCGTGTAAATAATGGCGAACTGACACCGTTGTTTTTTGGCAGTGCTATGACTAATTTTGGTGTTCGCAGCTTTTTAGAGAAATTTTTAGAGCTTTCTCCACAGCCACAGCCAAGAATTTTGCAGAATGGTGAAATTTTAGATCCTTCTACAGAAGAATTTTCTGCATTTGTTTTTAAAATTCAGGCTAATATGAACCCAGCTCATCGTGACAGAATCGCTTTTATGCGTATTTGTTCCGGCGTCTTTGAAAAAGGGATGTCTGTTTATCACAAACAGGGAGGAAAAGTGGTTAAACTTTCACAGCCACAGCAGTTTTTGGCTCAGGAAAGAACTATCGTAGAAAAAGCTTATCCCGGTGATATTATAGGCGTTTTTGATCCAGGTATCTTTGGAATCGGTGATTCCTTAAGCGATGAAAAAATGAAAGTCCAATTTGAGGATTTCCCTGTTTTTCCGCCGGAAATTTTTGCCAGAGTGCAGCCAAAGGATTCTCTGAAGCGGAAACAATTTGTCAAAGGAATTACTCAATTGGCACAGGAAGGCGCTATTCAGGTCTTTGAACAAAAGGATATCGGCATCGAAAGCTTTATTGTTGGTGTTGTTGGTGTTCTTCAGCTGGAAGTATTGGAATATCGGCTTATCAATGAATACAGTGCCCAGCTTTTGATGAATCAGCTTGCTTATACCGTTGCCCGTTGGGTTTATGCGGAAGATAAAAAACTTATTGATAATATTAAAGGACTGGATAGCGGTATGCTTGTATATGACCAAAAAGACAGACCTGTTATTCTTGTTAATAACGAATGGTCATTGAACTGGATTTTAGAACGAAATCCTGGCATTCAATTTTTGACAGTTCCTTCAGATGTTGCTAAAATTTAGATATTAAAATATAAATTATGTAATAATTTAAGTAAAGTTAATTGTAAAAACTTTAAAAAGTAGTTTATGCTATAAACAGTGGCAAAAGAATTTTTGGTGAGGTGAAAAGTATGACATATAAAAACGGAACAAATAAATTCACCTTATCACAAAAAATAGTTCTTCTGATAACGTTTGTTATAGTTGCATCATTATTGCCTGCCAGTTTGCTTATAGCTCATAGAGTTTCCGGTGTCGTTGATGAACGTATAAGTGTAAATGCTGTCAGTATTACTACTTTACTCTCTCATTCGCCGGCTGTAATCCGTTCGCTGACATATGAAACTGATATCAATAATACCAATGAAACTCTGAATAATGTCGTTAACATGGCGGCCAAGTCATGTAAAGCCAGTATTATTATTTTAGACCGCAATAAAAATATACGGGTATTTCACAATCCTACTTCGATAGACGGATTTGAAGATGAAGCGCGTCAGATAGTGGCTGAACAGGGACTGAGTACTAATCTAAACTGGTATGATACTTCAGTTTTTAATGAAAAGGCAGTAGGGGTCATTCGCGATGACCGTAATACTGTTGTTGGCTATATTGTAGCTGGAGTATCACCTAAAATGATTCAGGATTTGACAGTAGAATCAGTTCTGCTGATTTTTCTGGCAAGTTTATTTGGTTTGTTTGTAGGTATAGGCGGAGCTGTTTTTTTAGCACGTCATGTAAAAGCTACTTTATTTGGATTAGAGCCTGAAGATATTGCCACATTGTTACAAGAACGCAATGCATTGCTTAATTCTGTAAAAGAGGGTGTTGTTGCAATCAATAAAGATGCTGAAATAACTTTGATTAATACTGAATCAGAGTTTTTGTTTGCTCAGGCAGGAATACCTAATCCACACACACTTCTAGGCAAACCGCTTGAAACAGTTATGAACGGATTAACGCTGGATACGGTTTTAAAAGAGGGAAGAGCAACATTGGATATGCCGGTACAGGTAGGTTCTGTTCTATTTATCGCAACTCTTGTTCCGTTATTTGACAATGGACATATCGGTGGTGCCATTATAACATTTCGTAAAAAAACGGAATTAGAAGAATTGGCTAATCAGTTGACTGGTGTACGTAATTATGCTGATGCACTAAGAGCTCAGACACATGAATTTATGAATAAAATGCATGTTATCATGGGTTTGATTGATATGAAAGCTTATGACGAGTTAAAACAGTTTACGATGGAAATTGCCAATAACCGGCAGGCTGAAGCTGCTTATGTAGTCACCAGATTAAAAGATATTACATTAGCAGGTTTTATTTTAGGGAAAATCAGCAGGGCAAGAGAATTAGATATCGAGTTTTCTTTAACAGATGAAAGCGAACTTACAACCGAATTTATTCGTCCTACAGTACAGGAGCTGATTCTTATTATTGGCAACTTGATTGAAAATGCTTTTGATGTTCTGCGTGATCATCCCAGTGAAAGAATTGTAAATCTGAGTATTTTAACCTTTGATAATGAAATAATGGTCATGGTTGAAGACTCCGGACCTGGTATTCCTGAAAATAAACTTGAAACTATCTTTGAAAAAGGTTATTCTAGTAAGGGGCCCAGACGCGGTATCGGACTTTTTTTAATAAAACAGACAGTTACCCATTTAAAAGGTACTATCGAGGTTGAATCAACCGTAGGCGAAGGTACCACGTTTACCATAAGATTACCAATCGTAAGGACGGTGAAAACATCATGATCAAAGTTTTAGTAGTAGAAGACGACCCGATGGTAGGGAAGCTTCACGAACATTATTTGACCCAAATCAAAGGTTTTCAACTATGTGATATCGTTCGCAACAGTGATGAAGCTTTGAAAATTATGCAGACTAAAGAGTACAATCTTGTCATTCTTGATATTTTTATGCCAGGAATGGATGGTCTGCAGCTGCTGGCAAAAATCAGAGAACAGGAATATGATGTCGATGTCATTATTGTATCCGCTGCCAATGATAAAGATAAGATTAAAGCAGCACTGCGGTTAGGAGCATTTGACTACATTATAAAACCTTTTGAATTTGAAAGATTTAATCTGGCGTTAAATAATTATAAGAGCCGCTATAACTTGGTTGAAGAACAGTCCATCCTTAAACAGGATGAACTTGACAAAACTATCATTCATCAGGATACAGATGTAGAAGTTACTTTACCGAAAGGTTTGGACAAGAATACTTTAAATACTGTTTGGTCTGAAATTATTAAAATCGACGGAATGTTTACTACAGAAGAAATTTCGGCTAAAGTTGGTATTTCACGTGTTTCAATCCGTAAATATTTGGAATTTCTTAAATCCTTGAAACTATTGAGCCTTGATCTTCATCGAGGCAGTGTAGGTCGTCCTGTTTACAAATACAAATGCATTGATAAAAATGCAAATATTATTGATCTATATATTCAATAAAGGTTGTTGCTGATGGAAAAAATTACTGCTATTCAGGTTTTGGATGTACCTGTGCACCCATATAGTATGGATGCGGCTGTTCAATATCTTGATGATAAGATACAAGAACAAAAGCACTCATTTGTAGTTACTGCTAACGCAGAAATTATTATGATGTGTCAAGACGATGCAGAATATAAAAATATCTTAACTAATGTTGCCGATTTAGTCCTGCCTGATGGCGCCGGTACCGTTTGGGCAGGCAGACAGTTAGGATATGCTGTGCCGGAGAGAGTTGCAGGGTTTGACTTATTTAATCGTTTACTTAATCTGGCTGCTGAGAAAGGTTATAGAGTTTTTTTCTTTGGCGCGTCGCCTGGTATAGCTGAAGCTGCAAAGAAAAAAGCAGAAAGTTTATATCCTGGTGTAACTGTAGTTGGATGCAGGGATGGTTATTTTAAAGACAGTGATAACAAGTCTATAATAGATGCCATTAATAATAGCGGCGCACAGATTTTATTTATTGCGTTGGGAGCCCCTAAACAGGAAAAATGGCTTCAGACACATCTTCAAGAGCTAAAACCTTATATTACTATGGGAATAGGCGGTAGTTTTGATGTGTTGGCCGGAAAAATGGAACGTGCACCGTTATGGATGCAAAAATATTCTTTGGAATGGCTTTTTAGGCTCTACAAACAACCGAGCCGTTTTACAAGAATGCTTGCTTTACCTAAATTTGTTATTAAAGTAATTTGTTCCAAATGAAATAAAAATGGACAAAAAGATATGGCTGTATTATAATAATGTGATGAACTAAAGGTTCATCACATTATTGTTTTCTTTTTCTTTTCTTAAACTTGCCGAAAGAGAGGGACTCTCTATGAATATAGTCAAAGACGGTCATCCGTTCATATTTGCTTTTGCTATTATTACTTTTGCTGTAGGTTATTGGGGTAGTTTAATATGGGCCGTAGTTCCTGCAGTGTTAATGCTATTTTTTATTTATTTTTTCCGTAATCCCAATCGTCCTACACAATCAGATGACTCTATTATTTATTCTCCTGCAGATGGAACAGTAATGGCAATAGAAGACTTTTATGATGAAGAATATTTAAATGAAGATGCTATAAAGGTTACTATTTTCCTTTCCGTTTTTAATGTGCATGTCAATCGCAGCCCTGTTAATGGTGAAATAAAATACCAGCGTTATACATGTGGGCAGTTTGTGCCGGCATATAAAAAATCTGCCTCTTTTGAAAATGAACGTCATGCTATTGGAGTTCAAAACGATAAGATGAGAGTTTTGGTTATTCAGGTTGCAGGATTACTGGCGCGTCGTATTGTATCGTGGGTGACTTTAGGTCATAATTTGAAACAAGGCGAATGTTATGGTATGATTAAATTTGGATCAAGCACTGAACTCGTTTTACCAAAAAATGTTGAAATTCTTGTAAAAAAAGGTGATTCAGTAGTTGGAGGAGTTTCTCTGATCGGGAGGGTTCATTAAAAGATGAATTATCGTCGTATCATACCTAACAGCATTAGTGCATTAAGTTTAACATTTGGCGTGTTATCTATTTTTGATACATTTGAAGGCAATTTTTCCAGAGCAGCTATATTTATAATATTGGCTGTTATTGCAGATTCTATGGATGGAAGAGCTGCTCGCTTTTTAGGAGTAGGAGGCGGGGAATTTGGTAAAGAACTGGATTCTTTATGTGATTTAGGTTCTTTTGGTGTCGCTCCTGCTATTCTTATTTATCAATATGGTATGACAGATTTAGGTTTACTTGGAAAACTCATTGCTTCCATTTTTACAATTTGTGGTGCTATGCGTTTAGCAAGATTTAATGTAAATGTTGGTGAGGTAAAGGGATATTTTCAAGGCATGCCGATTCCTGCGGGAGCCTGTGTTTTAGCAACGTATGTTCTTTCTGGTTATTCCTTTTCCACTTATTTTGTTGCAATTCTAACTTTTGTAATTGGTTGTATTATGTATAGTAATGTAAAATTTCCGGATTTTAAAGGTAAAGGAAATCCAATGTTTTTACCTCCGGTAATTGTTGCTGCTGCTGTTGGCATATATTTACTTTATGTAAACCTTTCAGCATGGCCTTTTGCGGCCATGTTTACCTATTCGTTAGCTGGGATTATTAACTGTGTTTATGCAAAAATGCTAAACAAGCAGTAAATATTTTTAGAAAGCAAGGAGATTTTTGATGAGTACCTATTTTGACTTGATCATGATTCCATTGCAGCTTTTAATTGTATTCTTCACGATCTATTATTTTACGCTTTCTTTCTTTGGCCTTTTTGGCCGCAGACCAGAAGAAAAAATTTATGATGAGCAAAAAACTTTTGCTATGATCGTCTGTGCACACAATGAAGAGCAAGTTATCGGTCAATTGGTCGAGAATCTGCATCTGCTCAATTATTCTGATCAGTTATATGATATTTTTGTAGTTGCAGATAACTGTAAAGACAATACAGCGCAAATTGCCCGTCAAGCAGGAGCAATCGTTTATGAACGCTTTAATGATAATGAAAAAGGCAAAGGATTTGCAATGGATTGGATGTTCCAAAGGCTTTTTGAAATGGAACGTCAATATGATGCTGTTTGTGTCTTTGATGCAGATAATTTAGTTCATCCTAACTTTTTAAGAGAAATGAACAGCCGTTTATGTAAAGGTGAACGATTAATTCAGGGATATTTGGACTCTAAAAATCCTAATGATACCTGGATTTCCGGAGTATTTTCTATTTCTTTCTGGGTCGTAAACCATGTATGGCATTTAGCTAAATATAATATCGGTTTATCGAGCTGTCTTGGCGGCACTGGTATGTGTATTTCTACAGATATATTGCGCAGACATGGCTGGGGTGCTACATGCCTTACAGAAGATATGGAATTTACAATGAAAGCTTTGTTGGAAGGTATACCTACTACTTGGGCACATGATGCCATCGTCTATGATGAAAAGCCTCTTACTTTTATGCAATCCTGGAATCAACGTAAACGTTGGGCTCAAGGGCATTTTGATGTAGCAAACCGTTATATCGGTAAATTGTTTGTAAAAGGCATTAAGGAAAGAAATATCGTTGTTCTTGATGGAATAATCAATTTATTCCAACCGTATTTCTTACTTATTTCTACTTTTTTTGTCATTTGCAGTTATATCTATCAATTTTATCCTTTCTATACAAATGTCTTATATGCTATTCTACCGTTAGAAGTTTGGACGCTGATAGGTATTGGTCAGTATATTTTTCCTATGATTGTACTTTTTAAAATTCATGCTTCTTTTAAATCATGGATGTACCTTTTATTGTATCCGCTCTTTATTTACAGCTGGATACCTATTACTGTACTGGGGTATATTCACAGGCATGATCATGAATGGAGCCACACTGCTCATACTCGCGGAATAAGCTTTAACGAAGTTTTAATTCCGGAAAATGCTGAACTTGGGCCGAAACAAGTCGTATTTCCTAAAAAACAATAACTTTTGACCGCTCTTCTAAAGAGCGGTCTTTTTCTTTATAAAATGCTTGAATTCTTTATTTTATAAGGCTTTTATGTTATTATAAGATGATAAGATATAAAATATATAAGGAGAAGTTTGTGAAGATACGCGGTATTTTATTTGATTTAGATGGAACATTGATCGATACTATCGATTTGATAATCCAAGCATTTGAACACAGCTTTGCAGTTTGCTTGAATAAAAAGATGCCACGTGCAGAGTTGGTGAAATATTTTGGGCTGCCGTTACGCAGTGCTATGGAAAATTATGTAGATAAAAATCAGGTAGAAACATTATGTGCAGTTTATAGAGAGTTCAATCTAAAATATCACGATGAGCTTATTAAACCGTTTCCAGGGGTTAAAGAAACATTGTCTGTTTTGCAGCAGCGTGGAATAAAAATGGCTGTTGTTACTTCCAAAAAGGTACCAATGGCCAAACGCGGTTTGCAGTGTATGGGGTTGGAAACCTATATAGAAGCGGTTATTGGATGTGATATATGTCAACATCATAAACCACATCCAGAACCAATGGAGAAAGCCTTGAGCGCTCTTAAACTGAAAGCTGAAGAATGCCTTTGTATAGGCGACAGTCCTTTTGATTTACAAAGTGGACAGGCGGCAGGCTGTTATGGTACGGCAGCTGTTAGTTATACCAGCTTTGACTGGCAGGAAATGCTTGATGAAGGTAATCCAACGTATATTCTGAAAGAAATGCCAGATCTGATAAAGATTATTGATGATCTGAACAATAAACACTAAGGAGGACAATATGCGTAAAATAGCAATCATAGGTGGAACAGGAATCTATAGTCCGGAAACGTTACAATGTTTTGAGGAAAAGGTGATTCAAACTCCTTATGGAGCAGCTTTATGTAATATTGGAACAATGTGCGGCAATCAGGTAATTTTCATTACCCGTCATGGTGTGGGACATAAAACAGCTCCGCATAAAGTAAACTATCGTGCAAATATCTGGGCACTGAAAAGTCTCGGTACAGAAGAAATTTTTGCGACTACTGCAGTTGGATCTTTAAATCCTGATATGGAACCCGGACATTTCGTTGTATGTGATCAGGTTTTAGATTTTACGAAAAGCCGTATCAATACTTTTTACGACAATCCAGAACGTGGTGTCGCTCATGTTGATTTTACCAATCCTTACTGTCCAAGATTACGAGACAAAGTAATTAATTGTTTATATAAAACAGATATTATTTTTCATAAAAAAGGTTGCTATGTATGTACTGAGGGACCTCGCTTTGAAACTGCTGCTGAAATAAAAATGTTTGCAATGTTGGGCGGTGACCTCGTTGGTATGACTAATATGCCGGAATCCTTGCTGGCCAGAGAAGCAGAAATGTGTTATACAAATTGTTCCATAGTTACTAATATGGCTGCCGGAATTTCCCCGACACCTCTTTCTCACAGTGAAGTAGTTGAAGCTATGGATAAAAGTATTAAAAATATGGAACAGCTTATCAGCGCCTTTATTGCTGCTAATGAAGCTGATAGTATGGAGTGTGGATGCCCGCAGTGTATGACTGAATTTGGTGGTTTTACTTTATAAGGAGCCTGTAAAAATGGTTAAAACTATGGAATGGCAGGGACAGAGCCTGCTTTTATTAGATCAGACGAAGCTGCCATCAGAAATTATAACTATTCTTTGTAAAGATTACCGTAGAGTAGGAGAAGCAATAAAACGTTTGGAAGTACGAGGAGCACCTGCTATTGGTGCGGCTGCGGCCTTTGGAATGGTATTAGGATGGCAGGAGCTTGCATCAAGATATGCTGATTTCAGCCAGGAAACTCTTTTAATAGAGTTCAAAAAAATAAAAAACTTTTTGCTTTCTACTCGCCCGACAGCAGTTAATCTTGGTTGGGCAGTTGAAAAAATATATAAACATGCTGTTGCTATGATAAATGCACAGCAATCTTTAAAAGCTATTGAAACTTCATTGGGAAATTTAGCCTGTAAAATTTATCAGGAGGATATTGAAGTCAATAGAAGGATTGGTATCTATGGGGCCGCATTATTGCCGCAGCAAGCCAGAATACTCACGCATTGTAATGCAGGAGCTTTAGCTACCTGTGGATGGGGAACTGCCTTGGGGGTTGTCAGACAAGCTTTTTTAGATGGACGGCTGGAGATGGTATACGCAGATGAGACACGACCGTTATTACAGGGGGCGCGTTTAACAGCCTGGGAATTAATAGAAGATAATATTCCTGTTACTTTGATTACCGACAATATGGCAGCCTGGGTTATGCAAACTCAACATATAGACTCTGTTATAGTCGGCGCAGATAGAATTGCTGCCAATGGTGATACGGCAAATAAAATCGGCACTTATGGAGTGGCATTGGCTGCAAAATATCATCAGATACCATTTTATATTGCTGCACCGATCAGTACTTTTGATTTTACTTTAGAAACTGGCAAACAGATCCCTATTGAAGAACGTTCTGCTGACGAAGTACGATTGCTTCATAGTGTGGTAACAGCACCACAGCAGGTGAATGTTTTTAATCCTGTTTTTGACGTCACTCCGGGAGAACTGATTACCGGCATTATCACAGAATATGGTGTTATATCTGCGCCATATATAGAAAATATAAAAAAATTGCAGAAAATACTGCAAGAGGAGGACTAATATTAACTATGGAAAGTATGATTCGTGATATAGCTTTAGCACCATCCGGAAAGCAAAAAATCTCTTGGGTAAAGGAGCATATGCCTTTGCTCAATATTCTTAATGAAAAATATAGTAAAAATCAAATTTTTAATGGTTTGAATATGGTAGTTACCATTCATTTAGAAGCGAAAACTGCATATTTGGCCCAAGTACTCAAAAATGCTGGCGCTAATGTAGTTGTAACCGGCAGCAATCCGCTGTCTACTCAGGATGATGTAGCTGCAGCGTTAGCTGATAGCGGTGTTACTGTTTTTGCAACCCATAACTGTACTGATAAAGAATACGATATGTATCTCAGCAAAGCATTAGATGTGGAGCCTGATCTTATCATTGATGATGGCGGGGATCTTGTTAATATGCTGCACGGTGAACGCAAAAATTTGGTTGCCAAACTTATTGGCGGCAGTGAAGAAACTACTACTGGCGTGCATCGTTTAAAGGCTTTATCCAATAACGGTAAGTTGGCTTTCCCCATGATTGCAGTTAATGATGCTTATTGCAAATATCTTTTCGATAATCGTTATGGCACTGGCCAATCTTCTTGGGATGGTATTATGCGCACTACAAACCTTTCTGTTGCAGGAAAAACGGTAGTCGTTGCTGGTTATGGCTGGTGCGGCAAAGGGGTAGCAATGCGTGCTAAAGGATTAGGCGCTAATGTTATAGTTACTGAAATAGACCCTATTAAAGGGATAGAAGCTGTTTTTGATGGGTTCAGAGTAATGCCTATGCAGGAAGCTGCTAAATATGGCGATTTCTTTGTTACCGTTACCGGCTGTAAAGATGTTATCACAAAAGAACATTTTGCTGTTATGAAAGATGGAGCCATTCTTAGCAATGCTGGTCATTTCGATGTTGAAATAAACATCAAGCATCTTGAAGAATTAACTGTAGAACCGTCGTATGAGGTTAGAAAAAATATCAGAACTTTCACGATGTCAAATGGCCGCAAAATAAATTTATTGGGAGAAGGCCGTCTTGTAAATCTGGCCTGCGGCGATGGACACCCTGTAGAAGTAATGGATCTTTCTTTTGCGATGCAGTTTTTAGCAATGAAATATCTGTGGGAACATAAAAATGAACTTGAAAATAAACTTTATGTTTTACCAGAAGAGTTGAATACAGAAATTGCTGCGCTTAAATTACAAGCTATGGGTGTAGGTATTGATAAGTTAACGCAGGAACAGGAAACATATCTGCACCAGGCCTAAAGGAAGTGTTAATCTTGCAGGATGATCTCATTATTGATGCTGCTCGTAGACAAATAGTTACTGCAGGCATAAAAATGGTCGAGCAAAAAATGATTGCAGGATCTTGGGGAAACCTAAGTATAAAAATAGATACTTCACGTTGTGCAATAACACCATCTGGACGTAGTTATGACAGCTTAAATACTGAAGATATTGTTGTTGTGGATATGCAAGGTAATAAAATAAAAGGAGCTTTGATTCCTTCATCAGAAACACCTCTGCATCTGGCAATCTATAATGCTATACCTGCAGCACAAGCCATAGTTCATACACATAGTGTTTATGCCAGTGCCTGCGCTGCGCTGCATAGATCGATACCGGGGTTAATTGAAGATCTGGTGCAAATAATAGGCGGTAGTGTGGACGTTGCCGAATATGCGTTACCGGGAACAAAAGTATTAGCTGAAAATGCCTTAATAGCTTTACAAAATAAAAAAGCTGCATTACTAGCTAACCATGGAGTTGTATGCTGGGGAATTTCTTTAGAAACTGCTTTAATGACTGCTGAAATAGTTGAGAAAGCAGCACATATTTATTGTATTTGTGAAACTATGGGCGGTGCTAAATTATTACCGGAATCAGACATTGCTATAATGCATGATTTCTACAAGCAGCATTATTCTAAACGACAAATAGAAAAGGGAGATGAAGTACTTGAGTAAATTACTAATAAAAAATGTAGAAATAATTTCTGCTCCCGATAACGAAAAATATTTTTTAGGCATTGATAATGACACTATCAGTGTTATCAGCAAAGAAATGCCAACAGGTTTTGAAAATGCTGAAATAATCAATGCTTCTGATAAGATTGCAGTGCCTGGTCTGGTAAACACTCATACACATGCTGCTATGACTTTATTGCGCAGTTACGCAGACGATATGGTATTGATGGACTGGCTGCAAAATAAAATCTGGCCTGCAGAAGCGGGATTAAATGATGAAGATATCTATTGGGGTACAATGCTTTCAATCGCAGAAATGCTTAAAACAGGAACTACATGTTTTGCAGATATGTATTTTGCAATGGATAAAGTTGCCCAGGCAGTGAATGAAACTGGTATTCGTGCTTCTTTAAGCCGTGGTCTGGTTGGACTTACACCAGATGCTGATGAAAAACTGCAGGATAATGAAATGCTTTTTAAAAACTGGCATGGAAAAGCTGATGGCCGTATTAGAGTAATGTTTGGTCCTCATGCTCCCTATACTTGTCCTGTCTCATATTTAAAGAAAGTTGTAGCTAAAGCCGGTGAATTGAATGCGGAAATTCATATGCATTTATGTGAAACGGCAGGAGAAGTAAGTGATTGTGTAAAAGAGCACAATATGACACCTATAAAACTAATGAATAGTTTAGATATGTTTGATTGCGGAACTTTAGCTGCACATTGCGTGCATGTAAGTGAAGCAGACTTGGATATAATGGCTGATAAAAAAGTCCGTGTAGCACATAATCCGCAGAGCAATCTAAAGCTGGCCAGCGGTATTGCTCCAGTGCCGGCAATGCTTAAACGTGGTATTATAGTCGGTTTAGGTACTGATGGAACTTCCAGCAATAATAATTTGGATCTTTTAGAAGAGTGCCGTCTGGCAGCTATGCTTCATAAAGGAATAAGCGGTGATCCATTGCTTATTCCCGCCCAGGAAGCTTTAAAATTGGCAACTAAACAAGGTGCTTCGGCTTTGGGATTTACTGATGTAGGAGAGATTGAGGTAGGTCAGAAAGCTGATATTGTTCTTTACGATATGCAGAAGCCTTATTGGTATCCACGCCATGATCGTGTTTCTTTACTGGTTTATGCTGCAAGCGCAACTGATGCTGATACAGTTATTGTCAACGGTAAAGTTTTAATGAAAAATGGCGAACTGTTGGAAATGGATGTAGAAAAAATTTATGCGGAGGCCAATATGCGAGGCCATCGCTTAACTAGATAAAGCAAAAAACTTTAGGAGTGACGAGAGTGGCAAAAATACTTGTAAAAAACAATTTAGCACCTGCTGTTTATGAATTTATTATTGAAGCGCCAATGATAGCTCATAAATGCCAACCCGGTCAATTTGTTATGATTCGTACAGATGAAAACAGCGAACGTATCCCTTTGACTATAGCTGATTTTGATCGTGAAAAAGGGACAATAACTTTGATTGTGCAAACAGTAGGCAATACTACAACACATCTTTGTGAAACTTTTATTGTTGGTGATGAAATTTTAGATGTTCTTGGCCCATTAGGAATGCCTTCACATATGGGTAAATTCGGTACTGTTGTTTGCGTTGGTGGCGGTATCGGCGTTGCACCGGTTTATCCCATTGCTCGTGCTTATCATAAATTGGGTAATAAAGTCATTTCTATTATCGGTGCCCGCAATAAAGATCTGATTATTTTTAAAGAAAAAATGGAAGCTGTCAGTGATGAATTGATTATTACTACTGATGATGGAAGTGCTGGTCAGAAAGGCTTTGTTACAGATCCTCTGAAAGCAATGCTTGAAGCCGGTGAAAAAATTGATTTAGTCTTGGCTATTGGACCTGTTATTATGATGAAGAATGTTGCAGAAACTACCCGACCCTATGGAACTCCGACTACTGCAAGTTTAAATACTATTATGGTTGACGGAACCGGAATGTGCGGTGGGTGTCGTGTCAGGGTAGGGGATGAAAATAAATTTGCATGTGTTGACGGCCCGGAATTTGACGCACATTTAGTAGATTTTGCTAATCTTGTTCAGCGTCAGCAAATGTATAAAGGTCAGGAAATGCTTGAATATAGCTGCGGAGGTCATTGCAAATGCGTGGAGGAATGAGAAATCCTATGCCGGAACAACCGGCTGATATAAGAAATAAAAATTTTGAAGAGGTAGCGCTTGGTTATGATATGGCAACTGCTATCGATGAAGCACAGCGTTGCTTAAATTGTCCTAAACCGCGCTGCGTTGAAGGTTGTCCGGTTAATGTAGAAATACCAGCTTTTATTCAAGCTATTGCTCAAAGTAAATTAAATGAAGCTATAACTATCCTGAAACGTAAAAATAGTTTACCAGCTGTTTGCGGACGCGTTTGTCCTCAGGAAAATCAGTGTGAAAGTAAATGCGTTTTAGGTATCAAAGGAGAATCCGTTGCTATCGGACGTCTCGAACGCTTTGTTGCAGATTATGCTCGTGAGCAGGGAATTGATATCACCAAAACTGATATAGATTCATCAAAAGATAAAAAGATAGCAATTGTTGGCAGTGGTCCTTCAGGTTTAACAGCTGCAGGAGATCTTGCGAAAATGGGCTATGATGTTACTATGTATGAGGCTCTTCATGCTCCAGGTGGAGTTTTAATGTATGGTATTCCACAATTTCGCTTGCCGAAAGAAATTGTAAAACACGAAATTGACGCCTTAAAAGATTTGGGGGTAAAAATAATCCCTAATGCCGTCATTGGCAGAACCTTCACCATCAAAGAATTAATGGATGAAGAAGGATTCAGTGCCGTTTATGTAGGTACAGGTGCTGGATTGCCACATTTCATGCATATAGATGGCGAAAATTTAAATGGAGTCTATTCTGCAAATGAATTTCTTACTAGAGTTAATTTAATGCGTGCATACCAATTTCCTAATGTTGCAACTCCTGTATATGTAGGTAAAAATGTTGCCGTTGTCGGTGCTGGAAACGTTGCTATGGATGCCGCGCGTACAGCAAAACGTCTTGGCGCTGAACAGGTATATATAGTTTATCGCCGCAGCGAAGACGAAATGCCGGCTCGCAAAGAAGAGATAGGCCATGCTAAAGAGGAAGGCATTGAACTGAGACTGCTCAATAATCCTACCCGTATTCTCGGAAATGATAAGGGCTGGGTTAATGGTATGGAATGTATAAAAATGGAACTTGGTGAACCTGATGCATCAGGACGGCGCTCTCCTGTAGAAATCAAAGGTTCAGAATATGTTCTTGATGTTGATATGGTAGTTATGGCGATAGGCCAAGGGCCTAATCCTTTACTCAAACAAACAACACCTGAACTGGAAACTAATAAACGCGGCAATATTGTTACTAATGAAGAAGGTGCTACATCTATTCCTGGTGTTTTTGCCGGTGGCGATATAGTTACTGGTGCGGCAACAGTAATTTCTGCTATGGGAGCCGGTAAAAAAGCAGCTTTGGCAATTGATGAATATTTGTCAAAACATTAATTAAAAATTTCTTTCTCTGATAATAATAACCGTATAAAATATCCGGCAAAAATTTGCCGGATATTTTTAATTTTCTATTCATATTTGTTTTTATTTTACTTAACTTCAGAATGGTAAAAACTTCTATGATATGTTAAAATAAATAAGATAAGTTTTATATTAAAAATTTTTCTTCGAGGTGAATAAAATGCAATTTCCGTTAGTATTAGGAGTTTCTGCACGTCATGCTCATTTATGCCGCGAGCATATGAACATTTTATTTGGTGAAGGGTCTGAATTACACCCCAAAAAATATATTGGACAACCGGGACAGTATTCTTCGGAAGAGCAGATTACTTTAGTAACTGCTAAAGGTGAGATGAAATTAAGGATCATCGGTCCTTTGCGTAAATATACACAACTGGAGCTATCTTTTACTGATGCCAGAAAAGTAGGTCTGAATCCTCCAATTCGAAATTCTGGAGATATTAAAGAATCTGCTGGAGGAAAATTAGTAGGACCTAAAGGTGAAGTAGAAATTACAGAAGGTGTTATTATAGCTGCACGGCATATCCATTTATATCCTGAAACAGCAGAAACATATGGTTTAAAAGATGGTGATATCGTTTCTATCCAAACAAATGGAGAACGTGCTTTAATTATGAATAATGTTTTAGTGCGTGCTGGTGAAGGGAATGCTGATGAAGTACATATTGATACTGACGAAGCTAATGCATGCAATTTAGACAGTGGTATGATGGTTGAAATTATTACAAAATAATTAACGAGGTGGTAAAGTGATAAAATTCTTGATATTTCTATCCCTGTTAATTCAATTGTCATTACTAAATATCGGTTATGCAAAAGAATATCGTAATCCTGAAGCTGGCTTTAAAATAAACATACCACAACAGGAAATAAACATTGTAAGTAAAAATTTTTATGGTGGAATGCAGCCTAATGGTAACTTTATTTACGTTTATAGCCTGAATCAAAAACAGGCATCAGATTTATTAGAAGAAAATTTCACTACAGATGCTTTTAATGATGATTATACGGCAATTGAATTATTGGAACGTTCTGGTATTGATCCTCAAAAAGCCAGTCTTAAATTATTGGATCCTGTTCTCTACTGGCCTTCAGATAAACCTTTTATTAAACAGCTGCCCAATGATGTTGCTTTTAATATTCAAACTCAAAAAATCCATGGCAAAAAAAGTTTAAATATGCAGTTTACTGAAAATATGGAAAACGAAATTAAGGATAAAAATTCATATTTATGTTCAATTGATTTGCTTTCTGCAAATAACAGATTATACGTAATCAGTACCAAAGTCTTAAACAGCCAAAAAGAGTCTGAAGTATCAGCTGAATCAATACGTAACGAGTATCGAAAAGGTGTGTTAATAACAAAACCTTCTGCAAATACTAATACATTAATTTACACTGATAAAATAGGAAAATTTAAATTTGATCTTCCTGAAAATTGGTATTATGTTCAAAGTTACTTTTCTGATAATCCTAAAGCTTGTTTGACTTTTGCCTTACCGTTGGAAACTTTGGAAAAAATTAAGGAAAAAACTCAAAATTTGGAAGCGAATGACTTAGATAAAGAGAAAATAGCTGATAATGTTTCCGAAGAAAATATAGCTTCATGGATGGATTTACTAACAGAAAGTGTATGGTCAGTTTCCTGTGAAACAAAAGAATTTGAGACAGCTGCTTATTTAGAAAATCCAGAAGCTACTAAAGCAGAGATGCAGTTGTTGTTTTCAGAGCTAAAAAACTATATTGAAAGCAGCCGCTACTATAAAAACAGTAGGTTTGATTTTGATGTCAATATTACTCCTAAAATAGGATATATAAATTTCGATCTATCATTTAATTTAAAAGATAAAAAAGATTTCGACAATACCGGCAGAATTTTCTTTACAAAGAAAAAAGGTGGTCTTGTAGTTTATACATCCACTCTTAGAAATACAGAACAACCAGCTTCTAAAGAACTCATAGAGAATATTAAGATGCTTGATTTACAGTGATTTTGATGCCCCTTTACTTAGCAGTATGAATGCAAAGGAGACATAAATATGAGAAAAACAATCTGTTCAGGAATCATCACATTCGGTATCTTGGTCAGTCTTTCCAGCTGCTATGCTTTCGACTATCGCAGTGAAGAAGCTGGTTTCAGTGTCGATATTCCAGATGATAACACTATTATTGTCAGTAAAGATCTGTTTGCGGCAGGCAGCAATAAGTCTGGCATGCATGGTATAGCAGCTATAAGTCAGCAATCTATTGAAAAATATACGAAAACAGCTTTTGCTACCAATAAATTTGAAAGTGATTTAAAGAAGATAGCTGAAGATATTAAAGCTGGAAAAGATATCTTAGCTGATCCTGCTTATGCTTATCTTACTGTACCGCAAAATGAGTTACAAGTATATATGCAGAAACTTATGCAGGATAATCCACAATCTTTACCTGGTAATAAAAACTATAAAATAACAAAGATTAACAAAATACCAGCATTAGAAATCAACAATGATATGCTGTTGAATTATGAAATAAAATTGCCAATTGCTTATACTCGGAAAGAACAGCAGAATATACAAAAATATAATCCTTATGTTAAATTCAGTGATGATGGTAAACAGATGACAGCTCAGTACAATTTAATTTCTAAAATTTATATTTTGTCACAAAATGATCAATTATATAACATAAGCAGTGGATATGTTGAGTTTCCTGCAATAGAACAAAGTGAAACAGTGTTTACAGACAATAAAGTTGATAAACGTGCATATAAGAAATTCTCTAAAGCGTTTACAAAAAAACTGAATTTCTTTAAACCACAATTATCTAATTCTGAACTTATTATTAAAGATGGTATTTTTAACAAAGAGTTCAAAGTCCCACATAACTGGCTGTACATTCAAAGCAATCAAAAAGTGGAAAATATGCCTGTCAGCTTCTTCTCTGCATTACCTGTCAGCAGCTTGGAAAAGATGGGGAAGGAGTATATAGATTCTAAATTATTTAATATTGAAACTACCAAAATAGGTATGAATGTGGAATCTAATAATATTGATGACTTTGATTTTAGCAAAATTTTAAAAGCTTATTCCGAAGGTGTTATAGGTATTTCGGCAGAATATAAGCCAGCTCGTCCTCATGACCAAGGCCCAAAGCAGTTTTTAGAAAATCCTGTTTTTACTAAAATTATGTTCGAAGAATTTATGAACAAACCGTTTTTGAATCCACGTGAAAAAGCAAAACTAGAAAAGTTTGTTCAGATTAAAAATTTTACACATGATATTGATATCAATCAAGAAAACTGCCTGCTTCAATTTACTTATGATGTAGATTTACATTTGCCACAAACTTTATCTAAAATCAACCGACCTGGTTATGAGATTTTTCAAGAAACCGATTTGACAGATTTATCTATACATGGGCAAAAGAAAGTTTACTTTGATGCAGATAATAGAATTAATCTGTTATGTTATTTTACACAAGATAAAACGATGAAATCAAATTTGATCCAAAAAGAATACGACAGCTATAATTTATTCAAAAGTTCTTTGTTAAAAGAAAAATATTAAAAAATACTTTCTAACACCTGGATAATAAGTCTTAAAATATTATCCAGGTGTTTTTATCTAAAAATACATCGTCATAAATCGTTTTTAAGGCAAGTGAAAACAAATTGAATAGAAGTTATAATACAATCGATTAAAACAGCTTAAAAGAGAAATTTACGCATATATGTGGATTTATGTTAAATATTTACGTTATAGAGTTTAGCTGTATCAAAAATATCGTTAATACTTGCCGACGGCCGTGTTGCGGTTTATGATCTTTACGTAACTGTTTTACATAATATATATACAAAGGACATAAACTATAGACTAATTCATTATAAGAAACTGACACACAAAAAGATTCATAGGGGGTAGTTTTAGAATTTGGTGTCAGTCGGCACAGTTACATCAAGTGGGTAACTGTGCCGACCCCTTTATTCGGGGTTTTAACGAGTAATTTTACGAATCACTTTGAATAGGATTATCGTTGGAACTACTATTCCCAACAGGAATATCACTGAGTACATCAATAGGTTTATTAAATAATCCAAGTTTAACACCTTCTTCATGGTTTTCAGGATCTTTACAAAATTCTACCATGTTTAACGGATTATTGTCAAAACGTTTTCTTATGGACGCTGGGAGAGCGTCAAATTTCTCCTGAGCGTCGATTAATATATGTTGGGCTACCTGATAGTCTGGGATATCACTAAAATCGCCATAAAGGGGCTTTTTAGCCGTCAGATGGTCTATTACGCCTGTCTGCTCATAACGTTTTAGAATCAAATTAACATCACATTCATTTTTAAATTGTTGTTGAGTAAATGAAGGTGCATAGAATGTTTTACCAGGAACTAATTCCTTTTCATAGTTTTTTCTGAATTCCATATCATTCACCAATGGGGGACTTTTCGCCTACGGCGATTCCACTGTCTACAGGTGCAGACGCTACGCTGATTTCTGCACCTTGCGCCAGCGGCTTTTCATGAGGATGAAACTCAATAGCTTCATGTACTAAAATAGGAGTAGGGTAAGAAGCAAGGCTACCAGTATGTTCATCATATTCACCAAGAGAAAATAAGGCGAAATCATTAGGATATTTATAGATCATAGAATCCATACTTTCAACGGCTCCAGCAAAGGCTCGAACAGCTTCAATTTGAGCGGAAACAGCAATAATAGAACCAAAGAACATAGCTTTACGGTCATAGATAGCATACAATTTTTTCATAATAATTACCTCACATTTCAATAGGTCGAATTAACGACTCAAGTTGTTTATTTTTACATTTTTCTTTAACACCTAAACGGATATAGTCAACAGTTTGGTCAGTTTTAAGAGCTTTTAATTTACGGACTGTTAATACATCTTTAAAGGCAATAGGATCAATTTCATCAAATATTTTGTCATAGTATCGTGGGGGCCTAACTACTAATCCATCTCTAATAACGCATTTATCATTAGGAAATATATCATTTTTATAGCGTAAGAACCATTCGTGCGCGATACCAGGACGCCGACTCATGGTAACGTATTCTGGTTGTCGCCCTTTGTAGTGGGCTTCTTGAGCATCTCCTGTAACCTTTTTAAGGACGTATCTAGCCACATATGCAGCAGATTCAAAAGAAACATCACCAATAGAAGCATAGCCAAAAGGCCAAAGACGTGAGAGACTATCTGATACATATAATTTAAAGCCATTATTCACCTTCCATAACTTTTTATCCTCAAAATCATGATTAAACAATATAGCATGATAGTGGGGACGTTGATTTAAAGAACCATACTCTCCACAGTGAAAGAATCTAATACCTTCTCCGTAACGCTTTCTAAGACGCTTCATAAAATCTTGATAGTGTTTCATCTTAAGCGAACGGTCAGATGGTAAATTTTCATCATTGTAAGTAAGAGTAATAAAACAATTACGTTCATGGAGCGAAGCCTCATGAACGCAACGGACAGCCCATACTCGGGAACGTTCAAGGCGACAACCTACACACTGACCACATGGTATTTTCAATGGCTCACACTCCCGCCAATTAGAGGGAGCAGTGAACACCAAAGAAGATTTGCCAGTCTTAGGATTAACCTTAGAAGAATCACGCCATGCTAACAAAGGATGATAACAAGGCATTTTAATTCACCTAAATTCTGTAACCGCCACGCATTGGACGGGAACGGAGATTTTTGGAACAAGTACGAGAAGCAGTTTTACTAAATAGTTTTCTGGAACGTCTGCGGGACATTTTATGTCTTCGCACAATCATCACTCCTTAAAATTTAAATTGGGTAATACTGGAAACGATAGCGGCTAACAATGCAGATACAAAGGTAGCATACTTTACAAACTTGTCTATATTAATCACCTCCTTATCAATATCCATACATTGGGAAAACATTAGAAAACATTTCACCTAAACGAGCACCTTTTTGACCAACAGAATCATGTCCATTATCACTATCATAAATAGAATAACGAGTGCTTTTCTTTTTATAATCTAAATCCATATTAGCCATCTCTTTTTCAATCTTAGCTATTTGCTTAGCACTAAAACCTGCATTTGTCATAGCATTATGCCAAGAAGCTCCAGCATTAGAAAGAGCAGCATCTCCAGATTTGTAATAATAATCTGCTTGAGCAGCAGTAAGTATTTTACTGTTTTCAATATCCTGCGCTAACTTTAGTCCTTGTTTAGTAAGATACAAGACATTAGCGGCAGAATTAGCAGTATCAACAGCATTTTGTGTTTTAAGACGTTCAACGGTAGCATTGTTAGTACCTACAGTAGAGTTACCAACTTTCACTCTGTTTTCCATATCTTTAAGTTCAAGCTCTTTAAGACGTTTATACTGATAGCTTGATGTAGCTAAGCCAGCGGCAGGATTTTCAGCAGTAGGAGCGGCAACAGAGGGAGCACCAACAGAACCATGAGTAGCACTTAGAATAGGATTTAGACCAGCTTTTTTTAGATCTGCAACTTCCCATTGATGTTGGTTTTGATAGAACTCTTTTTGTCTGTTATAAGCGGCTTTTGCTGAAGAACTATTCATACCGAAGGAAAATAAAGAACCTGCGGCTTGTAAGCCTAAATCACTTCCAAAGCTCATATAATCACCCCTTAGAAGTGGTCAATTAAGCCAGGTACACTATACACAGGCATAGGACGCACACAGTTAAGCTGAATGTAACTATCAAACAAGAAATGAGGTTCGGACGGAACAGCAACAACTCGGTCAATAGGGGGTTCATCTACGATAAATTCAGCATTTAAGACGGGACGTGTTTCAAATTTCTGGCTAAGATGCCAAGCGTCCAAAGGCTGTGCGAAGGTAGAACGGAATTTCCCTGTAATTTTAGAGGGGAAATAACGATATTCTGCAAAACGTTCTTGATAACCAAAAACATCATCATCTGCGGCAGTACCATCTGCATATATCTCCTTATTGAGTACAGCTTGTTCTCCAAGATGTGCAAGGGCAGGCCAATAGAAGTCAAAGCGGGTTTGTCTGCTCCACATTCTGTTTAAACCTTGCTGATAGGTAAGATCGGCACGGACATTAACTAAACCGATAAGATAACCATGTTCAACGAATGATTTTGTAAAACCATGAACACGGCTACCAACAAGACCATAAGCGGCAAGATTGCCCTGGGGAGTGGTGTTATCTGTCGAAGACGTTTGCTGTACAGGGTTTATAACGACAGGTGAGGAGGAACCGCCGAGATATTCAGGACGCTGTAAGCGAGCGTCAGGAGAGACAACACCAAAGTGAGCAGTAAGCATTTCCGTGTAACGAGTACCGCCACGAGCATCACGCTCATACAATCGTTGTACTTGGAAAGCCATACGGAAAGAATTAATTGTTACGGCAGTAGCAGTAGAAAGGTCAGCAACTAAACCGCCTGCAGGCAATGAAGCCAAAGGATTATAAATATTAACTGATGCACCTTCAAAATTTCCTAGTCCACCAATTTGGGAAGAATCAAGACGAGGAACAATCCCATGACCTTGCTGGTCCGTATCCCAATAAGTAGCAGGATAAAGTTGTTGGTTAATATTAAAAGTCAAAGGAATAGGCGCATTAACATCATAATCATCTGCAAATTTAACATCTGCTAAACCACCTACAGGTAATTCAACTCCAGGCCCTTTTTGTGGCCAAGGCAAACAGGAAGTAAAATAATCATGACGTTTGCCACGTCTAAGAAGTTGATAATCCATAACATCATCAGTACCATCATCTTTAGGAACATCAACAGAATCCTGTAAATTTTCATCTCTGAACCATTCGTTCCAGATAAGATTATAGGCTCGGAAAGGCATAGAATTGATATTAGATAATGAAACACCTGTAGGAATACCAAAGTAATCGCCTAAAGTACCAACATCAAAAGTCGTATTATCGGCTAATGTAGGGATTAAATAATCGGTACTATCTCCGGGGTTATCTTGTGCACCGTTAAAGCGTTCCCAGTTTTCCCAGAGTAAGCGACATGGAACAAAGAAAAAGAATGTATCCATAAACAGATTATCCATGAAGGGAACTATAGGAGTTGCCAAACGTGCAAACAAAGTAGCTCGACAGTTAAACGTATCACCGGGAAGCACTTCATCGACAAAGAAAGGAACTAAATAGCCAGCATCAAAAGTTGTCTTATGACCATGAGAACGATTAAAGCTTGACCGTTGTATTTCAGCACGAGGAACACGGCTAAAATTATGGGACATTACTGATTTCAAAATATCACTCCTTTACGTCAAAATAATTATTATGGGAATTTGCTTGTATATAGTCGCCACAATGATTATCAGAATTTCATTTTACATAATATATATTATCGGACGTAAAGTGAAGATTGGTAAATTTCGTTGTAGATAGTTGTTGAAGAATAATTTCATTAAACGAACAATTGCAAACAGATGTTTTGACATTCTTACCTGTTCCTGATATAATAGAAACAATTAGAATAGAAATAAATGAACTTACTATCTTTAGAAATTTTTTGAGTATATGATGATTGGAATTGGAGGCTGGTTTTATGGCAAGAAGAGCACGTTTCAGCGATTTTGATGGAATTATTACAGAGGAAATGCTTTCCGATCGGCAAAGAGCTATTTTAGATTTCATTCGTGAGCACGTTTATGCTAAGGGATATCCTCCTGCAGTACGTGAAATTGGTAAGGCAGTGGGTTTATCTTCAAGTGCCAGCGTACACACTCATCTGCATAAATTAGAAGAATATGGTTTTTTGCAAAGAGATCCAGCCAAACCACGCGCTATAGAATTGACCCAAGACAGCAGCTGGCGGCAGAAAACGGTCGTTCCTGTTCCTTTGGTTGGCAAAGTCACTGCAGGGCAACCTATTCTGGCAGTTGAAAATGTTGAGGAGACCTATCCCATTCCACTAGATTTGCTTGGCTGTCAAGAAGATGTTTTTATGTTATCTGTTTCTGGAGATAGTATGATCAAAGCTGGTATACTTGATCATGATTACATTGTTGCCAGAAAGCAAAATTTTGCTAATAACGGAGATATAGTTGTTGCTCTTATTGATGGTGAAGAAACAACAGTTAAGCGTTATTTTCGTGAATTACGTTCAATTCGTCTACAACCAGAAAATGATGCCTATACTCCCATAACAGGTACTGATAATATTCAGGTTCTTGGTAAGGTAATAGCAGTATTCAGAATGCTGTAATGTCTATAATACACCAAATAAATATCATAAAGACAGCTATATGATGTCATATAGCTGTCTTTATTTTCTGAGATAATTAAAAAGCAGATAAGAGGAACAATAAAAATCCTCTTATCTGCTTTTCTATTGATATAAAATTTGAGTTTTTATTTCTCCCCTACCATTTTTGCAGCTGACATAATTGCAATACGCCCGTGCTCAAAAGTAAGTCCTCCTTGAAAATATACATTATAAGGTTCACGGCAAGGGCCATCAGCACTTAATTCTATTGATGCGCCTTGTACAAAAGTCCCCGCTGCCATAATTATTTCATCTTGATAGCCAGGAATTATTGCAGGAACTGGAACAACATGTGCATCAACTGGTGAATTTTTTTGTATGGCTATACAAAAATTACATAAACGCTCTTTAGTTTCCAAACGAATAGTCTGAATTATATCACTGCGTCTATCATTTGCAGAAGGAGTAACCTGATAACCCAGGCGTGAAAATACTGCAGAAGCAAAAATTGCTGTTTTAACAGCTTGCAAAACTATATGCGGAGCTAAGAATAAGCCCTGGTATAATTCTCTGGCCGTATCTCCAAGTGTAGCCCCCATTTCTCCGCCTAATCCTGGAGCGGTTAATCTATATGACGCAAGTTCTACTAAATCCTTTCGGCCAACAATATAACCACCAGTAGGTGCAAGACCGCCTCCAAGGTTTTTGATAAGAGAACCGGCCATTAGATCAGCTCCAACTTCTGTTGGTTCTTGTTTTTCAATAAATTCACCATAACAGTTGTCAACAAAACAAATAATATCAGGCTTTATTGCTTTTACTGCTTTACAGATCGTTCCTATTTCTTCAATTCTTAACGTTTTACGCACACTACTGTAACCGCATGAACGTTGAATATGTATCATTTTTGTTTTATCCGTAATTGCAGCTGTGATTTTTTCAAGATCAATTTGTGAACCAATCATGGGAATTTCTTTATAGACTACGCCTAAGTCAGTAAGAGAGCCAGGGGTTTTTACAGGTACGCCTATGATAGTCTGCATTGTGTCATATGGAGCTCCTGTAGCAGCGATTACTTCATCGCCTGCTTTCAAAACTCCGAGTAACGCAACGGCTAATGCATGAGTCCCTGAAACAAACTGAGATCGTACCAATGCCGCTTCCGTTTTAAAAATATCAGCATATATTTCATCTAATTTTTCTCTGCCAACATCGGAATAGGCATATCCAGTAGTTGGTTTTAAATAAAAATCTGATACCATATGCTTTCTAAAAGCTTGCATAACCTTTTCTGTATTATACAAAGCTGCTTCTTCATAGCTTTCAGCAGCATGTAATACTTCTAATAATGCTTCCTCTTCTATTTTTTTAAAATCAGTCATTTACGTATAGTCCTCATATTATAAATTTTTCGAAATCCTCTAACTGTTCTGATGCCAGACGTACCTTCATAAAAGTACCGTTTTCTTTATATTCTTGTTCTAAAACAGTACCTATAGTATGTAGTTTAGCAGCTTTTTCAGATTCTGTATATGGAATAAGCAGAGTGACTTCTATAGATTTTAATTTCAGATTTTCTGAAATCAGAGCAAGGAGTTCTTCGATACCAATACCACTCTTAGCCGATATACAAACACTATTTTCTTGCTGTGCTAAACGCTGTGCCAAAGCATTTTCAGAGGGAAGTTTATCTATTTTATTGTAAACGGTGAGTATTGTTTTATTTTGTGCACCTATTTGTTCTAAAACCTTATAAACAGCATCACTTTGTTCCTGATATAATTCATGGCTCACGTCAATGACATGCAGCAATAAATCTGCCTCAGCAACTTCTTCTAAAGTAGATCTGAATGCTGCAACTAATTGATGAGGCAAACGTTGTATAAAACCAACAGTATCAGTAAGTATTGCTTCGTGCTTGTCTGGTAATATTAACTGACGTGTAGTAGGATCAAGAGTTGCAAACAATTGATCTTTCGCATAAATATCAGACTGTGTTAATAAATTTAGTAATGTAGATTTACCTGCATTAGTATAACCAACAAGACTTATTGAAGGAACTTGGTTTTTGGCGCGCTTAATCCTATGTAAAGTCCGGACAGCGCGAACTTTTTCTATGGAGTCTTTGATAAAAGCTATACGATCGCGAATACGCCGTCTATCAACTTCTAATTTTGTTTCGCCAGGACCGCGGGTACCAATACCGCCGCCTAAACGTGATAAAATAAGTCCTTTACCCATAATTCGCGGTAGATTATATTGCAGCTGTGCTAATTCTACTTGTAATTTTCCTTCATTAGTACGAGCCCGCTGGGCAAAAATATCCAAAATTAAAGCTGTTCTATCAAGAATACGAACACCCATTACCTGTTCTATATTTCGTTGCTGCGCCGGTGTCAGTTCATCATCAAAAATGCACAGATCAATATTTTCCTGTTGTGCATACAAGGCCAGCTCCTGTACTTTTCCTTTTCCTATAAAAAATGCCGGATCCGGTTTAGCACGACGTTGAATAAAACGGTTCACTACTACAGCACCTGCTGTATCCGCAAGCTGCTTTAACTCTTCAAGCGAATCTTCAGCAGTCCAACCGCCTTTTATCTGTCCCCAGTCCATACCAACTAAAATGGTTTTCTCTGCTGCTACTGCTAAACTGGAACTACTTGTTTGCTTGTCTAAAATCCGCTCTATTGTATTGATTACATTAAGAAAATTAATAGCTTCTGCTTCTTCCAGAGAAAAAGGTCCATATTCATCGCAGATAAACTGTTCTTCTTTGTCAAGCCCAACTATCATGCCAAAAGAAATTATGGACTGCGTGTAATCAGGTGCGGTAACACCTATTGTAACCATGGCATCGAATTTATTATTTTTTAACGCTGAAAAATCAACTCCACTCAACACTGGATTACCATTTGGATGAGTGTGGACACAACGGATTCCACTTAATCTGCCAATACCTCTGCGACCTTCTACTGCTGGCAGTTCTACACTGTCATTACCACCGATTACAATATTAGTTATTTGCCCGCTTCTAGAAATATAAAGAGAGATTTCTCTGTTTATAAATTCTGTAATATCAGCTAATTTTAAAGCTAATTCCGCAGAAATGAGCTGCCCTAAAGGCACTTGTACATCGTACAAAGCAATTAATTCATTCAAAACAGAATCCCGTATTCCTTTTTTGTTACCTAAAATTTCACGCATGATTTACACCTTAAAGAGCAGACATGGTATTTTACCATATCTGCTCTTCCTTTTCTTACAATTACTGACGAACGCGTGCCGGCTCGACATTTATTTTATAGCCTTTAATCGTGTTTTTGTGCATTACACCCAAAACTTTTTCGGCCATATCTTCTGGGACTTCTACAAAGGTAAACTTGTCATAAATATTGATCAAACCTACTTCTTTGGCAGGAATATCAGCTTCAATAGCAATAGTTCGAACTATATCCTGAACAGTAACTTTTTGGCTGCGTCCAATATTCATGAAAAGACGAACCATGCCAGGACGACCACCAGTATTACTTAAATCTTTCGCCAGAATATCTTCAGGCGAAGCTTCTAAAGCTTTATTACCTTCCTGCATCAGTTTTAACGCAGCAGCAACCACATCTTCAGCATCATATTCTTTTAATAAGCTTGCTGCAATAGGCATATAATCATGATAGTTAGACTGATCCAGCACACTCTGCATTTTGGAAACGATCATTTCACGCTGACGCTCAATAACATTGGCTGTAGTCGGTAATTGACGACGTGTTATTTTGGTTTTAGTAGTGCGTTCGATAAGTTTCAACTGACGGAATTCACGCGGCGTAATAAAGGTCATAGCAACACCAGTATTACCTGCACGGCCGGTACGTCCAATACGATGAACATAGCTTTCCGGATCCTGAGGAATATCAAAATTGATAACATGAGTAATATTATCAATATCTATGCCGCGGGCAGCGACGTCCGTAGCGATAAGAATATCAGCTGTTCCGTCACGGAATTTCTTCATAACACGATCACGTTGAGTTTGGCTTAAATCGCCATGTAAACCTTCAGCCATATAACCGCGGCTTCCCAATGCAATAGCCAGATCATCAACACCTTTTTTAGTGCGGCAGAAAATAATCAGCTTACCATCTATTTCTGCATCAAGCAAACGACATAAACCTTCGATCTTATCCTTAGTTTCAAAATAATATTGATCGATAAGCGGAACTGTGAGTTCCTCTTTGCTGATCGTAACATTTTTAGGAGCCTTCATATATTTTTTTGTGAGGCTTAGGATCGGTCTTGGCATAGTTGCTGAAAACAACAAGGTTTGACGTTCTGCAGGAAGATTTTTCATAATTTCTTCCATATCGTCTACAAAGCCCATATCCAACATTTCATCAGCTTCATCCAGGACTAAAAATTTAATATGATCAAGTTTGATAGTTTTACGGTTTATATGATCAATCAAACGGCCTGGAGTACCAATAACTATTTGCACGCCGCTGCGTAAAGCTCTGATCTGACGGTCGATAGGCTGTCCGCCATAAACAGGTAATGCTTTAATTTTAGAAGTACGTCCAATTTTACCGATCTCTTCTGCAACCTGGATTGCCAGTTCACGGGTTGGAGTCATAATCAGAGCTTGAATATGGCGATGATCGGTAATACTTTGTACGACCGGAATACCAAAGGCGGCTGTTTTACCAGTACCAGTTTGTGCCTGACCTATAACATCGCTACCCTCTAGTACTAAAGGAATAGTTTGCTCCTGGATCGGAGACGGTTCTTCAAAACCCATAGCTGTTAAAGATGCTACGATTTTTTTATCCAGCAGTAAGCTGCCGAACATTTCTTGTACATTAGTTGTCATTGTTTAAATTTCCTCATTTCTTCTTGCTTTTATTTTATCTATCACCATAGAAATAGCCGTTAACGCACTACGCAGTTTATTTTCAGTTCTGGTTCCGCCGAAAAGATGTTTCACACAATGTACGTCATTGCCATCAGCTACAGCCATATAAACTAAGCCTACAGGTTTTTCTTCTGTGGCACCACCAGGACCTGCAATACCAGTGATACCTACACCATAAGTTGTTCCAAAAAGGTCTCTCACTCCGGACGCCATCTCACAGGCAACCTGTTCGCTGACAGCGCCGTATTTTTCTAAATTTTCCGCAGATACGTTGACCAGTTTTTGTTTGGCCATATTGCTGTAAGTCACAACACTGCCCAAAAGATATTCACTGCTGCCAGGAATATCAGTGATCATGCTGCTGGCTAAACCTCCTGTACAGGATTCCGCAAAGGCAATCGTACTACCGCTTTTTAATAGTTCCTGACCAAGATATTCTGCTAAAGAAGCATCATCAACGCCATAAATAAATTTACTTAACCGTTCATAGATTTGTGCTTCTGTACCGGAAATCAAGGCTTTGGCTTCTTCAACATCGGACGCTTTAGCTGTAATACGAACAATAATTTCACCGCGGCGAGCATAAATGGCAATGGTAGGATTACTTTGTGAAGTGATAATATCATCAAGCTGCGCTGCAACAGATGATTCTCCAATGCCACGCATTTTTAAAATACGCGAATAGATTATACCTTGTTGAGCATAACGCTGCATAAGTAACGGTAAAAAGCGCTGTTCACATACGTAATTTAATTCTGACGGAGGTCCAGGCAGCAAAACAATCAGCTTGCCATTATGTTCTAATACCAAACCCGGCGCAGTTCCAACTTCGTTGATTAAAATTTCTGCACCTAAAGGAACCATTGCCTGTTTATCATTATTAGATGACATACAAAGACCTTTTTTAACAAAAAAACTATTAATCCTATCCCATGTATCTAAATCCAGATACATTTCCAGTCCCAGCATATCAGCAATAACTTCTTTAGTGATATCGCCTCTTGTAGGGCCAAGACCACCTGTAGTAATAACGATATCCGCTCTCTCTAAAGCAATTTCTAAAACGCTTCTCAACCTGGTCTCATTATCGCCAACAGTCGTCTGATAAAGCACATCATAGCCTAGTTTATTTAATTGTCGTGATAAGTACTGAAAATTAGTATTAAGTATTTCTCCCAACAGCAGCTCAGTACCTGTATTTACAACTTCAACGATCATTTGTTTTGCCCCCTTGCTGGCAAATTAAATTCTCTCTCCTACCATTTCGTAGGTGAAACCCTGTAAAATTTTTACTTTAATAAACTCACCTGCTTGAACACTTCCTGCGTTTTCGACAAAAATACTGCCATCAATATTAGGAGCTTCTTTATATGAACGACCAAAAACAAGATCAGGGTTTTCCTCATCGCAACCTTCAACAAGTACTTCTAAAATCATATCTTCCATATTATGATGCATATCTTCTGATATTTGTGCCTGCAAAGACATTAATTCATGAAAACGTTCTTCCTTGATTTGCGTATCTATCTGTTCTGGCAAATCAGCTGCTACAGTTCCCTCTTCTTGGGAATAAGAGAACACACCGGCATTGTCGAAACGCTGTGCTTCAACAAAAGCTTTTAATTCTTGGAAATCAGCTTCTGTTTCTCCAGGAAAACCGACAATAAACGTAGTTCTGATAGTAATACCTGGTATACGCTGCCGTAATTTGTTCAGCAATGCCTCAACTTCTGATTTAGTATCATAGCGATTCATGCTGCTTAGCAATCTATCGCTGGCATGCTGAAGCGGAAGATCCACATATTTGCAAACCTTATCCAAGCTGGCAAAAGCTTCAATCAAATCGTCAGTAAAATTATTTGGATAACAATACATGACCCGGATCCATTTAAGGCCTTCCAGTTTATTAAGTTCAGACAAGAGCTCCGGCAGGCGCAGTTTACCGTAAAGATCTTCACCGTATCTGGTGGTATCCTGTGCAACAACTATCAGCTCTTTAACACCCTTATCAACTAATGCTTTGGCTTCGCCAAGCACTTGTTCAAACGGTTTGCTGACATAAGGTCCACGTAATTTGGGGATGATACAGTAAGAGCAGCAATTATCACAGCCTTCGGCAATTTTTAAATATGCCATATAATCAGGAGTTGTTAAAATACGCGGTGCCGGGATTGGCGCCAGTTCTGCTTTTTTCAGAGACTCCAGCATAATGAACCGCTCTCCATGAGTGACCCTTTGGATAACATAAGCAATATCTTCATAGCATTCAGTACCTATAACGGCATCTGCTTCAGGAATATTTTCTAAAAGTTCTTCTGCATAACGCTGCCCTAAGCAGCCGGTAATAATCAAATATTTACAGGTCCCTGTTGTTTTATACTCCCCCATTTGTAAAATAGTATTAATAGATTCTTCTTTGGCAGATTCTATAAAACCACAGGTATTTATAATAATCAAATCTGCTTCTGCAGGATCGTTAGTAATTGTTATCTGCTGTTCATGAATCAATCCCAACATTGTTTCAGAATCAACGAGATTCTTAGGACAGCCGAGACTTACTAAGCCTATTTTCACGTTTGTTCCTCCATCTATTTTACTGCAAATCTAGCCGACTGCAGCCATTTATTTGTTAAAATCTCCTGTTGTACCAGAGTATTATAAGCAGTATTTAGCCATAATTTTTCAGGCTGCTCAATATGATTACCATTTAAACCATTGGATAGTAAAAACATATAACCTGTATTTTGCTCCAACGCAACTTTCTGCGGTGCCGATGACATTAAAAGCCAGTCTCTGAACATTTGTGCATCCTCATATTTTTTAGAAGCAGCATCAACGGCTACCCCATATAAGCTTACAGGAGTCCCTTCACTGGGAAAGACGATATATGCAGGAAAATCATTTTCCAAATATTTGAATACGTAGCTGCGCCGAGTAATAGCCAAGTCTGCATCACCAACAGTGGTCAGGCGAATTGGTGTGAAAGGAAAGCGGGAATATTGAGGAATTTGTCTGTTAAGACCTCTGAAATATGCCAGGCTTTTTTCCTCGCCTCGAACACTTGCAAAAGCAGCTAAAAAGTTACGCGTATTTGCCGAATCGGAAAGATTTTCCATAGCCACACGCACATTTTGAAGCTTAATGATATCCTGCCAACTCAAAATATTTTCCTGACCGTATTTTCTGGCATAACTTTGATTAACCAAAAAAACTACAGGGTCATAAAAGACACCGAACCATTGACTTTGTTCATCTTTAAAAACAGACGGTAATAAATCTCCAGCCTCACTTAAAATGGCATACAAACGCTGCTGTTTACTTAAAAGCTGCAGCTCATTATGCTCTAAGAGATACAAATCAGGTAATTTTCCCTGTTCTCTTTCTTCCGGCAGTAATAGTTTTATCACAGCATTCCGATCAGGGTCATTATTATACTCGCTGATTAAAGCCTGTAGAAAACTGTTATCTAAATTAGAATATAATAACAATTCAGTTTTTCCATGCACCGCTATACTTGTTTCATTTTTGTCAGAATCAAAAATAAACCAGGCTATACATGCAAACATCAGAGCAATGATTAACAGTATTTTTTTTTGAGGCATCTTTAACCTCCTGTTTTATCGCCGTTTGTTCATTTTATGGTTAAATGCAATTTTGCTGTGTCGTGCTTTGGGATTATGGGAAGAAGATATTTTCAGTAAACATTTCTCATCATCACCAATAAGGTCACCACGATTAGTCTGCTGTAAAGCTTCTTTAACCAACTGACGGTTTTTAGGATTTTTATATTGCATCAGAGCACGCTGCATCGCTTTATCATGAGGATTACGGGCAACAAAAACCTTTTTGCCAGTTTCAGGATTGATACCGGAATAATACATTGCTGTCGATGCGCTTCCTGGAGTTGGAATAAAATCCTGCACCTGTTCAGGCTGATGTCCGATATCCCTCAAAAATTCACTTAACTCAACTGCATCACGCAGAGTACAGCCGGGATGACTGGAGATAAAGTAAGGTACTAAAAACTGTTTGAGGCCTATTTCTTGATTTTTCTTATTAAAAGCACGCATAAATTTTAGATAAACAGATTTACCAGGCTTGCCCATATTAGCTAAGGCATGTTCTGCTACATGCTCTGGAGCAACTTTTAATTGCCCGCTGACATGGTAACGACATAATTCATCTAAGAAACGATCATTTTTGTCTGCCAGCAAATAATCGTAACGGATACCGGAACGAACGAATACTTTCTTTATTCCAGAAAGCGCACGAACTTTTTGAAGCAGTGCTATATAATCGCTGTGGTCAGTATCAAGATTAGGACATGGTTTTGGAAATAGACACTGCCTGTCGCGACAAACTCCTACTTTTAATTGCTTGGCACAGGAAGGATGTCTGAAATTGGCAGTCGGACCGCCAACATCATGTATATACCCCTTAAAATTTGGCAATTCAGTGATTTTTTTTGCTTCACGAATGATAGATTCATGACTGCGTGTCTGGATTATTCTTCCCTGATGAGAATGAATAGCACAGAAAGAACAACTGCCAAAACAGCCACGGCAACTGATCACACTAAACTGTACCTCTTCTATTGCAGGCACTCCTCCGTATTTTTCGTAAGACGGATGATAAGTACGCACATAATCCAAATCATAAATAGCATCCATTTCTTCCTGTGACAAAGGAAATGGCACTTGATTTTGAACAACGAATTTTTTGCCGTTCTTTTGGATAACAATCTTCCCGGAAAATGGATCAAGTTCTTTACTTTGTAGGTTATAAGCTTTAGCAAACGCTTCCCTATCTTTTAATATATCTTCTAATGAAGGTAATTCAATAAATTCATCTAACGCTTGCAAATCATCTGCTAAATAAGCTGTACCCCGCACATAATGGATATCTTCGATAATAGCTCCGCCAGCTAAATAGTCAGCAATTTCAACGATCTGCTTTTCACCCATACCATATATCAAAAGGTCGGCATTGCTTTCGACTAAGATGGAAGGCAAAATTTTATTTTCCCAATAATCAAAATGCGCAAATCTGCGCAAACTGGCTTCAATGCCTCCGATAATAACCGGCATTTCCGGCCATAAGCGTTTTATTTGCTGCGAGTAAACTACAGTAGCATGATCAGGGCGCTTCCCCATCTCTCCGCCAGGTGTATATGCATCTTTTTTTCTTGGTTTTTTAGCCGCAGTATAGTGGCAAAGCATCGAATCAAGATTTCCACCTGAAATAAGCACTGCCAGACGAGGCTTGCCCAGCACCTCAAAATTTTTCAGCTTGCGCCAATCTGGCTGACACAACAGTGCGACTTTATAACCCTGCGCTTCTAATACACGACAAATAACAGCCGGTCCAAAAGAAGGATGATCAACATAGGCATCGCCGCTGATAAACAAAAAATCTATTTGTTCCCAACCACGGGCATTGATATCTTCCTGGGAAATCGGCAAAAATTCTTTCATTAGGATTTATAGCCTCCGATATTATTTCTTATATTCTTTAATGACAACTCCATCAACTTTTTCAGCTGGAGCAGGCTTTCCGTTAACAGCAATCTGCATTGCCTTGATGTTGCCATATTTTACAATAATTTTTTTGTCAGCAGAGAAATTTTTTTCCTGATTGCTTACTAAAGTTCCTTCAAAAACTTTTTCTCCATCTACAGTAACTTCTACCCAGCATCTGTCATTACAAAACATATAGAGATTTAGATTGTTTTTATCAGGAACAGCTTGCTTCTGCTGTACTTGCTTATTGTCAGCAGGCGCTTTCTGTGTTTTAGCAGCAGCCGCTTGTTCAGCGCGTTCTTTGGCTTTTTTTGCATCTGCTTCTATTTTTGCTTTTTCCTGCTCAGGTATTTCATTGCTTTTGGCAGTATCATCACTTAAAGCTGATTGTTTTGGTGTCACAATATTTTCCGGCTGATCACTGCTGCTGAATAAGAAAATATAACCGGCAGCAGCAATTATAACTAACAACACAAATGACAGCAGATAAGTAAAAATATTCGAAGAATTTTTTTGCGGTTTTAGATGAGGAGCAACGCTTATTTTAGAAGTTGTACGGATTTCAGCAGGTTTTATTTCTTCTGGATCAACACCTGCACAAGCAGCTTTGTAAAGCGTAACTAATTCTGGACCGTTGAGCCCCAGATAATTACCATAGGTGCGTATTATTCCTTTAGTAAAAACATCACCTGGAATTTTAGTGTAGTCACCTGTTTCAATAGCCGCTAGATAGATTTTTCGGATACTGGTAGCTTCTTCTACCTGCTCTAAAGAAAGTCCTTTATCAAGTCTGGTATTTTTTAGAATTTCTCCTATATTATCCATAAGCTTACCCTCCTCTATCATACTTTATTGCGCTGTAAAAAAACGTTCTTCTATTTCATGACGCGACATAATTAATTCGCGGGGTTTGCTGCCAACAGACTGACCTACGATACCAAGTTCTTCCATACAATCAACTAAGCGTGCAGCACGCGTATAACCAATTCTAAATTTACGCTGCAGCATTGAAGAAGATGCCTGACCAGTATCCATGACTAAACGGACTGCATCTTCAAAAAGTTCGTCACTCATCAGATCGTTGCCATTTTCAGATGCTGCGTTAGAACCTTTAGTATCACTTTCTAACACCTGCTGAGTAACTTCTTCTGAATATTCGACTGGTATGGATTGCTTCTTGATAAAATCAACAATCTTATTTAATTCTCCATCACTCACAAAAGCACCTTGTACACGTACAGGTTTATTTGTACCGATAGGATAAAAAAGCATATCGCCTTTGCCCAATAGCTTTTCAGCACCGCCCATATCCAAAATAGTACGGGAATCGGTCTGTGAAGAAACAGCAAAAGCAATACGTGAAGGAATGTTTGCTTTTACAATTCCTGTGATAACATCAACAGACGGACGCTGAGTTGCCAAAATAAGATGGATACCAGCTGCGCGGGCTTTTTGAGCCAAACGCAGAATAGCATCTTCTACATCTACTTTAGCCACCATCATCAAATCTGCTAATTCGTCAATAATAATTACGATAAAGGGCATTTTTTCCGCGGCCTGTGCATTATAGCTATTGATTTCCCGCACATGATTATCAGCAAAAGCCTTGTAACGGCGTTCCATCTCGGCAACAGCCCAATGTAAAGCTGAAGCAGCTTTTTTGGAATCAGTAACAACAGGAGTCAGTAAATGCGGAATACCATTATAATTAGAAAGTTCAACAACCTTAGGGTCAACTAAAATCATTTTGACTTCTTCAGGACGGGCTTTGTATAAAATACCGGCAATGATCGTGTTGATACATACAGATTTACCGGAACCGGTAGAACCGGCAACAAGCATATGAGGCATTTTAGAAAGGTCTACCGTAATAATATTACCACTGATATCCTTGCCAAGGCCTACACAAAGTTTTGACTCTGTTTTACGAACTAAATCGCAGTCGACTACCTCCCTGAAAAATACCGGATCATTTTTTCGGTTCGGGACTTCAATACCGATGGCAGCTTTGCCTGGTATAGGCGCCTCAATGCGAACACCTGAGGCGGCAAGTTTGAGCGCTATATCGTCTGCTAAGTTTACTACTGAACTTACTTTAACGCCAGGAGCAGGTTCCAGTTCAAATCTGGTGACGGAAGGACCGCGTGTAACAGCGACGACGCTGGCGCGAACACGGAAATCTTCAAGTGTCTGTTCTAAAATAGCACATTGTTCTCTGATATCCTCTTCGGTATGCTTATCTTTAGAAACATACGGAGGATTAAGTAACTCCAAAGGTGGAAACAAGTATGTACTTGCTTCTGCTGCCGGCAGAGTTTCTGTTTTTACTTTTTCACTGACAGCCTTTTTAGGAGCCGGGCTGGCAGCAGAAATATTTTTATCAGCAGTATCAATGATCTTTATATCGCCAGGATTCTGATTTTTGTAAGGATTAAGAAAATCATGCTCTGGCATTTGTACTGCTGTTTCCTTTGGTTTATTAAAATCTATAATCGGCCTTGTAATAATATGAGGCTCATTTTTCTCAGCAACAGGAAATTCTTCGATAAATGGCTGTTCATCATCAAAAAACGCTTCTTCATCTTCAGCTTTACTTTCATTTTTGCCAACAGCTTTTCGAATGATCTGTTTAAACTGGCTTTCTTTTTTGATTCCTGAAGTAAAGCCTGCAAAATCATCACTGTTGTAAGGATTAACAGTGTTCAAAACTTCCATATTCTTGAAATCAGAAGTTTCAGCAGTAGTTTCATTATCTGAATTTTGATAAGTTACAATATTTTTAGCTTTTCTACCAGCTGTTTCTGCCGAAGCCTTTAAAGACAATTTCCCCGTTAATAAAACGCTGCAGATGATACCTGCAATCAAAATTATCAATGCTCCAGCTGTTCCTGACAGACGTCTTAATGCTAAAAGAAAAGCTCCGCCCAATAGACCGCCACCTTCTTTAAGCTGTTCAGGAACCAGCTCTTCCCCTACAGGTACAAAAACATGATGAGCTGTGCCTAAAAGGCACAGCATCAATAATGTTAGGGCTAATCCTTTTTTTGAAAAACCAATTCCCTTGTGAGAAAAAGAAAATCTAATACCAAGAACTATGCAGGCGAGCGGAAACAAAAATGCCCCTTTACCTAAAGTATAGTTCATAACTTTATCTATAAAAGCACCTATTGTTCCTGTAGGAAGCCCAAAATAAGCTGCTGCTGCAAAACATCCTAACGCAAGCAAAAGAACGCCGCTTATTTCCAAACGACTGTTATTCTGTTGTTCCGTACGTTCTGCTTTGGTTCTTCTCAAATTAGGCACCTCATTTACAACATTAGATCTCCATTATAATAGGCAAAATCATCGGTCTTCTGCGTGTTTTTTCGTATAAAAATCTGCCAAGTGAATCGCGGACAGCAGATTTTATAACAGACCATTCAGAAACATTGCTCTGTTCGCATTTATCAAGAGCCTGCTGAACTTTCTCTTTAGCAGTTTCCATCAAGCCCTCTGCTTCACGCACATAAACAAAGCCGCGAGAAACTATATCCGGACCGGAAACTACAGTGCAGGTATCCTTATCGATAGTAACGACAACTATCATGATACCATCCTGGGACAGCTGTCTGCGGTCACGCAGAACGATATTGCCAACATCACCTACGCCGAGTCCGTCTACAAGTACTTTTCCGGAAGGAACGCGGCCATTGATACCAATACTATTGCGTGTCAATTCAATGATCGAACCGTTTTCGCCTACGACGATATTCTCGCGCGGCATACCCAGACTGCCTGCAAGCTGTGCATGCTTGATCAAATGCCTGTATTCGCCATGCACAGGAATGAAAAATTTAGGACGCACCAGATTGTGCATCATTTTGATTTCTTCCTGACTGGCATGACCTGAAACGTGTACGCCATTGCTTTTTTCATAAATAACATCGGCACCAAGTTTATACAAGTGGTCTATTGTTCTGGAAACCAGCTTTTCATTGCCTGGAATAGGTGTTGCGGAAATAATAACAGTGTCTCCGGGAACAATATCAACTTTTTTATGATCGGACATAGCCATTCTTGTTAAAGCAGACATAGGCTCTCCCTGGCTGCCAGTAGTAATGATAACTATTTTATCAGGAGTATAGTTGTTGCTCTCATCAATGTCGATCAGTACGCCTTCAGGTATTTTTAAATACCCTAATTCCATGGAAATATTTACTACATTTACCATGCTGCGCCCGATAACTGCTACTTTACGTTTATAACGAACAGCGCTGTCAACTACCTGCTGGATGCGATGTACGTTTGACGAGAAGGTAGCGACAATAATACGGTTTTTGGCATAACGGAATTCATCATCAAAAGTCTGCCCGACTATTTTTTCACTTTGTGTATAACCAGGGCGTTCGGCATTGGTACTGTCAGCCATTAAAGCCAGTACACCCTGATCACCGAACTCTGCAAATTTATTAAATTCAGTTACCTGTCCATCTACCGGAGTCTGGTCAAATTTGAAATCACCGGTATGAATGATAATACCAATAGGAGTATGGATCGCCAATGCAACTGCATCTGGAATACTATGGTTGACACGTATAAATTCCACTTTGAAATTTCCTGCGTGAATTTTATCTCCAGGTTTGATAATTTTACATGCTTCAGAGCTGACCCCGTTTTCTTTCAATCTTCCCTGAAGAATACCTAAAGTCAAAGCAGTTCCGTAAACAGGAGCGCCGATCTGTTTCATAACATACGGCAAAGCGCCTATATGATCTTCGTGCCCATGAGTCAGGAAGATAGCTTTAACCTTGTCTTTGTTCTCCACTAAATAAGTAATATCAGGAATAACAAGATCGATTCCCAGCATATCATCTTCAGGGAACATCAAGCCGGCATCAACGAGAATTATATCGTCGCCATAACGGAATACCGTCATGTTCTTACCGATCTCCCCCAATCCGCCCAAGGGAATAATATTTAATTTACTTTGTATTTTACTCAAAAAAAATACACCTCCAAAATTTTTTTAATTTATTTCCGTACAAGTATTTAGACCTCTAGTAATAAAATCTATTAACCGCACACCTACTCTACGGTATATTATACATTAAATAATGCAGAAAAACAAATGTTTAATCAATTATCAATAAATTTTTATTGTAAAGATTCAGTGAACTGAACATAAAAAAACAAGCATACCTTAAAAGGTATGCTTGTTTGAAGCTCTTACAGATCCTCACCATGGTTTTCGATAGGACCTTTATTTTTATTCATGCGCTGCCAGAAGAAAGCAACTGCAAGAATTGCTACGCCAATAGCATCAGTAACAGCGCCAGGAATAATCATATTTAAGCCGCCAACAAAGAACAGCAGTCTTTGCAAAAAGCTGAGCTTGGACTGACAGAACCCAATCATGGCGACAGATACGCCCCACATGCCGATAATCGCCGTTGCACAGGCAAAAGTGATCGTAAATGGAGTTGCATCAATCATAAGCAGTTCAGGTGCCAGAACAAAAATATACGGAACGATAAAAGCCGCTATTGCCAATTTTGCTGCTGCAAAACCTGTCTTCATTGGATCGGCACCGGAGATACCGGCACCAGCATAAGCAGCCAAAGCAACCGGAGGAGTTACGTCCGCAACGATACCAAAGTAGAAGGCAAACATATGCGCTGCCAAAACAGGAACATCCATCTGCACCAAAGCAGGAGCAGCAATCGTAGATGTAATAACATAGTTAGCAGTAGTCGGAACGCCCATACCAAGGATCAAAGACGTGATCATTGTAAAGAACATTGCCGGCAACAAGTGTCCACCTGCAAGATCAAGCAGTGCCGTAGCCAATTTAAGGCCAACGCCTGTTTTGGTTACAACACCGATAATGACTCCGGCTGTAGCACAGGCAATCAAAACACCGAGAACACCTTTAGAACCTTCGATCAAGCCTTTGACTACATCACTAAAGCTGATACGTGTAGATTTTCTGAGGCAGGAACAGATCAGAGTAAGACCAATCGCCCACAAAGCAGCACGCATCGGTGTATAACCGGATACCAACAAGTAAACGATGATCGCCAGCGGTAAAATCAAATGGCCTTTTTCCATAAACAGTTTACCAAACTTAGGTAATTGATCACGCGGCGTCCCTTTAAGCCCAAACTTTTTAGCTTCATAATGTACGCCTATCCAAACACCAATGTAATATAACAGCGCCGGAATGACGGCAGCTTTAACAACTTCGATATAAGGGACACCGACAAATTCAGCCATCAAGAATGCAGCCGCACCCATAACGGGAGGCATCAGCTGTCCGCCAGTAGAAGCAGCAGCTTCTACCGCGCCTGCAAAAGCAGGACGATAACCTAATTTCTTCATCATAGGAATCGTAAAGGCGCCTGTACCGGCTACGTTAGCAACAGAGCTGCCTGATACTGTGCCCATCAAACCAGATGATAATACGGCAACCTTGGCAGGTCCGCCTGCGGCCCAGCCGGCAACAGCGTTAGCCAGGTCGATAAACAACTTGCCCAAACCCGTAGCTTCCAAATAGGAACCAAATAAGATAAAGAGATAAATAAATGTTGAAGATACGCCAAGCGGAGTACCAAAAATACCTTCTGTGGTAAAGAAAAGATGATCGAACATCTCCTGCACACCAACTCCGCGATGTGCCAGAATCCCCGGCATATACGGGCCGGCAAAAGCATAAAACATAAAAAACAGTGCAACTGTAAGCATCGGCCAGCCGACAACACGGCGAGCTGCTTCAAACAGAAGCAATGTACCGATAAAAGCGATGCTGAAATCAAATTCAGTATTCATACCGGCTCTTAAAACAAGTTCGTCGTAAAAAATTACGATATAAAGTGCACTGGCAACACTTAGAACAGCGAAAATAACATCAAGCGGATGCATTACAGATCTGGACCAGTTTTTCCTGCCGGGATACAGCAGATAAATCAAAGAAAATCCAAATGCCAAATGGATTGCTCTCTGTAAGTGTGCATCAAGTACACCGAAAGTTGCGGTATACAATTGAAAAACGGCGAAGGCAATACAGATAAAAGAAATTAATTTGTCCCACATTCCTGTTAAATTACGTTTGTCAGACTCTTTGTCAAACTTTTGCAGGACTTCTTCTGCTGACATAGTTGTTTTATCTTGTTCACTCATTCTGCCCTCTCCTCCCCTTTTACAAAATTTAATTTAACCAATATTGATAACGTTTTTCTGCCTTGATTTCGACCAAGGTTCCTTGTCCATATAGATCGCAAAGATCATAGACTTTATTTTTATGTATAATACGAGGCTTTGCTTGTACGGCAGTCCTTAATTTTACAGTCTTATAAGGCCGATCCATTTTTAAGATAAACTTACCGTCAGGAGTATTAGTCAAAATTCCTTCTGCAGGTGAATATGGCAGTCCTACTCCCAGTGATTGATACCGAGTATGTGTCATAACCATATCATCTGCACCGTCAACTCTAAAAAATTCTTCCACCGTTGTCAACTGGACCGAATGGGTAAATTCAATATTCCATTCTTCTCCTCTTTTTGCAGTAAAACATTGTTTTGGCAATCCATCTTCGGGATTAATAGAAACTACTAATTGGTTGGCATACCAAAACAATATTCCCAAACCAACTAATACAGTAACTGATATCAGAATCATTTTTTTAGAAAAAGACCGATTACCGGAAGTTCCCGGCAACCGGTCTCTCAGGTTCATCATATAAAATATTTAACTCTTATTTTTCTTTCAAGTATTTTTCTGCGCCCGGATTAACAGGAACGGACATACCGTCCAATGCGGTTGCTTTAGAAACTGCATTAGCTACAGAATGAGCTGCTTTCAAACGATCGAGATTGCTGAAAATAGCTTTGGTGATAGCATAGCCGGTATCAGCATCCATTTTATCAGTTACTGCCAACATAGCACGAACTGCGATTGCCTGAACGTCGGCTTCTTGATTCGGGTAAGTTTTGGCTGCAATAGTAAGTTTGGTATAGAAAGGATATTTTGCAATCAAAGCGTCAGCTTTATCGCTGTCAACCGGCAGTAAAACTACATGGTTTTGAGTCGCGATATCCTGAATAGCTGCGGTCGGATGGCCTGCAGTTACGAATGCAACGTCAACATTGCCGTCTTTTAATGCATTGGAAGCTTCTGCGAAAGAGAGGTATTGGACTTTGATATCGTCATAAGTGATACCATAAGCTTCGAGGATCTGACGGGCATTAGCTTCAGTACCGGAACCTGCGGCACCTACTGCAACGCGTTTACCTTTAACATCGTTCAGAGATTTAACGCCAGTTTTATCCAAAGTCACGATTTGTACGGTTTCAGGATACAAAGTCGCCAACCCTTGGATGCTGGGTACTTTTTTATCTTTAAACATTTCTGAGCCGTTAACAGCATAATAAGCGATATCGTTTTGTACAAAAGCAATATCGACTTTATCCTGCTGCAACAAGTTGATATTTGCTACAGACGCACCGGTGGATTGAGCTGAAGCATTAGCACCGGGAACATTTTTATTCAAAATGTCAGCGATAGCGCCTCCCAGCGGGAAATATGTACCAGCCGTACCGCCGGTAGCAATATTAATGAATTTTTGCGCAGCCGGTTTTTTCTCGTCCTTTTTGTCAGAACCACCGCCGCAGCCGGCTGCCATAGTAGCAAAGACCATGATCGCCATCAGAAAAGCTAAAAGTTTTTTCATAGGATCCCCTCCTCATTTTTGAGTGTACACAGTTGTATCATGAAAAATAAAAGCTCATTTTTCAAATGACTATGCCACTTTACTTACTTAGTTTAATTCGATAAATTTCTATAAAATCCTGCAAGTTAGAAGAAGCTCTATATTGTATACAATATACTTTATCTGTTTTTCTTAAATTTTTGCCGCTTTGCTAAAATTAAAAGAATATGGTATCATATATATCGTTATCAAATATTCAGAGGGCAATAAATTCCCTTGCCAATAAGAGAAAAGGATGTGTGTTTTATGAGTTCCGGAGCTTATACTCTCAAACTTTCACGTACGCTTTACAACGATACTTTCCGTGCCCAGCTGCTTGACGAAAATCAGCAGGTCATCGGCCATCTTCGTATCGTTCCAGGTGTCCCGCTTGACCGCAGCCTGGTCCCGGAAGACGCGCCCAGCGTTCCGGCTTATCTTTTGGTCATTGTCGATGACGCCGATATCAACAAGGATAATCTGATCGATTTTGAAGAACGCGCCAGTTATGCTTTACTAAAACGTTTTTCAACAGAAGCAATCAGTTTCCAGCATTGCCAATTCTATTATCCTTCACCTGCTTTCATTTTTGAACAGGCAGATGCACTTACTAATCCTGTTATGTGAAAAAATCCCTTCAACATTTTTGTTGAAGGGATTTTTTTATACATTTTTGTTATTTTATTATCTTCAGATAAATTTGTCACTGCCTTCGGCGCTTTCCCCGTTTTTAAAACTGCGGTATTTGTCATAAATTATCCGCATAGCCGTTGCAACGGCTTTTTTTGCACTGCCCTGATATTGACGTTCTAAAATATTCTGCAGCTCTTCGTGCCCATTGGAAAGGTTGTAACCAATAAGGCACTGCGCAATATATTGCCGTGCCAGTTCAGTCGCCAGTGTGCAGTCGGCCTTTACGATAAGTCCGCTCTTCATATCTACAACCACAATCACGCCTATTACCTTATACATTTCCGCAGCTGTAATTCCTACCGGTAATTTTGCATACCCCGAAAAAAGTACTCTTTCATTACTTTGTTCGTTTAACATAAAAATCCTCCTGTTTTTTTACCGACAAGCTGCGGACGGAAACATTGATTGTTTTGACCTGCATTGCCGTCATATATTCTACTTTTTCTTTTATTTTGTGTTGGAACAATTTTGTTACTTCAAAAATCTTAACGCCGTAATACAATACGACATCGACATAAATGCTGATGCCTTTCGTTTCGGCACGCCTGCGCACTTTGATGCCTGTTACTTTATCAATGCCCATCATTTTTTCGGCAATGAGATTGATAATGTCATAAATAGCGTAATCGGAAATCAACAGCTTGCCATAGTAGCTGAACGCCGGTCTGACGATCGAACGGTCTTCCCCGCTTTTCTTCCTTTGCTTGGAAAATAAATTATATGGTAAATCAGCAAAATAACCTGTAAAATGCGGCTTCAACTCGACAGTCGGTACCGGAACAATATGCTTGCCGTCGCGCAGCCGGGCCTGTTTCGCCTTTTTGATCTCCTGCTTGGACGCAATCTGCTGAATATAAACGGTCTTTTCAGGCTCAGGTAACTCCAAACGCTTAACTATTTTCTCTATCATATTGTCGGAAGTTGCCAAAATCAGAAGCCGCCGGACGTCATTACCTGCCAAAGCCTGACGCACTGCTTCTGCATGATCTTCTTCAGTAAAAATAGCGCGCTTGACCGCCTGTATTCTATTCGTTTCATTTTTAGCAGAAGTTCCGGCTAATATTTTGGTTCCTTTGATAAGTAATCCGTCATCAATAATAGCATCACAATTATTTTTATGGGCAATACCTATTGCTCGATGACTTTTACCAGTACCGCTGGGACCTACAAAAGCTACTACTTTCATAAAGGCCTCCGCAAATCCGACTTAAATTTATTGTTTATATTCTATCACATTTTTGACATTTGTATATAAAACTTCAAAAATTCCTAATTGCTCAGGAAAACGCCCGCTCACTCCGTGAAAATCTGAACCGCCAGAAACCAGCAAATCAAAATTCTTCGCCAGCTCCAGCCAGTATTTCTGCTCATTTATATCTGCGGAGGGATGATAGACTTCGATACCGTCAAATTTTACATTCTTCATCAAACAGTTTACCAGCGGCTTATCCTCCAACTCACTTGGATGCGCGAGCACCGCTAGGCCTCCTGCCTGGTGCAGCAGCTCTACGGCCTCCTCCGGCGATAATTTAGGCTGCGGTTCATAACCGGGCCTGCCTCTCTTTAAAAGCACGTCAAAGGCTTCCTGCACCGTAGCAAAATACCCTTTGGCGACTAAAGCTTTAGCCACATGGGGACGTCCGACTGCTCTGTTGTCAGGATCACATTCGGCCACCTCGACACAATAGCCCAGAGCAGCTATTTTCTGAAGAATCTTCTGCAGCCTGAGTTCGCGCGCATGGCGCATTTCATGCATTTTCGTCAGCAAACGCTCATTACTGATATCAATATGATATCCTAAAATATGTACGCTGGCTTCACCGGCCTGAGTACCAAGCTCTACGCCTCTGATGATGCGGGGAGCGTTTTTTATATTTACAGCAGCGGCTTCTGCCTGAACAATGCCATTTACAGAATCATGATCAGTCAAAGCCAGTACGCCTATTTTAGCAGCAGCTGCCGCTTCTACCAGCTTTGCCGGAGTATAAGTTCCATCTGAACTTGTGCTATGAGTATGCAGATCTACTAACATTTTACATTTCCTGCGCCAGCTTAATCAAAGTGCTGACGCCAAATCCGGTACCACCCTTAACTTTAAAACCCGCAGTTTTAGCAGCGGTAGAAGTACCGCCGATATCAATATGGGCCCAGGGTATCCCTGCTTCGACAAATTCACCGATAAACAATCCGCCGCTGATACAGCTGGCTTCACGTCCGGCACTGTTGAGCAGGTCGGCAACATCACTTTTCAACGCTTCCTTGCATTCCGGCAGCGCAGGCAGCTGCCAGTAGCTTTCGCCTGCTTTTTTACCAGCTTCGATAAGCTGTCTGATCAAAACATCATCGTTGCCGACAATACCAGCTGTTTCTGTCCCCAAAGCAACAATAACGCCGCCAGTCAGCGTTGCTATATCAACTACCTTGGCTGCGCCCTGCTTGCAGGCGTACCAGACCGCATCCGCCAAGACCATACGTCCTTCGGCATCTGTTGAAATAACCTCGATCGTTTTACCGTTAGCTGCTTTTACAACATCTCCGGGACGCTGAGCGCTGCCGGAAGGCATATTTTCAGCACAGGCAATGATCCCCATCACATTGCAGGGTATTTTCAGTGCGGCAATAGCCCTTAACGCGCCTAAAACTGCACCAGCACCAGCCATATCGTCTTTCATCTCACCCATATTGTCACTGGGCTTGATCGAAATACCTCCGCTGTCAAAAGTAATACCCTTACCGACATAAGCAGTATAAGGCGCAGCACCTGCTCCATTATATTTGATTGTAACCAGACACGGAGGATGGATAGAGCCCTGCCCTACAGCCAGTAAAGCATGCATGCCCATCGCTTCCATCATTGTTACGTCTAAAATTTCAAATTCCATATCATATTCCAGAGCCAATGCTTCTGCTTCTTCAGCCATAACGCTTGGAGTCACTAAATTGCCGGGCCGGTTGACCAGATCGCGTGTATAACAAACCGCATCTGCCACAACCTCAGCTTCTGCAAGCACCCGTTCAGCATCAGGAATACCTGAAATAATAGAAAAATCAAGTTCCGGTTTAGCTTCAGGTTTGCCCTTACATTCCGTAAATTGATACCCTCCCAAAACCAGCCCCTCTGCCAAAGCAGCTAAGTAATGGGCCCTTGCCGGATTAGAAAGAATCGGTGCCACAACAGCAGTATGCTTTATTTTGGCAGCAATTAGAGCCCTGGCAGCACTGCCGGCAGCTTTACGTAGATTGTTCGGCTTGCATTCGTCACCTTTGCCAAAGCCGGCAACAATAACTCTCTGCAACCTTCCATCCTGCGCTATAACAAGATCAGTCAAGCTTCCTGCTGCTGTCAAATCTTCATTTTTTTCAGCCAGCCCATTGACAGCCTGCACTATATTAGCTGGAATATTCATTTTTGTTAAGTACGGCAGACATTCCCTGCACAAAAACAAAGTAACAGACTCCGCATTGACTATACTTTCTTCTTCAAAACCATCTATCACTGATTTTACTAACTCTTTTGCTGTTTCCTGATCTAAATCCATAATACTGCTCCTTTATACTTTTTTATTTTTATCTGAAAGTTACACAGGTAGTCAACTCATCCAAATAGGTGTTGCCATTTGATTTCTGCAGATTCAAATCACTGACAACGACCTTCATTACACTATGACGCGTACCGCCCGTATAATGGCTGCCTAGAGAATGAATAGCATAGGAAATCTCGTTGGAGGAACCGAGATATAACATCACGTGTCCGTCCATATGCAGTGTAGAACCAGGAGTTAAACCTTTTATGACATTAGCCCGCTGAGCACTGCTCATATTGCCCATTTTTTTATGAATACCAGCGCTTGTTTCCTGCTCATCTGCATTGCGCGGCAGAAAAATACCTACTGTACGGTAAGCATTACTGATAAAACTGGAACAATCGACGCTTTGCTGCAGTCCGCCCCAACCGTATACAGAATCGTAAAATTTAAAAGCGCTGCGGATAATATTATTAGTCGTATAAGGCAGATAACCTTCGTGCAGAGAAGCATTGGCAGCCAAAACTACCTTCTCTTCCTGCAGCTTGCCCTCTTTAGTCCTGACAGGAACCTTCACCGTATAAGCAGATGCTTTTTTATCCGCCAGCTGCAAACGGGCGCCCTGCTGAAATAAAACCTGAGCCCCGTCCGCCTTTAATGTGTAATCCTTAGCAACTACGGTCAGAAAATTCTTAGGCTCCGCATAACGCAACCAGGTACTGCGGTCAGTTTCGGCAACATCAAATTTAGACAGCCAGCCACGGTAATTATACGCCTGCACATAATAAAAATAACCGTTAGTACTGGTATGCAAAATAGCGACAGCCTCGCCCGGATCCAAAGCGGTTTCCTGCAAAGCATCAAAATTACGGTCACTGGCATAAAAAAACAAACCTTCACCTGTCGGCAGATTACGCAGATTAGCACGCCTTACAGTAACGCCATAACGCACAGTGACCTCAGCCGGTATTGCCGCCGCATTAGTTTGCGAACGCAGAATATTTTTATAATTATCACTGACGAGCTTACCTTCCCGGTACAGTTCATCACTCAAATCTGTATGCGTATTGACATAAGCTGTTACCGTTTTACCGCTCAGGGTTTTAGGATAAGCGGCCATATCATAAACTGTCGGCGATGCGGCAATGATCTTTTTATTGAAAGCCTCAACGCCCGCCGCATTTAGCACTACTTTATCACCGTCGGCATTATGTTTCGTCCAGTAGGCCGGGCTGATAAATTTTTCATAAGCAGTAATACCTGCTGCCTCCACAGGTCCTTTAGGCATCAGCAATATCATCAGCGTCATACACAAAAATAAAATTTTTTTAATCACAAAAACTACCTCCTAAACCAATCTTCACAAATATTATTGCCGACAAGACCGGTATATTTGTCGGAATTCTCCGCGGCCTCATCCTGTTTGCTGAAGCTGACAGCTTTAAGCGTCTTATTTAATTCGATAATTATTAAATTCTGTACCAAGGGTAAAAATCCTGCCCCAAACACAGAAAAACTACCGTAGTTTTATAATAAAACTACGGTAGCAGCAAGCATTAAAAAGCTTCGTAAATGCCGTCCTGACGTTTTTTCTCTGCAGTTTTGGAAATATACGAACCAAAAATAACAGGGTAACCTTTACGTTCTACGATCGTCTTGATGTAGTCTCTATGTGGACAAGGCGGACGGTGATAATTGTCTGATACGACGCACGATGCTAAATGTACCACAACATCCCTGCGATCATCACCCCAGCGTTTAAGTTTACGGTTCAAATCTTCGATTTTTCCGGCTACACCAGCACCACAGCAGCCGCCGCAGGTAATCGTCATATATTTGGTATCGGCATCATAACCAGTAAATCTGCCGCTGCGCTCATAAAACGATTTCATGCAGGCATAACCAACGCATTTTTTCTGCACGATGTCACACTGAATTATCACTACTAATTTCGCCATTATTTTACAAGGCCGTATTCTTGGAGAACGGCGACCATTTTTGCTTTATTTGCCGGTTCCATCGGGGTCAGCGGCAGACGCGGCTGACCTGCATCAATGCCAGTAACGAGCGTTACCGCAGCTTTTACCGGGATAGGATTGGTTTCGATAAACATAGCGTTTGCCAACGGCACCATTCTGGCATTCAATTTTGCAGCTTCGCGTACGCGGCCGTCTTCATAAGCCTGCATAACGTCCTGCAAGATACCGCCGCCAATATTGCTGAGCACAGAAATAAGCCCGGTCGCGCCGACAGACATAAACGGAAGAATCAGTCCGTCGTCACCGCTGTAGATCGTAAACTCTTCCGGCAGAACCGAATAAAGCTCGGCAACCTGAGCAACATTGCCTGCAGCTTCTTTGATCGCAACAATATTCTCAAAATCAGCAGCCAGACGTGCTACTATTGCCGGAGAGATATTGGAAGCTGTACGTCCCGGAACATTATAAACAATGATAGGCAATCCTGTACTTTGCGCTACAGCTGCAAAATGCTGGTAAAACCCTTCCTGTGTCGGCTTGTTGTAATACGGACCAACTATCAAAGCGCCATCGACACCCATTGCCTCGGCCATTTTCGTCATTTTGACAGAATCAGCAGTGTTATTAGAACCTGTACCAGCAATAATAGGCACGCGTTTATTGATACGATTAACAACTACGCGGAACAATTCCAGTTTTTCCTCCGCACTCATAGTAGCAGCCTCGCCGGTAGAGCCTGCTACGACCAAGCCGTCAGAGCCATTATTGATAAGCCATTCAGCCAGATCAGCCGCCTTTTCATAATTGACGCTGCCATCAGCATTAAAAGGAGTGACCATAGCGGTCAAAAGTCTGCCAAAATAAGGATTTTTCATTACTTACACCTCGCTTATAATTTAAACGCTTTATGAAGCGCCTTCACAGCATCGATCAGATGTTCCTGTTTGATTATCGCGGAGATAGTCGTATCAGAATCCACAGTCTGCAGGATGCTTATTTTGCAGCCGGTAAGCGCTGCAACAAAATTAGCCATAACACCGGGTACGCCGCGCATCGCCGAACCGACAACCGAAACCTTGGCACAATCCTCGGTTAAAGTATATTCAAAATCTGTACCATTTAAAACTTTATTTGTATGTTCCACATCATCGGCAAAAACCGCAAACATAGCATTGCTCTCGGATAAATTCAAACAGCCGACGCTGATACCGGCATCAGCCAGATCCTCAAACAGCTTGCGGCCGCTGGCGATATCCTCAGGATTGAGCGCAACCCGGAACTGAGCCAGATCGGTCAGATGAGTTACACCGCTGGCCAGCCTGCGCTCATTGATAGAAGTATCCTCTTCCGTTTCTGCACAATCATTTGTAATGAGTGTGCCGGGAGCATCGCTGAACGTAGATTTTACGATCAACGGTATATTTTTCTTCATTGCGATCTCTACTGCGCGCGGATGGATAACCTTTGCGCCCTGATGCGCCATTTGACAAACTTCGCCGTAGGAGATCTGCTTCAATATCGAAGCCTCTTTTACCAAACGCGGATCCGCTGTCATAATGCCTTCGACATCAGTATAAATCTCGACACATTCAGCATGCAAAGCGGCGCCTATTGCAGCAGCCGTAGTATCACTGCCGCCGCGGCCCAAAGTAGTAAACTTGCCGTTATTTTCCGTCATGCCCTGAAACCCGCAGACAATAGGAATAACGCCTGATTCCAATAAATGATGCAAATTGCTGACATTGATATTTTTGATCCGTGCCGCACCAAACTGAGAATCCGTAATAATCCCGGCCTGACCGCCCGTAAGCGCCATAGCATTAATCCCGAATTTCTGCAGCGTCGCTGCCATAACGCAGGCTGCCATGATTTCGCCGCAGCACATCATCATATCCAGTTCGCGCACGTTGACTGAAAGATTCGTTTCCTTCAGTACCTTGATCAGGGTATCGGTAGCGTAAGGTTCTCCTTTGCGTCCCATCGCAGAAACAACTACAACCGGAGCAAAACCGCTGCGTACGGCTTTCTGCACCTTATCCTTAACAGCGATGCGCGCTTCCTGTGAAGCAACGGAAGTACCGCCGAACTTTTGCACTAAAATTTTCATGAACTGTGTCGCTCTCCTATCTTAGATCCAGCCGTTTTTGATCATCGTTTCGGCGATCTGTAAAGTATTCAGCGCAGCGCCTTTACGGATCTGATCGCCGACGACCCACATATTATAAGACTTCTCACAGGATTCGTCCCTGCGCAGACGTCCTACATAAACATCGTCTTTTTCAGAAGTATATAACGGCATCGGATATTCCTGCTTAGAAGGATCATCCTGAACAGTAACGCCCGGGAATTTTGCCAGCGCTTCGCGCATAGCTCCCAGATCGACTTCTTTTTCCAGCTCGATATTTACAGACTCGGAATGACTGCGGTAAACAGGTACGCGGATCGTAGTAGCAGTGATCCGCATTTCATAATCTTCCATAATTTTTTTCGTTTCATTGACCATCTTCATTTCTTCCTTAGTATAAAGATTATCGCAGAAAACATCTATTTGAGGAATCAGATTAAAAGCAATAGGATAATGCTTCTCAGCGCTGGCGGAAGGAAGGATATTCGCAGTCATTTCCCTGCCCTCACTATGCTCCCGCACCTGAGCGTCAAGCTCGTCGATACCTTCTTTGCCGGCACCGGAAACAGCCTGATAAGTAGACACGATGACACGCTTTATTTTTGCCAGGTCATAAATAGGTTTTAAAGCCATAACCATAATAATAGTAGAACAGTTTGGGTTGGCGATAATACCTTTATGCTTCAAAATAGCCTGCGGATTGACCTCCGGCACTACCAACGGTACCTCAGGGTCCATACGAAAAGCACTGGAATTATCAATGACCACCGCGCCGGCTTTCACCGCATGCGGAGCGAAATCTTTAGAAATGGAACCGCCTGCAAACAAAGCGATATCTATACCTTTAAAGGAATCGAAAGTAGCTTCTTCAACAGTGTAGGTTTTACCCATAAAAGCTATTTCTTTACCGGCGCTGCGTTTAGAAGCCAGCAGGCGTAATTCGGAAAACGGAAAGTTTCTTTCCTCGATAAGTTTCAAAAACTCGGCTCCTACCGCTCCGGTAGCGCCTAAAATAGCCACATTATATTTTTTCATCTGCTTCCCCTCCATAAATTTTATTATAACAGCTTATCCAAGCCATAAGTCAAACCAACTTTATCCATCATCTTGCGGCAGCCAAGCATCACACCGGGCATATAACATTCACGGTTGACCGGTTCGTTGCTGATGCGGAGAGTTTCGCCCTGACTTCCGAAAATGACCTCCTGAGAAGCAACATATCCGGGTAAACGCACGCTGTGGATCTTCATACCTTTATAATCAGCGCCGCGGGCACCTGCCAGCAGCTCTTTTTCTTCCGGATGTCCCTGGTGCATTTCCTGACGCACCTCGGCGATTTTCTGGGCTGTAATAACCGCAGTCCCTGAAGGAGCGTCAAGCTTTTTATCATGGTGACGTTCAATGATCTCAACATTAGGAAAATATTTTGCTGCCTCGCAGGCCAGCTTGATCATCAATATTGCCCCCAAAGCAAAATTAGGCGCGATCAGAATACCTGTATTATTAGCTTTAGCCAACTCGTCCAGCTCTGCCAGATCAGCCTCGCTGAAGCCTGTTGTACCAACGACTGCACGAACTCCTGCCGACAGCACTGTGCGCAGTGATGCCATTACTACATCAGGACGGGTAAAATCAACAACTACATCAGGCTTTACTACCATCAGTTTGGCTTTAAGATCAGTAGCTACTGCCATCTGATTACCGTTTTTGACCAGAATCATTTTATCGGCGCCGAAAGCATCGACTGCGGCAACAAGCTCCATATCCTCCTGTTCAAGAACAGTTTTCACGACCTCGCTGCCCATACGTCCCAAAGCGCCATTAACTAAAACCTTAATCATTAATTTCACACTCCTTATAAAAATCAAAAACCGTTGAGAGCAATACTCAACGGTCAACAGCATTGTTACATACAAATATAATCTGCATAGTTGAGATAGCCCTCCGCCTGTAAGGCGACAGTCCGGCGGTTTTTTACCGACGGCCCAGCATAACCGCATGGCTGCCGTTATACTTCGGCGGTTACCCTTTCCTTCGTTTCAGCGATCCCTCTCCGCGAAGTACTCTTGCTTTCCGCTCCTCTATCTAATAATATTCTATTGGATTTATTATATCTCTGCGCTATACACTTGTCAAACAAAAACGTTAAATTTCTTTAAAATATAACATTTTTTACTTTTTTTGTAACTAAAGGCGATTTAAGGCCTCTATCACGATTTAAAATCCGGGAAACAAATTTTTTCCCAAACTCCTCAAAGCTCCTCCAATCTCCTTCAATCTCCTCAATATTCCTCATTTGCTTTAATATTACCGCTAAGGTAGGATATAGATACAGGAACTTGCGCAAGTTTCGGAAAGGGTGTCCCAAATGTACAGCAAAATAAATGTAAAACAAAGTTTCTCGGACTTCATCTTATATATTTTCCCGTCCGTAGTTACAATGGTCCTGGTATCGTTCTATTCAGCGATCGACAGCTGGTTCCTGGCACAATACGTATCAACTAACGCCATGGCCGCTATCAATATCGTCTTGCCTTACTCAAACCTTATCTGGGGTCTGGCCGTCATGTTTACCTGCGGCTCCTGTGCCCTGGTCGGCATTAAGCTGGGCGAAGGCAAACGCAGCTTAGCCAATACCTACTTCACCTCAATGTTCTGGTTCCTGACGGGATTTACGGCAATTTTTGCAATCGTCGCTTACTTTAATATGGACCGTATTATTTATTCTCTGGGTTCTACAGCGCTGCTGTTTGAAGATTGTAAAACTTACCTTAAATATATGATTTTAGGTACGCCGATCCTGGCGGTCAAGCTGTTCCTCGAATATTATATCCGTCTGGACGGCAGACCTGCCTATTCTCTGGTAATGTCCTTAACAGGCTTTATCCTCAACATCGTCTTAGACTATTATACGATCGTTGTTTTAGGCTGGCGTGTTTTCGGCGCCTCGATCTCTACGATCACCTCGATCGCCATCTCCACGCTGATGGGTCTGGTTTATTTTAAACTCTACGAAACAAACCTGAAATTTACCAAATTCCACTGGAACAAATGGTACTTTATCAAGTCCAGCTTCAACGGCGCCGGCGAAATGCTCACCGAGCTTTCCTCGGGTATCGTAACGATTTTCTTTAATATCGCTATTATCAAATTTGCCGGCGAGGATGGCGTTGCGGCTATGGCCGTCAACATCAACATCTTCTACTTCCTCATCAGCATCTATCTTGGTATAGCAACAGGCGCACAGCCGGTTATCAGCTATGCCTACGGCGCGCAAAACAAAAAACGCCTGGGCGAGATCATCGATCACTGTAAAAAAGCCATTCTTTTTGGCTCCCTGGCGGTCTTCACCTTAGCCCGTTTTTACGGCGCCAACATCATCTCCTGGTACATCGGCGATAACCAGCAGGTCATTGATTTAGCAGTACACGGTTTCAGGATGTTCTCCTACTGCTTTATCTTCCTGGGCTTCAATATCTTTATCGCCGGCTTCTATACCGCTATAGGTAACGGACTGATCGCAGGCATCATCTCGCTTCTGCGTTCGCTGATATTTGTACTGGCAGCCTTATTTACCCTGCCTTCACTGATAGGCATCAACGGTATCTGGCTCTCTGTACCTTTCGCAGAACTGGCAACAATGACGATTTCGATAGTCTTTTATCTGATGTTCGTCAACAGCTACTTTAAAAAAGTAACTCCATAACAACAGCGTTTAGCTAAAACAAGCCCTGCCTGTAAAGGCATGGCTTGTTTTATTATTGCAGTTACTATATTCTGTTTCCTTAGCGGTCAAAATAACAACGCCGCTTTGCATATCATTTCAGAGTTACCTGCCTGCGCAGCTCGTAAGGTAAAGCAACGTGCAGCGTCACCATCATTGCCGCAGTAACTGCCAGTATATACTTGGTTATTTGCTTTTACTTACCTGCAGCATTTTTAAAAGCAGGCGTACTTCTTCGGAACTGTAGCTTCCTGCAGCAGCTTCTGCAGCCCTTTCCTCTTCGTTTGGAAAAGTACCGCTGATGATGTCATCCAGCTTACACTTAAACAAATTGGCTGCCCGCATCAGCAGCCGCAGGTTTACAACTACCCGCCCGTTTTCGATATTGCATAAATGTGTCTGGCTGACACCAAGCTGCTGAGACAGTTCCTGCTGACTGATCTTATGCAGCGTGCGCAGAAGCTTGATTTTATTGCCGATGCCCTGTAAGCTTTTTTCATCGTACACTTTTTCACTTCCTGACTTTTAAGAATAATATCGACTTTATCCAATGGTTTTGAAATAAAACTTTATTATTTTTTGAAAATAGAAGCAAAATTTTTTACATAAGCAATATCGACTATCGTTATAGTACGTTTGTGACACCCCGTAAGCCACTGCGGCTTGTTTGAGTAAAACTCTTTAAAAACTATAGTTTATCTGCAGGCCGCCGCTAAACCCTCTCCGTTTGCCAAAATGGCCCTGCGCTCCTAAATCCAGCGTTATCTTACCAGTTTTAGAAGGCTTCAGGCGTATACCCATTTCTACTATCCCACTGCTGCCCTTAAGTGACGGCGCCGCTAAATCAGCTCCTGCCACCGCCATATCCGCCGCGCCGTCAAACTCATACTCCCAGGCAACGCCGCCGTAATAACTCACATCTGCAGTTACCTGTTTTGTCAGCCTGCCGCCAATCTGCATCCTGCTGCTTTTAACAGCTGCCGTAGTCACCTGTTCGCCCAAAACTTCAAAATCCGAACCCTGCTGATGTATATAAAAGTATTTTCCATAAATATCCAGGCTTGTATTTTTGCTAAGCTGCCGCTGCTGCCCCAAGCCTAAATATGCTCCGTAATAAGTGCTGCGGTCCTCGTAACTGCCAATTCCTCCGTTATAAGCAAAACCGCCGAATTTATTCTTGATGATGCCTGCACGCATACTGGCTTCACCATACATACCGCTGGCCGAATCAAAACGTGCTAAAATGCCGCCGCCGTTGTAAGTAGCGTCACCGTCACCACGTACAGCTCCGTCAACTCCGTCATTATGGGTACTGTAGTTGGAATGGCCGTTTTCAAAAAATGCTCCCAAGTGCCACACGCCATTATCCACTGTTGTCTTTTGCGCCAGTCCGGCAATAAGGCTAAAACCATTGGCTTTAACAAAGGAGCCTGTATTGTAACGAATACTGCTGCCACCCATAATGGCAAAGCCATAGGTGTCTTTTGCAACGCCTTCGCCATTGAATTTAACCGCCCCAAAGCCCTGGTCTATCAGCAGGTCGCTGCTTTGATTTAGCAGTGCCACACCGGCGATGCGGCTTTCAGCCAAAGCGCGGGCATTAGCTGTATCTGCTTCCTTACCTGTTACTGTAACAGCGATTTGATTACTCAGTCCCTTAACTTCTTCAAAGTCATAGCTGATAAATTTATTACTGCTTTTTTTCAGTGAACTTTGATCTAATGCTGTGCTGTTCGTTATTACGCCAGCATTAGCTGTAAGCAAAGTTATCTGCTTCCCTACCTGCAGTCCGTCGTCAGCGGCAATAAGCCTGACGGTCGTATTTGCCAGATCGTCTGCCGCTCCGTTAGTAATGGTCAGGGCTTTGCTGTTATCGGCCAGTGCCGATACTCCTAAAACATCGATGTTTTTGATGGCTTTAATATTGCCGCCTGTATTTTCAAAGCGAAGCGTATTGCCTGTTTTCGCATTGCCACTGCTGGAGGAGCCGCCGTAGATGGTTCTGCCAGACAGATTTACTGCGCCTCTGATCGTGATGCTGTTGTTATTGGCAGTGCCATAACCAGTATTGCCGCCGTAGATATCGCCGCCGATCGTTCCGCTTTCAATAAGTATGCTGTTACTGTTGGCGTTGCCCATACCAGTATAGCCGCCGTAGATATCGCTGCTGACAGTGCTGCCGTTAATGATCTTTACTGTGTTGCTGCTGGCTGAACCTGAACTAAAGTTTCCTGTTGAGGAATACCCTCCTATGACCTGGGATGCTATAGTACCGCCGCTGATAGTTACTTCATTGTTATCGGCAGCGCCTGTAAGTGCATAACCACCGAATACCGTCCCGGTATATTGGGCGGCAGTGCTGTTTACTGTCCCGCTGACTGTTACTTTATTACTGCTGGCACTGCCGGAAGCACTGCCGTTACCTTGGGCATAACCGCCATAAACAACGCCGCCTACAGTTCTGCCTGTGCCCAGCTCTACTGTATTACCATTTGCTGAGCCGGCAGCGGCTGTTGTCTGGCCTCCGTACACTGACCCTCCAAGGTTGCCGCTGCCTTGGATCTGCACTGTATTGTTATCAGCATTGCCTTTAGCTGAAACGCCACCGATAATATTGTCGCCTACAGTGCCGCCGTTGCCGATGCTGACCGTATTCTGGCTGGCATTGTCTGTAGTGCGACTGCCACCTGCATAGCCGCCATAAGTATAGCCGGTGACACTACCTGTTATTTCAAGCCTATTGCTATCAGCACCGCCTTTAAGAGAATAGCCGCCCATGACATTATCGCCAGCAGTGCCGCTGACAGTGACCGTATTACTATTGGCAGTACCCACGCCGCTGCCTAAATTATTGGACCACCCACCAACCAACGCGCCGGTTACCGTGCCCGCAACATTCACTGTATTTTCGTTAGCGCTGCCATATGCACTGATCCCGCCGCGGATCGCGCCGGTGACTTTGCCACCGACCGTTACTTCAACTTTATTCCCCTGCGCCACACTGCCGGTCACGCCGGATTTCCCGTTAGCAAACCCTCCGGCAATGCTGTTGCCCACGGTAACATCGCCGCTGATGATGACCTGATTGTTTTTAGTCAGCGATAATCCGCTGTCAGAACTACTCGAAGAATTGCCCCCATAAATAAAATACGCTTTGACGGTCGCGCCCTGATCGACTGTGATCTTATTTCCGCTGGCCTCTCCCGCAGCGGCATAACCGCCGTAAATTGTTGTGCCGCCACTGCTGGTGTTAGAAAGTCCCAGCGTTACATTGCCTTTTATTTCGATAGTGTTGTTATTGGCGTCGCCGCCCTTTAAACTGCTGCTGCCAATTTTACTGCCGCCGCCATACAGTCTTTGAACATCTGTCATGCTCACTGCCCCAGCGCCGGTTTTACCCAGTATGACTTTGTTGCCGTTCGCACTGCCTTTGCCAATTACTGTTCCGCCATATACCTGCTCCAGTTTGACAGAACCAGCACTTGTTTTTAAGCTCTCGATCGTGACCGTATTATTTGTGGCGTCGCCCTCGGCTACCGCGCTGGAATCACCGGTAGATACATCAAAAGTTCCGCCGACACGGCCTCCGTAAACAGTGTTAGTAACTGAATTAACGAGCTCTATACTGTTTCCTGAGGCTGAACCGGTGGCAGTAGTTCCGGGAGCACTGCCAGTGAAGATTTCACCGCCGACGACCCTGTATTCGATCTCACTGTCCGTAACTTTTACATTGTTCCCGGAGGCGGCACCAGCATTACTATGCCCACCGGTAGCAGAAGTACCTGTACCGCCGCTGATAATTATCTTGTTATTTGCCGCATCGCCGGCAACTGCCCAGCCGCCGTAACTACTGGTGTCTTTAGCATTTGTAAGCGTTACAGTATTGCCTTCGGCCGCGCCTGTCCCGGCATAGCCGCCATAAATGCTGCAGTTGGCAAAAGCATAGCCGCCGCTTGCAACAGTACCTGTGATACTGACAGTATTATTTTGCGCTGCGGCGTTTGCCGCATAGCCGCCAAAGACGCCTTTAGGTGAAGCGCTGCTGCCGCTGCTGTAACTGACATCAGCATTTGTAAGCGTCACGCTGCCGCCTGTGGCCGCGCTGGTATCATCATACTTCCAGCCGTAAACACCGCCGTTGTTTTGCGTACTATTATTCAAACTTGCGCTGCCGCTGCTGCTATTGCCTGTGATATCGGCAGCCCAGGCATTACTGCTGGTAAGAATACAGCCTACTACCATTGCCAGCTTCAATTCTTTTTGCCTTCCCATTTTCTTTCCCATAAATTTTCTTCTGCCTCCCCTTGCTGTTAAAATACTGCTTCCTGATACGTCTTACTTCATATCTGTTATTGAAGCTCAAGCCGATGTATTCAGCACCTGTTTCAGCTCTGTCATCCAACCCGTGCTTTTTTAATACTTTAAGATTTTCATATTTTTCATATAAATAATTTGTTATAACAATATTTATTGTTATTATAGCACGTTTGTACCCCCCGCAAGACATACAGAGATTTCTTTAAGGCCGCAGCTTGGTTTCGTTATTGCCTTCACGTTTTGCCAGCCGCCAAAGGCAGCTGTAGCAGTACCTTTAGCGGCTTAAAAATGGCATAAAAAATACCACGCAAATGAAAATTACTTTAAATGCGTGGTATTTTTTTACGAAAAGGTTAAGTTTTCATTATAACCTGCCAAAACTTTCCCTAAGCAATTATTACCAAATCCATAAATTGTACAAATTTTTCTGTTCCAAATATATCTGCAAGCATATCATAAGAGTTCTTATTATCTCCCCACAAGCAGTTGGGTAGCATAAATAACCTTTATCACTAAGCAACTGTCGCCCCTAAAGTATGGCTTCCCCCTGCTTTGATGATGTTTTGTTTTACAAAAGCAACTTTTTTTGTTTTTATTTTTCTAAACATAGCATAAAAATGTGTTTTTCCTGTTCTTTTAGATGAAGTGAAGGTTATCTTAAACACAAAAAAACACAGACCATTTGGTCTGTGTTTTTTCTAAAGTTAAATTAAACTATAGCTGTCCTACTTTACCCGTTTAGGCTTTGGTAGTACTGCCAAAACCGCCGCCGCGAACAGCTTTGTCAATATCGGCATCTCCGTCTGCTACAAGATATTTATAAAAGATGCCTTGGGCCACACGCTCATTTTTGGCAAGCGCTACAGGTTCAGTCCCCATATTAAGCAACGCCAGCATGATATGGCCCTCGTTATCTGCATTATTATAATAGTCGGCATCAATGATGCCCTGATTATTAACAAGAGAAATATGCTTTTTTACGGCGATGCTGGAACGGATATGCACGCCTAAATATTCGTCATCCTGCATATAGGCCTTGATACCAGTCGGTACCAGCTGCAATTTTCCTGGCAGCAGTTCTATATCTTCCGGCAGACAGATATCATAGCCTGCAGATTTCTGTGTTTTACGCTCCGGCATCGAAAACTCGACCGCAGCATATTTAGTGATTTTTTCAAAGCCTCTTACTTTCATAGTACACCTCGCTTATAAAAAATCCCGCCGAAGGAATCAGCGGGATCTTAAATTTCTTGCTTATTTTTCCAAACCGTTAGCCAAAACAGCTTTGCGGGAAAGGTTGATGCGACCTTTTTGGTCGATCTCGGTTACTTTGACAACGATTTCATCGCCAACAGAAACCACATCTTCAACCTTGCCTACACGTTCGGTAGAAAGTTGGGAAATATGGACCAGACCCTCTTTACCCGGCAGGATCTCGACAAAAGCGCCGAAATTCATAAGGCGGGTAACTTTACCGGTATAAACCTTGCCAACTTCAGCATCAGCAACGATACCGTGGATCATATCAATAGCTTTAGCAGCAGACTCGCTGTTTACTGCAGCGATGAAAACCTTACCGCTGTCGTCGATATCGATTTTAGCACCGGTTTCTTCAACGATCTTTTTGATCATTTTGCCGCCGGGGCCGATTACTTTGCTGATTTTTTCAGGATCTACGCTGATCGTAGTGATTTTCGGAGCATATTGAGACAGCTCTTTGCGCGGTTCGGAAATGCATTCCATCATGATACCCATGATATGATCGCGGCCGCGTTTAGCCTGTGCCAAAGCCTGGGTGAAGATATCTTTATTGATACCGTCGATTTTGATATCCATCTGGATTGCAGTGATACCTTTATCAGTACCGGCAACTTTAAAGTCCATATCGCCCAAGGCATCTTCCAGACCCTGGATATCGGTGAGGATAGTGAAATATTCGCCGTCCTTGACCAGACCCATGGCTACGCCTGCTACAGGTGCTTTGATAGGTACGCCTGCATCCATCAAAGACAGGGTGCTGGCGCAGACGCTGCCCATAGAGGAAGAACCGTTAGATTCCAGAGTTTCGGAAACCAGACGGATAGCATACGGGAATTCGTCTTCGGAAGGAATGACCGGCAGTAAAGCACGTTCTGCCAAAGCGCCGTGACCGATCTCACGACGTCCGGGACTGCGCATGGGTTTGGTTTCACCAACGCTGTACGGCGGGAAATTATAATGATGGATATAACGTTTAGTATCTTCTACTCCCAAACCGTCAAGGATCTGTGCTTCACGCAGCGGAGCGAGTGCCAGAACGTTGAGGATCTGAGTTTGGCCGCGGGTAAAGAGCGCACTGCCATGCGGACGTGCAAGCAGGCCTACTTCGCAGGTAACAGGACGTACTTCATCCAGCTGACGTCCGTCAGGACGGATCTTATCAACGGAAATAGTACGGCGAACGATCTTTTTCACCAGCTTTTGCGTGATGTAAGCTACGTCTTTTGCATTATCAGGATATTTTTCAATGAAAACTTCTGCGATTTCAGCTTTTACCTTAGCAACGTTTTCTTCACGCTCTAATTTATTAGCATCCATCAAAGCTTCTTTCAGTTTATCTGCGCCATAGGCTTCGATCTCGGCAGCGATTTCAGCAGGAGGTTCATAAACAGGAACTTCCATTTTAGTTTTACCGACTTCAGCCATGATTTTTTCCTGGAAGGCTACCAGCTCTTTAATAACGCCGTGGGCAAACCAGATAGCGTCAAGCATTGTTTCTTCAGAAACTTCTTTCGCACCGGCCTCAACCATCAAAATAGCGTCTTTAGTACCGGCAACAGCCAAGTTCAGCAAGCTGACCTTAGCCTGTTCCACAGTAGGATTGATAACAAATTCACCATCGACAAGACCAACGCGTACACCTGCGATCGGACCTTCGAAGGGGATATCGGAAATAGATAAAGCGCAGGAAGCGCCGATCATTGCCGGCATATCCGGAGCATTATCAGGGTCAACAGATACAGCAGTAGCTACTATCTGCACATCATTATGATAACCGTCAGGGAACATCGGACGGATCGGACGGTCGATCAGACGGCTGGTCAAAATGGCCTGCTCGCCGGGACGACCTTCACGTTTGATAAAGCCGCCGGGGATTTTACCGACAGCGTACATTTTTTCTTCAAAATCTACAGTCAACGGAAAGAAGTCTACTCCTTCCCTGGGTGTTTTTGTACCAGTTACCGCAACAACTACTGCGGTATCGCCATAACGAACCAATACGGCTCCATTTGCCTGCTTAGCGATCTTACCGATTTCCATGGTAAGCGTTCTGCCGCCAAGCTCCATACTGTAAGTATGCATTCTTCTGCCTCCTCTAAGTTTTCACAATTTAGGTTACCTGATTGTATTCGCCATAAATTGCGTTTCTCCTTTTACTTTTTTAAATTTTCTTAAAAAATCTTTACTGTAACTCCCTGCTTTTTCTGTAGACAAAACTATATAAAAAAGCACAGGCACTAAGCCTGCGCTTTTAAGCAGTTTGCTTCAGATCATCTTTCCCGCTAATATTTCTCGATAATCCTGATAGTTTTCTTCCAGCAGTCTGGGAGTATCCAGGCCATAAGGGCATTTTGCCTTACATTTACCGCAGTGCAGGCAGTCTTCGATCTTTTTCATCATAGCCTGGGCCTTGTCAGTAAGCTGCGCTGCCTGCGGTGCTCTCCTGATCATCAGCGACATTCTGGCACAGGAATTGATCTCTATTCCTACCGGACAAGGCATACAATAGCCGCAGCCACGGCAGAAACTGCCGATCAGCTCCTGCCGGTCTTTATTGATTACTGTCTGCAGCTCTGCTGTCAGAAGCGGTGGGCAGTCGATATAGTTCAAAAATTCATCCAGTTCATTTTCACGCTGCACACCCCAAATAGGCAGTACATGATCAAATTGCGCCAAATAAGCATAAGCGGCTGCAGAATTATTTATCAGCCCTCCCGCCAGTGCCTTCATGGCAATAAAGCCCATGCCGTGAGCAGCACATGCACGGACAAGCTCCAGTTCCTTCTCAGTCGTCAGATAACTGAAAGGAAACTGCAGCGTTGCATACAAGTCAGATTCTATGGCCTCGCCGGCTACTGCCAAACGATGGTTAGTAATGCCGATGAAACGGATCTTCCCCTGTTCCCTGGCCTGCTGCATCGCTTCATACAAGCCGCTGCCGTCACCCGGTTTAGGGCAAAAGGCAGGATTATGAAATTGATAAATATCTATATAATCAGTTTGCAGCAGGCGCAGACTGGTTTCCAGGTCATTCCAGAATCCTGCTGCTGTAACAGACGGTGTTTTAGTCGCAATAAATACCTGCTCGCGGATACCCTTTAGCGCGACGCCAAGCTTTGCTTCACTGTCCGTATAACTACGGGCCGTATCAAAAAAATTTATACCTCGTTCAAACGCCCTGCGCACCAATTTTACTGCGTCGTCCTGCGGTATCCTCTGGATCGGCAGTGCGCCAAAACCGTTTTTATTGACAGTGATCCCTGTTTTGCCCAAGCTAACTTCAGTCATCGTAACGCCCCATTTCTCACTCGATTTCTACTACAAATATAGCATAGAAATAAATAAAAGTCGAACAAAGCGCCGCAGCTCTATGTTCGACTTCACTTTTGAACCAGCTTTAAATATGCTGAGTTTTAGTAAAAATATTTTTATTAGCTTCGATACTTTGGCTGCTGCCCACAACACACAAATACTTCTCGCTTAGTGTATCCCTGATCAGCGGCGCCAGCTTCTGCAGGTCGGCATTCGTCAGGTCTATGATCTCACTGCGCATTTGCTGCCGCATTGCCGTATCTACCTGTTTTAGATGATAAACTCCAGCCTGCTCCAAACGCATGGAGTTGGTCAGAGGCGTATCCAGACCGCTGATCGTGCCGATGATGTATTTTGTCAGCTCACGTTCCGAGAGCTCCAGTTTTTCGAGCCAGGACGGCATATCATAATATGCCTGCAGCGATTCTTTCAGCTTCGGATCACGGTAGGAAGCAAAAAACATGGTCCCGTTACGGTCAAAACGCGCCGTCGCACCGTAAGCGCCGCCCTGTACCCTGATTTTAGTCCACAGATATTCGTAACGCAGGATAGTTTCCAGTACCTTCATTGCGCCGTGGAACTGATAGCCAAATTTGTGAAAATCACCGCCGGCAGCAACATATTGTACCTTGCCGGGTGTCATGATCCCTTCATTTTCTCCCGGCGCCTCTAAAAACTGCGGTGTTTTACCGGCAACAGCTGACTGCGGCAGTAAAGCTGCAAAATTCAGAGCCTGCTCTAAAACCAGCATCCGTTCGCTTTCTTCACAGGAATAAGCCAGAAGATATTTGCTGCTTTCAAAGAAAATACCCAACAGCTGCCTTAATTTTGCTAAGGTATCCTCTGCCCTGCCAGCAAAGTCGGCTGACAGCTCTTTTAAAAATTCGTAATAGCTGAATTGATCCTGTTCATTGACTCGGGCTGCCGTTGAAAAATATGAAGCCAGACGGGTACAGGCTACAATCTGCCCCCGAGAAAAGAAGCTGCTGTCCCAATCTGTTTTTACTTCGTCTAAAATTTCCTGCAGTCGTTTGGCGTCGTCTATTTTACTGCCAAGCGCAACTGCCTGCAGAATGTCGAACAATTTATCCAGATTAGCCGTCAGCGCTTTAGCCTGAACGGTGAACTTGATCGTATAATCGTTAGCGTCGTCGGCAGCTGAGTAAGCATGCATCTGGAAAGAAACACCGCCGGTATATTTGTTAGAGGCCGTGGCCAGCTCCTGATAGGTATACTTGTCGGTATTAAATTTTCCAAGCACATCACTGAGCAGATAACAGTAAGGCAACAGGTCTTTATCAATACCTGTCAGATCAAAATACCAGTTCAGATAAGCTATTTTATTGGTAAAAGCCGGTACATATAAGATATCGTTTGTTCCCAGCTGTTTCAAAACAGTTTCTGTAACTTCTACTTCACGTCTGATATCGCTGCGTTCCAACAGCGGGATCGTTTCCAGCGCCTCGGCAGTATCAGCTGCAGCCTGGCGTTTGTGCAGTTCGCTGCACAGTTCGATATTTTGGGCAATAGTTTCAGTATCCATCGACGCTTTGAGCGCAGCCATTTTTTCTGCCAGTACTTCCTGCTCCCGTTCCTCTTTCCCCTGCTCAGGATTCAGAGTCACTATAACCTTATGGGTATTGTCCAGCAGATAATTTTCAATCAGCTGCTCATAATAACGTGTTTTGATACCTTCGCGCAGCTGCTGTAAAGCCTCAGTATAGCGCAGACCTGCTAAAGGATCTCCGTCATACAGCCAGGAATCCATCACGCTGATACCATAAATCAAGCCTTTGGGATAAGCGCCGAAATCAGCTTCCCGCAGCTTAAATTCCAGATAATTGAGATGTGCCTCTAACAGCTCTTTATCGATGCCATTGATCGTCAGCTGCTGCAGCGTGTGATAAATAATACTGATAAATTTATCGCGCTGTTCCGGTTTGGAACCGGCGGCTTTAATCGAAAAGATCGGCTGGCGGTAGCTTCCGGCATAAGAGCCGCTGATGTCTTTGGCAACACCGGATTGCAGCAACGCCAGACGCAGCGGTGCCGAATTGCCTTCCAGCAGAACACTTTCCAATACTCTTAATGCCATCGAGGTTTTAACATCACGTGCATCACCAGTAACTATATGCAGTTCGTGATAAGTTTTATCTTCGGTAGCTTCGTCAGCTCCAACCGGATAAGTGCCAAGAACTTCCTGCGTTCTGGCAAAAGCATTCTGCAGAGGTATTTCCGAGTTCACTGCGCCGGTGCGTTTAAAGCCGCTCAAATATTCGTCGTTCAGATACTGCAGTGTTGTTTCGATATCCATATCGCCATACAGATAAATAAATGAATTTTCAGGGCTGTAATAAGTGGTATGGAAATGCTCGAAAGCTTCCTGAGTCAATTCTGGGATAGCATCCGGATGGCCGCCGGATTCAAAGCTGTACGGCGTGTCGGGGAACAATGCCTTCATTGCCTCATAGTCAAGCAAAGCATCAGCAGAAGAAAATACGCCCTTCATTTCATTATAGACGACCCCGTTATAGCTCAAAGCGTCCGTCGGTGCCTCAATATTATAATGCCAGCCCTCCTGGCGCAGGGTATAGGGATTTTCATAAATCAGCGGATAAAAAACAGCGTCCAGATAAACATCCATCAGATTTTGAAAATCTTTGGCGTTGCGGCTGGCAACCGGATACATAGTCTTATCAGGATAAGTCATTGCGTTCAGAAAAGTATTCATTGAACCTTTAACCAGTTCTACAAATGGCTCTTTTAAGCGATACTTGCGCGAACCGCACAACACTGAATGCTCTAAAATATGCGCCACACCTGTATCATCATACGGTGGCGTCCTGAAGCTGATCGAAAAAACCTTATTATCATCATTGTTACCTAAATATAAAAGTCTGGCACCGCTGTAAGTGTGCTCCATCACATATGCTTCTGACTGAATCTCGTCTATATAAGCAGCCTGCCTGATCACAAAGCCGCTGTATTGTTTATTTACGTCTAATTTCATTTTTGCCTCCGAATATTTAACATTTGTCATTATTTTATCACAAATCGTCCACACCAACTAAAAAATCTTTGTGACAACTTGTCAAAATAAAATATTTTCTTTATAATAAACTTAGCGACGTTAGATTGACGTTTTTTTGATGTCATATTTTTAGGAGGAGCAATTATGGACCAAACTCGTTTTACTCTGCGTATTCATCCCCTGATTATGAAAAAATTAAAAGTAATTGCTGATCACAACGGCCGTTCTGTCAACAAAGAGATTGAACAGATTTTGAAGTGGATCATCGACGATTTTGAAAATAAATGCGGTAAAATACGTACTGAAGAACTGGATCTGATCGACCACCCTGAAAAAAAAGCTAAAATCGAGCCTGTTAAAGACCGCCCGATGGATATGCTTTTTAAATTGTAAGTCCACAAACTAAAACGCGCATCTGCATTGCAGGTGCGCGTTTTCATTTTATTATTTAAAGTAGTTGACACCGGAAACAAAGATTTTCTGATTTTTATTGCCAGTAATATTGCGATACAGACCATCTACAAAGCGTTCACTGTGGCACATTTTACCGAAAACGCGTCCGTCGGGACTGGTAATGCCTTCGATTGCATACAGCGAACCATTGGGGTTATAGGGCATTTCCATAGTAGGAACTCCCTGTGGGTCTACATACTGCGTTGCGACCTGTCCGTTTTTGAACAGCTCTTTGATAACAGATTCAGGCGCATAGAAACGGCCTTCACCATGAGATACTGCTACCGCATGGATATCACCGGGTTCTACTTCGCTCAGCCATGGAGATTTATTGGAAACGATACGGGTGTCGACGATCTGCGATACATGACGGCCAATATTATTAAAGGTCAGTGTCGGAGATTCTGTTTCCAGATCTCTGATTTCGCCATAAGGCAGCAAACCTAATTTTACCAGTGCCTGGAAACCATTGCAGATGCCAAGCATTAAGCCGTCACGTTCATTCAGAAATTCAGTTACCGCTTCTTTGATCCTGGGATTACGGAACATGGTAGCGATAAACTTACCGCTGCCGTCCGGCTCGTCACCGGCACTGAACCCGCCTGGCAGCATAACGATCTGAGAATTTTTGATCATGCTGACCATCTTTTCTACTGACTCATCAATAGCCTGGGCAGTAAGATTTCGAATGATAAATACGTCTGCAACCGCACCGGCTTCTTCAAAAGCTCTGGCACTGTCATATTCGCAGTTTTGTCCCGGGAATACCGGAATAAAGACCCGCGGTTTTGCTAAGGTCACAGGAGCTGTCAGCGGCAAATCAGCTCTATATAACGGCTGATTTAATTCACCTTGAGCTTTTTCTTCGATTTTATAGGGGAAAATTTCCTGCAGCGGTTCCAGATATTCTTCCTGAGCCGCGTCAAGCCTGATAGCGCTATCGTTGATGGAGATAAACTGTTCTGCTGTCAGATGACCCAGAAGCATACAGTCCAGACCGTCAAACAATTCTTCGATACTGGTTCCGTCTGCCATTTCCAGCACCATACCACCAGGCTGCAGCGTAAATAAACGCTCAGTATCCTGGAACGGTTTAATGAATTCAAAACCCAGCTGATTGCCAAGGCACATAGTAGTAACGGCAGCGGCAATACCGCCTTCTTTTACAGCAGCAGCGGCAAGCACCTTACCTGCCAGAACCGCTTTATGTACAGCACGCATATTTTTACGCAGCGCTGCAAAATCCAAAACTTCAGCATTATCGCGCGGACAGGACAAGAATACCACTTTATGACCAGCTGCTTTAAATTCTGCAGAAACAGCTTTTTCTCCATCGATAACATCAACAGCAAAAGAAACAAGTGTCGGCGGCACTGTTTTATCCATAAAAGTACCAGACATACTGTCTTTACCGCCAATAGCCGGCAAATCAAGCGCGTCTAAAGCTGTAAAAGCACCTAAAAGAGCGCTGAACGGCTGTCCCCAAACTTCAGTATTATTAAGCTTGGGGAAATATTCCTGCAAAGTCAGACGCAGTTTATCAGGGTCAGCACCCAGGCATACTGCACGCACAACAGACTCAACTACTGCATACATTGCGCCGTGGAACGGGCTCCAGCATGCAACATCAGGATGATAGCCGCAGGCCATGACAGAAGCGGCAGTAGTCGTGCCATTGAGCACCGGCAATCGGCAAACCATACCTTCGCTCGGCGTAAATTGTGTTTTTCCGCCGAATGGCATCAATACCGTGCCGCGGCCAATAGTGCTGTCAAAACGTTCGGAAAGTCCTTTCTGACTGCAGACATTTAAACGGTTTAAATTTCCCAGCCAGGCTTGTTCCAGAGAAGCAGCTTTATTAACACATTCAGGTACTTTATCAAAAGCATTTTCGCCTTCAGCAGCTTTAACTGTGATATTAGTATGCTGCGCTACACCATTGGTATCGAGGAATGCCCGTGCCAAATCAACGATTTTTTCTCCGCGCCAGTACATAACCAGACGTGGGTTATCAGAAACCTCAGCTACAACTGTGGCTTCCAGGTTTTCTTTATCAGCATGTTTAATAAAATCATCAAGATCTTTGGCTTCAATTACGACGGCCATACGTTCCTGCGATTCAGAAATCGCCAGTTCCGTACCGTCAAGCCCTTCATATTTTTTAGGAACTTTATCAAGATTTACGACCAGACCGTCAGTCAGTTCACCAATAGCAACGGAAACGCCGCCTGCACCGAAGTCATTACAGCGCTTAATCATCGCCGTAACAGCAGGGTTACGGAACAAACGCTGGATTTTACGTTCTGTAGGAGGATTACCTTTCTGGACCTCAGCACCACAGGAAAGCAGCGAATCTACAGTATGTTCTTTAGACGAACCGGTTGCGCCGCCACAGCCATCACGTCCGGTACGGCCGCCCAGTAATACGATCAGATCGCCTGCAGACGGACGTTCACGACGTACAGTATCACGCGGAGCAGCGCCAATAACAGCGCCGATTTCCATTCGTTTAGCAACAAACTTATCATGATAATATTCCTGTACATGACCGGTTGCCAGACCTATCTGATTACCATAAGAACTGTAACCGGCAGCAGCACCGACAGTTATTTTTCTTTGAGGTAATTTACCTGGCAGAGTTGCTTCGATCGGTACGCGCGGATCAGCAGAACCGGTAACGCGCATAGCCTGATAAACATAGGAACGTCCTGAAAGCGGATCGCGGATCGCACCTCCCAAACAGGTAGCTGCGCCACCAAATGGCTCAATTTCCGTAGGATGATTATGCGTTTCATTTTTAAACATAACTAGCCATTCTTCTGTTTTACCGTCTATTTCTACCGGAACAACGATCGAGCAGGCATTGATCTCTTCAGAAACGTCCAAATCGTCAAGTTTACCTTCCGAACGCAGTTTTTTCATACCGATAACAGCGATATCCATCAATGTTACCGGGCGCTCGGTATCCTCTCCGTAAACAGCATCACGGGTAGCCATATACTTATCGAAAGCCGCTTGAATAGGTTTATTATACTCGCCAGCTTCAATTTCAACATCTTCTATCTGCGTCATAAAAGTCGTATGACGGCAGTGATCGGACCAATAAGTATCAAGTACTTTTATTTCGGTAATAGTAGGTTCACGGTGTTCTTCATTAAAATATTTCTGACACCACATCATATCTTCCAAGCTCATTGCCAGACCCATTTCCTGGCGCAGCGCTTCCATTTCATCGCTGTTCTTGGTCAAAAAACCGGCAACCGACTTGATCCTGGCAGGTTCTTCACAGGTTGCGATCAAAGTGGCAGGTTTCTCCCACTCTGCTTCCCTGGCTTCAACAGGATTTATACAGTAGCTTTTGATTTTAGCGAGTTCTGCTTCGGTCAAATTTCCTTCTAAAATATAAATTTTAGCAGAAGCTACCATCGGACGTTCTTTTTGCGTAATCAGCTGAATAGCCTGTTCGGCAAAATCCTCCCTTTGGTCATATTGTCCGGGAAGATATTCCACGGCAAAAGCACAGCAGCCTGCAGGCACTTCAAAAATTTCGTCAGTAACAATATCTACCGGAGGTTCCGACAACACTATTTTTCTTGCAGCAGCAAATTCTTCATCACTGACGCCCATCACGTCATAACGATTTAAGATTCTGATGCCTGTCAGATTTTTCATGCCTAAGTTATTGCGCAGATCGGATAATAATCCATGTGCTTCAACAGCAAAAGCATCTTTCTTTTCCACAAAAATACGTCTGATTGTACTCATAAACTCAGCCTCCAAAATAAGATGCGGTTAAAAATACTCGTTAATATAATTATGACACTTGGGAAACAGCCTGTCTAACAATGAAGCCGCTTCCTGATTATGTATCTTCAGCCTGTTTTCAGCAGCCAGTTCCTGTACGGAAAACTGACCAAAATATAACTGTGTAAAGGCTGCTACATCCATTTCAATATCCTGCATATCCACTGTACTCTTAATATTGATCTGACTGGCATTTATTTCCAGTTTCAATAACCCGTTATTAAGAGGCAGGGTTTTATCATTTATCAGCAAAGATAATGTTCCCTGTACATCTGCAGCTATGTCAGTCAGCTGTAAAAGTGCTTGACGCACATTAATGCAGCGTGCCATCATAAACGGCTGCAAACTGCCAGCATATTTCTGATCCTGTAAATGCAGATACGTTTTATCCCAGACTTCTGCCAGCCAGCTGAAATTTTCAGCTTCAGTAACATGCTGTCTGGCAAACTGCAGCAGAGAATCACGCGCCGCTGTTTCTTCTGCCATAAGTTCCTGCACAGCAAATGTTTTATCATCAATGCTGTAAAACATATAGCCAGCAACTTTTTCGCCGCGTTTAACAAGCACCGCTTTAATCTGTTCACCCTGATGAACTGCCAGTAAATGCAGCCAGTTTTTTAAATCACGTTTTACTACACCGTGATAAGCTGCAGTCACGGTATCATAGACCTTTTGGAAAACTTCGGCCTTCTCCAGTCCGGTTCGGTGCAATGTCATATCAGAAACTTTATTGCCTTTGGGCAATGCGGCCAAAGGCATCTCGTAACGATACCTGTAATAACAGTAATCAAACTGATATGGACGGTAAATACCGGCACTGATCGGCATTAATAAAACAAATGCCTGACCCTGAGCCCGTAAAACTGAAAAAGCAGTTTCCAGAAGCGGAGCAAATAAATGTCTGCCCCTGTATTCCGGCGCTGTTGCAACGCCGACAATATAAGGCAATTTCAAATACCTTCCACGCAAATTGATAGTATAAGGGTTCAAATGCAGCATATTCATCAATTTGCCGGATTTTTCATCAAAGCCGCCAAGCACCATATTTTCTTTTAAGCAGTATTCATTAAAATACCACTTAAAAAAAGGAGTATCGTTTTTTTCAAAGCAATAATCCCATAATTCCATTATTTTAGGTAAAGTTTCGTCATTAATAATACGAAAATCCATATTTACACCTATTTAAAAACAGACGAATATTTTTTGATCATAAATTCAGGATGATATGATTCCTTAGCAGTACGCAGCCCTTCATGCCCCATATCTTCTTCTCTGTTTAAATAAACTACATCCCCCCATGCATGTTCGGCAAATTCTTTATTGATTGCCGCATAAATACCGCGGATATCAGGATTTGCTTTTTCTACATGCAGAACGGCAGTATCGTCATTGATTTTTTTACCGAAGCTGAATGCTTCAATTTTTCCGTTGACACGGATAGCGCCGCCGCGCAAACCAAGTGCTTCAAAATTATCGATCGCTTCATGGATAGCACATTGCTCACAGCGCAGGCTCTCGTCTTCGCCAACACGTTTTTCGCACCATTCATCACCAAAAGCCTTGCACTCTTCGTAATTCTCTGGTCCGATCGGTTCGTAAACATAATCGGGATATTCTTTTTTAAACGCATTGTAATGATTTTTTTTACCATGATATTTACGCCCAGACAAACTAGCCAGTTTTTCACGCAAATAAACATAATCCCAATTATCACGATCTTCAATAAATTCCATCTCTGGAAAAGCTTTTGCCAGCCGCTCTTTGCCATCGTCATAAATACCATGGATCTCAAAAGGCTTGCCTTCATGATATTCTTTAATTTCTGCAAACAATTTAGGCAGATCTTCATCTTTACCGCCAAAAGGCTGCAAAAAGAAATCCACTTCGTTGCGTTTCACCTTGATCACCAGAAAGTCATGTACTACTGTCCAGTAAATGCCATAACAGTCCTGCCATACAAATAAATTTGTAAACGCACATTCAGAACCCCGTTGGTCAGGACGTGATAAATAACTTTCGAACAAAGGCCTGTCAGCCAATGTTATTTTTTTTAGTTCTAAAATAAAAAGGACCTCCTTAAGATACACAACTTTCCTATTCTGATATTATACCATAAAACTGTCTATTTACTAAAGAAAAAACCAATTGCCTAAGCAATTGGTTTTTTAACTTCATTAATTATTAGCCTTTGCGAGCATTGAAGCATTCGCGGCAGTATACCGGACGATCCATGGAAGGACGGAACGGTACTTCGGTGTCTTGACCGCATTCTGCGCAAGTAGCATGGAACATTTCGCGAGCCGGGCGCTCGTTGTTGATGCCCATACGTTGTTTGCGAGCTTGACGGCAACCAGGGCAACGGCCGGGTTCATTTGTGAAGCCTTTTTCTTCGTAGAATTCCTGCTCGGAAGCAGAGAATACGAATTCGGTGCCGCATTCACGGCATACTAAGGTTTTGTCTTCTTTCATTGGTTAATCACTCCTTACATTAAACATACCCCATAAGGACTTATAGATGTTACCACTGCTTCCTCATGTTGCGTATGTAGCATGGAAGAAGTTCGGAACCCTACCCGGACCACTGAGATATACTATAAGCAGTATATCTAAAAAAAAGATAAAAGTCAACAAGAAATGTACATTTTAAAATTTATAATTATTTAGGATATTTTATTCCGTCGGAGTTTACATTATCATTTAAATAATGTGTATCATTTACATACTCAATTGTAAAGCGGTCCTGCCATTTACCAATACAGGTTGTGCTGGCATTATGTACGCCAAACATCCACAGTTTATTGATATCAAGCCCCAGTAAAAGGCAAAGCTGTACTCTTATAACGCCGCCATGAGAAACAATTGCTATATTTTTATCGCTGTTATTTTTAAAAAGGTCTTCACAGACAGAACGAACCCGCAATGCAACATCGTCGAATGATTCCCCGCCTGGCATTCTGCACTGTGCCGGCTGTTTAAAAAACAGCTCTAACTGATCACTCCATTTTTCTTTGATCTCATCATAGCTCAAACCTTCCCATTCGCCAAAACAAACTTCCTTCAGTTCATCTAAAGGCTGAACAGTAAGTCCATGAGCTTCAGCCAAAGGTGCTGCAGTCTGTCTGGCTCGCTGCATGGAGCTTGAATAAATTTCGTCCAATACAATATTTTCATAATGCTGTCCCAATGCTGCAGCCTGACACAGACCCTTGCTGTTAAGAGGATTATCTATGTGCCCTTGAAATTGAAATGTTTTATTAGCTTCTGTTTCTCCGTGCCTTATAAGATATATTTTGCCCATATTGCCTCCTTATTATTTACCTTTTACCTGTACTGAATGCGCAAATTCTTCCACTTCAGCATGTACTCCTGCTTCAGCAAATGTTTCCATTTCATTATACGCCTTAATGCCTGCATCAAACAAGGTAAAAGCTAAAACTGCGCCTTCTCCCGCCCCACTGTTAATATCCAACTTTAGCGGTGCCGATAGCTCCAGCCGATTCAATAATTTTTCCATACCCGGTTCTGCCGACACATGCCCTGCCATACAATATTCAAGAACTACCGGAGCTAATTTGCAGGCTCCGACAGCAGCCAGGCATGTAGCGATACCATCCAGCATTACAGGTACCTTGCAGGCAGCAGCCTGTAAAACAGCACCAGTCATAGCGGTTATTACCGGATCGTTAAGCTTTTGCAGAAATTCAATTCCTTCCAGCTGTAAAAATGCTTCTGTTTGTTCTGTAAGAGTATATTTTTCCAGACTTCCCAAGGCCAGCATTTGCAGTTTATCACTGACAATATATTCTTTTGTCAGAATAGCGCCTTCTTCAAGCGCTTCCTCAAGATTACAAGATGTGACCAGCAATGGGTAAACCTCTGCTTTAGCTTCTCGTGCCAGCAAAACAACAGGCAGCTCCTCCTGCATCGCTTTAGCAACAGAATCTGTGTCAGCACTCCACAAAAACAAAGCTTTTTTAGGATATTGAACAGATTTTTTATCAGCACTGCCGATAATACCGGCGTAACGCGAAACCATAGCTTCCAGTTTTGCAAGTGAACCGACCGGTTTGATAAGATTGTCAAATCTGTTTTGTGCTTCCTCTACTTTTTGACGATCGATTGGTTTTATTTGTTCAATAATATTATTTATATCCATCTTTAAACCTTCCTTATCTTAGTAAGAATACTGCTGTCAGTAAGTAAATCACATTGCCGCATTCAGTCAGTGCACCATATGTATCACCGGTAAGTCCGCCTAACTGTGTTTTTAAATATTGCGCTATTATCAAAGTGACAGTAAAACATATTCCTGCCACCGCCAGATATTGTAAACCACAGGCCGCAATAATACCTGCGCATACTGCAAAAGCAATATACGTATAAAATGGTTTGGCATACTTGGTAAACATATGCCCTATTCCTTCTTTACGCGCATAGGGAAAATTGACAATAAAAACTACCATAAAAGTTCGTGTCGCAACGGACATCGTCAGTAAAACCCAGGTCAGTGTTTCACCGCTAAGTTCAAGATAGGCAGCTATTTTGAGCAGCAGCAAAATAATTATTGCCAATACAGCATTAGAACCAACATGGCTGTCTTTCATTATTTCCAGCATTCTCTCGCGGCTGCGGGCAGAAAAAACGCCGTCAGCAGTATCCATAAAACCATCGTACATCAACCCGCCGGTAATAATGATCTCGGCCAGCAGCAAAAGCGTTACCCGTAAAAAAAGCGGCGTTTCGATATAAAACAGGCTATAGTTTACGGCTGCCAAAAGTGACCCGATAACCAAACCTACCAGGGGAAAATACGGCACACTGCGCGAAAAATCTTCGTCACGCCAATCTGTCCGTTTTGAAAAACGCACTCGCGTCAAAAATTCCAGGCAAGTGATAAAATCACGCATGCATGCCACCACGCTTATACAGTTCTTTATAGGTATTGATCGCCATCTGTAAAATAACAATCGCCAAAGACGCTCCTGTACCTTCGCCAAGACGCATACCCGCGTCAACTATCGGCGTAAGTCGCAAAACCTCCAGCATCTTTGCATGTGATATTTCAGCAGAAAGATGTGAACAAAGCATATAATCAGCACAGGCTGGTTCAAGTCCGTACGCAAGCAAAGCAGCGGCAGTCGCATTTACACCGTCTACCATTGTAGGAATACGGCGTCTGGCGCCAGCTAAAATCATCCCCGCCAACCCGGCATGGTCATAACCGCCAACCTTACAGAGGATATCCATGGCATCGCCCAAACGTGGTTGATTTTTAGCCAGACCATCAGCGACGACCTTTCTTTTTATCGCCATGCGTTCATCGTTGATACCAGTTCCCCTTCCTACTGTAAGCTCGGGCGGCAACCCCAGAAATGCAGAAACGATTGCTGCGGTCGATGTAGTATTCCCGATTCCCATTTCTGCTGTTACTAATAAGTTATAACCTTTATCAATACATTCATCTGCGACCTTCATACCAACTTTCAATGCTTTTTCGGCCTGCTCCACTGTCATGGCCGGTCCCTGTGTAAAATCTTCTGTACCCCAGGCAACCTTCTCCTGATGAACTTTAGGCATTGCACTCAAGTCAAAAGCCGTACCTGCATCGATCACAAAAACATCGGCACCGGCATGACGTGCCATAACGTTAGCGCCGGCAGTTTCCCTCATGTAACCGTTTATCATCTGCATAGTTACTTCCTGCGGATATGCGCTTACGCCATATTTGGCAATTCCATGATCGCCGCACATTAACAGCATTGCACTTTTGATTTTATCAGGCAATGCCGTCCCAGTCATGGCAGCATATTTTTCAACCATTTCCTCCAGCTTACCTAAACTATGCAGCGGCTTATCCATTTTAGCCCAGTTATTTTTTATTACTTCCGCAGCGTTGCTATCCAACGGTGGGATCATTATTTTTTCCATTGCTCTGCTCCTTCATCATCAAAACTAAATGCCATTTTTTTTAGATCAACAGCTTGACCGGCGACACAATAAAAGACCCTGTCACATACATCGGCAACCTGCTGGTTTATCCATCCGGCAAGATCTCTGTACTCACGTGCCATAACATTATCCGGTACGATACCACCGCCAACTTCATTAGTAACAAATACTACCAGTTTTTCTGTTTTTCTGGCGGCTTCCAGTAATTTTACAATTTCACCTTTGACAAATGTTACCTTTTCTTCAAAAGTTCCTGCAATTGCAACCTTGCCATACATCAAATTACTCATATACAAAGTAAGACAGTCAAACAAAATTGCATCCGCTTCCTTACCTGCCTCAACCATCACCTGTTCGGCAGCATAAGGTGCTTCATAATTATTCCATCTTTGGGGAGAACGACGTTCCTGATGTAGCCGAACACGTTCAGCCATCTCGTCGTCAAAGATTTCAGCCGTAGCTATATAAGCGCATTTAGATCCATAATGCAAAACAAAACGCTCTGCGAATTCACTTTTGCCGCTTCGTGCACCGCCAGTTACTAAAATCATTTCTTTATACATCCTTAAGCCTCCCTTCAAAATAAAAATACCCTCTCGAGAGAGGGCATAAATAAACAACCTATGCAAGTATCCACCTATCTCCCGTAGGTGTAAGATACCCGTAACAGGCAGGTCTCCTGGCTCAGGTTCAACATTCAGCTGCGCCTTCCCAGTTTCCCAGTGGCATATTGCAGTGAACTTCCCTTTACAGTAGCGGGACTGCGCCGGATTTACACCGGTCTTCCCTATTAAGCGCCGACCGCAATCGGCACACCTGTTGATTTTTTCCAATACTATATATTCTACATTCTTTTGCAAAGTCCTGCTGACCTGCAAAGCATTTTTTCATATTCTTCATCTAAATAATCATGGGCGTCATTAACATTCCTTACGGTAATCAATACACGGCTGCGTCCAAACCAGTAATACACCCTGATTTCATACCATTGAGCTACACCATCCGCTCCGACGAAACGACATTCGCAGCCAGAATAATCAGGAGTATTATTGTAATTTGCAGATAAAACGTCAAAATCAAGCTGAGCCGTAAATTTTTCAATATCTTCAGGATAAAGCAATTCCTGAACGATATGCTTGTAATCATTTTTATAATCACCTGTATACGGAATAAAAACATTCCCTGTAGGATTAAAAGCCATTCTTGAATAGCGTCCATCTTTTAGATTCAATTCAATTGCAAAATCATACATCTGCGGGAATAAATCGCCCAAATCTCTGTATGATGGTAATTTCACAGTACGTCCGTAACCGTTGATGCTGCGACGTTCAGCATTAACTATTTCAATCTTACTTAAATTAAGCAGATTTTCAAACTGTGGCCTTCTCAACGGCTGGCAATAATAGAATCCCTGAGCTATATTGCAGGAAACACTTTTCATTATCGCAACCTGTGCCTCAGTTTCAACACCTTCACAAATCATCGTGATATCCAATTCTTTTGCAATAGCTGCCATCCCTTTGATGATTTTGATATCTTTATCATTATCACAGGCGGCAAGCATTCTTTTATCTATTTTTAAAATATCAACGCTGATATCACTTAAAATACGCAGAGACAAATACCCGGCGCCAAAATTATCAACAGCAATCTTAAATCCCTGATTTTTCAGCTCGTCAACCTGCATCCCAGCAAAATTCACATCATCAGCCAATAATCTTTCAGCAAGCTCAACTACCAAAAGCTTGTGCGGAACATTATGCTTATCGGCAGCTTCTTTTAAAGAATCAATAAAATTTTCATCTTTAAAATGTTCAAATGAAAAATTACAGGAGATTGGAAAAACCTGTAACCCCAAGGCAAGGCGTAATGCTAAGAAATGGCAGACTTCTTCAAAAACAAAATTTTCAAATTTAGATAACTGGTTATTATCTTCAAGGATAGGAATCAAAACTTCCGGAAGAATTATCCCGCGCGTAGGATGCTCCCAGCGCAGTAAAGCTTCCGCACCAACAATCTCATTAGTATAGATATTGTATTGCGGCTGAAAATAAACAGTGAACTCTTTATTATTAAGAGCACTGCAAACTTCTTCAGAAAGAGAATTATAACCAGTTGTGAATTCAAAATCATTGATTATAAAGAAACTGCGGCAGCATTTGTGAAAAACTTTTTTGTTGAGCTGAGCAACAGTTTTTACCATTGCATCTTCCAGCGAGTCTTCGACTCGACATACATAAAGATCTCCGCGCAGTTTGATGCTGACATTGCAAATACGCTTGACTTCGCTTTCTACCATATCAGATAATCCGTCAAACCAATTATTATGCGTTTCTTCATCTGTAAAAGGAACAAGGCAAAAGAACTTATCTCCGGCCTGTCTTGTTGTAAGATATCCCTTCACAACACGTCGGTTAAGCTCTGTTCCCAAAATGCGTAAAACATTATCTGCTGTCTCACGCCCATAAATATCAACGATATCATGGTAAGGGTCAATATCTAAATGTATTAGCGCCAAAAGCTCTTTTTTGCGCTGCAGCATTTCATCCGCTTTTTCTTTAAACTTATCAAATCCCAGTGTACCGCTTACTTTATCACGTACATATTTCTGCGAATACAACATTCTTTGATGTTCAGAAGACTTAAGGTAGAGAATTGCTACAAACACACCAAAAGCAATTATCGACAACAGGTAAAAATTCATAGTAATCTCCCATTATCTTTCAATATAATTATAGTAAGTATATATCTTTCGTATAAAAAATACTACATTTTTAACTACTTCAAAACGTTTTTAAAGTAATTTAACCCAAAAGAAAATGACCATACAGTTCTTACCGAACCTATGGTCATTTTGTTTTAAGCTTCTACTTCTACTTCAACTCTTGATAAAATGAAACATAAATCAGAAAGTCTGTTCAAACAGATAAGAACCTGCTGATTGACTTCTTCTGTTTCAGATAAGCGGAGCAGACAGCGCTCGGCACGACGAGTAGTTGTACGCGCGATGTCCAAAGCAGCTGATCCGGGGGTGCCTCCGGGGATGATAAAATGACTCAAAGGCTGGAGCATATTATCGAATTTATCGATAGTTTCTTCAAACATTTTCACATGCTCTTCTTTGATATAAGGCTCAGGCAAATTCAAGCTTGCTATATCAGCCATCAGTGACATCAGAAGCTGCTGAACTTTGTAAATCGTTTCCCTGACATCTTCGCGTCTGACTGTAGCTCTTGCTAGGCCAAGCACCGAACTGATCTCATCAACTGTACCGTAAGCTTCAACTCTCATGCTTTGTTTTGGTACACGTTCGCCTGTATAAAGTCCGGTAGTGCCTTTGTCACCAGTTCTGGTATATACTGCTGCTTTCATTTTGTCACCATCCTTCCGGAAAATTTTAAATTAATAAATTTCTTCAGCTTTAAAGAAATTTTTGATTTCGCGTGCAGCGGATTCTTCACTGTCGCTGCCATGAACGATATTTTCGCCGATAGTCAGCGCGTAATCGCCACGGATAGAACCAGGAACAGAATCTAACGGATTAGTAGCACCCATCTGGCCACGAACCGCTTTAATTGCATTCTCACCGGAAATAACCATTGCTGCAACAGGGCCGGAAGTAATAAATTCAACCAATTCACCAAAGAAAGGTTTGCCTTCATGTTCAGCATAATGATATTTAGCTTGTTCTTCAGTGATTTTTACTAATTTTAAAGCCGAAACTTTCAAGCCGCGGCGTTCAAAACGAGCGATGATTTCACCAATCAGATTTTTTTTGACACCATCGGGTTTTACGAGTACGAGTGTTTGTTGCATTGGAATCTCTCCTATCTAGACTATTTTAATTTATACTAAATCGCAAAACGATTTTAGCCTTTTAAAAGCTGCTGATACTTTTTCTTGTCCAGTTTCTCGATCATTGCTGTGATCAGCTGAACAGCACCTTGATAATCATCCATATGAATAATGGATTGATGACTATGTATATAACGGGTAGGGATACTGAATGTTAATGTCAAAACACCGGCATCGTGTAAATGTATACGACCGCCATCAGTAGCACCGCCCTCTGAAATACTGATCTGTGTTGGCAGCTTCAATTCTTCAGCAACTTCTTTTGCAAAATCACGCAATGCTGTATTGGGAATCATACCAGCATCAAAAATTGTTATAGCAATACCCTTTCCCAATTTCGCAGGAGCTACATCATCACTTACACCTGGCGTACCACCAGCCACACATGTATCAATAACGAAAGCAACGTCAGGGCTCAGCAGATTAACGCTTGTTTGAGCACCACGTAACCCGACCTCTTCCTGTACTGTTGCTACACCATATACAGTATTAGGATGCTTTGTGCCGATATTTTCCATAACGTCTGCCATGACTGCACAGCCGATGCGATTATCCCAGGCTTTACCAAGCAGAGTTTTACCATCGCCCATAACTGCAAATTCAGCATATGGCGTCACTGGGCAGCCTTCGAAAACTCCTAAATTGCGAGCCATGTCTTCGTCGACAGCGCCAATATCAATATACATATCGCGCTTGGCAACCACTTTTGTTCGTTCTTCCGGTGTCAGTATATGTGGAGGTTTACTGCCGATAACGCCAACAAGATCACCCTTGCTGCCGTGTACAGTAACGCGCTGGCTCAGCATAACCTGCTCCCACCAGCCACCTAAACAAGTAAATTTTAAAAAACCTTCTTTTGTTATATGCTTAACCATAAAACCAATTTCATCCATATGGCTGGCAAGCATAATTTTTGGCAAGTCCCTGCCTTGACCTTCATTAGTAAAAACAGCGCTGCCTAATTTATCATAAGATACTTTGGCTTTGCCCTGCAGCCGCTTTTGAAGCAAATTTTTAATTGGTGTTTCAAATCCTGAAACACCGCAGGTTTCAGAAAGCTGTTTTAACCAAGTTAATTTTTTATCCAATTATTTCGCACCTCCACTGCTGCGCATAGCTTTGGCCTGCGCGCGTAACCGTGCCACACGGTCTGCGGTACTGGGATGTGTACTGAATAACTGCTGCATATCTTTTGCGCTAAAGGGGCAAATGATAAACATATGAGCAGTATTTTCAGTAGCTCCCGGCATCGTTCTGTTTTTTGCATACGATTCTATTTTCAGCAAAGCGTCAGCCAAAGCATCCGGATTACCGCTTAACTCACCGCCGGATTTATCAGCCATATATTCCCTCGAACGCGAAACAGCCATCTGAATAATACCTGCAGCCAAAGGCGCCAGTATCATCATAGCCAAACCAACAATAGCACTGCTGCTGCTATTGCGGTCTCTGTCGCCACCACCAAAGAACATCCCCCAGTGAGATAGCGTCGTAATAATACCTGCCATAGATGCAGCTATTGTACCGATTAAAATATCACCATGTTTGACATGACTCAATTCATGTGCCAAAACGCCTTCAATCTCATCTTTATCTAAGGCATTGGCCAAAGCGGTAGTTACTGCAACCGCAGCATGTTCAGGGTTACGGCCGGTTGCAAATGCATTCGGCACAGGGCTGTCAATAATATATACTTTAGGCATCGGCAAATTGCCTCTTTCCGCCAAACGCTGCACCATTTTATATAAAGCAGGCGCACTTTTTTCATCAACCTGTTTGGCATTATACTGTGCCAAAACCAGTTTATCGCTGTTCCAGTACGAAAATAGATTCATGGCGAGGGAGATGATAAGCATCATCATCATACCGCGGGCACCGCCGAAATAATCTCCGACCAGTACCAATAACACAGTAAGAGCCGTCATTAAAAAAGCTGTTCTCATACTTTTTTGTTCCTCCTCAAAATAAAAACTATCGAACATTATCTATAAGACCTGCGTAAGTCTTATAGCATATTATACCAATTACTGCACTATTTTTCAATTTGCGCTTTAACAGCTGTCAACATATTTTCACTGTTTTCACGAACTTTTTTCTTTAAAATAGGATTTAACAGCCCGGCAATCATCGGAATACCAAATTCAAAATCTACCAGCAGGGAAACTTCTGTCCCTTCACTCACAGGTACAAGTCTCCATTCCCCTTCCATTTTTTTCAAATCACCCTCGGTCTGACAATAAGTGATACGCATTTCTTCCGGATAAAAGGTATCGCGTTCAGTCCAGACGATTTTACGACCATCAACATTAGATACCCAATGTGAAACAGTAGTATTTTCTCCGCGTTCTAAAATTTCTACACTCACCAGATCATGCATAAAAGAGGGGTAAGCTTCCATATTTTTTATGATTTCAAAAATAGGCTTACTATCGCCGTTGATCACAATCTTTGTTTCTACGCAAGGCATAATTCTGCTCCTTTTATAAATCTTCAATCACTTCAGCCGTACTGCTGACAGCTTCTCTAAAGATAGTCAAAACCTGATCAATAACATCTGTAGGCATGATCAGAGGCGGTTCAATACGAATAACTTTAGGATTATTTAGAGTATAAGCAATAATAACTCGTTTATCGATCATCAACGACATCAGCATTCCACCGGCGCCTTCTTTTGTAAGCTCAATTCCGATCATCATTCCGCGGCCGCGGACCTCTGCTATGACCGAAGGATAATCTTTTTGAATTGATTCCAACCCTTTTTTAAAGTATGCCCCCGCCGCAGCACTGCGATCCAGCACATCATTTTTTTCAATGTAATTCAGAGCAGCATTGGCAGCAGCACACGCTAATTGATTACCGCCAAAAGTTGAAGTGTGTAAAAAAGGTGCTTCTATTAATCCAGCCCAGGCATCAGCCGTAGCAGTTATAGCTCCGATCGGCATCACCCCTCCACCTAACGCTTTAGCCGTAGCCATGATATCCGGAGTTATCTGCTCATGTTCAACCCCAAACCAGGTCCCGGTTCTGCCAATACCAGTCTGTACTTCGTCCGCAATCAGTAAAGTACCGTATTGGTCACATAACTCTCTTACTGCTTTAAAATAACCTGCCGGCGGAACGATGATGCCGCCTTCCCCTTGAATCGGCTCTAAAATAACGGCAGCTGTTTCTTCATCAATCGTTTCAGCAAGATCATTTATATCCCCATATTCTACATGTGTAAAATTATCCAGCAGCGGTTTAAACGGATCTCTAAACAAATCTCTGCCAGTAGCTGTCAACGAACCAAAAGTTTTTCCGTGAAACGCATTCCTTGCCGCAATAAACTTTTTCCTTTTTGTAGCCAGTCGCGCAACCTTCAGGCATCCCTCAACAGCTTCTGTACCGCTGTTAACGAAAAAACTGTATTGCAAAGCACCGGGAGTAATTAAAGCCAGTTTTTCAGCCAGGTCTGCCATAGGTCTGTTAAAAAGCACTTTACCGCTCATTGGCATTTTATGCAGTTCTGCTTCTACAGCAGCTACGACATCAGGATTGCGATGTCCTAACGCAAACATTCCGTAGCCGCCAAGACAATCAATGAATTGTTTGCCCTCGCTGTCAGTTATAGTCCACCCCTCTGCATATCCTTCAACGCTTGCCAATCCCATAAACCGAAATAATTTCGCCTGAGCAGGGTTAATATATTTTTCATATTTACTGATCGTTTCTTCAACATACATATGTATAATCCTCCGACTACTTCAATAAACTACTTACAGGAACTAATTGAATACCAGATGCATTTACCTCGTTGATAACTTTGCTCCACGCTGCGGCAGTATGCGGTCTGGCATGACAAATGGCAATAGCACTTCCATTTCTGTCCGCCATTTCTACAGCCTGCCATATTTTAGCAATAATGTCATCTTCGTCGGAACTGTTGTCCAAAAATATATTGTTACGGGCAGTAGGAACACCCATACTGCGTGCAACCTGATCACCTATAGATTTGGAGTATGTACTGCTGTCTACAAAAAACAAGCCTTGTTGTTTTAAAACTTTCAGTACAGCTTTCATCGTTGCTTCATTACTTGTTGCTTTAGAACCCTGATGATTATTGACACCTTCGATACCTGGTAAACTATCTACCGCTTTCCGAGTTAATTGCTGCACCTGTTCAGCAGTCATATCAGTCAAGATTGTACTCTTACCCTCAGACATAGCTGTTCTGTCCATAGGTTCCATAGGCAAATGCAGCATCGCAGTCTGACCGCCGCCTTTTATAACATGCAAAGCGTCACTGCTGAAATCTTTATAGGGAAGAATAGCGTAACTGAAAGGCGCATTCAAATTGACCAGCTTTCTCACCGGTGCCAGATCGTAACCACAATCGTCAATAATGACAGCCAATTTTCCATGATATTTCTGAGCAGTTTTTTTGTCATCTTTCTTCGTACTTTCGTCTTCTTTGATATCTTTGTCTTCTTTAGTCAGATTTAAGTTATGATAAAAGTAAACCGTATCGGTGATAAAATTCATTTTACCAGTTCCTGCTTTAGCTGAAATAGCAATTTCCATACGTACGGCTTCCCAACCATTATAAGTAGCCTCACGTTGATTGAGAACAATCATTTTCGTACCGGAAATCTTTTCGCCAAGCCAGGCTGCCGCACCTTCTAATCCAGTACTTGGCGGAACTCCAATAGCCAGCTGCCGCTTATTCCAGACAACTTCTCCACCTGTTTCTTTCATACGTTCGTGCTGATCTTCACGACCATTATCAGTTAACTGCCAGTTATCCTTCGATAATAAAATATCATCGACTGCCCTATGCGCTTCTTTGGACTCTTCCCGCAAATCAACCGAAGAAGAACCAGTCAAGCCTTTATCAAGCACATCTTTTTCTCCGTCTCTGCTCGCCGCATAATAAATGCCTCCAGCAACAGCTATAGCTAATAATACTAAAATCAAAGTCAGTACAAAACCTCCTCCTGACCCCTTTTTTCTATTAGTCCTTCTTGCCATAGTAGCCTCCTCTATGCCCGCGGATGCGCTTTTTCATAAATATCGCGCAGGCGTTTATTTGTCAAATGCGTATATATCTGTGTCGTAGAAATATCCGAATGGCCTAAAAGCTCCTGGACAGACCGCAGATCAGCACCATTGTCAAGTAAATGTGTTGCAAAGGAATGCCTCAGCATATGTGGTGTAAGCTCCTTATTTAATCCTGCCTGATGCCCATAACCGCGAATGATTTGCCAAAACCTCTGCCTTGTCATTTCATTTCCGCTCATACTTAAAAATAAATTCTTTATATTAGGATTTTTAGTATGAAGCAGTTTGGGCCTTACCACATTCAGATATTTATCCAAATATTCAACTGCTATGCCGCCAATGGGTATTAACCGCTCTTTAGATCCTTTACCGAAAGCGATGATATACTTCATTTGCAGATTAACGCCGCTGACAGGTAAACCCAATAATTCAGAAACACGCATTCCCGTTGCATAAAGCACTTCCAGCATCGTTCTGTCACGATAGCCTTCATCCGTTCTCAAATCAGGCTGTTCCAAAAGCTTCAAAACCTCTTCCTGATTTAAAACTTTTGGCAGCTTGATACCTTTTGTTCCAGCTTCCACAACTTCCGCAGGATCAAGCTCCAAATACCCTTCTGCTGTCATAAAACGATAAAAAGATTTTATAGCAGCAAGTTTTCTGGCAATCGTTGCTGCGGCTAAACCTTTATTTTTCAAACCTGTCATATAGCGAATAACCTGCTCACGCGATACAGTTGCCAAGGCGTCATTATCCTTTAATCCTAAAGCTTCTTTAAACAAACGCAAATCACGCTCATAAGCTAATCTTGTATTTGACGCTACGCCTAATTCAACTGTCAGATATTCAAAAAACAAATTTAATTTATCGTTCATATTTCATCCTCAAAAAAGAAAAACAACGCTCAAGCGCTGTTTTTCAAAACATTATTGTTCGCGCTTCTCTGGCTGCATAATTGTAATATTAGCAGCCGGCGAAATAGTCGATATAGCGTGCTTATAAACAAGCTGTTGTTTGCCTTCATTTTCAATAATAACAGTAAAGTTATCAAAACCTCTTACCAGACCTCTGATTTGGAAACCATTAATCAGGTAAATAATGACGCCAAGGTTTTCCTTACGCACATGATTTAAAAAACTGTCCTGTAAATTCATTGCCGGCTTTGATCCACTATTATTCATAGCTTTCCCCTCCAAAATAATTTCTATCTATTGTTATAATTTTACCGCAGTTTAAACTTTTCCACAAGCGTTTGCTGCATCTCGTCAATAATCTTTTCATACACAGGCTCTTTTTCCAAATCAAACCATTTAATATACGGCATCTGACGATACCAGGTAAATTGGCGTTTAGCAAAATTACGTGTCGCCTGTTTCAATTTCTCAACTGCTGCCAATTTATCCATCTGGCCTTGTAGATACCAGACTATTTGTCTGTAACCAATGCTGCGCATTGACTGAGCATCCAATGATAGCCCACTGTCGAGTAAAGATTTAGTTTCCTCTACCAAACCCTCTGCCATCATTTTATCAACTCTGGCATTGATCCGAGCATATAAACTTTCTCGTTCCATTCGCAGACCAAAAACAACAGTTTCATAAGGCCATTCCTCCGACTTCCTATGAGCTATTTTTTCACCACTCTGTGCTGCTTCAATAGCTCTGATAATTCTTCTGCGATCATTTGTATGTAATCTTGAAGCGGCCTCCAGGTCAAGTGCCTGCAGTTTTTCATACAAGGCGCTGTTGCCGTGTTCTTCAGCAAATGCTTCCAATTCACTGCGTAGTTCACTGCATTCTTCAACAGTATTAAATTCATAATTTTCAAGCAGGGCCTTGATATAAAGACCAGTACCGCCAACAATTACAGGTAATTTACCGCGACTATTGATATCAGCAATTATTTTTTCCGCTTTTTCTTTAAAATCAACAACGCTGAAAACAGCATCCGGCGGCAAAATATCGATTAAATGGTGCGGTACTGCCGCCAGTTCTTCAGCAGAAGGTTTAGCTGTACCAATATCCATTCTTTGATATACAAGCATGGAATCACCGGAAATTATCTCGCCATTCAGACGTTTGGCTAAGGCTATCCCGCAATGGCTTTTGCCTGTTGCAGTAGGACCTAAAATGACTGCAACTCTCGGTTTCATGCCGTTACCTCCTTCGAATACCATATTTTACACGGCTATAACGGCCGCCCAGAATTTCCGTACACCCTAAAGCTTCCAATAATTTTTGTCCGCGTTCTTTAACCACTACACAAGGAGCTACTCTAAGTGCCGCCTTAACAGTCGCTTCTGTTAACGGTTTCTCACAGGAAATAGGCCTCAATGGCTCCATATTTGAAGAAGCATTTATCGGTATTCGAAACATTGGGTCAAAATAAACAACATCAAAGCTGTCGGCTGGCAAAGTGTACAAATACTCATCTGCTTCCGCATATACCGTTTCTATTCTGCGCATGGCGTTGTTTAAATCAACATCTTCAGCCTGATAATTCTGCAGGCCTTCGCTGACTACAAAATGTAACAACGGCGAAGCCTCAACAGCACAAACAGTTCCTGTCCGGCCTGTAATAAAACTGGCAACAACAGCATCACTTGCCAGCCCCATCGTACAATCCAGTACCCTCATTCCCGGTTTAAGAGCCAATGCAGCACTAAAGTGATCGGACTCGTGCTTTTTTAAACGCTGTACCCGCAAAACGGCCATACTTGGATGAAAAAAGAAAGTTCCATAAGCAGTATATACCTGCGGGCCTTTATTTGTTGCTACTAAAAGTGCTTCTACCCGTTCTTGATCTAGTAAAAAACCCAAAGACCCCCTACTGCCACGTTCTACATATTTTACACCAAATTTTACTGCCCATGTTTGCGCAAGTTTTTCTAAGGCAACATTTTCACTGCGTCCAACTGTTACTGCAAATTTAAACGTTTTCTGCATGTTTAAGTTCGCTTAAACATCTTGTATAACTCGGCAGAATTTATTTCAACCATACACGGTCTGCCGTGAGGACAAGTAAAAGGATGCTCTGTATTGCAAAGATCAATAATCAGCTGTCGCATTTGCCGCATATTCAGCACCTCACCGGCTTTAATTGCTGCTTTGCAAGCAGTCATATGTAAAATATTCTGACGCAAATCACTGGGATTAATCGTTCTTAATTCACTCAGCATTTGAGTAATTTCACGCACAAAGTCCTCGGCATCATCAGCCTTAATATCTGAAGGCAAGCTTGAAACGCGCAGCATAGATTCGCCTGCAGCCTCAATATCGACACCCAAACGCAGAAATTCTTCCCGATGTTCCTCTATCAAATTTACATCCTGGGCAGTAACATCGATATATAAAGGAATCAACATCTGCTGGGCCGGAATATCATTATGGGACGCAACAAGCTTATCGTATAAAATGCGCTCATGCGCGGCATGCTGGTCAACCAAAAACAAAGAATCATCAGATTGGGCAACAATAAAAGTTCTGTCAATCTGTCCTAATGGCCAAATCGTATCAACACCACTATCGGTATCAGTGAAGTCGATAATATTAGAAGCAATGTTATCCTGCTTGTCAAAAACATCACGAGTTTCACTGATCGTATAAACAGGCTCCGTTTTTGGAGGCCTGTATGTGTATTCAGGTTCTTTCCAAACGCTTTGCTGTTGTGACTTGTAAGCCGAGTAAACCTCAGCCTTTGCTGTACTGATATTTGTCTCAGTTGTTTTTAAGGTCGGCAACTCTGTCTCAGGCACTTTAGTTTCAGCGGCTGGTGTTTCAACAACTATCGATGGTTCTGTTGCTGCCACAACTGCTTCAGCAGACTTGAATACCTGCAGTTCAGAATCATCCAATAATGTCAGGTCCTGAGGTTTAGCGCTCATAGGTCTCGTCAGTGCATCAGTCAAAGCTTTATACATCGCTTTATAAACAGTACTGTCATCGCTGAACTTAATTTCACTCTTCTGAGGATGTACGTTAACATCAATACTTTCAGTATCGACGGTAATATTCAAAACAGCAAAAGGGAAACCGCTTTTCGGAATCTGAGACTGATAGGCATGATCAATCGCCTTGGCGATCATTCTGTTAGTAATGATACGTCCGTTTACCAGCAACGTCTGCCATTGACGCGTGCCTTTTAGTAAAGTAGGTTTACCAATAAAACCTCTTACCTTAACTTCGCTGTCAGCAAAATCAACGGTCAAAAGCTCCTCACTAACATTTTTACCATATAGTGCCTTAACAGTATCAACTAAATCTCCGTTACCCGGCGTACTCAAAACCTCTTTATCATTGCTGACAAGCTTAAACCGCACATCAGGGCGTGATAAAGCCAATTTTGTGATCAATTCACTGATATAACGGCTTTCAGTCTGTACAGTACGTAAAAATTTACGCCTGGCCGGAACATTAAAAAATAAATTCTCAACAATGATCGTCGTACCCGTGTGCCCGCCAGTAGCAATACATTCTGCCTGATCGCCGCCTTCAATTTTTATTGAAGTAGCAAACTCCTCGGTAACAGGACGTGTCAGCAGCTGGAAGTTACTAACAGAAGCAATACTCGGCAACGCTTCACCGCGAAATCCTAAAGTGTTCAAATGCAGCAGGTCTTCAGCAACTCTGATTTTGCTTGTAGCGTGCCTTAAAACTGCTAATTTTGCATTTTCTTCCGACATACCGCTGCCATTATCGACAACACGAATATATTCTGTACCACCGCCAAAAATAGTGACCTCGATGTTATCTGCACCTGCATCCAAAGAGTTTTCTACAAGCTCCTTTACTACAGAAGCAGGTTTTTCAACAACTTCACCGGCAGCGATCTGATTCGCTGTATTTTGATCTAATAACTGCACTTTTTGTTCGTTCATAATTCACCGCCTTCCCTTTTTGCTTCATCCTGCAATTTATACAAAGCATTCAAGGCTTCGATTGGCGTCATCGCCATAACATCCATTTTTAAAATCTGCTGCTGCAGACTGCTGGCAAACAATGATCCCATAGGTGCTGTTTCTTTTTCTGCCCTGGGTGTTATCTGAACGCTGCAGGCAGTTTCACAATTATCATATTCTTCCAGAATATCCTGGGCCCTGTCAATGACCTTTTTAGGCAGTCCTGCCAGCCTTGCCACATGTACGCCATAACTGCGGTCAGTACCTCCAGGCACGATTCTGCGCAAAAAGACAATATCATTACCACGTTCTTTAACTGCCACAGAATAGTTTTTTACTCCGTTCATCACGTCTTCCAACGCGATCAACTGATGATAATGTGTAGCAAATAATGTTTTTGCTTTTATTTTCTCATGAATAAACTCCATGACAGCACGTGCAATACTCATACCGTCAAAAGTACTTGTACCACGTCCAACCTCATCCAAAATAATCAAACTGTCTTTAGTTGCGTATCTGAGAATCTGTGCAACTTCATTCATTTCTACCATGAATGTACTTTGACCAGTCGCCAAATCGTCACTAGCACCTACACGAGTAAAAATCTTATCTACCGGGCAAATAGTTGCCTGACGTGCGGGAATAAAGCTGCCCATCTGTGTCATCAAGACCAGCAGAGCAACTTGGCGCATATAGGTCGATTTACCTGCCATATTCGGTCCTGTAATAATAATCATACGCTCATCATTATTATTGAGGGTTGTATTATTAGGAACGAAAATCTCACGTTCCAATAAACGCTCTACAACAGGATGACGACCGTCATAAATCTTTATTTCACTGCGATTATTCAATTCCGGACACACATAGTTGTATTTAAATGCTACTTCTGCCAACGATACTAAAACATCAATATTGGCCAAAGCACGAGCAGTTTCCTGCATTTGAACAATCTGAGCCCTTATTTTTTCGCGCAGCTGTGTAAAAATATAATATTCAAGCTGTTCGATTTTTTCTTTAGCGCTTAAAATTTTATTCTCAAAATCTTTTAATTCCGGGACAATATACCGTTCAGCATTTACAAGTGTTTGCTTACGTACAAAATAATCCGGTACATTTGCACTTTGACCTTTAGATACCTCGATATAATAACCAAAAACTTTATTATAACCAACCTTTAAGGTTTTGATACCAGTTTCTTCTTTAATCTTAAGTTCAAAATTCTGCATCCATGTTTTGTTATCACTGGCAATTGAATGCAGTTCATCTAACTCTAAATCAAAGCCGCTGCGGATCATGCCCCCTTCACGTACGGAAAAGGGCGGCTCATCAACAATTGCTGCCAGCAAAGTAGTAAACAGCTCCTGATGCAAATGTACATCTTCGCATAACTGCTGTAAAAGTTTACTGTTACAATATCTTAGTAAGCTTTTTATTTCTGGAAGCACCGCCAGCGAAGAACGCAATGAAACCAGATCACGTGCATTAGCACTGCCAACTTCGATACGTGAAACTATTCGTTCCAAATCAAAAATTACTTTTAATTTATCCTGCAGATTACCGCGCATCTGTACATTTGTCAGCAATTCTCCTACCGCTTCCTGCCTTGACCTTATCTGTGATAAATCAAGCAAAGGACATTCTATCCAATTCCTGAGTTTACGGGCACCCATGGAAGTAGAGGTAAAATCAAGCACATCTAATAATGTACCTCGTTTAGAACCATCACGCATATTCTTTATAAGTTCTAAATTTCTAACAGCTGTTGCATCCAAATTCATAAACTGCTCTTTAGCTATGCGCGATAAGCTGTTAATATGCGACAAATCAGCTTTAACGGTCACATGCAGATAACGCAGTAAATGTTCTACTGTATCATGTACTAAAGTATCGGCAACATCATCACTGCCAAAATGCTGCGCAAAATACTGCGGTGCACCTTCTTCTTCCTGATATACAGAAACAGCACACTCTGGAACTTTACTTTTGATCCAAGCTGCTAAATTTTCCCAGTTTACAATACCGCTATACGCAACTAACTCTGCCGGTTGAATGCGAAACAATTGTTCCTGTATCGCCATTAAACGCTCTTCACCAGCAGCACTGAACCATTGGCATTCACCAGTAGAAATATCGGCAGCAGCAAGACATAATTCACTGCCATCCTCCTGCAGAAAGACTAAATATCTGTTGTGCTTATCATCTAAAAGCTGTTCACTCAAGACAGTGCCCGGTGTAATGATCTTAACAACCTTGCGTTCAACTATCCCTTTAGCCGCTTTAGGGTCTTCCACCTGCTCACAAATTGCGATGCGGTAACCTTTTTTGATCAGTTTGGCAATATAATTATCGACAGAATGGTAAGGCACACCACACATCGGTATCTTTTCTTCCATACCGCCGGCACGCCCAGTCAAAGTAATATTTAATTCTCTGGAGGCAGTCAGCGCATCCTCAAAAAACATTTCATAAAAATCGCCTAAACGGAAAAACAGCAATTCATCCTCATGCTGACGCTTTACTTCAAGGTACTGCTGCACCATCGGCGTATAAGCAGTTGTCATTCTACCGCCTTCCCTTTCAAAAGCCAGGTCTGCGCAGTTTCAATTTGCACCTGCACTTTATCCCCCAGCTCAAAATCACAACCTTCGACTGGCCATAAAACCAGCTTATTTGTACGCGTTCTTCCGCTCCATACTTTATTATTATTATTACTTGGGCCTTCAGCTAAAACTTCCAGTGTTTTGCCAACCAGGGCTTCATTACGCTGCAAGCTTGAAATATTCTGGGCTTCCATCAATAAATTCAGCCTAGCTTTTTTTATATCTAACGGAACCTGTTCTTCCATCGCCGCCGCCGGTGTTCCAGAACGCTTGGAATAAATAAAGGTGAACGCAGCATCAAAACCAACTTCTTTTACTAAATTCAACGTATCATTAAAATCAGCTTCTGTTTCACCCGGAAAACCGACAATGATATCCGTTGTAATAGCAGCTTCAGGCACATAACGTCTGATCATGGCTACAAGCTCTAAATATTTTTCTCGTGTATAACCGCGGTTCATTGCTTTCAAAATTTTATTGCTGCCAGATTGAAACGGGATATGAAAGTTTTCGCAAATATGCTCACATTCGGCAACTGCTTTGATAACATCTTCGTGCATATCACGCGGATGACTCGTCATATAGCGAATCTGTTCCACTCCAGGGATTTCATTTACACGGCGCAGTAATTTAGCAAACTGGTCTTTCACACCAAAATCTTTCCCATAAGAATTTACATTTTGCCCTAACAGCGTAAATTCTTTATACCCCTTAACAACAGCCTGCCTAACCTCATCTACAATATTTTCTATACTGCGGCTGCGTTCACGCCCACGTACATAAGGAACAATGCAATACGTACAAAAATTATTGCAGCCATACATAATAGGAATCCAGGCTGAAAAACCGCTTTGACGAATACGCTCACCCTCAAATTCGCTTTCTTTTACTTCCAAACTGTTATAAACACGCTCGCCCTTTTCAGATAAATACTCAGAAAGTATTTCTTTAAACCCGTTGACATGAGCTGTGCCGATCAGCAAATCAATTTGCGGATGTTTTTTTATAAGCTTCTCACCATCTTTTTGTGCCATACACCCGGCAACACAAACTATCTGCCCCGGATGATTAGCTTTGACCCCTTTCAATTCACCAATTTTCCCTAAAATACGCTTTTCCGCACTCTCACGCACACAACAGGTATTTACTACCACAACATCTGCATCATGAAAATCCTCAGCAGCTTTATAACCAAGCTCCTGCAGCTGCCCAGCATAATGCTCAGCGTCACTTTCGTTCATCTGGCAGCCATAATTTAAAATTGCATAAGTTTTTGCAGTCACTGAATACACCTCATATTAAAATTGAAACTGCATATGGGCAGCCTCTCAAAATTATCTATATTATATTATTATACCTTTTTCGGTTAGCAGTGGCAAATTTTAACTATTAAAATTTTAACCAAAAAAGCAGAGCATATGCTCTGCTTTACAACATTCTACTTCTATACCAGGCCACAGTTTCATCCAACGCTTCTTTAAAAGCATATTGCGGAGTCCAGTCCAATTCATTTTTTATTTTTTCACAATCCATAGGATATCTTAAATCATGCCCTGCTCTATCTTCTGTAAATTCAATTGCATTTTCATCTTTGGCTAAAATTTTCAGTACTAATTTTATAAAGGTCAGATTAGACATCTCAGTACCGGCCGCAACATTATAAATATGACCTGCTTTTCCATGTCTGATGATTTTATCAACAGCAACACAATGATCCAGCACATATAACCAGTCACGTTTATTTAGTCCCGAACCATAAACAGGTACCTTTTGACCATGCTCTGCTAAAGATATGATTTTAGGCAAAAGTTTTTCTGTGTGTTGCCACTTGCCGTAATTATTACTACTGCGGCTGATAGTTACATATAAACCATATGTCCTGGCATACGCCAAGCACAATAAATCAGCTGCTGCCTTTGAAGCAGCATAAGGACTGGAAGGCTGTAATGGAGACTCTTCTGTAAACCCACACCAGTCATAATCAAACGGTTTATCCCCATATACTTCATCTGTCGATATCTGATGGAATCTTTCTACTGCAAATTTAACACAGGCATCTAACAACACACCTGTACCTTCGACATTAGTTTTAGTAAAAATAGCTGGAGAAATAATAGAAGTATCGACATGGCTCTCTGCCGCAAAATTTATCACTGCGTCGAACTTATACTGCGCAAAACACATTTCTACAAATTGCTCATCACAAATATCGCCCTGGATGAAAGTAAAATTATTTAATTTAACGACATCTGCCAGCGCCGCCATATTAGCAGCATAAGTCAGCTTGTCCAGACATATAATTTCATCACCCGGATACTGCTGTAAATGCCAATTTATATAATTGCTGCCAATAAAACCGACGCCGCCGGTAATCAATAAACGCATAAGTACCTCTTTATTTTTTATATTTACTACCGCTCTATTATATAGCAAAACACCGCACTGGAAAAGTGCGGTGTCTGCCAAAATCATAATTTAAACAAATTCAAATTAATCAACATGATATCTTCAAAAACTGACTCCTACCGCATAACTGCAGTTTTCCGGTATTTGCAGGAATAAAAATACAATTACCTTTACTATAGGCTAACTTTTCTTTATCCTCCGTCAGTATATAGCCTTCGCCGTCTAGACAAAGCAACGCCTGAAAAGAACTGCTGCCCGTATACAATTCTGCCAGTTTACTTTTTCCTTCGGTATTCAGCAACAGCCGTTCCACCTGAAAATATTTGCAGCGGCATAAAAATTCCGTCGCACTGCCTGGTGTATAGCGCAGCACACGCAGGGGCTGCCTTGGTGCTGCTTTGCCCTTAAGGTCAGCAACAGCCAAAGCTTTTTCCAAATGCAGCTCACGCTTTTGCCCAGCTTTATCGACACGGTCATAATCATATAGCCTGTAGGTAAGATTAGAGCTTTCCTGTACTTCTACAATAAGGTTTCCTGCTCCTATACCATGCACGGTCCCTGCCGGAATATAAAACACATCATCCTGCTGTACTTTTAATTTCTGTAAATATTTCTCAATGGTCCCCTGTGCCAAACTTTGCCTTACAGCAACACTGTCCATATCACTGTAAAAACCGTAAATAAGTTCAGCGTCTTTATCTGCTTCCAGCACATACCACATTTCTGTTTTGCCCAATTGTCCACGCTCATAAAGTTTGGCATATTCATCATCCGGGTGCACCTGCACAGACAGTTTTTGCCTGGCGTCAATAAATTTTATCAGTATCGGCAGTTCGCCTTTACTGCGAGGATGAGTACCAAGATACTCCGGGTATTTTTGCAAAACTTCCGTCAGCAGCATGCCCTTATGCTCACCTGTAGTTACGGTGCTCGGTCCTTCCGGATGCGTAGAGCACTCCCAGCTTTCAGCAATGTTATCCAAATCAGCCTGTTTACCGAAATGCTCTTTCAACTTCTGCCCGCCCCAAAGCGCTTCTTTGCAGGCAGACTGCAATAAAAATGGCCGGAGCTTATAAACTGTTTTTCTATTCTTCCAATTCAAATTTTTGCTTGTCATGGACACTTATCTCCCTGCCCAGCTGCACTTCCATTACCTCAAGTTCGCTATCTGCAATGATCGTATGTCTGCAGCCGGCCTGCATGGTTATCACGTCGCCTGCTGTTACCTGCTGCTCCATTCCGTCAACTATCGTGCGGCCGCTACCGGAGATGATCGTCCAGACTTCGTCCCTGCGTTCATGACTGTGGTAATTCATTTTATTGCCTGCTTTTAGGGTCACTTTGATCGTCAGGCTGTTTTCGCCTACATCTAAAACACGGAAACTGCCCCATGATTTTTCAGCAAACATCACCTGCTGTTTTATCGCATCCACAAAAGACTTGATATAGCTGGACTGCTCCTTATTAGCTACCAGAATCCCTTCCGGACTGGCAGAAACCACCATATCTTTGAGACCCATGCAAAGAACCGGCACATCAAGCTCATTTAGAACATGCAGATTTTGACACTGTTCATTCATGATAGCCTGCCCGATAGCCTGTTCTTCCATGGCTTCTGTCAACGTATTCCAGGTACCAAGGTCTTTCCAGGAGCCATTAAAACGTTTGACCTTGATATTTTTTTCCTGTTCTACTACCGCATAGTCAAAGCTGATTTTTTCTAAGGTTTCGTATTTGGCATATAAGTCATAGTAATCTGTAAAATCAAGAAGCTCATGCGCTTTTTGCAAAACATATTTCAGCTGATAAGCAAAAACGCCACCATTCCATAAGGCCCCCTGCTCAATGTACTCTGCTGCAATCTCTGCATTCGGTTTTTCCTTAAAGGTTTGTACTTTGCTTATTTCATCTTTAGTTTCGGGAATGATATACCCATATTTCTCGCTGGGATATGTTGGCTCTACTCCCATTAAAACAAGTTTGGCATCGCCCTGCACCGCTAAATGTCCTAGTTCTTTCAATGCAACAAAGTATTCATCACTTACATAGGGGTCAACCGGGCAAACCACAACAGCTTCTTCTGCGCTGATCCCCAAGACATCATGTAAATAAAATGTTGCTAAAGCTATTGCCGGAAAGGTATCCCTGCGGCAGGGTTCAACTGATATCCCCACACTATCCCCTAATTGGTTCCGGATAGCGGAAACCTGCGTTTTTGATGTTGCAACAGTCACTGCGGCACCGTCGTCAATAGTTCGTATTTGTCTATAGACACGCTGCAGCATCGATTCATAATTGCCAACCTCGTCTTTAAATATCTTAATAAATTGTTTAGAACGGATATCATTGGAAAGCGGCCATAACCTTTTGCCGCTACCACCGGAAAGTAAAATGATATTCATACATCATACCTGTACTTCCATAAAATTATGTTATTGAGTTTTCAACTTCCAGCTTTATCGTTCAGCGCGCATCGGATTATGCAGAAAATCTTCATACGCCAAACGGATTCCTTCTCTTAATTCTGTTTTATACTGCCAGCCTAATGCCGTGCTTTTTGATACATCCAGCAGCTTGCGTGGCGTTCCATTTGGTTTACTGGTATCCCAATGTATTGCTCCGTTATAGCCAACAACACTGGCTATAAGTTCTGCCAAAGCTTTAATGGTAATTTCCTTACCCGTGCCAGCATTGACAGTTTCGTTACCACTGTAATTATTCATCAGAAAAACACATAGATCTGCTAAATCATCCACATATAAAAATTCCCGCAGCGGGTTGCCATCGCCCCAGCAAGTAACAGACGGCAAATTTCTCACCTTAGCCTCATGGAAGCGGCGGATAAGTGCCGGCAAAACATGGCTGTGAGTAGGATGGTAATTATCATTAGGACCATATAAGTTAGTAGGCATAACGCTGATATAATTCGTACCATATTGGCGATTCAAAAATTCGCAATATTTTAAGCCGCTGATCTTGGCAAGCGCATAGGCTTCGTTGGTCTTTTCCAGCTCACCTGTCAAAAGGCAGCTTTCAGACATAGGCTGTGGCGCCAGGCGCGGATAAATACAGGACGATCCCAAGAATTCCAGCTTTTTGCAGCCATTTTTCCAGGCGCTGTTGATAACGTTCATTTCTAAAATCATATTATCGTACATAAAGTCAGCCAGTGCTTCGCTGTTTGCTGCAATGCCGCCCACCTTGGCAGCCGCTAAAAACACATATTCCGGCTTTTCACTTGCAAAGAAGTTTTCTACTTCTGTTTGGCGGCACAGGTCAAGTTCGCTGTGTGTTCTGGTAATAATATTTGTATAACCCTGCCGCACCAGCTCACGCACAATAGCGCTTCCTACCATGCCGCGATGCCCGGCTACATATATTTTGGCATTTTTATCCATTTTATTTATAGCCCCTATCTTACTCGTTTTATTGCTACTTCACGCTTCGCTAACTCATAGTCATGCTTGACCATAATTTTTATTAATTCTTCATATGAAGTTTTTTGTGGATCCCAGCCTAAAACCGTTTTTGCTTTTGTCGGATCTCCCCAAAGATTATCTACATCAGTAGGCCTGAACCACTGCTCATTAACGCAAACCAGCATTTTCCCACTTACAATATCGTAACCTTTTTCGTTAACGCCCTCGCCTTCCCAGCGAATATTGATACCTACTTCTTTAAAGGCTTTTTCCGTAAAATCACGCACCGTATGCTGCTCACCGGTGGCGATAACGAAATCCTCGGGAATATCATGCTGGAGCATCAACCACATACATTCAACATAATCTTTGGCATAACCCCAGTCACGCAAAGAATCAAGATTTCCCAATTCCAGATAATCCTGCAACCCGCAGGCGATACGGCTGACAGCCAGGGTTATCTTGCGTGTTACAAAATTTTCGCCACGGCGTTCTGATTCGTGATTAAAAAGGATACCATTGACCGCAAACATCCCATACGCTTCCCGATATTCTTTTGTGATCCAAAAACCATACTGTTTGGCTACTGCATAAGGACTATATGGATGGAAAGGCGTCGTTTCACGCTGCGGTACTTCTTCTACTTTTCCGTATAACTCGCTTGTAGATGCCTGATAAATACGGCAGGTTTCAGTCATTCCTAAAATACGTACCGCTTCCAAGATACGCAGAACACCTAATGCATCCACATCACCAGAATATTCAGGTACATCAAATGATACCTGCACATGGCTTTGCGCTGCCAAATTATATATTTCATCCGGCTTCACCAAATTTATTATTCTGATAAGACTGGAAGAATCAGTCAGATCGCCATCATGTAGTGTTATCTGTTTTTCAGCCAGCAAATGATCTATACGAGAAGTGTTGCTGATAGAAGCACGCCGCACAATACCGTGTACTGCATAACCTTTTTCTAATAAAAACTCTGCTAAATACGAACCATCCTGCCCTGTAATACCGGTTATAAGTGCTGTTTTCATAATATTCATTGCTCCATTTTTGTTCTGTCATTTAATATTTAAAATATTTTTTAACTCTTCATATACATCATCAACCGCTATCTGATTAATACAGTGAGCAAATTCTTTCTTACATCCATTTTCACAGCCAGCTGACATAAGCTTAGGCTCAAACGTAACAATATCTGAATTCCACGGTCCAAACCTTTTAGCAGTATCAAGTCCATACTGCTCTACTATACTATTTTTATTTGCAAAAAAAGTAACCCCTGATAACCCACATGCCGCAGCCAAATGCATAGGCCCGGTATCACAACCAATGAAGCAACTACAAGTTTTTAATATTTCAACAGTCTCTCTTAATGTTGTTTTACCAATAAAATCATATTCTACTTTACACGATTTTTTTAATATTTCACCTAATTTATAGGTATTATATCCCCCTCCCAAAAGAACTATTTCTACATTTTTTTTACTGCGTATTCTTTGGATCAAATCTATAAAGTTATTAATGTCCCATTCTTTTCTTTTTGCTCCAGCACTTGTTACAACAGCAATTCTAAAACAATTTTTAGATTCTCCACCAAAACTGTTGCAGACTTTTCTATCTTCCTTATTACTCCATAACTCTAATGAATAGTTTTTTACTTTTCCGCCCAAAAAATTTATCCAATCTAAATTTCTCAAAACTTCATGTTTGATGTCAGAAGTATGAAATACCTTCGTAAAAAATCTATCATATCCTCTATTTAATAATTGCTTACCAACATTTACGGTTTCTGAATATGCTAATCTTTCAATGCCACCTGAAAAAAATGCTAAAAAAGACGCTCCATAATAATCAGTATCCCATCTTGGTACAATTACTAAATCATACTTTTCTTTCCACAAAAACACTTTGGCATACCGAAATGCTTTTATTATATTAAGAATAAAACTAAATCGCCCCTCATAACGATCAAAAGTCATAACTTTATTCACATAAGGGCACAACTCAACCAAATTATAAACCTGTGGTTTTACTATTAATGTTATATCAGCCTCAGGATAGTTACTTCGCATTTCGCGTAATAAGGGCGTCATTAAAACAACATCACCAATTTCATCTAACCTTACTAGTAATATTTTTTCATATTTTGATATATGTTCTGGTGTAATAAATTTATATAAAAGTATATCTGCCCAAAAACATACTAAACTAACAATTAAATTTTTTTTCATTAAAATTTCCCTTATAAAACATTTAACATTTTATGTATTTTTAATCATTTAATAAATATTGCAGAATTATGATGCGCAACTATTGTTTTGGATTATAAATTTTATCAAAATCAACCGGGGACACATAATTTTGCAATATAATACGTTGCCTTTTTTCTTCATAGTTTTTATTAAATAAACTTCTTTTTTTATCATAATCCTTACTTTCTATATCACATAAATCTAATATTGTGTGTATTAAGTCATCTGTCATAAATGGCTTATGTTTAGCGTTTTGAATTGATTTATATTTTTCAAAATGCTTTTCTTTAAACCTTTCTGAACACCAAACTATAAAAGGTATCTCCAAGCCCTCCTGTGTGTTAGCATGAGTGAAATTATTTATTTCATTAAACAATTCCTCACCATGATCTGAAATATATAGAATAATAGCATCTTCTTGCGAAAAATTTTTAATAATTTCATTTAAAACATAATCCGTATATAGAATACTATTATCATAATTAGCCATTATTTCCTTATTTCCATTTATTACATTATCTTTTATATCATAACTAGAGAAAATTCTATATTTCTCCGGATATCTTTCACTAAATATTTCATGGCTTCCCATCAAATGGAAAACAAAAAAGTTTTTTTCAGATTTTTCAAACCTTCTATTCAAAAAATCTAAAACCAGCTCATCATATCTACCGCTTCTTCCATCTCTAGGTGAAGCAAATTCGTTCGTATAATATTTAACCCTTGCGCAATCTGAAAATGCCGCAATTGCACTGCCCCATGAATCAACTTTTTCTTGATTAGATATCCAATAAGTTTTATATTGACACTCATTCATTATTGATATTAAATTTTCACTTTTATTCCACGGCATATTATTTTCATAATTTCTAAATGTAAACATGCTAGCAAACGACGGATTTGTTCCACAAAAAGAGCTTATAACATTATCAAACGCAATTAGATTCTCACTACTGTTCCATTCTTCTAAATAAGGTGTTGTCTTTAAATAATAACCATATACACTTAAATGGCTTCTTGTACTCGACTCCCCCATTACTAGTACCACATTATCTATATCACTATTATTTTTTATAACAGTAGCTATTTTATTCGAATTTTTCCTAATATTAAGGTCTTTTATTGCAAACCTAGTAACATTCACACACCTTATCATACTATATTCATCGAAATATTTCACAATACTAGATTTCATATTTTTTTCTACTCTATAACTCTCAACGAAACTAACAGAAAGTTGCACTCCCCCCCAGAGATACAATAGTACTATTACATTTGTTAAAACCTTCTGTTTACAGATGTGTTTTTCACATAGTGAAAACCTTATGGCAATTATTAGACCAACTATAGTCATTATAACCAAAATAAGCTCTTTTATTCCAATATATCCATATAGGTATTCTAATGCTTCTCTTCTATTTGTTAATAGAATTGCTTGAACAATTGTTTCATTAACCCTAAACCCAAAAGATTTTAAACAATGTAATTCCAGCAAAAAGGCGATCGCACTCAAAACTCCCACAGCTGTAATACAAAAATTTATATAAACTTTGAGTTTAGAAAGCACCATAAAACAACAAGTCAAAATAAAAAACATTTCAGTAAATCTTTTTACAATAATTAATGCATTTCTAAATTCACAATCAATACCAATTATTATTATATCGAAAAGGCATAATAATATTATTATAGGAATATTATTAAAAGGTATATATTTTTTTATTTTTTCCATTTACCCCAATACTCCTCAACAAATTTTATGTCATCATCAGATATATATTCTTTATAACAGCCGAAGCATTCAACACCCCTATTCAATAGTTGTTTAAAAAAATCATTATTAAATTCTAAAAAATCACCATTATTATCAAAATCAACATAATCAGGTAATTTTAAATATAAATAATATGGTCTTCCAACTGCTATACAATAACCTAAATGCGTTCCAATATCATTTCCAATTGCAACATCAGCTAATAGTATTATAGATTTTAACCTACGCAAAAAATTTTTATCAAACATGTGTCCAGCTGTACAAATCTTATATCCAGCTTTTAAAAACTTTTCATCCAAGCCATTTAAAATATCTTTCCAGTACATACATACTAAAACGGATTGAAAATTTTTTGTGTTTTTTATTCTATCAATTTCCTGTATAAATTCATTCACTTCAAATTGCGCTCTAATATGCGGTGTAGAATGACTATGAAATACTAATAGCGTTTTACCCAGTCGGGCCTTAATTGTTTTTAATTCTTTAGGAGAATACATACTGTCAACATATTGTATATATGGTCCTAAAGAATAAATATGTTTTTCCTTAAACATCTGCTCTAAAAACAATTTCCTTCTTATTCCAAATGCATATATAATGTCAGGTTTTGTGTCTACTTCTGTCAAACCATTTCCAATAACTATACCGTGTTCTATAGCACCACTCAAGATTTCTTTCTGTGATATACCTAATATTTTTTTTACTATATCTGCTAACCCATAAAAGCTATTATATCCATACTCTTTTGTGTATAAATTCATATCCGCAGATAGTTTACGATACTCAAAAATATCATATTTTGCTCTCTTTTTTATTTCTAAATTGTATCTCAATAAATTTAGAAATAAAATTTTTTTCTTAATATACTTTTGAATTTTGAGTGGCAATATTAGTTTTAGAACTTGTTTTAATTTACAAAACATCTTCTTCTATATTCCTCTCTAAATTTTCACTTACCTACTTCTTGTACTCGTCCAACATAATTTTTTATAATAAACTCTCTTCCATTTACATTTGCAACTTCATTGTCTTCTGTTTTTCTAGGTAAATAACATATTCTGCATAATTCACTATTAAGAAAACCATTGCACTGGTTGTGCATTTTTCTTAATTTATTGATTCTTGTTCCATGCCAAATATCATAAACAGACTCTTTGTTTATATCACCAATACACACACTATTCATTTCATCATTCGAACAAGGCATTACCTTACCATCTGCTCCAATAACGATACGTTGATATAATTGTGGACAAGAAAAGTTTTCTTCATAAACAATTTCCTCATCATTATCTAAATAGTCAATTAAAGGATTAAAAGCAATTAAATCAACATAAGGCTCAAATGCATTATAAAATTCTTCTACATGATGTTTTAAAGACGGCCAAACTCCTTGTATTTTTATTACAGGCCTATTAACACAATATTTTTCTTTAAGTTTTTTTATTTCAATAATCTTGTTAAAAGTATCCTCAAATTTCAAAGGTTTCCTAATTTGCTCATATTCTTCTTTTAACCCATCTACTGAAATTGTGATCCAGTCAATTCCCGCTAATAACATTTTTTCAAAAAAATCTATATCTAATTTACTTCCATTAGTTAAGGTAGATATCTCTTTAATACCTGCTTGTTTGGCATAATGAATACATTTTATAAAATCAGGGTGTAATGTTGGTTCGCCACGTAAGCTTAACCGTATAGCTGGCACCTTTCCTTTAATCTCATCAATAATTTTTTTAAATAAACTAAATTCCATAAATCCTTTATAAACATGCTTAGAAAAATCCTCTGTAATCGTATAACACATTGGGCAATGTAAATTACAAATAGTAGACAACTCAATATCTACTAATAGAGGATATTCTAAAACAACTTTGCACTTACCGCACTGTTCCCAATTTTCTCTATATTTTCTATATTCTTCTTCCCAACCATAAGCACGATGCTGTTCAAAGTTTTTTTCGCGCTCTTTGGTATCCATACTATAATTACCTTTATTTATAGGAATATATTGCTTATTCTCATTATATAATTCAATACTTTTATAATTATCCACTAATCTGACAATAGACTCCACACTCCCAAAATTTTCTGGAACAATATCTTCTGCTTCAAATTCAATTTTAAAATGAACTTCCAAAGCTGCCACTATATTAACTATGTCAAAAGAATCAATAACACCATTGCTCAATAAATCTATTTGAACATCGTCAGTAATATTTTCATTAATTTCTTGTAAAATTTCCAATACTTCTTTTTCCACATTGCACACTTTACAACAGCTCCTTTAGTTTAACTCTATCAATTTTTCCGTTTAAATTTAATGGCATTTTATCAAGTTTTATTTTTTTATTCGGCAGCATATAAACTGGCAATGTTTTATTCAGTGTCTTTATAATCATATCTTCTATTACATCACCTGTATAAAACATTACTATCTTAGATCTATTTTCATCATATATGCAACAAGCTGTTTCAATACCTTGTATCGCAGATATAGCAGTTTCTATTTCTCCCAATTCTATCCTATGACCAATATGTTTAATTTGAAAATCTTTCCTAGATACATATATCAATTCACCATATTCGTTATATCTAACTAAATCACCAGTTCTATATATAATTTCTCTATAATTTTTATTAAGCGGATTTTGTACAAATACCTCAGAGGTCTTTGCTTGGTTATTATAATATCCATATGATAAAGAAGTGCCACGCACGCACAGTTCTCCTACAGCATCATTTCTTACTAATTCATTTTTGTCATTCAATACCATAATAGACGTATTAAGACACGGATGCCCAATTGGCAATGCATCACTATCCTTAAAGTCTCTATTAACAATATAATAAGTACAAACATCCGTAATTTCTGTTGGTCCATATAAATTTGCAAACAAAGCCTCAGGATACTCGCTTCTCCACATATTCAATTGTTTATTAGGCATTACTTCTCCAGCAAAAAGTATTTTGTTTAAACTCTTAACATGAAGCTTATGTAATGCTCTTAAATTTGCTACTAGGCATAATGCCGATGGCACCCAAAATATAGTGTTTATTTTTTTGTTATCTAAAAACTCCAAGAGTTTAATTGGAAAAGAAAACAACTGCTCTGGAATAATATACATACAAGCACCATTTTTTAACGTTTGATAAATATCCAGCACAGAATTATCAAAATAAAATGGAGCCTGATTTCCAAAAATATGTTGATCATCTATTTTAAAAGTTTCTGTTACCCATTCAGTATAATCAATAACTGATTTATGTGAAATAATTACACCTTTAGGAACACCTGTCGAACCAGAGGTAAACAGCACATATAATACATCCGCATCAATAATACATTCAGTTACTTGTTTTAACAAAAGTCCATCAATATTACTGGTCATCAAATCTTCATATACTAATATTTCAATATCATGAAAAAATAACTCTATATCTTCCTTATGCTTTTTATCAGTAATAATCACCTCAGGCTGCAATGTTTCTAATATCTTTTCTACTCGAGACATTGGCATCGATGTATCTATAGGAGTATAAAAACTTCCACTATAAGCAATACCCATAAATGCAGAAATGCACTTCACACTTTTATTGAGAAATACTGCTACCGACTTTTTAAACACCTTTCTTTTAGCTAGCTGAGTTGCTATACGCTGAGCTTCTATTTGCAGATCACTAAATGTAAGCGTTTTATTTTCATCAATAAATGCTTCTTTGTCTGGAAAATGCTCTGCCGCATAATCAAGATAATCAGTCACTAATCTGATCATGATGTGTCGCTCCATTCATCCAATTAATCTTATAATTGTGAAATTTATAACAATTTTCTCCACCCTTATTTAATAAATCGTCTTCAATAAGTTTATATGCTTTAGCTAACTCTATAGAACGCATATTCATTTTTTCAAATTTTATTTGTACACTTACTTCCTTGTCCGTTAAAAAAGTCTCTGGTAAATATTCATGAGATTCTATTTGCAAATCTCGAACATACATAGAATATTTTCTTTGTTCTTCCAGTCCACTTTCATCGACATATGATCCTACAAACTCTTTCATATATCTATAAGGCACTCGTATCTTTTCTTCCACATAATGCATAAAAGTAAAACTTCTTTGCAAAGAAACATTCAAAAGTAGTAGTTTTGCATTCTTCTGATGTAAATAAGCAAAGGGAGAATCGTCACTCCAAGAATCTTTATTATTGAGGTTTCTAAGGTATACAGCATCATTCCCCCACACCATAAACGAATATATTGGATGCTTGGTTCGAATAAAATCTGGTCTGTTTTCTAATATCCAATTTGAAAATGTTCCCGTCTCCCCTTTAGTATTTTTATAATCAAACTTTTCCCCTTTACAAAATCTCCACGTGAAAATAGGAAATAGCAAAGTTCCTTTATTCCCTACTGCTTTTTGTAAGATGTCTATCAGATTATTTAAAAATATATTTCTTTGTTCAACTGTTCTTACCCCTAAATTTTTATTAGTGTAATATAAAAACAGTGAGATATCCGAAGCTATATAAAGTATATCGTTTGGCCTAATATATAAATCCTTTAACGCTTTTTTAAATCTATCTAAATATTCATGCATAATTGCTCCTCAATTAAATTCTATTAAATCATGTTCCAATAATTTTTCGACAACAGGAAACAACTCGTTTACCGGTACGCCAATAATATTACTGATATCTATTAAATCATTGCTCCCATCAGCATAAGCAATAAAATCTATCATTGCCTTAACTGCATCATAAGTCCCTTTTTGACTCGTTGTGGGATAAAGTCCTCTTTTTCCCAACTGTGGTTCGCATAAAACATTTATTTTGTAGCTGTAGTTATTTTCCAATGCCAAAATACATTGCTGATAAACTTCGTAAGCTCCTAGCAACCCTTCAGGTGATATGAGTTCTAAATTATCCTTAGAAGTATGATACTCAGGATATTCTCCATACTTAGATCGACAAATCGCACATACAGGCAAGTCCACTCCCGGTGCATTATATTGACGTTCATCTGAACCGCGTTTTAAAAATGAATATGTTTTATAATCAGGGTAGTAAAAACTTAGAACATTTTTTGCTGCTTTATCTGCCAATGTTTTTCCATAACGTGATTCAACATATGAAAATGTCCTATTATCACCTACACATGAAAGATTAAACCCTGCAATAACATGCTCTTTTAAGTACTGCAGATTTTTACTCAAATAAGTAATAGAGCCGATAGTTTCCGGTATAAAAATGATCCTATATGTATATCTTCTTTTTACCAGCGAATTGAGCCATTTTGCTAAAAATGTAGCTACTACCGGCCCCGACAGTTCATTATTTGCCATAGATGGATGGCAGATGTAGGTAGATAAAAAAACTTCCTCTTCTGTATCACCTGGAATAATTATTTCACCATATGTAAGACTGCCCTCTTTTAGCTCACTGTCAATAACAATATGGTATGTATCCTCCGGCAACTTATCTAATTGGTTTTGTGACATGCAAAATCCATAACACTCTTTATAATAAGATGTTACATAAGGAATCGCATCCGGTTGATCCGGTTGAGTATAAACAACAGATTTCAGTTCCTGCAAATCAACAAACTTATCAACAGGCAACGAATAGCCCACTACATGCAAATTATTGTTTTTAAAATCAATTATCCTTTGACCTTTTGAATCCTCTATATGAGCATTCTTGATATTCCACTCTTTTGGCACCGTCCAGTCAAATACTTTTGTACCTGTAGGAACTTCGTGAATATTTATCTCATTACCATATACTTCTGCCAATATTTGAAGAGTTTTTCTTACTCCATCACCGGTAATACTACGACAGACGGGAAATAATTTTTCACACAATTCATACATTAAGCACTTAAAACTCATCATTTATTTCTAACCTCTAACTCCTATAATCTTTGCCGGAACACCCGCAACAATAGAATATGCTGGTATATCATGAGTTACCACAGCATTTGCTCCTATAACTACTCCCTTTTCTATTGTTACTCCACATAGAATTTTAGCACCTGCTCCTATCCAACAGTCCTCTCCTATGGTTGTATGTTGAATCTCTGCCTGTTGTAATCTAATTATGGTACTTTTTTTAAATTGGTGGTTGTGATCAATTATCTGTACATATCCTCCAATAATAGTATTGCTCCCTATACTCATTCTGCTTTTTACTGTAATCATATTATGTCTACCAATCGTTACATTATCACCAATTGTTAGATGTGGTTTAGGTTTGGTCAATTGGAAAAAAGCATAATCTTGTATTGTACAATTACTGCCAATTTCTAATATTGCATTATCGGTAAGACAAAATTCAGCTGTTTTTTTAATAACATTATCATATCCATACTTATTAAAGTATAGCTTTTGATACATCCAGCTTATTATCTTTTGTACTAATCCCCCCCTATTCCTATATGATGCCTTATCCGCTTTATATTTACACATCACTCTTATCCTCCCTAAATTCTAAATCTAAGCGAATCATATCCTCAACGATTATAGTATCTTTTACAATATTAATATTAGCTTTATGACCAATAATTTTATCAATATCTTTTGGAGAAATTCCATTTCCTGGCCTTTTAAAGGTTAACATCTCTCTCATAAGCTGAACCCCTTTAGGAATGTCCATGGCAGCAACAATCGATCTCCTTGCATTTGCCCTGGCAGGAAACTCACTTGTCAGACATTGCAATTCGCCTGATCCTTCTAATAATCTTACAAAATCTATTGCTTTTAAAATATTTTGGGCATCATTTTCATCCATAGCATGATAATGATCATTCCCTTTCAATAATTTATCAAGAGTAAAATGTTTCTCAACAACAGTCGCCCCCAAGAGGTATGCTGTTTTTATAACATCAAAACTCTTATCAGGTTTAGTGTGATCTGAGTAGCCAATAAATAACTCTGGGAACTCACTTTGTAAACTTTTTATTTTTAATAGATTAGCATGGCTATATATAGTAGGGTATTCTAACACACAATGCATCAGAACAAGCTCTTTTTTATTATTAGCCTGTATTACAGAAACAGCCTCTTTTATTTCATCAAGATTAGATGCTCCTACTGATAAAATAATCGGCTTATTTTTTTTAGCAATATACTCAATAAATGGCAAATTACTAATGTCTGAGGAAGATATTTTATAAACATGCATCAGGTCATATAAATAATCTGCTGATTCAAAATCAAATGGAGTAGAACAAAATTCTATATTAATTCTTTCACAATAGGTGCTTAATCCTCTATACTCTTTTTCTCCAAAAGCATCAAACTTTTTAAACAGCTCATATTGCGATCTTGTAGGTTCTTCCTCAGTATTCCAATAAGACGGAGAATACCTTGATGCTAATGTTTCTGCTTTATATGTTTGAAACTTAACAGCATGGATACCAGCATTCTTTGCAGATAAAATCATGAATTTAGCTGCTTCCATCAATGAAATTCCTAATTTAGCAGCCACATCATAATAATTGACTCCTATTTCTGCAATTAAAGTAAATTCATTCCTGTGTATTCTATCTATAATGTTACTATTATTCATAATCCTCACCTAAAATTATATTTTTAACTCGTTTCAATCCTTTTCTTAAATCATATTTTCCCATGATCTCATACATATTTTTACGAACTATAGCTGTTGAAACAAGCCATTCTAATGTATTTTCAATTAGTACGCTATCTACTTTTGCTCCTACTCCAAGATTTAAAAATCCATTTTCCATTTGAGCAAAAAAATGAGTTTGTTCTCTTTCATTTTGAGAAAGAACGATTGAAGGAATCCTCATTGCTGCTAATTCAAAAATTGTACGACCCTGACTCGTAATTGCTAAATCTGCTTTTCTCATATATTTAGTAACACGAGGAACGTCAGGATATACAAAAATATTCTTTTCTTCTCTTGTGACGACACCATTTTCTTTGTTTTTATAGCCCAAACCTGTAATAAACTCAAATTTAATGTTCTTGTACTTATCAATAATCTTTAAAATTATTTCGTAAAGCGTTTTATTCAAGTTCGCCGGATCCGTACCGCCAAACATTATCAACACTTTCCTTACTTCTTGGTTAAATATATTAGGACTCTCAATTTGAAACTCATCACGTAAGCATACATATTCCCAGCCAGAATACACATTGGTCTGCTGCACATCATCATATAAAGCATTGATTACAGCATCAGCTTCTTTTATTCCAGAACCCAAATCCTCAATGGAAATGACTCTTGGTATCATTGATTTTAAATGACGCATATATTTTTCGTCAGTATCCAAGCAGTCGTTCACCCAAATATCCGGCTTAAATTCATTTATTAAAGCATCGATCTCAGCGTCCGATTCTATTATTCTATAAGGCAAATTTGACGCTTTGATCTTTTCTATACCTTCTCCTGAGTTTTTACTTATGACCAGTAAAACATCATGTTCCATCATACTGAAAGCAAGAGTTAAGCAATTATAAATATGGCCTAATCCCAACTTTAGATAGCCTTCTACCCTAAAAATTATTTTCTTTCTTTTTAGTAAATTTTCTGCCAATAACCAATCGTTTCTATCGTCAATATCTATACTTTCAACTTCTGAAATTTCATAAACAGAAGTTTTGCTTCCTATACGGCTTTCAGGTACAACTACCTTCCTCTTAGAAATGACAAAAGCACCGGTTTCTAAATATTGTGGCGGCAATTCCTGTCTATTTTTCCGTTCCGAATAAAGGGGAACCAATTCAGAGTCCTTTACTCCCCAGGCTAGATGCGGTTTATTGACAACACTTATAACTGTTTCAAAGTTTCCAGAAATAAAATATTCAATTGCACTATCCAAGGTATCAACATTTAACAACGGAGAAGTCGGCTGCAAAGTTATAACAGCATCATAAAATTTACCTGTTTCTTTTTCAGCCTCAAGCATTGCATGATAAATTACAGGATCAAGAGTAACCAGATCAGACGATAGTTCATTATCGCGTTTAATAACCGCCGCACCATATACTTTAGAAACTTCCTCTATCTCCTTACTGTCTGTAGTAACAAAAACATCCTTTATGTATTTACTTTTTTTTGCATTCTCTATAGCGTAAGCAATCAATGGTTTCCCATTCATTAACCGTAAATTCTTCTTAGGTATGCCCTTTGACCCACCTCTTGCTGGTATTAATGCTAAAATTCTCATACATATTCACTCCACAAGTTTATTTGATGATAAAAGCCTTACCATTTTCAAATTTAACCTTAAAATCACACTGCGCCAACGTCGTTAATCTGTGAGCAACAGCTATAATTGTTATTTGCCCTTTAAGTTTTAAAATGGTATCAGTAATACTTTTTTCTGTTTCGTTATCTAAGGCCGATGTTGCTTCATCAAGCACAAGGACTTGTGGCTGATAATACAACGCCCTGGCAATGCCAATCCGCTGCCGCTGTCCGCCGCTAAGCTTAACACCTCGTTCGCCTACGGTTGTATCAATACCTGCTGGCAGCTCCTGTACAAAATCATAAAGTTCTGCCATCTGCAGTACTTTATTGATCAAAGCATCGTTTATTTCTTTTTCATCTACCCCCAAGGCAATATTTTCTCGGATGGTACCGTCTATTAAATAAATGCTTTGGGGAACATATGCCAAATTGGCCTGCCATGTGCGTATATCGTCATAAATATTCTTACCGTCCACACTTATTTTTCCCTTATTTGGTGCCAGCAGACCCAACAAAATATCAACAAAGGTTGTTTTGCCAGCGCCGGAAGGTCCAACTATACCAACAAACTTTCCTTTGGGAATACTAAAACTTATATTATTTAAAACCTGTTTTTCTATTTCTGGATAAGCAAAACTTAGTTCTTCTACAGAAACCACATTTTCAAAATCCATTCTTGATTCCGGCTTTTGCAGGCAGGTTTCTGTCTCCTTCGCTCCTTTATTTTTGATGATCAGCAAATCTTCATATAATTCGTTGAATAATGGCATCTGAAATCTGATCCCATTAGACAAATTAACTATCCTGTTAGCACTGGGCATTAACCTGAAAGCTGCTAATGCCAACACACCCAATAGTGGAACTATTTCTTCCGGCTGGTTGCCTAACATAAGCTTTGTAATTATCAAGAGCAGCAAACCACAGACAATAATTGTCTCAATAAGCATCCTGGGCAGCTGATTCATAAATAGAAACTTACCATTGGCTTTACCATATTCAAAATATGCTTTTCGAAAAGCGTCCAGAAAAAATTCTTCTTTACACGATACTTTTGTTTCCTTAATGGCACCTAAACTTTGATTAATGCATTTTATATATAAAGCAGAATATTCATTTTGAATTTTGCCCTGTTCTGTAATTTTTTTACGAAATCCTTTAATAATAAAATATAAAAGGCTTCCGATAAAGCCCGCTACTATAATTGCAGTAAAAGCGTCTATCATAACCAACATCAGCCAAATAGTTACAGCTGTTATTATTTCAGTTAATAAAGTAAACATAGAGACCATGATAAGAGAAAAAACAATTACACCACCAGAATTAACGTTTCTTAGTAAAGTAGCTGTATTGTGGTTCAAATGATAAAGATATGGTTTTTGCAAATATTCTGTTAATAATTCTTCTGAGTAATAGATTTGGTTCTGAACGGCAAAATCTATTTGTATTTTATTTTGCCACGCTAAATAAATATTTTTTATAATATATAGTATTAAAAGCAAAAATGTAGCCGTTATAATAAACTGGATATGTGTCATTATTCCAAAAATGCCAGCATATTTAGTAACTTTAGGATAAACTGTTAAAAAATCTGGGTTTCCCATAATGGAGATTAATGGTAAAATTGCTCCTATACCGATTGCCTCCAAAATAGCGCCCAAGATCATTGCAACTATTATGATCGAACATCTTCTTATTTGCTTTAAATTTAAAATACTGTATATCTTGAGTATTATATCCATCTACTATTCACCATATCTACCACACCATCTACAATATTTTAAATTGCATTTATGTTTTTTCTTTATTCCTAGTAATATCTTCACAATCTCAGCTAGTTTAAACTTCTTTAGTAAATTTTTCATTAATAAGATTATTAGATACTTGGTATTCTCCCGTTCTTTATATTTAAAGACTTGATTTAGGTATCCAAACAAATATTTTTGTTCTAATTTTAGACTTTTGTATAATGTTAAATGTTCTGATATTTCACATTTCCAAGACTCACTATTAAAATTGCCACTGCTTACTCCACTATTCGAAAAATAAGCTACAGGATAATCACTAAATTTTACTACACCTCCATCTATAAGATACCTTAATAAAAACTCATAATCTGAGATAATTTTATTCTTATCATTAAACATATATTTTTTCATTATTTTTGTTTTTACAAAAAGTCCGGGATGCGGCAACATCTTCCCTGTTAAAATATCTTCTTTATCAAGAGTATTAAAAAAAATGTATTCATTTTTATAGTATTCATCTATGCACACAATTGGATAACTAATCATATCAATATCAACACTAAGATCCTTGATTATATTATCAAAAACACTATAATCAATATAACAATCATCAGAACCTATGAAGCCAATGTAGTCACCAGTTGCCAAGTTTATTCCTTTATTGAAAGCTTCATAGATTCCACTATCTTTTTCACTAATACATTTTGTTACTACATCACTGTATTCGTTTATGATCTCCAATGTATTGTCAGAGGATAATCCATCTATAATGATAGTTTCTACATTTTTGTAAGTTTGATACCTTATACTATCAAGAGTTTGTCTTAATGTTCTTCCAGAATTAAAAGTAGCTATAATCACGCTTATCTTAAAACTCATAAATCAATCCCCATTTTCCAAACAATACCATTATTTTTGACAAATTTTTATACTGCCACCAGTTACAATAAAATATATTTTTAGTAGTTATACCAACTTTTACTGGCTTTAATGTTATCCAAAAATCATTCATTAACGGCGTTAGCACATCTATAAACTTCAAATTAATACCCTCTACTTTTTTTCTGTAATGATCTAACCATTTTATAAAGAACCAAATTAACAGCCATCATAGTAAGTGCAATTTTCTCTTTTATATTAAGATTTTCTAAAAGAATAATATTTTTAATGTTATTTTGTATATTACTTCTAATTAACTGTATTGCTTTAATGTTACTATAGGAATCAAAAATCAGTAAATCTAAAAACTGAAAATATCGTAAATACAAAGGTGCATGAGCAAACTTAACAAGTTCAGGATAAAATCGCTCCACAATTTTTATATTATGCATTTCTGCTGATATTGCATCATGATACTTTTTGTCTGAATAACTTTTTGTCGTGCTATTAATATGTTGACGGTAATGGTAATATTTACCATTACCCACAGCTATTTTTTCTGCTTTTAACATAAGTTCTAACGCAATGTAATTATCTTCATAAAATTGATTTTCAGGAAATCTAATATTCTCAAATATACTCATTCGATACAATTTGTCACAAGGTCCTGAAAAATATAGTTCACGATTCAGAAAATTTTTCAACAGCATTTTCTGATTCTTCTTTTCAAAAAGTTCCAGTAACTGCTCTTCAAGTTCCGTTGTTTTAATATTGTTATCTTCGTATTCCAAGACGTAACTACAAGTTGCTATATCTGCATTATATAAACAAATATTTTTATATAATTTTTCATACATATTTTGTTCTATCCAGTCATCACTGTCTACAAAACCAATATAACTGCCTTTTGCAATATTTAATCCAGCATTACGTGCACTTGACTGACCTTGGTTTTTCTGATGGATAACCTGTACTCTTTTATCTTTTTTTTTATATTCATCACAAATTGATCCGCTATTGTCTGTGCTGCCATCATCAATCAAAATTATTTCTAGATTTTGATAACTTTGATTTAAAATAGAATCTATACATTTTTCTAAATATTTTTCAACATTATACACAGGAACAATAATACTTATTGAATCTCTCATCTAATGACTGCTCCATTAATTTTAGTTTATCTTGCTTGTAAATAACCTAATATGCTTAAGAAAGTTATCCTGTTCAAAGAATATCTTTTCTTTAAATTCTTGACATTTTTTGACAAAATTTACTCCATCAAAATTATTGATATACTTATCAAATTTCTCTATAATGTTTTTAGTTGGTTTATTAATATTTATAACAATCCCTAATCCATATTCATCAACAACATCTCCTAAATACGTACCTTCAGACGCAATAATAGGCTTCTTGAACAAAATTCCATCATATAATCTATTAGGTAAAGCTGTAGTTACTTCTAAACTCTTATTTCCATAAATCGCATTTATAAAATCTATTTTCCTGTATATCTCAGGCTTATCTTCATTTTTAAACTCGCCTTTAAACACAACATTTTTTATGTTATTTCTTTTACAGTATCCTTCTAGATCGCAATCCAAATTTCTTTTACCAATATAATATAGTTGATATTTTGGATTATTAGCGAAAATCTGAATAAATTTGCAGTTTTCGTCAAAATATCTGACCCCACCAACAAAACCAATTATTATTTTTTCTTTGTTTTTCAAGTCACCAATTTCTTTTTCTTCTGAAAATTTGTTTCCTATGTTATGACAGGTAATGATCTTATCACTTTGGGGCAAAAACGTTTTAAATCCATTTGATGAAATTGCTGTGAAATATGAATTGGCTATAAGTTGCTCTACAATTTTTCTATACCAACTATATTTTTCATAACTATAATCACGGATATCCAATATATACTTATTTTTAAAACCTGCTAGCAACTTTTTCCAAATAAGCACTCCTGGAACTGTTGTTAATACAACTAAATGAGTATACTGTTCTTTCTCTATTATTCTTTCCAATTCCATCTTGAATTTATACATTGGAAATATTTTTCTTAATTTATTCATTCCAGGTTTACAAACCACATGTATTGTATATTCGTTAGATTTTTTTTTAGTATTATCGTTATTAAATCTATCCCAAAATATACATTCATATGAAATATTATTACTTTTAAAAATATTCTCATAATACTCAATATAAGGAATATAATTTCTAGTGGAAAATCCAATCAATCCAATCTTCATTCGCTAACTCCTTAATATTTATAAATACTTGGATATTCCACCTATTACATAATATCCAAAACACCGTATTGATTCCATTATTGTCAATTTTTGTGAATCTCGATAAACTTTCCATGTCCACATGGCACTTTTAAATTTATTGCTACTTACCGATTTCTTACCAACTCTGTAATAAGCTAAACATTCACTTATACCATAACCGACAATACCATATTTTTTTAAAACATTTAACCAACAAATAAAATCTTCATGTTTATCATTGGGCATATAAACTTCTGTAACTACATTTCTATCTATACAAGTGCTTAAACAACTACCAGTACTATTACCTTTTAACAATTTTTCATAATTCACTTTTATTGGAACATGAATAATTTTACCCAGAGTATTATCTTTAACCATAATTGTTCTATAATCGTGATAAGTGAAAACATAGTTATTTGCCTGCATGAACGCCAACTGTTTTTCCAACTTTTCCGGCAGCCACATATCATCACTGTCTAAAAAAGCTAAGTATCTGCCTCTTGTATTTTGTATTGCTGTATTTCTAGCATTGGCAACACCTTGATTATTGAGCAAAGAATATAGTTTGATACGGTAATCCTGCTTTTGATACTTTTTTATGATCTGTTCTGTAGCATCCGTTGAACAATCATTTACAATAATCAGTTCCCAATTTGTATATGTCTGCTTTAATACGCTTTCGATAGCTTCTGCAATATATTTTTCTGCGTTATAGGCAGGCATTATTATGGAAACTAAATCATCAATCATTTTCCCTGTACTCCTTCGGTACTGCTTTTTGTCAGCAGAACTTTGAATGTCTGCAGCATGATCATCAGGTCTGTTTTGACGCTGAAGTCCTGTATATAAAGCAAGTCGTATATCAGCTTGTCATAGGCACTGGTGTTGTATTTACCTGCTATCTGTGCCAGGCCCGTGATGCCTGGTTTTACGTTGTGGCGATAGTCATATTCAGGTTTTTGGGCAATAAACTGCTTGACGAAGAATGGTCGTTCCGGCCTGGGGCCGACGATGCTCATTTCGCCTTTCAGCACATTGAACAGCTGCGGCAGCTCATCGAGTCTGGTAGCCCGCATAAATCCGCCGAGTTTTGTGATCCTGGGGTCCCCTTCCGCAGCCAGCACCGGCCCACATTTGGCTTCTGCGTCCTGCTTCATGCTGCGGAATTTATGTACAAAAAATGTCTTACCGTATAGCCCCACGCGCTCCTGTGAATAAAGCACCGGCCCTTTACTGTCCAGCTTTATCATAACTGCTGTTATCAGCATGACTGGCGATAGTATAATCAAAGCAGTTACCGCTACGGCAATATCTAAAATCCGTTTCAGTACTCTCTGTTCTGCTGTCAGCAGCATACGTGTTACACGCTGCATCGGTATGTCATCAACCAATAAAAAGCCTGTATTCTTGCATGCCAGTTCATACAATGTCGGCACAAAAAATATTTGTTTCTTCGTGCTGCGTGCATAACGCAGTATTTTTTCTTTGTCTGCTATCGGCAGTTCCGCGCCAATAAAAACATAGTAGTTAGCGTCGATAAGCTGCTTCCAGTTGGTCTGTTGACAGCTGTCACAAACAGACTGCAATGACTGCTCCATTCCATAAGTTTTCAATAATTTATTCTGGATGCGTGCTGCTTCTTCACCAGCTGCAAATAATACAGCCGTCTGTTTGGGAAAATACTTCCATTCCCACTGGTGACAGATATATTGCCAGATTGCCAGCAACACAAAAGAAAATACCGCTGAATAAACAAGTACAACACGTGAATAATCAAACTGACGAAAAAAGAATGTCATGGCCATCGCTATGATGTAAATATTGGTCACCGCTACCAATAGATTAAGAAAAATATCTACCAGCTTTTTGCGGATCAGACTGAACAAGCCATAGACGTTGAACATAAAGAACATAATGATGACCAGGATCGGCAAAAATTCCAGATGGAAAGCTATCTTATCCGTTTGTTTATTCCCCAGCTCCAGCGCCATAGCAATGCTGGTAGCCAGATACAAACAAATTATGTCGCCTATGATCAAAACTATCTTGCGCAGCAAAGAACTGTAGTATCTCACTGAATTTCCTCTATTCATAACCATCTTTAAATTTGTATTTTATAGAAAATCAAAAACTTTCTATTTTAAAATATTTTATTATTTTATTTTACAGTCAAATATATATTATCTTATCACTTTTATTATAAAAAATCCACCGTTTATGTGTCCTATTCATCTAAACATCTTAAATTTAAAGCCAAGTATAGAAAACAAAAAGAGCAGTAACCTTAAAGGTTACTGCTCTTTTTACATTATTCGTATTTTATTTAAATTCTACTTTTAAATGCTGTCGTTCTACTAACCTTTGGAATTTATATTTCGGATAACCAACCATTAAAGCGCCTACTATTTTTTGCTTAGCCGGCACTTCTACCAAGTCAAGCAATGGTTTATATCCGGCTATACCACAGGTTTGGATAAATCCGGCAATAGTCGTTCCCATACCGATAGTCGGTGCATAAAGCTCCGCATAAGCCCAAGACTGTTCTGCATTGCTAACACCAGTTGTATTTAATCTACGGGCCAATGCAAAAATCAACATCGGTGCGTTGCGGGCAATAATATCCTGACCACGCTCGCGATAAGCTCTCAATACAGTAGTAAAATATCTGCTGTTAGAACTTCCTTCTGCAATTTCCTGTTCCATCCACTGTGCTGTAGCCTCAGCAATAGCTCTGATTTTTTCCTTATCACTGATTACTATATAATACATTCCCTGTGAATTACCTGCTGTTGGCGCATAGCGGCATACTTCAAGCAGTTTACGTACATCTGACTCAGTTGGTGGCTGAGGTTTAAACATACGAACTGATCGACGCATACGCAAAAAATTATATGCAGTTTCAGCATCTAAAACAGGCATCGGCAGTGGTAATTGTTCTTCTAGCGGCACATATTTATTATCCATAGCAGCCGTTGGGCAAATAGCAACACAATGGCCACAGCTCATGCAACCTCTATCAAAATTGCATTCAGGTCCAAGCTCTCCCATTGATAAAATACATGATGGACACGCCTCTACACAAATACCACATTTTATACATTTATCATAATCAACTTTCAGTAAATCCATCTTCTTAGCACCTCAATCTTCGAAATGAATAAATTCCAATCCGCTGAAGTCAGTATAAAATTGTGCATTTTTAAAAGCTTTGGCACATAATTCTTTATCTTTATTAACAACACCGTCAGCATTGGCGATTCCCAAATAAGCACAAGCAGACTGTGCTGCAAAAGTTTGAGCATGTTCCAATAATGCCTGCTTATCAGAATCGGCAATAGTACCTTTATTGGGATAAACATCAGTAGCCACCAAAATAAAAATCAACTGCTCACCTTGCTTAGCAACTACATGTGGAATCTCACTTTTATTAGGTTGAGCGAATTCTATTTCAAAACCTTTTTCAGTAAGATGCTGCAGCAATACCTGTAATCCAAACTCATGAATTTCTTGAGTATTCATTAACTCAAATGCCATGAATCATTCTCCTTTGCTATATTATCGCTTTATTATATCATAAAAAAGCTATCTATCTCCAGCGATATTCTAAGTACTGTTATCCAACAAAACTATTATCACAAACATTTAGATAACAAAATAAAAAGCCTGCTTTTTTAGCAGGCTCAATTTACTGGCTCCCCGAGTAGGACTCGAACCTACAACAACTCGGTTAACAGCCGAGTGCTCTACCGATTGAGCTATCGAGGAATAAGTCTTTCAACGAAGAATATTATATTACTCTACGATATTATTGTCAATGTTTTTATTTAACGCGTCAGCTTGTAAATAAGCGCGTTACAAATAGCTGCAGCTACATTACTGCCACCCTTACGGCCACGAGCAACTATATAAGGAATACCAGTTTTCATAATGATTTCTTTAGATTCCACAACATTGACAAAACCAACGGGAACACCAATAACAAGCTCAGGCTTAATCCTGCCCTCTTTTACAAGTTCATCTAAGCGTACTAAAGCCGTAGGAGCGTTACCAACAGCAATAATTACAGGCCCCTCTACTTCACAAGCTTTTTCCATACAAGCAGCAGCACGTGTAGAACCAGCTTCTTTCGCTCTTTCTGCCACATCAGCATCTGCCATAAAGCAAACCGCTTTGCCGCCAAGCTTATTTAAACCAGGTTTATTTATCCCCACGCAAGCCATATTAGTATCAGTAACTATAGTAGCGCCCTTTTTCAATGCTTCTAAAGCTTTCTCTACTACACCATCCGAAAAATGCAGCGTACGTGCATAATCAAAATCAGCAGAAGTATGAATAACCCTTTTTACAATACTAACTTTCTCTGGATCAAGCTGGATCTCCCCCAATTCTTCAGCAATAATCTCCATACTGCGTTTTTCAATATCAGCCGGTAACACATTTTGTAATTCCATATTTACTACCACCTTTCTTCAACTTATTTTTCAATTCCTACTCTTGCCGGTATACCATTATCAAAAGGATGCTTACGCTTACAAACCTCAGACACATAATTTGCTAAATCAAGTAAAGCTGAAGACGGGTTACGTCCAGATAAAACAACCTCTAAACTCTGCGGCTTATTTTTCAGAAAATCAATTAATTGTTCTTCATCAAAAACACCTGTATTACAAGCACCTATAACTTCATCAAGAACCAATAATCGTACTTCTTCCTGTTCCAGTTTAGTCTTAATTCTAGCAAATAACCGCATATGCTCCCGCAGGACTTCCTGTTTCTCATCCGCAGTCATCTGAAAAGTAAATTTTTTAGTTTCTTTACCCCTTAAGACTTCAATATTTGAAAGCAATTCTAAAGATTTCAATTCTCCGGTAAGACGGCTTTTTAAAAATTGTACGAATAATACTTTATTGCCATGCCCCGCACAACGTATACTTAATCCTAGACAAGCAGTAGTTTTACCTTTTCCGTCCCCGCAATAGATATGAATTAACCCATGCTCCATCTTATACACCGGCTTCCAAAATCTCATAAATTTTTTTCATATCAATATTTTCACGTATACTATTTGCCAAAATATCATACTGCTGCTTTTTATAATCATTAAAATTAATAGTTTTAATATCGTCTGGCTTCATACCCTTTTTAGCAAGTAAAGCTTCCACCACAGATTTAGCAATACCTTCACCATCAAATACTCCATGCACATATGTACCATATACGTTCATAGTATCACTAACATTCTGAGATCCTTCTGGACTTATTTCACCTGCTTCGTGAATAGGTTTCATCAATGTCAACGATTTACCATCATCAAAATTAGTTATGCCGGAATGTATTTCATAACCATAAAAAGAGAGGCCGGTTAACGCGCTGAAAATACCTTTTACTTTGCCAAAATATCCATCTACCTGAATAGTGCGTTTTTTCTCAGCAAAAATGGTTTCAACATCCAAAAGACCTAATCCTGCAGTATCTCCGCCTTCTTCTACTCCATATGGATCCGAAAGATTCTTCCCCAACATTTGATAACCGCCGCAAATACCAAAAACCACTGTACCAGCATGAGCGCGTTTCATTATCTCTGCTTCCAATCCATTTTGACGCATCCATTTTAAATCACCAATAGTATTTTTTGTTCCCGGAATAACAATCATATCCGGATTTTTCAACTCTGAAACTGATTGCACATAACGCAGCGATACACCTGGTATAAGTTCAAAAACATTGAAATCAGTATAATTAGACATTCTTGGAATACGGATAACAGCAATATCTACTGCCTGTACTTCTGTATGTGTAGTTAACCGTTCTGATAAACTATCCTCATCTTCAATATCTACATGCAGCATCGGCAATACACCAACAACAGGCACCCCCGTTTTCTCTTCTATCATTTTCAAACCAGGACGCAGTATATCGACATCACCGCGAAATTTATTGACAATGATACCTTTAACCATCGCTCTTTCATCTTCCTCAAGCAACATTAAAGTTCCGTAAATAGAAGCAAAAACACCGCCTCTGTCTATATCGGCAACTAAAAGCACCGGTGCTTTTGCCATCTTTGCCATACCCATATTAACTATATCCTGTGATTTTAAATTGATTTCGGCTGGGCTCCCAGCACCTTCGATAACAATCACATCACTACTTTCGGATAATTGACCATATGCTTTCATAATATCAGGGATCAAATTTGTTTTAAATTTGAAATATTCTGCAGCTGTCATAGTTCCAATAGCTTCACCATTAACAATAACCTGTGAGCCTGAATCACTGGTTGGTTTCAGCAAAATAGGGTTCATCAAGGCACTTGGTTCAATGTTGGCCGCTTCTGCCTGCACAACCTGCGCTCTTCCCATTTCTGCACCATTGCGAGTAATAAATGAGTTCAATGCCATATTTTGAGATTTAAAAGGTGCTACTTTATAACCATCTTGATTAAAAACACGGCATAAACCAGCTGTCACCAAACTTTTACCGGCATTAGACATTGTTCCTTGTACCATTATAGCTTTAGCCACGCATATCACTCGCTCTCATTAAAAATGTCAGGATATCCTGATAATTATTTATTTTTACTGGTATAGCAGCAGTATTGATTTGTGCAGCAACTACAGGAACTGCATTTTTATTATGTTTGCCATTAATAGAACTTGTTACATGATCACCACAAATAACAATGCGTAAAGGTTCCTGTATATTATTTATAATTTTCTCTAAAAACTCTTCGTCAATAGCACTTATAAACTCAGCTTTGCTCTGATAATCATATCTGTGTGCTGCTTCATCTGCACCGTTAAAATGCGTTAAGACAAAATCATATTCTTTCAACATATTTAAGGTCGCTGTTGCCTTGGCAGCAATATCAGTATCTATATCCGCTGTCACTCCAGCGATTTTAGGAGCCGTCAAATGCAATCCTTTTGCAATACCTCTGACAATTTCTGCTTCGCAAATTGCTGCACCTTTCAACCCATGCAAAGCTTGAAATCCAGGCAACGTTTTACGTTCTGAAGGCCCCCAGGGATAAAGCATATAACGAATGTCATCATGATTAAAACGTTCCAGCCTTTTCGCTGTTCCTTCAATAAAATGCTTTAACAGCAAAGACTGCTGTTTTAATTCTCCTAAAAGCAGGTCAACATTCTTTCCCATACTCTCGTGAGGCGGAGAAATAACACAATTGTCCAAAATCCTTCTGTCTTTATCTAAAATCAACAGATTACGATACATAGACAAATGCATAAATTCTATGCCCTGCCAAAACTCATCGCATGCTTTAGCTGCTTCTGCCATGCTTTCTGCCGAAAGTCCCTGACCATTAAAAGATACCAGCGTATTATCTTTGTCTATTGAAACCAGGTTACAGCGTAATACCATCTCATATTCCGAAATATCCCTACCATGCGCCAACAATTCCAAATACGCTCTATTTGTTGGGAAATCCCGCTGCTGTACACCAAGCAAGCGCAAAATACAACTCAAACTTTCAGGAATGAAATCATTCTCACAAATGCTTACTTCACTGTATGTTCCCAGCTTAATAAGAGTATCGATATTTTTATGTTCAGCATATTGGAAAGGTGTCAATCCATTCAAAGCAGGAATATGATCATCACCTAAGCCATCAATAATTACCAATAATGAGCGCATTACGTCTAACTTCCTTTATCGCTTTAATTAAAGCCCGATTTGTATATCGTGTTTTTACTGCAATTCGATAATACGTTGGCCCCAAATTATGATAATTATTACACTCTCTAATCAAAAAGCCATGCTTACGTAAAAGTTCTGCCAAATTTTCAGGTTTCTCCAATTTAAAAAATATATAATTGGCCTCAGAACCAAATGTTTTTGCTCCCAAGCCCTCCAATTGTGCAGTAAGATACTGCCGTTCAACACGAATCAACTCTTTGCTGGCCAGTAAGTAATTTTCTTCATCTAAAGCCGCAATACCAGCTGCTTGTGCCGGAATAGAAACATTCCAGTCCTGACCATTTTCATGCAGTCCTTTTATCAACGACACATCAGACGTCATGCAATAACCTAAACGTAAGCCTGGCATCGCATATGTTTTTGTAAATGCTTTCAATATAATAAGATTGTGATATTTATCTAGTTTCGAACATAGCGAATATGCTTTATCGCCATCCACAAAATCCATAAAGCATTCGTCTAATAGCAGCTTTGTACCTGTACGGCAGCATTTTTCCAATATCTCCAGCAATAAATCTTCATCTATTAATTTTCCAGTCGGATTATTAGGATTGCATATTACGACCAAGTCTACTCGGCTATTGATTCTTTTCAACAGATCATATCCTGCAATAAAGTTTTTTTCTTCCTGCAATTCGTAATAAGTAAATTTACAACCAACTGTCCGCAAAGCTTTTTCATAATCAGCAAAAGTTGGAGCCAATAATACAGCACGACCAGGTTTGACTGTTAAGGCAAGTTTAAATAAAACATCAGCAGCACCATTGCTTATGAAAAGATATTCTTTTTTTATATTCAAATATTTAGCTAATTTCTCTATTAGTTCCCTGCATAAAGGATCTGGATAATTAACGCAGTTTTTGATTGAATTCTTAATAGCCTCTTTTACAGATACAGGTAAACCTAATGGATTAACGTTTGCTGAATAATCAACAATATTTTTCCCTAAACTGTTATTTTGCTCACTGTAAATATCTCCACCATGTACAGATTTATACATATTTTCCACCCTTTAGCTTTTAATAAAAAGCTCCAGTAAATAAATTAATGCAAAAACTAAAATACTTAAAACAGCTGTCATATACATCAAATTATTAGTCTGGACGATATCTTCCGGTTCAACTTGTCTGATATCATCACCAATAGTATCTTTAGGCACCCATTTTCCAAAATAAAAATGTCCGCCGCCTAACTGAATATGAAGAGCGCCAGCAGTTACTGATTCCGTCATTGCAGAATTAGGACTTAAATGATTGTAACGGTCACGTTTAAAAATCTTCCAGGCTTTTTTTGCATCCAAACTTAAAAGATAAGCTGCAACTATCATACATATTCCAGCAACACGCGCTGGAATATAATTAGCAAAATCATCTAATTTTGCCGCACAACGCCCAAAATATAAATATTTGTCATTTTTATAGCCAACCATGGAATCCATGGTATTTATTCCTTTATAAAGAAACGCAAGCGGAGCTCCACCGATAAACATATACAGCATTGGAGCAATAATTCCATCTGCAGTATTTTCAGCAACAGTTTCAACTGCCCCTTTAGTCACTTCTGATTTTGTAAGTTCTTTAGTATCCCGTCCAACTATCCACGAAAGTTTCATTCTAGCATCTGTTAAATCATTATTTTTTAACGCAGTATAAACTTTCATACTTTCTTCACGTAAACAACGCGTTGCAAAAATTTGATAACACATAAAACTCTCTACAGCAAAAGCCAACCACGGATTGATTTTTTCTGCCAAAGCCAATACTAAAAATGGAACACAAAACGAAAAAGCAAGCACTAATATTACTAATACAGCGCCTCCTACCAATAAGCCACGCGAGCTTTTTCCAAAAATACTGCGTAGCAGCTTTTCTAAAAAGCTTATCAAATTTCCAATTAAACAAATCGGATGAGGTAGCCAACGCGGGTCGCCAATCAGCAGGTCTAAAATAAAGCCCGCTATAATGGCAAATAAAAGCATCATAATCCAATTCCCCTTAAATAAATACTAACAGCTAAAACCATCAGTAGATCAATCCCGTTTTTTTGCAAATTCATCACAGGCACGAATAAAATTTCGTGCAAAATTTATATTTCCCCATAAGTGAATGTGTGGATAGCCAGCATACAGAACTTTATTAGCATGACTACAACTCCATTCAGAAATTCCTGAAGCTTTCAAGGCTAAAAAATCATGCCCATTATTATTACTGTCGGAATAATGAAACTCATGTCCATTTATTTTCTCACCGATTTTGCAAAAAACATTATCACTTTCAGCAGTCAATGTTATATATCCAAAGCGGTTAAGCTTTGCCGTCATAAAGGTTTCTCCGCTTATTGCACCTGTCCACTCATAAATCTCTCCCGAAGCTGCTTGAAAACGCTCCAAAAGATACATGAATCCACCGCATTCAGCAAAACAAGGCTTACCTATTTTTAGAGCAGTTTTAATGCTTGTACGCATTGATATATTCTCTGCCAGCTCTTTTGCATAAAGCTCAGGATAACCTCCTCCTAAAATTATTCCATCACATTCTGGCAATTCTTTATCAACAAGAGGACTAAACGTTATTAGTTCGGCACCAAACTCCTGCAATAAATCTAGAGCGTCCTGATAATAAAAACAAAAAGCTTTATCCTGTGCTATTGCTATTTTTACTTTAGCTACACTTGCAACAGGCTGTTCTTCATAAACAAGATCCTCAGCACTGTTTGCAATACCCAGCAATTCATCAAAATCAATAGTCTTAGCTGCCTGTTCTGCTAATCTGCTGATAATTTCCTGCAAATCACCAATTTCTTCTGCGGTTACTAATCCCAAATGTCTGCTTTCAAAATTGCAATCATCCATATGAGGCAAATAACCGACCAATTTAACACCTGTTTCCAACTCAATTACTTCTTTATAAAACTTATAGCTCATAGCAGTGACATTATTAAGTATTGCGCCTCGTACATTCGCGTCAGGTCTGAATTCTTTAAAACCTTTTATTAAAGCTGCCAAAGACAAAGCTGCACCTTTTCCATTGATGACTAAAATAACCGGCGTTTTAGTTACATGAGCTAAATCATAAGCACTGCACTGCTCTGTTTTACCCATACCATCATAAAATCCCATAGCGCCTTCAAGTACGGCTATATCACAATCACAAGCATTTTTTGCCAGCAAATACTTTGTTGTTTCCCTGCCTAACATAAATAAATCCAAATTACGTGACTTAGCACCAATTACGCGCGAATGAAACATTGGATCTATATAGTCGGGACCAGATTTAAAGGCGGCTACTTTGTACTCCTGATCAAGCAAAGCTTTCAGCAAGGCACATACTACAGTAGTTTTTCCACTGCCACTATTTGGGGCAGCAATCATGAAACGAGGCAAAAACATTTCAGACATTTTACTCACCCTTTTTCAACGCAGTCATTATATAAACAGGGTTTTGGGCCATCATCAAATTATATGCCCCTAGTTTTTTACCACGGGCGGCAAAAACATTAACAATCTCTAAATCATACTCTGAACGGGTTTTATAATATTCAACAACTTCTATTAGTGTTTCTAGTGTAATTGCATTGATAACAACCCGGCAGTCAGAATTCTTTGTATAAATAATATCAAGCATTTTGCATAAGTTACCACCGCTGCCGCCAATAAATACGCAGTCAGGAGCAGGCATATCAACAATTTGTTCCGAAGCTTCTCCGGCAACAATATCCAAATTATTAACAGCAAATAACGCTTTGTTTTTCTCAAGTAATTCCAATGCCAAAGGGTTGCGTTCAAATGCCCATACACGTCCAGCTTGAGCCTGCAATGCCAATTCTATCGAACAAGAACCTGTTCCCGCACCAATATCGTAAATATTATCTGTTACTTTTGGCATCAATTTGGAAATTGAAACAGACCTCACCTCTTGTTTCGTCATTGGAACTTTACTGCGAATAAAAAGATCATCATTTAAACCATGGACAGTGTATTTAAAGTCATTAACATGTTCATTCAAAATCATCATCACAGACAAAGAAGGAAACTCCAATTTACTGATTTCCGACGCCGTACCATAAGTGATTTTTTCTTCTGGATAAGAAAGGTTTTCACCAACATATACCTTTACATCTGCCATACCATGATCACAAAGTTTCAGGCATAGTTGATTAGGAGAATGCTCGCCTCCGGTAAGTGAAAATACTTTACTGTTTTGCGCTACTGCAGCAATTAGATTTTGATTTCTGCCATGCATACTGACAATTTTAGCATCATCCCAAGCTATATTTAATTGTTGAGAAAAATAGACCAAGCTGCTGATGCCACAATATCTGCGGCATTCACAATCAGCAAGCTTACCAGTAATCGTCTTGGCTAAACTGAAAAAGCCTACATCACCAGAGACTAACACTGCTACAACATCTTTTTCAGCATCAGCTTTTTGACATATTTCAGTAATTTCTGATGATTTTATGGTGTCAAAAAGACGCTTCCCTGCTCCAAAAGCAGCAAGCATCCTTTTATCGCCTATCAAAATATTACTTTCTTCAATAGCCTGGCGAGCCTGATTTGTTAAAAGCTCTGGATTACCTGGCCCAATGCCGACGATATTTACACGTAACATATTAAATCTCCTTTTATATTTTTTACTTACAACTACCATATCGGTCTTTAAGTAATTTTACTATCTCACTATAACCAGTTCCAAGCTCTTCGCCATTGCGGGCAATGACTATTAATTTAGCACCTGCTTTTGCAGCCGCCTGCGCCTTCTCCTCAAAACCGCCAACGCTGCCGGAATCTTTTGTAACTAAATATCTGCTGTTATACCTTTTCATCATCTCTATATTAAGCAATTCAGAAAAGGGCCCCTGCATACAAATGATATTAGCTGGCTTATAACCAAGCTCTAACGCTTTACTTAAAGAATCCAGCATAGGCAAAACTCTTAGCGCAATACGCTCTTTATAATCAGGAACAGAAGTAAACTCCTGCAATGTTTTACTGCCTGTAGTCAGAAAGATATTACCTTCCGTATGGCTCAATAACTCAACAGCTTCATTAAAATCTTGGACTATAATACAGTTTTTATGTTCTTCAGCAGCTGGTCTTACCAATCTCAAATATTCACAGCCAGTTTCTTTACAGGCCTTTTGTACTGTTGACGTAACTATCGTAGCATATGGATGAGTTGCATCAATCACACAATCCGGTTTATTTACTGTAATAAAATTCCGCATTGCAGCCAAATCCATACGCTCTACCATTACATGAAGATTAGTTTGTGCTTCAATCAGACTTGCACCATAATCAGTTGCCACAGAAACATAAAGGATTATATCAAGTTCAGCCATAAACTTAATCAGATTACGACTTTCACTGGTTCCGCCAATCAACCAAACTACCGGTTTCATTACAGTTTATAACCTCTAGGAGTTACTAATTTACCATTAATAACTTCTGTTTGCGAATTGCCGATGATAACAGTAGAAAACATATCTACTTCTTTATCACGTAATTCCTGTAAAGTAGTGATTTCATAATTTTCACCATCACGCCCAATGTTGCGTACAATGCCTGCAGGAACATCAGGACGTTGATTTTTCAGCATGATATCACAAGCTTTCTGTAGATAATCATGACGTTTAAAACTGGATGGATTGTATAAACAAATACAGAAATCTGCCTGTGAAGCACAATCTAAGCGCTTTTCAATTTTTTCCCATGGAGTAAGCAGATCGCTTAAAGAAATCAGGCAAAAATCACTGATAAGCGGAGCTCCTAAAACAGCAGCGCCTGAACAAGCAGCTGTAATACCAGGAACAACTTCAATTTCCAATTCTGGATGTTCTGCTGCTACTTGATACATAATCCCTGCCATGCCATAAACCCCGGCATCACCACTGGAAATCATCGCTACGGTTTTGCCTTTTAATGCTTCTTCTATAGCAAGCTTGCAACGATCTACCTCTTTACGCATACCAGTAGTAAAAAATTCCTTGCCTGTAAAATCATTTTTAATAAGATCGATATATACATGATAACCTGCAATAACATCACAACTTTCCAAAGCAACTTTAGCTCTTTGGGTCATTTGTTCGATACCACCTGGTCCAAGACCGACAACATAAACTTTTTGCGTCATATTAATTCTCCTTCAAATATACATTCAAGATAATTTTTCAAAGTCAAGTACAATATCGGCTTCAGCAACAGCTAAGGTTACTCCATTCAAACTGCATTTTGATGAAATTATACTGCCGTTATTGGCCGCCAATACTGCTGAACGCTCGCAAACATTACTTACGCCTACAACTGATTTCACAAAATCAGAACTACTGAATTCACCTGCTGCATTTTGTAATTCTTCAGCAGTAAAAAAACTAATTTCCCAATTATATTTAGCTGCGAAATTCAACAGGCCAGCCTCATCTTTTTTTAAATCAACAGATGCCACACCAACGATAGTACGTAAGTCTATGCCAAGTTCTTTCAGTTTCGGTAAAACTAAAGTTTCTATACTTTCTAACGTTGTTCCGCGACGACAGCCGATTCCCAAATAAATATTTCTGGGCCAAAGCTGAACCGTTAAATCAAAAGGATTCACATTTCTATTTTTTGTAATAGCCAAACCTGTAACCCCTTTGTCTTTAAGAACAATCTGGCGTGGTAAGGCACTAATAATTGGATAATCGGTAAAAAGTCCAACTTCCTGTCCATCTACTAACGCAGCGGCAAAATCTTTCGCTGCTTTCATGCTGTTAATAATCATATTATTGCGTGCCGCCCACTCGTCTACAGCAAAAAGCTTATTCACATCTGTAGCTGTAGTAACTACGGGAGTAGCTTTTATTACTTTCGCTAAGACTTTTGCAAATCCATTAGCACCGCCGATATGACCTGATAATAATGGTATAACGAAGTTTCCGCCTTCGTCTACAGACAATACAGCAGGATCAACTAATTTATTCTTTATATATGGAGCTATCGTCCTCACTGCAATTCCTACCGCTCCAACAAATACAATCAGCTGGCACTCCTTAAACGCATACTCACAAGCTTTATTATGATCGTCCATCGCTTCCAAAAATATTTTTTCTTCAGCAAATTTTGGCATAGTTAAACATCGCACTTCAAAATCAAACTTTTGCAGTGCTTCACCAATATTTATACTTAGCATTGCTCCACGTCTGGTAAAGGAGTATACTACAGCCTTCATTTTATTTTACCTCTGGCTTTAAATCCAATTTGCTGGGATCAGCAGCACGATATCCATGTGCAAAAGTAGGATTATAGAGTTCGCTGCGGTCATAAATATTGCCTAAAAAGTTTCCTACTGTAATCAAAGCTGTTTTAGTAATATTATGTTCTTTCGCAGTTTCTGCCAAAGTTCCTACTGTGCAACGGCATACTTTCTCATCAGGCCATGAGGCTTTATAAACAATAGCAGCCGGAGTATCAGCAGTGTAGCCGCCTGCAATCAATTCCTTCTGCAATTTTTCTAACATACCGCTGGAAAGAAAAATAACCATTGTTGCTTTATGAGCTGCATAATCAGCGATTTTTTGCTTATTAGGTACCGGTGTACGTCCTTCCATACGGGTAATAATAACAGATTGACTAACATTAGGCAAAGTATACTCTGCATCTAAAAAGGCAGCCGCCGCACAGAAAGAACTTACACCCGGAACAATTTCAAAATCAAGATTATAACTGCGCAAAAGATCTATCTGTTCACGATGAGCACCATAAACACTTGGGTCACCAGTATGCAAACGCACAACCAATTTACCGGCCTGTGCTGCCGGAACCATAGCTGCAATGACCTCTTCCAAAGTCATTTTAGCACTGTCCATAATAATGCATTCCGGTTTTGCATAGTTCAAAAGCTCCGGATTAACCAATGAACCGGCATAAATAATAAGATCAGCCTTTTCCAAAAGTTCTTTACCTTTAACAGTAATTAAATCAGCGGCACCAGGCCCTGCACCAATAAAATAAATCATTATTTGTCAAACTCCTTTTCTTTAACCAAGATTACAGAAAAATAGCTGCTGTTAGGATCAATCTCATTAAGATCACGGTACACTTTTTCTCCCGGTAAACCACAGCGTTCAACCATGGCTGCATTCTTAATCAACCCGCGTTCTTTTAATTCGTCACGTACTCTGGCAATTTCACTGGCAGATTTCATTAATACCTTATTACCAGGTCCATCAAGAAATTTAGATGCTTCTTTATAACTGCCAGGCAGCACAATAAGCGGTTCTGCCCTTTCACATAAAGACACATTCAGCTTTGCCGCGACAGCACAAATAGAAGTTACACCTGCAACCAATTCGGCATCATAGCCAGCTTTTAAAACAAGCTTATGCACATAAATGCAGGTTGCGTATACTGTAGGACAACCAAGAGTAATGAAAACAACATTTTTGCCTTCATCAAGCAATTTTATTACAGCATCGGCGCCCTCCTGATGAGCTTTATCCATTACTGCCATATCTTTTGTCATCGGCATATAAATAATAAGCTGTTCTTTTTTATCAAGATCAACTACCTGATTGACAATATTTTTAGCAGTCATGACATCGGTATCACCTTTAGGCAAAGCAACAACGTCACATTCTTTGAGCAGACGCACTGCTTTTAAAGTCAATAATTCCGGGTCCCCCGGTCCGATACCTACACTGTACAATTTACCTCTCATGTTTTTCATCCTTCCTGTTTGTCCTTTAAATGTAATTTAATTAGTTCGTCAGCAGCTGCTGTTTTTCCTAAAATACCATATACGTTAGAAAACATCAGTGCTGCCGTTTTTATTTTACCATGCACGCGATGCTGCATGTAAAAATCAATACGTTCAGTAACACCACTTATTACTTCTTCAAAAATACCTTCACGCTGCAAAATCTTCACTACTTCATCTGTAGTCGGACAATCGATAATTTCTTTACCAACTTCCACTTTAGCACCGGTAAGCAGTGCCAAAAGAGCCATTAACTCTGTGCGGCAATCAGCATATTTTGAATGGGTATTCATCACACCTTGCCCTAGTTTTACCAGCTTTCCTGAATGGCCTATTAACAGCAAGGTCTCAAAACCCTTATAAACCGCATAATCTAAAAGTTCCCCAACAAAATTACTGCAGGTCACGGCATCATCAATATTAAGTCCCAGTACATCACGAGTAAAGTCTTCTCCATAATTGCCAAAAAACACCAGCAAATTTTTATTTCCAGACGCTGCCTGTGTATCAATTTCCACATACATTGTTTCTATCAAAGCTTTTTCACTCATTGGTTCAACAATTCCACTGGTTCCTAAAATAGAAATGCCACCTAAAATACCTAAACGTGGATTGAAAGTTTTCTTGGCAATTTCAACGCCTTCAGGAGCTGAAATAGTAACTTTTAACCCTTGTTCATATCCTGCAGACTTCATTACTTTTTCAAGTTCGTAAACAATCATTTTCCGAGGTGTCGGATTAATGGCAGGTCCATCAACATTACAGGCCAATCCTGGTTTAGTTACATAGCCAATGCCAATACCGCCTAATAAATTTATCCCCTTTTCTGCTGTTTTTTCTACAGTAGCATAAATCAATATCCCATTCGTATCATCAGGATCATCGCCACTGTCCTTACGAATAGCGCATGTTACGCTCATTTCAGTAATAACAGCATCTTCTGGTTCCAAATTAAGTATAATACCTTTTGGGGTATCTATCTGAACAAAATCAACACGTTTACCTGTCAGAAGCATCATTGCAGCAGCCTTGGAGGCTGCAGTCGCACAACTTCCAGTTGTATAACCACAACGCAAACGTTTCCCTTGAGAAATCTGATATTCTTCCATGCGTCAACCTCTTCCTGAACAAACATCTTGCTAAAGACATTCTGCCACCTAGTATTTTTTACTAATAATTAGAAAAGACTCCTGCCGTTTCCGACAGAAGTCACAAAGATACAAGCGCATACTTATCCTTAAAAGATACAGCTCTCTTGCCATCTCCATCACTCGTGGATACAGCTTTCACACATAGGCAGGCACCTGACTTAAACGCCTCAGCGTTATTACAGTGGCGGGACCGTGTCGGATTTACACCGATCTTGCCATTTACGCCCTCACGGGCACCTAATAATATCAAATTACCGTATCATTATAGCATAAAATTCAGAAAAAACCAATGGAGATTCTTATTAAGTTTTAAATTGATCTTAGCCTAAAAGTAATAGGAACATATGTATAGCAACGTATTTTTTGTCCAACACCATTTTTAGCACCGCTAAAACGCCAGCCATAGCATGCATCAACAGCAGCAGCATCTAAAGCAGCATTACCAGAAGATTCTGCGACAATGACAGATTCAACTTCACCATCGTAGCCTACCAAAATGCGCACTGTCGTCGTTCCTTCAATGCTGGCACTTCTGGCGCTGCTTGGATAGCTAGGTTGACGACTTTTTAACAAACGCGGAGGAATAGCAGGGTTTGCCGAAGGATCACCGCCAGCATAGCCGCCACCCTCTCCAGTACCCATTCCAGAACCTGTTCCGTCACCTATACCAGTACCCATTCCAGCACCATGTCCGCCGCCTGTTCCAGTTCCACTGCCAGAACCACTGCCACTTCCATATCCACTGCCTTGGCCAGTACCATAACCACCACCACTGCCAGTATTTTCTTTCACATCAGCACCGGCAATATTTTTACTTTGGGTCTGTAATTCCTCAGATACATTTTCATTGACTTGATTATTCTGCTGTTGTTGATACACTTGCTCCTGACGAGTAGTTTTTTCAATTATATCGTCAGTATTTATTTGGCCGGATTTTTTTATCTGCTGTTGTGGCTGCGAAGCACTATGCTGTTTATTTTGCAATGCATTCGCTTTCGCTGCTGCCAAATCTGCTTCTGTAGCATCGACTGGCTTCATACCGCTGCCGCCTCCTCCGCCGCCTCCTCCGCCACCGCCAAAAACTGCTATTTCGACGATCTTATCATCAACATGATTAGCAGCGAATAGACCGGCAAACGCCAAAACAAGAAATACAAATAAATGAAATCCTAATGAGCCAATAAAACCTATTTGGAACCTCTTTTTAGAGTCATCCATCATTCACCAGCTCCTACATCCGTTGCTAAACCAAACCTTTGAACTCCTGCACCTTTTAATCTATCCAGCAAAGTTATGACTTTACCATAATCTGCATCTTTGTCTGCCCTAATAACGATTGAAAAACGCGGATTGTTTTTCTGTTCCATTTTTGCCTGCATAGTTAAACTGGCAATGTCAGTCTGTTTATCACCAAGCCAAATGCTACCGTCCTTTTTTACAGAAACGGCAAAGGTTGTCTGAGTGTCAACTGCCGAAAATTCCGCTTTAGGCAACTTTATAGGAATTGTTTTTAAATCAACCATATACATCGTACTAAGCATAAAAAACACCAGCAGAAAAAACATAATATCGATCATTGGTATTATCATTAGCTCAGGTTGTTTAAGGCTTCTGCTATCACGCAGTTTCATTAGATGTCACCTCTGCTTTCAGCCTCCAGCAAAGCCGAAAAGCATTGTTCCATATTAGTTATGGAAGTATCCAGACGCTGCGCAAAATAAGAATGTGCACATAATGCTAAAATGGCCACACATAAACCGCTGGCAGTTGCAATTAAGGCTTCACCAATGCCACCCGTAATTGCCATTGGTTGTCCTTCCTGCAGATTAAAAATACTGAAAGAACCAATCATACCAATAATAGTACCTAATAATCCAAGTAAAGGAGACATTGTAACGATAACACCAAGATAATGCAGGCGGTTACGCAATTTAGCTATAACAAGCCCAGCTTGAGATTCCATATAGGCAGAGTGCCTTGTACAGTCGCCAGACAAAACCATAGTCTCACGAATAATACGTGCGCACTCACCAGCAGACGCTGACGCCAATTGTTCAGCACCTACTACATCACCTTTACTGATTAAAGTACAAAATTCCTGCGTAAATAACGAACCAGAATCAGCAGTTTTATAATACAAATACCGCTCTATAGCTATCGTAACAACTATTATTGAACACAATAACAGTGGCCACATTACCAGCCCGCCTTTATGAAAATACTCAACAGCTTCCTTAATTGATTCCATCAAAAATGCCTCCTAAAATTTTTATATTATTAATAATACCAAATTTGATCGAGTTTGCCAATGCTAACTTACTAAACGAATTAAAATTTTACATTTTATTAAAAAATAAAAACCTTTCCGCAAAACAGAAAGGTTATACCTACTTCATACTACCTGTTCCTGTCACTCGCTGGATTACAGTAGAAAAATCTAGGCAGTTCTTCTGACTCTGCTTCATTGCTTACCCCGCCTTCCCAGTTTCCCAGTGGCAATCATTGAGGTTTGCTCGACATTACAGCGGCGTGACCGTATTGGCTTCCAACCAATTTTTCTATTAAGTATTCACACCTAGATTTCCGCTTATTAAGTTTTATTACTGATTGGAATTATATCACGTTAGATTAATATTTGCAATAAAAACTATAATATATTCAACACTAAATATTTAAAAAACATCACTCTATTCCTCTTTTTTCATTTTCAGCAAATGACAGGCATAACTAAAAAATATGAGAAAATATATCGCCATAATAACCGGCCAATGCCATTCTACAGGCATTTTATTTGCCGCTGCTCTTAATGCACTACTAGCAGGAGTCAACGGTAAAATACTTAAAGACCACTTTATTATTTCAGGAAAACTGTCAGCTTTGAAAAATGTCCCACATAAAAAAGACATCGGCACTAAAACATACGTGCTAAAACTACTCATCTCTTCATGGCTGTCAATAGTCATTGCCGCCACTACTGCCAGTGCTGCAAACACAAAACAGTTAAGGACCAGCACTGGAATAAACCAGCCTCCCAAATATAAATGTACCCCTAATAATTCCGCAATAAGCACTATAATTACAGAAGAAATCAGTCCACGCACTGTACCTGATAAAACCTTACCAAAAACGAATGCAGCTCCTGAAATTGGCGAAATCAAATATGTTTCCAGAGTATGATGATAAATACGTGCCATATTAAGAGGAGCAGCAATAGTATTAAAAGAAATATTCATCGAATTAAGCGCGATCATACCTGGAATGAGAAAACTCAAATAACTCCCACCATCAACAGAAACATTTCTCCCCAACCCGATCCCAAATGCAAAAATATACAAAAAAGGCGTAATCATGCGCGAACATAAGAATTTAAAAAATATTTTTTTAAAAACCACCCAATCACGCCAAAAAACGGTATAGACATCATAGCAAAAATTACTAATCATTTACTCGCCTCCCCGTTAATTCAATAAAAACATCTTCTAAATTTGCTTCGCGCACAGTTGCATTAGAGTTTAATCCTGCCACATAAGATGCAGCCTGCTCACGATTATCAAAAAAATTATTAATCATGCCGTCTGCTTCCATATGTTCAACAACAACCCTGCCAACTTTTTCTTTCAGCTTCTGCGGTGTATCAACAGCTATAATACGACCTCTATTCATAATTGCAACACGCCTGCATAACTGATCTGCTTCTTCTATATAATGAGTAGTTAAAAGCACTGTCATTCCAGCTTCATTCATTTTACGGATCAAATCCCACATCTTACGCCGTACTTGTGGGTCTAATCCAACAGTTGGTTCATCTAAAAATAACATTTTAGGTTTATGCAAAAGTGCCATGCCAATCATCAAGCGCCGCTTCATTCCTCCTGAGTACCTTCTGGATTTGTCATCAGCCCTATCTGTAAGTTCCACAAATTCTAAAATTTCATTGATTCGCTGTTCCATAGCAGCTTTATTCTTCAAATGATGCAGCCTTGCCTGCAAAACTAAGTTTTCCCTTCCCGTAAGATCCTGATCCAAACTCATATGCTGCGGTACAACGCCAATTAGTTCCTTAATTCTCTCGCTGTCTTTTTCAATATCGTATCCGCATATTTTTACAGAACCGGATTTTTTCTTGGAAAGTAAGGTTAATATCCTGACTGTAGTAGTCTTCCCAGCTCCATTAGGTCCTAAAAGGCCAAATATCTCACCCCTTTTAATTTCCAAATCTATTCCTGCTACTGCAATACGCTCGCCAAAACGTTTAGTTAAATTTTCTATTTTAATCATCAAATCACCTATTTGTCATCAGTCTGTTTCTGAGCATTATATAGATTATAATACAGACCACCCCCTGACATCAAGGTAGAATGTGTTCCAATTTCTGCAACTTCACCATTATTCAAAACGATTATTTTATCTGCATTTTTTATTGTCGACATTCGATGAGCAATAATAAGAGTTGTTCTATTCTCCGCCAACTTGTCTAACGACTCCTGTATTAATTTTTCTGTATAATTGTCTAAAGAAGAAGTCGCTTCGTCTAGAATTACAATAGGCGGATTTTTCAAAAATACTCTGGCAATAGCAAGACGCTGTTTTTGTCCCCCGGATAGTTTCACGCCACGTTCACCAATTTCAGTAGCATACTTATTGGGGAGCTCCTCAATAAATTTGTCAGCCGCGGCCAGCCTGGCAGCGTTTTCTACTTCACTTTGCTCAGCTTCAGGTTTTGCATATGCAATATTATGCGTCACAGAATCTGAAAATAAAAAAACATCCTGCTGCACTATTCCTATATTACGACGCAGTTCCTGTTGTTTATACTGACGTATATCGATTCCATCAACTAAAATCCTGCCGCTAAGCGGATCATAAAATCTTAATAATAGGCTTGCAATCGTTGTCTTACCCGCACCTGTTTCTCCAACAAATGCTACAGTTTGGCCCGGAGCTATTTTTAAATTAAATCCTTTAATTACCTTTTTCTGATCAGAATAACCAAATACTAAATTATCAAATTCTATTTCTCCACGTATTTTTTTACAAACAACCGTATCTTTCTGATTGATAATTTCAGGTTTCATTTCCATAATTTCATAAAATCTCTGGAATCCAGCCATTCCACGTTGGTACATTTCAGTAAAAACCGTTAGACGTAAAAGCGGTTTCATAAATAAATTGACATATAACAAAAAAGCAACAAAATCACTCAACGACAGCTTATCCTTGGCTATTAACAACCCTCCACAAGACAAAATAAGTAAGTTGGTAATATTTGTAAAAAAATTTACGCTGCCAGAAAAATAAGCCAAAATTTTATAAGATTTTCGTCTTGTTTCCAAAAAATCCAAACTTTTTTCCATAAATCTCGCCAGTTCATATTCCTCTTGAGCAAACGCTTTTACTAACCGTATTCCACCTAAACTTTCTTCCGCCCTGGCTGTTATTTCACCGCTTTTTATCCTGTTCTCTCTAAAAGCTGCTTTCATTTTTTTATTTACATACACAGTATGCAGCGTTTTAGCAATTAATAAAACAGCAATCAAAATCCCCAAGTAAACATTCATCCAAAAAAGGATGCCAATTGTACCAATCATAGTAATACAGCAAACAATGATGTCATTGGGTCCTCTGAATGACAATTCTCCTATTTCAGCTATATCACTGGTCAATCTTGACAACAGCTGCCCCGTCTTGGCATTGTCAAAATACTTAAACGACATTTGCTGCAAATGCTCAAACAAATCGCGGCGCATATCATTCTCTATCTTTGCACTCATCAAATGTCCATAGTAATTAACAAGATAGAGCAAACCGTAATTGCCCAAATATAAAATAAACAGTATACCTGTATCATGTAATAATCTATCAGTGTTTTTTTGTGGTAAGACTTCATTCAATATTTGCCGCACCAACATAGGAAAGACCAAATCCAGTAATGCAGCAACAAGGGAACCAATTACCACACCATAAAGTATGCTCTTGTACGGTTTATAATAATGTAAAAAATTATGAATCATGAAATACCCCTTTGTTTTCAACGCTGCCAGATATGCAGTCTATAGGCCCCAATGATCTTACCTTCAGGAGTTACAGCAGGAGCCTCTATTCCAGCTATCTTTTTTCCATTACTACTTATTGCAACTGCTTGTAATGGTCCTTCAGTATGAAAGAAATTCAATTCTGTCCCATCGTTTAAATCAAGCACTACCGCTCCATGAGCAGCGTAATTATGAGTTCTAACATTGCGTCCAACAGCACACGCCGCCATATTATTAGAAAAATCTATCTGCTCCATTGTCCCCAAGGCTCTATATTTATATTTAAATGTTCCATCATAATTAAATACGAACATACTATTATTACTTGGATGTTCAACCGGAGTCGGTAACTGCCAGTTTTCTCTATTAAATGTATTGATCGTTGTAAAAATAACGCCAGCCTCTGCAGCAAACCCATCTCGACCAGATGCATTAATCCAAACATTATCTATTTGAGCAGGTTTAGATAACTCACGCTGCCATAAAACTTTTCCAGCAGCATCAAAAAGCATTCCTCGTCCGTCACTGCAGGCTGCAGCCAAAAACTCTCCATCTTCAGAAAAATTAGGGCTGCCACGCATAACAGTGTTCTCGAACGGAGCAACAGGCGGTACTTCAATAGAATTAATCAGTTGACCTGTTTTTTTATCTATCAAATACATTGTATCACGGTATTTCATATCAGGTCTGATTTCATAAGCAGAAGTTGATAATACGACTTTATCGTTATTATCATTAACATCACACCAATTGATCCAACTATCAATATTTTCACTCTCTGGGAATTGCCAAAGCTGCTCACCGTTTTTATTAAAAGCAACAGCTTTACCATTATAGCCGCGCCCTCCATCTTTCGCTGTAACAAATCGATAAGCATTTGCGTAAACATTATCATCTTTATCAATACAAATATGTACGATGCTTGGATAAGAACGTTTGTCAGGTTCAACGCCAACAACCTTTTCAGCAGCAAATTTCCACAATATATCACCGCCATCAAGATCGATTGCATATAAGTTACCAGCCGGACTTTGCTCACCTACAAAAGTAATTTTTTCATCATGAGATACACACAGTGATACCAGTTTGCCAATCCCCAAAGAACGTTTCCATATCTGCTTGCCACTATTATCAAATAAAAATAATTCACCTCTATCGGTTCCAACTAACCATGCATTTTTAGAAACAATATATTCAATTAACCCTTTAGTAAAACCCATTCGATCATAATTTTCACTTGGAATATCACCTAAAAAAACACTTACTCCATCGCCCTTGTCTGTAGAAGAAAAAGCTTGCCATGGTGTTCGGTTGCCTGTTATCCAAAACATCAGACACCAGGAAATTATTAAAATGACAATTGCAATAATACTTTTTATTTTGCTCATAAATATAATTTCGTCCAATCATACACTATTCTTAAATTACCAAAATACAGACCTTGTTCAGAAAGTAAATATACTATTTTACTAAAAGTTATACCAATAGTAAAAATAATCAGTAAGCAACAGACAAATTTTTCTTTGGTGTGCCAAAACTCATCTTTCCGCGCTGTAGCCAGAAAGAACCCTCTGCTGACAACAGAAAGTGCCAAAGTCTGAGCTCTTCTAAGACAGCGAGCCAATAATGGTTTGGCAATATAAGGTAAATGCCTGATAATACTTTTGCGGCCAACTCTTGTATCAGAACGTAAACGTAAAGCGATAATAACCTCCCCTGCTTCAGCAGCCAGCACTGGCAAAAATCGTATCGCCGTCACAAGCATAAACGCTATCTGCGGAGATAGTCTCCAGGTGATAAGAGCTTTCAGCAATTGACGTGGATCGGAAGTCCAACAGACAAATAACCCTAAGGACAACATCATAGCTGACCTTAACCCCTGTACAGCTCCGTAAATAACCCCTTCGCGGTAAATATACAAACCGCCTGTTATTTGTCCTAAAACAGGCATAGTTGGTTCAATTATAACAAATAAAGGAGTCCTTGGTGTTTGCGCAAAAAACAGCGCCTGGCTAAACATAGACCCCCATAAACCCAGTAATAATAAAATTGCTAAAACCTGCCACTTATAAATAGATGTACGAGCTGACAAATGCAGTAATAACGTCGCAGTAAAAAGTAAAAACAATGTTCTGGGGTTATCAACAACTATAGCCAGTACCGCAACTAAAAACAAAATAAGCAATTTAGTTCTTCCATCCAATTTCCGTGCCCATACTGCAGCATCACAACCTTCCCATAACTGCCGTACTGACATAACGTCCAACCCCCTCTACTGTAATACATTTGGGTAATAACAACGCCTCGGAAACTTCTAATAATGGCGGAACAGTTAAACCGCCAGCTGACAGTATCCATCTATCAGATAGAATAACTTCCGGCGCTCCATTTGCAATAAGTTTACCGTTTGCCATAATAATCACTCTATCTGCAATTTCTGATGCCAACTCTATATCATGCGTACAAAAAAGAACGCAGCCGCCCATTTGAGAAAAATATGCTATGAGTTTTTTTATTTCTTCAAGACTTTGTTGATCTTGACCCGTTGTTGGTTCATCCAAAAGCAGTAGTTTGGGATTTCTTGCCAGCAAGGCTCCCAAAACTACCCTTAAACGCTGCCCTTTACTTAATGCGAGCGGAAAATCATTCGTATTATTTTCCAGTTTTAGTTTTTCAAGAAGCTCCCATACAACCTCTTTCCTAACTTTTTTATTTTTCCATGTTAATTCTTCCCAAACACTGTCAGCCAACAACATTAAGTCAGGTTCCTGACGTAAATAGCCTATTTCATATGCTCGTTCTCCAACCGTTCCACCCAACAAATCCAGTTCGCCTGACGACAGTTCTGCTAATCCACCCAACAAATTGATCAATGTGCTTTTTCCTGCACCGTTAAACCCCATCAGCGCTACAGTTTCACCTTTATAAAGCTCAAAATCTATACCTTGCAACGTATCGCTTGTAGAACCAGGATAACGATACCTTATGGCCTTGCCAGTTACGATTGCTTCACTACAAGCTTTTTTTGATCTTACGGTCAGTGCTGTTTTTTCTATTTTACATTCGCTTTTGATCAAATCAACAACTTTACTCGTTTCGTCTATCAGTTTAGACAAATGCAGAAACCGGCACAATTTAACTTTTTGCGGCTCTCTCAAACCATATTTCTCTGCAGAACCAATTTTTTGCCAGGCTAGTTCTATTGGACCATCATAAATAACTTCACCTTCAAACATCACTGCCAGACGCGGAAAATATTTTGCAAGTTCATTGACACGATGTTCAACTACAATGATAGTTATACCGTCTATACGATTTAAAGATACTAATAATTGCAAAAAATCCTCAACACCCTGTGGATTCATCTGACTTACCGGTTCGTCTAAAACCAAAAGCTTAGGTTTCGTGATGAGTACTGAAGCTAGAGCCAATCGCTGCCTTTGTCCTCCTGATAAAGTATGAATACTATTTTGTTCAAAACCGGCAAGTCCAACTCGCTCTAATACTTTTTGTACTTCAACTGAAATTATATTCTCATCAAGCCCCTGATTTTCAAGCGCAAAACCTACTTCGTCAGAAACAGTCATCGCAAAAAGCTGATCATCCGGCGATTGATAAACAGTACCAACCAATATTCCAATATCTTCAGGCGTCATCTCCGCTGTATCTTTATTATTCAGATAAATTTTCCCATCAAGTTCACCGGCGCCGGCAGTATTTAAAAGACCGCTGACAGCTTTAATGAGCGTAGACTTGCCGCAACCGCTGCAACCGGCCAAAAGCAGCATTTCGCCTTCTGTTACATGCAGAGACAAATGTTTTAATGTAGGAATTTTGCGTGTTTTATATCGGTATGAAACGTCACTTATTCTCAGCATATCATTCTCCCATAACCTGCTGCAATTTTATTCCAACCTTATAGCCAAGCCACGAACCAATACTGCTGTAGAGTAAACCGTTGATAAGCATATAAAGACCGATATACCAATCAGCATAATATAATCTGTAAAAAAACATCATTTGTTCTAAATTAATCATCGTTATAAATGCATCCGCAGTACCAATCAATATAGCAACTATAAAAACATATCCCGAGGTCAATTCTTGTTTTCTATAAAATCCACTGATATACAAAATACTTTCCAACACAACTATATATACCATATAACTTAGTATACCAAGAGGAGTAAAGCGGCCAAACATAAGTCCTGCTAACATCCACTTCAATAAAAACATGAGTGCCACTATACCCGGCTTTCTGTAAATAACCAGTAAAGACATAACTAAAAGGTATAACAAAACCCCGTTCAATACTCCTGTAAGCAATCCGGAAAAAGGCCCTAAAAACACATGCAGCAAATCACCAAATAAAGTCGTCGGCACAACAATGCTGCCAAAAGCCACAGCCGCAAACAACGCAATAGTAATAGCGCCTTTAGCGCCAATATCAAAAATACATTTTTTTAATTGACCAATTGTTAAACAGACTAAAATAAAACAACCAAATGAAAAAGCTACAGCAAATAAACCCATACTACGTTTTTTAGCAATAGTTATGGGTACCTCCTGTATTTTTTCCTGCCCATTACCGAATACAGTCACACGTAAATTATATTCACCTTCCACAACTCTGAAATAATCTACATATAAGGGTATAATAAAAGCCTGACTTTTCTTGCCGTCTAATGATATCATCGCCGTAGACGCATCTTCTATTCCTGATTTCCCAGACCACCCATGCTCAGTTTCATTATCACTCTGACTGGCAGTACATAATCCAGCAGCTAGCTTGCCAGTAGCTTTATCTATCAACTCAGCTCTAAATTTCAAGATTCTTGTATCCTGCTGCGGATTACGCATCTCTAACAGCAGATGTGCTGCCGGATGATTAAAAACAGCCGCCCAATTAGTAGCACCATCCCCAGTCATTCTATTACGAAAAGATTCTAAGGCAGTGTCTTTAATATAAACAGTTCTCTCTTGGATACGATCATCTTTATTTCCCAAATTATCTACAGGCAAAGTAACAGATTGGATATACCAGTTAAATTTGGAACTGTCCAACTGTTTTTCTTGTAGGTTTATAGCATCTGCGTTTTTTTCTCCAAATTCATGAGTAAAGGTAATATTATTATTCTTTTGCCAACTCTTGCCGCTAACTTTAACAACAATGTCATGTTTTCCTTCGGTAAGTTTTTCATTAGCCCTTAAATAAAGTAAATCAAAATTCTGTCCATAATTAGCTGGTAAAGTCCAACTTCTTTTAATAATCAGCCCTTTACCTGTTTTCACTTCCTGCCAGTCATCGTCTTCATTAAAAGTCAAACCTTCCGGCAATAGAATTTCTACATTGACATCCTGAGGTTCAGGTGCATCATAGCTTTCAATATTTATATAGAATGGATTAGTTGCACTCCCCACAGTTTTATAAATATTTTTATGTTCCAAACTATAAGGATAAACGGTTTCTAAATTTATACCTTCTGCAAACGCAGTCTGCGAAAGCATAAAAACAGCTATCACAATCCAACAAAAATTCCTTTTTATCATACATATCCCTTGCAGCAAATAAGTTCCAGCAATTCTCTATCGCGCTGGTATCTGCTGCTGTCCTCTTTTGTACTTATTTCAATTATCTCATTTGTGTTGTGGCTACGAATAACTCTGACTTGAGCATGATAAGCTTTACTCAAAACAGTCTCCGTAAATACATCGTCAGGCTTTCCGTCAGCAATAACAGTACCGTCTCCCAATAAAATTATTCTACTGCAGTATTTAGCAGCCAAATTCAATTCATGAACTACCATTAAGATAGTTTTTCCCATTTCAGTTAATGATTTACTAAAGCGAAAAATCTCTTCCTGATAAACCATATCTAATCCTGTTGTAGGTTCATCTAAAAATAAAATCGGCGTTTGCTGCGCCAAAACCTTAGCCAGCAAAATCCGCTGTTTTTGCCCGCCGGAGACTTCATTTACTGGCCTCTCTGCTAATTCTCTAGTACCGGTATATTCCATACATTTTAGCGCTAATTCTTCATCGGCGATACTTTCGCCTTTCCACCACTTCATATAAGGATAACGTCCTGCAAGCACTATATCTTTACCAGTATAGCCAAACCCAACTTCTACACTTTGCTGCAAGTAAGCAACCTCACGAGCCAGTTCTTTTTCAGCAAAGCTTTCCAGATTACGACCAAAATACAAAATATCACCGCTTTGCTTTGACAGCAAACCGCGGATCGTTTTCAGCAGTGTACTTTTGCCAGCGCCATTACAACCAATAATACCTACTATCTCGCCTTTATTTATCTTGGCATTAATATTTTGCAGAACTTTTTTATTTCCATAGCCAATCGATAAATCTCTCAGTTCAATAATAGTTTCTGTCATAATAGCCTCCTGATTTTATAAAACTATTTTAAGATAAGTTTATATTAAAAGTAAATCTCTGCTATTTCCTAAATCAAATGTTATATTAAAACTTATGTCTGAAATCAAGTTATATAGGCGGCTTTCAACGCCGCCTATAATATTTTAAAATTTATAATTATAGCTCAGCAAGAAATTGAAAGGAGTAGAATAATATTCTGATCCACTATGACTTAAATTGTCTTCTCTATTAAGCAAATTATCCAGTGTCAGCGAAATAGAGTTTTGTTTATCAGCATTATAGGTAGTTGTCAGACTTGTGAGAAAATAAGGTTTTTCACTAAACGACTGCTTACTGCTAGGAGTCTCAACCCTTTGAGCTAAATAAGTACCTTGTAAACTTGTTATCCATTTATCTTTTGTATAATTAATGCCACCATTCAATTGCCATCTTCCATACTTTCTATCCCAATAGGGCTTTTTAGTTCCCTTAACCTTAGGATCACCATAATTTATGCCCCAATTATAAGTAAATCCATCTTTACCAATAATATCACAAGTTATTTCCACACCTGTATTTTTAAAATCTTCATTAGTATATTTATATTCCGTTTTACTACTATCCCAGGTTGCAGTAATATTATCTGTGATATCAATATGATAAATAGCTGCTTTCCAACTATGATTGTCACTAACCCGCTTCCATCCTAATTCATAATTAGTTCCTTTTTGCGGCTTTAAATCGGGATTAGAGACAGCACTGTCACTAGCACCATACATTTGTGAAAAAGTAGGCATAATAAATGATTGTCCAACACTAGCATACAATGAATCATTTTCTGTTAATTTATGCAAATACTGACCAGACATACTAAAATTATCATAATTCTGGTCTTTATACCCACCAGTAGTCCATGTTTCACGTGCCCCAAAAATAAATTCATTTTTTTCATCAAATTTGTAGTCATATTGCCCATAAACAGCATAAATATTTCTTGACGTTACTTGATCAGGAGATTTATGGCCATCTTTACCATAATCATCATAAAACTCATTTTGATAACTGCTTCCCAAAATCAAATTGGCTTTATTTCCAAACTCCCACTTTTTTTGTATATCAGCTCCATATGTACGATTTTTCTCATCTGTATCATACATTTTTCCAGAATAAGCACCGCTTGTTGTGTAATTAGTATATCCATCTGCCATTAATTTATTCTGGTTATAATAGAAATTCCCCTTAACACTGTCATCTTGATATGTCATCTGCATTAAATTTTGCTTTGTTACATATTCTCTATTCTGTTGCAATGCTCCGCCTTTGGGAACGCTTTTATATCCATCATCAAACCATGTATCATATTTTACATTTGTTTCAAAATAATTATATAAAAAATTCCAGTTATCATTAATTTTATAGTTCAAAAATAAATTATTTTTATGAGAACTGTTCATATCTGTATGTTTGTCACCTTTATCATGTGAACGTGAAATTGTATCAACCTTTCCCCATTTTTCCAAGTTATAACCAACGCTTAATTTATCAGCATTAACAGTAGCATTGTATTTTTGTTGACCGTAATTACCAACTCCGGCAGTTACTGAATTTTTAAAATCTTGTTTAGTTATAATATTAATAACACCGCCCATTGCTTCACTACCGTAAAGCACGGATCCCCCACCTTTTACTATCTCAACTTTCTCAATACTATCAATAGGTATAGCATCTAAAAAATATTTTCCTCTCAAATTAATAGGAGATCCATTTAGCATAATCAAAGTACCATTACTTACACCTCTAATGGCTATTTCATTAGCCATTGTCCCCATAGCACCACCACCAGGTGCAAACGTTTTATAAACCAATCCAGGCACACGCCCCAAAGCAACCTGCAAATTCTGCGCACCTGTTGCTTTTAAATCTTCACTAGTCAAGATTGTAGTTGATGCAGGTACATCAACATCTCTTTTTTCTGTCCGTGTTGCAGTTACTACCATTGGATCTAACGTAAATACTTGATTTGGTTCCTCAGCATGTACTGCAGTACCCCCCCAGATGACATTTCCAGTTACCAGTGCTATCATCAAAGCACTTATACCAATACTCTTTTCCAACATACGCTACTTCCTTTCAGAATTTTTTGTATTTATTGAAATAAAAGCATTTTCTATACCCATTCTTTAATGGCCTTATAGTATTTACTTTTATTAACAATCGGCTAATAAAAATAAAAATGCCTCCTGCTGAAAGCAAAAGGCATAAAACAGCTTAACTACAATAGAAAAACTGCTACATTACCTTACTGTCACACGCAGTAGTAACAAATAATCAGGCAGTTCTTCTGACTTAGGTTCAACGTTTATTCAAGCCTTCCCAGATATTTCCAGTGGCATAAATTTGAATTCACTCACCATTACAGCGACGGGATCGTATGGGATTTACACCCAACTTCTCTATTAAGACTAGCGTCACCTGATTTACGAAATATTTAATTTAATTAAGTATAATATAAATCTATTTATTTTTCAATATATACTATCAAATTCATATTGTGTCTTATTAGGGCAATATTTCTGTATTTATTTTCAAGAAATAAGTACTGGATTTTCTGCTGCATCGTTTTATCTACATTTTTTATATTAGTGGTTTTAAAATATTTTATTTATAGTTATAATAGGCAGCACAGTGTGCCGCCTATTAATTTTAGTTTTAGAAAGAATAATTGTAGGTTAGTGTCCAATTGAATGGTAATCCATAATTTTCATAATCGTTCACGACATCTTTTTTATCTAAAATATTATAGAAATTTAATGCTACAGAATTATTCTTATCTGCACTGTATTGTAATGTAGCATTCATTATATTTCTATTTGGAAGAACATAATATCTATTACCACTAGAAGTAACTTCATGATAATAGCTATCATTCCTGTCTCCTAAGAAAAGATAGTTTAATCCTGCATTAAACTTATTCTTCTGATATCCAATTCCTGCCACAAATTGAAGTCTGGCATTGTCCTGTACCCATTCACCAGAATCATTTATTTCTGGATTAGAATAGGTAACACCAAGATTATATCGCCAATTATCGCCAACTAATTTTGTATATTCAACTTCAATGCCTGTATTCCGAAAATCGCCTTTATTAATTTGTATTTCAGCCTTAGTATTCGTACCTATACCTAATTCTTCTTCGCTTGCCCATCCAAATTTATTACTGATATCCATATTAAACACGGCAAGTTTTAAAGAACTCGAATTAGTTATCTTTTTCATTCCAGTTTCATACGTCCAACCTTCTTGAGGCTTTAACCCACGTGATTTTTTCAAGTTGTGTGCATCTTTATCTGTCGTATAGAATTGGCTGTTCATTGCAGGCATAATAAATGATTTACCTATATTTGTATACCAAGTCAAATTTTCATTAAATTTATATAATGTTTGTAATTGTGGCAAAAATACATTTTGGTCTGTATCAAAATCATTGATGGCTTCCCCACGCAATCCCAAAGTAGCACTAAATTTAGGTGCAAATTGGTGAGTATAAGACGTATAAAGTCCTAAACTTGTTCTATCAGACTTTTGAAAAGTATATTTATAATTTTGATAAAAATCACGTTTAATTGCAATACCCGCAATCAAGCTATCTTTATCTCCATTAAAAGACCAACCCTTCTGAGTATCTGATGTTATATTGAACATTTTATAAGATCCACCAGATACTGAAAATTCTTTTTCATTACTCTTTTTTTGATTTGAAGTAAACCAGCGGCTATTAAAAGAAAATACAGATTTTAATTTGTTACTTGTATCATCATAAACTAAACTAGCTGTGTCACGATTATCGTCATATTTATATGATGTTCCTAGCTTATCAGCAGCTGCTTTAGAACGAGTTATCTGAAATCTATTAAGATCTGATTTTGAATGGTTATAATTTAACGTCAAATTCTTCCCTATATTACCTGTAATAAAAATACTTTCTTTTCTGGATTTTCCTAAAGTATTATAATTATTTTTTTTGCTTCCTGATGAGCTTGCATATTCTCCATAAGGAAATTTACGGGTTTGAGGATTAACTTCATCATAATAATCTTTATCATAATAAACTGAAAAATATTCATTTTGATGGCCAACTGACCATTTATCTGTATAATTACCAATAGTTCCGGATATTGTTGTTTTTGCAGAACCAGAAGCTTTTTTTGTTATTATATTAATTACTCCACCCATAGCTTCGGCCCCATACAAAGTTGCATTAGAGCCACGAACAATTTCTATTTTCTCTATGCTGTCCAGTGGAATATTGGATATCGCATTATAATTTAACAAATTCATAGGAGCACCATTTACTAATACCAATGTGCCTTTATCCAAACCACGAATTTTTGTTCTACTAGCTGAGCCACCATATTCTTGCCCATTAGGACCATATGACATTCCATTAAACCCAATTTGTTGGGCTAAAAGAGTATCAACATTTACTGCACCGCTCTTTTTAATTTCTTCTGAAGAAATTACTGTTACAGCAGCTGGTGTATCTAAATCACGCGTTTCCATTCTCTGCGCTGTTACTACCATAGGATCTAACGTAAATGCTTGACTTGGTTCTTCAGCATGTACTACAGTGCCCCCCCAGATGACATTGCCAGTTGCAAGCGCTACCATCAATGCACTCTTACTCGTACCTTTTTTCAACATACTCAACTTCCCTTCACAACTTTTTTATATTATTGAAATAAAGACGTTTCCTGTACCCTTTCTTTATGGCCGCACAGTACTTGGCCTTTAATTGCAATAAACAAATAAAAAATACCTCTCACCTAAGGCAAAAGGTATTAAACGACTTAATTATAAAAACAAAAGAAGCCGACACATTACCTAACTGTCTCACGCAGTAGTAAAGTAATCATCAGGCAGTTCTTCTGACTTAAGTTCATAGCTTATCCAAGCCTTCCCAGATATTTCCAGTAGCATTAGTTTGGATTCGCTCACTTTTACAGCGACGGGATCGTGTAGGAATTACACCCAACTTATCTATTAAGACATACGTCACCTGACAATAACTATTTAGTTATGATACTAGATTATATATGAGATTAAGTATTATTTCAACTTGATGCACCAATTATTTTTCTTATTAATTTCATATTTAGTTTTTTTGATATTTTATATCATTAATAGGATTTATATTTTAATTTTCGGATGTATTATTCACTGCTTGCAAACAAATTTCCAGCATCGCCTCTGCAAACGTTTTCTCTGGCACAGGGATAAGTTCTCCGTTATTTATTTTAGTTTCAAGTTTCGTTCCTTTGCTGCCATAAACGTCCATTTGTTTTACACCATAGGTTTTATCTGCCACATTAAATTGCATCAGCATTTCACAATACTGAACTTTTTCTTTTTTCGCCAGTTTTTCTGCATAGGTTTTATTCATTCTTTTTAGTAATTCTTTGTCTGTAAAAACAGTTTTCACAATAACATTAACTAAATCTTTGTTTACAACCCCGTTTTTTTCTTCTGGGAAATACAGTGAATCCATGTCATATGCATAAACGCCCATAGTGTTTTCTAAAACAATTGACCAACGTGCTGCTTCTATTTCCTCAGCCGTAGGCTTGGGCATCATGCTAATTTCCCAATTGATAGGTGGTGCTTCATCATTCTTTTCTGCAGCACTGGCTGAAACCGCCAATAAGCACATCATGCAAATTGTCAGCAGCATTATTAACTTTTTCATCATATTACCTCTTACCTCCTGTTTAAACATCTAAATTACGTACTATTCTTAAAATCTGTTCCTGAGATAAACTGCGAAGGCTATAATAAGTTGCTCCCATTGCTTTGGCAACAGCTTTGGCCACACCCAGTTTAATAAAATCTGTTTCAGTATCGATAACAACGGAGGTAATTTTAGCCTTCCGAATTTTTTCAGCCATTTTTAAGGCACTCTCTACCGGATCACCACTGTTTTCTTCTATGGCATTAGCTCTGCCATCAGTTACTAAAATCAGAATCGGTTCTAACTCGCTGTCTTTTTTATTCAACATTCCCAAAGTTACCAACGCAGTTGATAAACCGTCTGCTAAAGGAGTTTTGCCGCCAGTAGGCATTTCTGCCAAACACTTTTGTGCAAGATCAACGCTGCGTGTTATAGGCAGCAATAATTCAGCCTTTTGCCTGCGAAAAGCAACCATACCAACACGATCACGTTTCTGATATGCTTCCTGCAGCATATAGAAAATAGCGCCTTTTACGGCCCGCATCCGTTCACGAGCTCCCATTGACCCACTGGCATCAACTACAAATAAAAATGTATTGCCAATACGTTTTTCGCGTACTTTTTGCCGTAAATCTTCACTCTTAATATTCAGGGCGCAACTGTTATGTTCACGCAGACGCTGAAACGGCGCCGCAGCCCTGATTGTAGCATCAAAAGCCAAATCTTCCACTTTTATTTTCGGCATTTCAGCCCTAACATAACGCCCTTGTTTAAGATCTGTTTTAGTCGTGCTGCGTTTGCCACTGCCACGCCGGACATTGCGATCTTTGCCTAAATCCAGAACCATTTTAGGAAACTTAAAATTTTTATCAATATCTGCAATCTGTTCTTCCGGTGCTAACTGATTTTTGTCATTGTCAGGACTCTGCTCTTCTTTTTCTTTGTCGTCATCCTGATTCTCATCATCGTCACTGTTATCTTCCTCATCACCATCGTCTTCATTATCATCAAGCGGTGGTGGCGCCAACGGTGACTCCTTTGAGTCTTCATCATTATCCTCGTTTTCATCTTGATTCTGCTGTTCATTCTCATCAGGCTGTTCTTCTTCCTGCTGCTCCGGATTTTCCTGTTGTTGTTCTGGTGGCTTCCGCATACGATGCGGCAGCACAAACATGGCAGCTTCTTCCACATCCTTAGGTAAAACATAATTTCTTTCCGCTAAAGCGGCTATAGCTTTAGCGGCTTCCAAAAGATAAATTTCCGCTCTATGACCGGCACAAAAAGCCTGTGCGCACATTTGTGCCGCCAGCTGCATCATGGCTTCTGATACTTCAATTTCTTCTACAATGCTCCTTGCCAAAGCAATCTTTGCCGCTAATTTTTCTGTTTCATTAAAATAACTGTTTCTGAAGCTTTGTATATCAAAGCCACAGGCAAGAGAACGTCTAATTATTTCTGTGCGTATTACCACATCTTTCTCACTTTGGGCATCAACATACATACCAAACCTATCTAATATATGACCTGGCAGAACTCCTTCTTCGGGGTTCATTGTTCCAATAACAGTATACGATACAGAATGAGTAAAAGAAATGCCATCACGCTCAACCTGATTGATACCAGAAGCGTTAACATCCAAAACTGCAGTCAGCAATTCCTGCCGCAATAAATTTGCTTCATCAATATACAAAATATTACCTGTAGCTCTGCTTAATATCCCAGGCAAAAATCTGCGTTCGCCTTTACTAACAGCATATTCAATATCGATACTACCAAAAAGCATATCTTCCGTAGCATTAAGCGGCAAATCCACTATCTTCTGTGTGCCAATAATCTCTTTAGCAGCGCGTACCAAGGTGGATTTAGCAGTCCCTTTTTCACCGCCAATCAAAAGGCCACCTGCCTTTTGATTTACTAAAGCGATCTGCAGAGCTTTTTTTAACTGCTCCTGCCCAACTACTGCCACAAAAGGATAAATAGCATTAGTCAGCATTTATAACGCTCCTTTAGCCCCAGAGGACAAAATACTTTCAACCTTATCCCAATCCAATTGTCCTTCTTCAAAAGGACGACGACGCATACGATGCGGCAATACTAATTTGGCAGCATTTTTTACGTCTTCCAGTTCCACTTCTTTGCGTCCATTAAAAGCCGCCAGTGTCAAAGCTGTTTTAATTACAGTAATATCGGCGCGATGCCCGTCAACACCAAGTTCTACAGCTAATTTAGCAACAGTTTCCAAAAGTTCCTCGTTGATATCTACCTGAGGTAACAAACTGCTGGCTTGTGTAATTTTTGCAGCCAGCTCTTCCTGATCATGCTGATAACCGGCAATAAAAGTATCGGCATCCTGCTCATAAGCCAAACGACGTTTAATTACCTCAACACGCTGCGCGGGATCATGCTCACCTGTAACAACTACTGACAAGCCAAAACGATCCAAAAGCTGCGGGCGGATATCACCCTCTTCAGGATTCATTGTACCAACCAAAACAAAACGAGCCGGATGAGAATATGAAACGCCTTCACGCTCAACTGTATTGATTCCCATTGCTGCAGCATCCAACAATACATCTACAACATGGTCATCAAGCAAATTTATTTCATCCACATACAAAATATTACGATTGGCTTGAGCTAAAATACCTGCCTCAAATTTTTTCTCGCCATGCTTAATCGCATGTTCAATATCCAAAGTACCAACAACGCGATCTTCAGTCGCGCTTACAGGCAACTCGACCACACGCATTTTTACGGTATCGGCAACTAATTTATTATCCTCAGTATATTTAGATGCACAATCTTCGCATAACAGATTGGGATCTGCCGGATCACAATGAAATTTACATCCATGTACTGCTTCCATAGCCGGCAGTAATTCGGCCAAAGCACGTACTGCTGTTGACTTGGCAGTACCTTTTTCACCTTTTATTAAAACACCGCCTAATGACGGGTTTATTACATTTAATATTAAGGACATTTTCATATCATCCTGTCCTACAATAGCTGTAAATGGGTATACTGACATTCTTTTCACTATAACTCCTCCTAAAAGCACAATAATAGCAAGAAATATCCATAAGAATTTCATTACAATTAAATTACTATATCATATTAAACTATATACCAAGTATATAGTCAAATTTTAAATAAAAATAACTTCAAATTTTTTTGATATAACTATTCCTGTAACTTCATCCCACTCGAATAATAAAACTGCCTGTTTCCCATTATAACTAAATTTTACTTTGCCATGCTCTATAACGACGCTTTGGCCAATAGTCATATCCATCCATTCAGTTTTTCCGGTTTGATTGCAAACCAGCACTGGTAATCCTGTAACAGAGGAACATTTTTCCCATGCTCCTAACGGATTGCCACAAACTTCCGTTGGAGGCCACGCTGCTATATCAATAATTATCTGTGCGCCTTTTTTCTGCATCTTTTTAGCATGTTCACTGTACCATGCATCTGCACATACAAGCACTCCAACTTTAATATTCAAACAATCGATAGGTTTTAGTACATCTGCAGTTCTCGCCCAAGACTCAGCACCGATACCATGAGAAATAATTTTTCTATGTCTGCCGCATATTTCTCCACTTGGTTCAAATACAATACAAGAATTAAAATTACAGTTCAATTCGCTATCGTATTCACCACACCCCAAAAACAAAAATAAACCATAGTCTTTAACTAATGATAATAAGAAACTTAATTTAGAAGACGGTTGTTTATCTACTTTTGTTTCTGGCTCTAATTTATAAAAGTAATACCCCTGCACTGCTGTTTCCGGAGTAATTACCCAATTAGCTCCTTTTTCAGCAGCAATTCGAACTGCTTTTTCCAATAGTTCTATATTTTTCTGCTCAGGACCATTGCTAAGTTCTAAATGACATAATGCTACTTTCATAAAAACTCCTTCAAATTATATATGAACCGAAGCTTATGCTCCAGTCCATATATTTGCGTTTCATTATTTAAAATGCGTATTCCATACCGATAAGGAAAGAGCGTCCTGGCATAGGAAAAGAATACTTGCCATTAGAAACACCACCTGTTTCAGCATAAGAAGCATTAGTTAAATTATATGCTTTGGCATAAATTTTATAATCTTTTTGAACTTTATATTGCAAAGAAAAATCTAAAGTCAAATACTTAGAATCTACATATTTACTTTTATCAGCACCACTAGCTCCACGTCCATATAATTCTGCATCCCATTTATCTTTATTAAAGCTTATGCCTATTTTATACTGATTAGGTGATACATTAGTATCGCGTTTAAATCCATTTCCATCCTTATTATCTTCCTCAACTTTTACATAGGTATAACTGCCATTTATTGAAAACTCATCCGTTAACTTATGTTTGACATTAAACTCCATACCACGTTTTTTCTGTTTAGCAACATTAGCAACTGTCCAATCACTTAAAAAATTATTTGGATCTAAAGCTGCCCAGTTTATTGCATCATCAAGTTCACTGTAAAATGCATTGATCCCCAATTGTATTTTATCGTTAAGTTTTGTATCATAGCCAATAGTCCAAACTTCACCAGTTTCAGGTTTTAATTTGGCATTACCTATCATCGCGCCTGACACCCCAGGGATTGATGGCGAATAATAGAATAAATCATTAGCCTGTGGCGCATTAAAAATTTGCCCCCAAGAAAGATATGCATGACTGTCTTCACTAAATTTTTTATTTACTGCTACACTTGCCGTAGTTTTATTTCCAAAAAAATTATGTTTATCATACCGAAGCCCCGCATTTAAAAGCCAAGAATCGGCAAAATCCCAGCTATCCTGTACATAAATAGCCTTATTGTTGATTTTAGCAATTTTACCGCCATATGTACCAGGATTATTTACCTCAGATTCTCGCCAATCAGCACCAACAACTACTTTATTATTTTTTGATAATTCCCAAGTTTGTTGAATTTCTACACCATCTTTAGTTTCATAATAATTGCTGTCACTATTATTATCATAAAAATTGCCACTATAATAATTTCTATATATTTGTATAAACCCAGTATTTTTTTCTCCACGTCCCCATTCAAATTTTCCTGAAATATTATTGTTCAAATCAGTACCAGATGCTCCTGGTTTAATAGTATTCCACCCACCTAAACCCGTAGCATAATAAGGTTTGCCACCATCTTTAAATGAGTGCTCAAAATATAACGTTGCTAATTTATCATCGTCAAACTCCTGATCAACTTTAATTGTGGCGCCTATAATATTATTAGAAGAATTAGGCCACTTAACATTATCCCCGGAATCAGCTTCTTTGTATTTTACATAATTTTGCTTTTGTTTGTTTATCGTTGTGATTACGCCAGTTTTACCTTTTTTCACACTTACTAAAGCACTGTAATTTTGCGAACCCCATGAGCCGGTATTTATATTTATTTTTGCATAGTTCTTATTGGCACTTTTGGTAATAATATTTATAACACCACCTACTGCATCTGAACCATATAATGATGATCCTGCACCTTTCAAAATCTCTATTTTTTCAATAAAATCAGGAGATGGCAAATTAGTTATATCAAAACCAGAACGTCCAGAAGTTCCCTTATCCTGGTTAAGTCTTCGCCCATCAACCATAATTAATACTCTATCATCACCATTTAAATAAATATGTTGATCTCCACCTAAAAATCCACTGCGTTTTACAATAACACCAGGAACATTTTCTAAAGCTTCACTTACGCTTTGATAGTTTCTTTTTTCAAACTCCTCTGATGTTATGACCGACATATTGGCAGGAGTATCAACTAATTTATTTTCCATTCTTGTAGCCGTTACAACATACTCATCCAATAAAAACTGCTGCGGTTCCTCCGCGTGTACTACCGTGCCCCCCAGATGACACTCCCAGTTATGAGTGCTGTCATCAGTACACTTTTACCCAAACTCTTGTTCAACATGCTCAACTTCCTTTCCCAAATTTTTTTATTATTTTTATAGAAGCAATCATCTGCGTCCAGTCTTTCATGGCCGCGCAAATAATACCTCTAACAAAAATGCCTTTCTCTGCAAAAAGAGAAAGGCATAAAAGCACTTGGTAAAAACTCAAGCGTAACCTTCCTGTCGCTCGCAGGAATATCACTTTATTCAAACAGGCAGTTCTTCTGGCTCAGGATTCAACGCTCGTGCTGCGCCTTCCCAAGATCAATCTCAGTGGCATTTGCAGCAGGCTCATCTTTACAGCGGCGGGACCGCATCGGCTTATACCGATTTCTCTATTAAGCTTACGCACCTGTTTTTATTAAATTATTAAAATTAAATTCTACTTATCTATAATTTTATATGATATAATATCTTATATAATTCTATGGTAAACTATATAGTAAGTATATTGTCAATAAATAAAGGAGTAATTTATGAGTAAATCAATAGAAGATTTTTTTACAGCCGGAGAATTAGCGACTCTTTTTAATATTCCTAAACAAACACTGCTTTACTATGACAGAATAGGGCTTTTAAGTCCTGAATTCATAGCGGAAAATGGCTATCGCCACTATTCTTTAACACAATATTTAATTTTAGAAATCATAGTAAATTTAAGAAAATTAGATATTCCTATTTCACAGATAAAAGATTATCTTAACCATAAAAGTTCAGATAAATTTAACGAATTGATACATAAAAAATCTTGTGAATGTGATGAAATAATCAATAAGCATATTAAAATTAAACATAGTCTGGCATTTGTTGATAAGCTTTTAAGCAATATTGAAAACTTAGCTTTAAATCAGATAACGCTAGAGCATCAATCTGAACAGATAATTTTTATAAGTGATTTGTCTTCTGTCGCCGTTGGTAAGAAACGTCTCGAAATAATGGCAAAACACAACCAGAAAGCTTTTAATAAGCAACATTTTAAAGAAAAAGCTGTAGGTTGGATCGTTGATCAAAAAAAATTTTTAATGGGAGAAAAAAGTTATTCACTAGCATTTTTTACAACTGTTGGTCATCCTCAAAATATTAATAAAAACCATATGATATTACCAGAAGGACTCTATTTAAATATATTTTTTAAAGGTACTTATCACAAAAATTCAAAATCTATTTCAAAAAAAATTGCCTCATTTCTCAATAGTAATGAATTGCAGCCATTAAGCAATATTTATGTTATGCCCTTAAAAAATCATTGGTTAACATCAGATCCAGATGAATACATAAATAAAATTTCATTACAAGTAACATATATAAATCAAGAGACCTTGTAAAATACAAGGTCTCTTTTATTTTTCAACTTCTGCAACAACTGAAATATGACAGTTTTCAGGCTGATCAAATAAACTGCCATACGCAGCACGAGCTACTTCCTGTACACCAAATACTATATCCTGCGAAGAATTATAAATATAACCCTCCCGCGGATAGAAAAACCGCTTTTCTTTTACTGCATTTAATGTTTTCAATGCAGGATCCTCTAAAAATTCTTTGTTATATTTTTCAATATCAAAAGTTTTGTGATCATTGTAGACAGGCATAATCAGAAGATCAGGATTAATATCAACCAACATCTCTTTTGTTAAAAGCTGTCCATTATGCAATCCGGCATCAGAAACGCCATTTATAACACCTGCATACTTACAAATATCATCAAAAGTACACCCCTTACCGCCATAAGATGTCATCAATGATATCAAAACGAGCTTCTTCCTTCGTTCAGGCTTAATATTATCCACCTTTTCTTTGATTTCTGCTAATTTATCATCCATTTTTTGCAATCATAAGATTACCTTTATCTTCCTCGCCTAAAGTTTTTGCTATCAATTTCACATTCTCTTTAACATCAGCAATACTTTTAGGTCCCTTTACAACAACTACTTTAATTCCCAGTTCCCGTAAATTATCAACCATTTCGGCTTTGCCCCAATTATAAATAAATACAACATCCGGCTTTAAAGATAAAATTTCTTCAGCAGAAGGATTTTTTATTTTTCTAGTAATTCCATTCGCCTTATCTACGATATTGGAGCTTACAGGATCATCAGCCAAAGAATTAATTGCAATCAATTTCTCTTCAGGGAGTATCCCTAACACAATACTGTCTGTTCCCATTGCCAACGTCAGTATTCTTTCCGGTTTATGCTCTAATTGGATCATGGCCCCCTGATCATCAATTATTTCGTAAGCGACTTTTTTTACATTGCCACCATTAGAGCTTCCACAGCCAGAAATAAAAAAACTACTATAAGCAGCATCACTGCCAAAAAAGTTTTCGAAGCCATCTTTCTCATTATCTTTAGTTCCTTTGAATATTATCTGCAATAATATTCACAAACAACTCACTCCAGGCTTTCATCATAGCTTCTACCGAAACCTCATTCAGCGCGATACTTTCTGTATCATATTCTCCCGCAATGTCACTCAATAGCTTTTCTGCTGCATTCATGACCTCATCTTTATCAAGTAATCCCCATAAAAACTGGTCCAACAAATGTATATATAAAGAAGTATATGTCAGCATTACAGGTTCTTGTGCAAGCTTTTCTGCCGCTTCTAAGAAATCAGGCTTTAAGACAGCTAACTGCTGCTGGAATAAAAGCCAGATACTTTGCGTTGTCACTTGAAAACGTTTTAGGCGTCTAAACACATTGTGCTGTGTTCTAGGATTGAGTCCAGACTGTTTTGATAATGCCGCTTTAACTGCTTTAGTAACGGTTTTTCCAATAAGCTCACCCATTTTAGAATGTTTTCCGGCTCCTTCAAAATACAGCTCAGAATCCGAATTAGCAACAATTATTGTTTGGTCCGTCCCTGATCCTGTCGCAAGTCCTGTAGAATAGTTACTGCCAGCCAGCAGTTCCTGAATTGCAGCCGTCTTTGCTTCAGTACATGTAACCAATGCTCTGGCCAGCGTTCCAGGAGGCATATCTGCGTCTAGTATCAAAATAATGTTAATAGTACCCAATTTATCTGGTTTTTCCGCAGGTTTATAATAATCGGCAGGATCACCGACACGTCCTCCATTTGTTTCAATCCCGCCTGTTACTATAGCAGTAACAGTAAGTTCTTTATAATTCAAGGATTCTATAGCCACATTTTCCATATCAGCAGCAGTTCCCATTCCAGTTACAAGCTCTGGCTCTAAGCCTATACGCTTGGCTAATATCCGCATATGTTCGGTATAAGTATCAGCTAACATCTCACATGGCATCCCTGAACCAACCTTACCATCGTGGTTAAATACAGCTTTATAATTTTCATGATAACCGCCATTAAAAACCGAAGTGCTAAGTACTTTACGCGCACCCTTAAAAAACACTACGATACTTTTTTCATAACGATAAGCTGTATCGCCTGTAGACACTGTATATAATTTCATTCTAACAACTCCCGTAAAAAAAATGTCCTCCTGCCCAGGCAGGAAGACACTAATGTTTTTTATTCCGATCATATCGGTCATTAATCTCAATCCTATCGCTCGTAGGTTATCCAGAGATCGAAAATGGCTGTTTCCAGGGATTAAATAAATACCCAGCGACGGGATCGCGGCTTAACGCACTTCTAACAACCAGATTATGAAATTTTAATGATGACCGCAACCGCCGGTTGCTTCACCAGCCATGATTTTTCTGTATAATTCATGCGCTTCTTCGCTACTTTTACCAGCAGCAATTGCTTTTTGAGCATGGATAACGGCACTCCTATATTTGGCATGCGGTCCATCAGCAGGTAATTTTTCAACATCTTTGATGTCAAATTCCATTACTTTTTTGAAAATAGCATGAATTTCTTCAGAAGATTTGCCAGCAGCTTTAGCAGCCTCTACATGCTTCATAGCGCTTTCATAACGATGTTTGGCATGCGGAGTATTCGGCAATTCATATTTAGGATGTTCTTTACAAGTCATTTTAATCACCTCTTAAAATATTCTTATTTTCTTTCATTATCATTTTAGACTATATACCTGTCATATGGTCAAGCATTTTCTATATTTTTATTTGTTTAATAGATACCTGTTTTAATACACATTCGCTGAGATATGCTTCTTTAACTCCACTGCCATACCAGCGGGCAAAACAGCCGCCACCACACAATTTAAAATCTTCACACTGCTTACAAAAAAACATTGAAGTTCTGATTTGCTCCTGGACTTTCTTTACCAATATAGTGTCCAGCCCATTTTTTACATTACCAATATAAAAATCTTTATTACCGACAAGGGAGGAACAGGCATAAATATCGCCTTTGGCATCAATAAAAGCTGCTTCTCCATTCATCGCATAACAGTGGCCAAATTCATGGGAAGAATCAGCACAAAGTATTTTAACTCGTTCCTGTTGGGCAAAATGAATTTTATAGCCTGTTAAATATGCTAGCTGACGTGCTTTTTCGTAAACCTGTTCCATTGCCTTACGCATAGCTGTTTCGGAAGGCGGTTTGAGGACAGCTCCTCTTCCCTGCCCTCTCAACAGGTCAAAGCCTATCCTGCGTATATTCCCTATAAAATAAGCAAATTCTACTATACCGGCCAATTCGCTGACATTTTCGTCTGTAACTACGCAGGTAATACCAACTGCTATATTATTACGCTTTAAAACTTCTAAACCATATAAAATTGAACTTGTTGCTCCATCTCCGGCTTTAGTCAGGCGCAGCTTATCATTGATATTCGGTCTGCCGTCTAAACTGACACCAATTGCAACTTTATTTTTGAATAAATATTCTGCTATTTCATCCGTCATCAATGATCCATTTGTTTGTATCTGTAAAACAGCAGGCAGGTTATTATCCTGAACATATTTAACAACAGCTTTCAAACATTCAAAGTTCAGCAGCGGCTCACCACCGCTGAACTGAATAACAAATTTTTCTCCGCTGCCTGCCGCCAAATTCACAGCTTTAATGGCATCATCAACTTTAAGCATACTGCCGTCATGTTCTGCTGCATAACAGTACTTGCAGGCAAAATTGCACTGACCGGTCAAGCTGAGAACAAGCATCTTGATTTTAGGAATGTTCATCACTGCGTTCCTCTAATTCGCCTTCTACTGATAAATAGATCTTTTGCAATTCTGCTTTGGTTTCAGGTTTCGCCTGCCACAGACCACGCTGATCCGCTTCCAGTAAAATCTCCGCCATGCGCTGCAAAGCCCATGGATTAACATCACGCAGCCATTCCTGTACTTTGGGGTCGAATGTATATTTTTCGGCATATTTTTCATACATCCAATCTTCCATCACAGAGCTTGTAGCATCCCACTGGAAACTGTGTGCAATATAGTTAGCCATATCGGCAGCACCTTTATATCCATGCTTCATCATACCCTCGATAAATTTAGGATTAATAGCTTCACTGCGGAAAATACGTTTAGCCTCTTCCTGTACACTGTGCATGACGACCTTGCTTTTATCAGTACTGTCGCCGCAGTACGAACGCGGGGCAGAACCTTTGATACTGCGTACTGCAGCGATCATACCACCATGATACGCGTTATAATCATCTGAACTGAGCATATTAGTTTCATGATTATCCTCGTTTTTAATTGTTACGTCCAAGCTTCCCATTCTTTTACGGAACTGCTGCGGTAAAAACTTACCCTTGACCTTGCCGCCATAAGCATGCGCGCCCCAACGAACATACACCTCGGCAATATCATCAATACTTTCCCAATTTTTTGCCTCTAAAAGCGCTGCTACGCCAGCGCCATAAACACCCTGCTCATCTCCAAAAATACGAAAAGCAGCCTGCCGCCAAGCATCTTCTTTTGTTAAACCCTCCGCTTCTAGTTCCAGACTATCAACAAGTAAATGCTTACGAACGTAATTTTGCTCTTCATCTTCTTCAAGTTCCCCTACCAGTAAAACAGCTTTGTCCAGCAAATTCATTACACTGGGCATAGTATCTCTAAACAAACCACTGATCCTGGCAGTGACGTCAATACGGGGACGTTTCAATTCCATCAGCGGTATGACTTCAAGACCGATTACTCTTTGACTGCCATGCTGCCATTGCGGCCGTACGCCCAAAAGATATAAAAATTCTGCTACGCACTGACCGTGACTGCGCATATTGGCACCTGACCATAAAACTATACCAACACTTTCAGGGTATCGTCCTTCTTCACTGATATACCTTTCGATTACCTGATCGCCCAAAGTTTTTCCTATTTCCCATGCAGCAGGAGTTGGCAGATTTCTCGGGTCAATACCATAAAAATTTCGTCCGGTAGGTAAAAGATCAGCACCGCCGCTGCTTGGAGCTCCTGACGGTCCCGGTTCGATATATTGCCCTTCCAATCCTCTTAGCAGGTTTTCTCTTTCCTGTGAAGTAAGCATCAGATTGGGATAAATATTATTACAAATATAGCAGCAGATTTGTTTGAGCGCTAACTTAAATTCGCTGCTTCCATCACATACCCACTCAAGATTTTCTAAATTATACAGTTTTTCTTCATCAAAACCGTGCTCAATCAAAAGTGCTATGATATTGCGGCTGCGGGCACGTAATTTATCTATTAAAGCGCCATAAGTAATATTTAAAGGTTCGTAAATTAAGCCGCTGTTTTCCAACAGGTCATAATAGTCAAAACCATAATGTTTTGCCAATACCTGCATCAAAGACGGAATATCACCATTTTCCAGCCGCGTCAACAGCATTAGATACTCACGCAGATTTTCGTCCTGAGGCGGTTGTCCCAAAATATGTAAGCCTATCCTAACCTGCATATTTTTCAAATCAGTAATATAGTTATGCAGACCCATGACGTAATCATTAAAAGGCTTTTCTTCATCAAAAAAAACTTCATCCTGCAAATTTGCCTGCACTACTTTTTCTAAAATCAAGCTTTGAAGTTTTTCTAAATTTTCCGGCTGAGTAGTCTCAAAATGACAATATTCATCCATCAGTTTTTCAAGCTCTTCTAATTCGTCGTAAACACCGGCATCAGTCATAGGCGGCGGCAAATGTTCTATCAGACAGGCAGCACCACGTCTTTTGGCCTGAATACCCTCACCGGTAATCGTGATAAGATAAGGATAGATATTAGGCAGATCGCCCAAAGAAATATCCGGATAACAGGTATTATTGAGTCCGGCATTTTTACCAGGCAGCCATTCAAGGGATCCATGAGTACCAACATGCACTACCGCATCAGCCTGCCAGATATCGCGCAGCCAGTGATAGAAACCCAAATAATGATGCGTGGGAGCGCAGAAAGGAGAGTGATAAATTTTGCTTGGATCTTCACCAAAACCACGCGGAGGCTGCACTGTAACAAATATATTTCCGTTCATTGTTCCGGGAATAAGTAAATCGTCATCATAGTTCATAACTTCACCCGGAGCTTCGCCCCAATCTTTTACCAGCTGTGCTTTTACGCCCTCCTCCTGCAATTCAAAGAATTTTCTATAATCAGCACCACTTAACTTATTGGCAGCTGCCAGCTGCTTTTCCGTAAGCAAAGCTCTATCATTAGTAGCATTTGCCGTCAATTCATTGATAAATTCTTTCCCGTCTTCAGGGATAGTATCAACTTTATAGCCACGTTCTCTCAGCGCCTGCAAGACAAGTCTGATACTTTCTATAGTATCTAACCCGACAGCACTGCCAATATTAGAATTACGCGGTGGGTAATTGTGAAAAATGATCGCAACTTTTTTATCAGCATTCTTTTTTCGCCGCAAAACAGCCCATTTCCGTGCTTTATTTACCATACGCACAATGCGCTCGTTGATAGGCAGATAACGTACATCGCCATTTTCCAGTAGTTTTTTATTAGCTATAGGCACACCATGGATCGCGCCGTCAAATTCCGGCATCGTTACGCTGATAGAAACTTCCATAGCATTCATGCCTTCAAAATCATCACGCCAGTTTTCGTAGGGTGTCAATAAAGTATAAGCCTGTAAAACAGGTACATTAAATTTCTTCAGAAAATCTAGCGTCATTGATCGTGCACCTGTCAACGAAAATTTCATTGTATTGATAAAAACATCTATTGACGGCACACCATTTTCACAAAAATAATCTTCAAAAATTTTGATCAGGCTTGGCATTCCTAATTCTAAAACAGGCATACCGTTACTAAATACGCAAACAGCATTCATTCCTTGACGTTCTATTTCTTCAATCAATGCCGTTTGATAGACAAGGTCATCCCATACCCATTCGTCACGATAAAATAAAATACCAATAGTCGGTTTTGCAGCATCGCAAAAATCTTTTTTATATGCTGCCAGATCTGTATAAACAGTTTTAGCTTTCGGATGATAAATCGCGCTCCAATACATAGGATCTGGCAGTTCGATATCCGTTTTACCGGTCAAAATACCATTAGCATATAAAAACAAATTACGATAATTTTTCATACCGCTGTACAAAGCATACGCTTTTAATTTTTCTAAATCATTTTTTTCTATTCCGCTTACCAGTTCTTCCTCTTCAGTACCGGCAGCGTCAATATAATATCGCAGTTGATGTTTTTTAATAAATGGCAGCAGTTTTTTGAAAAAATGGGTGTCAAGTCCTGCTCCCATCCATTTAAGCAATAGAATATCTGCATCTTCTAAAAGCTTCTGCCATTCGTCATTCCAGACAGTATTATCGGAAAGCTTAACGCAAACAGAATCATTACTCAATAAATTTTCCTGCTGCAGCTGCTGCAAAGCAACCTTCATCATTGCAAAACGTCTGTCGACATTACTTAAAAATACTACTTTGCTCATTTTCTTCCTCCATATTTCTCACTTTAAAATACCTGTTTCTGCATTCTACGCAGCAAATAAAGGAAATAAGGCGTTCCTAAAAGGGCAGTCATAATGCCTACCCTGACTTCTGCAGGTGGAATAATGATACGCCCTAAAGAATCACAAACAACCAAAAATGCAGCTCCCGCCAAAGCACTGGCAGGTAACAGCACGCGGTGATCAGGTCCAACCAGCATACGCATCATATGTGGAACAACTAATCCTACAAAACCTATATTTCCACTGACACAAACAGAAGTGGCAGTTGTCATAGCTGCAACAAACAGTAAACCCATTCTAAATGGTAAAACAGGCATACCAACTGCTCTGGCTTCTGTTTCTCCAAGTACCAGAATATTTAGATGTCTTGATAAAGCAAGCATTATTATCACACCAATACTTACAGGGCCAATTGCCATATAAACATGTTCCCAGCGTCTGTAGTCAAGACCGCCAACCATCCAGAACAGATACTGCTGTAATTTTTGTTCATTCATAAATGTCAACAATCCAGATGTCACCGCACCAAGCAGCATCCCCACAGCGACGCCGGCAAGCAGCAAAGTCATAACAGGTATTTTCCCATTACGCATTGCTAAAAATACTGTTAAGGCAACAGCACAAACAGAACCGCAAAAAGCAAAAGCAGGCATCACAAACATACTTTCCGTCGCCCAGCCCAATGCTATCGAAAGTACTGCCCCTGTCGCAGCGCCACTTGAAACGCCTATAATACCAGGATCTGCCAATGGATTACTGAAAATCCCCTGCATAACGGCTCCCGATATACCTAAAGCGGCACCTACCAAAAGTCCCACGACCATACGGGGCATCCTTATATACCAAACAACCGCCATCTGCTCCTGTGTAAAATCGTTTTTATCAAAAAAAGGCAGACCTAGCTGATAGCCAATGGCTGATAAAGTATTATGCAACGGTATTTTTATCTGCCCGCAGGTCAAAGATATCGCCGCTACAATCAGCAGACCTATAAATAATAAGAAGATAAACTTTTTGCCGGATTTTCGATTAAACAAACTTATTCCCCCTTGGCAAACAATTCAGGATAAACGACCTTTGCAACAGCTTCTATACTATCTGTAACATGCTGTGACGCAACATAACGATAACGGTCAGACACAAACTCAAGCCTGTTGTTTTTTATCGCTTTGATATTCTTAAAGGCAGGATCAGCAGCCACCTGCTGTGCATATTTTTGCACATCATTATTAGAATCAAAATTCCATGTTGGTAATAAAAATACATCAGGATCAATCTCAATGATACGTTCCTTGGATAATGCATTGCTGCCCTGATCAAGTCCAGCTTCCGCCGCACCATTACGAACATGAGCATACGAAAAAATATCATCAAGCAAATTATCTTTGCGCCCAATAGCGCCGATAAATGAAAATGCCATTACAACCTTTTCCTTATCTTTAGGAATTACTTTCAGCTTACTTTCAAGTTCAGCCAGTTTGTTATCCATAGTATTTACAAGTGCTTCACCCTTAGACTTTTCACCAGCAGCAGCAGCTACGCCCAAAACCTTTTTGCGCATAGCTTCTATTGTTTTAGGACTTCCGGCAACATATACAGGAATTTTCATATCTTCCAGATTTTTCACCAAAGAATCTGGAGTAGCCGTAGAAACAAAAACCAAATCAGGATTTAATGCTACGATTGCTTCAGTATTTTCACCAACCTTATTACCGACACGGTCTGCCTGCTCCTTAGTTATAAATGTTATTTCAGGATCACCAGCCCATTTACTAAAAGCCTTAACCCTATCAAGGGTTACGATCTCAGCTAAAATTTCATCAGTCCCATAAGTTGCAGATACTATTCGTACCGGTTTACCTGCAATTTTTATCTGCCGGCCTTTATCATCTGTAACAACATAAGCAGCGGCAGAATTTGCTTTAGGAATATCTGTATTTTGACCGCAGCCACTGGTTATAAGCAATAAAACAGCAAATAAAACCAACAGTATCTTTTTCATTAACCTTCACTCCTAATAGGGCAGCTGTGCTTTTATTTTTAAATTCCACAGCCGCTGCAGCATATGCCCGGCGCCACGAATACCTGCAAACGGAGCTGTCGTCAGCAGTACCTCATCTTGTACGGGATACGCAATATTACAACACCAAAATTTTTTCCCTTCACGCAATAAAACAGAGCTTTCACTACTGCTTCCAAGAATAAGCGTATTATCAGACTGCTGCAATATCTGTTCAATTTTTTTACTGTCTTTTTCTGCCAGTAGAATTTCATCTGCTTCCACAGGCCCCCGTAAATCTTTAAGAGTGTTTTGACAGATAACAGTCAATTTTTCTGTATCCGCCCATTCTTCGCGCAATGTTTGTGCAATGCAAAAAGCAGTTGTTCCAGGAGCGGCAACAATAATTTTATCAAACCATAATTCGCCCCAGGTGCATCTGGCTTCATTAACTGCAGCCAGTAATTCTTCCTGAGTTTTTACGCATTCTTCTCGGACACTTTCCAAATCACTGGGTAATACTTCTGCAATTTTTTCCAGCCAACGCAGTGTACCTTTTAATCCATAAGGTATCCCTGCTACAACATAAGGAGTGCCATATCGTTCTTTAAGATATTTAGCCGTCTCTAGACCTAACTCCTCATTGATAACGATGTTCAACTGAGCAGCAGGAATTTTTTGCAATGTCTCAAGTTCACTCCCGGCTCCAGGCACCGCAATAACTCTATAATTTGCAGTTTCTAAAATCCTTTTAATTTCTTCAAGATCGTTTCTGCCGTTAAAATAAGCAGTAGTCGCTCCTAATAAATTAACGCCTAAACGACATTTTATTTTGATATCAGGTAAATCCAAATATTGCCAAAGCCTGATGCTGGCTTTGCTGTATCCTTCAGCAAAACCGCCGCGTAGACCGCCGCTGTCCATTCCTATTACAGAAAAAGGCAGCTTTGCTTTAGCGGCAATGCCCTCAATATCATCACCAATCAAACTGACGCTGCAGCTGTTTTCAATCAAAAGAATTGAAGGTGCCCTATTTTCCCTAATATAATCCAAAGCATCTGTTAAACATTCTTCTGTTCCATAAACGACCGCATTATTATCCGGCTGCGAGCCATGAAAGCGTTCTCCCAACCTGCTGTTAGATTTTTCAAGGTGGCGCAGGGCATAAAAATAGCACCATAGCGGCCCGTTAACCAACACCTCCGCACCTTTAATACCAGTAAAAAAAGCTGCTGCACCAGTTAAAGCACAGGTGTCGACTCGACTGCACACATTGCCCCACTCGGCTGTTTCAGACATAGACTATACCTCCTTTTTCACCACGGCGACATAAGGTTTTATAAATACAGTCCATAAACTCAATCTCTCCACTTGCACCTACAAGTGGAAGCATCGGTAAAAATATCTGTTTAATATCCTGGTTATTAGTTATTTCATGAGTTGTAAGAACTAAATCAACTGTTTCCAATAGTTGTTGACCTGCTGTCTGATCAATGATTGGGGCCTGACATTGTGCTGAAACAGCTTCGACCATTAATTTTCTTTCTTTCGTGTTATAATTGTCAAACAAAATAATCGCTTCCACCTGCATCTCTAATCTGCGTAATGTTTCCAGAATCCCAGCCGGATGGAAATACATCAGCATCCTGCCAATACAAACGACACAACGCTTTCCCTGAGTTATTTTTTTTACTTTATCGGCAAAAGCAAATAATTTATCCTTTTCCTGTACTACAGCCTTTTCTGCCAAATCTTCCTGCTGCAAAAAAACTCCCAAATTTCTCAGCCAGTCGACTGTATTATCCCATCCTACAGGATATCCATCCTGTAAATAAGGAACCTCATAATTCATTTCTAACAGCCTGGCTATTTTAGTCAATCCGTTATAAGTCTGTCCGCGTCCACCGAGAATAATACTAAAAGACGCAGCTGTAATCTGAGGTAATTCATTTATAGGAATATATCCCGGAAACTGCCCAATAACCTTAATCGAAAAATATGCCAGTAAACGTTTTACCTCTTTGGCATAATGTCCCCAAGGGCCTCCATTGTCACCAATAAGCAACGCAGTATTCTCCAATTTTGTCTGTTTATGGAAAAATCTTTCAGCAAGTTGTTCTGCTACCGCAAAATATCCTTGATAATATTCTCCATCCAAAAAACCATAACACGGAACAGTAAAAACAGGAATACCATATTTAACTTCGCTTTCCTTTCCTACTGCTTCGACATCATCACCAATAACTCCGGCCACACAAGAATTGGCAATTATCAGGCACTTCGGCCTATAAGTATTTACTACATCTTCAATGCAGGCACGCAAACGATCTGCACCACCAAAAATAGAATGTTTTTCCTGCAGCATACTTGATACCACTGGTATAGGCTTCAAATTTTCAGCAGCTCCATTAGCCAAAGCTCGATATTGTGCGCTGATATCCATACTGCGCGCAACATGAGCACATGCTCTGGGACTATGAAAAATAACAGCCGCACCACTGCAGTAAGCAGCAGCCCGCCAAACTCCGGGCATACTACAGCTACAGCTTTTTGTTTTAGAGAGCATTCTTTTAGTCTTGATTGCCATAGCTTGCTACTAAATCCTCCAGTTCCTCAAATTTCAGAGGTGTAGGTATAGACAGTTCTGCATTTTTCAATATATCATCGGCTAAGTTTCTATAGACCTGTGCCTGCTCAGAGTCTGGTGCATATTCTATAACAGTCTGTCTATTATTTTCAGCTTTGTTTACAATCACATTGCGGGGAATAAAGGCGATCAATTTAGTATTCAGTCTTCTGGCAAATTCTATCAATAACGCATGTTCATTGGGAGTATTTCGGCTATTGCCAATAATACCGCCAAGCCTTACTTCACCTCTTGCGGCAAATCTTTTAACGCCTTTAGCAATGTTGTTTGCTGCATACAACGCCATCAGTTCACCAGAAGAAACTATATAAATATCAGTAGCATAACCTTCTCTAATAGGTACGGCAAACCCACCACAGACGACATCGCCCAGAACATCATATAACACTAGATCCTCATCGTTTAAAACCTCCAGTTCTTTCAATTTTTCCAAGGCAACGATGATGCCACGTCCCGCACAACCTACTCCAGGTTCCGGTCCTCCTGCTTCAACACATTTGGTTCCGTTAAAACCTGTATGCACAATCTGTTCAGCTTGAATATCATCTTCAGCATCGCGTACCAGATCCAGCACTGTCTGACGACAAATTTGTCCTAATAGCAATCTGGTAGAATCATTTTTAGGATCGCAGCCTATCTGACATACTTTTTTTCCCATTTTGCTGAATGCGGCAGAAACATTAGCTGCTGTAGTAGATTTTCCAATACCGCCTTTACCATAGAATGCAATTTTTTTCATCATCAATTACCTCCGTAAAGTTAAAAATAAAAAAGAACAGACTATCCCCTAAGGGAAAGCTGTTCTTAAAAATATTGGTACAAATGCCAAATACTTTACCGACGCCTTCCCATCTCTCGTGGGGAACGTACAAAGATCTGGCAGTTCTTCTGACTCTGATTCATTGCTCGCCTTCCCTTCCCAGGTTTCAACCCAGTGGTTTTTAAGGTCCGCTCATCATTACAGCGACGGGATCGTATCGGAGTTACACCGATTTCTCTATTATGCGCAGAAAGCGCACCAGATCCAACAATATAAAGTTTTATTTTACCAGGTCTACCGGAAGCAATGCCGGCATACCATTACTGCAGATAAATTCATCAGCCTCAACTTTAAAAACATCTTTCAGAAGTTGTGCTGTAACTATCTCCTGCGGCTTGCCTTCAGTTACAAGATAGCCTTCTTTTATAACAGCAATATGATCGGAGTACTGCACAGCATGATTAATGTCATGGATAACCATAACTACCGTTAACTGTAATTCACGATTAAGCTTTTCTAAAAGCTGCATTACCTCCAGCTGATGACAAATATCCAAATAAGTGGTAGGTTCATCAAGTAAAAGCACTTGCGGACGCTGCGCCAAAGCCATCGCAATCCATGCCCTTTGTCTTTCCCCTCCAGAAAGTGTGCTTAGCAGACGATGCTGCATCCCCAGCATATTCGTTTGCCCTAACGCCCACTCTACATGTGCATCATCTTCCATACTTTTGCGGCCAAACCAGTTTCGGTGTGGAAAGCGGCCCATCTCTGCTAAATCTTTGACTGTCAAATCTGCCGGAGACTGCGGAGCCTGAGTCAAAATTGCCAGTTTTTGAGCAAATTCCCTGTGACTGAACTTTTTAATATCTTCACCATTAAAGGTTACATTGCCTTTATAACAGGGCCATATACGTGCTAAAGCTTTTAATGTAGTGCTTTTTCCGCAGCCGTTAGGTCCGATGATGGATGTTACCTTACCTTCCGGTACTGATAAACTCAAACCATGAATGATTGTCTTATCAATAATACGAATCGTAATCTCGTTTGCCTGCAAAATACTCATCAGATTTCCCTCCTTAGCAGAAATAAAAAGAAGGGAGCACCAATAAACGCCATAATTATACCTACCGGTAATTCAACAGGTGCAAAAACCACACGTGCAAAAGTATCACTAAGCGTTACCACAGCAATACCTAAAAGCCCTGAAGCCGGCATCAAATAGCGGTAATCTGACCCTATTATCAGCCTGGCTGCGTGCGGAACAATCAACCCCACAAACCCTAAGAGGCCAACGACACTGACAGCGCTTGCCGCCAATAACGCCGCAACGGCAGTCATGGCAATACGCGTAACCTCAACATTAACGCCTAGCCCACGCGCCATTTCATCACCAAGCTGCAGAATATTGAGATAAGCGGCACCGATAAAAGCCAGCAGAACACCTGCAATAGCATAAGGTAAAATAATACTGACATGCGGCCAGCTGCGGGCAGCCAATCCGCCAACCATCCACATTAAAGCTCCATGTACACGGTCACTATAAAAAATCATCAATCCAGAAATACCAGCGCTTAAAAACGCAGATACGGCAACACCAGCTAAAATAATCCGTACAGGCTTGATACCATTTTTCCAGGCCAAAATATAAATACAGACCGCCGCAAGCATCGCACCAATAAATGCAGCCGGTGTAATCAGGTATTCCAGGGTAGGAAATAAAATCATAATCGTAACACCAGCCAAACCAGCACCACTGGAAATACCAATAATATGCGGATCAGCCAGAGGATTTCGCATTACCGCCTGCAATACGGCACCTGCAATTGCAAGATTTACACCCACTAACGCACCAACTATTGTACGCGGCATCCTGATATTCCAGATAATCTGACTTTGCGGTTCTAATGTTGGATTAGATAAAATATTAATGATCTGCGCTAAACTAATATCGGCCGAACCTTTTGTTAAGCTTAAAAAAGCACCTAAAAATGCCAGCATGGCAAAAGCAGCCATGACGATAAGCCGCCAGGCTGTACGTGAAATGCCAAATTTTTCAATTCTTTCCAAAGTATCCGCCTGATTATTTGTCATCCCTAAAAACCTCTGGATATACAGTTTTAGCCATGTATTTTACAGCATCCGGATAGTGCAAACCAGGATTGAGCAAAAATAATCTTTCAGGCAGTAAATATACTTTGTTATTCCGTACTGCTTCTAAAGATGCCCAGGCCGGATTACTTTTCACATCAGCACGCAGCCTGTTTTCTATCTCTTCACTGTCGCCCATAAAAGTAATAAAAATAATTTCCGGATTCTTTTCTACTAAAGCTTCCATACTATACGGAGTCTTCTCCGGTTTTCCTTTAATAGGCGTTGCCCCTACAGCAACATTTTGAAATCCCAGCATTTTGGCAACGCAGCCGGCAATGCTGTTTTCCAGCTCAACTGTCACATTAGAAGGAGTTGCATGCATAATAACAATACGTTTTCCATCCTTCGGTAACTTTTCCGTCACAGCTTTAACCTGCTGATCCAGTTTCGCAGCAGCAGCTTCACCTTTTTCTGGTACACCATAGATTTTTCCCATTAAAATAAGTTTATCTTTTACCTCATCATATGTTTTTGGATTGATTGCAATAACAGGTATTTTATTAGACTCCAAAAGCGGAAGAAATTTCTCATGTTGATTTTTATTAGCAATAACCAGATCAGGCTTTAAGCCGATAAGACTCTCCATATTAATATTATAAACAAAACCGACCTCAGGTACATTTTTCATGGCTTCCGGCATTTCTCCTATTTTTGACGACGCACGTCCAACGATCTTACCGCCTACAGCATCAATCATATTCAGGTATGAAGTTGCCAAGCTTACAACTCGTTCAGGTTTTTCAGGCAGTACTACAGTACGCCCTGTATCGTCAGTAATAGTTAAAAATGCTTTATCATCACTGGCAGGTTTAGTATTTTCAGCGTTTGGACCACAACCGCTAAAAACAGTCAGACACAATGCAGCAGCAAGCACTGCCCTAAAAATTTTCATTATTGCTCTCTCCCTGCAAAATTAAGAAAGCCTCCCAACGTCAGTTATCGTCAGAGGCACTCGTAACGTCTTATTGATTACCGTTTCATAATAGCATAGATTCCTACCAGCGTCAAGGAAGTTCGCTTGTTCTGAGCCTCTAACTTTGCTATAATGCATAGAGGAAACGGAGGTATTTTAAGTAATGGAAATTAATGAGATGATTGCCCGCATTAACATTTTAGCCCGGAAAAAACGCAGTGAGGGTTTGACAGAAGAAGAACAGTGCGAACAAAAAGCATTATATAAAGAATATTTAGGCTTTATCCGCGGACAGGTCAAGCAACAGCTCGATAAAATAGAAATAGTCGATGAACTGCCGTCACAGCACTGATATGGAGTTTAATTTTTCATATACTGTTTTTTACGAAGACGAATATCTGCTGATCGTCAATAAACCAGCCGGAATGCTGGTCCATCCGACAGTAAAGGAAGATGGCAGTACTCTGTATAACTATGTTGCACATTACTATAAACAACAGGGATTATTACACAATATCCATCCTGTCTCACGTTTAGACCGCAATACTTCAGGTCTTGTCATTTTTGCAAAAGAACCACGAATCCAGTTTCTGCTTTCCCAGCAGGAGGTCATAAAAAAATATTTAGGAATCGTTACAGGAACATTACCAGCTGACAGTGGCATAATAGAAGCTCCAATTTCCAGAAAGGAAGGCAGCATTATTGAGCGCTGTGTTTCTCCAAACGGAAAATATGCCCGTACTGATTATAAACTTATCAGCCGCCGGAAACATCTCAGTTTGCTGGAACTGCAGCTGCACACTGGCCGTACCCACCAGATACGCGTACATATGGCACATATCGGCTGCCCGCTTTATAATGATAACCTTTACGGAACACCAGGACCGCAAAGCCGCCACGCTCTGCATGCTTATTACCTGGGCTTTAACCATCCTGCAACCGGTATTTTTTTAGAAATATCCTGCGCCTTACCCAACGATCTTTTCAAAATTATATACTATTAAAGTATAGAGTATGCTATAATTAATTACAACAAAAGACAAAAAGGAGGCTGTCCTATGCCACTAGTAACATCTGCTGAAATGTTCAAAAAAGCTTATGAAGGCCATTATGCTGTAGGTGCTTTCAACGTCAACAACATGGAAATAATTCAAGGTATCGTCGAAGCTGCACGTGAAGAAAAATCACCTTTGATTTTACAGGTTTCGGCCGGTGCCCGCAAATATGCTAACCACATTTATCTGATGAAACTGGTTGAAGCCGCTATCGAAGATACTGGTTTGCCCATTTGCCTGCATCTTGACCATGGTGAAGATTTTGAAATCTGCAAAGCATGCGTAGACGGAGGTTTTACCTCTGTTATGATCGATGGTTCCAAACATCCATTTGAAGAAAATATTGAACTTACTAAACGCGTTGTAGAGTATGCTCATAATAAAGGCGTTGTCGTTGAAGCCGAGCTGGGACGCTTAGCAGGCGTCGAAGATGCGGTTAAAGTAAACACAAAGGACGCTACATATACAGATCCCGATCAAGCTGTAGAATTTGTTGAACGTACTGGCGTTGACTCTTTAGCAATAGCAATAGGAACCAGCCACGGTGCCTATAAATTTAAAGGTAATCCTGAACTTGATTTTGCCCGGTTGGAAAAAATCACTAAATTACTGCCAGGATTCCCTCTGGTTCTGCATGGCGCCTCTACCGTTATCCCCTCCTTTGTTGAAGAGTGCAATAAATACGGCGGTAAACTTGACGGCGCACAAGGTGTTCCTGAAGATATGCTCTTGAAAGCCGGTACTTTTGGTGTCTGCAAGATCAATATTGATACCGATTTGCGTTTGGCTATGACTGCCTCTATTCGCAAACATCTTGCTACTAATCCAGCTGATTTCGATCCGCGTCAATATTTAAAACCAGCACGCGAAGCAATCAAACAAATGGTAGCTCACAAGATGCGTGATGTTCTCAACAGTTCTAACAGACTGTAAATATAGCCATTATCTACCCCTGCAGAAAATCTGCAGGGGTTTCTTTTTTAGTAAAATAAAATCCCGCTCTAAAAAAGAGCGGGATTTTATCTGTTGTTAATCGATCATTGGAACAGTATTTGCAGCATGCTGCATAATATTGACTGTATAATCCTTTAGTCCGCGTTCAGCCAGTTGTTTTTGGGCCAGTGACCAGGCTTCTTCTAAAGTTTCTACCGGTATCTGACCAGTCTTTTTCACTGTATCAAAGTTTTCCTTTCTCGTTACGATATAAACCGTGCTGTTTTGACATAACAGGAACAAACGATATGCAATAAAAAAGGGAATCGTAAATTTATTCCTTACAGCTTTTTCCATCTCAATTACATCATTGAAATGAAAGCTCTGCATATATTCAGGCGGATCATTGATTTCACGAGCTTCCAAAAGAGAAATAACGATACCGCCAGGTTTAAGTGCCATTTCTGCCGTATCATAGGTTTTAGAGCCCTGATAAAGATTGATATCCTTCGGAAATCCTCCTGGAGAAGCAATAACTACATCAGCCTGTCCCTTAACCTTAACTCCCTGGATCTTCATAACCTCTTTCGTTCCTTCCAGCCAGGCATCATACCAATGACCGGCAACAATACGAGCAAAATCACCATTCGTATCCATTACAGAATTCACAAGAAAACAAGGATTTACCAAAGCTGCTGCTTCGCACATATCATCGTTCAACCGATTATGATCGATTAAAGTCGTCCTTGTTTCCTGACTGATACCGGCACCTACCTCATCAGCCAACGCCAAAGCATGATTTTTCTGTATTGTTTCATCACCAGCAACTCCAGGCAGTATACTCTTTCGTCCACCGCCAAAACCTGCCATCAGATGTACAGTGATACCGCCGGTAATAATTACTTTATCTGCATCAGCAACATGTTTATCTATCCACACTGGTGTACCACGGCTCGTATCACCTACATGCACCAGGTCCTCCGCCAGACAGTCGTGCTGATATATTTTGATACGGTCTGCAACTTCCTTACCGCAGACTGCAATATCCTCTTCTCTGGTTTGAGCACGATGTGTACCTTGTGCAATAACGATGCAAATATCTTCATCAGGCACGCCGCCTAAATTAATTTCGTCTATTACATATTTTAAAAATTCAGGAGTACGAATCCAGCCGCGTGTAATATCACTGACAATGACAGCGACTTTTTCGCCTTTGCTGACAACCTCCTGCAAAGGCTTGCTGTTGATCGGATTACGCAGTGCTTCAATAGTTGCTGCCTGAACATCATCCAGTTTAGGAACTTCATTCCCTTCAATTACCTGCAAAATATGTTCTTCCGGCAAGGAAATTTCCTGATAACCCTCACCGATACCAAATTTAAATGTTTTCAATGCCATTTCTTTTCCCTCACTTGTTTTTATTTGAACATTGGCACGGTATTTACTCCGTGCGGCATAATGTTGACTGTATAAGTTTCTGCCTTGCCCTGTGCCATTAATTTTTTCTGTGCCAGCGTCCATGCTTCCGCCAAAGTTGCCGCAGGAATCTGACCTGTTCTGCGCACTGCGTCAAAGTTTTCTGGCCTGGTAACCATAATAACAGTAAACTGCTTCGACATACAATACATATAGAAAGCAATATAAAATGGTATCGTAAAACCAGCCCGCAGTTCTTTTTCCATACTTAATTCATCATTAAACCGAAAGCAATCAAAAAAAGAAGGCGGTTCATAAATATCAGGACAATCCAAAAGAGCGATAAAAATACCATTTGGCTGCATTGCCATTTGTGCCGGTGCATAAGATTTCATTCCCTGATACAGGTTGATATCCATAGGATAACCGCCAGAAGAACCAATAACGACATCAGCTTTGGCTTTTGCTTCCACTCCCTGCAATTTCATCACTTCCTGAGTACCGGCATACCAGGCATCATACCAGTGGCCGGCAACGATACGGACAAAATCTCCTTCAGCATCCATAATCGAATTTACCAAAAAACAGGGGTTTAAGAAAGCGCAGACCTCACACATATCTTCACTGACACGATTTCCTTCTATTTTAGTCAGATAGGTTTCCTGATTCACACCGCCGCCAACTTCATCCGTCAAAGCCAGCAAATGATTATGTTTGATAGTTTCCACACCGGCAAGCCCCGGCATAACACTCTTGCGCCCGCCGCCAAAGCCTGCAAACAGATGCGTTGTAATACCACCTGTTAAAATAACCTTGTCTGCTTCCACAGCTCTCTTATCGATATACACCGGCGTGCCTCTGCTTGTAGTTCCTAAAAAAACGTTTGCCTCAGCGCCATACGCATCATGGTCAAAAACCTGTAGCCTTGCAAATAAAGCATCACCTAAAATTAAACGTTTCTCTTCATCGTCGTTGTCCCTGTGTGTGCCAGTAGCAATAATTACAAAAATATCTGCATCAGGAATACCACTGTTATTTAGCTCTTCTACAACGGCCGGCAGATAATCTTTAGTCCGCGACCAGGTGCGCGTAATATCACTGACGATAAGCGCTACCTTATCTCCCTCATGCACAAGTTTGCTTAATGCCTGTGTCCCGATAGGATTTCGCACTGCCTCCAGCGTAGCCTGTTTGATATCGGTAATCTTAGAAACACTGCCTCCGTCAATGACCTGTACTACATGATCTTCCGGCAATTCAATGCTTTCCATACGCTTACCGATGTTTAAATCGTATCTTTTTAAAGCCATATATGCTCTCCCTCAAAAACGGTTACGCTTCCAATACAGGCATTGTCGCCGAAGCATGTCCCATAATCGTAATTTTATAATCATCCTTACCCTGTTTGGCAAGTTCCTGTTGAGCAAGCAGCCACGCTTCTTCCAGGCTGGCAACAGGTATTTGACCGGTTTGCCTTACAAACTCAAAATTTTCCGGTTTGGTAACTAAATATGTAGTTAATGAATTTACGATACAGCGTGTTTTAAAAGCAACAAAAGCAGGTATAGAAAAATCTGCCCGTACATCTTTTTCAAACTGCAACACATCTGATTTTGAAAACCAATCTGTAAAAATAGTCGGTTCTTTAATGTCAGGGCATTCCAGTGTCAGTATCATGATACCGCCTTTTTTTACAGCAAAAACAGCATTCATATGAGCTTTGCAGCTCTGGTATAAATTCATATCCTTAGGACTGCCACCTGCCGAAGCAAAGACAACATCGGCCAGCTCCTTAATAGGTACGCCAGCCATAGCAACAAGATCCTTACAGCCTTTTTCCCATGCCTTATACCAGTGTCCTGCAACTACTTCATGCAGCTTGCCTTCAGGTGTGAAAACCATATTCACTAAAAATGCAGGGTCTAATTTTTTCGTTACCTCTACCATATCTTCATGTAAAGGATTACCCTCCAATATACCTGTCTCACAAAGAGGATTACAACCATCGCCAACTTTAGGAGCCAGCGCAATAGCATGATTGTGCATAATAGTAGCATGCCCGGAAACACCTGGCATAACAGCCTTACGGCCGCCGCCAAAGCCTGCCATAGGGTGCAGTGAAACTGCACCTGTAATAATTACCTTATCTGCTTCAGCCACATAAGAATCGATCAGGATCGGTGTGCCAAAGCTGGTCACCCCCAAATCTGTCAACTCTTCGTTGTTCCTGCTGTCATGCTGATGGATTTTGATCCTTTTTACGATATCTTTACCGCAAACAGCGATATCTTCATCATGTGTATGTGCACGATGAGTACCAGTGGCAACAATAATAGTAATATCTTCGTCCGGGACACCCGCAGCATTAATTTCGCTGATAATTACAGGCAAAAACTCAGCTGTGCGAACAAGTCTTGTAACATCACTGACGATGACAGCAACCTTATCACCTTTCCGGACAACTTTTTGCAACGGCTGGCTGGCAATTGGACAGCGCACAGCGGCCAAAGTTGCAGCAGCGATATCCTCCTGTACATCTGCCTTGTTGCCATGTATATCATACAGTACTTTTTCTTCAGGTAATGTAACTTCTTGAAATCCATTTCCATAAGGGAGTTGATATTTCTTCACTTCAATTTTCCTCCTCTATTTTTACACTAGTAAATTTATTATACTCCTATTTAAGTAAAAATAAAAGACAGATGTTTACAAAACATCCGCCTTTTACCAGTTTCTATTGCTGCTCCAAAACTCCGATCGCAGCAATGCCAGCATTGTAAATAATTCCAACCGTCCAAGCAGCATCGTTACACAAAGCACAAGTTTACCAAACCAGTTAATATCAGCATAATTACCGGTTGCCCCTACTGTTCCAAAAGCAGGGCCAACACTGCTCAGGCAGGATGCGACGGCAAAAATTGATTCTTCGATTCCAAGTCCAGTTGAAACCACCAGAAGCGACATAACGGCTATCGTCATTATATATACAAAGAAGAATCTGCTGATTGCTGCGACTACTGCAATCGGCATCACTCTGCCGTTAAAATTGACTGTTAAAAGCATCTGCGGGTGAATAGCTCTGCGCAATTCTGCCGCAATGGCCCGGCTCATTACTACAAAGCGTCCTACTTTAATACCACCTGCCGTAGACCCTGCACAGGCTCCGACCAGATACAACAGACACAGCAGCAGCTTAGAAAAAGTTGGCCAGGTATCATAATCATAAGACACATAACCTGTTGTAGTCGCAAATGAAACTACCTGGAAAAATGCGCAGCGCAAACCTTCAAAAAACTGCAGCCCACCGCTGAAAAACAGATTCAGAGTAATCAAAAGTGTTAAAACAGCGATGATCATCATATAAGACTTAAATTCACTGTCACGCCACAGTGTTTTAATCCCTCTCTGTGTAACAGCATAATACAGAGCAAAGTTACCGCCGCCTAAAAACATGATCATCGCTAATACTACTTCAATCGACACACTATTGTAATGCATGGCACTGTTATCATAAGTAGAAAATCCACCTGTGGCTATTGCCGACATCGAATGATTGATCGCGTCAAAATTAGTCATTCCGCAAATAACCAAAAAGCCAGTACCAATAACGGTAAATAAACAATAAATAAAAAATAATGCTCCCGCTGTTGTTCTGATACGCGGCAGCAGCCGTTCCTGCCCAAAGCCGCTTACCTCTGCATTAAAAAGATGTACAGATCCGCCTGCTACCTGAGGCAGTAAAGCAATAAACAGTACAATGATACCAATACCACCCAACCAATGCGTAAAACTGCGCCAAAATAAAACTGTTTTTGGTACAGCTGCCAGATTAGTAATAGCTGTAGCTCCAGTAGTAGTGAGACCAGACATACTTTCAAAAACAGCTGAGATAGGGTCCAGGATCTGCAAAAACGCATATGGCAGAGCACAGATAATACAAGTCAGAATCCAGGAAAACACAACTGTCGCAAAACCTTCACGCAGTGATATATTTTCTTTTTCATCAAACTTTCCATATTGGACAAAGCCCATACCTACAAAAAATGCCGTAAAAGAAGTAATCGCAAATTCCACAAAAGAACCGTCTCCATAAAAAAGGGCGATCCCCATAGGAAGCAACAATATAGCGCTCAGCGCCAAGCTGAGCCTGCCCAATAAAAAAGCTATCAGACTGAAATTCATAAAAAATACAGCCTCCAAGGGCCTGACTTTACCAGTTGCGTTTTACACGCCAGAAATCAGGTCTCATAATAATGAGTAATGTAAAAATCTCTAAACGTCCTAAAATCATCGCTGCAATGACTACTAGTCTGCCAAAAGTAGATACATCTGCATAAGTAGCCGTAGGACCAACGATACCAAAAGCCGGGCCGACACTGCTCATACAGGCTGCAATAATGCCCATGGAATCAAGCATCGAAAGTCCAGTCAATGAAATCAGCAGGGTCAATGTCGAAAAAACTATCATATACAAATAAAAAAATCTTGTAACATTGCCTACGACTACAGGTGGAACATTGCGTCCACCCATTTTTATACTGTAAACAAGTCGTGGATGGATCGTCCTGCGCAGCTCTGCCCAGGTAACCTTCAGCAAAATCACAAAGCGGGAAACTTTCATGCCGCCTGCAGTAGAACCGGAGCAGCCTCCGACAAACATTAAAAGCAACAGTACATAGCGGCTGAAATCTGGCCATAAATTAAAGTCACTGGAAGCAAAGCCAGTTGTACTGGCTATCGATACTGTTTGAAATAAGGCATGTCTGAAACTGGTAGCGGCGTCAAAATAACCGGTATAACATAAATTCCATGTTATCAAAACTGTAGCTATACCAATAATCCAAAAGTATGCTTTACGTTCTGTATCTATCCAAAAAACCTTAAAATTATGCTGATATATCTTATAATAAAGAGCAAAGTTCAAACTAGCAGCGATCATAGCAATAATAACGATCATTTCGACATAAACAGTTTCAAATTCCATCAGACTTTCGTACTGATATGAAAATCCTCCTGTAGCTACAGATGCCAGCGCCAAATTCATTGCCATAAACCAGCTCATACCTGCTACCTTTAAGGCTACTGTTGTAATAATAGTAAAAAATATATAAACAGTAAAAATAACGAAAGCCGATTCCTTGATTTTCGGAAGTGTACGTTCTGCAGCCGGACCGGGAATTTCAGCGTTAAATAAATAATTAGCGCCGCTGCCTACCTGAGGCATAATCGTAATAAATAACATAATAACACCGATACCGCCAGTCCAATGTGTCATACTGCGCCATACCAGCAGGCTGTCAGGAAAGTTGCTCAACGATGACAAAGTAGTTACACCAGTAGTCGTAAATCCTGAAGTGCTTTCAAAAATTGCACCTACAGGGCTGACAAGTCCAGACAGATAATAAGGAATAGCCCCTAAAAAACAGACCAGCAGCCAGCCGCAGCCCACTGTTGCCAAAGCCTCGCGCAAATTAAGATGAGCACGTTTGTTCTTTTCACCATTACCTATCAGCGCACCACCAATAAATGCACAGATCATAAAAGAAAAGATAAAGCCCAGGAACATGTATTCCCCTAACAACAGAGCCGTTATCATCGGCACGACCATTGCTACGGCACAAGCGATGCTCAGCTTACCCAGCAGATACATCACAAGCCTGATATTCATTGATTATCCTCTACTTTCAAAAAACGGCATAACGCGTTTTACAAATTCACTCTTGACGAAAATAATAATTCTATCGCCGGCATATAATACCGTATTACCATTAGGAACTACAGCTTCATTATCGTGAACTACTGCACAGACCAGACAAGCCCGCGGCAGCTTGATATCCTTCAAACTTTTACCTATGACCTCACAGTCATCAGGTAGAATAATTTCCAACGCTTCTGCTTTTGCACCTTCCAGCAGTGAAACAGAAACAATACCGCCTTTGCGCACAAAACGCAGCACTTCGCCGGAACTCAGCAAACGTGACGAAAGTACGATATCGACACCGACCTTCTCCATCAGCTCCACATATTCGTTACGGGCAACACGGACGATAGTTTTTTTTGCGCCCAGATGCTTTGCCATCAGTGCCAACAGTAAATTCAGCTTATCATCTTCAGTAATGCAGATAACGACATCAGCCTCGGCAATGCCTTCTTCTGTCAATAAATCAATATCTGTGCCATCACCACACAAAACAATACCATTTTCCAGCTTTTGCGCAATCAGCTGACAGCGGTCTTTATTCTTCTCAATAACTTTAACGAACAGTCCCTGCTCTTCCAGCATAGGAGCCAAAAATCTGCCGGTGCGTCCAGCACCTATGATCATAACCCGTTCTATTTTTTCATAAGTATTAACGAAAGTTTCCTCAAATTCCTTAATAGCACTTTGCTGTCCAACAAAATAAACATTATCACCAGGCTCCAGCATATCATCGCCATGAGGAATAATCATCTTATGCCGGCGAAACAGCATAGCAATCAGTATCTGCTTGGGAATTTCCAAATCTTTCAGAGGTACACCTACATACGGAGAAGCGTCGCTCATCCGCGCCTCAAACATCCTTACCTTGCCCTCGGCAAAATCATCTACATCCAAAGCAGAAGGAGTCATTAAAATATGATTTATTTCAGTAGCAGTAATGCGTTCCGGATTTAAGATCAAATCAATATTCATTCCCTGATTAAGTAAATCCTTCGCAGTCAAAGCATACTCCGTATTTCTGATACGGGCAACGGTGTGCTTGACGCCATAGTTTTTAGCCATCATACAGGTAACCATATTGACTTCATCACTATCCGTAGATGCGATCAGCACATCGGCGTCTCTGATATCCGGATCGTCCAATGTATTAGGACTGCATCCATTGCCGCCAATAGTCAATACATCCAAGGAATTTTTTACTACCTCGCGACGTTTTTCATCGATTTCAACGACTACCACATCATACTGATCTTCGGCCAGTAACTGAGCAATACTGTACCCCAGTTTGCCAGCTCCGACTATTACTATACGCATATAAATTCACCCTTATTTCCTACATTCATATAACTAGAGCAATTATATCACAAGTTTGTCAAAAAAACACCTAAATTACCTATACATACCCGTGCTGAAAGTCTTAGACACAAAGAAATCCCTGAATTCAGCAATAGAATTCAGGGATCTTTCATTTATTATATTCCACTATCTGCTTATTATTTTGCACTAAAGCTTGTCATAATATTTTGATAGGCTGGAATGTATTTTCCAAGTAAAGCAGCCAGCCCTTCCATATCGTTACGCCAATCGCGATGTAACTCACAGGCGACGCTAAAGAAGTTTACCAGCTGTACGCCCGCAGCTTCCATACGTCTCCACGCAGCATCACGTACTTCTGCATTAAAGGTACCGGAAGCGTCTGTTACTACAAAAACTTCATAACCTGCTTCAACAGCTGATAAAGCTGCAAAAGCCACACAGACATCAGTTACGATACCAGCTATAATCAATTGTTTTTTACCAGTCTTTTTGACTGCCGCAACAAACTCTTCATTGTCCCAGGCATTAATCTGTCCCGGACGTCTGATAAGTGGAGCTTCAGGAAACATTTCTATAATTTCAGGAAGTAATGGACCATTAGGGCCATTATCAAAACTAGTAGTAAGAATAGTAGGAAGATTAAAGAATTTAGCACTGTCCGCAAGCGCTAAAACATTATTCTTAAATTGAATCGGTTCAAAATCCCGAACCAGATTAAACAATCCGGTCTGATGATCAATGAGCAAAACAGCAGCATCATTTTTATCTAATCTTTTGTATTTAAATGACATATAAATCACTCCTTAACGGTCTTATTAATATTTTTATTTCTTTCAAAGATCTTTTACTACAGCGAAGGGATCCTCTTGCTAAGATTAAGATAACATATCCTGATAAAATGTACAAACGACCATAGTTAAATTAATATGTCATTTAAGAACTTGTCGATAACAATAAGTTTTTAAAGTATAAGTAAGGGTTAAACAATAAAGTTTCTCCATAAAAATAAATATTCCGTTTATTCAATTTTCAGTATTTATAACATAAAAAATAACCATACCGTATGGTATGGTTATTTTTTAACCGGCAGCTTTCTATCCTCCCAGGCCGCTTCCAGCCAAGTACTTTCGACGTTTAAGGGCTT